>Ga0255338_1000191_pt1 | contig 247862 bp, 186 predicted proteins | sample MeOH1_35cm_T4_19_FD_203715 | JGI IMG/M metagenome (GOLD analysis project Ga0255338, IMG submission 203715) | Sandy soil microbial communities from University of British Columbia, Vancouver, Canada - MeOH1_35cm_T4_195 | ecosystem: Engineered > Artificial ecosystem > Sand microcosm >... | reverse complement strand
GATCGCCCGGGCGAAGACGGCCAAGCACCCGTTCGCCGCCGGCGCCGAGGCCCGGCACGGCGACACCGCCGGCGCCGCCGGCGGCAAGCAGATGACCGGCGCCAACATGTGAGGAGCCGCGGGGCCCCGAGCCCCGGGCCCGATGAGGAACCTCCTCCTCCACCTCGACAGCTCCCCGCTGCCGAGCGTGTTCGACCGCATCGTCGCGTTCGACGGCGGCGCGGACGAGGTGATGAGCTACGGCGGCGTCACCGCGGACGCCGTCCGTGATCTCGTGCACGGTGCGATCTTCACGCGCGGCCCGAAGGATCTGCACCACACCGCCATCTTCATCGGAGGCTCCGAGATGGCGGCCGGCGAGCGACTCCTCGCCGCGGCGCAACAGGCGTTCTTCGGCCCCCTGCGCGTCTCGGTGATGCTCGACTCGAACGGGTCGAACACGACCGCCGTGGCCGCCGTGGCCAAGCTGATGCAGGCGGTCGGCAACGTGCGTGGACGCCGTGTCGTCGTCACCGCTGGCACGGGGCCGGTGGGAGCGCGCGCCGCGGGACTGCTCGCGCGCGCCGGCGCCGACGTCACGATCACGTCGCGCCACGCCGGGGATGGCGAGCGCGTCGCGGCCCACATCGCCGAGCGGTTCGGCGGCACCGTTCACGTCGCCGTCGTGCCCGACGCGTCGAAGGTCGCCACCGCGTTAGGCGACGCGGAGCTGCTGCTGAACGCCGGGCCGGCTGGCGTGCAACTCGTGCCGCGCCGTGCCTGGACGAGCGTGCCGAGCCTCCGCGCCGCCGCCGACCTCAACGCCGTCCCCCCGCTCGGCATCGAGGGCATCGAGGTGATGGACGACGGCGCCGAGCGCGATGGCGTGAAGATGTTCGGCGCGATCGGCGTGGGCAACTTCAAGATGAAGGTGCACAAGCGGTGCATCGCGAAGCTGTTCGAGCGCAACGACCTCGTGCTCGATGCCGAGTCCATCGATGACGTCGCGCGGGCGCTGCTGCAACCGGGGCCCGCGCCGCCGGCCGTGCCGCCGCCGGGGTGACCGTCGTGCCGCGCGTCATCGGGATCGACCCCGGCACCGTGAGTATCGATCTCTGTGGGCTCCACGACGGCCGCGTCTTCCTCGACCAATCGCTCCCCACACGTGAAGCGCTCGCCGACCCGGCACGACTCATCGCGCTGCTCGAGTCCTCGAGGCCGCTCGATCTCGTCGCCGGCCCGTCGGGGTACGGCCTGCCGATGAAGCGCGCTCGCGATCTCACCGACACGGACGTGCAACTCGCCTACCTCGCGGACGACGACGGCGGTGGCGGGATCGGCGGCTTGCGAACGCTCGCCCGCGCGCTCGCCGCGTCGGAGCTCCCCGTCGTCTTCACACCCGGTGTCGTGCACCTCCACTCGGTGCCCGCGCACCGAAAGGTGAACCGGGTGGACATGGGCACCGCCGACAAGGTGTGCGCGGCCGCACTTGCCGTGCGCGATCAGGCATGGCGTCGTGACTGCGCCGTCGGCGACGTGTCGCTCATCCTCCTCGAGCTCGGCGGGGCGTTCTCGGCGGCACTCGCCGTCGAGCGCGGGCAGATCGTGGACGGGCTGGGCGGAACCTCCGGGCCGATGGGTGTTGCCGCACCGGGTGCGCTGGACGGCGAGGTGGCATTCCTCGCCGGAACCGTCACGAAGCGGATGTTGTTCGGCGGCGGCGCTGCCGCGGCTGCCGGCGAACCTGACGCGGGCATCGAATCGCTCGCCGCGCTCGACACGCCGCGCGGCCGCGTGGCGTGGCAGGCGTACATCGAGAGCGCCGTGAAGGCCGTCGCCACACTACGGGTGTCGGCCCCGTCGGCGCGCGAAGTCGTGATCTCCGGGCGCGCCGCCCGCATCGCGCGCCTTCGTGAGGAGCTCGCGCATCGGCTCGGCGACGTGGCGCCGCAGCTTGCCGTGCATGTCCTGCGCGGCTTCGCGTCGTGCGCCAAGCAGGCCGCCCAGGGCGCGGCGCTCGTGGCGGATGGACTCGCCGGCGGCGCGGAGGCGGAGCTGGTCGAGACCATGGGCCTGACGCGCGCATCCGGCACCGCGCTCGACCACCTCATCGTCATCGCGCCCGCGGCGGCGCGGCAGCGGCTCGGGATCGCCGATGCCTAACGGGATCAGCCCCCCGGCCCGGTCGCCGCACCGCGTGCTCGTCGCCGGCGTGTCCACGCGCGCGGCAGCCGAGTCGGCGTCGCGGGCCGGGTTCGACGTCACGTCGCTCGACGCGTTCGGCGACCTGGACCACCGCCCCGGCGTGCGGACGCTGTCGCTCCGGCGCGACTTCGGCGTGCCGTTCACCGCCGCTGCCGCCGCACGCGCCTCGCGGGAGCTCGAGTGCGACGCGGTGGCCTACCTGTCGAGCTTCGAGAACCACCCCGCCGCGGTGCGAGCGCTGGCGGTGGGACGTGTGCTGCTCGGCAACCCGCCGGCGGTGCTGCGGAACGTTCGAGATCCGGTTCGACTGGCGGTGGCACTGGACGGAAGCGGTCGTGCCGAGGCACCGGCAGCGGCCGGCCCGTCTCGCTGGCTCCTCAAACCCCGCGCGTCAGGCGGCGGCCATCGCATACGCTGGTGGCAGCCCGGGGAGCCGGTGCCCCGCGGTTACTATGTCCAGCAATACATCGACGGCACGCCCGGCTCGATCATCTTCGCGGCGGCGAACGGGCGCGCGGTACCGCTCGGACTCTCCCGTCAGCTCGTCGGGGATCCGGCTTTCGGCGCCAGCGACTTACGCTACTGCGGCAACATCCTCGCCCCGGCGGGCGACCCCCACTTCGAGCGCGATGCCGAGCTGGCCCGCGCCGCGGCGGCGCTCGCGAGCCTCGTCGCGGCAACGTTCTCGCTCGTGGGCGTCAACGGGATCGACTTCGTCGCTCGTGACGGCGTTCCTCACGCCGTGGAGGTCAACCCTCGCTACTCCGCCTCGATGGAGTTGGCCGAGCGGGCGTACGGCATCTCGATGTTCGGCATTCACGCCGCGGCCTGCACCACCGGCGAGCTCGCGGCATTCGACCTGGCCCGCGCGCGCAGCGGACATCGCGCGGTCGGCAAGGCGATCGTGTTCGCTCGCCACGACGTGATCTGCGGCGACACCCGGCGCTGGCTCCAGGATTCGAGCGTGCGCGACGTGCCGCATCCCGACGAAGCGATTCGCGCGGGCCGCCCCGTGTGCACCGTGTTCGCCGAGGGGCCGAGCTCGGCGGCATGCTACACGGCGCTCGTCGCGCGCGCCGAGCGTGTGTATGCGACCCTCGAGTCGTGGGCGGGCGTGCCGGCATGACCACCGGGCGCGTCGTGACGGAGAACGTCACCTGCCTCGGCTGCGGCTGCGCGTGCGATGACATCGCCGTGGTGGTCGAACACGCTCGCATCGTCGAAGCGCGCAATGCCTGTGCACTCGGCATCCAGTGGTTCGGCGACGGAACCGTTCCCACGCGCGTTCGGGTGGACGGCCGGGACGTGCCTTTGCGGGAAGCGATGCTCGCGGCCGGCCAGACGCTCGCGGGCGCGGCGCGCCCGCTGGTCTACCTCGCTCCCGACATCTCGTGCGAGGCGCAGCGCCACGGCGCGGCCATCGCCGATCTGCTGCGCGGCGTGCTCGACACGGCCACGTCGGCCACGGCGCTGCCCGCCATGCTGAGCGCGCAGGAGCGCGGGTACGCGTCCAGCACGCTCGGCGAGATCCGCAACCGGGCCGATACGATCGTCTTCTGGGCGGCCGACACCGCCCAGCGCTATCCGCGCTTCGCGTCGCGTTATGCGCCGGAGCCGGCGGGCACCCACATCCCCGACGGTCGTCGCTCGCGGACGGTCGTCGCGGTCGACGTGGGCAGTGCGGCTGGCCCGGCGGAGGCCGACCGGCGTGTCGCGATCGACGCCGCCGACGAGTTGACCGCGCTCACCGCGCTCTCGGCGCTCGTCTCGGCGCGCGAAGACGGCGGCGCGGGCTACGCGTCCTGCTCTGGCGCAGCCTGGGATCGCGCGCGCGAGCTCGCGACGGTGCTGCTCGCGGGGCGATACGTCGCGCTCGTGTACGACGCCGAGGACGTGTCGAGCGGCGCCGATGGCCGGTCGGTGCTCCGGTTCGACGCCCTCACGACGCTCGCCCAGGCGCTCAACGCGCGAACGCGGGCTGCCGCGATCGCGCTCCGCGCCGGCGGCAACCGGTCCGGCGCCGACGCGACGCTCACGGCGCAGACGGGCTACCCGCTGGCGGTCGATTTTTCGCGCGGACATCCGCGCTATCGTCCGCACGACGGCTCGGCGCTCGCTCGCCTTGCCCGCGGCGACGTGGACGCCGCGCTCGTCCTCGGATCGCCGGCCCTGCTCCCGGCGGAGACCGCGGCAGCCCTCGGGGGCGTGCCGTGCGTGGTCATCGGCCCGCGCGCCAGCGATGCATCGTTAGGCTCGGCCCACGTCGTCATCGACACCGGCGTGGCGGGCATCCATTCGGGCGGTACGGCGCTTCGCATGGACGACGTTCCGCTGCCGCTCCGTCCGCCGCTCGCCGGCCCGCCGAACGCCGCCGATGTGGCGCGCGAGCTGGCGTCGTTGATCCGGCAACAGTGGTCGTCCGGCGAGGCAACGCAGCCGGCACGGGGGACCAGCGGTGCGACCCCCGTGGCCGGCGCGGCGGAGGCGAGCCGATGACCCGCCTCCGCATCGCCGGCGGCACGGTCTACGATCCGGCAAACGGCATCGATGGCGAGGTGCGCGACATCTGCATCGACGATGGCCGCATCGTGGCCGACGTACCCGGCGACGCGGCGCGCATCGACGCCCGCGGCATGGTGGTGATGCCGGGCGGGGTGGACATCCACTGCCACGTCGCGAGCGGCGCCGTGAACGTCGCGCGGCGGTTGCTGCCCGAGGACCACGCGCACGACCCGGCCGCCGCGCCCGCGCTGGACGATGCCGGCACGATCCCGCGCTCCGGCACCGGTGGCACGGTACCGAGCACGTTCACCACGGGCTACCGCTACGCGGGACTGGGCTACACGACGGTGTTCGACGCCGCCGTCGCACCGCTCGTGGCGAAGCTCGCGCACGCTCAGCTCGACGATACGCCGATCGTCGATGGCGGCTTCTTCGTGCTGATGGGGAACGACGACTTCCTCCTCCGTCAGATCGACGCCGGCGAGCACGAGCGGGCGCGCGAGTACGTCGCCTGGCTCCTTGGTGCCGCCGGCGCGTACGCCATCAAGCTCGTGAACCCCGGCGGCGTGGAGATGTGGAAGCGCGGCAGCCGCGAGCGCACCGAGCTCGACACCCCGATCGGATCGAGCCGAGTCACGCCACGCGCGATTCTCGAAACGCTCGCGGATGCCGCCGTCGCGCTCGGCCTGCCTCACCCCGCGCACATCCACTGCAACAACCTCGGGGTACCGGGGAACGCCGCCACCACGCTCGCCACGATGCGCGCGCTCGATGGACGGCGCGCGCACTTCACCCATCTGCAGTTCCACAGCTACGGGGGCGCCGATGGCGCGTGGCGCTCCGGTGCACGCGAGATCATCGAATACGTGAACGCCCATCCCGCGGTCACCGCCGATGTCGGCCAGGTGATGTTCGGCGCTGCGACGACAGTCACCGCGGACGCGCCCGTCGAGTATCTGCTCCACAAGAGCAGCGGGCGGAAGTGGGCCAACGTGGACATCGAGCTCGAGACGGGGTGCGGCGTCGTGCCGCTCGAGTACAAGGAGCGCTCCGCGGTGTCGGCGCTCCAGTGGGCGATCGGCCTGGAGCTGTTTCTCCTCTCGAGCGACCCGTGGCGCGTGGTGCTCTCCACCGACCACCCGAACGGCGGATCGTTCATGTCGTACCCGACGCTGATCCGCCTGCTCATGGACCGTGCGTTTCGCGACGAGCAGATGCGGCGCGTGGAGCCGAGGCTGCTCGCCGGGAGCGCGCTGACCGACGGCCTCGAGCGTGAGTTCACGCTGGGCGAGATCGCGATCGTCACCCGCGCGGGGCCGGCACGGCTGCTCGGGCTCCGGGACAAGGGGCACCTCGGCGTGGGTGCGGACGCCGATGTGACGGTCTACGCGAACGATTCGGATCGGGCGGCGATGTTCTCGACGCCACGCTTCGTCGTGAAGGCCGGCGTGGTCGTGGTCGAGGAGGGAGCGCTTCGCCGCGCACCCACAGGGCGCCGGCTTCACGTTCGGCCGCCCTTCGACACGGCCATCACGCGCGACCTCGAGCGCTACTTCGACCGTTACGCCACCGTGCGCTTCGCCAATTTCCCGGTGGGCGAGCTTCGCGATGCGCCGTCACCGGTGGCGCCCGCCCTGGCGGAACCCCGACCCCGCTGACATGTACCTGCGCGACGTCTTCCTCGAGGACACGTTCGCCGAGGCGTTCCCGATGCGCGTCGCGCGCATCGTCATCACGGCGGTGAACGCGCGGTGGGCGCGCGAGGCCGCGCTCAAGCTCACCGGGTTCGCGACCTCGGTGATCGCGTGCAAGTGCGAGGCGGCCATCGAGCGCGTGCTGGACTCGAGCGAAACGCCCGATGGGCGTCCGGGTACGAGCGTGCTCCTCTTTGCCATGGACACCGAGAGCCTGGGCAAGCGTCTCATCGAGCGCGTCGGCCAGACCGTTCTCACCTGTCCCACCACGAGCTGCTTCGACGGCCTCCCGGCCGCCGAGCGACGCGTCACCCCGGGACGCGCGCTGCGCGTGTTCGGCGACGGCTTCCAGGCGAGCAAGGTCGTGGCCGGCGAGCGGTACTGGCGCATCCCCGTGATGGAGGGCGAGTACCTGATGCAGGAGAGCTTCGGCGTGGCGACCGGCGTCGGCGGCGGCAACTTCCTCATCCTCGCCACCGACGCCGAGAGCGCGCTCGCGTCGGCCGAGGCCGCGGTTGCCGCCATCGAGGGGATGCCCGGGGTGATCCTTCCCTTCCCCGGCGGCATCGCGCGCAGCGGCAGCAAGGTCGGCTCGCGACGCTACAAGGGGCTCGCCGCGTCCACCAACGACGCCTACTGCCCGACGCTGCGCCCGCTCACGACGTCGGCGCTCCCGCCCGAGGTCAACTCGGTGCTCGAGCTCGTGCTCGATGGGCTGGATGAGGACGCGATCCGGCGCGCCATGCGCGCCGGCATCGACGCGGCGTGTCGCCCGGGCGTCCGTGCCATCAGCGCCGGTAACTACGGCGGCAAGCTCGGGCCGCACCACTTTTACCTTCGCGAGATCATGGGCGCCGCTCGCGAGGCGGGCACGCCGGCGTGAGTGACGCGGTCACGTTGACGTTGCGGGCGCCGCTCGCGGAGCCGATCGAGGCGGAGTGTGTTCGTGCCGATCGCTTCGCCGCGCTCGACGAGCGCGAGATCGCGGCGCTGCCCGTGTGGCTGGGCCGCCGGCAGGCGCGGCTGGGCGATTTCTTCGAGGTGCGCGGCGCCCGCACGGCGCGGGTGCGCATTGCCGGCGACGTTAGGCGCGTCGACGGGCTCGGCGCCGGCATGACCGGCGGCGAGCTCGTGATCGACGGCGACGCCGGCTCGCGGGTGGCGGCGGGGCTGACCGGCGGCCACGTCGAGGTCGTCGGCAGCGCGGGCGATGACGCCGGCATGGGGATGACCGGCGGGACGCTGTACGTTCGCGGGCGCGCCGGTGATCGGGTCGGGGCGGCCGCGCCGGGCGCGTCGAAGGGGATGACCGGCGGCGAGATCGTGGTTCGGGGCTCCGCCGGACGCGATGCCGGGGCGCGGATGCGGCGCGGCCTCCTGTTCGTCGGCGGTGATGCCGGCGACTCGGTCGCGCGCGCCACGATCGCGGGGACGGTGATCGTGCTCGGCCGCACCGGACGCAACCCGGCGTTCGCGAGCAAGCGTGGAACGCTCGTCGCCGTGGGCGGCGTGGACATCCCCGTCACGTATCGGTTCGCGTGCACCTACGAGCCGCCGCACGTGCGACTGGCGCTGACGTATCTCCGCGGGCGCTACGACGTGGGGATCGATCGGACCTTCATCACCGGGCGGTACCGCCGTTTCTGCGGAGACGCGGGGGAACCCGGCACGGGGGAGATACTGGAATGGCTCACGGAGTAGGAGTGGCCGACCTCGCACTGAACGCGCGCGCCTGGCTCATCGCCGATCGGATGGCCGACACGGCGAGCGAGCTGCGGGTGGCCGTCCAGACCCTCTCGAGCGGAGCGCGCGTCATCGACGCCGGTGTCGTCGCCCTCGGCGGCCTGGCCGCCGGCCGCGCGGTGGCCGAAGTCTGCATGGGCGGCCTCGGGCACGTCGCGTTCGTTCCGCTCACTGTTGGCGGCGACTCGTACGAGGGCGTGCAGGTATGGACCGACCACCCGGCTACCGCGTGCATGGCGTCGCAGTACGCCGGCTGGGCGATTCAGGTCGATGACTACTTCGCGATGGGATCGGGCCCGCTACGGGCGAAGGCACGCGTGGAGCACGCGCTGTTCGAGAAGCTCGCCTACGAGGACGACGCCGACCGTGGCGTGCTGGTGCTCGAAGGCCGCACGCTGCCGACGGATGCGGTCGCCGAATGGGTCGGCGGGAAAGCGGGGCTCGCGCCGGCGGCGATCACGTTCGTCGTCGCCCCCACCGCGAGCACCGCGGGCGGCGTGCAGATCTCCGCGCGCATCATCGAGACCGGCCTGCACAAGATGGACGCGCTCGGGTTCGACGCCACGCAGGTGGTGTCGGCCGCCGGCACGGCGCCGCTCGCGCCCGTGGCGAAGAACGACCTGCGCGCCATCGGTCGCACGAACGATTGCATTCTGTACGGTGGTCGGGCGCGCTACACCGTACGCGCCGATGACGCCGAGCTCGAGGCGCTCGCCGCGCGGCTGCCCGCGTCCGCCTCGGGCGACTACGGCACGCCCTTCCACGACATCTTCGAGCGCTACGGCCGGGACTTCTACAAGATCGATCCCTTGTTGTTCAGTCCCGGCGAAGTGTGGCTCACGAGTCTGGCGAGCGGCCGCACCTTTCACGGCGGGCTCCTCGATCCCGACGTGCTCCGCGCCTCCCTGTACGGCACATGAAACCGGACACCGACGCAAGCTCGCCCGCGGCATGCACGTCGCCATCCTGAGCGCCCGCACCGGTTGGCACACCGACGAGCTCGTGCGCGCGCTCGCCGCACGCGGCGACAGCGCGCGGGTGATGCCGTACGAAGCCGTCGTCGCGCGCATCGCCGGGCCGCGCGCTGACACGTCGTCGCTCTCCGCCGACACCGAGTCGCTGCTCGGTGCCGATGCGGTGCTCGCCCGCATCATCCCGAACGGTTCGCTGGAGCAGATCATCTACCGCGTGGACGCGCTCCACTGGCTCGAAGACCACGGCGTTCCCGTCATGAACGCCCCCCGCGCGATCGAGCGGTGCGTGGACAAGTTCTACACGTCGGCGCTGCTGCACGAAGCCGGGCTCGCGACCCCCGAGACCATCGTCTGCGAGCGCGTGGACGACGCCATGGTCGCCGTGCGCGACATGGGCGACGTGATCATCAAGCCGCTGTTCGGGTCGATGGGACACGGCATGGTGCGCGTGAGCGATCCCGACACCGCGTTTCGCGTGCTCCGCGCGCTGGAGGTCACTCGCTCCGTGTTCTACATCCAGCGCGTGGTCGAGCACCACGGGTGCGACGTGCGGGCGTTCGTCGTGGGCGACCGCGTCGTCGCCGCCATCGAGCGGCGCGCCAGCGACGGCGGCTGGCGAACGAACGTCTCACGCGGCGGTGACGCGCGGGCCATCGAGCTCACGCCGGCATGGTCGGAGCTCGCCCTCCGCGCCGCTCGTGCCGTGGGAGCCGACTACGCCGGTGTCGACCTGCTCCCGGCAGGTGACGGCACCGTCTACGCGCTCGAGGTGAACGGCATCCCGGGATGGGCCGGTGTCCAGTCCACCACATCGGTCGACGTGGCCGCCGCGATCGTCGGCCACCTGGCGGCGCGAGTCGTCACATGACCGCTCCGCTGCCGGCATCGGACATCGCGGCCGCGGCCCAGCTCGCCTGCCTGCTCGAGGTGACGGCGCCCAAGCCGGGGAACGTCGCGCCGGGCCGGCCGTTCAGCGACACCTCGCTCGAGGACTTCCTCGCCAGCGCCGCCGCCATCGGGACGCCGTTAGGCGGCGCGGGCACCCGGCCGCTCGGCGAGACGATCCATCTCGCCGCGTCCGTGACCCGCCGCTGGACGAGCGCCAACACGAACCTCGGCATCGTGCTCCTGCTCGCGCCGCTGGCCCGCGCGGCAGCCTGTCACGAGATGACGCGGGGTGCGGTGCCCGGCGCCGAGTACCGCGCCGAGCTGCGCACCACACTCGGCCGGGTACTCGCGGCCACCACCGTGGCCGACGCGCGGGAAGCGTATGCGGCCATCCGTCTCGCCGCTCCCGGGGGGCTCGGCACCGTTCCGTCGCAGGACATCGCCGCCGAGCCGACCGTGACCCTGCTCGAGGCCATGCGACTGGCCGCCGGCCGCGACGGCATCGCGCGTGAGTACGCGACCGACTTCCAGGCTACCTTTGAGGTTGCCGCGCCGGCGCTCGTCGCGGCGCGCGGCGCCGGGCTCGCGTGGAGTGATGCCATAGTGGAGACATTCCTGAGACTGCTTGCCGTACATCCCGACACACACATCGCGCGGCGTGGCGGCACCGGCCTGGCCGACGAGGTGTCGCGTCAGGCACGAGTCGCGATCGGCGCCGGCGGCGTGCGCTCGGCGGCGGGGCGCGAGGCCATCGCGCGGATGGACGCGGCACTTCGCGACGCGCGCAACGTCGCGAATCCCGGAACGACCGCTGACCTCACGGCGGCCGCGATCTTCGTCGTGTTGCTGGGTGGCGGGTGGCAATCCCGGAGCGGAGGCTTACATGCAGCACCACGGTGAGTTTCGCGTGTCGGTCACCAAGGACTACCTGGTGTTCGCGTCCGCGCACTTCATCACCTTCGCCGGTCACCGGTGCGAGGCGCTGCACGGCCACAACTACCGCGTCGGTGTCGTCGTCGAGGGTGCGCTCGACCCCGAGAGCTGGTACGTATTCGACTTCGTCGCCCTCAAGCACATCATGCGCAAGCTGTGCGACGACATCGACCACCGGGTGCTGCTCGCCACCGAGAACCCGCACCTCCAGATCACCGAGCAGGGGGATGCGGTGACCGTCGCCTATGACGGCACTCCGCGGTACCTGTTCCCCAGGCGCGACTGTGCGCTGCTCCCGTTGCCTAACACGACGGTCGAGATGCTCGCCGAGTATCTCACCGGGCGGCTCCGGGCCGCGCTCGCCGCCGAAGGCGCGCGGGGGCTGACCGCCATCGAGATGGAGGTCGAGGAGAACTTCGGGCAGTCGGCGACGTTTCGCGTTCGCGTGTGAGCCGGCTCGCGCCACGCGAGCCGGCCGCCACGATCACAACCCCGCGAGCTCCGCCGCGCCGAGCCGCCCGTCGATCAGCGCCGACGCCACGAGCGCGCCGTCACAGCCTGCCTCGGCGAGCCGTCGCAGATCCCGCACGTCGCGCACGCCGCCCCCCGCGACCAGGGACACGTGAGGCGCCGCCGAACGCACCGCGGAGATCGTCGCCACATCGGGACCGGCTCCCGTCCCCACTCGTGCCAGGTCCAGGACGATGACCGTGCCCACGCCGGCCTCCGCGGCACGCGCGGCCAGCATTTCGGCGCCGTCGGGCCGCGATCCACCGTTAGGCATCGGCACGGGCACTCCCGCCCGCAGGTCGAGGCTGAATGTCACGGCCTTCCCTCCCACGGCCGCGCAGATCCGATCCAGCGCGTCGAGCCCCGCGAGCGTCTCCAGCCCCACGATCACCCTCGCGGCCCCCATCGCCAGCGCAGCGCGTGCGCCCTCGACCGACGACACGCCGGCGTCGAGCCAGAGCGGTGCCCCGAGCGCCACCAGCGTCGCGATCACGCCGGCCCGTGTCGCGCCCAACCCACCCTCGATCGCATCGAGATCGGCAACGTACAGCGCGCGCACGCCAAGCATCTCGACGTACACGCGCGCCAGCGCCGCCGGGTCACCGTCCACCGCGACCCCGGCGGCCGAGGTCACCGGAGCGTACCCCGCCCGCCGCCCGCCGCGCGCGTGCACCGCCGCGCCACCTCGCACATCGATCACGCCAATGACGCGCATCCTCGTGCTCCCCTGGTGACCGCCGTGCCCGCACGCATCTCCGCCGTGGACCTCGCCCCCGCACCATAGATATCATCCACCGCATGAGCAACGGCGGCGTGGTCGGCTGGGACATCGGCGGCGTCAACACCAAAGTCGCCCGCGTGCGTCGCGGTGAAGTGCTGGCGGTGCACGTCCACCCGTACGAGCTGCAGCGCGACCCGGCCGCCCTGGCCCCGCTCATCGGGTCGCTCGCTCGCCAGGTCGGAGCGACCGACGCCGACCGCCACGCCGTCACCATGACGGCGGAGCTTTCGCAGATGTTCCGCACCAAGCGCGAGGGCGTCGCCTTCGTGCTCGACGCGGTCGCGACGGCGCTTCCGCACGCGGACGTGCGGGTGTACACCGTGCACGGGCAGTTCATCGCCCCCGCCGGCGCGCGGTGCGATCCGCTCTCGGTCGCGGCCTCGAACTGGGCCGCGACCGCCCACATGGTCGCGCGCGATCACTCGAACGCGATCCTCCTCGACACCGGCACCACCACTACCGACATCATCCCGATCGCCGACGGCCGCGTCGCCGCGGCCGGCTACACCGACCCGGCACGGCTCGCGAGCGGGGAGCTCGTGTACACGGGCGCGCTGCGCACGCCGGTCGAGGCGATTGCCACCCACGTCCCGCTCGGCCAGCACACGGCGGGCGTCTCGGCTGAAGGGTTCGCCCTCGCCGGCGATGTCCACGTCTGGCGCGGCGACCTGGCCCCCGCGGACTACACGGTACCGACTCCCGACGCCCGTCCGGCCACCCGGCCGTTCGCGGGCGAGCGGCTCGCGCGCGTCGTCTGCGCCGACCGCGAGATGCTCGACGACAACGACATCTCGGCCATTGCCGACATGCTCGCAGATGCGCAGATCGACGCGATCGCGCGCGCGATCGCGCGCGTGCGTGCGCGCTACCCATCGCTCGGCGTCGCGATCGTGACCGGCCTCGGCGCGTTCCTCGCGACGGCCGCGGCGCGACGGGCCGGGCTGGACGTCATCCCGCTCGCCGACCGCATCGGCGCCGACGCGTCCCGCTGCGCGCCAGCCGCCGCGGTCGCCCTGCTCCTCGAGCGGCAGCACACGGCCGGAGATCGTTCGGCCGCCGAGTTGGCAAGCGCCACCGCCGCGCGTGCCGTCATCCACGTGCCCGGCCGCAGATCGGCGCCCGCCGCGCCTAACGACGTCGCCGACCCGATCGATGCCGCCGTGAAGATCGGCGGCGGGCTGCTCCGATTCCCCGACCATCTCGAGACGGTGCTCGCCGCCGTCCGCGACGCGGCACGGTCCGTTCGCCTCGTCGTCGTGCCCGGCGGTGGGCCGTTCGCCGAGACGGTTCGCGGCGTCGACCGGCAGCTCGGGGTTGGCGACGACGCCGCGCACTGGATGGCCGTGCTGGCCATGGACCAGTACGCGCACCTGCTCGTGTCGCGTCATCGCGACTTCGCCCTCGTCGCGACGCCCGGCGAGATGGGCGTGGCGTTCCGGTCCACGACCGTACCGGTGCTCGCGCCGTCGCGCTGGCTCCGCGACGCCGACGCGCTCCCACACTCCTGGGACGTGACGAGCGACAGCATCGCGGCCTGGGTCGCGGGAGCGATCGGCGCGACACGACTCGTCCTGGTGAAGCCACCCGGCGTCCGCGGCGACGATGTGGTCGATGCGTACTTCACGCGCGCGTTGCCACCCGACGTGAGGCCGACGATAGCCGCGGCCGACCAGCTCGAGCTGCTGCGCTCAGCGCTCCGCGGCACCAGCGAGCGGTGAGCCGCTCGCGCTCGCCGTGCGCGTGCCGCCGGGCGTGCCGGTGATCCCGGCACCTTCCAGCCGAGCACGCAGCAGTCGCACACGCTCGGCCGATAGTCGCCCCATTCGCCCACCCTCGCACGCCGCTCCGCGCACGCCCGCGATGTCGGCGCCGGCGTCGCGCACCATCTCCAGATCTTCGGCCGTCAACTTGCCCGCGAGCGCTGCGAACATTCGATGTCCGTGCGCTTCGGCAACCCACGCCGACAGCTCGGCGAGCGTACACAGCGCGGTCAGGCCGGCGCCGCGCTTGTCCGCGGTGTCGAGCAGCACCCCGACGGCGCCCGCACGAGCGGCGATGTCGATCAGCGTCATGCGATCGACACCTGCGCTCGCGTCGCTGTCGGCGTAGGCCACCGCCACTACACCACCCCGCGCCGCCGTCGTGCTGCCGCCGCGCCCACACCCACGAACCCCGGCCTCGATGAGCGAGCCGATCCGCCGCCGATAGCCGACTCCGGCAAACCCGATCTTCACGAGCGCTGCACCAAGAACGGTGAACTCGTGCGCCGCGTTCTCGGTCGTGGGCGCATCACTCGCGTCGCCCAGCGCAGCCGTCAGCAGGCGACCGGGGCTGACCACCGCATGAATGTCGCGCAGCACCGCGGGGCTCACTGCGCCGAGCGCCCCGGCCAGCGGGTCCTTCGCATCGATCACGTCGGCGCCGCCGGTCGCCGCTGCCGACGCCTCTGCCGAGCTCGCCACGCTCACCAATAACCGCATCGCGCCGTTCGATCTCGATTCCATGGTCGCACCGATTGTAGACGCGACCGGACGCACTGTCAAAAGCGAGCCAGAGCCACCGCCGGCTTCATTGCTGCGCTTCGTCCAGCATGACACTTTCCCTGTCTCTTCTCATGGAGCGCTGACTTGGCGACCGCGAACGCCCCTCTCTCGCTCGCCGGCATGCGCGTGTTCGTGACCGGTGGATCGAGTGGCATTGGCCGAGCGATCGCGCTCGCCTCGGCGCGCGCCGGCGCCGATGTGGCGATCACCTATCGGCTCAACGAGCGCGGTGCGCGTGATGTGGCCCGCGAAGTCGAGGTGCTGGGCCGCCGGGCCCGCACGCTGCGCCTCGATCTTGCCGACATCGCCTCGGTGAACGCGCTCGCCGGCGGCGTGCGTGCGGCGCTCGGCGGCGCCGACGTATGGGTGAACAACGCCGGGGCCGACGTGCTCACCGGTCCCGCCTCATCGCTCCCGGACATCGACAAGCTCGACCTGCTCATGCGGGTGGACTTGCGCGGTACGATACTGGCTTCGTGGCAGGCTGCCGAGCTCATGGCCGGGCAGGACGGAGGCGGAGTTATCATCAACATGAGCTGGGACCACGTGCTCACGGGGATGGCTGGCATCGAAGCACAACTCTTCTCGGCTGTGAAAGGCGGGGTGCTCGCGTTCAGCAAGTCACTGGCGCGCACCGTCGCGCCACGTGTTCGCGTGAACGTGCTCGCCCCCGGCTGGATCGAGACCGCGTACGGCAGCGAGGTGAACGAGTCCATCCGGCGGCAGGTGGTCGCGTCCACACCACTCGAGCGCTGGGGCACCCCCGACGACGTGGCCGGGGCCGCCGTCTATCTCGCGTCGCCGGCCGCATCGTTCGTCACGGGGCAAACCATGCTCGTCGGCGGAGGGGTGGTGATGTGAACGGCGCCCATGCCGGCGCGTCTCCGGCGAGCGGGCCCGACGGCCGCGGGCGCGACCCACCGCGCCGCGTGCTGTTCGTGACCGGCAAGCTGGCCGAGCCCGCGTTGCGGCGCGTGCTCGCCGACGCGCCGCCACCGTACGCGTACGACATCGCCGTGCTCGGCATCACGGTCGCGGCGCTCATGACCACGCCGTGGATCGCGCGACACCTGCCGCCGCCCACGGCGGAGACCGACCTCGTACTCATCCCGGGGCTCTGCGAGGGCGATCCGGCGGTGATCGCGGACAAGATCGGCATCCGCGCCGAGAAGGGACCGAAGGACCTGCGTGAGCTGCCCGCGTTCTACGGCCAGCCGGCGCCGCGGAACTACGGCGCGTGGGACATCGAGATCATCGCCGAGATCAACAACGTCCCGCGCCTCACGCGCGAGGAGACGCGCCGCAGCGCCGAGTACTTCCGGGAGTCCGGCGCCGACGTCATCGACCTGGGCTGCACGCCGGGGCGCCCGTTTCCGCATCTTGCCGACGTCGTGCGCGAGCTCGTGTCCGCCGGCATGCGCGTGAGCGTGGACAGCTTCGACCCGTCGGAGATCCGCGCCGCCGTCGGTGCCGGCGCGGAGCTGGTGCTGAGCATCAACGGGTCGAACGTCGACACGGCTGACTACATCGCGGCGGCGGGTGCGCGCGTGGTGGTCGTGCCCGACGCCGGCGCGTTGTTCGACAGCATCGACCGCACGGTCGCGACGCTCGAGCAACATGGCGTCCGCTACCTCATCGACCCCGTGCTCGAACCGATCGGCTTCGGATTCATGGCGTCGCTCGAGCGGTACGTCGAAGCGCGCCGCCGCTACCCCGACGCCGAGATGATGATGGGGATCGGCAACATCACCGAGCTCACCGCCGCCGACTCCACTGGCGTGAACGCGCTGCTGATCGCGATCTGCCAGGAGCTGGGCGTCCGCCTCGTGCTCACCACCGAGGTCATTCCCTGGGCGCGCGGCGCCGTGCGCGAGGTCGGCATCGCGCGACAGCTCATGCATTACGCGGTGACGATGCACACCGCCCCCAAGCACGTGGACGACCGTCTCGTCACGGTCAAGGACCCCGCGGTGCTCGCCTACTCCGAGCAGGAGCTCCGCGAGCTGCAACGGCGCATCACCGACCCGAACTTCCGCATCTTCACCGACCGCGAGGTCATCACGGTGCTCAACCGCGACATCTTCGTGCGCGGCACCGACATTCAGGAGATCTTCGCGCAGCTCGGCGTCACCGAAGCCACGCACGCGTTCTACCTCGGCAGGGAGCTGGCGAAGGCGAAGCTCGCGATCACGCTCGGCAAGACGTACCGGCAGGAGGGCGCTCTGTCGTGGGGCTATCTCACGCCGCCGGACGACGTGAAGTCCGAGCACGTGCGACTGACACAGCGCTCCGAGCGCGCCCGGAAGGCGGCGCCATGATCATCGAGACCATCGTCACGACGGTCGATGCCGCCGGCGCGGTGAACATCGCGCCGATGGGCGTGGAGTGGGATGGCGGCGACGACCCGCCCGTACTCAAGCCGTTTCTCGAGACGACGACGTATCGCAACGTCACCGCCACCGGCGCCGCGGTCGTGAACCTGATCGACGACGTGCGCATCTTCGCCCGTGCCGCGATCTCGAACCCCGACTGTCCGGTGGTGCCCGCCGTCGCCGTGCCGGGGGTGGTGCTGCGCGACGCGTGCTCGTGGCGTGAGCTGACGGTGCGCTCGATCGACAGCACGCCCCCGCGCTCGCGCATCGAGACCGCGCTCGCGCACCGCGGCGTGCGTCGCGAGTTCATCGGGTTCAACCGCGCGCGTCACGCCGTGCTCGAGACTGCGATCTACGCCACACGCGTGCACCTGCTCGCCCGGGATTACCTCGAGAGCGAGCTGGCGCGGCTGCAGGTCATCGTGGACAAGACCGCGGGGCCGCACGAGCACGAAGCGATGGCGCTCCTCGCCGGCTACATCCGCTCGGCGCCTGGCGCGATGGCACCGGCGCCCGGGCCCACCGGCCCATCTCCGGCGCGTTAGGTGCCGCCCGACACCGTCATCGTCGAGGCACCGGCCCGGCTGCACTTCGGCCTGCTCGATCTCCGCGGCGCGCTCGGCCGTCGGTTCGGCGGTGTCGGCGCGGCGGCGCCGGGCGTGAGCGTCCGGCTCACCGCATCGCGGGCCGGGACCGTTCACGCCGAGGGAGACGATGCCGGCCGCGCCGTCGAGTCCGCGCGCCGGTTCATCGCGTCCTACGGCATACCGGGCGGCGCACGCCTCCGGGTCGAACGCGGCATCCCGGCCCACGCCGGGCTCGGTTCGGGCACGCAGCTCGCGCTCTCGGTGGCACGCGCCCTCGCCGAGCTGTACGGCATTCCGGTCGGAGCCGGCGACCTCGCCCGCGCCGTGGGCCGTGCGCGCCGCTCGGCCGTCGGCACCTGGACCTTCGCCGGCGGCGGGTTCGTGCTCGAGGGCGGCCGCCGCCCTGATGACGACAATCCGGCGCCGCTGCTCGCACGCCTGCCGTTTCCACCAGCATGGCGCTGCGTGGTCGCGGTCCCCGACGCCCGCCCCAGCGTGAGCGGCGACGCGGAGGCCGCGGCGTTCGCCGCGCTCCCCGCCCCCCCCGAGCGCGAAGTCGAGCGCGTCGCGCACCTCGTGCTGATGGCGATGCTCCCCGCGCTCGCCGACGGAGATCTGCCCACGTTCGGCCGAGCGCTCACCGAGGTGCAGGAGATCAACGGGCGCTGGTTCTCGCAGGTGCAGGGTGGCACCTTCGCGCCCGGCCCGAGCGGCGACCTCGTTCGTCGAATGCACGGCTGGGGCGCCGCCGGCGTCGGCCAGAGCTCGTGGGGCCCGGCCGTGTACGGTGTCGTCGAGGACGAGGCGGAGGGTAGCTGGCTGGCCGAGCGGGTGCGTGACGCCCTCGGCGGCATCGGGCGCGTGTACGAGGGCGCGTTCCCGCCCGAGGGCGCGAGGGTCTGGCGCGGCGCCTAACGCGACGCGCCGGAACAGCCCCGCGCCCCGTGTCCGGGGCCCCCGGCCCCGCCCGGTCAGATCGTCCGGGTCGCGGTCAATCCGTCCACGTACCCCGCGACCATTTCACCGGTGGGTTTCATCACCGCGCCCCACCGGCTCCGGAGGCAACCGTGAATGCGACGTCCGGGTCGCCAGCGATCGCTGCTGACCCCGCCCGCGCCGTCGATCGGGCCTAACGCGATTCCACGATCGGAATACCCATGCACACCCTCCCTTCGTCCGCATCCCGGCAGCAGGTTGTCGGCCGAGCACTGCGCTCCGCACGACAGCTCGCCTGCGTCACGCTGCCACTCGTGGTCGTTGCCGCCTGTAGCGATCGCGGCGTTCTCGAGCCCGGGCCCGTGCCCCGGCCGGCGTCGGCGCGTGCCGGCGTCATCGTCACGCCCGACTATTCGACCTTCGACACGCGTGCCGAATTCAACGCCGCCGGCAGCATCGATCAACTCGACGGCTTCGAGGAGTTCAGCGGCGCCCCCGTGTATCTCCAGCCGACGCCGTGGGCGCCCGGGAGTGTGACGTATGCGTCGGACGTCAACGCCATCCTCGGGCCTGGCGCCGGACTCGGCATCACGAGCAATTCGCTCTCGGCGGAGTTCGGAAGCCCGATCATCGGCCAGTTCGCGGCGGGCGATGCGTTCACGTTGTTCGGCGCGGACCTCACGATGGTGCTGAGCAAGACCCTGGTCGACGTCGTGGTGTACACGAACCAGGGCAGCTACACGTTCAGCGGACTCGACGTGCCGTTGTCCGCGACCGGGCGGCGATTCTTCGGTGTCGCCCTCTCACGCTCTGGCGAATTCCTCACCGGATTCCGCGTCTCGCCGCGCGGGCCGAGCGCCACGCCGCTGCTCGATGACGTCGCCGTCGGCCACGTCGGTCCGGTGAACGCGGCGCCAGAGGCATCGGCCGGCGGGCCGTACACCGGTGATGAGGGGTCGGCGGTCGCGCTCGCGTTCGGTGGGACCGATGGCGACGGCGATACGCTCACGTTCGCCTGGGACCTCGGTGACGGGACCACCGGCACGGGCCCCACGCCGCCGTCGAGCCACGTCTACGCGGACGACGGATCGTACGAGGTGATGCTCGCCGTCGCTGACGGACGTGGCGGCGTGGACACCGCACGCACGACGGCGAGCGTCGCGAACGTTGCCCCCACCCTCGCCGCGTTCTCGGTGACCGCGGCGCCGCTGGCGTTGGTGGATGGGGGAGTCGCCGTCCCGGTCTCGACGACGTACGCCGACCCGGGCACGCTCGACGCGCACACGGCGACGCTGGACTGCGGGGTGGGAACCGCGGTGGCATCGGACGCGCCTAACGGCGCCGCGACCGGGGTGTGCACTTTCTCGAGCCCCGGCGTGTACACCCTGCGGATGACGGTGGCCGACGACGACGGCGGCACCGACTCGAAGGCGGCGGCCGGCCAGGTGGTCGTCTATGATGCCGCGGCGGGATGGGTCACCGGCGGTGGGTGGATCACGTCGCCCGCGGGCACGAACCTGACGGCACCCGCCGCCACCGGCAAGCTGACGTTCGGGTTCGTCGCGCGGTACCAGGCCGAGGCTTCGATCCCGAGCGGCAGCGCCGAGGTCAAGCTCACACTCGGCAAGCTCGATTTCCGGAGTGCCGCGTTCGACTGGCTCGTCGTCACGGGCAACACGGCCCGCTGCCAGGGGCGCGGAACGCTGGACGGCGTCGACGGCTACGGGTTCGCCCTCACCGCGGTCGATGGTGCCTCGAGCGACGCGATCCACGTGCGCATCTGGAACCTCGCCACGGGCGCCACGGTGTACGACAGCCGGCCCGGCGAGAGCCTCGAGTCCGAGGCCGTATCGGCACTTGGAGGTGGGAGCATTCAGATCCACAGCCGGTAGCAGTAATCTCCCCGCGGCGCCGGCCAGGGGTGGGTAGTGGTTATCGCCCCCTGACCGGCGTTGCTTGCCTTCGATCTTCGCGCGCGTTATAGATCGTTGGAACGCCAACCAAACGATCGCAGGATGAGGGCGAGCGTCACGACGCGACGACGCCCGCGCCGACGCGAACGAAGGAGGCACCGGTGGACGACTCACTGACGTCGCCCGCGAGCGAGCGGTTCCCGGGCTCTCACCAGCCGCGCGTCGCGGCCGGGACGGCGAATTACGACGTCGGCTCCCCCGAATACCTGCGATCGACCTTCGCGCGCGCCGCCGCGGTCGCCGACCGCGTGGTTGGGCTGTGGCTCGCGCGCGGCGGAAGTGAACGCGTGCTCGCCGACATGCGTGATTCGAGGCCCGACCGCTCCGTTGGTGAGCTTCGTGCAATGCGCGCGCTCGTACGCACGGCCGCGACCGCTTACGTGAGGCGGCTCCGCGACGAAGGCGCATCTCCCGAGCGTATGCTCGTGCTCGTCAAGACGGCCGCCGGCCACCCTGGCGCTCCGGGGTTCGGAGTGCGAGAGTTGACTGACGACGTCGTGCGCTGGAGTATCGAGGCGTTCTTCGGCGACTGAACAACGTTTTGCCGTATGAGGTGGCGATGGCCCTCGGGCCGGTTCCTGGCGCCAGTGAGTTTGCCGAGTTCGTGGAAACGGTGCGTGATCACCGTGATCGAACGGCCCAGGTAGTCCGGATCGCCCTCGACCGCGTCCGGGACCGGCATCCCGACGTGACAGACGGCGGCATCGCCGACGCAACGCGCGCGTTCGAAGGGATTCTGCACGACCTCGACACGGCGACCGAAGAGCTCCGGGTGCAGAGCGAGGCGCTGTTCGAGGCGCGCGTGGAGCTCGATGACGCGTCGGCGGTCTTTCGCGACCTGTTCGAGCTCGCCCCCTGTGCGTATTTCGTCACAACGCTGGAGGGACGCATCGCCTACGCGAACGAGGCGGCGTCTCAGCTACTTTGTCGCACGCGCAACGCGCTGATCGGGAAGCCGATCGTGTGCTTTGTGCCACCGGAGAACCGAAGCGCGTTCCGCACCGCTCTCACGCGTAGCTGTATCACCAGCGCGGTGAGCACATGGCCGCTCGTCCTCTCCCCGAGCGGCGCGTCGGTCAGCATCCCGTGTCGTGCACGCGTGCGCGTCACCAGCCCCGGCAGCGCTGCGACGCATCGCAGGATGCTGTTCTGGAACATCACCGAGGAGACCGATGAAGACCTCTTCTGAATCGTCACCGCCACTGCGCTCCGCGCAGGGCTCGCCGGCTCGTGATCGGAGCGAGGAGATCGCGGCAATCACCGATGCGCTACGCGCGATCGTGCGCGAGCTTCGCCTCGCCTCCCGCGAGGCCGAGCAGCGGGTGGGAGTGCACGGCGCGCAGCTTCACGCGCTCCGCCAGCTCGCGGACAGCCCGCCCGCCTCGCTCACCGAGCTGGCCGAGCGAACCCATACGGACATCAGCTCGGTCAGCGTGGTCGTGAGCCGACTCGTCGAGCAGGGGCTCGTCGCGCGGCGCGCGGACGGCTACGACCGGCGGCGCCTCTCACTGGGCCTCACGGCGCGCGGGCGCGCGGTCGTGCGCCGTGCCCCGGAAACGGGAACCTCACGGCTCCTTCGCGCCGCCGAAAACCTCAGCGACCGCGAGATTCGCGCGCTCGCGACGGGGCTCGGCAAGCTGGTGAGCGGATTGGGGGACGAAGCGGACGAGTAGCGACTTATGACAGCGGTTTTGGCGCATGTTCAAAAGTCTGTGGACAATGTTCAAAACTTTGAACCGGCCCGCCAAAACCGCTCATTCTTTGGCGTCCACGTTGCCCGCCGCCCCATCGGCCACCTCGGCCGCCGCCCGCTCATAGTACGCCCCGCGCTTCTCGCCTCGAACGACGAGCTCGCCGCGCTTCACCAGCTTTTCCAGAACGCCACGCGCCTCGCGCCCTTCGAGCCCGCACAGCTCGGCCGCCGCGGACCGTGTGATCCTTCCGTGTAAGTCAACATAATCCAATATCTTACGCTCACGGTCACCGGCGTGCTCGGCGGCAACGTCCTCGTCGAGGTCCTGCACGCCCAGTGACCTCGCCACCGGCGACGTGAAATAGTAGACCCGCTCTCGCCGGTCCTCCCACCCATCGAGCAGCCCCGCCTCCATCAAGCGGTCGAGCACGGCGCGCGTCGGGCCCTCCAGACGTTGGATCATCGCCGCCGCCCGCCCAAGTCCCATCGGCTCCTGCTCCCGCACCATCGCGTTCAGGACCAGCAGATCGTCCAGCGACAGTCGACGCCCCGGAACATCACGCTCCGCAACCAGCCGAGTCACCGCGATGTTTGCCGGCCCGTCGTGCAAAATGACTTGCACCGTGGCGCCAGTAGAGCGCGAGTAATCCGGCACCTGGCGGCCGTAGCGCAACTGACCCTCGAAAATGGTGTCGATCCCTCGACCGGTGCGCTCCACCAGACCAATTCGCTTGAACGCGTCGGCCAGCACCGGATTCCGCGGGCGAGGCGGAGCGACCAGGAGGTTGTCCAGGCGCACCTGCTCGGGAAAACCGCCCGGGTTCGAGATCTCGATCTCACCCCCTGAATCACCCGCCGCGCTGCTCTCGCGGAGTTGCACGTGAACCGCCCCCGCCCTCGTGTAGTCCCGATGCACGAGCGCGTTGTGCAGCGCCTCGCGAAACCCGGCGGGACTGTGAGCCGGGACTCCCACACGGACCATCCCCACCGCCAACTCATCCTCGGCGTTGCGCGCGTCGAACCGCAGCCCAACCTCCTCCGCGGCGCGGACCAGCGGCCAGTGGATGAACTCGTTCACCGCGACTCGCGTCCCTCGCAGGACCTGGAACGCCACCTCGTGGTTCGGTACATACCGCCGGATGGCCTCCTCCCGGCCGACCATGAGCAGCCCGGCCACGCGAACGCGATCGATGCGCTCGCCGCGCTCCCCACCGCCCTCACCGAGGCCGAGCGCCCGGACGATCTCCGCATCCGAGAGGTCGAGCAGCGCTCCGTCGGCCCGTCCGCGGTTGAGCGCCACCGTTCGACGCACGCGCTCGATCTCGAGCGGATCGATGTCCTCCCACCGCGCCTGGGGGACGATGAGCGCCGTGTAGTCCAGAACGCCACGCGTCGCCTCGCGACTCTGGATCTCGTGCATGAGAAACGGCACGCACACCGGGCGACCGTGCGCGTCCGTCCCGCGCCGCCGGTACACGCCGTCACTCGTGGAGGTCACCGGTCGCCCCGCCGGAATCTCGAGGGCCAGGATCTCCGCCCCATCGATCGTCGTCACGCTGCACTCGACCGGACAGCTCGGCACCGTTCGTCCCGCGATCATGAGCTCCACACGCCGCGGGTCCGTGTAGCTCCCGTGACGGGGGCGGGCACCGGTCGGACGCCCGTCGTCTTCCACCCCAACGAGCACCACCCCGCCGTGGCCGTTGGCGAGACACACCACGGCGTCCACGAGCTGATCGTCGCCGAGCGGTTCGCGTGATTCGGCGATGAACTCGGTGGTGAACTGCTCGCCGCTCGCGAGGAGTCGGCGAAGGTCGGCATCGGTGAGCACGACGTGGGGCGGGGTGAGGGCGGCGGGGAGCGTGGCGCGCGGGCGCGCAGAACACGGTGCGCGAGGCGGTACGCAGGGTTGGCAAGCTACCCGGTCCCCCGGCGCGGTCAAGCTGACGCGCGGTGGCAGCCTCCCGAGGCCGCCCCGAGCGCTTGTTGCGCTCGCTGATTCGCGGCATCGTTGACCGACCGAACGCCGGTGCCGGCCGGCGCGCCTTCTCCTCTCGCCCGCGCCGTCATGCCCAGCGTGCTCTCGTCCGTCACTCGCCCTGCCTCGTGGCAGCAGGCTCGCACTCGTCGCGCTGGCCGTGGTGGTGGCGTGTGTCACCCCGCCGGCCGGGGGTGGTGCCGCGGGCGCGCCGTCAGCCCGCTACGACGTGCTCGTTCGCGGCGGCACCATGTACGACGGCTCCGGCGGCGCCCCGATCACCGGTGACGTCGCGATTCGAGGCGACAGCATCGTCGCCGTTGGCGCCCTGCCCGCCGACGCCACCGCCGCAACCATCATCGATGCCTCCGGGCTCGCCGTCGCCCCGGGGTTCATCTACGCGCCGGCGTTCTATGCGAAGACCCCGGAGCTCGTGGCGCTCATGCAGGCCGCGGAGCCGTTCGGCGGCATGTACATCTCGCACATGCGGAGCGAGGGGAACCAGCTCCTGCAGGCGGTGGACGAGCTGATCACGATCGCCCGCCAGTCGAAGGCCCCGGCGGAGATCTACCATCTCAAGGCCGCGGGCGCGGCGAACTGGGGAAAGCTGGACTCGGTGATCGCGAAGGTGAACGCCGCCCGCGCATCGGGGCTCCGCATCACCGCCGACATGTACACCTATACCGCGGGCGCGACGGGACTCGACGCCGCGATGCCGCCGTGGGTGCAGGAGGGCGGTTACGAGGCGTGGGCCGGTCGTCTCCGGGACCCCGCGATCCGCGAGCGCGTCGCTCGCGAAATGCGCACGCCCACGGACGCGTGGGAAAACCTCTACCTCGGCGCCGGCTCGCCCGAGAAGGTGCTGCTCGTCGGCTTCAAGAACGAGCGCCTCAAGCCGCTCACCGGAAAGACCCTCGGCGAGGTTGCGCGCATGCGCGGCAAGTCACCGGAGGAAACGGCGATGGACCTCGTGGTCGAGGACGGGAGCCGCGTCTCGACGGTGTATTTCCTCATGAGCGAAGAGAACGTGCGGAAGCAGATGACCATTCCCTGGGTGAGCTTCGCCTCCGACGCCGAGTCGCTCGCGCCCGAAGGGCCCTTTCTCGAGTCGAATCCGCACCCGCGCGCCTACGGCAACTTCGCTCGCGCCCTGGGCAGGTACGCGCGCGATGAGAAGGTCGCGCCACTCGAGGACATCGTCCGCCGCCTGACGAGCCTGCCGGCAACGAACCTGAAGCTCCGCCGCCGCGGAGTGCTGCGCCCGGGCTACTACGCCGACCTCGCGATCTTCGACCCGGCACGCATTCAGGACCACGCGACATTCGAGAAGCCACACCAGTACTCGACCGGCATGGTGCATGTGTTCGTGAACGGCGTGCAGGTGCTGAAGAACGGCGAGCACACCGGCGCGAAGCCAGGTCGGGTGGTGCGCGGTCCCGGCTGGACGGGGTGGTAAATGGGGTCAGAGTCAAATTGAAGCATTCGAACGCCGTGGCGTTCGAATGCTTCAATTTGACTCTGACCCCATTTACGCTGGCCCTGAACCCCTATCGACTCAGCGCCACCCCCGCCATCAGCCCCGCGTATTTCCCGCCGTCCACCACCACCTTCCCGTTCACCACGACGTACTGCATGCCCGTGGCGAGCACCGTCGGCTGCTGGTAGGTCGAGCGGTCCTTGAGCGCCGCCCCGTCGAACACCACCACGTCGGCGTACTTCCCGCGCGCCAGTACGCCGCGGTCCTTGATGCCGAACGTCTCCGCGGTGAGGGCGCTCGATTGGTGCACGAACGCCTCGGGCGAGAGCACGCGCTTCGCGCGCACGTACTCGGACCACTTCTTCGGGAACGTGCCGTACTTGCGCGGGTGGCCGCCCGAGCCGTCGGAGCCGGTCATCACCCAGGGGCGCCGCATGAACGCTTCGATGTCTTTCTCGTTCATGTTGAACGATGCCACCGACGCGTCACCCGCCAGCACGATCTGGATCGCCGCCTCGACCGGGCTCACCCCGCGCGCGGCCGAGACCTGCGCCAGCGTTCGACCCAGGATCGTCGTGTCACGGGTCGAGCTGATGAGGAGCGCATCCGCGCCGCCGCGGCGTCGCAGGTTCACCGTCATGTCGGTGACGAGCCGTGCCTTCGTTTCCGGGTCCGCCACGCGCGCGCGGAGCGAATCGCGCCCGCCGGCCTCCGCCCATCGCGGCAGCAGCGACGCCCCGACCGACGAGCCCGACGCCGTGTACGGGTACTGGTCGGCGGTCACGCGACTGCCGGACGCCCGCGCGGCTTCGACGAGCGCGATCACCGAATCCGCTTTCCCCCACACATCGACGCCCAACGCCTTGATGTGGGAGATGTTCACCGGCAGACCACCCTCGCGGCCGATACGGATCGCTTCGCTCACGGCGCCGAGCAACCCGATCGTGTACGAGCTCTCGTCGCGGAGGTGGCTGTCGTAGAGGCCGCCACTCCGGGCGGCGACCTTCGCCAGCTCGATGACCTCGTCGGTGGTGCCGAAGCTCTGCGGTGCGTAGTAGAGTCCTGTGGACAGCCCGAGCGCGCCCTCGCGCATCCCCTTCTCGACGAGCGCCCGCATCGAGTCGAGCTGCGCCGCGCTCGACCGTGCATCCGACATCCGCATGACCGCCTGACGCACGGTCCCATAGCCGACGAGCAGTGCGGCATTGGTGCCGATGCCCTGCTCGCGCCACTGCTGGAGCGTGCGCGCCACCTCGAACGGGCCACCGCCGTCGTTCCCGGTGATGACGGTCGTGACGCCCTGCATCAGATAGTCGAGGTTCGCGCGCTGCTTCGCGTCGCTGCTCGACAGGTCGCCGGACGTGTGCGTGTGCGGGTCGATGAACCCGGGGGCCACGATCATCCCACGCGCATCGATGGTCCGGCGGGCCGAGATCTTCGCCCGTGCGGCGTCGCCGACGAACGTGATGCGGTCGCCGGTGACCGCCACGTCGGCGGTGCGCGGCGCCGTGCCGGTTCCGTCGATGACTCGACCGTTGCGGATCAGCAGGTCGGCCGGCGCGCCCTGCGCGCTCGTCCCCGAGCGCGACAGCAGCAGGAGCGGACCGACGAGCGAGAAGATGGCAATGCGGCGCACGCGGCGGCGCGTGTGCTCCATGGGACCCTTTGAGTTCGGCATGGCGCAAAGTTGCAGCGGCGATGCGGTGGATGGCCAGTGGGTGGATGAGGCCGACACCGTGAACCATTTGTGTCCGTCCGGGCATCCAACCCGCTGGCGCGCGGCCGGCGCGCGCGAGCAACCCCGGCCGCCCTGCCGTCTGTCCCATCCGGAGATCCCCTCACCGAGGCGCCGCGACGTGGCCACAGCGACCGCAACTGCTCTCGTGCTTCCTCCGCCGCTCGCCGCCGACCTCGACAAGTACCATCGCACCGGGGTGGGAGGCGGCAAGTCGGACGCGAGCGTGACTCGCTTCGACCGGCCGCATGGCGGGGCCGTATACCTCAAGACCCAGCGCATCGCGACGACGCGACGGCCGCTGTTCGACGAGGCGGAGCGACTCGGGTGGATGCACGCCGTGGGACTTCCGGTACCGGCGGTGCTGCAGTACCACGAGTGGAAGGGGCATGAGTACCTGCTCCTGACCAGCATCTCCGGCACCGACGCGGCGGCGCCGCGCGCGCCCGAGCGCCATGGCGCGGTCGTCGCGGCGCTCGCCGCCGGGCTGCGCCTGGTGCACGCGACGAACATCAGCGCGTGCCCCTTCGACCAGTCCCGGCGCATTCGGGTGGCCGATGCGAAGCACCGCGTCGAGGCGGGGCTCGTGAACGAGTCCGACTTCGACGGCGTCCGGCAGGGTCGCTCGGCCCACGACCTGTTCGCCGAGCTGATGGCGGCGCGGCCGGGCGACGAGGGCCGCGCGTTCACGCACGGCGACTACTGCCTGCCTAACGTGCTCCTCGAGGAGGACGGCGCCGGCGGGTACCGGGTGAGCGGCCTGGTCGACTGCGGCAGCGCCGGCGTGGCCGATCCGTATCAGGACCTCGCACTCTGCGCCCGCAGCATCGCGTCCGACTTCGGCCCCGACCTGGTGCCGGTGCTGTTCGCGCGCTACGGCCTCGAGCGCGTGGACGAGGCGAAGCTCGCGTACTATCAGCTACTCGACGAGTTCTTCTGAGTCACCCGGCTCGTCCCTCGGCGGGCGGAGCGGAGCCGCACCCGCCACGGGCCAAGCGTCCGCGATCGACATCTCGCCTCCGCGCCATCAGGTCCAGGGCTCGTCCCGACTCGGCCCGTAGATGGACGGCACCTTCGATCCCGTCATCCGCAGGTACACCGAGAGCTGCCCGCGGTGGTGGATCGAGTCGTTCAGCATGAGGGTGCATAACGCGAGCTTCGGCACCTCCGCGAGCTGCCGCGGCCCCGTCATGAACGGCACGGGCTCGTGCATCTCCTCATCGCGCACCGACTGCAGCAGCGTGGCCACACGCTGCACGCCGCTCTCGTACGCGCTCACGCACTCCTGCCAGCTCGCCGGCATCGGCGGAAACGCCGGCGGCATGCGCAGCTCGTTCCGCAGCGCGGCTTCGACCAGCGAGTTCTCGATCGCGAACGTCCAGGCGAGCTGCTGTGCCGAGTTGGACGTCGGATGCGGTCGCAGCTCGGCATGCTCTGGGGGGAACGCGCGGAGGACCTTGAGCGTGGTCGCGCTCTCCCGCTGGTACGTGTCGAGAAGCGCCTGGCGAGCGGTCGGTCCGGTCTGGACGGCGGCGGCACCCACTGGAGTCGTGCTGACGGCCATGGTGTCATCCTCGGTGGCGTCGGGGGCTCAACCATACCGCGCCGCCTGGCGGCTGTCGATGACGCCCGTCGTCCGGCGAGTGGGCCGCCCTCAGTACCGCCCGCCGGCACCGCCGCCCCCGGCCGAGCCGCCGCCGAAGCTGCTGCTTCCGCCGCCCCCTCCGCCCGACCCGCCGGAGCTGTGCATGCTGCTCGTGCCGGCCGCCGTCGTGGACACCGCCTCGACGATGCGCGGGAGGACGCGCGTCTCGGTGTGCGTCCACTCGCAGTTGCGGCAGCGCTTGATGACCCGCTGCTCTCCTTCACGCATCGTGGTCGCGGCCACGACCGTGTGCGTCTCGGTCTCCAGCGTGCGCCGCTTGCAGGATGGGCACTCGGTGTAGCCGCTGAACCAGGAGCGGTGCGGCACCTTGAGCTCGTACCGGCACGTGGGACACGTCCAGACGTCGTAGTCCACGCTCTCGAGGGCCTCCTCCATCCGCTCGCCGCGGTCGAGATGCGCGTCATCGGCCTGCTCGTCGAGCAGCACCATGAGTCCATGCCCGCGCGGACACGGGCGGGGGCGCCGGCGCCGGCGACGGTACGCGGCGGCCCCGCCGGCCAGCAGCAGCACCGCCGCTCCCACGCCGCCCACCACGCGGCCGCTTCGGCCGCTCACCCGTCGAGCGGACTCGGGCGGGGGCACGACCCCGCGCGCGTTAGGCGTCGGGTTCGTGGTGGACATCGTCGAGCCGCGCGCGTCGGGCTCCTCCCGCGCGACGGCGGCCAGGGCGGTGACACCGGCCAACACGCCGGCATCGAAGTCGCCGCGGCGAAACGCGGGAAAGATCACCTGGTCGCGGATGCGCCCGGCGCGCGAATCCGGCAGCACACCCTCGAGCCCGTACCCCACGCTGATCTGCACCGCACGCTGGGTCGGCACCCAGAGCAGCACGATCCCGTTGTCGCGCCCCTTCCGGCCCACCCCCCACGTGCGGTGCAGCGCGAGCGCGACGTCGAACGGCTCGAAGCCCGACGTCGAGTCGATCGCGACGACGGCGATCTCGCTGCCGGTCTCGCGGCTCAGCGTCGCGATGATCGCGTTGAGCGAGTCCACCGTCCCCGGCCGCAGGTGACGCGACGGGTCGGCGACCCACGTACCGTTGGCCACGCGTGGGTTCGGCACCCAGCGGAGTCGTTCGGCCTGGGCTGATGTGATCTGCGCCAGCAACAGCACGGCGAGGAGCAGCGTCGTCATGAGCTGTGCACCGGTGTCCGAAACGTTCGCGATCGATCCTTTTTTGCCCTACGGGATAATAGAAGGCCTGGCGCACACGGGCGCCGCGGCTTCCCCGTCTGTGTCCTCAGCCCCATACTACGGAACTCAACTCGTAGTCTGGTAACCTCTTCCAGCAGCCGTAGCATGCGCTCTTCGACCGCCATCCGTCTCGTCCTCATTGGCCTTGCCGTTGGCCTCGTCGCCCCGCGCCAGAGCTTCGGCCAGCAGGGGACGCCGCTCGCGGCAGTCACCGGAAGCGTCATCGACAGCATCCACGGCGTGGTACCACTCGCGGGCGCAACGGTGAAGATCGGCGACACCAACCGCCAGGGGACGACCGACGCGGGCGGGCGCTTTCAGATCGACAGCATCCCGCCGGGGGAGCACAGTCTCACGCTCCTCCACCCGTTGCTCGACACGCTCAACGTTCAGATCACCACGCGCGCGGTGCCATTCCAGCCTGGCAACACCCTGGCCGTGGAGCTCGCGGTCCCATCGGCGCAGCGGGTGATCGAGCTCTCGTGCACGCCGGCGTGGCGGGGGCGCGGCCCTTCGGCGCTCGTGGGGAAAGTGCTCGATGCAGACAACGACAAGCCTCTTGCTGGCGCCGAAGTGTCGCTGGTATGGCAGGAGTTGAGCCTCACCGACTTCCGGAAGGTCCCACGTGTCCGCAAGGCAATCGTGGGCGCCGACGGCAGCTACAAGATCTGTGGTCTCCCGACGGGCGTCGATGGAACGGTGCAGGCGACGTTCAACGGGCGGAAGACGGCGGAGGTGCGAGTCGTGATGGAGGAGACGAGCCCGCTCGGCTTCCAGAGCCTGCGCATCGGGACCACCGTCGTCGCCGAAGCACCGCCCGACACCGGCGCGCGCGCGCCCGGCGCCGCGAGGGCGGACACCACCCCGCCTCGGCTTCGCGGCGAGGCTCGGCTTACCGGTCGCGTGATCAATGCCGCGGGTGCGCCGGTCGCGAACGCGCGGGTCGACGTGCAGGGCACCGGCGCGGCAACGCTCAGCCGCCAGGACGGATCGTTCGGGTTCACGGACCTGCCGAGCGGTACGCAGGCGCTCGTGGTTCGCCAGCTCGGCTTCGAGCCGGTGGAGATGGCGGTCGAGCTCTCGTCGCGCGCGCCGAAGCAGGTGACGGTGACCATGGCGAAGCCGGCCCGCGTGCTCGAGACGGTCGCGGTCACCGCGGAAAAGGCCACCGCCGGGCTCGATCAGGTCGGCTTCAACCGCCGCCAGAAGTCGGGCTTCGGCTACTACATGACCACCGAGGACATCGAGAAGCGGCAGGCGACGCGCATGACGGATCTGTTCCGCACCGTGCCGTCGCTACGGGTCGTGCCATCGGGCATGGACTACGTGGTCGAGAGCTCCCGGGACGCGACGGGCGGATGCGTGCGCTACGTCGTCGACGGCGCGCCGTACCAGGCGCTCTTCCCCGGCGACATCGACCGGATCATGCCACCGCACGAGGTTGCGGCCGTGGAAGTCTACACGGGCTCCAACACGCCGGCCGAGTTCCAGGCCCCCGGCGGGTCGTCGTGCACGACGATCGTGATGTGGAGCCGGTTCAAGGTGCGGAAGAACCGGTAGCTGCTACGGCAACGAGCGCCGTCGTCTCAGTCGATCCGTTCGCCGCTCTCCGCATCGAACCAATGGACTCTGGCGACGTCGATGGTGAGGCTGACGGTCGCCCCGACCGGCGGTAGCGCGCGCGTGGTGCATCGGGCGGTGACGACGTACGAGCCGACGGTGGTATGAACGAACGTCTCATTGCCGAGCGGCTCGACGAGGTCCACGCGCGCCGGAACGCAAACGACCGGGCGCGCCTCACCTAGCGAGTGGTCGTTGCCGGTCGGTCGCTCGTCGCCGACGATGACGTCCTCGGGCCGGATGCCCAGCACAATGCCGCGGTCCTCGCGAATGGCGGCGTCCGGGATGCCGACAAGTGCTACGGAGAACGTGCCGTCGCCGGCCAGGAACCTCGGGCTCGGCTCGTCCCGCGTCGACGCGTCGCGCTCGCGGCCGGCGATGCCCCCCTCGATGAAGTTCATCGCGGGGCTGCCGATGAATCCTGCGACGAAGCGGTTTGCCGGCCGGTCGTACAGCGCGAGCGGTGCATCGACCTGCTGCACCCGTCCCGCGTTCATCACGACGATGCGCTCACCGAGCGTCATCGCCTCGACCTGGTCGTGGGTGACGTAGATCATCGTCGCGCCGAGATCCCGGTGCAGCTTCGCGATCTCTCGCCGGGTCTGGACGCGGAGCTTCGCGTCGAGGTTGGACAGGGGTTCATCGAACAGAAACACCGCCGGCTCGCGCACGATCGCCCGGCCGACGGCGACGCGCTGACGCTGCCCGCCGGAGAGCTGGCGCGGCTTCCGGTCGAGCACCTCCTGGAGGCCGAGCGTCTCCGCGGCTTGCCGCACGCGTTCCGCGATCTCCACCGGCGGCAGCTTTCGAAGGCGCAGGGCGAACGCCAGGTTCTCCCGCACGGTCATGTGCGGGTAGAGCGCGTAGTTCTGGAAGACCATGGCGATGTCGCGGTCCTTCGGCGCCACGTGGTTGATCAGGCGGTCGCCGATGTAGAGCCGGCCGTCGGTGATCGACTCGAGCCCGGCGATCATGCGCAACGTGGTGCTCTTCCCGCATCCGGAGGGGCCCACGAGCACGACGAACTCGCCGTCGGCGACTTCGAGATCCACCCCGTGAACCGCGACGTGTCCCCCGTCCTGGTATATTTTGCGCACGCCTTCGAGGCGAACGTTGGCCATGGAGAGTGAGGAGGCAGATGGTTAGCGACGCGTACCCGCCGATCGACGCACAGCCACCGCGGCCACGGCCCGCCCGTGCCTAACGCCACCCGGTTCCCCGAATCGTTCCTCTGGGGTGCCGCGACGTCGGCGTACCAGATCGAGGGCTCGCCGCTCGCCGACGGGGCGGGGCCGAGCATCTGGCAGCGATTCACGCATACGCCCGGGCTCACCGCCAATGGCGAGACGGGCGATGTGGCCTGCGATCACTATCGCCGGTGGCGGTCCGACATCGCGCTGATGCGCGACCTCGGCCTCAACGCCTACCGGTTCAGCATCGCGTGGAGTCGCGTCCTGCCGGCGGGCACGGGCCGCGTGAACGAACGCGGGCTGGACTTCTACCGCCGGCTGGTGGACGGCCTCCTCGCGGCCGGCATAGCGCCTAACGCCACCCTCTACCACTGGGACCTGCCGGCCGCGCTCGACGACCGCGGCGGCTGGCTCAACCGGGACATCGCCGACTGGTTCGCCGAGTACGCTCGCGTGATGTTCCGGGCGCTCGGCGACCGCGTGCCGATGTGGGCGACGCTCAACGAGCCGTGGGTCGTCACCGACGGCGGCTACCTGCACGGCGCGCTCGCGCCGGGGCACCGCAACCTGTTCGAGGCGCCCATCGCCACGCACAACCTGATGCGCGCGCACGGCGCGGCGGTGCAGGTCTACCGCGCCGAGGCGAAGCGGGCCATCGGGCTCGTCGTCAACCTCGAGCCCAAGTACCCCGCGTCCGACAGCGAGGACGATCGGCTCGCCGCGCGTCGCGCCGACGCCTACATGAACCGCCAGTATCTCGACGCCGTGTGCCATGGCTCCTATCCCGAGGAGCTGTGCGAGATCTTCGGTGAGGCGTGGCCCGAGTTCAGCGACGCCGACATGGCTGCGATCAAACAGCCCCTCGACTTCATCGGCGTCAACTACTACACGCGCAACGTCACGGAGCAGTGGCCGCTGGCGCTGCCGCTTCACGGGCGCGGCGTGAAGCAGCCGTTCGCGACGTACACGGAAACGGGGTGGGAAGTACACCCGCCGTCGCTCACGCGCATCCTCGTATGGGTGAAGGAGCGCTACGGCGACCTTCCCATCTACGTCACCGAGAACGGCGCGGCCTTCTATGACCCGCCGAAGCCGATCGACGGGCGTGTCGACGACCCGCTGCGCGTGCACTATTTCCGCGAGCACCTGCGCGCGGCCGCCGAGGCGCTTCGCCAGGGCGTGGACCTCCGCGGCTACTTCGCCTGGTCGCTGCTCGACAACTTCGAGTGGAGCCTCGGCTACGCCAAGCGATTCGGTATCGTGCACGTGGATTTCGAGACGCAGCAGCGCACCGTCAAGGCGAGCGGCCAGTTCTATCGCGACGTGATCCGGACGCGCGGCGCGGTGCTCGGCGGGTGAGCGCAACGCGCCGTCGATGGCGCGACGCGGGCTCGCCTCGAGTACCGCGGACCTCACCGGAACACCACTTCCGCCGGGAGTGAGCGCACCACCACGGACGTTGGCGACGACCCGGCCGTTGCGACGCCGTTGACCAGCATCGTTCGCGGTGGCCCGGTGAACGGTGAATGCACCACGATGCCGCCGGGCGGAATACGGAGACCAGCCTGAATCGACACCCGCACGCCGCCAGTCTCGCGGCGGATCGTGAAGCTGACCGGGCCGTAGTGCGTCGACAGGCGGCGCACCGTCACGCCCGGCCGCTCGCTCACCCACGCCTCCGGCACGCCCGCGCCGATCACGAGGGTTGAATCGGCCTCGCGCTCGTACGCGAGCATGTCCAGCACCGAGCGAATGTAGTCCGAGCTCACCCACGTGTGCGGCATGTCGCCGATGAACTTCGGCGTGGCCGAGTCGCGCCAGACCACCTCGGCCCATTGGTACCACGCCGCCGGGCGCTGGTGCGTGAAGAACCAGTCGAGCAGCTCGTGCGCGCGGTCGCGGCGACCGAGCCGCACCATCGTGCCGACGGTGCGCAGCTCGTACGGCGTATACGCGTCCCACGGCGTGGTGCCATCGCGCCGCGCGACGAACTCCTCCCAGTACCGCTCGAACGTACGCTCCAGCGCGCGCGCGACGGTCTCCGGCATGAGCCCGTGCTCGCCCACCGGCGACAGGGCGATCGTCGTCGACGTGGCATCGAAGTCGCCGAGGTCGGCCGCGCCGGGGATGAAGTCGATACGGTGCTGCGCCATCGCGTATTGAATGGAGCCGTAGAGATCGCGCCGGAATTCATCGCGGAGCGCCGCGAGCTGGGGCTCCTCGGGCCTGCCGAGCGCGTGCGCGAGCTCCACCGCGTCCTTCAGCCCGCGAAGCGCGAAGAAGTCATCCCAATACGAGTGCATCGGCTTGGCCGAGTAGCCCTCGTGGCTGATGGACGGTGGCAGGATACCGTAGAACGCATGCTTGGCGGCCGACTGGAACTCGGGCGTCAGGCGCTGCCGGCGCAGCGAGTCGATGTACGCGGCGGCCCGTGCCACGTGTGGCCACATCCGCTCGGCCACCGCCTGGTCGTGCGTGTGCCGCCAGTATTCGGCGGCGAGATAGATGAATTCGCCGTGGCTGTCGTGCTCGGGCACCGGGTCGGCGCCGCGCGAATCCACGCAGCACGGGATCTTTCCGCTCGGGTATTGGTACCGCGCGTACCACTCGAGAAAGTCGCGCGCGACGTCGAATCGCCCCATCCGAAGCAGCGCGGTCGCCTCGAGCGCGCCATCGCGAATCCACGAGCGCTCGTACGAGCGCGACCCTGGTTGCAGTCCGGCGTGATCCCGGTTGACCAGAATGTATCCGAGGTTGGCGTAGAGCGAGCTGACGACGCGCGATGCCGAGGGCGGGAGCTCGATCGTCGTGCGTTCGAGTGCGGCCCGCCAGATCCGGGTCGCTTCGGCGGCGCGGTCGGGTGGCGCGCGAGACGCGAGGTCGCGCTGTTGGAGCGCGGCTGCAAGGGCTGCCGCGTGCAGCGGCAGCGCGACCTCGACGACCGCGGCGTTGCCGCTGTCCACCTCGGCCGAATAGCTCAGCGCGCCCGAGGCGTGGCCGAAGGCGTCGCGCACGCTGGTGGACGCCGGGAGCTGGCCGTCGCGGAGGTGGTGGACGATGTCGCCTTCGTCGAATGTCGCGGCGCCGAACGCCGCGCTCGGCGTCACCATGACGACGGCGGGCTCGCCGTTCACCCGCACGACGCGATCGTCCGCGGACAGTTCGCGGATCGTGGCCACGCCACCGGGCGCGTTGAGGAACTGCCACGAGGGGTTCACCTGAAACGGCCGCACCGCGAGAAACAGGCGAACCGCTCGGCGGCCGCCCCGCCTGTTCGCGACGCGGTACTGCAGGTACGCCACCGACGAATCCGCAGCGCCCAGCACGGCCACCGGTGCGAGCGTGAGCGTCCAGTCGCCGCCGTCCCACGCCACCGATGGCTCGGGGTAGTACACTCCGCCGAGCGACTGCGCCGTCTTGACATCGTGCCACGTGAAGAGTTTGCCGTCGATGGACACGAACGGCTCGATGGAGAAGCCACCCTTGCGCGCCTCGACCATCCCTTCCTCGTTCACGAGCACTTCCGCCGGATCTCCGTCCACGCCGGCCACGGTCCAGTACGACTGGATGCCGCCGAGATACTTCGGGTAGCTCCCGGGAATCGCGTCCTTCGCGACGGCGGAGAAGAACGCGTTCTTCGTCGCCGACCACTCGAGCGGCTCGACGGACACCTCGCGGACGCCGAACGCGTCGGCCGCGCCGCGCGCGAGCGACAGTCGCACGAACCGCGCGTCGCTCTCGGGCAGGAAGATGTAGTCGCGGCCACCGTTGCCGCCGGTGACGCGGTATTTCGTCTCCCACGCGTTGCCGTCGGTGGAGAAATCGACGGTGTAGTCACTGGCGTGATGACCGGCTTCCCAATCGATCACGAGTCCGCCGAACTCACGGCGGCGCTGGAAGTCGAGCACGAGCGCCTGCGTGGCGTTAGGCGGGACGGCGGCGGGCGCCGGAGCCCGGCGCGCGGGCGGGGCCGGCGCCCCGGACGGCGCCGAACGCCAGGCGGTGGCCGTATCGCCATCGAGCGCGCGGCGCGACTCGTAGCCTGCCACTTCCGAGGAGGCGACGACCCGGGGCGTGAGCGTGTACGGCCGATCGGGCTCGCGCGGCCGGAGTTGGAGTTCGTCGATCCAGACCGTACCGCGCCCGCCGCTCCCCGCCGTGATGGCGATCTCGATCGCCGCCACGCGCCCGAGCTCGCCCCCACCGCTCGGCCCCCACGCGAACGTGATGTGCCGCTTCTTCCGCACGACCTCGGTCCATGCACGTGGAAACTCGAACGACGGCTGGTTCGACCACCACACGTTCTCGCCGCTCGGGTCGATGAGCTTGAACTCGAGCGTGTTCGCCGGCGCCTCGCCACGTATGCGGAACGAGAACTCGTAGTTCGCCGGGACGGCGAAGTCGAATGCCTTGCGCGCGACGGCGTACCCGCCGCCACCATGGAAGTCGAAATCGAGCCTCAGCGCGCGTCCGCGGAAGCCCGAGTCGGATGCGATCCGGAGCGACACGCCATCCGAGGGTTGCGCCTTCCACCCACTGGTCGACTCGAAGCCATCCAGCAGCGTCGCACGCTGGGCAGGCGGAACGCGAACGCTGCTCGCCAGCAGGACCACCGCGGCCGTGGCCACCCTCATCCCTTCACGCTCCCCGCCATCACACCCTGGATGTAGTACCGTTGCAGGAAGAGGAACACGAGCATCACGGGAAGGATGGTCAGCACCGAGCCCGCCATCATCAACTCCGTGTCCTGCACGTGCTCGCCGACGAGGTTGGCGAGTGCCACCGGAAGCGTGTAGTGCGATTCGTCGCTGAGCACGATGAGCGGCCACATGAAGTCGTTCCACGTCGCGAGGAACGTCCAGATCGCGAGCGTCGCGAGTATGGGGACGATGCCGGGCAGCACGACCGACCGAAAGATCCTGAGCTCCGACGCGCCGTCGATGCGCGCGGCGTCGAGCATGTCGTCCGGGATCGACTGCGCGTACTGCCGGATGAGAAAGATTCCGAAGATGCTCGCCATGCCGGGGATGATCACGCCCCAGTAGCTGTTGATGAGGCCGAGTTGTTTCATCAGCAGGAACAACGGCAGCATCGCCACCTGTACCGGCAGCACCAGCCCTGCCGCCAGCACCCGGAACACCGAGTCGCGGCCGCGGAAGCGCAGCTTCGCGAACGCGTAGCCGGCCATCGAGTTCACGGCCAGCGAGATGAGCGTGACCGCGAGCGAGATGAGCGCGCTGTTCACGAGATACCGCCCCAGGTCGAGCCTCGTGAACAGCGTGCCATAGTGCTCGAACGTCACCCGACTCGGCAACACCCGCGGCGGGTAGGTGCTTGCCTCCCCGGTGGGCATGAGCGACGCGGAGACCATCCAGAACATCGGGAACAGGGCGAGGGCGGCGCCGGCGAGCAGCGTGGCGTAGAGAAGGATGGCTCCGAGGCGCCGGCGGGAACGGGGAACCGGGACCGGAGAACCGGGAGCTGCTTGCGGTGCGCTGCCCGCAGCTCCGGTTGCCATCTGCCCGACGTCGCCGGGCACCCGCCGGTTCCCCGTTCCCGCCGTTCCCGTTCCCTGTTCCCTGTTCCCTGTTCCCGCTCTCACTGTCGCCCTCTCTGAATCCTCAACTGCACCAGCGTCGCGACCAGGATGACGACGAACAGCACGAACGCGATGGCCGCCGCATAGCCCATACGCCACCAGCGGAATCCTTCCTCGTACATCAGCAGCACCACGCTCGTCGTGCTGCGCAGCGGGCCGCCCTGCGTCATCACGTAGGGCTCGGCGAAGAGTTGGAAGTACCCGATCATGGTGATCACGCCGACGAACAGCAGCGTGGGCCCGAGCATGGGGAGCGTGATGTGGACGAATCGCCGCACGGGGCCCGCGCCGTCCACGTTCGCGGCGTCGTAGAGCTCCTCGGGGATGCTCTGCAGGCCGGCGATGAAGATCAGCATGTTGTAGCCGAAGTTCTTCCACACGGCCATCAGGATGATCGCCGGCATGGCCCATCGTGAGTCACCGAGCCAGTCGATCGGCCCCGCGCCTAACGCGCCGAGCGCGTAGTTGAGGAGACCGTAGCGCGTGTGGTAGAGGTACCGCCACACGATGGCGACGGCCACGAGCGTGGTGACGAACGGCGTGAAGTAGATCGTGCGGAACAGCCCCTTCCACCGCACGAGCCTGGCGTTCAGGAGCAGCGCGGCGCCGAGCGAGACGGCGATCGTGAGCGGCCCGCCGACGAGCGCGAAGTAGAACGTGTTTCCGAGCGACGACCAGAACAGCGGCGCGCGCACGAGCTGCGCATAGTTGCGAAGGCCGACGAAGCGCGTGTTCTCGCGCAACGCGATGGCGTAGATGTCGAAGTCGGTGAGGCTGAGCAGCAGCGCCGCGACGACGGGCAGAAAGAAGAAGATGCCGATGAGGAGGAGCGCGGGCGCGACGAACAGCCAGGCCGCGGGCGTGCCTTCGGCCTGCAGTCGCACGCGCGATGGCGCGCCCTTCACCGCGCCGCGCTCCGCGCCTCGGGCCGGCGCGTGGTGGCGGCCTGCTCGGCCATCCACCGCCGCTTCTCCAGCAGACCGCTCACGTCGCGGTCGAGCGCCGAGAGCACCGCGTCCACCGACATGCGGCCGCGAGCCGCCTGCTCGCCGTACTCGAATACCTTGGTCGCGATCTGCTCCCACTCGGGTACCTGCGGCAGCGGGACGACGCGTTCGAGCTGGTCGCGGAACGCGCGCGCATACCGGTTGTCGGCGAGCATCGCGTCATCCCACGACTGGCGGCGCGCCGGCAGGTCGCCCGTGAGCGCGTAGAAGCGAAGCTGCACGTCGGGGCGCGACAGATACTCGATGAGCCGCCAGCTTTCCGCCTTCCGCGTCGAGCCGCGAAAGATGACGAGGCTCGAGCCGCCGGCCATCGACACCCCAGGACCATCGGGGCCGGGGAGCGGCGCCGTCATCCACGTGGTCTGAGCGTCCGCCGGGAGGCGATCGCGGAACTCGCCGATGTTCCACGGGCCGGTGATGTACATGGCGATGTTCCCTCGCGCGAACTCCTGGTAGAGGTTCGAGACCTCCGCGCCGCTCACCTTCGGGGCGAGTCCGTCACGGAACAACCCGACGTAGAAGTCGAACGCACGGCGAAAGCGCGGGTCCTCGAACCAGCCGTACATGCCGCCGTCTCTGAGCAGCGGTGCTCCGGTCTGCAGTCCGAGGATGATCGGCGGCGGCCACTCGTTCGTCGGGAGCAGGATGGGATACTGGCGCGGCCCCATCCGCGCCTTCATGCGTACCATCGCCGTTCTCCAGCCCTCCCAGGTCACGGGCACGCTGTCGTAGCCCGCGGCGCGCAGCAGGTCCGCACGATAGAAGAGCACGCGCGTGTCCACGTACCACGGCACGCCGTAGGTCACGCTGTCCACGACGTTCGTACTCCAGATGCCGGGGAAGAAATCGGAGCGGGCGAGCGAGCGCGATTGATCGGCGCGTGCGTCGAGCGGCTCGAGCGCGTCGAGCGCGACGAACTCGGGCACCCAGGTGTTGCCAAGCATGGCGATGTCCGGCGTGGCGTCGCCCACGAATGCGGTCAGCAGCTTCTCGTGGGCGGCCGTCCAGGGAATCTGCTGCACGCGCACGCGAATTCCCGGGTTCTCGCGCTCGAACGCCGGCATGAGCTGCGCCACCACTTCCCCTTCGCGCCCCATGGCCCAGAGACGAATCGCGTCCGGTTCACGGCTGGACGCAGGCGCGCACGCAGCCAGCACGGACAGGAGCGCGACCAACGACCTCACGAGGCGCTCACTCATCAACGAGCCATCCGCCCGAGAACCCGGCTCGTTTCAACCCGGCCTTCACGTACGGGTTGGTTCGCATGACGCGCCAGATGAGTCCGGACCGGTGGTTCTCGACCATGGCGAGGATGGGGCCCTGATCGATGCCGAGGTAGTCCGTGTCGAACCAGGCCTTGCCCGTAACGACTCGGCCCGCCTGCGGCGTCAGCCCCGAACGGGGGAAAGTCGCGTTGAAGGCATCGACGAACCCGTATTTCGTGAACAGGGCGTCGCCGTACTTCTCGCGCATGGCGATCAGCACGGGGATCGCGACCTCGGGCGCGAACGGTACCGAGCCACCCGCCGCCGTGGGTGCGATGGTGCCATCGTCACGAATCTCGTTCCATGCCGCGCCGCGCGCGGTGTACGTGTGGAACACGCGCGGAATCCCGTCCACGGTCACCGGCGCATCGCGCGGACCGTCCGACGCCGTGAGCCCCCACGTGTCGGGGCCGTACCCCACCCAGCCATACGGATTGTCGATCGCGTAGGCGCGCTGGGCGAGCGTGGCGCGCCGCGAGTTCTCGAAGTAGTCGATCCCCTTCCCGCGCATGTACGCGTCGCGAATGCCGCGGAAGTCCACCCAGACGTGCGAGTACTGATGGCCGAACAGGGGGGCGAAGTTCACGTGTGCCTGCCCGTAGAAATCGCGCCAGTGATACGTCTTCGTCCAGTCCTCCCACGCGGCCGGCTCCACGGGGTGGGTGGGCGAGCCTAACGCGAGAACGTAGACCAGCATCGCCTCGTTGTAGCCGCGCCAGTCGAACGGAAGGAACCCCTCTTCCGGCTTCCACCCCATGTTGATGGCCGGCGGGCGATTGCGCGGCCACGTCCAATCCACCCGGCGGTAGAGCGAATCGGCGTATGCACGCACCGATAGCTCCGCCGGGGTCGTCCCCGTGAAGTACGACTGGCAGAACAGGGCGCCGGCGAGCAGCAGCGACGTGTCGATGGTGGAGAGCTCCACCGTCTGGAACCGGTGGCCCGTGTCGAAGTCCAGGAAATGGTAGAAGAACCCCTTGTATCCCGCCACGCGGGTCGCGGTCTCGCCCTGCGGAAGCTGCCAGAGGAACCTGAGCGTCGACAGCGTGCGCTCCGCCGCCGCATCCCGCGTGACCCAACCGCGCTCGACGCCGATCGGGTACGCGGTGAGGGCGAAGCCGATCGCCGCCACGCTCGAGAACGTACGACTCGGCCAGCGGTCGGGGGTCAGCCCGGTGCGGGCGTCGGTGTTGTCCCAGAACCATTGAAAGGTTCGCTGCTGCAGCGTGTCGAGGAACGCCTCGGCCCGACGCGCATCGACCGGCGCGGCTGTCGGTGCCGGTGCAGGCGCCGTGGCGCGGTTGCAGGCGACCACACCCGCCGCGAGCGCCGTCGTCCAGACCAGCCGGGCGGTGGCGCGATCCCATCGCGCCACCGCCCGCCCGGACCACGTCACCCGGAACGACTCTGCCACGGTCACTGCGACTGCGTCGCGCCCCGGCGGGCCGGCTGGAGGCCGTACCGCAGCCCCACCTGAAGCCGCCGGCCGAGCGCGGCGCATCCCGGTGTGTTGTACGCCGGGTTCGGGTCGTTCGGCGGCTTGATCGTGGCCTCGTAACACCCGTAGTTCGCGTTCCCGAACGCATTGAACAGTTCGGCGAGCAGGCTCACGCTCTGCGCGCCAGCGACCGTGAACGACTTCTCGAGGCGGACGTCGACGTTCTGCGTGCTGAAGACGTGCCCGATCCCCAGGAACGGCTTCGTGGGTGGCGCGTACACGTACTTCCGCTCCACGCCGTAGCCAAACCCGCCGCTGGCGTCCGTCGCGTTCGTCGTGAGCCCCGACCCGAGGCTCACGACCGAGCCGAGCTGGACGTCGTACGGCAGCCTAACGATACCGTTGGCGACGATGGTGTGCGTCTGGTTCCCCGGCGCTCGACGACGCGGGATGTCCGGGACGGTCGGGTAGTGATCGTCGAAGCCCCAGAAGAGATCGGTCGTCTGCCCCTGCTCCTCGGAGCGGGCGAGCGTGTAGGCGAGCGAGCCGCCCCACTCCACATTGAATGACCGGCGACTCAGGAGGAACGGGATCGCAAAGGCCCACCGCGAACCCCGAACCGGACGCTCGATCTGCAGCTGCATCGCGTCGTACCACGTCTTCACGCGGTCGTCGGTCACGAATGCCGTCGCGTAGTTGGGGCCGAGACCGCCCCACGGCGTGGCGTGAATGAAGTTCATGCCGTTGTAGCCCCGAATGCCATTGTACGACAGCGTCACGAGCGCCGGACCAGCCGCCTGACGGACGCCTCCGCTGAACTGATAGGTCTTGGGCGGCTTGAGGTCGTTCTTCACGAGGAACACCTCGGGCAGCCCCGCCGTACCGGCCAGCGTGCGAAGCGTCGCTGGGTTGAAGTAGCGCGCGTCCCACACCACGCAGTTCGCCGGCGTGCCGGGGCCGCATGCATCGCGGAACGACACGTTGAGCACCTTGAACTGCCGGCGGAATTGCTCGTCGAACAGCGTGTTCCAGTAGTTGCGGTCGTAATAGATCCCCGCGCCGCCGAAGAGCACCGTGCGGCTGTCGCCTCGCAGGTCGTAGGATGCACCCAGGCGTGGTTGCCAGGCACCGAGGAAGATCGGGCGATCGGAGCGACCGCTCGTGAGGAAGTTCTCCAGTCCTCCGAGCCCGTCGACGACGTTGACCTTCACGACATCGCAGCAGGTTCCATTGGCCTTCAACACCGGCCGGTCGAGATTCGAGAACTGACCGCGAAGCGGCCCGGTCAGGGAGTCGCGCAACGGCTGCGGCGTCACGTAGTCGTTGTTGATCATGTTCGTCTCGACGTCCCAACGAACGCCGAGGTTGAGCACGAGCCTCCGGCCGATCGACCAATCGTCCTGCAGATACACGCCGATCTGCTGGTTGTCCGTCTTGATGTTCGGATCGCCGAAGCCGAACGCCGCCTCGAACGGCCGCGCGTAGTTCTCATCGGCCCGGAACCGGAACACCGGATTGGTCACCTGGTTCTTGGCGGCCTCGTACGTCAGGAAGTCGACCGAGACGCCGCCTTTGAACACGTGGTCACCGCCAGCCTGAATGCCCGAGCGGGTGACATCGTTACGGAGCGAGATGCGGTTCTGCGTGAAATCCTGCCCGCCCTCGCGGCCCCCGATGCGCAGCACGCCCTGATAATCGCGCCCGACGATGTCCGGATTTTTCGGCCGCGGGTTCCAGACGAAGTTCTGGACGTTGATCTGCGCTTCGTTGAGCCAACGGTCGCCGGCGTATCGCCAGTTCCCAACGCCCGTGTAGACGCTGATCGCCACATCCTCCGCCACGTCGAAGCTCTGGGTGCCGCCGAAGCTCCGAAAATCGTTCTCCTTACGGAAGTTCAAACTCGCGTCCAGGGTGCTCCGGTCCGACTGCGCCCACGTGAGCTTCGCGAACCCCAGGTGCTCGCGGAACTCGCTCGTGAACTGCCCGAGATACGGCCGAAGCGTGGAGAGCAACGCCCCCGGAACCTTCGATGAGTCGCCGCCGAACCGCACGTACGCGGGCTCGTCGCGCGCGTTCAGCTCGTACGTGCCGAAGAAGAACAGCTTGTCCCTGGCGATCGGTCCACCGAGGCTGCCGCCGGCCTGGAGCCGCTTGTAGTTCGGCCGTGGGTCGCCGCGCTGCGCGGCGAGCGCATCTCGGGCCACGTAGGACTTGCCGATGCCGAACGCGAACGCGTCGCCCTCCCACGTATTGCTGCCGCTCCGCGTCGTCGCCGTGATGATCGCGCTGGCCGCCTTCTGATATTCCGCCTTGTAGTTCTGCGTGATGACGCGAAACTCCTGCACCGCGCCCTGCGGAAACGGGTTCCCCTTGCTCGCGTCCTGGCCAACCACGCCACCTCTGAGCACGTCGTTCTTGTAACTCGCGCCATCGACGAACACGTTCACCGCTTCGGGCGGCTGGCCGCCGGCCGACAGGAACTTGTTGGTGTTGTTCACCGCGGTCGGCGTGATCCCCGGAACGAGCTTCGCGAGGTCGAGGAAGTTCCGGTCGAACGTGGGGAGGTTCCGGATCTGCTCGCGCGAGACGTTCGTGCCGATCTCGGACGTCTGCGCGCTCCGTGCGGCTTCGGCAGTCACGGCCACCACCGTGAGCTGCGTCGCGGCTTCCTGCAGCCGCACGTCGAACGTCAACGTCTGCGCGATGGGCACGGTGATCGTGCGCACCTCGGGTGTGAAGCCGAGGTGACGGACGGTGATCTCGTACTGCCCCGGCCGCAGCCCGGCCAGATTGTAGAAGCCATTCGTATTCGTGAGCGCGCCCCGGCTGAACCCCATCTCCGTGTTGCGTACCGCTACCTGGGCCTCCGCGAGCGGAAGGTTGTTCGAGCCGCGGACGTAGCCGCGGATGCTCCCGGTGGTCGTCTGCGCGCCGGCGGTCGCCGCGACGAGGATCGTGGCGAGACAGGCGCTGGCCGCGGCCATCCGCGACCAGCTTGCGAAGCGACGCGGTGCTGCCCATCCGGGCACGGTGCCGACTTCGATGGTCATAGGGTCTTTCCCTCCGTCGGAAATAGCGTTGGTGCAGCGCTCACTCCTGGGATTGGTCCGGGCTGCTGACCGGTCCACTGCCGGTAGTCTGCTCGCGCGCCGGTGGCGGTCGTTCGCCTTCGGCCGGCGCCCCACAGGAGCGCCGAACCACCAACGTCGTCTCCAAGCGCTGACGTCGGCGCTTGTGCTCATTCTTCTCGTCAATGGCGCGCAACAGCATCTCGACCGCTCGCGTTCCCAGCTCGGCGATGGGAACACGGACGGATGACAACGGGGGACTCATGTACCGCGCGAGGGGAATGTCATCGAAGCCGACGACGGCTATCTCTTCGGGCACATGCACGCCGGCCTCGCGCAGCGCGCTCAGCGCACCGATTGCCATCGCATCGTTGGCCGCGAACACCGCCGTCGGACGCTCCTCGAGCGCGAGCAGCTGCGCGATGGCGCGAAAGCCGGACGTCTCGGTGAAGTCCCCCGGCATCTCCCACTCCGGGCGCGGCTCGATACCCGCCTCGCGCAGCGCCTTGCGGTAGCCTTTGAGACGCTCGGCTGCGTCGTAGTTCCCCGCGGCGCCGCGGATCATCGCGATCGACCGGTGGCCCAGCGAGAGGAGGTGACGGGCCATCCGGTACGCGCCACGCTGGTTCTCGATGGTCAGCGCGTCGTAGCCTTCGCCGCGTACCGCGCAGTTGAGGAGCACGACCGGTAGCGCGGCTGGAACGTTGGCCACGAGCGTCGGCGCATCGAGGTGCGGCGACATCACGATGAGCCCGTCCACCCGTCCGCGCATGGCGCGCAGCGCCGCCTCGATCTCGGCCTTGGCGTCGTGCGAGCTCGACACCAGCAGATGGTAGCCGCGGCGCTGCGCGGCCTGGTCCATACCTCGAATGACCTCGGAGAAGAACTCTCCATAGAGGTCGGGGAGGAGAGCGCCCAGCGTGCTGGTCTTACTGGTAATGAGGCTCCGCGCTGCTCCGTGCGGCGCGTATCGGAGGCGCGCCGCCACGTCGAGGATGCGCTGGCGCGCCGCAGCGCTGACCGGTCCGCTGTCGTTGAAGACACGGGAGACGGTTGCCACGGATACGCGCGCCTCGCGCGCCACGTCCTTGATCGTGGCCATTCGAGCTACCGGTGGGACCGCCGCGAACGCACTCGACAGTTCTCTGTCGACGGAGAGGTGTAATCGTTTACATTCGCCCTCACTCCTGTCAATAGCGCCCCAAGCTCAAAGCGGGACTTTCGATTGGGGGTTCGTGTCAGCAGGGACTCGTTCTGCCGGCACGCCGGGCATCAGCTGACGGGTGCCACGGACGCGAGCGAGAGACGCGGGACAGGCCGGGGGTATCGGCCCCGATTCGAGCCATCGGCCTTCACCATGCACTGACCCGCGGAGCGGACGCCCGACCACCGGCGTCGGCCGGCCAGTCGGGAATTCGTGCCGTTCGCCTCTATCGCACGACAGGCATGACTGTTTATGTTGAACGACGTAACTCGCGACCATGCCCCAACTTCAATACGGAACTTTAGCGGGGGGACTCGGGTTACTTCAGTGTGGCGTTATCGCGCCCGCGCCCGGACATCAGGGGTCCGCACGCGGGCGCTATCAAATGGAGTGAACGGGGCCGGTGCACTCGACCCGCCCCCTGCGAGGTGAGCCGACGATGGCAACGACAAAAGGCCGGACAGCCCCAAAGCCCCGTCCGGTAGCGATCGCGGACACGACCCCACCCGACCTTCTCGATCTCTACATCGAGGAGCTGTCGAACGAGCCGGTCGCGACCGCGGAAGCGCAAAAGGCGCTCGCGCGCCGTATGCGCGATACGAAGCTGAGCGCTGAAGAGCGCGAGGCGGCGCGGGATGAGCTCATCCGCGCGAACTTGCGTTTCGCCTTCTCGGTGGCCAAGCAGTACCAGAACCGTGGACTTCCCCTCGAGGATCTCGTGGGCGAGGCGAACGGCGGGCTCTGCCGGGCCGCCGACAAGTACGACCCCGACGTTGGGGTGAACTTCATCAGCTACGCGGTGTGGTGGATTCGCCAGGCGATCTTCTCGGCGATCTCTACCAAGACGCACACCGTGCGTGTCCCGCTCGGACGCGCGACTGATGTTCGGAAGATCGCGCGCGCCCGCACGGCGTTGCGCGAAGTGCTCGAACGGGAGCCAACCATCGAGGAGTTGGCCCGTGTTGCCGAACTGCCGCTCGACGTCGTGCGGGAGCTGAGCATCGCGATCCAGCCCGAGCGCTCGCTCGACGAGCCGCTCGGCAATGGTGCGGGACGCTCGGAGGCGAGAACGCTCGCCAGCATCCTGCCCGCGGAAACGGAAGAGCGCACCGATGTCGATGCGCGGTTGGAAGACGAGTCGCGCCGCGAGGCGCTGCTCCGGGCGCTCAGCCCGCTTCCGCCCCGGGACCGCAAGATCCTGCTCATGTACTATGGGTTGGAGACGGGTGAGCCGATGACGATGGAGCAGATTGCCACCGTGTTCGGAGTCACTCGGGAGCGAGTTCGCCAGCTCCGCGACCGCGCACTCGCGGCCGTTCGGGATGGCGAGGCGGCAAAGGCGCTCCACCGCGATTGGGCAGCGTAACGTTCTGAAACGCGACAAGTTGAAAAAAGGCCCCGCCATTGGCGGGGCCTTTTTTCGTGCCTCCATCCGGCCACGCGCTCGAACGGCTCGCGGCCGCCGTGCCTTCGCCGTTCCCGACACGGCAGGGTCCCGCCACAACCGTCCGAGTATCGGCGTGATGGGGCCCACGCTGGAGCCCGGTGTGTTGCACCTCCCGGAACCCATGCGTCGATGAAGCACCGAGGAGGTGCAATGGCTGACACATCAACCCATAGCTGGAAGCTTCTTTACGAGACGGGGCGACAGGCGCTCCAGGATCGAAAGCTCCAGGAGGCCGAGCAGTCGTTCTCGGCCGCGCTGCAACTCGCCGAGGACTTCGCCGCCGGCGACCCGCGACTCGCGGCGACGCTGAATGCGCTCGCACGCATCTATTCGCTGCAACGCCGGTATCTGGCCGCCGCCGCGCTGCTGAACCGACTGCTCGAGGTCACCGAGCGCACGCTCGGGCCCGCTCACGTGCAGGTGGGCGGTGTGCTCACGAACCTCGCCGAGATGTACACGCATCTCGGCGCGGTGCGTGAAGAGCTCGAGCTTCGCGAGCGCGTACTGGCGATCCGCGCCGGTGACCCGAACGCCGACCCGGCGTCGGTGCAGCGACTCCAGGAGCGCGTTGCCGAGCTTCGCTCGACCATCGCTGCGCAGGAACCTCCCGAGGCGGACGAGGATGACGCAGAGATCGAGTTCCGGCCGGGCGTTCGGGCGCCCGAGCAGGCGGCGCCGATTCCGCGGTCCGAGGAGCCCCGATCGGAAGAGTACGCACCGGTAGTCGAGCGTGTGTCGCCCATCGCCGAGCCGATGCTGACGGTCGAGCACGAGTCGGCGGGTCGAACGTCTCCCGCGTCGCCGTTGCCGTCCATCGCGCCATGGCCCGGCGTGGCCGCGACCACACCGTCCGGCGCGCGTTCGGTCGAGCTCGACCACGCGGTGTCCGTGGCGGCGAGCATCGACGCGCCGGTCGCGGTGAGCTTGCCGTCGACCAGCGTGCCGCGTATCAGCATCCCCAATCAACCGGCGTTGGCGGTGATGGGCCGGGCCGAACGTGGTGCGGATCCGGCGGGTGCCCCGGCCGGGCTGCCGTTCGCGCGCAGAGCCGCGGGATGGTCGAATCTGTACTCCATCGCCGCCGGGGTGCTGCTCGTCGCCGGCGTGTTGGCGGCTCGCGGCTACGTGACGGGCTCGGACGACGAGCGCGTCTCGGCGGCGGGATCGGTGAACCTGGCCACCGGTGCGCCCAGCGCCGCGAGCGGGGCGATCACACCGGTGGCCCAGACCGCGTCCGAGCCCCGCACCGTCGAGCGCCTCGTTGCCGAGCGGCGACTGGACCGCGAGGGAACGCGTTCGTCCGCGACGGACGGGGATGCGTCGCGTGAGGCGGATCGAGCGGAGGCGAGCAGCCGGCCCGAGGTGGCGGTTCCGAAACCGCCTCGCGCACCTGCCGAGATCGAGCGTGCCCTGCGCGGGGTGGATTTCGCCGTGCGATCGGTGGACCAGCGTACGCGCGCCGCGACCGATTCGGCGCTCGCGATCCGGATGCAGGCTCCCACCTTCAAGAAGGTTCGCCTCGCCGACCCCTGAGCGTGCGCTCGAGCGCGCGATCGGTACGACGTGTCCGATGCGCGCAGCATTGCTCGACTCGGTGAGACTCTGAAGAAGCGGCGCCCGATGGGCGCCGCTTCGTGCGTTCGCTCCCTCGCGCCCGGAGAAGCTCTATACGCGCGGCGAGGTACCGAGCGGTTTCGCGGGCGTGGTCCCGACGGCACATTATGAACCTCCGTCCTGCACGAAGCTCGTTCCCCATCGGGGTGGCATGACCAGCCGTTTGTCCAGCCGTCGCTTTCACGTCGTCGCCATCGCGCTTGGCGCGTTCCTCGGGGTCGCTCCGCGCATCACCGCACAGGTGACGTCGGTGCGCAGCGGGTCGGACAAGTTCGACCGTGATTCGGCCCGCACCGTCGTGCCCCCACTTGCCGACGCCGAAGCCGCGGCCAAGGCGGCGCGCGACGCCCAACTCCAGTTCGAGCAGTATCGGCGCCACAACCTGCCCGAGTCGCGCTCGTCGCGTGGCGGAGGCTCGTGCGACGAGCAGGTGGGCCGGTTCTGTTACTGGTACGATGAGAAGGAGCCGCCCCCGCCCCGCGAGCCCGATCGCGTGCGCGATGCGCGGGCACGCCTGCTCGCCGTGCTCGGTTCGGCCGCGGCGGCCAACCCGGCGAATCGGTGGGTGGCGGCGCAACGAGTGCGATACCTGGCGGAGGCCGGGCGCGCGAAGGACGCGGTGGCCGCGGCGCTGGCGTGTCGCGCCGACGAGTCGTGGTGCGGGACGCTCGTGGGGTTCGCGTATCACGAAGCCGGCGACTACGTGCGCGCCGACAGCGCGTACCAGGCAGCGCTGCGCGCGATGCCGCCGCGAGACCGGTGCGAGTGGGACGACATCTCGCTGCTCCTCGACGAGGAGCTCCTGCCGCGGTACCGGCAGCAGCAGTGCGGCGACTCGGCGCGGCTCGCCTTCGAGCGGCGCGTGTGGTGGCTCGCGCGCCCGCTCTTCTCCACCTCGGCGAACGATGCGCGTACCGAGCACTATGCGCGCGTGACGATGGCGCACATGCTCACGGACGCGCCGTCGGCGCACGAGATGGGGTTCGACGAGGACGAGCGCGAGCTGCTGCTGCGTTACAGTTGGCCCCGGGCGTGGTCGCGAAGCGGCGGGGGGTTCGGCCGCGGGGGCATGGGGGTCGTGGGTCACGAGCCGACGCCGGCGTACCCCTACCTCCCGAACGCGTTCGTGTACGACAACCCCGTGAACACGGACTCGCTCCGGTGGACGACGCGACCGGGGGTGGTGCACGCCCGGTACGCACCGGCATACGCGACACCGCTGCTGCGACTCGAGCACCAGTCCGCGCTGTTCCGCCGCGGCGACTCCTCGCTCGTGGTGCTCGCCTACGACCTGCAGAGCGACAGCGCGCTGGCGAAGGCGCCCGACCTCCGGGCCGCGCTGGTGCTCACGCGCGGCGAGGAACGCGACGCGACGATCGCCCAGCTGCCTAACAAGTCGCGTGGCGTCATCACGGCGCACAGCGTGTGGGCGCCGCTGCTCATGAGCGCGGAGGTGACGTCGCCCACGGTGCGACGGAGCGCGCGGGCCCGCTACGGCATCCGGCCGCCGTACGCGGTCGGCGTGCGCGTGTCGCTGTCGGACCTGCTGCTGTTCGAGCCCTACGGAACGCTGCCGACCTCGCTCGAGGAGGCCATTCCGCACGCACTGCCGACGCTGCGCGTGCGCGCCGACCGGAAGCTCGGCTTCTACTGGGAGGCGTACGGCACGAACCCGGCAGGCGAGACGATGAACGTCTCGGTGACGGTGGCGCCCGAGGTGGTGGATGAGCCGACGCGGGCGCAGCGGCTCAAGCGCGCGCTGCGCCTCTGGACCGAGGCGAAGCCGGTGGTGGTGCAGGTGCAGGATGTCTCCGCGCGCGGCCGCACGATGTCACCGCGCGCGGTGGAAGTGGACATCTCGACGCTCAAACCGGGTGCGTACCTCGTGGAGCTCGAGATCGAGGTGGCGAAGCAGTATCGAGTTCGAGCCGAACGACGAATCGTGGTGGAATAACGGAAAGCCATCAGCCGTCAGCCGTCAGCTGAGGACTGTCGACTCGCGACCGAAGACTGCCGACTGCCGACTCACGACTGCTGACCGACGACTGACGACTCGTCTGATGACTGAAGACTGATGACCGACGGCTGTCAGCACGCGCCGCAGGCGCGCCACTTTCGGCCGATTTCCATCGTCAGGTCGCGCCCGGCGTTCTTCGTGCCCAACTCCAGCACCTGACACGGCGTCAGGCCGGCCTCGCCCATCAGCCGCAGCTCACGGTGGAGCGCGAAGCCGGGCACGTTGAACATCTGCGCTGAATCGGTACCCACGAGCAGTGGCCCGCCGACGGCGGCGAGAGCCTTGAGCAGCCTTCGGCCGCTCGCCCGCAATGACGAGCGACCGGGAACCGTACGTGGCGCGTGCCACCGGCGATGGCTTCCGGGTTCGAACGGTACATGCCCGTGGTCGAGCCGTTCGCCGCTGGTGATCGTCCGTCCGGGCGGAGGATGGGGCGAACGGGTCCGGTGGGGCCGGCCTTCCCTTTCGCGAGTGGGCGCGCTACAACGGTTCATCACATCGCGGCGTAGAAAAGTGCTGCTCCGGTTCACGAAGACCCGGAGTTCCTGGCAGCGTCGGTTCCCAGCCGGTCAAGCCGCAGCCTCCCCTCCCCGTCCAGCCATGCGACCTACTCGTCTCCTCCCGATCCTCGCCGCCACCGCGCTGGCAGGCCCGGCGGCGTTCGCCCAAGGCGCGCGCTCCCCGCTCGACTCCGCCACCGTTGCCGGCTTTCGCTGGCGCACGGTGGGCCCCGCGAACTTCGAGGGGCGGGTAGCCGACGTCGTCGGCATTCCGAGCCCGTCGAAGACCTTCTTCGTCGCCGCGGCGGGAGGCGGAATCTGGAAGACCACGAACGCGGGTACGACGTTCCGCCCGGTGTTCGACGAGTACCCGGTCGTCTCGATGGGCGCGCTGGCGATCGCGCCGTCCGACACCATGCAGGTGTGGGCCGGCACGGGCGAGCAGAACTCGCGCAACACGATCGAGCCAGGCCAGGGGATCTACAAGTCCACTGACGGCGGGCTCACGTGGAAGCTCATGGGGCTGGAGAAGACGCAGCACATCGGGCGCATCGCCGTGCACCCGACGAACCCCAACATCGTCTACGTCGCCGCCCTGGGCGCCGCGTGGAAGGCGAACCCCGAGCGCGGGCTGTACAAGACCGAGGACGGCGGGCAGACGTGGAAGCTCGCGAAGTTCGTGAGCGACAAGGCCGGCTTCATCGACGTCGCCCTCGACCCCAAGAACCCCAACGTGGTCTGGGCGTCGAGCTACGAGCGCGTGCGTGGCCCCTACTTCCTCAGGTCCGGTGGGCCAGGCTCGGCGCTCTGGAAATCGACCGATGCCGGTGCAACCTGGACCGAGGTGAAAGGCGGCGGGTGGCCCGAGACCCCCAAGGGGCGCATCAGCTTTTCGATCTTCCCGCAGAACACCGACATCGTCTACGCGATGGTCGAGGCCGACTCGATCCGCGGGCAGAAGGCCGCACCGGGGGCGAAGCGGCAGAAGCTCGCGAACGGCCTCTATCGCACGAAGGACGGTGGCAAGACCTGGGAGAAGATGAACGACGCCAACACGCGTCCGTTCTACTACTCGCAGGTGCGCGTCCACCCGCGGAACCCCGAGCGCGTGTGGTTCTCGTCGACGTCGGTGCTCGTCTCGAGCGATGGCGGCAAGACGGCGCGCACGGCGACGCAGGGCATCCACGTCGATCACCACGCGATGTGGATCGACCCGAACGACCCCGACCACTTCGTCGTCGGTGACGACGGCGGGATCTCGATGACGTGGGACGGCGGCGGCAACTACGACTTCGCCGCGACACTGCCCATCGGACAGTTCTACGCGGTGAGCTACGATTTCGAGACGCCGTACAACGTCTGCGCGGGCGCGCAGGACAACGGATCGTGGTGCGGCCCGAGCCGGCGGAAGCAGGGGCCGGTGACGAACGCCTACTGGTTCACGTACGCCGGTGGCGATGGGTTCTGGACGGCGCAGCACCCCACCGACTCGCACATCATCTGGGGCGAGTCGCAGGGTGGGAACATCTCGCGCGTGAACCTCAAGACGGGTGAGCGGACGTCGCTCGTGAAGCCCTCGTGGCGCCCGCGGTACGCGATGTACGAGGACTCGATCCTCGTGACGCGCGGCGACACCGCGCAGCCGGCGTCGAAGGACGTGCAGTCGCGCGTGGCGCAGTTCCGCTCGCGCCAGAAGGCCGACTCGGCCGAGCTCGACCTGCGGTTCAACTGGGAGACGCCGTACATCCTGTCGCCACACAACCCGGACGTGCTGTACGCCGGCGGGAACCGCGTGCTCAAGTCCACGCAGCGCGGCGACAACCTGTATCCGATCTCGCCCGACCTGTCGAAGAAGCAGATGGCGAAGATCGACACGAGCATGAACAAGACGGGCGGCATCACACTCGATGCCACCGGCGCCGAGACGTACGGCACCGTGGTGGCGCTGGCCGAGTCGTACGTGCGCCCGGGGTTCCTGGCGGCGGGCACCGACGACGGCAACGTGTGGGTGACGCGGAACGACGGCGCGGCGTGGGAGCAGATCCCGGCGAACCGCTTCCCGGGGCTGGCGAGCGGCGACGTGTACGTGAGCCGCATCGAGCCGTCGCACTTCGACTCGCTCACGTTCTACATCACGTTCGACAACCATCGCTGGAACGACTTCACCCCGTACGTCTACGTCACCACCGACTACGGGAAGAGCTTCCGGTCGATCGTGAACAACCTGCCGAAGGAGAGCGTTGCCGACTTCGTGCACGTGGTGCGCGAGGATCCGTACAACCGGGATCTCCTGTTCGTCGGCACGTCGCGCGCGGTGTACACCTCGCTCGACCGCGGCCAGAGCTGGCAGCGGCTCATGTCGGGCATGCCGACGGTGCCCGTGTACGACCTCAAGATTCACCCGCGCGATCGCGAGCTGATCGCGGCCACGCACGGACGCGGCCTCTGGCTGGTGGACATCACGCCGCTCGAGCAGCTCGCCGGCAACGACGGCACGAAGATCATCGCCGACGCGGCACACCTCTTCGAGCCGAAGACCGCGTACGAGTACGGACAGGGACTCCCGATGGGCGCCTCGTCCAACGGCGAGGGGCACAAGGTGTTCAACGCGCCGAGCCCGGCGTACGGTGCGGAGATCGTCTACCGCGTCGCGTCGGGCGCGACCGCGAGCGCGGCCTCGTCGTCGGGCAACGACGGGAACAGCGGAGCGCCTAACGGCGGCGGCCCCGCGGCGCGCGGGCAGGGGCAGCAGCGCGGCCAGCGCGGACCGCAGGCGCAGATCCTGATCACCGACGCGAAGGGCGACACGGTGCGCACGCTCACCGGCCCGGCGTCGCCGGGACTGCATCGGGTCACGTGGGACTTCCGCGGCCGCGCCGCGGCGCGCCCACCGCTCTCGCCGTCGCAGCTTCGCGACAGCATCGTCGCGGCGCGGCGCATGACGTTCGTGTTCGACTCGCTCGAGAAGGCGGGCACGATGCCGAAGCCGGCACTCGACCGCATCCGTCAGATGATGGCCGGCGGCGACATCGCCGGCTTCTTCCGCGGCGGCGGCGGCGGTGGTGGACGCGGCCTCGGCCCGGGCACGGGCTGGAACCCTCGGCCCGGTGAAGGCGCGGTGGTCGGTGCGGCCGGAGCCGGTCGCGGTCAGGGCGGCGAGGGTGCCGGTGAGGCCGCGGGCGGCGAGGCCAACCCACTCGATGCGTTGAATGCGTTCCCGGGTGGAATGCAGGAGCTGCAGCAGCTACTTCGCCCGCCCGGCCAGGCCGGCGGCGGCCGCGGTGGATTCGGTGGCGGCCGCGGTGGTCAGGCGCCGGTGGTGAACAGCGGCGACTACCTCGTCACCCTCACGATCGGCGGCAAGACCTACAAGCAGGTGCTCCGGGTCGAGCGGCTGAGTGGCGGCGATGAGGCGGGCGGGTTCGGCTTCGAGCAGGAGGATCACGACAAGTAGATCGTAGCTTCTTGGTGAGAGCTGCGAGGTGAACGGCGGCAATTGGGGTCAGACTCGAATTGAAGCATTTGAGCTCAATTCGAGTCTGACCCCAATTAGCCCCCCGGCGGATGGCGAGGGCTTCTTCCGCCATTGCGGTTATGTCCGCTGAACTCGACCGCGAATCGCTTTAGTCGCAGCGTGATGTCCGTCGTCGCACACCCGCCACGCTGTAGATCACGTCAATCGCCCTCTGCCAGACCGCTGGCGATCTGCACTAGGACGTGTTTGCCGGCAAGCGAGTTGAGTGCTTGGAATCCGAAGCAACTCACCAAACCGCTGAGGCACGTGTATTGACTTCCCTTCGGCTCCCGTCGCCTTGCTGACGCTGCTGTCGCTTGGTGATCGCGGTCAACACCCGAAGGAGCCGGAAGCCAGATGACGAACCCTCGCCTTTGTTTCATCGATTCGTTGGGCACGGACTGGCGCATCTACGAAGTCGCTTCGGCGAACGTCCCCGCTCCCCGGGGCCGGAACTGTCTGATCTTCGAATCGTCGCAGGCCGTTCGGCGGGTCTGGAACTACCCCGCGAACTGGCACAAGCTCTCGACCGATGAGCTGAGCGCGCTGAGCTGGAACACCTGAACCCACACCGCGACCACTCGAACGGTCGCTCACCGACGTACCGTCACCGTGCACCTCCTCGACACCACTCGGTAACACTGCTCTCCAAGCACGCACGGTGGCGGTGCTTCTTTCCCCCCGGAACCTGATCGGTTCCGGGGGGATTTACTTTGTGTGCGATGGGCACTGCGAGCATGTGACGTCCGACCGGCCCTGAAGGTCGGTCTGTGTACCCCTCCGGTCATCGGAGGCGATCTTTAGGTCCTTTGACCGATGTCCGTGCCGCCCCGACGCCACATACTTCCCGCGTCACCGATCCGGTGGCACGTGGCGGGCGTAAGGGTGTAGGACCAGCATTGCGCGGCACGTAGCAGACGAGGCGTTGTAAACAATGGCAGCAAATGGACTTAGACAGCACCGTGAAATTCGGACTCGGCGTTCCGCAAGCCGGGTGGGGCAAGTGGTGCGTGCCGCGATGACCCGATGGGCGGCAATGGCGCTCTCGGCGTTTGCGCCCGTCGTGGCCGTGAGCCAGGCGCGAGGCCAGGAAGCTGCGCAGACGGTGTCGGCAAGCCTTCCGGCGATTCAGCCGCGGAAGGTCGTCCCGTTCGACACGGGCGAGCGCCTCACCTACGACGTACGGTTCGGCGGCCTCAAGGTCGGCACCGGCCGGATGGAGGTCGTGGGCACCCAGGACGTGCGCGGCCGCGAGGCGTGGCACACGCGGTTCACCGTGAAGGGCGGAATCCCGTTCTACAAGGTGAACGACCGGATGGAGAGTTGGATCGACACCCGCACGTTCGAGTCGCTCCGGTTCGTGCAGGACCTGGAGGAAGGACGGCGCGACAAGGAACGACACTTCGAGATCTACCCGGAGCGCGCGACCTACACCGAGAAGGGCGAGGTCGAGCATGCGCCGAGCGTGGAGGACCCGCTCGATGATGCGGCATTCATGTACTTCGTGCGCACCATCCCGCTCGAGGTCGGCAAGACGTACGAGTTCAACCGCTACTTCCGGCCCGATCGCAATCCGGTGCGGATCCGGGTGTTGCGCAAGGAACCCGTAAAGGTGCCGGCGGGAACGTTCCAGACGGTGGTGATTCAGCCGATCATCAAGTCGAAGGGGATCTTCTCCGAGAAGGGGCACGCCGAGATGTGGCTCAGCGACGACTCGCGCCGCATGCTCGTGCAGATGAAGACCGACCTCTCGATCGGATCGCTCAACCTCTATCTCAGAGGCTTCGTCCCGGGCGACGTCGCGATGGCGGCTGGTGACAGCGGCGATACGAAGACGAAGCAATAGCGACGCGAGCCGCGAGCAGCTCGAGCTCGAAAAAACAGAGGCCGCCTGAATCAGGCGGCCTCTTCGCGTTTCCGTTCGAGCCCGGACGCCGGCGCGTGGCCGCTGCTCAGAAGTGCAGGACCGCGACGATCGGGATCGTCGTGAACCCGCCGATGTCCGTCACGCGGAGCTCGAGCCCGAAGCGCGGCGTGAATCGCACGCCACCACCGATGCCGAGGCCAAGATCCATCGAGCTATCATAGCCGTCGAGACGGTAATTGGGATCGGGATCGGCCTGGTAGTCGATGTTCGCGTTCGAATAGAACAGACCGAGGCCACCGAACACGTACGGTTTGAGGCTGGTCGTCGTGGGGAACACGTACTCCGCGCTTCCCATGACGCCAAGGATGTTCAACGACACGTCGGCGGTCCCCTGGGCGAGTTCGCCGCCGTGATGCGCAAAGTATGCGTCACCGCGAATGGCCACCGGCCAATCGGCGCGGTGCCACCGCCCGGTGCCGCCGAGCGCGATACCGAGATCGTATGCGCCGTCGCCGCTGGCGATGCCGCCGAACAACGACCACTCGGGACCGGTCATCGCGGCGGCGGGCTGCTGTGGTACGACGCGCCTCACCTCACGCTGCGCGACAGGCTCGGGGCCCGAGCCGGCGCGTCGCTGCGCGATTGCCGCAGAGGCAAGCGTGGTCGTGAGTACCGCGGCCATCGTGACTGCTCTCGACATCGCGTGCATGATCGATCCTGGAGGAAGGAGAGAAATGGCGTCGGCGACGCCGTGCCGGTTGTGTGCCTCGATCGGACGAACGGCGCACGGAGGATACGTACGACCGGTCCATGTGGTCAACGCGACCGGCCCCGAGCGCTGGCCGTACGACCCGAAGGCAAACGTAGCAGCACAGCCCGGGATCGGTGATCGCCGGTGATGGCGAGCCACTCGCCGCCCGGAATGCGCCCTTCACCCGCGACGGCATGAGCGTTGACGACGAAACCCCCACGGAGACTGGCCGCGGGGGGTGTCGGCAATGAATCGTCTGTTTCAACGAGCGTATTGGACGGTCACATCATGCCCGGACCGGGCTCGGCGAGACGCCGGAATCGTCGTCGCCGCGCTCGGTGTCGTCGTGGCGATCGCGGCCGTGGCGACGCGCGCCGTGGGAAGCCCGGATACGCGTGAACCCGCGGCGCCCGGCGCGCACCGCGCTGGCGGCGCGACATCGATGGTCACCGCGACCGACACCGTACAACGCACGTGGATCGAGATGCGAAACGTGAACCTTCGCGTCGCGAACGATGCGGTCGTCGGCATCCGACAACTGCGCGGTGAGGTGATCCCCAGCCGCCGCGGCGCGAGCGCATTCCTCGACAGCACGAACTCGTTCTCGATCCGCATCACGTCCGGGTCGGTGGCGATCGCGAGCGCCGATCTCGGCGTGATCCTCAACCGATTCGTGTTCGGCTACAAGGGATCGCCGCTGCGCAAGTTGAGCGTGCGCACGAGCGGAACGCAGCTCGTGCAGTCGGGGGTGATGCACAAGGGAGTCGATCTTCGGTTCGAGATCACGTCGTCGCTCTCGCTCACCGACAGCGGCCTGATTCGGCTGCACCCGACGAAGGTGCGCGTGCTCGGGGTGAACGGGAAATCTCTGCTGCAGGCTCTCGGCCTGCACCTCAGCAACCTGCTCGACCTGAGCGGCTCGGCGGCGGCCCGCGTCCAGGGCGACGACATCTATCTCGATCCCCTGAAGATCCTCCCGCCACCGGCCATCGCGGGCCGGCTGGTCGCGGTGCGCGTGGAGGGCGACGCCCTCGTGCAGGAGTTCGTGAAGCTGCCCGAGGACACGCTGTTCGCCGGCTACGCGCGCGCCGACTCGGCCGCCCCGAACTACCTCTTCTTCCGCGGCGGGCGCCTTCGCTTCGGGCGGTTGGAGATGCGCGACACCGAACTGCAGATCCTCGACCTCGACCCGTCGGACCCGTTCGACCTCTACCTGGCCCAGTACAACCGGCAGCTCGTGGCGGGCTACTCGCGGAATCGGCCAGACCTCTCGCTCCAGGCGTTCTTTCCCGACTTCACGGACATCGGACGGAGCAGCAGCACGCCGGTCGCGCGAGGCGAGCGTCCGCCCGGCGCTCCCTGACGGCCGGCGCCACGGTGACCGGCGGCAACGGTCATGAGCGGCTCGTCACGTGCCCGGACGAGTCGGTTGGCGCGCGGCACGCGGCGCACTGTAGTTTGCGGTGGAATCGCCGTCGTTCGAACGCCGCGGCACAGCGCACAGCGTCTGCCGCGTCGCTCGTTTCTCTACACGTCTGCTCACCGCCATGTCCGACCGCCGAGAGTTTCTGAAGAAGACCGGCATAGCCGCCGGCGCGATCGCCGCGACCGGAGCGCTGCAACGGGCCGAGGCCGCCGTGAACGTGTTCGCCGCGCCCGCGGCCGCGCCCGCGGCGCCCATGGATCCGGCAACGAAGGAGCTCCTCATGGAGGCGCTCAACGCCGCGAAGATGGCGGGCGCGAGCTACGCCGATGCGCGCATCGCGCGGTACCGGAACAACCAGGTCTTCACGCGCGAGCACCAGATCATCAACGTCGTGGACCAGGACTCGATGGGGTGCGGCGTGCGGGCGCTGGTGGACGGCACGTGGGGGTTCGCGGCGACGCGCACGTTGACGAAAGCAGGTGTGGCGGCCGCCGCCCGCGAGGCGGCAGGGATCGCGAAGGCGAATCGGGTGGCGCGTGACAAGCCGGTGCAGCTCGCGAGCGCGGCATCGTACCCCGATGCGTCGTGGTTCACGCCGCACACGATCGACCCGTTCACGGTTCCGGTCGAGCAGAAGGCGGAGCTGTTGCTCAAGGCCAACGCCGAAGCGTTGAAGGTGCCCGGCGTGAAGTTCGTGTTCAGCGGTCTGTTCTTCCGGAAGCAGGAGCGCAACTACGCGAACAGCGACGGCTCGGTGGTCACGCAGACGGTGCTGCAGAGCTGGCCGCTGATGCAGATCACGGCGGTCGCGCCGGATTTCTCCGACTTCCAGAACCGCGGCAACGTGGTTGCACCCGCGGGGCGCGGGTACGAGTACGTCACCGAGTGCGACCTCCCCGGGAACGCCGGCAAGTGGGCCGAGGAAGCGGCGCAGAAGCTCAAGGCGAAGCCGGTGGACGTGGGGCGCTACGACCTGGTGCTGCACCCGTCGCATCTGTGGCTCACGATCCACGAGTCCATCGCGCATCCCACGGAGCTCGATCGCGCGATGGGCTACGAGGCGAACTACGCGGGTACGAGCTTCGTCGCGCCGCCGGAGCAGTTCCTCGGGAAGTTCAAGTACGGTCCGGCCTTCATGAACATCCGCGGGGACCGGTCGCAGCCCGGTGCGCTGGCGACCATCGGCTACGACGACGAGGGGGTGAAGCCCGACGACTTCCTCATCATCAAGAACGGCGTCGTGAACGACTACCAGACCACTCGCGAACAGGCGAGTTGGCTCAAGTGGTGGTACGACCAGCAGAAGCAGCCCACGCGGTCGCACGGCTGCTCGTACGCCGACTCGTGGTCGAGCGTGCAGTTCCAGCGCATGCCGAACGTGTCGCTGCTGCCGGGCGAGCAGAACCGCACGTGGGAGGACCTGATCGCGGCGACCGACCGCGGGATCGCGATCGTGGGCGACGGGTCGTTCTCGATCGACCAGCAGCGCTACAACGCGCAGTTCGGCGGGCAGCTGTTCTACGAGATCCGGGGCGGGAAGGTCACCGGCATGCTCAAGGACGTGGCGTACCAGATGCGCACGCCCGACTTCTGGAACGCGATGGACATGATCGGCGGCAAGGCGAGCTATCAGCTCGGCGGCAGCTTCTTCGACGGCAAGGGGCAGCCCGGGCAGGTGAACGCGGTGAGCCACGGGTCGGTGCCGGCAAGGTTCAAGCAGATCAACGTGATCAATACTGGTCGAAAGGCGTGAGCCATCGATCTTCCTTACAAATAGATCCGATGACATATCCCAAGCGCCTCCTCGAACCGACGGTCGTCCCCGACGGCTCCGTGCTCTCTCGCGACGAAGCCAGATCGCTCGTCGATCGCGTCGTGAAGATGTCGAAAGCCGAGAGCATTCAGGTGAACATCGGCGGCGGGTACTCGGCGAACGTGCGCTTCGCCGACAACCAGATGCCGACCGCGGGCGGGATCACGGACTTCACGGTCGTGATCCAGAGCTCGTTCGGGAAGAAGCACGCGGTCGTGTCGACGAATGACGTGTCGGACGACGCGCTTCGCCGGGCCGTCGAGCAGTCCGAGGATCTGGCGAAGCTGGCACCCGACGATCCGGAGGCGATGCCCGCGTTGCCCCCGCAGCAGTACCAGGACGTGCCGGCGTACTTCGACAGCGTGGCCAACCTCACGCCGGCGGACCGGGCGAACGCAGCGCTCACGGCGCTCGAGCCGGCGCGGAAGTCGGGGGATCTCGCCGCCGCCGGCTTCCTCGTCACCAACGCGTCGTCGTCGGCACTCGGCAACGACAAGGGTCTGTTCGCGTACCATCGTTCGACGAACGCGAACTACACGCTGACCGTGCGCACGAAGGACGGCACCGGGTCGGGGTGGGCGGGCGGCGAGCATAACGACTGGAACCAGCTCGACATCGCCGGCCTGAGCAAGCGCGCGATCGAGAAGGCGCAGCTGTCGCGCAACCCGGTGGCGATCGAGCCCGGGCGCTACACGGTCATTCTCGAGCCGCAGGCGGTGGGCGACCTGGTGCAGCTCTTTGGCGGCTACCTGGACGCCCGCTCGGCCGACGAGGGGCGAAGCCCGTTCTCGAAGCAGGGCGGCGGCAACAAGATCGGCGAGAAGATCGTCGACGAGCGGGTGAGCGTGTTCGCCGACCCGTTCGACCCGCGCATCCTCGCCCAGCCGTTCGACGGCCAGGGGTTCCCGTTAGGCCGGCAGGTATTCGTCGAGAACGGCGTGCTGAAGCAGCTCTTCTACTCGCGGTTCTGGGCGCAGAAACAGGGGAAGACCGCCACGGGGGCGCCGTCGTCGTTCATCATGAGCGGCGGCGACGCGACGGTGGACGACATGATCGGGTCCACGCCGCGCGGGGTGCTCATCACGCGCCTCTGGTACCTGCGCGAGGTCGATCCGCGGACGATCCTCTACACCGGGCTCACGCGCGACGGCACGTTCCTCATCGAGGACGGGAAGATCACGAAAGCCCTCAAGAACTTCCGGTTCAACGAGTCGCCGCTGTTCATGCTGAACAACCTGGAGGCGCTCGGCCGGCCGGTTCGTCTCGCGGGCACCGAGGCCGGTGGTGCGATCGTGGTGCCGCCCATCAAGGTCCGGGACTTCAACTTTACGAGTTTGTCGGACGCTGTGTAAGAACCAGAGGGAACGGGGGAACCGGGAACGGGGAACCGGGAACGCGCTGCGTGCTGGCAGGTGGGTGCTTCCGGATGAAAAACACCCTCGGGAAGCTCATCTCGCATCGAGAGGCTCCCCGAGGGTGTCACCCTGCGCCCTCAGCTCCAGAGAACGGCGAGCAGCGCTGCTTGCCGTTCGTCACTGCCGGTCTACGCTGCCAACAGCCCCAACGGCCGCCAGTTCACGGCATCGATCGCGTCGGTCGGAACGAAGGCGTAGCGCGCAGGAGGGAAACCGGCAACGCCGATTTCCAGCGTATCGCCGTCCTGCACCGTCACATGCTTGCTCACCAGCGAGAGAGCGTCGGAGAACGACTCGCTCTGGACGACCCCTGCCTGGCGAATTTCGTCGGTGCTCTTGAGTGCGAACTCGAACCGCGTCATGTCGGCATCCTCCTTCGCCGGAGGTCTATATGAAAACGCGTGGCGAGCCACGCGGCTGGTAAGGCGAGTCGGCGCGAGCCCATGTCGGGCGGGCCAGACTGGCGCCGATCTCGTCTGGCTGGTACTACACCGCTACTGCGCTTTTGAGCCCGTACGGCGGAGCCCGGAGGCTGGTTTCCCTGCCCGCACCCCCCGAACGATCACGCACGCCGGGAACCGGTGAGGTCCGTGGCATTATCCGATCGTCCGCCCCCCAACGAGAGCACCCCGTTCCCGCCGCCATCGTACGCGTGGTACGTCGCCGCGGTGCTGACGCTCGCGAACGTCTCGGCGTTCATCGACCGACAGATCCTCGGCCTGCTCGTGGCGCCGATCCGTCGCGATCTCGGCATCAGCGACACCGAGATGGGCGTGCTGTACGGACTCGCGTTCGCCGCCTTCTACACGCTGCTCGGCCTCCCCATCGCGCGCGTTGCCGACCGGGGGAGCCGGCGTCTCGTCATTGGCGCCGGGATCGTGGTGTGGAGTGTGATGACGGTGTTGTGCGGCGCGGCACGCGACTACGGCGAGCTGCTGCTCGCGCGATTCGGCGTCGGCATCGGCGAGGCGGCATTGGCGGCGCCCGCGGTGTCGCTGCTCGCCGACTACTTCCCGGCCTCGCGGCGCGCGACGGCGCTGAGCGTCTACTCGCTCGGCATCTACCTGGGCGCCGGTCTCGCGAACCTGGTCGGGGGCGCGCTCATCGGCCGTCTCAGCGCCAACGCGATGGTCGTGTGGCCGGTGGTCGGGGCGATCCATCCGTGGCAGCAGGTCTTCGTGCTCGTGGGCGCGCCGGGGCTGCTCATCGCGCTGCTCGTGGCGACGGTACGCGAGCCGCGGCGGCGCGAGGTGGGCGTGGGCGTGGCGGCGGGTGCGGCCGGGCACTCGATCCGCGAGGTGCTCGCCTACGTCCGCGACAATCGCCGAACCTTCGCCTGTCACAACCTGGGCTACGGGCTGCTGGCGCTCGTCAACTACGGCACCGCGGCCTGGCTGCCGACGCACCTGATGCGCAGCTACGGATGGTCGGCGGGGCGGGCCGGAATCACGTTAGGCACGCTCACCGCCACCGTCGGCGTCCTCGGCATCATCGCCGGCGGGCGGGTGGCCGACCGGATGCTCGCGGCCGGCAGGACCGACGCGAAGATGCGCGTCGGGCTCATCGCCGCGCTCGGCAACCTGGTGTGCGGTGCCGCCTACACCCTGGCGCCATCGGCCACGCTCTCGGTGGCGGCGCTCGTCCCCTACAACTTCTTCGCCTCGTTCGCGTTCGGCGCGGCGGTGGCCGCCGTGCAGGAGATCACGCCGAACCGGATGCGCGCCCAGGCGTCGGCGCTGTTCGTGTCGGTGACCACGCTCGTCGGGCTCGGGCTCGGCCCGAGTCTCGTCGCGCTCCTCACGGATCGCGTGTTCGCCGACGACCGGGCCGTTCGCTACTCGCTGCTCGTCGTCACATCGATCGGGCTCGCGGGGGCGGCGGCGCTGCTCGCCGGCGGCCTCTCGTCGTACCGCCGCAGCGTGGCGTACCGCGCGTCGTGGACCGGCGCCGCGGTCACCTCCACTTGAACACGCTGAACACGTTGGAGAAGTCGTCGGTCCACACGCCGACGTCGGCGCGCGGCGCGAGCACGCTCCAGCCCGGCTGCCGCGCGAGCAGCGCGTGGTCCGTCGCGGACCGTGAGAGCACCACCCACTTCGAGTTCATCTTGAACGACATCGTCTGCTCTGGCGTGATGGCCGTGTCGGCGCCGACGATGCCGGCGATGCGCGCGTCGCGCGCGAGCTCCACGAGCACCGGCTCGAGGTCGAGGTAGCGGTTGCTGATGTGGAACGCGACCGAGCCGCCCGGCGCGAGCTTGCGCAGGTACAGCGCAAGCGCCTCCCGCGTCATCAGGTGGATCGGGATGGCGTCGGAGCTGAAGGCGTCGAGGATGATCAGGTCGTACGAGCTGTCGGGCGCCTTCGCGAGCGACAGGCGCGCGTCGCCGAGCAGGATGCGTTTGGCCGGCGGACAGTCGCGGATGTACGTGAAATAGCGCGGATTGAACGCGATGCGCTCGATGAGCGGGTCGATCTCGTAGAACGTCCACGTCTCGTTCGGGCGCCCGTAGCAGGCGATCGTTCCGGTGCCGAGCCCGACGATGGCGACGTGGCGATCGGGGTTCCCCCGCATGAGTGACGCGAACGCCTGACCGAGCGGCCCATCCTTGTGGTAGTAGGTGAGCGGCTCGCGGGCGAACTCCGGGTAGACGCTCTGCCCGCCGTGCGTGGTGGTGCCGTGCTGCAGGGCGTGGTGCTTCGGGTACGCCGTCACGCGGTAGACACCGAAGAAGCTTCGCCCGCGGAACAGCAGCGTCTGATCGGTGCCGCGGCCGAGCGCCGCACCCACGAACAGCGCGGCGATGCCGAGGGCGAAGCGGATGGGATGGCGCTGGAACGTCAGCACCACCAGCGCGTACCCGCCGAAAACCCACACCGGCGCCCTCGCACCCCACGACTCGGGCGGGAAGCCGAGCCGCATCAGCATCATGATCGCGATGCACAACGCGGCCGGAAGGACGACATCGAGCACGCGATCCGCCGGACGCCGCGGCGCCAGCATGGGGCGGAGCGCCGCCGCGAGGATGATCGCGATCGGATACTCGAGCAGCGAGTCGAAGATCTGCGGCGCGACGATCACGTTGAAGACGCCGCCGAGCACGCCACCGACCGAAAGCCAGAGGTAGAACTCCGTCAGGTGCGCGACGGACGGCCGGTCCTTCGCGAGCTCGCCGTGGCACACCAGCGCGGTGAGGAAGAACGCCGCCAAGTGCGTGGGGGCGAGCGCGGTGACGCTGCGCTGCATCATGAGCGCCATCGCGACGGCGAGGATGAGCAGGAATGGCGGCTGCAACCACACCGCGAACGAGTGGCGGAGGATGACGACTTTCCGCGCGAACACCATCACGAACGTCAGCAGATAGAGCGCGAGCGGCACGATCCAGAGCAGCGGGATCGAAGCGACGTCGGTGGCGAGATACGTCGTGACCGCGAGCAGCATGCTCGACGGCACGAACGAGAGCAGCACCCAGCGCACGCGCCGCCGCACGGTGAGCCGCTCGGCCACGGCGGCCGGGGCGCTGTCGCGCCCGGACGCGGACAGCGCTGCCGAGATGTCGGCCGCGGTCGCGTCCGCCGAGAGATGCGTGGTCGCGAGGCGGTCGGGGACGATGGCGGTGGCGCCCATCGCTCCGCGCCGCACCACCAGGGCGCACACGGCGATCAGCACGACGAGGGCGATGTATCCCGCCGTCCACAGATGACTCTGCTGCGCGAGTCGGAGTCGGGGCTCGATGACGATCGGGTACGCGACGAGCGCGACCATGCTCCCCAGGTTGCTCGCCGCGTAGAGGAAGTACGGGTTCGTCGCCGCCGGATGCCCCGACTCGCTGAACCAGCGCTGCAGCAGCGGCGCGCCGGTGGACAGCATGAAGAACGGTGCGCCGAGCGAGACGGTCAGCAGCGCGGCGAGCCACCAAACCGGGATCTCGGTGCCGGTCGGTCGCCATCCCGACGCGACGGCGACGGGCAGTGTCAGGAAGGTGAGCCCGAACAACGCGAGTTGCAGCACGGACTGGCGCCGCACATCGAGCCATCGCGTCGTCACGTGCGCGTACAGGTATCCGCCGAGCAGGGCAGTCTGGAAGAACAGCATGCACGTGTTCCAGACCGACGGCGTGCCGCCGAGCAGCGGGAGCACCATCTTCGAGAACATCGGCTGCACGGCGAACAGCAGCGCCGCGTTCACGAAGAGCGTCAGGGAGAACAGCGCGACGATGACGCCCGAACGCGTGAGGAAGCGGTTCACGCCCGGATGATATGGCGTGGTACGGGATTCGACAGGGGTGCGAACGCGTGAGACGTGGCGCCCTCGTCCGCGGCGGTTTCGCGGTGGTTGCGCGGCCCTGCCACGTGCTACGCCCCCGGCACATCTGCGCCGGCGGGTTTTCCAACGCGGCGCGGAGATGGAGCCTTCTGGTCGAGCCCGGTGGGGATGGGCGTGACGGACGTGCCTCTCGGTTGGTCCCTGATTGAGAGGGGTTCCGCGCAGGGCGGTCCCCTGCCCCGAACACAACCGTTCCATGAGCCGTTTCGCCGCGTTTCTCGCCCTCCTGGTGCTCGCCGCGCCGCTTGGCGGGCCGGTCGGTGCCCAGCGCCTCGGACCCGAGCCGCCGCGCCCCAAGGGCGCCGTGGCCGACACCAACGATGCGCAGGCGTACTTCGATTTCGGTGTCGCCGTGTTCGAGCGCGACCCTAACGCGGCGGCGTCCGCGTTCTACTGGGCGGCACGCATCAACCCGGGCATGGCCGACGCGCTGTACGCGCGCCGCGCGGCGCTGCTCATGTCGAACCAGGGGCTGCGCGCCACGTACATCAATGGCGGGCGGCGCGCCCGCGAGTCGAAGCAGATGCGCGCGCTCGACTCGCTGTACTTCCGTGCGTTGAAGCTGAACCCGCTCCTGTATCGGCGGCTCGATCGGCGCCTGTTGACGGCGCACATCGTCGAGTCCACGCAGCGCGAGGTGCGCATGTCGGGCGGGGACGTGAGCCGGTCGGAGATCGACTACGTCGTCGAGGGGTGGCTGAAGGACGCCGGCTCGGAATTCCGCGCCTGGCTCGCCTATGGCGACGGCAACTTCACGCAGGCGCTCGCGTACTACGCGAACGCCGCGAAGCAGACGAAGTTCAAGGCCGGCATCCGCGTCGAGCGAGGACGCATCTTCGGGATGCTCGGCCAACTGGACAGCGCGGTGGCCGAGCTGCGGCTGGCGCTCACGGAGATGCGCTCGCGGGACACGAAGGACCTCGTGTTCTTCTACGACTCGAAGGCCCTGTTCGAGCATACGATCGCGACGCTGCTGGAGCAGCAGGATGACATTGCCGGCGCGCGCGAGGCGTACGGGCGGGCGCTGCAGGAAGACCTCTCGTTCTACCCGTCGCACCTGCGGCTCGGGATGCTGGCGTTAGGCGCGAAGGATACGGCCACGGCGGTGAGCGAGCTCGATCTCGCCGTGCAGATCGCGGGCGACGAACCGTTCCTGCGCTACGTGTACGGGTGGGCGCTCGCGTCGCTCGGCAAGCAGCCCGAGGCACTCGAGCAGTTGCGCACGGCGGTGCAACTGGAACCGTACTTCGCGCTGCCACACGTCACGCTCGGCCAGTTGTACGAACAGCAGGGAGATGGGAAGAACGCGCAGACCGCGTACACGGCGTTCCTCGCGCGCGCCAGCCAGAACGACCCGCAGCGTCCGTTCGCCACGAAGCGACTCGCCGAGGTGACGGAGATTCTCTCGGCGACACCGCCCAAGCCATGAGGTGTCACAGGCTCGCGGGCGCGTTCGGCGTCGCGTTGGCGGTCGGGGCGCTCGGGGCGCAGGAGGCGCCGAAGAGCCCCGTGCGCGCGCGCACGACGTACGAGGACCTGCAGATGTTCGGGCAGGTGTTGAATCAGATCCGGGTGAACCACCCCGACTCGGTGGACACGCACGAGCTGTTGATGGCGGCCATTCAGGGGATGGTGCGCGCCGCCGATCCACACTCGTACGTGATTCCGGCCGTGCGGCTCGAGCCGGGCAAGGAGGAGCAACTGCGCGCGGGGAAGCTCGTCCCGGTGCCGGTGTCGTTCCTGTTCATCGGTGGCGCGCCCGTGGTGGCGGGGGTGGCCGCGGGAACGGCCGCGAGCCGTCTCGACATTCTCCCCGGCGACGAGCTCGTGTCGGTGGACGGGCGCCCGGTGGCGGCGGAGAGCGCCGAGGAGCTGGAGATCGGCCTCGCGGGTCCGAAGCAGAGCGTGGTGACGCTCGGGCTGGAGCGGCGCCGGCAGGACGGCTCGCTCGTCAGGCTCGAGCGGCGCGTCGCGCGGGAGCGGTTCGAGGCGGCGTCGGCGGTGCCGGTCGCGCTGATGCTCGATTCGGCCACTGGAACCGGCTACGTGCGCATCACGACGTTCGAAGCCGAGCGTGTGGCGGATGACCTGCACGATGCGCTGGACCGGCTGGAGAAGCGCGGGATGCGGCGGCTCGTGCTCGACTTGCGGGACAATGGCGGCGGCAGCGTGAAGGAGGCGGCGGACGTCGCCGGCGAGTTCCTGCCCAAGGGCGCGATCGTGTACACGTCCGAGGGTCGCAAGAAGGAGGTGACCGACACCGGTCGCGTGTCGCGCTCGTTCTGGCGGAGCGAGCGTCGCTATCCGATCGTGGTGATGACGAACGGCGGGACGGCGAGCGCGTCGGAGCTGGTGGCGGGCGCGCTGCAGGATCACGACCGGGCGTTGATCGTGGGCCGGCCGACGTTCGGCAAGTCGCTGTTGATGCGCGGCTTTCCGCTCGCGGACGGCTCGGTGATCGTGCTGGTGGTGGGCCACGTGAAGACACCGTGCGGCCGAGTGGTGCAGCGTCAGTATCGGTCGATCACGACGCGCGAGTACTATCGGCTGGCGCGTGCCGATCGCGACACGGCCGGTCGGCCCGCGTGCACGACGGCGGGCGGGCGGCGGGTGTTCGGTGGTGGCGGGATCTACCCGGACGTGCTGCTGGAGGAGCGGTCGGCGGTGCCGCTGTGGATGGCGCGGGTACGCGAACAGGAGCTGCCGCTGGCGTGGGTGGGTGGCTACGTGAGCGCGCAGGGTGCGGCGCTGGTGTCGCTCGAGGCGTTCCTGCGCGAGCCGGCGTTGCCGGCGGCGGCGTTGGCGGACTTCCGCGCGTTCGCGCGGGCGCAGGGCGTGGCGATTCCGTCGGATGCGGAGTCCGACGCGCTGTTGCAGCGGACGTTGACGCGGGCGGTGGCGCGGGCGAAGTGGGGCGATGCGGGGTCGTACGGTGTGGCGGCGAAGCTGGATGCGGAGGTGCGGGCGGCGCTGACGAGCTTCGATCGTGCGGCGGCGGTGCTGGGGACGGGGTCGGGGCGGTGAGCGGGTGGTCTGTCCGGCTGCGGTGTGGCGCTCGGGGCGTGATTCGGGGGTGAGTGGGGTGAGGCGGCGGAGTGGCTGCGGGCTGGCTGGAGGGTGTGGCTCGGCGCTGGCGGCTGGGTGGTGTGCCTGGTGGCCGCGCTGTGATGGAAATTTGTTTCAATATGGCGTTATGCAGCGAGCGTTCGCCGCATAACATCGCATGTTTCCCCGTGCGCTCCCCTAACGTGTGGTCGCCAGTGCAGTTACGCGTGGGGTGTTCGGGGTGGGGCGGGATTATGCGGCGTGGCCCGGCACGTTTTCCGCGGCGATGCTGGATAGGATGGCTGTATAATTGGCGTTAGGCGGCCCCCAACCGCGTCGCTAGAAGTGCAGTGCTGGTGAAGATGATCGACGGGATCGCCGAGTCCTCCTTCGGTCGGTAATGGGAGCGGAGGGAATCATGAATAATCTCTATGCGAGGAGTGTCTTTTTCGTCAAGGATGCTGAGCGTTCATTGCGCTTCTACACGGAGCAACTCGGCTTCTCGGTGGATTGGGACCATAAAGACGGTGTGTTTCAGGTCAGCCTGTTCGGTTTCGAGCTAATCCTCAATCAAATTGGGGACCGGACCCGAACGCGGGCTGGCCATGGGCGAGTCTTTATCGGCCTCGAGGACGATCAAGGTGAGCCGTTGCGCAAGCATATTGCAGCAAAAGGCATCCAAACGCTGCGTGTTGATTGGGGACGACCGACCCTTGTAATCAGAGACTTGGACGCCAACGAGCTATTCTTTTGGCTGCCTCACGATGACGTCACGAACCTCGGGATGCCTGCGATTGAGTCGAGCGAAATCACGGAACCCACGAAGTGAGAACCCTCAGCTCCGGCATTGTGGTACCGCCCCGCCCAGCCCGTGCTCGCGGCGGACGCGCGCTTGGGTCCCGTTTTCCGAAGGTGCGGCTCCTCGGCGGCATGGCTGATCTGGCGGGTCCGAAGATCCCGACCTGCCGCCTAACGATCGTTGAACCTGACGAGCGATCTGCGGATTGCTCGCTGCGCTCGCTTTTCTTTGATTCGCTCGCAGGTTAACTCGGGCGTTAGCAGCTGTCTTGTTTGTCAAGCGGCAACTGGCACGTTAGGCTCTGCCCACCGCCGACCCGACGCGGCCATCGCGTTCAGCATCGTGAGCAGCTTCCGCATGCACGCCACCAGCGCCAGCTTCTTCGGCTTGCCGGCGGCGAGGAGCCGCGCGTAGAAGGCGCGGATCACCGGGTTGCGCCGCGTGGCCACGAGCGCGCCCATGTAGAGCACCCCGCGCACACTCGCCCGGCCGCCCTGCACGAACCGCCGCCCGCGCAGTGTCCCCGAGTCGCGCGCCAGGGGCGCCACGCCTACGAGCTTCGCGACTTGGCGGCGCGAGAGCCGCCCGAGGTCCGGCAGTTCGGCGAGCAGCGTCGTCGCCAGCACGCGGCCCACGCCGGGCACGCTCCGCAGCAGGTCCTCCTTCTCGCGCCAGACCGGGCTCGCGCGGATCATCGCGGCGAGCTCGGTGTCGGTCGTCGTGAGCTCCCGTTCCAGGAACGCGATGTGCGCCGTGAGGCTCTGCTTGTCCGGGGCGCGCCCGCGGCCCGTCGCCTGGCCGAGGCGGTTCCGCTCGGCGAACAGCATCTCGAGCAACTCGCGCCGGCGCGTCAGCAGCGCGTCGAGGTCGCGCTGCGCGTCGTCGGGGACCGCACGGACGGCCGGGCGCACCCGCTCGGCGAACAGCGCGAGCACGCCGGCGTCGATCCGGTCCGTCTTCGCCAGCTCGCCGGTCGCCCGGGCGAACTCGCGCACCTGGCGGGGGTTCACCACCACCACCGGCAGCGCCGCGGCGGCGAGCGCCGCGACGGCCGCCCACTCGTAGCCGCCGGTGGCCTCGAGCACGACGAGCGCGGGGGCGTCCCGCGTGAGGCGCTCGACGAGCGTGCGGAGGCCGCGCTCGTCGTTGGTCACCGGCCACCGCTCGTCGGCGGGCCGGGTCGCCACCACCAGCTCGGCCTTCGCTACGTCGATCCCCACGAACACCGGCGTCCGTTCCGTCCCCATTCGGCTCTCCCCGCGGTGCGCGGGCGTCGGGGCGCCCGCGTTAGGTTGGTCGGTGTCGCTTCGGCCCCGCCTTGCGCAATCCGGGCCCCCTTCGGTCCCCGCCAGCTGTTCGGGCTCTCGCGACCGAGAATCACGGGCGCCGCTCCGGCTAACGCGCGGTGTCGAGTCCATCCCACCCAGGTCGCATCGAGCTGGCGCACGCGTGATTCTCACGACAACATCACTCAATCGCTAGATACAAGGTTGCTAAACACATCTCGACCAGGAGACCGGCCGTGCCTCAGAGATTGACGCGCCTCGCCACGTTACTACTCGGCGCCGCCTTGCCCGGCTGCTTCGCGCCGACGCCGAAGGCGATCAGTGAGCCAATCGCCGTGCGCGTTACGGCCGCTGATTCAGCACGGCCCATCCGCTTCGCGCTCGACGTTACGGGCGGCCAAGCCGAACTCCGGGCGCCGCAGATGCGCGGGTGGGCGACTGACGCGCGCCTGACGGCCTCGACGCCGGCCGAGGTCGTCCTCGGCCCCGGGACCACGGCGGCGTCGTTCCGCGCGCTCGACGGCGGTCGGCTGGACGTGATCGCCGTCGCGCCGCGCGCCCGTCTCTCGGCCGACGGCGCCCGCGTGCGGATCGCGTCCACCGAGGCCGGTCTCTCGATCCGCGACTACTAACGCGGCGCGTCCTGCCGCGAGGCAGCAACCTAACGTGCGTTGGACCTGACGAGCGCCGGAAGCATCCGGTATCTCGCGAGCATCGGTATCTTGAAATCGCCATCGCGAGCCCGCTAAGCAGAGCGCTCGCAAGTCAACTTTAGGCGTTGAGGCTGTAGAAACACCCGGATGCGCCGCGGATTTGGGGGTCTGGGGGCGCTTGTTAGGCTTGGCGGGTCGCGGGCGGCTCGCGAGCCGGTCCATCGGGCGGCGGGAGTGCGCCGTGCGCCGGCAGGTCGTCGGCAGCGTTAGGCCCCGCTACGCCGCGTACCCGTGACGGGCGAGCTTCTCGATGTTGTGCACCAGGCAGAAGAGCTTCCACTGCCCGTCCACCTTGGCGCGCCCCCGCAGCGTGAAGCGGTCGAGCCCTTTGTTGTAGCGGAGATTGGCGAACACCGGCTCGACCGTGCCGAAGCGCTCCGCGTAGCGCGCTCTCCCCGCGGGCGAGTCGGTGCGCGCCTTCATGCGCGCCGTGTACGTCTCGGCGTCCGCCTCGGTCTTGCCGCGGAAGAAGGCGACTTGGCGGACCTGGGTCGCCTCCGGCGTGCGCAGGCACTGCGCCCGCGCGGGACAGGGCACGCAGTCGCGCTTCGCCCCCCGGAACCGATCGCCGATGTGCCCCTTCGTGACGAGCGCGCGGCCGGCGCGGTCGAGGGACTTGCGCGCCGGACACACGCACGTCCGGGCCTCGGGATCGTACGTGAAGTCGCTCGGCTCATAGAGCGGGAGCGCCCGCGGCGCGGGCGACTTGTCGTGCAGCGGATCAGGCTTGTCCCGATGCCGCTCCTGCGTCGCGAACCGCTCGTCCCGGCGCCGCATCTCGCCATCGGCGATGAGCGCGTCCACCGGCATCGCCGCGAGCCCGGCGAGGTTCGCCTCGCTGTGGTAGCCCGCGTCCGCCGTGACGAGCGAGTGCGGGGCGAGCACCGGCGCCATCGCCGCCACGACCGGGAGCAAGAGCTCCTGCTCCGAGCCCGTGCCGTGCGCCTGCGCGTCGACGATGACCTGATAGGCACTGTCGACCGCGGCCACGCCGGTGTAGCCCTGGATGACGCCCTTGCCGGTGGCCATCTTGGCGCTCTCGGTGTCGGTGCGGTTGCTCTGGCGCACCGTCCCTTTCGGGCCGCGCCGGTCCTCGGGATGGGCGGCGAGCCAGGCGCGGAGCGCGGCCGCGTCGTGCTCGAGGCGCTCGATCCGTCGCGCCGCCTTCGCCGCCGGGGTGGGCTCGACGGGCGCGGCATCCGCCGCCCGGTGGCGCTCGACGAGCGTGCGGGCGGTGGCCTCGAGCTTCGCCGCCCGGCGCTCGAAGTCGGCGCGGGTGCCGCTCCGCCCCTTCGCCGCGTTGCTCGGGAGCTTGACGCCGTCGACCGCGAACTTCTCGCGGCCGATGAGTCCCTGGGCGTCGCAGATCGCGACCACCGCCGCGAACACGTGGGCGATCGCCTCGCCCAGCGTGCTCACGAAGTGGGCGATCGTGGTGAAATGCGGCGCCGTATCCCCGCATAACGCGATGAACGTGACGTGCTCGCGGCAGAGCCGTTCGATCCCGCGGCTGCTGACGACGCCGTGGGCGTAACCGACGAGGACGACCTTGAGGAGCATCGCGGGCGGATACGCCGGCGCCCCCGTCGTGTCGTTGCGGAAGCGGGCGTCGAAGGCGGAGAGGTCGATGCTATGGTCGAGCAGGTGATGCACGGCGTGCTCGAACGTGCCGGGCAACAGTTGCCGCGCGAGATCGACGGCGAGGAACCGCGGGTTGGTATCGATCGGCTTGTAGCGGGCCATGGCGGGTGCTCGACGCGGGGAGGCCAGCGCACTACGTTCGACGTCCCTGTGACCCGCAACGCGTGGGCGAGTTCCGCCCCGCGCGACGATGCCCGGCGGGTTTTTTTCTACAGCTTCGTTAGGCTGCACCGCTGGAGAGCGTGTGCCCGCGTCGAGGCACTTGTTTGTCCTCGCTCCTCTGGTGGCGGCCGGTCCGCCAGCATTCGGTCGTGTAGCACCGCAGGGGATTCACCCTTGTTGCCGGAGAGCGGTCTCGGCGCACTCCGAGCAGCGGAGCGGCGCTGTGCGTCTAGGCGGGGACGGCCAACCGGAGTGCAGGCAGGATCGCGTCCTGCCGGCTATCGCCGGTTACCTCCACGCGGTTTCGTCCCAGCGACTTTGCGCGATACAACACCCTGTCCGCGTCAGAGAGCATTTCCGCGGCCGACGCAGGAGCGCTTGACCCACTCACTCCGGCACTGATCGTTACCACACGTTCCGGCGACCTCGCGTGCGGAATACGCAGGCCGGACACCGCGATCCGCATCCGCTCGGCCATGATGCGCGCATCCTCCATCGAAGTCTGCGGCAGTACGACTACGAATTCCTCTCCTCCGATGCGCGCGATCTGATCCGAGGTACAACGCAGCGACGCGCGCAGCATGGCCGCGACGCGCCGGAGGCAATCATCCCCGATTACGTGACCGTAGCAGTCGTTGAATGCCTTGAAGGCGTCGACGTCCACCATGATCACCGCAAACCGCTCGCCTTTCTCGCACAACGCCTCGAGCTGGGCGTCGAGCGCACGCCGGTTGGCGAGACCCGTGAGTGGATCACGCTGCGAGAGATCTTGCAACTGAACGACCGTCGCCGCGAGCCGAGCCCCCTGAATCCGGTTGAGTAAGCGTTGCAGGTAGTTGAGTCGGGACTCCCGCTCCAGGTGGTAGTTCGCGATGAGCGTCGCCACGAGAGTCACCAACACGAGCGGTACGTTCCCCGGCACGGGCACATCCAGCAGCGACGGGACGCCGATCTGCACAGCGACGATGGCAAGGCAAGCGGTGACGGCAAACCAGAAGCGGAGTCGCACGACCACCGTGATGAAGAGCAAAACGATCGTCAGGGCGCCCCGATTCGCGCCGACCTCACTACCTTGTGCGAACGTTATGATCAGGATCATGCTCGCTGGCGCAATGATGTTCGCCAGCATCATCAGGAGTTCCCGGATGAAGGGGCGCACTCCCCACCAGATCGTGAACGTAACCGCGATGAGGATCGGGGTGACCACACCCACGCGAACGGTATCCACACCCAATGCGTGCTTCGATGCCGGGCCGAGGGGTACGACGATCGCGTAAATAACGCCGAGCGCGATCCAGAGAATCCCGATGCCAACCAGGTGCCGACTCCGGGCGTGCTGGGTCTCGCACTCAAACAGATGCTCCAGACGAGCGGGGAAGTACATCCAGGGGAACCCCCGATCGAGAGCGTTCGCCACTTCGCTCTCGTAAGGCCCGAGATCGGTGACTGGCGCACTGCCAGAGTGGCGGGTGAGACGTGGCACGGGTAGGTTCCGTCCGGATACGATGAAGAGTGTCGGTGCATTCGACTGGGCAACGCGGCCGATTCGGGCCAGCCGACATCTACTTCAGACGGAGAATCCCCGGTCGGGGTCACGGTGGGCTCGTGTAGGCCGCAGGAGAATGCCGTAATCGCCCAACAGGGGGGACATCAAGTACGTCGAGGCCATCAAGAAGGACAGCGTGTGGCTCGGCTTCAAATGGGATATCGAGGCTGTGTCCCCGCTGACGGGTAAGCTGAACGCCTGAACGGGGACCGTCTTCGTCCTGCTCGAATAACCAGCGTGGCAGCGCATGTCGCGCCGCGGCCTAACGATGCTTGCTGCTGACGAGCGGCTTGCGGAAGCTTGCTGCGCTCGCGATGATGTGACCGCTCGCAGCAGAAGCTGGCGTTAGCCCGCAACCGATTCCCGATGCTGATCGAGTTCGATGGGCGCTCCTACGAGCTGGTATTCGGAAACGATGTCGAGCGCGACGGCGTCTACCTGGAACTCAGCGACGTTGCGGACGCTGACCCACACGTGGTTCTCGACGCATTCTGCTGGGAGCCGGATGGCCGCATAACGGGCAGCGCCTACCGCGAGGACGTGCCGCTCGAGATAGTGGAGTGGTTCATTGCGGAGACCCGCCGCCGCCTCGCGCCGCCGACAGGGATGCCCGATCCCGCGCCGGGTACGCCGCCATCGCGTGCGTAGCCGGGGACATGGGTAACACAACCGTCCAGGTACATGGGTAACACGTTGTGGGGCGTCACCCGCGTATGACGTAGTCCCGTTCGTCCGTCGCCGCGATCAAGACGGTGTTGAAGTAGATCGCCCAGACGCCGTCATCGGTCTCCTCGAGGCCGACCGGCTGGTCGACCAGCGAGTTCGCGATATAGAGGAAGCGCTTCTGGAAGCGGAAGGTGCCGGCGTCGGTCACCGTCTTCACTCAGGAAGCGCGGCGGGGACTCGAGGGCGGGGAGCCGGCTCGGGTGCGGCCGAGGACGCGGTCGCTCGGTTTCGGCCTCGTTAGGGTCCCAGGCGCGCACGATGGGCGAAGTTCAGGTGCACGACGCGGCATGATGCAGATGCGTCATCCGAGCCCGGCTGCCAGCGCGATCAGAAACAATCCTGCCCCGACGACGACGGCCCCGATGGCGCGCGCGACGCGCACACCGGCCGGTGCGAGACGTTCGGCGGTGATGGCTGCCGCCACGACAGCCATCACGCGAAGGTCCGTGACCCCGAGACCCAAGACGACCGCCGTGAGACCGGCACACGAGTGGCTGCAGTGGAGGCCGAGGCGCAGTCCATGTCGCCAGGCAGCGCCGGCGTCGGCCGGCAGCGTACGGCCGCGTCCGGGCGCCTCGCGGCAGAAAGCAAGGTGACGCGCCTTCCACGCGGTGTGCTGGAGGATGCCGGCGACCAGCACGGCCGCACCGACGGCGATCGGTACAGCACGCGCCAGCGCCGGCTGCCGCATCGCGATGGCCGCCAGCGCGACACCCAGCGGAAACGCGATCATTCCGAACACGGCCCAGACAAAGAAGTACCCCACGCCCACGAGCGCGGTCAGCCGACCGAGGCGCGTCCCGCCTGTCCTGCCAATGGCCTGGCGGTAGCGCCACAGCATCGGGACCAAAGATGGCAGCATCATCGCCACCATCATCACGACCCACATGCCAAGGAACGAGGCCGCGGCGCCTGGCCACGTCTGTCCGGGCATCCGCATCCACACCATCGACATCGCCCAGCCGCCGGGCTTGATTCTCTCGCCCATCGCCGACATGGACGAGTCGCACCAGACGATCGTCATCGCCGCGCTCGCAGCGAAGATTAGCGCCGAGACGCCAAGAAAGGCTTGCTGGGAAGCTCGCTCGGAAGCCATGCGTCGTGAGATCTCCAGTCCCGCAGTTTGCGCCACGACAACCACGACTTCGCTCAGCGCTTGTCGTATTCGTCGTGGCGGCGCCACCAGACGCCCGTCTCGTTGCGCCCCTTGGGTGCGCGGTCGAGCCACTGGTACATGCCCCAGAGGCCGTCCAGTCCACGCGCATAGGCGGAATAGGTGTGGTAGACGACGCCGTCCTCGAGCGCGAACGCGCTCACGCCCGGCCTCTCGCGCGTGTACGTGGGCACGTCGGTGCCAGTCATGGCCGCGATCTGGGCGACAGGCCCGCCTCCGGTTTCAGCGCCCAGCCCGCGCGACCTCCACGCCTTCTCGCGCCGGTAGTTGTATTCGATGCCTCCCTCGCGCTGTTGCTGCTCGGTGAACCAGATGTTGAAGTCGGCGTTGAAGTCGGTGTCGTGCGCCGACGCCCAGGGGAACGTCCATCCCATCCGCTGCTTGAACGCCTGCAGCTTCGGGAGCGGCGCCCGCGACACCGCCGACAGCATCACGTCGTGGTTGGCGAGGTGGACGGCGATTCCGTTGAACCCGTCCGCGATCGCCGAGCAGGACGGACACCCGGCGGTGTAGTCGGGCCCGAACATGAAGTGGTAGACGAGGAGCTGTGAGCGCCCTCGGAAGAGGTCTGCGAGTGACGCGCTTCCCTCGTCGGTCTCGAATCGGTACTCCTTGTCGATCCGAACCCACGGCAGCTCCTGCCGCCGCCGCGCCAGCTCGTCGCTCTTCCGCGTCAGCTCCTTCTCCGCCTCGAGCAGCTCGAGCCGTGCGGCGAGCCACTCATCACGGGTCCCGGTCAAGTGCTTCGTCATCGTTGTTGTCATCGTTCCTGTCTCCTTCACTCGAGTCTCTGCGACTTGGTGGTTGTTGCTCGTGAGATAGACTTAGCACCGGGCCTCGAACGAGTGAGAGTTACAAGTGTGACGGGATTCCGATGGACTCGCTGATCACCGCCGCGGCGCGTGCGCTCGCGGCCGGTGATCCCATCGGCGCATTGAAGCGGGTCGCCCTGCGCGACGACGCGCCCGCGCTCGCGCTTCGAGGCATCGCAATGGCGCAGCTCGGTGATCTCGTTCGAGCGAAGGCGCTCCTGCGAAGTGCTGCGCGTGCCTTCGGTCCGAAAGAGGCCGTGGCCCGAGCGCGGTGCGTGGTCGCCGAGGCCGAGATCGCGCTCGTCTCGCGCGACCTGGGCTGGCCTGCGAAGGCGCTCGACGCGGCGCGGGCGACGCTCGAACAGCACGGCGACCGGGTCAACGCCGCGCATGCGCGGTATCTCGAGGTCCGGCGCCTCCTCCTGATCGGGCGCATCGACGAGGCCGAGCGTACGCTCGCTGAGCTCGACCCCGTGCCCCTCCCTCCCGCGTCGAGGACCGCCCACGAGCTGGTGGTCTTTGGTGTCGCGGTGCGGCGCGTCCGGGCGAAGGAGGCGCGCGCGGCGCTCGCTCGGGCCGAGCACGCAGCGCGCCACGCAGGTATCCCTGCGCTGACGGCGGAGGTCGAAAGCGCGTTCGTCATCCTGAACACGCCGGCTGCGCGTCTGATTGCGGGTGGCGCGGAGCGACTCCTCCTGCTCGAGGAGGTCGAAGCGTTGCTGGCGTCGAACGCATTCGTCGTGGACGCGTGCCGTCATGTCGTGCGCCACGGAAGCACGGTGGTCTCGCTCGCAACGCGTCCGGTGTTGTTCGCGCTCGCACGCGCGTTGGGCGAAGCGTGGCCGGGAGACGCACCGAGAGATGCGCTCATCGCGCGCGCATTCGGCTCGAAGTTCACGGATGAATCGCATCGCGCGCGGTTGCGCGTCGAAGTCGGGCGGCTTCGCGCGGCGCTTCGGACGCTGGCCGACGTGAGCGCGACGAAGCGAGGGTTCGCGCTGGCACCGCGCCGCGCGCGCGAGGTCGTCGTGCTGGCGCGCCCTGTCGAAGAGGAGCATGCGACCGTACTCGCGTTCCTCGCCGACGGTGAATCGTGGGCGAGCTCGGCCCTTGCGCTTGCAATTGGAACCAGCCAGCGCACCGTGCAGCGGGCGCTCGACTCGCTTGCGGCAGCAGGCAAGGTGCAATCGTTCGGCCGCGGACGAGCGCGTCGTTGGATGACTCCGCCCATGCCGGGATTCACGACGACCTTGTTACTCCCCGCTCCTCTACCAATCGACTAAGGTGGAAGCATGCGTCGATCAACCGAGCAACGCGAGGTCGCCGGGAAACCGACGCGCGCGAAGCGCGCTTCCATGAAGGCAACCGCCGAGATAGTCCGGGAGTATGGCCCCTTTTCGGGTGCCGACCACGTGCATGGAGTCACGTATGATGGTCAGCACGTCTGGTTTGCTGCCGGAGACAAGCTGAATGCCGTCGATCCTGCGAGCGGCAAGATGGTGCGCTCGATCGATGTCGCCGCGCATGCAGGAACCGCCTTCGACGGCCAGCACCTCTTTCAGCTCGCCGAGGATCGCATCCAGAAGATCGATCCGAAGACCGGCCGTGTGCTCGCCACCATCCCGGCGCCCGGCGGCGGCGGTGACTCGGGGCTCGCGTGGGCCGAAGGGACGCTCTGGGTGGGACAGTATCGGGACCGGAAGATCCATCAAGTCGATCCCGAAACGGGGGCGATTCTTCGCACGATCGAGTCCAACCGCTTCGTCACCGGCGTCACCTGGGTCGACGGAGAGCTCTGGCACGGCACCTGGGAAGGTGACGAGAGCGATGTGAGGCGAGTCGACCCGCGAACGGGAGAGGTCCTCGAAGGGCTCGAGATGCCGACGGGAGTGGGCGTGTCGGGACTCGAGTCCGATGGCGGCGATCACTTCTTCTGCGGAGGAGGAAAGAGCGGGAAGGTGAGGACCGTCCGCCGGCCCAGGCCTCCGGCGCGTTAGGCAGACCGCGCACCGCGTGACCGACGGCCGCGAGGGCCGCATCGTGGCGACACTCGCGCCCGACGCGCCCGCCGTCGCAGCCGCCACGGGTCTGCCCCGCGGCGTCGACGGCCTCGGGCACGCGTTCAGCGCCGAGTTCATCGCGGCTGGCAACCGGCTCGGCGACTCGACGGCACTCCTGCGCGTGTCCCGCGCCACCGGTCAGACGGACACGGTCACGCGGCTCAAGGCGCTCGTCGCGCGGCAATCGTCGGCACCGGACAAGAACGGCTACTTCAGCTTCTCGGTACCGACGATCGGCACGGCCGAGGAGGCGCTACCGTTCCCGGACGGCTGGGTGGCGGTCGTCCGCACGGACCCCTACCGCGTCGACCGGCGCTCGCCGGACGCGCGGTGGGTCCGCGGGGCGGCGGTGCCGTTCCCCGTCGTTCGGATGGACGAGAAAGAGAAACGGGCGTACATGGAACGCCTCGTGCTGCCGCCGAACGAGCGCGTCGTGAGCTTCGGGACGACGTCGGTGTACGTCGCGGTCACCGACGATGATGGCATACAACGGCTGCGCCGTCATCCCTGGCCACCCCGACTCGGCACTCGTTAGGTGTGGGTTCGCGGGTTCGTCAGCCCGCGGGTTCACCGGGCGCGCTCGCTCCGGCCTTGCCGCCGACATGTGCCCACAGCGCTCGCTCCACCATGACGGGCGTCCAGTCGTTCCCGAGCTTGGCCGCCCGCTCGCGCAACGCGTCGGCGTAGCGAGCGTAGTAGGTGAGCGTGAAGGCGACCGGCCCGGCGCCCGGGATCTGCGCCGCCACGAGCTCGTCGAAGAACGGATAGATGGCCGGCGCCACCGCCGCCGCGACCGCCGATGCCGTCGCCGGACCGACGCCGGCGAGCTGCGCGAGGCCCGCGATGGGGGCCGTCGGATGGGGCACCTTCGCCAGTGCCGCGGTGCTCGTGTCGACGACGCGATCGGCCGCGTTGCCGCGTACCAGCGCGAGGTTGCGCCCCCGCCAGACGCCTCGGGCCATCTTCCACTCCGTCAGGCGTACCAGCTCCGGCAGCGTCACGTGCGGCGGCTGTCGCGCGCCGACGGTCGCCGCGAGCTCGTCGCGGTACCAGCGATCGAGCTCCGGCAGCCGCGCCACGCCCTGCCGGGCGATCACGTCGTCGTAGCTGTCCAGCGCGGCGCGCCAGCGTCCGGGCGCGGATGAGGTCCACAGGTTCGGCAAGCGAGCCCCGGCGTCGCGCGAACCCGCCGTCACCGGCATGCCGGATCCCGCGCCGCGTCGGTGACGCCGCGCGGCCGCTGCGGCGCCTTCTCCACGAGGCGCCGCAGCTCCGCGATGGGCTCGGGGGCGTCGTCCACCTGCAGGCGCAGCACCACATCGTTATGCAGCCAGACGCCGCCGCACTTCTTCACGATCAGCAGCGCGGCGCTCTGCTTGCCGCGGGTGTCGCCGCCGGCGGCCTGCCCCGCCTCGAGCGCGGCCACCAGCCGGGTGGCCAGCGCTCCCTCCGTGCGCGCGAACGCCGCGAGCATCGAGTCCACCACGCCCGGTCCCGCGAGAATGTTCCCCTGCGCCGTGACGTGCGTGCCCTGACGGTCCCCGGCCCAGGGGGTCGCGCGCGGGCCCGTGTACGCCGCGACGTTGCCCTTCGCGTCCACCACCGCGAACTGACGTCCGGACTTGCTCCAGCGTACGCTGTCGGGATCGGGGTCGCGCTCCCACACGGTCTTCACCACCTCGGCGGCCGGCTTGCCATGTCGCAGCAGTTCGAGCGCCTGCGGACCGTAGCTGACGTCCACGATGGCCTGCGTCGCCACGATGCCCACGCCGGCCTCTGCCCACAGCACGCCGTTTCCCACGGAGAAGACGCGCGACTGAACCGCGCCGCCGAGCTGTCCGGTGGCCGAGTCGTAGGCGATGATCGAGAACGTGCCGGTGGGCGGGAGGTCGTCCGCGGCCGCGATTGGCGTGGCACGTGGCGCGCCACGCGCGCACGCCATGCCGGCGGCGATGACGCACGTGACGAGCAGAGAAGTGGTGGGTCGCGAGAGCGGTCGCAGTGCGCTAGAGTCAACGGCGGAACGGCATCGAGCCGACCGTCCGGTGTGGAGGGCGCCCGGTACCGACAGCACAATGATGAACGTCATGTCCACACATCGCCACCGCACACGCGTTCCAGCAGGCGCTCTCGCCGTCACGCGTGTCGTCTCGCTCCTGGTCACGATCGCCTGCGCTCGCGCGCCGCAGGGCGACGTCGCGCCCGCGCGGGTCGTGCGGACCGAGCAGACGAGCGGCACTACCGCGCTGCTCATCGCCGTGAGCCCCGTCAACGACCAGGTGGCGTGGGTCAGCGGCTCGATGGGCACCTGGCTTCGCACCACCGACGGCGGCACGACGTGGCGGGTGGGCCGGGTGAGCGGCGCCGACACGCTCCAGTTCCGCGACGTCCACGCCGTCGACGCCAACACCGCGTACCTGTTGAGCATCGGCAACGGCAGCCAGTCGCGCATCTACAAGACCACCGATGCGGGCGAGCACTGGACGCCGCAGTTCACGAACGCCGATCCGAAGGGCTTCTACGACTGCATGAGCTTCTGGGATGCGGACCGCGGCCTGGTGATCGGGGACGCGTTAGGCGCGGAGGTCGCGATGCTGGCCACCGGCGACGGCGGCGCGCGGTGGACACGCGTGCCGCCGGCCGCGCTCCCGCCGGCGCAGCCCGACGAGGGAAGCTTCGCGGCCAGCGGCACCTGCCTCGTGACCCGCCCCGGCGGTCACGCGTGGGCCGTCGCGAGCACCCCCGACCACGGGCGCGTACTGCACACCGCCGACTACGGCCGCACCTGGTCGGTCGACACGCTGCCCATCACGACCCGCGCCGGGGTCGGCCCGCAGTCGATCGGCTTTCGCGACGACCGCAACGGGATCGTGCTGGGCGGCGGCTACCAGGCGCAGCCCGGCGACGTGCTCGCGGCGCTGACGAGCGATGGCGGGAAGACGTGGTCTCCGCGCACGCGTCCACCGATGCGCTCGGGCGTGTGGGGCGGCGTCTACGTGCCCGGGGCCCGTCGCCCGACGGTCGTGGCCGTCGGGCCGGCCGGCGCCGCGTGGTCGCCCGATGAGGGCGCGAGCTGGGTCGCCATCGACACGCTCAACTACTGGTCCGTGGGCTTCGCCTCGCCCCGCGCGGGCTGGGCCGTGGGCGCCCGCGGGCGCATCACCAAGCTGGCGGGGTTCTGACGACGGGCCCGGCCGCGCCGGGCGGGTGGTGTTCGCTGGCCGTTCGCGTACTATGCCTGCGGCATGCCCACCCGTCATCTGATCGTTCCGCCGCCCGGCAGCACGCCGGCGGCGCTCCGGAAATCGCGCGGCCAGCGCAGCCTTCCGCCCGACCTGGTTCGGGAGGCGTCGCAGCGGTTAGGCATCCTGGCATTGCTCGGCGCCGCCCTCTGGGTGCTCGGCACGGTGCTCGGACACATCTCGCTGCGCGCGATGAGCCCGCCCGGGGACACACGCTGGCGGTCGCTCGTGATGCCGGTGGACGCCATCGCGGCCGTGAGCATCGTGATCTCGCTCGCGTTGTTCGCGTACACGCGCCGGCGGAGGGAGTCGGGCATCAGTCTCGACATCGGGCTCGGCTACATGATCGCGATGGCGCTCGCCCTCGGACTGATGGTCCACGTCGGCGCCGTCTTTCAGGGCGAGCGCCTGCCGGGGGGGCGGTCGGTGGAGCCCGAGATCACGTGGATCGGTGCGCTCGTGCTGATGTTCGCCGCCATCGTGCCGACCCCACCCGTGAAGACGCTCGTCGCGGGGCTCATCGCGGCGTCCATGAACCCACTGGGCATGTTGATCGCCCGGGCGTTCGGGGTGTGGGACTTCGGCGCGGCGAGCAACGTGCTGCTGATGCACTACCCCGACTATCTTCTCGTCGGCGTGGCCGTAGTCATCTCGCACGTGGTGACGCAGCTGGGACGGCAGGTCACCAGGGCGCGGGAGATGGGGAGCTACCAGTTGGGCGAGCCGCTCGGCCGCGGAGGGATGGGCGAAGTGTACAGGGCAACACATCGCATGCTCGCTCGCCCCGCGGCCATCAAGTTGATTCGCCCCGAGTCGCTGGGGGCGAGCGACGCGGAGGCGGCGCGGCTCGCCGTGATGCGCTTCACTCGTGAGGCCGAGGCGGCCGCGCGGCTCCGGTCGCCGCACACGGTGGAGGTCTACGACTTCGGAGTCACCGACGACCAGACGCTCTACCTGGTGATGGAGCTGCTGGACGGGATGGATCTCGAGACGCTGGTGAGCCAGTACGGTGCGCTTCCCGCGGGGCGCGCGATCTACCTCCTTCGCCAGGCGTGCGAATCGCTGGAGGAGGCGCATGCGCGCGGTCTCGTGCACCGCGACATCAAGCCCGCGAACATCCACGTCGGTCAGCTCGCGCTGCGCCACGACTTCGTCAAGGTCCTCGACTTCGGCCTGGTGAAGCCGATGACGGGCGCGAGCACGGGGCACTCGCTGGAGACCGCCGCGGGGCTCGCGCCGGGGACGCCCGGCTACATGGCGCCGGAGATGGCGCTGGGCGGGGCCGTGGACGGGCGCGCGGACATCTATGCGTTAGGCTGCGTCGCCTATTACCTGCTCACCGGCCGACTGGTGTTCGAGGCCGACAACGCGTTTCAGATGGTCGTGAAGCATCTGGAGGCCGCGCCGGTGCCGCCGTCGCGGCATGCGCCCCACCCCGTTCCCGCGGCGCTCGACGACGTGGTGCTGGGCTGTCTCGCGAAAGAGCCCGCGAAGCGCACGCAGGGTGCCGCCGAGTTGGGCCGAGCGCTCGCCACGGTGGCGGCGGCCGTGGAGCCGTGGGGCGAGGAGCAGGCCGCACGGTGGTGGAACGCACGCGGCACCGAGCCGGCGGAGCCGGCCCAACAACTCCAGGAGCCGGCATGAAGCACCCGGTACGCCGCGCGTTGCTCGTCGTCGCGGCCACGCATCTGGCCCTCACCGCCGTCCGGCCGGCGCACGCGCAGCCGCCGGCACCGACTCGCACCGCACCCAAGCCGGAGACCGCCGTGACGACCCGTGCAATCGGAACGTTCGACGTGAAGCTGACCCCGCAGGCGGCTGAGGACCAGGGCGGTGGCGCGGCCGTGGGCCGCCTAACGCTCGACAAGCGGTTCCACGGCGATCTCGAGGCGACGAGCAAGGGGCAGATGCTGGCCGCCCGTACGGGCGTGCAAGGCTCGGCCGGTTACGTCGCGATCGAACTGGTGAGCGGCACGCTGCACGGTCGCACCGGCACGTTCGTGCTCCAGCACAGCGGCACCATGGACCGCGGCGCGCCGCAACTCACCGTCACGGTGGTGCCGGATTCGGGCACGGGTGAGCTCGTGGGGCTCGCGGGCTCCATGGTCATCGACGTCGCCGATGGGAAGCATTCGTACGTGTTCGAGTACACGCTCACCGGGGCCCTGCCATGACCATTGCCTCCGCAGCCGACCTGGCCGGCATGCAACGCGTCGGCCGGCTCGTCGCGCGCACCATCGCGCACATGCGCGCCGCCGTGCGCCCGGGCGTCTCGACCGCAGAGCTCGACGCCGCGGGGGCGGGTTTCGCCCGCGCCGCCGGCGCACGCTCGGCGCCGCAGCTCACGTACGACTTCCCCGGGTTCACCTGCATCAGCGTGAACGAGGAGATCGTGCACGGCATTCCCGGGGTGCGCGTGCTCCGCGCGGGCGACGTGGTGAAGCTCGATGTCACGCTCGAGCTCGATGGCTACATGGCCGACAGCGCCGTGACGGTCATCGTCCCGCCGGTGGCGCCGGAAGCGCGACGGCTGCAACGCGCGGCGCGCGTGGCGTTCAATCAGGGGCTGGCCGCGGCGCGCGCCGGCCAGCCGTTGCACGAGGTGGGACGTGCCGTCGAAGCGGCCGCGCTCCGCGAGGGCGCCGTGGTGATACGGGAGCTCACCGGCCACGGCATCGGCCGGCGGCTGCACGAGGAGCCGTCGGTGCCCAACTGGGCCGACCCGCACGCGCGGACCGTCCTGCACGAGGGGCTCGTGATCGCGCTCGAGCCAATGCTGTCGAGCGGGCCGACGCGGATCGTCGAGGAGTCCGATGGGTGGACGCTGCGCACGCACAACCGGGCCATCGCGGTACACCACGAGCACACGATCGTCATCCGGAAGGGGGCGCCGCTGGTGTTGACCGCCGCGTGATGGCCGACGCCCCACCGGCTGCGCCGCACGCCGTGTCACGTTAGGCGGCGGCGCGAACACGACCAGGGGGGAGGGGCGATGACCAAGCTGCTCGGGTTCGTCGGCGCGATCGCCGGCGGGTACGCCGGATGGGCGCTCGGCGCGGTGGTCGGGCCGTTCAGCGGATTCGTGGTGAGCACGATCGGGTCCGGCGTCGGGATGTACTGGGGCCGGCGCGTCGGCCGGCGCTACGAAGGGTAGGTACCTCGCCACGTCGCGGCCGTCGCGCGTGGTGCTGCCGCTCATCCCACGGCGCGCGTAGGCCGCGCGCTACCGCCCCTGACCCGTCAGCGGGATGACGGATGTCAGCACCCCGATGCCGAGCAGCACCAGCGCCGTCAGCGCGCTCCACTTGAGCGTGAATCGCTGGTGGTCGCCGAGCTCCACCCCCACCAGGCCGACCAGCAGATACGTCGACGGCACGAGTGGGCTCAGGAGGTGCACGGGCTGGCCGATCACGGACGCTCGTCCGATCTCCGCCGCGGTGATGCCGTACGCCGACGCCGCCTGGTTCAGGATCGGCAGCACGCCGAAGTAGAACGCGTCGTTGGAGAGAAAGAACGTGAACGGGATGCTGAGCAGGCCCGTCACGATACCCAGGTGCGGCCCCATGCTCTCGGGGACCATCGCGACGACGGTGTTGCCCATCGCGTCGATCATCTTCGTGCCCGTCATGATCCCGGTGAGGATTCCGGCCGCGCAGATCACCGAGGCGACGGCGAGCGCGTTCGCCGCATGGTCCTCGAGCCGCGACTTCTGCTCCTGCATGGTGGGAAAGTTGATCATGAGCGCGATCGCGTACGCCACCATGAAGAGCACGGGTAGCGGCAGCAGTCCGGCGACGAGCGAGGTCAGCAGCGCGACGGTCAGTGCGAGGTTGACGCCAAGCAGGCGCGGGCGGCGGAGGCGGGCCGCCTTCTCGCTCGCCTTTTCGTCGGCCACCATCTCATCGACCACCTCCGCGGCGTAGGCGTCGAGCGCACCGATGCGCTTTCGTTCTCGCGCCCCGAGGATGGAGGCGACGAACACGACCCACAGCGCCCCCGCGACCATCGCCGGGATCATCGGCACGAAGATCTCGCGCGCGTCGATGCGCAGCGCGCTCGCCGCGCGCGCCGTCGGGCCGCCCCACGGGAGGATGTTCATCACGCCGCCGGCCTGCATGATGACACTCGCGAGCACGAGCCGGCTCAACCCGAGGCGCCGGTAGAGCGGGAGCAGCGCCGCGGTGACGATGAGGTACGTGGTCGACCCGTCGCCGTCGAGCGAGACGAAGAGCGTCAGCAGCGACGTGCCGACCACGATCTTCATCGGGTCGCCCCGCACCAGCCGTACGACCCGCGTGACGACGGGCTCGAACAGCCCGACGTCGATCATGATGCTGAAGAAGAGGATCGCGAACAGCAGCATCACGGCAGTGGGCGCGAGCGCGCGCACGCCGTCGAGCATCATCGGGCCGAGGTCGGCGCGAAAGCCGCCGATGAGGGCGAAGGCGATCGGCACGATGATGAGCGCGGTGAGCACCGACATGCGCCGGGTCATGATCAGCGCCATGAAGACGACGATCATGGAAAAGGCCAGCACGGTCAGCAGGGGACCGGACATGCGTGGTGGCAGCTCGGGTGAAGGCGCGCAGGAGTGTACCTCGCGCTGCCGACCACGGCGAGGCCCGGTGGCTGCGAGACCCGCGCGTGCCATGTTACTTGTTCATGGGGCCGCAGCGCTCCTTCACGACCTTCTGTCTTCCACCAACCGAGCCTTACCCTGAGCCACGCCTACGTCACCGACCTCGCGCTCTCGCAACGTCTCGAGCGCGCCGAGGCGAGAGCCAACGCGGCCTTCGTCGAGTCCCGCGCTCGCCTCACGCCCGCCCTCGGCGCGGAGTGGCGCGAGATCGCGGGGACGTACGCGATGTTCGACGGCGCCGGCTCACCGCTCACGCAGACGTTCGGGCTCGGCCTGTTCGCGCCCGCCTCCGCCGACGATCTCGCGACGCTCGAGACGTTCTTTCGTGACCGCGGCGCCGAGGTGCTCCACGAGGTCAGCCCGCTCGCCGATGCGTCGCTGCTGACCATCCTGCCCGAGCGCGGCTACCGGCCCGTCGAGCTCACGAGCGTCATGCACATGCCGCTCCCGCTCGCGGAATCGACGCCGGGCGCGCCGCGCTCGCCCTCGCTCGCGGTCCGTCGCATCGAGCCGGGCGAGGAAGCCGTATGGGCCGCGACGGCGGCGCGGGGCTGGGGCGAGACCCCGGAGATCGCCGCGTTCATGCTCGACTTCGGCACGATCAGCGCGCTGAGCGAAGGCACCGAGTGCTTCGTCGCGGAATGGGACGCCCACCCCATCGCCGCGGCCGCCCTCGCGATCCACGACCGCGTCGCGCTCCTCGCCGGCGCGAGCACCGCTCCCGAGTTCCGAGGGCGCGGCGCGCAGGCCGCGCTCCTGCGCGCGAGGCTCCGCTACGCCGAGTCCCGGGGGTGCGACCTCGCCATGATGGGGGCCCAGCCCGGCAGCGCCTCGCAGCGCAACGCCGAGCGTCAGGGGTTCCGCATCGCGTACACGCGGATCAAGTGGCGCCTGCACCGTAGCACCTAACGCCCGTTTGCTCACGGCACGCCCGGCGCCGGGCCCCGCGTGCCCCGCCGAGCCGCGGGCGGTTGCGGCCCCCCGGCCACGTCGCAGCAGTTCGCGACACATCCAACGTCACAGAATTCGCGTGACGCGCGTCCGGCGCCGAATTCGTGGCGTGCATCGGTCACGGCGCCCGACGCCGGCGGTGCGTGTCCGCACGCGCTCGGTCGTTCTGTCCGGCGCCGGCCCGGCGCCCGGTTGGAGGCGCCTAACGTCTGACGGCACCGCGGTTGCGAAGGCTACCGCCGGCAGACCACGCAACCTCCCTCGCATTCCTCCCCACGGAGCTCACCCCCTATGCTTCGCCGACCGCTCGGTCGTCTCGGTGCCCGCCTCCTCTCACTGCTCGTTCTCGCCGGGTGCGCGCGCGATGGCGCCACTCCCGTCGGACCGATCGCCCCGCCGCAGCCGTCGGCGAGCCTGCTCGGCACGTTGCTGCCGGTCAAGGGCCTCACCCGCGTGACGCCGCTCGCCCAGGACATCTCGGTCAGCGCCGTGATCGGGAGCAAGGGCGGCACGATCAGCATCCCCGGGGCCGGCCTCACGCTCGTCGTGCCGCCCAACGCGGTGCGCTCGAACGTGACGTTCACGGCGACCGCCCTCGCGGGGAAGCTCGTCGCCTACGAGTTCCAGCCGCACGGGGTGACGTTCGCCGTGCCGCTGCAGTTCACGCAGGACCTGAGGCAAACGTCGCTCGTCGGATGGTTGACGTCGCCCCTCATGAGGGGCGCGTACTTCGAGAACGAGAGCCAGCTCGACCAGGGCTCGGGCACGGCGTTGGTGAACGAGCTCCTGCCGGCGACGGTGGATCTGCTTCGCTTCCGTGTTCGGTTCGGCATCAACCACTTCTCGGGATACCTGGTGTCCTGGCAGTAATCTCCGAGGCGGTGTCGCAACATTCGACAGCTCGACCGGGGCGCGGCGTGGTGCCGCGCCCCGGTCATTTTTTGCCGGAGACGCGGCCGCGGATGAGTCGTCCTCATACGCATCGGGCCTCGCCACAACCGCCGCCAATCCCGCGCCGGTCACGGCGGCCCCGTCACGCAACGCACCCCTGTCGAACGCCGCCGGCACCAGCGCACCTCCCGCGCCGCGCGACCGCGAACCTTCGCCCGCGGTGGCGGCGTTCATCGACGCGGCGCGTGCCGCCGAGCGCATCGGGCAGCGACCCGCGGCGCGCGCGCATTACGAGCAGGCACTTCGCGCGCTCGAGCATGGGGATGAGGCGCCGACCGCGACGACACTCCTGCGCTGGATCGCGGGGAGTCACTTCGCGGAGGCGAACCACGCCGCGGCCGAGGACTGCGTAGAAGCGGCGATCGCCTGCGCCGAAGCGTGGGGCGACGAGGGCGCCGTGGCCAACGCGATCAACCTCCGCGCGATCTTTCGCTGGCAGCAGGGCGAGCTGGACGAAGCCGCGAGGCTCTACGCCGACGCGCGCGAGCGGGCCATCCACGTCGGCGACGCGCGACTCGCCGCGATGACGGCACAGAACCTCGGCGTGATCGCGAACATCCGCGGCGACTTCACGCGCGCGCTGCTCTTCTACCAGGCCAGCCTCGCCGACTACCGCACGATGGGGCTGCCGCGCGACGTGTGCGTGGCACTGAACAACCTCGGCATGGTCTACACCGACACCGAGCGGTGGGAGGAGGCCGAGCACGCGTACCGCGAGGCGGTGGAGCTCGCGCGCGACCTCGGCGACATCGCGCTCCGCGTCCAGATCGAGGTGAACGTCGTCGAGATGTGGATCGCGCGCGGTGACATCCCGCGCGCACGCGCGGCCGCCGACGCGGCGATGGCGCTGGCGTCGAAGATGGGCGACACGCAGGTACCCGGCGACGCCTATCGGCTGCTCGGTGTCATCGCGCGCGAGAGCGGCGAGCTGGCACGTGCCGAACAGTTGCTCGCCCGCGCCGCCGAGATCGCGACGTCGCGACAGGACCTGCTGCTCCTCGCCGAGACCGCACGCGAGCAGGCCGAAGTGCATCGCCGGCAGGGGCGAAACCGCGAGACGCTCCAGGCCCTGAACAACGCGCACCGGCTGTTCACGCAACTGCGCGCGCGCCACGACCTCGCGGACATCGACGGGCAGACGACGCGCCTGGAGTCGGAGTTCATCGACGTCGTCCGGCGCTGGAGCGAGTCGATCGAAGCGAAGGACCGCTACACGCAGGGCCATTGCGAGCGCGTCGCCGATCTCGCCTGCGCGTTGGCGGCGCGCGCCGGATTCGACGAGCGCACGCTGTTCTGGTTCCGCATCGGTGCCCTGCTCCACGACGTCGGCAAGCTGATCATCCCGGCCGAAGTGCTCAACAAGCCGTCGAAGCTCAGCGACGAGGAGTGGGCGTTGATGCGGCGGCACCCGGAGGCGGGCGTCGAGCTGCTGGCCGGTATCGATTTCCCGTGGGACGTGCGTCCACTGATCGAGTCGCATCACGAACGGTGGGATGGCCGTGGGTATCCGCACGGTGTCGCGGGCGAAGACATCCCGCTGACCGCACGGATTCTGTGTCTCGCCGACGTGTTCGACGCCTTGACGTCGCAGCGCAGCTACAAGCAGTCGATGTCCATCGCCGACGCGATGGACATCATGCGCCGCGATGTGGGGCGCGCGTTCGACCCGACACTGTTCCCGGTGTTCGAGCAGGTCGTGGCGGAGCGTGACCCGAGTCACGTCGCGAGCGGTGTGGAGGGCGCGGCGGTGGGCGACGGTGCGCGGCGTCCGAGCCACGATGATCTCACCGAGCTTCCGCTGCGCCGCGCCTGCACGGTGGCCTCGGCGCGGCTGCTCGCCGCACGCCGCCGCGATGGTCGGAGTGCGAGCCTGCTCTACCTGCGGGTGAGCGGGCTCGATGAGGTGCGGCAGCAGCTCGGCGACGCGCGGGCCGACGACGTGCTCGCGACCGTGGCGAGCGTGCTGCGGCGCGCGAGCCGGCGCGGCGACGTGCTGGCGCGGTTCGGCGCCGACGATTTCGTGTTGCTGCTCGCCGACGCGGCCGCGGAGCAGGCACTCGCGGTGGCCGGGCGCGTGCGCGCGCTGCTGGCCGACGGGTTCACCGTCGGGAGTGACGCGCCGCCGGTCTCTCTCGGAGTCGCCACCGCGCCGGAGCACGGCGACAGTCTCGATGCGCTCGTTGCCGCCGCGCGCCGCGCGATCGACTCGCATCCCGAGCGCGCGCGCGATGCCCTGGCGGTCGCCAATGGCGTGGCGGCCCCGCCGCGGCCGATCGTCGAGCGGTTTGTCGGCCGCGTCGCTGAACTGCGGCGGCTGGGAGTACTGCTCGACTCGAGCATGCGCGGCAACGCGCGTGTCGTCCTGCTTACCGGCGCCGCGGGCAGCGGCAAGTCGGCGCTCGTGTCGCGACTCGCGCTCGACGCCCGCCGCGGCGGCGCCGTCTACGCGGTCGGCGGTTGCCGACCGGCGACCTTTCGACAACCGTTCGGCCCGTGGATCGAGATCATCGACGCGTTGCGCGCGGCGCGCGCGATCCCCGACCGCCGCTGGCACTCGCTGCCGCGGCTCGTGCCGTCGCTTGCCGCCAGTCAGCGCACCATTCGGCTCGCCGATGACGCCGGCTCGCACGCGGACGGCGCGCTGCACGACGAGATGTGCGAGCTACTCGCCGCCGCCGCGGCGGTACGGCCGCTGGTCGTGGTCGTCGAGGACGTCGAGCATGCCGATCACGCGACCTGGGACGTGATCGATCGCCTCGCGACCCGCTTCACCGATGAGCGCGTGCTGCTCTGCCTGACGACGGACGCGGCGAACGCACCGTCCGTCCGACAGCGCCTGGCGGCGTGCCGCCGTCGCCGCGAGCTGCAGTTGGCCGGGCTCGGCACCGACGAGCTGCGACAGTGGGCCGGCGAGCTCTTTGGCGGCGCCACGACGGCCAGCGCGTGCGTGGCCCAGGTGGCTACCGGGCGCGCGGAGGTACCGCTCTGGAGCCTGCACGCGCTGCACGCGCTGGTGGACGCTGGACACCTGGTGTTCGCCGACGGTGCCTGGCACACGGACCCGACGTGCAGCGCCGTCGGAGCACCACCGACCGGCATCGCGGCGCTGCTCGCCTGGCGCCTCGCGCGCCTGACGCCGAAGACGCGCGCCATCGTGGGCGAGCTGGCGCTCCTCGGTGACCTGTTCGAGATCGATGTGGCGCTCGCGGCCGGCGTTGGCGACGAGGCCGAGCTGCTCGACGCGATCGATGAGGCGGTGGCCGCGGCGGTGCTGCGCGAGGACGGCAACGAGCCAGGCGCGACGTTCGCGTTCACGCACGCGGCGGTGGCCACGGCGGCGCGTGACACGCTCGACGCACACCGGCGGCGACGCGTGCACGAGCGCATCGCGCGCGCCCTCGAGCAGGTGCGCCCGGTGGCGCTGTTCGAGATCGCGGAGCACTTCGACCGCGCGGAGATCGCCGATCGCGCGTTCGAGTACGCGATGCTCGCGGCGGCACGGGCGATGAGCGTTCAGGCGTATGCCGACGCGACCACGGCGTGCGAACGCGCGCGCGTCCATGCGGGCTCGCCGCGGCAACGCCATCAGCTCGACGAGCTCGTGCGACAGCTTCCGCCTCGCCGCGGGCGCACCACCGAGGTCGCGTAGCGAGCCCGGAGCGAGCGACCCGAGCTGTCGACTCACGGACGCGCGTTCCCTCTGATCCGGGCTCAGTTCGTCGCGCCAGGCACCCGGTTCGACGTGCCGAGCCGGTAGATGAGCACCGCCGCGCGCTTCGTGAGTCGCGGCAGCCAGCGCAGGTCGGCCGTCTCCTTCTCGGAGTGATCGTCCCATCCGGCGAGGCCCAGCGCGTCGATGGCCACCGGGATGTACGGCGCGGCGAACGAGACGTCGGCCGCCCCGGCCCGCGACGGGTCGACGGCCACCACGCCGCCGTAGCCGAGCGCGCGGCTCACGGAGTCGTAGATGGCGAGCAGCCGGCGGTTGCCGTCGGTCGGCGCCATGGGCGGGTAGCCGTCGTCGAACGTGAGCTCGGCCGTGGTGTGCGGCAGGTGTTGCCCGACGATGTCGCGCATCGTTGCGCGCGCTTTCGCCAGCTGCTCCGGTGACAGCGCGCGGATGTCGCCGCTGACCACCATGCTGCCGGCGACGACGTTCGTCTTGCCGAACGCCGAGCCGCCGCCCTGCGCCGTGTCGAACTTCACCTCGGAGCCGCCGAGCACGACGCCGGGGTTGAACGTGAGGTACTGCTCGCCGCCGAGCCGCTCGCGGAACCCCTGGAGGATGCGCGCCGCCTCGAAGATCGCGCCGGCGCCGATGTCGTCGCGAAAGATCTGCGACGAGTGCGCGGGCGTGCCGGTGGTGCGGAGCGTCCACGACCCCGCGCTCCGCCGCGAGATCACCGCAGTGTGCGGGTCGCCCGACCCGTCCTCGAAGCCGAGCGCGACCTGGGACCGCTTGGCAGCGCCGATGAGCGCCGCGCGCGCGGAGTCGAGCGGCGTGCCCGCGTCTTCCTCGTCGCCGTGCATGACGACGATGATGCTGAGGCGGTCGAGCACGCCGGCCGCTTTGAGCGCGCGCAGCGCCTCGACGATGATGACGTCGCCGCCCTTCATGTCGATGATGCCGGGGCCGCGGGCGGTCGTGTCACTCAGCCGCTCGAACTGCTGGAACGGGCTGCGCGGCTCGAACACGGTGTCGAGATGCCCGATGAGCAGGAGGCGCGGCCCGCGCCCCGTCCGCTCGGCCACGAGGTGCCCGGCGCGGTTGAACCCCTTCCCGTCCATCCACCGGGTGGTGAAGCCTAACGCGTCGAGCTCGGCCCGAAAGGCGTCGCCGACGCGCCGCACGCCCTCGAAGTTCATCGTGCCGCTGTTGATGTTGACGACGCGTTCGAGGAGCGCGAGCGCCTGGGCGTTGCGCTGGTCGACGGCGCGGGCGATGGCGCGCTCGGTGGCGGAGAGGGAGTCGGCGGCGGTCGTGGCTGCGCTGGTCGCCCCGGCTCGCGGCCGCGCCGAGGCGGCGGTGCCCAGGGCGAGTGGCAGGGCGAGGAGCGCCATCCGGTAGAGAATCGTCATGTCCGGAATGTAGCGCCGGCCGCGCCTTCGAAATCAGGTCACGTTCCCGCTATTTTCAGCGCCCGGCCGACCACGAGGGTGATGTTGTCCGACCCGCCGCGCTCGAGCGCGAGGTCGAGCAGCGCGTGACACACCTGCTCGGCCGACTCCATGGTGCCGAGGTGGGCGGCGATCTCCTCGTCGGAGACGTGCTTCGTGAGGCCGTCGGTGCAGACGAGGATCACGGAACCGCGCCTGCGTACGTCCACGCGACTCACTTCGGGCACGGCTTCCGAGGCGCCGATCGCGCTGGCGAGCACGTGGCTCAGCGGCGACGCCTTGGCTTGCTCCTTCTCGAGCACGCCCTCGTCGACGAGGTTCTGGGCCACCGTCTGGTCGCGCGTGACCTGGCGCAGCACACCGTCCTGATAGAAGTAGCAGCGGCTGTCACCCACCTGCACCACGTAGAGCCACGGCCACACGACGATGCCGAGTGAGAGCGTGGTCGCCATCTGGCGGCCGCCGAGCTCCGAGGCCGCCTCGGCGCGCACGGCGTCGTGTGCTTCGATGGCCGCCGCGCGCAGGGCGCTCGTGAACTCCTCCTCGGAGGAGGAGCCCGCCGCGTGGTAGGAGCGCAGCGAGGACGCGACGTATCGCATCACGGCTTCGGTGGCGAGCCGGCTCGCCCGGCTTCCCGCCGCGCCGCCGCCGACGCCGTCGGCGACCAGGAGGACGGTGGCGAGCCGCTGGCCGCGCAGCGGGAGGTCATCGGGTTCCGGGAGGCTCGTCCCGTGCACGATGACCTGCGGGTGCACCGTGCAGAGGAGGAAATGGTCCTGGTTCTCGGACCGGACTTTCCCGGGATGCGTTAGGCCGAAGAGGTCGAGCTCGTCATCGCGCGGCCGTTGGTCGGACGGCGCGGCATTGCGGGTCGAGAAGGGAGCAGCGAGTCGCATGGCGGTCGGCGCGGGAAGGCCGGGGTGCATCGGGAGCGTAGCAAGGAAACGAAGGGCGCATCGCCGCCCTTCCCTCTGGTACGATGGTCCACCGCGCGTCTCGACCGCAAGAACGGGCGGGGGGGGGCGCCGCTGGCGGGGGTATCGCGCCGGCTGGTATCATCGGGCATGAAACCCTCCCAACTCGTTCGAGCCGCCGCGGCCGTGCTGGTCGTCGGCGCGGCAGCGCGCCTTCCGGCTCAGTCCGCTACCGGCCGCGTTCACAAGCTCGCGGCGTCGCCGACGACCGTGGCGTACGGGTACTACAGCGCCGCGGCCAGACCGGTGCTCCGCGTCGCCTCCGGCGACGTCATCGACGTGACGACGATGCTCACGAACGTGCCCGAGCGGCTCGAGCGCGCCGGCGTCGCGCCTAACGACGTGGAGCCGGAGTTGCGCGAGATCGTCGCGAAGGTCACCGACAAGGGGCCGGGTGGGCACATCCTCACCGGACCGGTGTACGTCGAGGGCGCCGACCCGGGCGACGTGCTCGAGGTGCGCATCCTGCGCATCGACCTCAAGATCCCGTACGGCTACAACGGCTGCAGCGGGTTCATTCGCGCGAACTGCGAGCAGCCGGGGACGAAGGTCATTCCGCTGGACCGGAAGAACATGACGGCGACGTTCGCGCCGGGGATCGTGATTCCGTTGCATCCGTTCTTCGGCAGCATGGGCGTGGCGCCGCCGGCGAGCGTGGGGCGAGTGAGCAGCAACCCACCGTCCACGCATGCTGGGAATCTCGACAACAAGGAGCTCGTGGCCGGCACCACGCTCTTCATCCCCATCCACGTGGCCGGTGCGCTGTTCGAGGTGGGCGACGGGCACGCCGCGCAGGGGGATGGCGAGGTGGATCAGACGGCCATCGAGACGTCGCTACGAGGGCGGCTGCAGCTCATCGTGCGGAAGGACATGAAGCTCGCGTGGCCGCGGGGGGAGACGCCGACGCACTTCATCACGATGGGGACGGACACGTCGCTCACGGTCGCCACCAGGGTGGCGGTGCAGGAGATGGTGGACTTTCTGGCCGCCTCGCGCGGGCTGTCGAAGACGGATGCCTATCGGCTGGCGAGCATCGCCGCGGACCTGCGGATCACGCAGCTCGTGGACGGCAACGTCGGGGTGCACATGATGGTGCCGAAGAGGATCTTTCGGCGGTAGGCGCTGTGCCGCGCATGGCCGCCCGCAGCGGGCGGCCATGCGCGGCACAGCGCCAGACCCCGCGCGCCGTCAGGCCGGGCGCGCGCGGGTGCGACGGGACTGAACCGCCCGGCCGACGAGAACGGTCGCTCCCGCGATGGCCGCCGCGCGCAGGTAGGGGTTCGGGATCACCCGCGCGAGACGGCGGTTGAGCCAGCTGTGAGCGAGCATCTGGAACATCGATCCTCCGGCGTCAGGTTGACTGGCTCACGGTCGCTTCGGCGCCGCCGCACCCGCGGGTGTCGATTGCTCTCCCTGCGTTGGCGCCGCGGCGTGCGTGCGATGGCCACCCGGCCACGGCTCGTCGCGCACGTGCGCGATCGCCCACACGTAGGCGGCGACCAGCCGCGTCTCCTCAGGCGTGAGGTTCGACGTCGCGCCGCGCGGCGGCATCGCGATCGCCGTACGCGTGAGGGCCTCGGGCATCCCGGCCGTGATCAACGAGTCGATGGGGTGCCACTCGTTAGGGATGAACGAGACGCCCCTCGTGATGCCCGAGCCCGCGTTGGGCATTCCTGTCGCGTCGGCGCCGTGACAGGTGACGCAGCCGCCCTTGCCGTGGAAGATGCTGTCCCCCTGCACGATCATCTGCGTCGTCATCCCGGACGGGAGCTTCGGCAGCGTGCGCGGCTGCGCGTCCTCGTCCGTGTCGACCGCGCCGGTCGACGGCGCGGCGGAACGTCCGGCGGCGCCCGGCTGCTGCGCTCCCCCCTGCCACACGGCGAGCCCCCCGGCGGCGCCGAGCGCGAACGCACCGAGGGCGAACGTGGCCGTGAGAGATCCGATGGTACGCATCACTGGCTCCCCCTGCCCTTGCGAGCAGACGTGTCACGTGCCGGGCTCGCGGCGCCGCCGCCGCCGAGCCGGAAAGCGAGCACCTCGTCGCCACGCGGGGCGTTGATCTGGTAGTTTCCGCCCGCGGCGACGGCGATGTACTGCGTGCCGTTGATCGCGTACGTGATTGGCGGTGCGTTGACGCCGGCGTTCGCCTGGTGGCGCCAGAGCTGCCGGCCACTCTTCGCGTCGTAGGCGAAGAACTCCTTGTCGGCGGTGCCGACGAAGACCAACCCGCCCGCGGTCGCGAGCGCGCCGCCGACCATCGGTCTGCCCGTCTTCTTCTGCCAGACCACCTTCCCGGTGTTCAGGTCCACCGCGGAGAAGAGGCCGTACTCCGGCTCACCGGTCCCCACGAAGGCGCCGCCTAACCAGAACGCCGGCGGCTTCAGCTCCTCGCGTCGCGCCTTGTAGAGCATCGGCTGATGGAGGCCGAGCACGTAGAGGTAGCCGGTCTGCGGACTGTACGCCGGCGGCGACCACTCCGAGCCGCCGTTCGCCCCGGGGAGCATGCGCACACCCTTCACCGTCGGCTGCGCGAACATGTTCTGCTGCGGCACGAATGCATTGCTGCGCCGGATGGGCTTCCCCGTCGCGCGGTCGAGCACGTACACCCACCCCGTCTTCCCCGCCTGTGCCACGGCGTGCACCGTGGCGCCGGTCGAGTCCCGCGCGTCGAACAGCACCACGGGGCTCGTGGCATCGAGGTCCCACACATCGTGCGGCACCTGCTGGAAGTGCCACTTGTGCTTTCCCGTCTTCAGGTCGACGGCGACGATGGACTCGGTATACAGGTTGTCGCCCGGACGAACGGAGCCATCGAGGTCGGGCGAGGGGTTGCCGACGACGAAGATGACGAGCCCGAGGTCGCGGTCCACGGCCGGGGCGTTCCAGGTCGAACCGCCTCCGGTCTTCCACGCGTCGGGGTACTTCGCGCTGTCGGCCTTCTCCTGCTGGATGTTGCGGTGGAGCGGCGTGCCGAATGGGTCGGTCTCGCTCCATGTGCCCCACCAGCCGCCCTCCTCCGGACTGGGAATGAGATAGAAGCGCCATATCTCCTTCCCCGACGCCGCGTCATAGGCGGCGACGTAGCCGCGCACGCCGTACTCCGCGCCGCTCGTGCCGGTGATCACCATCCCGTCGACGGCGACCGGCGCACCAGTGAGCGCGTAACCGCGCTGGTTGTCGGCGACCTGGATGTTCCAGACCTCCTTCCCGTCGCGCGCGTCGAGTGCAACGAGCCGCCCATCGAGGCGGCCCATGTAGACTCGGTTACCATACACGGCGACACCGCGGTTCACCGGGCCGCAGCAGTGGATCGTCACGCCGAGCGTGGGAGCGTACTCCCACTTCTTCGTCCCCGTCGCTGCGTCGAGCGCGATGACGTGGTTGAGCGCCGTCGTGACGTACATCGTACCGTCGATCACGATCGGACTCGCCTCGAAGGCGTGGGGGATGCCGGTCTTGTAGCTCCACGCCGGCTGCAGCCCGCTCACGTTCGCCGTGGTGACCCGTGCGAGCGGCGAGTAGCGTTGGTTGGTGTAGTCACGCCCGAACGATGGCCAGACGGAGGAATCCGCCATCGCACGGCGCATGGCGTTGTCGGCCGACGCGGCCGCCGCGGAATCGCTGCCTGCAGCGGTGGCCTGGCCCGATTGACTGGTGCCTCTGTCACGCTCCGTCTTGCAGGCGACCACGGAGCAGACCACGGACAACGACACGAGGCTCAGGCGTACAACGGTGCGCATGGAGCACCTCACGCAAGAGATGACGCTGGCGTCATCGCCCTAGCGATTCAACATGGGGCTCGCGTGACTCGTCAGGCAAGCTGAACGCTGAGGCGGCGCCCGACGCGGCACCCGGCATCGTAACCGGATCGTCGCGTGTAGCAGGATTGTTCGCTTCATGATGTGTGCCGGAACGGGTAGCGGGACACACGGAACGCCAACGCTCCGGGTCCCAACGGACGATGGACGGCGGGGAGTAGACGAACGCCGCGGTCCACGACACTGTCACGCCCAGCGAGCCGCCGGAGGCGGTGAGTCGAGGAACGACCAGTCAGTCCGAAACCGGAGGAATTCAGGATCATGTTCGCGTCCCCCAAACCCGTCATCGCCATGGTCCACGTCGGCGCGCTCCCGGGCACGCCGGCGAGCCGCGCGAGCGTTCGGGAGCTCGAGGCACGGGCGGTGGCGGAGTGCCGCACGTACCGCGAGGCGGGCGTGCACGGCATCGCCATCGAGAACATGCACGACGTTCCGTACCTGCGCGGTGGCGTGGGCCCCGAGATCACCGCGGCGATGACCGTCATGGCGCTCGCCGTGAAGGACGCGAGCGGGCTCCCGTGCGGCATCCAGATTCTCGCCGGCGCCAACCACGAGGCGCTCGCCGTCGCGCACGCCGCCGCGCTCGACTTCGTGCGGGTCGAAGCGTTCGCGTTCGCCCACGTGGCCGACGAGGGGATCCTCGAGTCGTCGGCCGCGTCGCTCCTGCGCTATCGCCGGCACATCGGCGCCGAACGGGTCCAGGTGTGGGCCGACGTGAAGAAGAAGCACAGCGCCCACGCGCTCACCGCCGACGTCGGCGTCGGCGCCACGGCCGCGGCGGTCGAGTTCATGCGCGCCGACGCGGTGATCGTGACCGGCACGGCGACCGGCGAGCGCCCGCACGATGCCGACCTGGCCGACGTGAGGAGCCAGTGCCGCCTTCCCCTCTACCTCGGCTCCGGCATCACCGCCGACAACCTCGCGCACTACTACCCGCTGGCCGACGGGTTCATCGTCGGGTCGTTCTTCAAGGAAGGCGGCCGGTGGAGCGAGCCCGTCGATCCGCGGCGCGTCGAGCGGTTCATGGCTGCCCACGCAGCCGCCGGCGCGGGATGAGGGCGAGCTCGTCAACCCGACGCTTGACACACGCGCCCGCCGCCTATATATAACTCTGTAGTTATTTAAACCCAGGGTTATCAGCTGTGCCTCCCGACCGCCTCAGCACCACCTTCGCGGCCCTCGCCGATCCCACACGCCGCGCCATCCTCGCCCGACTCGCATCCGGCGAGGCGTCGGTGACCGAGCTGGCCAGGCCCTTCAAGATGAGCCAGCCCGCTGTCTCCAAGCATCTCAAGGTGCTCGAGCGCGCCGGCCTGGTCACGCGCGGCCGCGAAGCGCAGTGGCGCCCCGCCCGGCTCGAGGCGGCGCCGCTCCGAGACGTGGCCGACTGGGTGGAGCAGTACCGCCGCCTGTGGGAGGCGCGCCTCGACCGCCTGGACGACTACCTCCGCGACCTTCAGATGAAGGAGAAGAGCGATGCCCCCAGAAAGCGCAGGAGACGCTAACGCGCGTGTGCGCGTCATCACGTCGGCACCAGAAGCGGCACCGTATCTCGATGGCGCAGGGGAGGGTGGGAGCCAGGGCCCGGACCGCCTTGACCAACACCTCGAGACGGCGATATGAGCAAGTCGCTGTCGAAATGGCCCAGGCTCGTTCGACGTACGGGTGAAGGCGCGGTTCCCCTCTAAAGCTTTCGCGCGACAACGCGTAATCGGTTGGCAGGCCAGAACGCACCACACGGCGAGAACCCCATGCTCATTCCCGACCTCCGCTACGCCCTTCGCAGTCTCTCCCGCGCCCGCGGCTTCACCCTGGCCGTGGTGCTGACGCTCGGGCTCGGCATCGGGGCCAACACCGCGATCTTCAGCGTGGTGCGGGGGGTGCTCCTCCGGCCGCTTCCCCACCGGGACGGCAATCGGCTCGTCTATCTGCGACAATCGGTCAACGGGCCCGGCGGTGAGAGCATCAACTTCTCCGTCCCCGAAATTCTCGACTTCCGGAACAGCGCCAAGAGCCTGGGCGGCATCGCGGAGTACTCCTCGCTGATCTACACGCTCCAGGGTGAACGCGACGCGACGCGCATCAACGTCGGCCTCGTCACCGGCAACTACTTCCAGGTCATGGGCCTGTCGCCGGTGCTCGGACGGCTGCTGAACGACGGTGACGACGGAACGAAGGTCCCACCCGTCATGGTGCTCACCCACGAATACTGGATGAGCCACTTCGGCGGGGACCCCGGCATCGTGGGCAAGCAGGTGCGCGTGGGCGGGAAGTCGGTGACGGTCGTGGGCGTGGTGCAGCCCGCACCCTACTTCCCGACGCGCATGGACGCGTTGCTCAACATGGTGATCAGCGAGCACCACACGAGCGCGATGATGGTCCAGGGGCGCACCCACCGGATGACCGAGATGATCGCCCGCCTCGCCCCCGGCGCGACGGTCGAGCAGGCCAGGGCCGAGGTGGCCACGATCCGCGCGCGAGTTCAGCAGGAGTTCCCGGAAGCGTATGACCCGGGCTCCGGCTACCGCGTGTCGCTCATCCCGTTCCAGGAGGTGCTGGGTGAAAAGGCGCGCCTCACTCTCTGGCTGCTGATGGGCGCGGCGGCGTTCGTCATGATCATCTCCGCGGCCAACGTCGCCAACCTGACGCTCATGCGCGGCGTGCGCCGGGAGCATGAGCTCGTGGTGCGCGCGGCCCTCGGCGCCGGGACGGCTCGGCTCCGCCGACTCCTGCTGGTCGAGAATCTGGTGCTGGCGCTCATGGGGGCGGCAGTGGGGATGCTTCTGGCCGTCGGCGGCGTCAGGCTGCTGATCTCCCTCGCCGAGCGTTACTCGCCCCGCGCCAACGAGATCCGGCTCGACGGCATGGTGCTCGGCTTCACGCTGCTCCTGACCGTCGTGGTGGCGGTGTTGCTCTCGTTCGCCCCCAAGCTCGCGAAGGAAGGGTCGCTCGCGGCGTGGGTGGCCGCTGGGGTGAACCGCGTGAGCGGAAACCTGAGGCACCAGCGCCTGCAGCGCGCGCTGGTGGTGGCCCAGGTCGCCGTGTCGGTGATCCTGCTGACCGGCGCGGGGTTGCTCACCCGCACGATGCTGCAGCTCTCCGAAGTGAAGACCGGTCTCGACGCCGAGCAGGTGCTCACGATGGAGCTGCCGCTGAACTATGGCGAGCAGACCGACGCCGATGCGCGAGCGCTGTACGACCGGATGCGCCTCGAGGTCGGAGCCATTCCCGGCGTGAGCGACGTGGGGCTCGGTTCCACCATGCCGCTTCGGAGCGCGCAGTTCCAACTCGACATCAAGGCCGAAGGACGGCCGCTCGCCGCCGGAGAGCCGATGCCGCGCGCCGAGTTCCGCACCGCGAACCCGGACTATTTCCGTGCGGCGGGCATCCCGGTCCTGAAAGGGCGGGAGTTCACCACGACCGACCGGAGCGGCTCGGGGTTGGTGGTGATTCTCAACAAGACGCTGGCGGACAAACTCTTTCCCGGCCGGGATCCGATCGGACAGCGGGTGGCATGGACGGGCGACGTGCTGCGATTCATCGGGGTGAGCGGCGACTGGCGCACCGTCGTCGGCGTGGTGGGCGATACGAAGGACGGAGGGCTCGACGCCGATCCGGTGCCGGTGGTGTTCCAGCCGTTTGCGCAGGAAATGGTCTACGCGGCCGGCCTGGTGATCCGTGCCCGGAGCGATGCGCCGTCGCTGGTGCCGGCGGCCACGCGGCTGGTGCGGGGCATTGCCCCGCAGGTTCCGATCGAGAACGTGCTGACGGTGACCCAGATCCGCGACCAGAGCGTCGCGCCTCGACGCCTGAATGCCGTGCTGGTCTCGTCGTTCGGCGCGCTGGCGGTGATCATCGCGGCCGTGGGCATTGCCGGCGTGCTGGCGTTCTCGGTGAGTGCCCGCACCAACGAGATCGGCATCCGGATGAGCCTCGGCGCGGACAGCGCGCGGGTGCAGCGCATGGTGTTGTCGGAAGGCGGCGTATTGCTGGGCGCCGGTCTCGTGTTGGGCGTGGGCGGCGCGCTCCTCGCCACGCGCCTCATGCGCGGGCTCCTGTTCGGGGTGGCGCCTAACGATCCGGCGACGCTGGCGGGCGTGGCGGTGCTGATGGCGGCGGTGGGGATCGGGGCCTGCTGGCTGCCGGCGCTTCGTGCGGCCCGCATCGACCCGGCGGTGGCGATCCGGCGGCAGTAGCGGGTCCGCGGGCACGGCCAGTTGCGCGGAAGCAGGCGGCGCGTTCGGCCCGGACGTGCTGGTTGGGTGGTCCAACCGCATCGAGGTCCTCACCTGTTGCGTGTGGCTGATCGTCGTCGCCCGTCAGGCGGTCAAGGTGGGTGGGTAGCTCCCTCCAGGCGACGAGACCCGCGCTCACACTCCTTCCGAACCATCGACCATCGGCGCTCGGTCGAGCGCCGCCTACCATGGATGGGAGGATGGGAGTCGAGCCACCCTCCCGCAAACCCTGCCCTCCGCAGTCCGTCGACGACGTACGCGCACCGCCGCATGAGCTTCCAGACGAGATCCGAGCAATAGTTCTCGATCATCAGCACCACCGGCCCCTGGTCGATCCCGAAGTAGCCCTGGGAGATCCACCCATCGGCCCCGACGCCCGGTCCGCAGAACGAAGGGTTGTAGCTGCACTTGTACCCGAGCTGTCCGGTGATCCGCGGGACCTCGCGATCGAGGTGATCCAGCGCCGGAAGCACGATCTCGGGCGCGAAGGGGAGCGACGCGACAGCCACCCACGGCGAGAGGGTGCCGTCATCACCGCCCCATGGTACGCCGCGAGCGCGGTATCCCCAGAATGAACGCATGCGCCCGTTCGCGAGGCAGCGCGCCGGCCCCGGCCCGTCGCTGGCCGTGATCCCCCACGCATCTTCGTTGTAGCCGGCGAACCGGCGTGGGTTCCGGCGCGCGTACTCCCGCTGCACGTACGTGGCGCGACGCGAGTTCTCGAAGTAGTCGATCCCGGCGGCGCGCATGTAGGCATCCGCGACCCCTCGGAAATCGATCCACACGTGCGTCCCCTGGTGGATGAAGAGCGGCCCGGCAAACAGGTGCTCGATGCCGTAGATGCGCTTCCACTGGTAGGTGGACGTCCACGCCTCGTAGGTCGCCGGCGGCACCGGGCGGGTCGGTGAACCGAGTGCCAGCAGGTAGAGCAGAAGCGCCTCGTTGTATCCGGTCCACCGGTAACGCAGGAAGCCACGCTCCGGCGTCCAGCCGTGCGTCACGGCATCTCCGCCATCGAGCGCCCACGCCCAGTCGGCGCGCCGATACATGGCGTCGGCGAGGGCCCGGAGCTCGCGCTCCTCCGGCGTGTCGCGGTCGAAGTATTCGGCGGCAGCGAGCGCGCCCGCGAACAGGATGGCCGAGTCGATGGTCGAGAGCTCGGACTGCCACACGCGGCGGCCGGCCTCGACGTCGAGAAAGTGGAAGTAGAACCCGCGATACCCGGTGGACTCGCGCGCGCCGCTCTGATCGCTGTGCCAGAAGAACCGGAGCGACGACAGCACGCGACGGGCCGCGACATCTCTCGGCACCCAGCCGCGCTCGGCCGCAACGGCGTAGCAGGCGAGCCCATACCCGGTGGCGGCGATGCTCACCGGCGAGTCCAGTCTCGTGTTGTCCACCACGAGCCCGGGGGCGGCGCTCATGCCGCGCTCGAAATAGCCGAACGTCATGTGCGCGAGTCGGGCGAGCCGTGCGTCGTGCTGCGGCGGTCTCGCCGGCCCCCCATCAGGCGGGTCGGAACGCTCTCGGTCTCGGGTCATCATGACGTCGCGGCTCGTCCTGACGTATTGTAGTGCAACCACGACCCGACCACTCAGGATTCGATGAACTCGCTCGTTCGCAGTCCCTCCGTCGCTCACCGTCGGCTCGCCTCGTCTCTCGGCGTGCTGGCTGCCGTCGTCGCCGCCGCGCCACGCGCGCTTGCCGCCCAGCCCGGCGCACCCAACGCCGCCGCGGTCGAAGCGGTCAAGGCCCGGTACGAGAAGCGCGAAGTGCGCATCCCCATGCGCGACGGCGTGAAGCTGTTCACGTCGATCTACGTCCCGCGGGACACGTCGAAGCGCTACCCGGTGCTCATGACGCGCACGCCCTACGGCGTCGCCCCGTACGGCGCCGACGCCTACCGCGCGTCGTTAGGCCCCAGTCAGCGCTACGTGGACGAGGGGTTCATCTTCGTCTACCAGGACGCGCGCGGCCGCAACTACTCGGAGGGCGTGTTCACCGAGATGACGCCGCACCGGGACGTGAAGCAGGGCCCGACGGACGTGGACGAGAGCACCGACTCCTACGACACCATCGCCTGGCTCATCAAGCACATCCCGCGCAACAACGGGCGCGTCGGCATCGTGGGTGGGTCGTACCCGGGGTTCTACACCACGGCGAGCTGCATCGACGCGCACCCGGCGCTCGAGGCGTGCTCGCCGCAGGCGCCCATGACCGACATCGCGATGGGCGACGACGTGTTCCACAACGGCGCGTTCCTCCTGCCGCACAACTGGACGTTCTACGTCGGCTTCGCGCGCGGGCCGCGCACGGCGCCCGGACCCGACACGCGCTACCCGTTCAACATGGGCACGGAGGACGCCTACAAGTACTACCTCGAGCTCGGTCCCGTCGGACCGGCCGCGGCGACGCTCTTCCAGCCCGCGGGCTCGGCCCCGCACTGGGACAGCGTGGTCGCCCACCCGAACTACGACGCGTACTGGAAGGCGCGCGACATCCGTCCGCACATCAGGAAGATGGCGCCGGCGGTGCTCACGGTGGGCGGGTTCTACGACACCGAGGACCTGTTCGGCCCGTGGGCCACGTACGCGGCGGCCGAGCGCCAGAGTCCGGGCACGGACAACAAGCTGGTGATCGGGCCGTGGTCGCACGGCGGCTGGGGCCGGGGCGACGGTACCGCGTTAGGCACGCTCCGCTGGAACACGAAGACGGGACCGTTCTACCGCGACTCGGTGGAGTTCCCCTTCTTCATGCACTGGCTGAAGGGTGCGCCGGCACCGAAGCTGCCGGAGGCGCTCGTGTTCCGCACCGGCGCGGACCGGTGGGATCGCTACGATGCCTGGCCGCCGAAGAACGTGGAACGGAAGTCCCTGTACCTGGGCGCCGGCGGCAGGTTGTCGTTCGACGCTCCAACGGTGTTCGCGCAGCGGAACGCGCCGGGCGCCGAGTTCACGGCGTACGTGTCCGACCCCGCGAAGCCCGTCCCGCTCGTCGATCGCATCGAGCCGCAGGGGATGCCGCGCGACTACATCACGGCCGACCAGCGGTTCGCGTCGCGCCGTCCCGACGTCATCGTCTTCCAGACAGAGCCGCTGGCCGAGGACGTCACGATCGCCGGACCGGTGACGCCGGTGCTGCACGTGGCCACCAGCGGCACCGACGCCGACTTCGTCGTGAAGCTCATCGACGTCTTCCCGGACGACGCGCCGAACTGGCCGGGCGACTCGTCAGGCTTCCGCGTGGGCGGGTACCAGCAGTTGGTGCGCGGCGAGCCGTTCCGCGGGAAGTTCCGCCGCTCGTTCTCGGACCCGATCCCGTTCGTGCCGAACCAGCCCGACTCGATCCGGTTCGCGATGCCCGACATCAACCACACGTTCAGGAAGGGTCACCGGATCATGGTGCAGATCCAGAGCACCTGGTTCCCGCACATCGACCGCAACCCGCAGACGTTCGTGCCGAACATCTTCTTCGCCAAGCCGGAGGATTTCAGAGCGGCGACGATGCGAGTGTACCACTCGGCGGCCCGGCCGACGAGGATCGACGTCGGGGTCGTTCCCACTTTGCCTTGAGGAACCAGCGGCGTACGGCCCGGGAGATCGGCGCGCTACCGGGCACGGCGAGGCACGGCCCGGCCGAGCTCATCGCGTCCACGTCGCGACCTCGGCTCCGCTCCGCGCGTAGATCTCGGCGCCGGGGCCGTCGTAGACGAGCTCGTAGTCCGGATCCGATCGGAGACTCGCGGAGAGTTGACCACAGCAGGCACCAGCGGGTGCCTTCGGGATGAAGATGTGCGAGAACGCGAGCCCTGACGCGTCCGACCACTGGTCCAAACAGCGCGCATCCCGATTCGCGCAGCCCCGCGCAGCGTCATGGAACTTGGCATGGTGGGTGAAGCGCCGGCCAGGAAGCCATTCCGTCCCCTGCACGGTCGTGACGCTCGGCCGGCGTGCCAGCACCGGGAACCACTCGGCGGCCTTGTCGGTCGCCCACCCCTCCTCGGACACGACGAGGAACCGGCTCGTCGGGGGCGTGTGGCTCGCGACCCAGCGCATGGCGTCGCGCTGGCTTCGTGGCAGGCTCACGAGGTAAGCCCCTTCCGTTCCGAAATCGGCGTCGCGCGTGAGCGCGGCCAGCGTGCAGTAGACGACGAGAACGCCGAGGGCGGCCCCCGCGATCCACCGCTCCGGCGCGCGTGTGTACGCGGCAGGCAGCGGCGGCCATCGGCGAACGCGCATCTTCCGCTCCGGCGATACCGACTGGCCGGCACCAACGCGCTCCGGCCGGCGCATCAGGAGAGGAAGCAGCACATCGCTGACACCGATCCCCGCGAGCAGCGACAGCGGGAGGGTCATGTAGGTCGAACCCGCACGCGCATCCAGGGCCAGCGTCACGATCCACCAACTGGGGATGAGCACCGCCCGCCTGAGCACCGAGCTGAGCGCGCCGAGCACCGCAAGGGCGCCGATCACCGGGAAGAAGGGCTCGCTGGCGGTCATCGCGCCGAACCGCACGAGCCGGCCGAGCACGGAGCGTCGCTGGCCGTCTGACGAGAAGATCGAGCCCCCGGTCTGTCCAGCGGCGAGAAACGGCTCGAACCCGTGGTTCGCCGCGACGGTCATCCACCATGGAGCAGACACGGCGACCGCGACGACGCCGATGATCGCCGCGCCGATCAACCCGTGCTTGTGGCGACCGTAGGCGATGAAGAACAGGGCGAGGCTCGTGGCGAGGAACGGCGCCGTTCCGAGATGACTGAGGACCGTGAGCCCGGTGAACAGTCCGGCGGTCTGCGCGAAGCGCAGCCGTCGTCGCGTGAACAGCAGATACGCCTGATGCAGCGCGAGGATGGTGAACAGAACGCCGAACGCGCGCGTGAGCCCCCCACCCATCACGAGCCACGTGAAGCTGCGCGGAACGAGGGCGAACGCCGCGACGGCGGCCACGACGGTGACGCGCTCCGACAGCATGCTCCGCGCGAGCATCAGGAACGCGATGAGTGTGGCGCACGAGACCGCGAGTGGAAGGAGTCGCACCACCTGCGCCAGATCCCCCGACGTGACCTCCGCCACCGCACCGGCGACGTAGAAGCCGAACGGCGAATACGCGAACGGGATGCGCGCGGCGTTGTACTCGGTGTACATCGGGAGGCGGTAGTGCGCGTGACGCAGCTCGTCCGTCATCAGATAGAACAGCCCGCCATCGTTCAACGGGAAGTCTGCGAGCAACACCGGTCGCGCCCGTACGAAGCAGCCGAGCGCGATCACGGCGGCGCAGGCAAGGTTGAAGGGGGACGCTAGGCTGCGGCGCGACATGATGGGCGTACCTGTCGGAACGTGGGAGGAGTTGGCGACAGCGTATTGTGTGCCGCTCCCGCGGCCTGTGGGTGGCGCCGAGCCGCTGAGGTTCGCTCGCCGAGCGGCGCGCCGCTCGGCATGCGTGTTGCGCGCCGTGGGCCGCCTGTTCGCCCGCTCTGGGCATCCGCGTCTACGCTCGAGGCGTCCGCATCCGTCCGTTGGGATCCGAACCCGTTGGTCTGCCGGCGACTTCGGCCGACATCGCAGATCGATCGCCGCACGTCACCGATGGCGCGCGCGTGCGTGCCAGTCGCGACGCGGGCGCCGAGCCGTCTGTCCGCCGCATCGGGCGCGGCGAGTCACTCGCCTGGTATGCGTGTCTCGCGACGCTGGCGGTGTGGGCACTCGGCTACGTCTGGTGGCCCTTCTCGAACGACCAGGGCAACCTCGCGTGGGTGGGCGACGTGATCCGTTCGGGTGGCATGCCCTACCGCGACGCGTGGGACGTCAAGGGCCCCGGAGCTCACCTGCTGTTCGCGTTATGCGGAGCGCTGTTCGGACGAAACGAGTGGGGTCTGCGGTTGTTCGATCTCGCGTTCCTGGCGATCGGGTCGTTGTCGGTGTGGCGCATCGCCGAGCGGTACGCGGGGCCGTGGGGCGGTCGCTGGGCCGTCGTCCTCTACCTGCTCTGGTACGCGTCGCTCAGTCACCACGACAGCGCCCAGCCCGACGGATGGGCCGCCGCGACGGTGAGCAGCGCGGTGGCGGTGATGGTGACGCGCGCCCGTCGCCCCGCGCCGCTGGCGGGCGGTGCCGCGGGCGCGCTGATCGCGGCGTGTACCCTCATCAAGCCGACGTACGGCCTGTTCCTGGCGCTCCCGCTCCTGGAAGGTGCGACGCACGCCGGCAGGGTAGCGGGAAGGCGGATCGTCGCGTTCATCGGTGCGTCGCTGCTCGGCTTCATCGTGCCCATCGCGCTCTGTGTCATCTGGTTCGCGGCGCGCGGCGCGCTCGGCGACTGGCTCGACGTCCACCTCCGGTGGATTCCCACGAGCTACACGGCGCTCGACGCGGCGTGGCTGAACCGCTTTCAGATGCTCGCGTCGTTTCTCACCGCTAGCCGGTTCACGCCGGCCGTGCCGTTCGCCATTGGCGGGCTCGTCGTCGTTATGCGGTCCCGCACCCGTCGCGATGCGCTGCTGTACTCGGCCTGGCTCGCGATCGCGCTGTTCGGCGTCGTGATGCAAGGGCACTTCTATGCGTATCACTGGCACCCGCTGTATCCACCGCTCGCGATGCTCGCCGGCATCGGCCTTCATCGCCTGCTGCGGTCGTTGCGGATGTCCGCCGGACCGGCGGCCGGTGCGAGCCCCGCACCGGTCGCGACGGTCGTATCGCTCGCCGGGGCGGCGGTGATGCTGCTCGGGGCCGCGCTCGAGCCGGCGTTGCACGTGTATCGCCTGGCGCGGTACGCCACCGGCCTCAGCGACGCTGCCGCGTACGACCGCATCGAGTTCGGGGCGTTTGGTCATCACGGCGGCGTGTTCGCCGAGCTGGTCGGTTATCTGCGGTCCAATTCGGCGCCGGGCGACCAGGTGCTGGTCTGGGGAAGCGGGGCCGGCATCAACTATCTCAGTGGTCGCGCGAGTCCGTCGCCGTTCGGGTTCGTGCAGCCGCTCGTCGATCCGCCCGACAGCGACCTCCGCCGTCGTTACCGCGACCGGTTCCTGCATCGCGTCACGAGTGCGGCCCCGCGCTACGTCGTGTCGCTGAACGAGAAGGTCTGCGAGCGCGACCCGACACCCGAGGAGCGCAGCCTCATGGGTAGGGTCGAAGGGATCATGCGTTGCCTGCGAGACGTGCCCGCCCTGCACGATTACGTACTCGACCGCTACACGGTGGCGCGAGTGATCGGCCCGCTGGAGGTTCGCCAGCGGCGTTAGGCCGGCATCGAATGGTCGACCAGGCCGCGGCGGCGCGGCGCGCGCCATGCAATCGAGTGACTGTCGTGCGCCAGCCGGCGGCTCGATTCATGCCGCACGCCCCACGTTGCGCCTGCTCGAGCGCACGTCTGCGGTGGTGCCGAGCGATCGCGGTTGGCAGTCATGTCGTGTTGTGAGATGGTGAGTCGAATGAAGTCGCTGTTGTCCGTCGTGGTGCCGTGCTTCAACGAGGCCGAGGTGTTATGGGAGACGCACAGCCGTCTCGTCGGCGCACTGAGCCGGCTCACCGACCTCGAGTTCGAGATCATCTACGTGGACGATGGGAGCCGCGACGCGACACGCGACGTGTTGCGTGAGATCCAGACGATCGACCCGCGGGCCCGCACGCTCCGCTTCTCGCGCAACTTCGGGCATCAGACCGCCGTGACCGCCGGACTCGAGCACGCGAGCGGCGATGCGGTCGTGCTGATCGACGCCGACCTGCAGGACCCGCCCGAGGTCATTCAGGAGATGGTCGCGCGGTGGCGTGAAGGCTATCACGTCGCCTACGGCGTGCGCACCGATCGCGAGGGCGAGACGCGCTTCAAGGTGACGACCGCGAAGGCGTTCTACCGCCTGCTCAACCGGGTGAGCGAGACCGAGATTCCACTCGACACCGGCGACTTCCGGCTCATCGATCGCAGCGTCGTCGACGTGCTGCGCGCGATGCCCGAGCGCGACCGCTTCGTTCGCGGCATGGTCGCGTGGGCGGGGTTCCGGCAGATCGCGGTGCCGTATCGCCGCGCGGCGCGCTTCGCCGGCGAGAGCAAGTATCCCGTGCTCAGGATGGTCCGCTTCGCCCTCGACGGCGTGACGTCGTTCTCCCGCGCGCCGCTCCGCCTCGCGACGTGGATGGGATTCGTCGTGTCCGCGGTGGCGGTCGTCGCGATCACGTACGCGCTCGTCATGCGGCTGTTCACGAGTAACTGGGTCACGGGCTGGACCGCGCTGTTCATCGCCGTGCTGTTCGTCGGCGGGGCGCAGTTGATCTCACTCGGGATCATCGGCGAATACGTCGGGCGCATCTACGACGAGTCGAAGCGGCGGCCGCTCTACCTGGTCGAAGAGGCGCGCGGGTTCGAGCATGTGTTCGAACGCGCCGCCGCGCACGGTCGGGCGCGCACGCCGGCACGCGCGGACATGCTGCCCCGACGACGCCATGACGACGGCCCGCGTCGGCCCTATCGCGAGTCCGATTCGCAGGTTCCGGTCTATCACGAGCCGGCTCCCCCGCGCATCGACGAATCCATCGCGTGACTCCGGTGCGCGCCTCACTCCGAACCGCCGCGGGACTGGCGATCGCGGCGGTCTTCCTGTGGCTGGCCTTCGGCCGTGTCGACTGGAATGCCATGGCGGCGGTCGCCGCCGACGCGCGCGCGGGACCGCTCGCCGTGGGGCTGCTCGCGCTCGCCGCCGGTTTCTCCGTGCGGATCGTCCGCTGGTGGTGGATGCTGCGCGCGCTCGAGCCCGCGCTGCCGCTTCGCGCATGTGCGCGGCCGTTCCTGCTGAGCCTCGCCGTCAACAACACGATGCCGCTGCGTGCCGGGGATGTCGTGCGCGCGGTCGGCTTTCGCGACGCGCTGCGCTCGCCGACGATGCGCGTCGTCGGCACGCTGCTCATCGAGCGCGTGCTCGACCTCTTCGTGCTCGTCGCGCTGTTCTTCGTCGGGCTGCTCGCGATTTCACGCGCGGGCATCCCGCGCGCGTTCGTGACCACGGCGGCGATGCTCGGCGCCGGCGCGCTCATGGCGGTGCTCGTCCTCATCCTCGCGCCGGCGACGCTGCGCTCGCTGGTGAACCGCACCTCCTCGAGCAAGCCGCTGGCGGCCCGGCCGTGGACGCCGCGGCTGCGGGAGGCCGCGCATCATCTGTTCGATGCGTTCTCGCTCGTGCGATCACCGGCGCGCGCGCTCGGCCTGCTCGGCCTCTCGCTCGTGGCCTGGTTGCTCGAGGGCAGCATGTACGCGTGCGTGGCCTGGTCGCTGCACGCCGGCGGCTCCCCCGTGGCGCCGTGGTTCGCGGCCGCGACCGGGACGCTCGCCACGTTGATCCCGAGCTCACCGGGGTACGTCGGCACGTTCGACTACTTCGCGATCGTCGGCATGACCGCCTTCGGCGCACGGCGCGTGGTGTCGACGGCGTTCGCGATGGTGGCTCACCTGATCCTCTGGTTGCCCGTCACCCTGGTCGGCGCGGCCTTCCTCATTACCCCGGGCGCCGCCCGTGCGGCGCGGCGCGCCTCGCGGCGGTCCGCCGCCTGATGGGTCTTCCACCCTGCAACACCACCCATGACTGTGCAACGGACCGTCGTCATCGGCGCGGGATTCAGCGGACTGAGCGCCGCATTGGAGCTCGCACGCCGTGGCATCGCCGTGACCGTCGTCGAGGCCGAGCGCGAAGTCGGCGGACTCGCCGGCACGTTCGAGGTCAACGGCGAACGCCTCGAGAAGTTCTATCATCACTGGTTCACCAACGACCGGCACGTCGGCGACCTCGTGAGCGAGCTCGGTGAGGACGACAAGATCGTCTACCGGCCGACGCGCACGGGGATGTATTTCGCGAACCGGATCTTCCGACTCAGCTCCCCGGCCGACGTGCTGCGCTTCACACCGCTGCCGTTCGCGGACCGCATCCGGCTCGGCATTCTCGCGCTCCGCGCCCGCGCGGTGAAGGACTGGCGTGCGCTCGAGTGGGAAACCGCCGAGGAGTGGCTCGTCCGCCTCGGCGGCGAGCGCGTGTATCGCGTCGTGTGGCAGCCGCTGCTCGAGGGGAAGTTCGGTCCGTTCGCGTCGCAGGTTTCCGCCGTCTGGTTCTGGAACAAGCTCAAGCTTCGCGGCGGGAGCCGCGGAAAGCGCGGCGCGGAGATGCTGGCGTACTACCGTGGCGGGTTTGCCGCGCTCGCCGAGCGGCTGGCATTGGAGGTCGGCGAGCTCGGTGGCGACATTCGACTGGCGACCGCCGCACGCGGACTGCTCGTGGAAGACGGGCACGTGCGCGGCATCGAGACCGACGGCGTCGCGATCGAGGCGGACGCCGTGGTGGCCACGCCGGCGCTGCCGATCATCGCCGACCTGGTGGCACCGCACGCGCCGGAGGAGTGGGTGCAGCAGCTCCGCGCGGTCGAGTATCTGGCGAACATCTGCGTCGTGCTCGAGCTCGACCGCAGCCTCTCGGACACGTACTGGCTCAACGTCAACGACCCGGGGTTTCCGTTCGTCGGCGTGATCGAGCACACCAACTTCGAGCCGGCATCGACGTACGGCGGCCGCCACATCGTCTACCTCTCCAAGTACCTCCCGGCTTCGGCCGAGCTGTACCGCATGTGCGACACCGCCGTGCTCGAGTACTGCATACCACATCTCCAGCGCATGTTCCCGGCGTTCGACCGAGCGTGGATCCGCGGCGCTCACGTCTGGCGCGCGCGTTACTCCCAACCGATCGTCGGGAAGCACTACAGCCAGCTCATCCCTTCCACGAAGACGCCCATTCGCGGATTGTATCTGTCCACGATGGCGCAGGTCTATCCCGAGGACCGGGGTACGAACTACGCGATCCGCGACGGGCGCCGCGTGGGGCGCGAGGTCGCGGCGTTCGTCCAGAGCGCCGACCGCGTGACGTTCGTGGAGCAGGGGCGATGAGCCCGCGGCCGCACACGTCGTCGCCGGCGTGGAGTCCCGCCGTCCATCCGCGTCACGGCGAGCGCCGCGCACGGCGGGGTCGTCGCTCTGGCGGCGGGTGATCCGCCACCATGCCACAGGACCGGATCATCGTTAGGCTGGCGTCGCGGGAGGCGGGCGTCGAGCTCCCCGTTCAGCTCGCGGCCGCCGTCCGACCGTCGGCGCGCAGCCAGCGCGCGGCCGGGGACGAACGCGTCGCACCGCTCGGGCTCGTGACCGCCGCCGTGCTCGCCGGCGCCTATCTGCGGTTCATGGTCGTCGCACGCGTAGACTTCCCGCTGAACGACGGGGGGTTGTTCTACGTGATGACGCGAGAGCTGATGCAGGCGCACTTCCGCCTGCCGGCGTTCACCGCGTACAACGCGGCGAACATCCCGTTCGCGTACCCGCCACTCGGCTTCTACCTCGCGGGCCTCGTGACGTCGGTGACCGGATGGCCACTGCTCGACGTGGTGCGACTGCTGCCGGCGGTGCTGAGCACGCTCACGATCCCCGCGTTCTATCTCCTGAGCCGCGACATCCTGCGGTCTTCGGGATCGGCCGCCGTGGCGACGTTCGCGTTCGCCATCCTTCCACGCACGTTCACCTGGTTCGTGATGGGTGGAGGACTCACCCGGGCACCGGGCTTCCTGTTCGCGATCCTCATGTTGCATCGGGCCTACCTGATGTTCACCCGGGGCACGCGACGTGACGTGGCCTGGACGGGCGTGTTAGGCAGCCTGGTCGTGCTGAGTCATGCGGAGGCAGCGTGGTTCGCGATCTACAGTGCGGCGCTGTTCTTCGTCTTCGTCGGGCGGAGCCGGCGCGCCCTCGTCCAGTCGGCGCTCGTGGCGATCATGGTCCTGATCCTGACCGCGCCGTGGTGGCTCACGCTCATCGCGCAGCACGGCGCCGGTCCGCTCCTCGCCGCGACCGGCGGTGGCGGTTACGCCAACTTCTCCTGGTTTCCCATCAAGACGTTCGTGTTCACGGATGAGCTGTACCTGCCGATCGTCGGAGCGCTCGGTCTCGTTGGCGCATTCGTGGCGATCGCACAGGGAGAGCTCCTTCTCCCCGTGTGGCTCGGGACCATCTTCCTCGCGAACCCGCGCAACCCCGAGACGCCCGCGGCCGTACCGCTCGCGATGCTCGTGGCGATCGCGCTCTGCCGGCTGATCGCACCGGGAGTGTCCACGCTCGCGCGCGCGGCCACGGCCGGTGATCGCGCCGGCATCGGCGGCGCCGTACCGCGAAGGGGTTCGCTGACGGCGACGGTGCGAGCAACGGCCGTTCCGCTCATGCTCGCGTACCTCGCGGCGTACACCGTGCTCTCGAGCCGCGCTGGCGTGCGGTGGAATTCCAGCCTTCGTGCGCTGTCCCCGGCTGAGCGTGACGCGATGGCCTGGGTGGCCGCGAACACTCCGGACTCGAGCGCGTTTCTCGTCCTCGAGCCGGACGCGCCGTGGTTCGGGCTCGACCCGAGCGCCGAGTGGTTCCCGGCCCTCGCACGCCGGCAGAGCGTCGCGACGGTCCAAGGGTACGAGTGGCTGCCCGGCCGGCAGTTCTACAATCGCATGCGTCGGTATCGGGCGCTGAACACGTGCAGGACACGCGGTGCCGCGTGCATCGATGCCTGGCTCTCGGCCACGCGAGGCGTGACGCACGTGTACCTGCACGCCGGATCGTGTTGCGCCATCCTCGCGGCGAGCCTGCGCGCATCCGCCAACTATGTCCCGGTCTACGACGGGCGGGGCGCCACGATCTTCCGTCGTGTGGCGGGGACACGATGATCGGTCGCGCGGTCGGGGTCGCGTCGCGCCATGGGCTCGCGCGACATGGCCCCGACCGAAGGGAACGATCCGTGCACCGGTAAGCCCCAGTCATTGTTTGGACTGCCAACCGTCGATGTCGATCACGACCGGGACCGAGTGAGGACCTCCGACCGCAGCGCGATGACCCAGCGGGTGTCGGTGCGGCCCGCGGGCCGGCGCCCGTGAGCCACGCCCACGAACCCATTGCGGCGGGCTTCGCGGGCGGCAGCGTGGCGGGCTCGACGCGTGGGCGGGCCCTGACCGTCCGGTGGTCGGCCGTTGCCAGCGGCGTCGCCGTGGCGATCGCGATCACGATTCGATTCTTTCTCGTGTTCTCACGCGAGTTCCCGCTCAACGACGGCGCGCTGTTCTACCTCATGACCGAGGAGCTCCAGGCGCACGGGTTCCACCTCCCCACCTTCACGACCTACAACGCGGCGAACATTCCGTTCGCCTACTCCCCGTTAGGCTTCTACCTCGCCGCACTCCTGAGGTCGGCGCTCGACGTGGACCTCCTCGACCTGTTCCGCGTACTGCCGGCGACCGTGAGCTCCGCGTGCGTCGTCGCGTTCTACCTGCTCGCGCGGGACCTCCTCCCCTCCCGCGCGACCGCCATCGCGGCGCTGTACACGTTCGCGGTGCTGCCGCGGAGCTTCCTCTGGCTCATCATGGGAGGCGGGCTCACCCGTTCCTTCGGCTTCCTGTTCGCGATCCTCACGCTCTGGCAGGTGTACCGCGCGTACACGCGTCGGGCCTGGCGTCACGTCGCGTGGTCCACCGTCTTCGCGTCGCTCGCCGTCCTGAGCCATCTCGGGACCGCCCCGTTCGTCGCCTTCAGCTCCGCGCTACTCATGCTGTTCGTCGGCCGCCACCGGTTCGGCGTGTACGCGTCACTCGTGATCGCGCTCGGAACGGCCGTGCTGACCGCGCCGTGGTGGGCCGGCGTGGCCGCCGTGCACGGCTTCGCGCCATTCGCGGCCGCGGGCGCCACGGGCGGGACGATCTTCAGTACCCACAGCCGCGACGAGGCGCTCGCAAAGCTCGCGTTCTTCGGGCTCGGGACGGCCGAGCCGCTATTCCCGATCATCGGCGCGCTCGCGATCCTCGGCTCATTCGTCTCGTTCACCCGCCGGGGCGCACTCCTGCCACTGTGGTGGCTGATGATCATTCTCCTCGACACGCGGGCGGGCGCGACGTACGCGTCCGTTCCGGTGGCGCTGCTCGCGGGGATCGCGCTCACCGAGATCATCGTCCCGGTCGTCGCGGGGGTGCCGGCGTGGTATCGCTCCGTGCCACGCTCCACCACGGACGGAAGCGGCTGGGGCGTTGTCGTCGGCGCGCCCCGAGATCGCCGGTGGATCGTGGCCGCGGTGCTCGTCGTCCTGCTCGGCTACGGCATCGCCTCGGCGGTGGTACGGCGCCCCAGTCTCAACGCCGAGGGCCGGTACCTGACGAGCCTCACGCAGGATGACCGCGCGGCGATGGCGTGGGTCGCGCGCGAGACGCCGCGATCGAGTCGATTCCTCATCATCGTCGGCGGTGCCGCGGGCGGATGGTGGGCGGACCGCGTCGGCGAGTGGTTCCCGGTGCTCGCGAGCCGGCGCAGCGTCGCGACCGTTCAGGGTACCGAGTGGCTGCCCCGACGCGCCTTCGAGGCGGGGGAGCACAGCTACGACCAGCTCCAGGCGTGCGCGGTCTGGGGGGCGTCGTGCGTGGAGCAGTGGTCGCGCGACCATCAGGCTCCGTTCTCGCACATCTACATCCCGAAGACGCTCGCCTACGCCTGTTGCGGGCCGTTGGACAGCGCCCTGCGCCACGACCCGGCGTACCGCCTCGCCTTCGACGGTCCCGGGGCATCGATCTACGTGTGGAACCAGTCGGCCGAGGGCAATCGCGTGGACAAGTGGTAAGGGAGGGTCGGCGTGGTTGACACGCGGGTCGCACGCGCCGTAGCCTCCCTGCTCCATTTCCACGACCGATGCCGATCAACCGAAGAGATTTCCTCAGGACCACCGCGGCCGTAGCGGCCGTCACGGGTGGCCGCGCCGTTGCTGGCGCTCCGATCGCGACCGCATTCGCGGCCCCGGCACCCGCCCCCCGCGCCGAAGCGTTCATCGAGGAGCTGGCGATGGAGGCGCTCGACGCCGCCAAGGACGCGGGCGCGAGCTACGCCGACGCGCGCATTGGGCGCTATCGCCGCCAGGGCATCAGCACCCGCGAGCGTCAGGTCACGAACGTCAGCGACTCCGAGTCGTACGGCCTTGGCGTACGCGCCCTGGTGGGCGGCTCGTGGGGGTTCGCGGCCACGAGCACCATGACGAAGGAGGGGGTGCAGCAGGCGGCGAAAGAGGCCGCGCGCCTCGCCCGGGCCGCGCGCTCCGTGCAGCGCCGGCCCATCGAGCTCGCCCCCGTGCAGGCCGTGAAGGGGACGTGGAAGACGCCCGTCACCCGCGACCCGCTCGACGTGCCGATCGAGGACAAGGTCGCGCTCCTGCTCGCCGCCAACGAGGCGGCGCTCAAGGTGCCGAAGGTCCGCTTCGTGAACTCGGGGCTGCAGCTCCTGCGCGAGGAGAAGACGCTCGCGACGACCGATGGGACGCTCGTGACGCAGACCTTCGTGCGCGTCGGCCCGCAGTTCACGGCCACGGCCCTGGGCGATGGCGACTTCCAGAGCTACACCGAGGAGCTCGCGCCGCGCGGCCAGGGATGGGAGTACGTCGAGTCGCTCGACATGCCGCGGAACGCGGAGCAGTGGGCCGCGCTCGCGGTGGAGAAGCTGTCGGCGCGGTCGGTGGAGGTGGGACGCTGGGACGTGATCCTCCACCCGACGAACCTCTGGCTCACGATTCACGAGTCGATCGGCCATCCGACCGAGCTCGATCGCGCGATGGGCTACGAGGCGAACTACGCCGGCACGAGCTTCGTCGCGCCGCCGGAGAAGCAGATCGGGAAGCTCAGGTACGGCCCCGCATTCATGAACATCCAGGGCGACCGCACGCAGGACGGGTCGCTGGCCCGCGTGGCGTGGGACGACGAAGGCGTGCCCGCGGACCGGTGGCTCATCATCGACAAGGGGATCTTCACGGACTACCAGACCACGCGCGAGCAGGCGGCGTGGATCTCGAAGCTCACGGGCGTCGACCGCTCGCACGGCTGCTCGTTCGCGGACTCCTGGTCCAGCGTGCAGTTCCAGCGCATGCCTAACGTCTCGCTGCTCCCGGCCGAGCGGGACGTGTCGCTCGACGAGATCGTCGCGGCGACCGATCGCGGGATCATCATCAAGAACCGCGGCTCGTGGTCGATCGACCACCAGCGCTACAACTTCCAGTTTTCGGGACAGGTGTTCCACGAGGTCAGGGGCGGCAAGATCGTCGGCATGCTCAAGGACGTGGCGTACCAGAGCAACACGCCGCAATTCTGGAACAGCATGGACATGATCGGCGGGAAGTCGAGCTACTGGCTCGGCGGCTCGTTCGGCGACGGCAAGGGCGAGCCCGGGCAGTCGAACTCGGTGAGCCACGGCTGCGTACCCGCGCGGTTCAAGCAGGTGAACGTCATCAACACCGGGAGGAGCGCCTGATGGCCCCGCGCTCTCTCTTCACCGCCGCCGCGGCGCCGCTCCTCACGCGCGAGCAGGCGAAGGCGATCGCCGACCGCGTCCTCGCGTTCGCCAGGGCCGACGAGACCCGGGTCGTCATCGCCAGCGACTGGAGCGGCAACACGCGCTTCGCCGGCGGCGAGATCACGACCTCGGGCGGCATCACCGACACGACGGTGAGCGTCATCAGCACCGTCGGCAAGCGCCGCGCGTCGGTCTCGACCAACGTGCTCGACGACGCGTCGCTGCGCCGCACCGTCGACCTCGCCGAGCGGCTCGCGAAGCTCGCGCCGGTAGACCCCGAGATCATGCCCGAGCTCGGGCCCCAGACGTACGCCCCGGTGGACGCCTACATCGAGCGCACGGCCGACCTCGGCCCCGAAGCGCGTGCCGCCGCGGCGAAGCGCGTCATCGAGCGCGCGACGCAGACGGGCGGCGATGCCGGCGACATGTTCGTGGCCGGCTTCCTCGAGGCGAACGCGGGCGCCCGCGCCATCGCCACGAGCCGCGGGCTGTTCGCGTATCACCGCTCCACCGACGCGAGCCTCTCCACGACGGTGCGCACGCCCGACGCCACCGGCTCGGGCTGGGCGTCGGGCGGGGCCCGCGACTGGGGGAAGCTGGACCCGACGGCGTTAGGCACCACGGCCGCGCAGAAGGCCGTGGCCTCGCGCAGCCCGGTGGCCATCGAGCCCGGCATGTACACCGTGGTGCTCGAGCCGCAGGCGGTCGCCGACCTCGTGCCGCTCCTGGGCGGCGCGTTCAACGGCCGGAACGCCGACGAGGGACGTGGCACCTTCTCGAAGCGCGGCGGCGGCACCCGGCTCGGCGAGAAGGTCGTCGACGAGCGCATCACGCTCTTCTCCGACCCCACCGACCCCGACCTGCTCGCCCAGCCGTTCGACGGCGAAGGACTGCCGCTCAAGCGCCGCGTGTGGATCGAGAACGGCGTGCTCACGAACCTCTCCTACTCGCGCTTCTGGGCGCAGAAGCAGGGGAAGGAGCCGACCGGCGGAGGCGGCGGAGGTGGCGGTGGCGGTGGCGGCGGGGGGTTCGGCGGCGGCTTCCCCGGCGGTCTCAAGATGGTGGGCGGCACGAAGAGCACCGACGAGCTCATCGCCGGCACGCAGCGCGGCATCCTCGTCACGCACTTCTTCTACATCCGCTCCCTCGACCAACGCACGGTGCTGGTCACGGGGCTGACGCGCGACGGCACGTTCCTGATCGAGAACGGCACGATCACGAAGGCGCTCAAGAATTTCCGCTGGAACGAGAGCCCGCTCTTCATGCTGAACAAGCTCGACGAGCTCGGCCGCGCCGAGCGGACGGCGGCGGGCCAGGTGATGCCGAGCCTCAGGGTGAAGGACTTCAACTTCACGTCGCTGTCGGACGCGGTCTAGGAACACCGCAGCCGGACGGGATGACCCCGTCCGGCTGCGGTGGGAGTGCCGTGTAGCCGCGTTAGGGCTCGACCACGAGCAGGCCGATCGCCCCCTTTTGGCCGTGCCCGAAACCGTGGTTGACGAAGGGGAACTCCCCGGCGATGTCGCAGATCAGCTCGAAGCACATGCCACCGCCCGCCGGCACGCTGAACGTCTGCACGCCGCGCAGCGGGGTCAGCGGCGGTGCGCCGAGGTACACGGTGTCGAACTGCTCGCCCACGACGTGGAACTGGCACGGGTGCGTGGGGCCGCAGTCCACCACCCAGAAGCGCACCCGGTCGCCCACCTTCACGTGAATCGGTTCCTTCACGTACTGACTCGGCCGCCCGTTGAACGTGACGTAGTCCGGGACCGTCGAGAGCATCTTCTGATAGTCGAACGCGCGCACGCCATCGTCCGTGTCGGCGAGGTAGAACTCGCTCTGCACGAGCACGAACTCTTTGGCCACGGGTAGCGGCTCGCGCGGGGAGACGATGATCGCCCCGTACATGCCCGAGCCGATGTGCATGAGCACGGGCGCGGTGCCGCAGTGATACGCGAAAGCGCCCGCCCACCGGGGCTTGAACGTGTACGTCACCGACTGCCCCTTCGGCACCGAGCGGAACGCGTGCTTCGGATCGATCTGCGCGGCGTGGAAGTCCATCGAGTGGGGGATGTCCACGTCGTTGGTCAGCGTGAACTCCACGATGTCGCCCACGCGGCAGTGCACGATCGGCCCCGGGATGTCGCCCTCGAACGTCCACGCGGCCACCACGGTATCCTCCATGATGCGGACCGGCGCCTCGCGCGCATGCCAGTGGAGCTGGAGCCCGCCGCTCGATGGCAAGGGCGGCAGCGCCGGGTCGTAACGCCGGAACTCGGCACGGTGCGCGTCGTCGACCGCGGGCGCGGTGGCCGAGGTGGCGGCTCGATGCTCGCCACGGAGCACCGCGGAGTCGAGCCGGCTGTCGGAGTTGTGCGGCTGGCGCGCGCCGCCCGCGCCGGCGGCACCCTGCCCGGCGGGGGTGCGCGTGCTGTCGCCGCGCCCGGCGCTCCCGGTAGGCGAGCACGCGGCGAGCGCGGCACCGACGCCGGGGATGGCCAGCGACAGCGCCGAGGCGCGCGCGAGAAAGTCGCGCCGGCTGCTCGTCTCCCCGAGCGGCCCGCCGGCCGGCGCCGCGGGATACCCTAACGCGAGCGCCGCCGGGTCCCGCGGGCCCGGTTCGACGTTGGCGGGTTCGCGCGTGCCGAGCGACTCGGCCAGGTCGGATAACAGCGGCGGTGTCGAACGAGACTCGGGCATGGCGTCCACTCGGGATTGTCGTTAGGTGCTGGCGGACTCACCGTGACCCAATAGGGCACCCGCCGGGCGATGGGGCGAGGACCGCAATGGTCGTGCCGCACATCCGCGGCTCCGCGTCGTCCACGGCCCGCACGTCCGCTCGTGGCTCGACACCACCGCACGTCCGGCCGTGGGGCGCGCGGCACTGGCGTTAGGCGCCGGCGCCGATGATCTCGACGACGCGCCGGACCCGCAGCCCGTCCGTCTCCTCCCACGCTGCCTCCTCGTCCGGGAGCGCCTTGCGCACCTTCACGCCGGGGCGGAGTGCCGGGCCGGCGCCACGGGTGAGGCGCGTCAGCCTCACGTGCACCTCGCGAACGCCCGTGGCGTCGACGATCCCGCGCACGTTCTCCTCGCGCACGCCGCCGCCGGCCATCACCACGATGCGGCGTTCGGCCCGCCTGACGAGCGCCGCGAGCGCCGGCACACCCTCGCGGGCCGTCGCGGCCCCGCCCGACGTGAGCACGCGGTGAACGCCGAGCGAGATGAGCACCGCCATCGCCGCGCCGAGATCGGGCGTGAAGTCGAACGCGCGGTGGAACGTCACGCTCATGCCGCGCGCCGCCGCGACCAGCGCCGCCGTCTGCTCCACGTGCACGCTCCCGTCCGGCCGCAGCGCCCCCACCACCACGCCGTCGGCGCCGAGGTCGCGTGCCGCCGACACGTCGCGCCGCATCACGTCCAGCTCGGCATCCGTGTACACGAAGCCGCCGCCCCGCGGCCGGATGATCACGAATAGCGGAATCGACACGCGTTCGCGGCAGGCGGCGATCATCCCCGCGCTCGGCGTCGTCCCGCCGTCGAACAGCGCGTCGCACAGCTCGAGGCGAGCGGCGCCGCCACGCTCGGCGGCGAGCGCCGACTCCACGGAGTCGACGCAGGCCTCGACGAGCACGGGATGCCCGCGCTCGTCGCGGGATGCCGCCCCGCGATCCGTCAGACCACCGTCACTGGCGTGAACCGCACGCCGCGAACCTTGCGCGCCCGGAAGAACGCGTACACCGCCGGTCGCACGATCACCCGCCGGCTCGCGAGCGACCGCCGGCCGTGAATCGGCGCCGCCCAATGGCCGGTGCCGAACCGCTCGGCCGTGCGCGCGAAGTCGGGCACCTCGGCGACACTCGTCCCGACGTACGCGGGCAGGAACGGCTCGGTGGCCGCATCGAACCACCCGTCGCAGCCGCAGCGCGCACACGGCGCCTCGGCGCCCGATCGGCCGCGCACGAGCCCGCGCGCGGCGGCGATCATCGGCGGCATCGCGTGATCGATGGTGAGCTGCCGCCACGGGAGGAGCTGTCCGCCCGTGTCGACGACCTCTCCGAAGCGAACACCCGTCAACGCCGCCTGCTCCATTTCCGTCGCGAGCGAGTCGTGCAGCAGCACGTCGTCGCCGATCGAGCCGAGGAGGCCGTTCTTCGGGATCTCCTTCCTCGCGATCACGAGCGGCGACACCTGTCGCAGCCCGTCGCCACACGACACGCAGGCGTTCGAGTCGTCGTAGGTGACCCCGGTCCGCGGATGCCCCTCGTGGCTGTGATGCACCCACACGAACATGTGAAGCAGGCGCGCCGCGGAGAGCTCGCGCGCGGTCGGCTCGAGCACCCGGTGCACCGTCGGCGCCCGCAGCGCGTGCAACCGTGCCGCGACGCCCAGCTTCATCAGGGTGTCCTCGTTGGGGACGGGCAGCTTCTGAAAGCCACTCAACAGCGCGGGGTCGACGACCACGTCGAGCAATCCCGCGTCGAGAAACATCTGCTGGACCCGCGCGCGATCGTCGGGCAGGTAGTTGTACGTGACGTAGATCTTCTCTGGCACGTGACGCAGGTGGAGGAACGCTTCGCGCCGCGACGGAATTCGCTCTCGTCGCGACTACACCAGCGACGAGGCTCATCCATCGTAGGAAACGTGCTCGTTCGGAGCGTGCCCGGTCGCCCGAGCCGGGCTGCCAGGAACGGCGACCGGGTCGCCGAGGGGGCGAATCCGGCGCTACGCCCGCGCCGGCGCAGCGGCGGTCGGCGCCGCGCGCTGCGCGCTCGGCCGGAACAACACCGCGAAGAGCACCAGCACCGCCAGTGCCCCGAGCGACGGCACGAGCCAGATCGAGCGCCAGTCGTGCGTCACCGTTAGGCAGCCGCGCGCGGCCGCGGCCGCGGCGTCGCACGCCGGGTTCGGGGCCGAGTAGCGGCTCACCACCGTGCCGGAGACGAACGCGCCGATGAAGTAGCCGACGCCGTTCGTGACGAAGTTGATGAACCCCTGGGCCGCGGCGCGGATGCGTGGGCCCGCCTTCTCATCGGTGTAGATCTGCCCGGCGACGAAGAAGAAGTCGTAGCAGACGCCGTGCAGCAGGATGCCGGCCCAGAGCAGCCACATCCCGCTCGTCGCGTTCCCCTGGCTGAACGCGGCGTAGCGCAGCGCCCACGCGAGCATGCCCACGAGCATGATGCCGCGGATGCCGACCCGCTTCAGCATGAAGGGCAGCAGGAGCAGGAACCCCATCTCACTCCACTGCCCGAACGACTGGATGAACGCCGGCTCCGGCGCGCCGATCTCGTTCAGGAAGAGGTTCGCGAAGGTGTAGTAGAACTGCAGCGGGATGCAGAGCAGGAACGAGCCGGCGACGAAGATCAGGAAGTCGCGGTCGCGGAGCAGCGACAGCGCATCGAGCCCGAACGCGTCCCGCGCGCTGAAGCGCGTGCCGGCACCCTTCGGCGGCGTGTGCGGCAGGGCCAGGGAGTAGAGCCCGAGCGCCACCGACGCGCCGGCGGCGACACGCATTGGCAGCGCGAGCGCGTCGGCGTGCAGCACCTTGCCGATGATGACGCCGGCCACGATCCATCCGAACGTGCCCAGCATGCGGATGAGCGGGAACTCCTTCCCCGGGTCGCGTACATGGTGGAACGAGATGGAGTTCGTGAGGCTCAGCGTCGGCATGTAGCACAGCGCGTACGCGATGAGCAACGGGTAGAACGTGGCGAAGGACGTCTGCGTGGAGACGAGATAGAGCAGCAGCCCGCCCACGATGTGCAGGATGGCGAGCAGCTTCTCCGTCGCGAAGAACCGGTCGGCAACCATGCCGACGAAGAACGGAGAGACCAGGGCCGCGATGGCCGTCGCGCCGTACGCGAGGCCCACCTGCTGGGCCGTGAAGTGCAGCGTCTGCGACAGGTACGTCCCCATCGTGACGAACCAGGCGCCCCACACGAAGTACTGCAGGAACATCATCGCCGAGAGCTTCGCGCGCGTCGCGGTCATGGCAGCGTCCTGAGCTTGATGTTGCGGAGCGCGAGCACCCCGTTGTGATCGCCCTGGATGGCGATGTGGCCGCGCTTCGCGCGTCCGTAGTTGGGCCAGTCGCCGAACTTGCTCGCCTTGACCTTCGCCTCCCAGTCCGGGCTCCACAGCTCGTACTGCACGACCCTCTGCCCGTTGAGCCAGTGCTCCACGCGCGCGCCGCGCGCGACGATCCGGGTCGTGTTCCATTCGCCCGCGGGCCGTACGATGCCGGCCGGCGCGGCATAGAGGGCGTAGGCCGACGCGGCCGACGTCAGCCGATTCCGGCCGTCCGGCGCCGCCGCGTCATCGAGGAGCTGGTACTCGGGCGCGCTCCAGTAGACGTGGTCGTACTCCTCGGTGCCGCGGTAGAAGATCCCGCTGTTCCCGCCCGCCCCGATCCGCCAGTCGAGTACGAGCTCGAAGTCGCCGAACTGGTCGGTGGTGAGGATGTCGCCGGTGCCGGCGTCCTTGGTGAGCGTGCCGTCGGCCACGCGCCAGCCGTTAGGCATCGCCTGCTGCCGGTAGCCGCGCCATCCGTTCGCCGTGCGTCCATCGAACAGGAGCCGCCACCCGGCCGCCCGTTCGGCCTCGCTCAGCGCGTTCGCCTGGGCCGGGGTGCCGGCGGGCGGTGAGACCGAGGGGCTCGCCGCCGTGTTGCTGCCGGTGCCGGTCCGGGCGCAGCCGCCGGCGGCGGCGAGGGTGAGTGCCAGGAGCGTGGGGTAGAACGAGAGACGTCGCGGTCGCATGAGGCTCTGGGTGATGGCATCGAGGCCGGCGTCCGCCAGGCGGCGGAGCATTCGCGCGGCTGGTCTGGCGCACGAGAGCATGCGGCGCGACGGGGCAGGCGGCAAGGGTTGGCCGGCGTGGAAACCGACGGTGTACGGCGTGGCCGCGCCTTCGGCCGGGTCGTCATTCGAGTGGTGCCGCTGAATCGGTACGGCCGACCCGATGACGCGATGCCGCCCGACCACCACCCGCGGAGATCGACCGTGCCCAGGTACACCATCACGTTGACGGCGCTGATCGTGACCGCCGTCACCGCACCCGCCGCCGCCCAACGGAAGCCCGCTGCTTCCGACACGAGCCCGCCATCTGCCGACTCGCTGGCGGCGATCAGCCGCCGCGGTCGCGCGCTTGCCGAGCTGGATCACGCCGCATGGCTCGGTAGTGACGCGATGGAGTCGCTGTCGTTACCAGCGGATGGCGTCAGGCGGTTCATCGTCAGGCGCACGGAGCGTGGATGGGAGGTTGTCGCCGGCGTCCTGTCGGCGCAGCGCGACACCCTCTTCATCGCGCAACTCTCGACCCCCGGCATGCAGCCCGACCGATGGGCGGCCTCCACGTTCGACCCGCCCCGTGCCGACACCGGCTATTTCCTGCGAGCGGCGAGAGCGATCGAGACGTCGCTCACGATGTTTCGGCCCGCGGCCCGGCGGCCATACGTCGCGACCGCGGTCCCCGACGAAGCCGAACCGTGGTGGTGGGTGTATGTCTACCCTGCCCCGTCGCGCGCCGGCGTCTGGCCACGGGGAGGCGACATGCGCTTCCGCGTGTCTGCCGACGGCCGGGTGATCACCGAGAACCGCCGCCTGCACCAGACGATCACGGAGTACAGCGCGCGAACCGCGCGGTCGGGTAGCGATGTCACGTCCGGCGGTCTGCCACTCGTGTCAGGTGTCACACCTGAAGACACCGATGTCTTTCACGTGCTCCAGCGTCGCCCCGCCCTCCCGGAACTGTTCTCGGCTGGACCTTTCCGGTATCGGATAGACGTCGACGGCACCATTCGGCTCGTGGCAGTGGCGAAGTAACCTCGAGCCGCGCCGCTGGTACATCCGTCACGGACCATGGTGCGTACGGTCGATTGTCAGACCGCGCCCGCTGCGCGCACCTTCTCCATCATCGAGTCGACGCATCCACCCGGCGATAGTGCCGTGCGCGTGCGTCGGCCGGCGCCGTACTCGGCTCGAGACGACCGCGCACCGGAGGATGAAGAAACAAACCACTATGGACCTGGACCACCAGCGACTCTATCTGCTGTCGTTCGACCGCCATGCCGACCTGGCCGGCATGTTCCATCTCAGTGCCCCGTTGAGCCCGGAACAACGTGAAGCTGTGATCGACCGCAAGCGCGTGATCTACGACGGCTTCCAGAAGGCTCTCGGCCGCGGGCTGCACGTGGGCGCCGCCGGCATTCTCGTCGATGAGGAATTCGGCGCCGGGATCCTGCGCGACGCGGCCGCGAACGGATACGCCACCGCCCTCCCGACGGAGCAGAGCGGCTCGGACGAGTTCGACTTCGAGTACGGCGCGTTCGCGAAGCACATCGAAGCCTTCCGGCCCACGTTCGCGAAAGCGCTCGTGCGCTACGACCCGGACGGTGATGCGGCCGTCAACCAACGCCAGCTCGCTCGGCTCCGAACGCTATCCGACTACTGTCGAGCGGCGGGGCAACGATTCCTGCTCGAGCTGTTCGTGTCGGCCACGAGGGCCGAGCAGACTCGCGCCGGGAACGATCGTACGATCGGCGATGCCGGCCCACGCGTCGCCGCGATGCTCGAGGCCATCCACAGACTACGGAGTGTGGGAGTCGAGCCGGATGTCTGGGAAGTCGAAGGGCTCGATCGACGTGAGGACTGCGAGCGCATCGTCGACATCGTGCGGCGCGACGGACGGGACGAGGTGGGCTGCATCGTGGCGGCATGTGGCGCCGACGAAGCGCGAGTCGCGCGCTGGCTGGAGACCGCCGCGTCGGTGTCGGGGTTCATCGGCTTCGCGGTCGGCCGTACCGCGTTCCGGGGCGCGCTGTCCGCGTACGCCGCGCGGCAGATCACACGCGACGAAGCCGCGTCGCTCGTCGCTCGGCGATTCCGCGAGCGCGTGGCGACCTTCGAGCACGCGCATCGCTCGCACGCGAGTGCGGCGTGACGGGCGCGTCGCCGCTCCCGCGCGCGAGTACGGCTCAGCGCGGGACGGCGTCGCGCTCGGACTCGTCAGGCACCCCGATGCGCTAGTCGCAGGAACTCGTCCCGTGTCATGGGGCACTCGAGGAACTGCCCCGTGAGCGCGCTCGTGATGGTCTTGGAGTTCTGCTTCTCCACGCCGCGCATCATCATGCAGAGGTGCACGGCCTCCACCACCACGCCTACCCCGCGCGGCTTCAGCACATCCTCGATGGCCTGCGCGATCTGCTCGGTGAGCCGCTCCTGTACCTGCAGGCGACGGGCGAACACCTCCACGATGCGTGGAAGCTTGGAGAGGCCGACGATCTTACCATCCGGGATGTAGGCGATGTGCACCTTCCCGAAGAAGGGCAGCATGTGATGCTCGCACATCGAGTACATCTCGATGTCGCGCACCATCACCATGTGCTCGTGCGTCTCCTCGAACACGGCGTCGCCCACCGCGTCGCGCGCGTCGGCTTCGTAGCCGCGCGTGAGCCACGCAAGCGACTTCGCGACGCGCTCCGGGGTGCTGCGAAGTCCCTCACGCGTGGGGTCCTCGCCTAGCAGCTCGAGTTGCCGCGTGACGAGTGACGCGAGCTCCGCCTGCCGCTCGCCGGCCCCCGGCGCCGGCGCCGGCGCATCGAGCGCGAGGTTGCCCATGGTGGACGGAGTGGCAAGCGCGTCGAGGCCGGCTGGCGTCGCACCTCGCCGCGCGGTGAGCGCCGGATTTCTGTTCGGGGTCGCACGCCCTTGAACTCGCTTCATGGTCGGTACGGGTCCTCTCGGGGTGGTCGAGGTTGGCATGCGATCCGCCAACTCCGATCTCACACCAAAATGCCGGCGGACAAAAAATTTGTCAATGTTTTAATTGACAAATTGCGTAAAGCACCTCGTACCCTGCGATTCCAGCGGGTTGCCGCCCTAGCGTCCCGTCACGCGTGAGAACCTTTTGGCCCCGTCATGTGTCTCACAGCACGCGACGGCGTCGCGCGCTCCATCGTCTGGTCGCTGTGGTGGCTGGCGTTCTGGAGCTTGCGTGAAGAAGGTGCTGGGCCCATCCATCGCACGAGCGTCCCGCCTATTCAAGAAGGAGGACGCTCGTACGTCATCCTCCTGCCGAGCGTTCCATGATTCAGATCCCGCGCAATCGCTGGGTCACCCTGGTGGTGATCGTGCTTGCCGTCGGTGCCGTGACGGCCTGGTACTTCAGCCCCGCCGCGGCGACGGAGGATAACGCCGTCGTCGCTCGCGTGAAGCGCGGTGACTTCAAGGTCGTCGTCACCAGCGCCGGCGAGCTGCGCGCCAAGAAGTTCGTGCAGGTTCAGGGGCCGCTCAACATGCAGCAGGCGGAGATCTACCAGACCAAGATCTCGTCGCTCGTGCCCGAGGGCACGGTCGTGAAGGAGGGCGACGTCGTCGCGGAGCTCGACCGCTCGGGCATCGCGGCCAAGATGGCGGAGGTCTCGCTCGCGCTGCAGAAAGCCGAAGCGCAGCTCACGCAGGCACAGCTCGACTCCACGCTCAACCTCTCCACGGCGCGCGAGGAAATGAAGACGATGGAGCTCTCCCTCGAGGAGAAGAAGATCGCCAAGGAGCAGGCGGCCTTCGAGTCGCCCAGCGTGAAGCGCCAGGCCGAGATCGACTACGAGAAGGCGACCCGCCAGCTCGCGCAGGCGAAGGTCAACTACAAGACCAAGACCGAGCAGGCCATCGCGAAGATGGCCGAGGTGGGCGCCGACGTGCAGCGACAGCGGAACAAGCTACAGAACGTGCAGGACGTGCTGTCGAACTTCACCATCAAGGCACCCTCGCCGGGGATGGTGATCTACGTGAAGGAGTGGAACGGGAAGAAGAAGGGGATCGGCTCGCAGGTGAGCGCCTGGGACCCGACGGTCGCCACGCTCCCCGACCTCGGCCAGATGGAGTCGCTCACGTACGTGAACGAGATCGACGTACGGAAGGTCGCGGCGGGACAGAAGGTCACCATCTCGCTCGACTCCGACCCGACGAAGAAGCTGCCCGGCACCGTGGTCGCCGTGGCCAACGTGGGGGAGCAGCGACCTAACGCGGACTCCAAGGTGTTCGAGGTGAAGATCCTCCTCGCGGAGGCCGACACCACGCTGCGCCCGGGCATGACGACGTCGAACGCCATCGAGACGAACACCATCAAGGACGCGCTGTTCGTCCCGCTCGAGGCCGTGGCCGTCGACGGCACGACGCCCTTCGTGTACAAGCGCGACGGCGCGGGCGTGACGAAGCAGCAGGTGGAGACGGGGCTCGCGAACGACAACGAGATCGTGATCGCGAAGGGGCTCGAGAAGGACGACCGCGTCATGCTCACGCCGCCGGCCGACAAGGACAGGATCGAGCTGAAGGCGCTTCCCGGGGCCAAGCCCGGCATGGGTGGCGTGCCGCAACCCGGCCCGGCCGACACGCCGTCGACCGCGAAGCCGGTGCCGGTGAATCCGGCACCGGTGAAGCCCGCTGCGCCGGCGGCGGCCACTCCCGCGCCCGCCGCCGGCACGAAGTCCTGAGCCGCGGACGACGAAGCGATGCAGCTCCGTGACCTGGCGCGCCTGCGCGCAGAGCTCACCGCGCACATCCTGTTCAGCGTTCGCACCGCCCTGGAAGCGGTCGGGCACAACACGCTGCGCGCGGCGCTCACCTCGCTCGGTATCCTGTTCGGCGTCGCGTCGGTGATCACGATGCTCGCCATCGGCAAGGGCGCCGAGCAGGAGATCCTCGAGCAGATGCGACTGCTCGGCTCCAACAACGTCATCATCACGCCACTCATCGAGCAGAAGGAGGAGAAGGCGAAGGACGAGGGCACGAAGGAGCCGAAGAAGTACTCGCCCGGCCTCAACATGCTCGACGCGCGCAGCATCCTCGAGGTCGTGCCCAACGTCAATACGACGAGCGGCGAGATCGTGCTGCAGACGCTCATCACGCGCGAGGGCCGCCGCCGCTCGGCCAAGGTCGTGGGTGTCGACACGACGTACTTCGACCTGTTCAACCTGAAGGTGGCGGAGGGTAAGGGCTTCGCGCCCATACAGGTGGCGGACGGCTCGCCGGTCGCCATCATCGGCCACGGCGTGAAGACGCGCTTCTTCACCACCGAGGAGCCCATCGGCAAGCCGATCAAGGTCGGCAGCGTCTGGCTCACCGTCATCGGCGTGCTCGAGGACCGCAAGATCTCCGACCAGACTTCGCAGAAGCTCGGCATCCGCGACGCGAACATGGACGTGTACGTGCCGCTCTCCACCATGCTGTTGCGCTACCGCAACCGCGCGCTGGTGACGGAGCGCGACGTGCAGCAGGCCTCGCGCGAGTTCAACGACGATCCGAACGCCACCCAGAACGAGGATGCGGAGCAGCGTGCGGAGCGCACCAACTATCACCAGCTCGACCGGGTGATCGTGCAGGTGAGCGACGCGCGGTACGTCCCCGGCGTCGCCGACGTGGTGCAGCGCATGCTCCAGCGCCGTCACAACCAGGTGATCGACTACGAGGTCAGCGTTCCCGAGTTGATCCTGAAGCAGCAGCAGCGCACGAAGAACATCTTCAACGGCGTCCTCGCGGCCATCGCGGCCATCTCGCTCATCGTCGGCGGCATCGGCATCATGAACATCATGCTCGCGTCGATTCTCGAGCGCATCCGCGAGATCGGCGTGCGGCGCGCGGTCGGTGCGAGCCAGCGCGACATCCTCGCCCAGTTCCTGAGCGAGGCCGTGCTCATCAGCCTCGCCGGTGGCGTGGCCGGCATTCTCGTCGGCGGGGGCCTGAGCTTCGGCGTCGAGCGCCTCGCCGGCATTCACACGATCGTCTCGTTCTTCTCGGTGTTCATCGCCTTCGGTGTCTCCATCACCGTCGGCATCGTCTTCGGCATCGTCCCCGCGTGGCGTGCGGCGCGGCAGGATCCGGTGGTATGTCTGAGATACGAGTGACGGAAGCCATAAGCAGCCGACAGCCGACAGCCATCAGCCGACGGCTTCCGGCTTACGGTTTCCGGCTCACGGCTGTCGGCTGTCGGCTGTCCGCTTCAGTGTTGACCGCGCTCGTCGTCGGTGCGACCCCGCTCCGCGCGCAGCAGCCGCAGCCGCTCACACTGCAGCGGGCGATCGAGATCGCGCAGAGGCAAGGGCTCCAGGCGCGCGCGGTGGTCGATGCGCGCGACGCGGCCCGCTGGCGCGACCGGGCCTTCAACGCCCGGCTCATGCCGCAGCTCTCGCTCACCGGCACGCTCCCCAACTACCTGAACGCGATCGAGCCGGTCGTGCAGCCCGATGGCTCCACGAAATTCGTCCCCCGCCGCGAGACGACATCGGCGCTTGGCATGACGGTGACGCAGCCAGTGCCGTTCACTGGCGGCTCGCTGTCGATCACCTCCGGGCTTTCCCGGGTCGACCTCGGCGGCGACCAGTCCTCGCGCGTGTACAGCTCGACGCCCGTGACCATCGGGCTGAACCAGGACATCTTCCGGCCAAACGCACTGCGGTGGGACTCCCGCGAGCAGGATCTCCGCGCGATCGTCGCCGACCGCGAATACCTCGAGGCGCGCGAGGACGTCGCCGTCAACACCGCCACGGCTTTCTTCGACCTGTTCTCCGCGCGCCTGGCGCTCGACAACGCGTCGGCGAAGGTCGCGATCAACGACACGCTGTTCAACCTGAACAAGGGCCGCTTCGAGGTCGGGAAGATCGGCGAGAACGATCTGCTCCAGAGCGAGCTCGCGCTCCTCCAGGCTCGCACGTCGCTCGACGGCGCGAAGCTCGACTTCGCGCGCGCCAACGCCGCGCTCAAGCGGCTGCTCAACCTGCCGGCGGATGCGCCGATCGACATCACGGCGCCGACCGACATTCCGCTCATCGAGGTCGATACCGCACTCGCCGTCGAGCAGGCGCTCCGCAACCAGAGCCGCACGACGACCAGCGAGCTGCAGACCGTGCAGGCGAAGCGCCGCGTCACCGAGGCGAAGCTCAACAACGGATTCGGGGCGACGGTCTCGGCGACAGTCGGCTTCAACCAGCGGGCGACCGTGTTCGACGACGCGTACCACGACCTGGCACAGCGCCAGCAGTACGGCGTGAGCGTTCGGATGCCGATCGTCCAGTGGGGAAATCGGAAGGCACAGATCGAGGCGGCCCGCGCCGAGGAAGACCGCGCCGCCGCCAACACGCGCGCCACGCGCGAGGCTGCCGCCGAGGAGGCCCACTTCGCCGCCCTCCAGCTCGCGCAGTCGTCCCGCAATCTGGCGCTCTCCGCCAAGGCCGACACGGTCGCCGTCAAGCGGTTCGAGGTCGCGAAGAACCGCTACATCGTCGGCAAGATCGGCATCGACAACCTCTACCTCGCCCAGAACGAGCGCGACGGGGCACTGCGCGGCTACATCGAAGCCCTCCGCGGCTACTGGGCGTCGTACTACCGTCTGCGACGACTGACGTTGTACGACTTTGCGGAGCAGCGGCCGATCAGGTAGGGATCAAGGAATCGTTCGGGTGCAGCCCGTCGCCGGTCGAGGGGCATCCGGCGGGCGGCGGGATCGCCTTCCCCCGCCTGGTCCGGTGCGAAGACGCCGACCGGTCCTGCGCGCGGCAGGCGGCTTCCACGTTAGGCGCTGCCCGGCCCTCGCCCTCGGGCTCGCTCATAGACCTTGGCCACGATCGGCGTCACCACCAGCGTCGCCGCGATGCGGATGGGCTGCGTGAGCTTCGTGGCGATGTACGCCGCCGCGAGCGTGCCGGCGCTCCCCGCGGCGCTCGTCGGTCGCCAGCCGAAACGAATCGCCAGCCAGAAGCCGAAGAGGACGCCGAAGAAGATGACGAAGTACACGATCACGGCGACGGTACCGTACTCGGCGAGCAGGTTCTGAACGGTCTTCTTCACTGAGCGGGCGGCGTGGGGAAGGAGGTCGGGATGGCCCAAAGATACCCCGTCTCTCCCCTGTGCTCGACAGCGCGGCTGCCTCGACGGTTCGCGTGCTTTTGGAATGCCCGAGCCCGCCCGGTATTCGGTATTTCTTTGGTACGACTTCTGCAAAATGGGTGGGTCCGCGATTCCGACAGCCCAGTCAGCGATGCAGGAGGATGGAATGACGACGAATCGCACGACGCAGACTCGACAGCAGCAGCCCGGCGACGATCAGTCGAACACGGTGAAGGACCCTAACGAGTGGACCACGGGCGACGAGCCGATGACCGGCGCCCAGCGCTCGTATCTCAAGACGCTCTCCGACGAGGCGAAGGAGCCGTTCGACGACAATCTCACGAAAGCCGAGGCGTCGAAGCGGATCGACGAGCTGCGGGCGAAGACCGGCCGGGGGAAGTGAGGCGCGGCCGACGAGTGGCAAAAGGAGCGCGGGCTGCCGGCATCGATGCCGGCAGCCCGCGCAACCCTGGAACGAATCGCTCCCGGGGACACGAGGGGAGTCGCGCCTACTTATTCTGGATGTTGAAGCTATTCGATACGACCGGTGCACCAGCAATGCCGTCGAAGCTTCCCGTCGCGGTCAGTTGATACCCACCGGCTTTCGTCAGCGAGACTCCGGTGAATGTCGCGATCCCGTTGGCATCCGTCGTCCGGACGACCGATGGCGTGTTCGGGCCACCGTTGTCGGAGAAGAACGCGATCACGCTGCTGTTGCCGTACACGGCGAGCGTGACGTTCGCGCCCGAAAGTGGCGTGCCGCCCTGGGTCGTCACCCGAACCTTGACGGGCCCTCCATCCGTCCCCTGAAGCGGCTGCGAATTGCCCCCGTCGACAATGTTGAACACGAACGCCAGCGTCACACTCTGCATGTCGATGACGACACTCGGACTAAGCTCGCTCACGGCACCGCCCACGCCGCCGAATCCGAAGGCGTAGGCTGGCTTCGGCGCCAGGAAGTCGATTGCGCGCTGTGCGAGCGCCCGTGGATCGAGCAAGCGTAGCCCCGATGATTCCAGTGCGAACACCGGCGGGTCGGCGCACACGAGGGTCTGCTTCGTGAGGACGGTACTGATGTGCTGGACCCTCACCGTCGACGCCGGGTTGATGTTGCAAAGTCCGATGAGCAGCGGCGACTGCAGCGTCAGCGCGGGCGCCCCGATGGCGGGAACGGTGCGAATCTCGAACGCGCTCCCGACCGTGGGATCGTTGGTCAGGAAATTTGTGAGCCTGAACCCATAGATCAGGAACCGCGTCGCCTGTGAGGCGGGGGTGATCGACGCTCCCCATCCGGCCGGCGCTTCCGCTGACCAGTACGGCGACGACCCGCGCTCGTACGCCCCGACGGAGCCGTCACCGGCCTTCCCCTTCACCTCGTACATCCAACCGGCCGTGAGCGCCCCCGCGACGGTGAAGTCGCTGGGCACGGTCGCGGTGATGTACGACTCCATGCAGCCGATGAAGCCGGTCGTCAGCGCATCGAAGATCGCACCCGTGGCCGTGCCTCTCTGCGCGGCGGTCCCTCGCATTGCGGCGAGTCGCGCCAACCCATCGAACGCCAGGTCGGTCGCACCCGCGTTCAGCCCGCTCTTGTTGATCGACTTCTGCAGGGCGCCGATGATCGTGAACAACGGATCCTGGTTCGACGCCGCGTAGTCGCGGGCATTCGCCTTCAGCGCGGTGAAATCGCACGAGAGCGTGAGCGCTGTGGCGACGGCGGGCTGCGCCTGGCGCGGCGCCGTCGGCGCTGACGATGGCCGGTCGCTACATGCAGTGAGCGCCACACTGGCCGCGGCAATGGCGAACGCGGTCCGCAGTAGGGGTCGCATAGAGGTTCCTTATGGTCGAGAGCAGCGTGGACTACCACGGATGACGACGGGTAAGCAATGCTCCCGTCGTCACGGGGACGTCATATTAAGCCCCGCCGGTTAGCTAGCGGGTTAGTTCAATCCCTTCACCAGCGCCTGATACCGCGGATCGGAACGAAGGTCCTGCAGCCACCACGACTTGTCGTTCGCCGCGAACGCCCGCTGCTGCGGATTCGCGGCGAAGTACTTGGCCATGAGCTCCAGTGCGGCGTCCTTGTCGCCACTCTGCGCATAGATGATCGTGGCCAGGTTCGTGAGCTCGCCGCGCGGGTCGATCTGCGGGTTGCCCTGAGCGGACTCGGCGATCGCCTTCGCGCTGTCGAGCTGATTGGCGCGCACGAACGCGAGCCCCACGATCAGCCTGCCCTTCAAACTGTCGAACTCCTGCACGTTCGCCGGACTGGCCTTTACGTATGCTTCGTACGTCTTCCACACCTCGGCCATGTTCGGTGGCTGCGTGTTGGGAAGTGCGAACAGATACAGCTGGCACTGGATGAATCGGTAGTTCTGCGGGAATCGGCTCTGGCCGTGCGCGCACCACTTCTCCGCCTCCTCGCGGAACCCGAGATCCAGCGACGCGAGGAAGAGCCGGTGAACCGTCAACTCCACGTTCGTCAGGAAGGGGTCCGCCTTGTACGCGTTCTCGGCCGCCAGCTTCGCCTCGCTGAGCTGTCCCTTGTTGATCAACAGGTGGCTCAGCGTGTTCCAGGCGGTGGCGCGCTGCGCGTTGGCCGCCGTCGTCGCGCGCAGGTCCTGCTCGGCCGACGCCAGCAGCGACGCGGCCGCGGCCGCGTTCGGCGCGAGGTTGGTGAGCCACTGCAGGTAGTGCAGCGTGCCGCGCACCTCGATCGCGTCCACGTCGTTAGGCGCCTTCGTCAGCGCGCGGTCGGCGTGCCCTAGCCCCGCATCGATCCACTTCGTGTAGTCCGGCCCCTTCTGGATGAGCCGCGCGGCCTTGTAGCCAAGCCACCCGCGCTCGATGATCGGCGTGCGCCAATCGCCGTCCATCGCCTCGACCTTCGCGAGGGCGGCGTCGGCCTCGGAGATCTTCTGCAGCGCCGCGGGAACGTCGCGCGCCTGGATCAGCGCGTCGATCTCCGACACCGTCTGCTTCGCCCGCTGCATCGACTCCCAGGCCGCCACGTTGCGGGTGCCGATCCGCGAACGGATCTCCTCGATGTCCTCGCCTACCTGCTGCCGCACCAGCACCGACACCTGCTGCGCGATCGAGTCCTGCAGAGCCAGCATGTCGCCTGCGGCCGCCTCGATCTGCTTGCTCTCGCTCTGCGAACCGGCGAGCGCATCGTTGAGGCGCACTATGACGCGCACCCGACCGTCCCCACGCGGCTCCACGGTGCCCTCGACCACCGTCCCTACCTTGAGCACCCGCGCGATGCTGTCCATGGGGACGCCGTCCTTCCCCTTGAACGCGGCCGAACCGTTCCGCGACGCCACCTTGAGCTGCGACACCGCGCTCAGCTCATCGATGAGGGCCTCGGTGATGCCATCCGCCAGGTAACCCAGCTCCTTCCTCGGACTCCGGTCCTGAAAGTACATGACCGCGATGTTCTTCTTCGCGAAGTCGCCCTCGAGTCCCGCCGGCGTCTCGGTGCCCTGCGTCGCCTTCCACCCGAACCACCCACCCGCCGCGATCAGCGGCAGCGCGACCGCCGCCGCGATCATCACCGCCTTCCTCTGCCCCCCACCGGCGGCCGGCCGCTCCACCGTCTCGGCGGCGATCGCCTTCGCCCGGAGGCTGTCCTGCCGCCGCCGTGCCGCACCCTCGTGATCGGTGAGCGCGTTGGCGAAGTCGGTGGCCGAGCGGAACCGGTCGGCCGGCACCTTCGCCATGGCGCGCACGATCGCGTCCTCGACCGCGTCGGGTACCGTGCCGCGCACGATCTTGAGGCTCGGCACGTTGTCCAGCGAGTGCCGCGCGAGCAGCGCCATCGCCGTCGGCCCGGTGAACGGCGGCTGCCCGGCAAGCATCTCGTAGACGACGCACGCGAGGCTGTAGATGTCGCTCTCGGGGGTGACGTCCTTGCTCCCCATCGCCTGCTCGGGCGACATGTATGTCGGCGTGCCGACGGCCATCCCCGTCCTCGTGAGCGTCTCGCCGCCGGCCACCGACACGGCGCGGGCGATCCCGAAGTCGGCGACCAGCGCACCGGTCGAATCGAGGAGGATGTTCTCGGGCTTGATGTCGCGGTGGATGACGCCCTTCGAGTGCGCGTACGCGAGCGCGTCGGCCACCTGGCGCGCGATCTCGATGGTGTCCTCGACCGGGAGCTGCTTCTCGCGAGCGAGCCGGTCACGCAGCGAGGCGCCGTCCACGAACGGCATCACGTAGTACAGGACGCCGTCGGCCTGGCCGGAGTCCAGCACGCCGACGATGCGCGGATGCTGCAGGGCCGTCCCGACCTCGATCTCGCGGAGGAAGCGCTCCTGCCCGAGCGACGCCGCCAGCTCGGGCAACAACACCTTCACGGCCACGTGCCGGTCGCGCGTTAGGTCGCGCGCGAGGTACACGGTCGCCATCCCGCCGCGGCCGAGCTCACGCTCGAACGCGTAACGGCCTGCCAGCGCTGTCTGCAGTGTCGACAGCGATTGATGAGACGTCGTCGCTTCCACTCGCCCCTCTCCCCTACCCGCGATGCCACGAATATCACGACCGATCTGTGGCGCCGGTCACTCGATCAGTGCCCCATACTATAGAGGTAGGGACGAATACACAGCTAGGGCAAACCCTAGGTCCGGACGTTCTAATGTTTGCCAGACGGGGCGGCCGCAGCCGTGGCGAGTGCGGCCAAGCGGCTAGTGCGTAAGCAGTTACGAGCCGTCAGCCGTCAGCCGAGAGCCGAGAGCCGTCAGCCCCTGTTCCCCGTTCCCTGTTCCTCCTATTCGATCCCTATTCCCGGCTCCCGGCCCCTGGCTCCTTCCGCCACTTCGTCGTCTGCTCATACGCGAACGCGAGCTTGATGAGAGTTTCCTCATCCCACGGCCGGCCGTAGAACTGCAGCCCCGCCGGCAGCACGCCACGCGTGTAGCCCATCGGCACCGTGATCGCCGGAAAGCCAGTGCTCGGCGAGAAGAGCTGGTTGTTGTCTCCGTGCGGCGTGTTGAGATCGCCGATCAGACGCGGCGGATTGCTCCACGTCGGATAGATCAGGGCGTCGAGCCGGTTCGCATCTAGCGCGCGAAGCACCGCCGCGCGAAGCCCCTCGCGGAATCGGTCGCGCGCGGCACACCCCGGGTTCCGCTCCGGCGGCAGCGACTCCGCCTGCGCCGTCGTCAGTCGCACCTCGATGCTCGGGTGAAAGCGGCGCGTCCGGATCAGTTCCGCCAGCGACTTCACCGGCAGCGTGCTGTCGTTCTGCGACGCGAGGAACCGCTCGAAGTCGAACTTGAACGGGTTGCACGGGCCCGACGTGCGGCGCAGCGAGTCGAGCTCCGGAACGACCACCGAGTCGAGCACCGTCGCGCCCTGGCGGCGCAGGTCCGCCACCGCGCGCGCGAAGACGCGCACCACCTCGCTGTCGGTGGTCGCGGTGAGGTACGCCTGCGGCAGGACGCCGACGCGTGCCCCGGCGAGCCCGTCGCGCCGCATCGCCTTCGCGTAGTCCGGGAGCGCGCGACCGCGACTCGGCTCCGTCGCCGGGTCGTCCGAGTCGTAGCCCGCCACGACCTGAAACACGGCGACGGCATCGGCCACCGTGCGCGCCATCGGTCCGGCGATGTCCGCCGCCAGGTTGAGCGGGACCACGCCGGCACGACTCGTTAGGCCCATCGTCGAGCGGATGCCCACGAGCGCGTTGTGCGCCGAGGGCCCGCGGATGGAGTTGCCCGTGTCGGTGCCGAGGCCGACGACGCCGAAGCTGCTGGCGACGGCGGCCGCGGTGCCGCCGCTCGAGCCGGCGGTCACCCGGTCGAGCGCGTACGGGTTCTTCGTGTAGCCGGGGACGATCGAGCTCACCGTCTCGTACGGCGAGAACGCGAGCTCCGCCATGTTCGACTTCGCCAGGACGATCGCCCCGGCATCCTTCAGTCGCTTCACCATCGTCGCGTCGGCGCGCGGGGTCCAGCCGCGGAGCGCGAGCGAGCCGGCGGTCGTCTGCAGCCCCGCCGTCGTGAAGTTGTCCTTGACGATGACCGGCACGCAGTGCAGCGGACCCACGAGCGCGCGTGTCGCGGCGAGCCGGCGGTCGAGCGAGTCGGCGATCGCGAGCGCATCGGGGTTCACCACCACGATGGCGTTGACTGCCGGACCGCGCTTGTCGTACCTGTCGATGCGCGTCAGGTAGCCGCTGACGACCGCGCGACAGGTCGTGGTCCGCCGGCGCAGCGCGGCCTGAAGGTCGGAGATCGTCGCCTCGGGCAATCGGAACGACGACCGCTGTTGCGCGCCCGATCGAGGAGGTGCGGCGATGGTCAGCGCGAGCGCGAGGACGAGCGGGAACGAGGAGTGGCGGCGCATGGGGAATACACCCGGGGTGGTGACCCGCGGATGATGCGGTCGCGCCCGCGGCAACGCGAGACTCCGCCTACTGTCGCTCGAACACGCCGCAGACGACCCGTGCCCCGCTGTTCCCCGGCCCCGACGGCCCATTGTCGGTGCGCTCGTCGTCCTCGTTGGCGTGAATGACGATCGCGCTGCCGTCGGCGTCGAAGAGCGCGTTCGCGCCCTCGGCGATGGTCAGCGAATCCACGACCACGTCGAGCGAGCCGTTGCCGGACGCGTCGACGACGAGGTTTGGGAGATCGCCGGCGTGCCAGCCGTTCGGGTTGAGCCGCCCGTGCTGCTTTCCTCCGGGGTTGAAGTGGCCACCGGCCGACGCGAACGCGGTCGGCGTCGCCGCGTCACAGCGTCCCACGGCGTGCACGTGGATGCCATGCTTGCCCGGCGTGAGCCCCTTCGCGTCGATGACGAGCCGCACCCCGCCGTCGGGCGCCGGGCTCACGGATGCCGAACCGACGGTGGCCCCCGCGGCGCTGCGCAGGACGGCGACACCGGCGGGTGCGGGATTCACGGTGGCCGCGCGCGAACAGGCCGATGCGACCAGGACGAGCGCGCCGATGGCGTGCTGGGCGTAGCGAAACATCGAAATAGCCTCCATTCATAGCGGTGGTTCACCGAGCCGCCGGCGGTCGCCGGGTTGCGGTACGGCCGGGACTGCGCTCGCGCCCGATTTCTTCGCGACGCCGGCGCGAGCGATGTGACCGTACTACATACCTATGACCGGAAGCAAGCCGGCGATGAGTTCACCGCCTCGACGATCTGCCGCAGGCGCCGGCCGGGCATAACGAGTCGCCTCGCAATGGTCGACGAGGTCGTCTCGCCGTGCCCAGCGCCCGTCCATCCCCTATCGGCCGAGACTCCCGAAGGTATCACACGAGTTCGGATCTCCGCTCTCCAGCCCGCGCCGGAACCACGTCGAGCGTTGCGCGGCGGAGCCGTGCGTGAACTTGTCGGGGCGGATCATCCCGGTGGTGGCGCTCTGGATCGCGTCGTCGCCCACCGCTGACGCGGCGCGAAGGCCTTCCTCGACGTCGCCCTCCTGGAGAATCTTCCGCTGGTTGGTATTGTAGCCCCACACACCGGCGAAGCAGTCGGCCTGCAGCTCCAGCGCCACCGACAACTGGTTCGCCGCGCCCGGCCGCGTCTCCTGCATCTGGCGGACACGCTGCTCGATGCCGAGCAGGTGCTGTACGTGGTGGCCAAGCTCGTGGGCGATCACGTACGCCTGCGCGAAGTCGCCCGGGGCACCGAACCGGCTCGCCAGGTCGTCGAAGAAGCTCAGGTCGAGATACACCTTCTGGTCCATCGGGCAGTAGAAGGGCCCGACCGCCGCCGGGGCGTCACCACACGCGGTGGAGACGCCTTCGCGAAACAACGCCAGCTTTGCGTCCTGATACTGCTCCCCGACTTTGGGGAGCAGTTGCGCCCAGGTCTGCTGCACGTCGTCGAGCACGAACGACACGAACTGCACGCGCCGCTCCTCTTCCGGCGAGCTGGTCACCGGCTGATCGACCTGGCCCGGCGAAGCCTGCGGCACCGGCGAACCGCCGCCGGTGTCGAAGATGTTCACACCGAATACGAGACTCAGTACGAGCGCGATGATCGCGCCGCCGATCCCCATTCCTCGGCCGCCGATCATCCGGCCGCCCGTCTGACCGCGCAGATCCTCGATGTTTCGGCTACGCCCACCCGGTGTCCAGCGCATTGTCGCCCCTCGAACGGTTCACGATGAGCCCCACTATAGTGCAGAAGCCGAGCCGCGAGGTGCCGCAGAGCACGCCGTGAGGGTCGGGGTTCGGGGCCGCTACAGCAACACGTCGCTGCGTACGTTCCGGCACACCGAGCCGGTGGTGCTCGATCCGCTCCACGATGAGGAGGTGTGGCAGGTCGTTCGTTTGCTGGGGTGCGTGCGCGCGCCGGCTGGCCGCGCGCATTCACGAGGTCAAGGGCGGGTATCCGGTCTACGTCATCGGGGCACTCAAGACGCTGTTCGCACAGAAGTGGCTCGCGGTGGCCGCCCACAACGGGCGAGTGAATCCTGCCGGGCACAGGAATCGCTGGACGCATAGGTGCCGACACTGGTGCCGTCGGTCCACGAATCGATCGCCGAGCGCATGAGTGTCTGCTTGGCGAGCTGCACGCCGTGCAGATCACGATCGCGGTCGCGGTGCGCGGGTGCGCGGCGGACGTGGTGTCCCACGTGCACGGGGCATCTCGCGACGGGCACGCGGCGGCCGGGGACGTGGGCGTGGAGCGGCACATCCTGGTGGAGGAGAACGGGCAGTACCAGTGCGCGCATCCAGATGATCGCGCGTGACGTGTAACGCGCTCGGCACCGCACGCCGGCGCGAGGTGCACGGCGCCTTGGCGCTGGCCATCGACCACGTGCGGCCGCTTAACCACATAGCCAGCCTCGGCGTCATCGCGTGGCACGCCGAGGAGCCCGGCGAGCGCGTGATGGCGTACCGACATGCCGTCGTGTCTACCAAGTTGTGCGAGCGCCGCTTCGCCGCGGAGGAGGCACTGGTCTGGCTCGACCTGGCGGCGGGAACGGCCGCGACCGTGGAGCAATCCGATGCAGCGAATCGGACGACTGCGCGGCTGCTGGAGGGGGTAGGTGGCCCGATGTGTTCATGGCACCGCTCACCTCCGGCTCTCTCCGCGGGTTGGCGCCGACGGAAGTGGACCTGCCCGCGCGGCCGCTATCGCCGCGTCGGCGGCGCCGTTCGCTCCGCGTTATTTACCCGTGGCTCCGCGCCACCAATTGCGCGTGCGCGCGGGGCGGCGGTGTGGTTCAGCCCTTGGTCGCCGCAACCAACGCGCGGTACACCGGGACGTTAGCATTGCGCGGGGCGAGCCCATGAGCAGTACGCCCTCCTGTCCGTATGCCGCACCGCGTACTCCGGACTCAACGGGGGCATACTCGATCGAAGCTGCAAGCGAGTCTACCCCCGTTGGTCAGTCCTCATTCGTCGCTGCGCGCGGAACGTCAGGTTACCCCTTTGCACCCGCCTGCACGCGTTCGCCGAAGATCGGCGTGCGGCCACGCACTCGTCACCCGGGTACGGTACGTACGGGAAGATCTTGTGCGCCGGAGGCGCCTTGTCGAGCGTGTTCAACCGGTTGAAGCGGCGCGCGTGCCACCACCGGTGCCCGAACGCGAAGAACAAGTGAGTAGTGGCGGTTGTGCAGCACTTCGGTGGCGAACTGGTCGTCGCTGCTCCCGGCCGTCGGCGCCGTCGGCGTGAGCCCGCCCGAGTTCGTGCGGATGGAGCGGATGCCGTTGATGCCGCCCTGCTTTGTTGGCCGTGAACCACCTCCACCCGATGTCGTTGCCGAAGCCCAGCGTGTAATGAGCTTCACCGAATCCGAGAGAGACGTGGCTGGATCCTTCGGCTGTGGGCGTTTGCCGAATCTGTCACCGGAATTCCGTGAGGCTCGTTAAGAGTTGTCGTTAGGCGCCGACACCTCGGGCCGGTCAGAGAACGGCCAGCCCCATGATCGCTGGCCACTGTCCGCGCCGACCGGGCGGGCGAGCCGTTGGTACGCCCGCGGCCACCTGCCCGGCCCGCCGGCGCCGGGGTTCGGGTCCCGCCGGCTAGCAGTCGCCCGACCCCGCGTTGTTGAAGACGTAGGTCATGGCGCTGTTGGTTGCCCCGCCCGAGTTCACGGTGGCGGTCAACTGGAAGTCGCCCTGCCAGGCGGCGACGGAGAGGGACTGGGTCTGGGCGGTCCCGAGCTCCTCCGTCGTCCCGGTGTTGACCCAGTAGACCGACCACTGGTAGGCGTACGACCCGGTGCCCCCGGTCGCGTTCACCTGCCACTGGTACGTCCCCGCGCTGCAGACCGTCTGGTCGCCGGTCATGCTGACGTACAGCGGGTCCGGCTGAATCGTTGCTTGCACGCTCGCGGTGTCCGACGAGCTCCACGGCTGGTTCGAGCTGTCCAGCAACCCAGTGTTTGTGAGTGTCAAGTGCGCCGACACCGTCGCTGTGGAGCCCACGGTGCCGGTCCCCATTACGGTAACGCTTCGCGATGCCGTGTTCGTGATCGAGCCGTTCGCGTTCACGAAGTAGTTAAGGCCGCCGCCCGTCCAGTTGTGAAGCTCGAAACTGAAAATCCTCTCGCCTCCAGGCGGAATGGTCGTCGGATTCCCCGCGGCTGCCGAAATTATCACGGGGGGGAGGGTGTTGTTCGAAAAGTACGCGGAATCCGTCTTTGATGCGCCACCTTCCGCACCCTTAACCGTGCAGAGCACGAAGGTTGAGCCGACCGTCGGGCCTCCGGTAAAGACAGCCGTGGTCCCCGAATCGTTCGAGATGTATTGCGGTGTGATCGTAACCACAGACGGGTTCCTTGCGACCCACGTTCGCTTCTGCCAGGGGTTCACTTGGCCCAATTGGTCGAAGCCGGAGCAGCGGGCGAGTTCCGTTCGGCGATAACCAGGGATTGTAAATGGGGGGACATAAACCTCAACCCTGGTGACTGGGCGTTGGTCGAGCAGTGGCCGCGACGGCGGTGCCGTTATCCGTGCGGTTGATGGGCGATCGGAACAGGCCACACAAAGCATCGCTAGCCCCACACCGGTGACGGCATGGATCGCCTGATACGAAGAGCGCGTCAGCATTCCTACCTCCCGAGTTGCCACATAGTGCTGGCGTCGCCCTGGGGACGTAGCACCACGTGTGGTTAGGCAGAGACGGCGGCACAATCGTACCGATCTGCGCGTGAACCTGCGACACCGAGCTCTGGGCTTAACCCGATTTGGTGGACACGGGTTTAGGAGTACTTGCACTGCCTCACGGAGTCGCGCTCCATACGCGGCTAGACTCACGTAGCCGAGTGTCGAGTGCCGCCGCTCGCGATTGTACCGTAACCGCACGACATCGTTCCGTCGTTAGGCGTAGGTGCGGACTACGCTACACGCGGCGACGCAAACCACTAATCTTGCTTCGTTTCGGCGAGTCCATCGCCGTCGTGATGATTGCGGCGCCCGCATACCGCGTCAAAGGGCGTACATCACGTGTTGCTGCACAATCTTCTTCCAGACTGTGAGGTCGGCCACTGTAAGTCCGTCCCGGCACCCCCACGGTACCCGTGATCGAATGTGCGGCCGATCCCGCGCAATGAGCATGTGGGCCCCCATTTACGACATCTCGGCTACGCGATGTCGAGCGATGCGTATCTCCCAGCGTCACGACGTGAGCTACTGCAGATGCCCGATCAAGAGTGGCTCCCATCGGCCGTAGCCAGCGCCGCGTAGCATCGTGTGCGACGCACGCGTTGTTTTTTGTCAATAGCACTGGAGCATCGTCGCAACCACGACCACGGGCGCCCACCCTAAGTGGACGGCTTCAGAGTTTGAGATAGCACCGTTTCAGGGGCGTCGGCGGCCGATCGGTGCCATCGGAATCCCAGACGTGGTCCACTAGTCACTGCACGCTCGTTATCCCCGTCACTGCACACTCGTTATACCAACCGTACTGTACGGGCGCCCCGATGCGGGCGGGAAGACGCATTCGCCGGTGCGATCAGTCGCTCGCCTGCCGTCACTCGCGACATCGAGTGTCGAGTAGTCGGCCGGAACGCGGCACGAGGTTGAGACCCTCTCCCAGTGAGGCAACAATGCTGCACCGATCTCTTTACCTGCCGGTCCGCTCCGTGATCAGCGCGGCTCTCGCCGTGACCACCGCGGCGTGCGGCGATGCCCCAGCAGGCAGCCGCGTCGTTGCTCCGCCTACAGGCGTTTCGAAAGACTGGGGGCCGCTCAACCGGGTCGACGTGATAGGCAACACCTGGGTCAAGCCGGCTTTCCACCGCACCAAAGCCTTAGAGTGCAAGGGCTATGACTACCACGGCGAAGTCTATAAGACCAATCGTCGTACGTGGCGGGTCAAGGATACCGGCATAGTGTCGGTTACACCGCACTACACGTGGGATGATTCTGGAAGCACCGCGACCCTCACCGGGGGATCAACCATCGGCTCAACGTGGGTCTTCTGCACCATTAGGCAGTATCAGCCCCCGTACGTCGAAACGATGACTGATTCCGTGCAGGTCTACAACGATCCGACGACATGGTACATCACCTGGAATGACAACAATGCGTCGAACATTCCGCCGGGCAGCCAGAGGATGTTCAACTTCATCCTCAGGCGGTGGGACGGCGGCGTCGATCTCGGCGGCGCGCTCGATTTCGCCGTTAGTGGGAGCGGAACGAAGTTCGGCCAAGGATTGCGGACCGTTACCGTGCAGGCTACCGGGGCGCTGAATCAGACAATTGGCATCACAGCCAGCATGTCCTACTCGGACTCGACGCTCCTGAACGCGTTGAATCAGCCCTACACCTTTTCGACCAGTACATCGCACTCAGTCACCATCGCGTACGATCCCGTGTACGCCAGCATGACCGGCGACCAGACGGTCTGCAGCGCGGGGACGTACCAGTGGCAGGTGAACGCGACCGGGGGCACCGGGTCGTACGCCTACCAGTGGTCGGTCTACTGGGTCAACACCGGGACGACGGAGGAGCTCGGGACCGCCCAGACCCAGTCCCTCTCCGTCGCCGCCTGGCAGGGCGACTTCCAGTTGACCGCCACCGTGAACTCGGGCGGGGCAACCAACAGCGCCATGACCTACGTCTTCAACAACGCGGGGTCGGGCGACTGCTAGCCGGCGGGACCCGAACCCCGGCGCGGGCATAGCGCCGGCCTCGACGGCGCCGACAATCGCACGGGACAGGGGTGTCAGCCGATGCGATACTGGCGCTGCACGTCACCTATCGCCTTCGGCCATACCTCGCAACCAAGGCTGTTACCCGGCGTAGATGGTGAACCGGAGTTATAACGTCGCATCGTTAGGTGCCGTCGACCCGGGTGTTGCGACGGCACCTACGTTCACGAATCGGGCGACTGGCCCCACAGCGCTTCTGATCACGTATGAGCTTCGGTGCGGTGGTGGCCCGAGGTCGTCATCGCACCGTCTGCTATTGGGGTGGTTCAAGAACGGACGCGCGACGTTGTCCGTCGCTGACGTGTTGACGCTGAACGACGCACCGCTCCGCAAGAAGACCGGCCAGTGCACAATGCTCTCGCGGAGCGGCAACACAATGCACGACTACCCGTCGTTCGAGGAGTCGGGCATCTGGCTGTTGACCATGGCGCCGCACGAGACGGGCTAGGGCGGCGTGAGGCGCAACCTCACGCCGCTCCAGCCAGGCTGGGTGTACAAGGGGTGGATGGCCCGCGACACGCCTAACGCGGAACGGCTCTCGGCCGGCAAGTTCCTGCCCGACGCAACCGGTGCCGCCAACTTGCGTGGAGACACCAGGCAGGGTGAGTTCGCCGGTGTCCCGGGCTACCTCAGGGGGGCATTTCAGGGTGACGACAGGATCGTGAGCCCGTTAAGATCCCCTGTACCGGGTGGGCTCACGCTGCCGCTAAACCTGCGCGAGAAGACCGCGAGCCGGGCTTCACGGTGGACGCACCTGCTTACGATCGAGCCGCCGTCGGACCGGGGCGAGCCGCCCACAACGCCGCGCCCGTTCACCGTGCGTCCGCACCGCGACTCATTGGCGGCGGGCCGTGCGCGCCGCGCACGATCAGGTTCCACGCCGACGGTGTGCCAGGGGGCGAGGTCGTGCGTGCTGCGCTGATGCCTCGTCCCGCGCGATCAGCGGCACTTCGCGCGGCGGTCGCTTCCGCGGTAGCGCTGCTGCACGTCGCCATGTACGACGCCGTGGTGGCCGCCTGTGACGCGAAGTATTCCTACAACCGGCGCGCGCCCGCGCGCGCGAGCGGCCGCTTCCAGGCGCTCGTGCCCATGAATGCGAGCCTGAGCTACGCGTCGGAACACGCCGCCGCGGCCGCGGCCGCGGCGATGATCCTCTCGTACGCGTTCCCGCTCGAGGACACCGCGGCGTTCACGCGTCAGGCGCGCGAAGCGACCGAGTCGCGCATCGTCGCCGGCGCGGCCTATCGCAGCGACGTCGATGCCGGCTTGGCGTTAGGCACGGCGGTGGCGCGACGCGTGCTCGACCGTGCCATGCAGGACGGCTCGGCCCAGTCCTGGACCGACTCGGTGCCGACCGGCGATGGGATGTGGCAGCCCACGCCGCCACGGCGCGTCGGGGTGCCGTTCGACGCCATGGCCGGCTCGTGGCGCACCTGGGTGCTCCCGTCCGGAGACGCCTTCCGCCTCCCGCCGCCTCCCGCGGTGGGAAGCCCGCGGTTCACCGCCGACATGAATGAGCTCCTCCAGCTCGCGGGCGGCGGGCGCACGCAGCAGCAGATCGACGCGGCGCGCTACTGGGCCACCGATGCGCCGTCGATCCGCTGGGAGCTGTTCATCGAGGACGAGATCGCCGCGCACCGTCTGAGCGGGCCGCACGCCGCGCGCGCCCGCGCCTACCTGAGCGCCGCGATGTACGACGCGTTCGTCGCGTGCTGGGACGCGAAGTTCACGTACTGGCTCGCGCGCCCGGTGACGATGGACCCGTCGCTCCGCACCGTGTTCTCGACGCCTCCCTCCCCGTCCTATCCGTCGGGACACTCCACGCAGTCAGCGGCCGCCGCCGAGGTGATGGCGGAGCTGTTCCCCGATCGGGCGGACGTCTACCGGAAGGAGGGAGAGGAGGCGTCGCTGTCACGCGTGTGGGCGGGCGTCCACTACCGGTTCGACGTCGAGAGCGGCGAGGCGCTCGGCAAGCAGGTCGGCGACGCGGTGGTGGCGCGGATGCGCGCCGATGGGGCGCGCCGCTAGCGGGCGCGCCGGGAGGCGCGCCCGCCGTCACGCGCTCACGCCACGTCCACCTGCCGCACGTTGAGCTGCGCGGCTCCCGTTGGCGCGCCGTCGACGTGGAGCAGGAACGTGTAGCGCCCCGCCGTCGTGAGCTCGAGGAGGTCGAACTGGAGCGGCAGGTCGACGGCAATCGAGTCCACGCCGGACGGCGCCGGGGGCAGCGTGATGTCGCCCCCAGGCCGCCCGATCTCCTGTCCGGCTGGATCGGTGATCCCGACCTCGATGCGATGACCCCTGCCGGTCTCGTCCGTGGTGAAGTGCAGGCGCGCGGCGAACGCCAGCCGCGGAACGTTCACCGGGAGCGACGCGGTCTGGAGCTCGTTCAGAATGCCGATCAACGACGGTTTCCCGTCGTTGGCGATGATGACCTGGTCGCAGAGGACGACGTATTGGAGGTGCATTGAGGGATCAGGATTGGGAACGGGGAACAGGGGCCGTGCGCTGCGTGCTGCCCGCCGCTGCGTGCTGGGGCCGAGCGCTCCCCGCTGCGACCGCGTGCTGCCCGCTTGGCTGAACGTTACCCGCTGCGGCTGACGGCGGGCGGCTCCGATCGGTATCGGCTTCAGGGTAGCACACCGCATGCGCGATACGCTACCCCCGGCGGGATCCCCCGCCTAACGCTTGCGCAGGGTGCCGACCCAGCCCCCGACGAGCGTGCCGGCGATGCCCACCGCCGGGAGGATCGGGCGGTACCAGTCCGGCTGGCCGGACGGGGGCGTGCCGCCCTGTAACAGCTCCGGGAGCGACATCAGCAGCACGACGCCGGCCAGCACGGCCGCGTGCGTGAACGGCCTCCGGGTGGCCAGTCGCGTGGCGACCCAGCCGCCGGCCACCGCGCCCGCAAAGGAAAAGATGAGGTTCGCGGCGAGGTACGCCGCGGGGAGCGTCGTCCCCGTGGCGGTGACGACATGACGCGCAGATTCCCCGGGACGAACAGGAGCGTTGCCGCCATCGTACCGACCATCACGCAGACAATCATCGCGACGAGGCCGCTCGCGACCGCGAGAACGGAGCGGCCCATGATCAGCCTTCCGCGACGGTTGCCATGGGCGCGGGCGCCGCGCCGTCGGCCAGCCCGCCCCGCTGGCGTCCGAGCTCGGCATGGCGCTCACCGAGCACGCGCGACGGCCTGCCGCCTAACGCCCCGCCCGCGTCCCCGAGGAACCCGGCGAACAGCGGGCGCGACAGCTCGTCGGTGTCGCCGTACTCGATGTGGCCGGCGAACGAGGTGAGTCCACGCCCGAGGCGCGCGGCCGTGTAACGCCCGCCCATCTCCTCCGTGCGGGTATGGGCGTCGGGGGATGTTGCGCGCAACGTCGGCCCGATGCCCGGTGTGATGGCCCGGCACTCAGTCGCGATTCACCTGGCGACGCGTCGTACGCCCTGAGCCACCATGAGCACCACGGAGATCGGAAAGAGCACGTGGTAGAGCCCGTTGTGGAAGCCCAGAAAAACCCAGCCAATGAACCAGGCCACGAAGATGATGAAGCCCAGCATACCGAGAATGCCGATGCGTTCGAGCATGAGCGTGCCTCCTCTCCGAACGGCGGGCGGGCGCAAGCGCTGCGTCGCACACGCCTACGGTGGAACACCCGAAGGCTGGTGGCAAGGACTGCCTCGCCCTGCCACCCGTGACGCCCGCCGCCAATACACGATTACTGCGCCAGTTTCGCGCCGCACGGACCGATCGACGGAGGAAACGAGATGATGAAACCGCTTCCAATCCCCCCACGACCCAGGTTGCTCGCTGTCATGCTCCCGGGTGTCGTCGCAGCCGTGGCATCCGTCCCCGCCACTCCGCGGTCTTCACGCAGCGAAACGGCCTCGGGAAGCCAAAGCTTCCCGAGGCCGTTTCATTCTGCTTCCCGAATGGCACGCGCGGCGGCCTGCCTGGCCACGGACGGCGTCACCGGGTCCGCACGTCAGTCGCCCGGGTTCCCCGGCAGCAGCGGCTCGAGCGCCGGCGCTTCCGCGCCCCGCTCGGTGCATAACGCGAACGTCTTCTCGCCCGACGCGTACATCGACACGCCCGCGTGCCGCCCCTGCTTGTCGAGGATGAAGAAGCGGATGTTGAAGTTCGGCAGCCCGCGCGCGTTGAGCAGCCGCTGCTCCACCGTGTTGGCGCGGATGCGCTTGAGCGCCTCCATCCCCGCGTCCTTGGGGTGCATGCCGCGGCGCATGCTCTCGACGATGAGGTACGACGAGAGGTTGTAGAGGTTCGCCTCGCCGCGCCCCGTCGAGCCGGCCGCGCCGACATCGTTGTCCACGTAGAGACCGGCGCCGAGGATGGGCGAGTCGCCCACCCGTCCCGGGATCTTCCACGCGAGACCGCTCGTCGTGGTGACGCCGCAGATGTCGCCGTTCGCGTTGATGCCGTTGCAGTTGATCGTCCCCCAGAACGTGCCCTCCGGGATCAGGCCGTCGCGCACCATGGACCATCCCGCCTCTACTGCTCGGCGGCCGAAGTCGCGGCGCGGCATCGTGGCGAGGTCCGCGTCGCCCGGGTCCTTCTCGTGCTTGTCCTTCTCGCGGATTTGCCGCTTCGACGGATCGAGCCAGTGTTCGGGGTCCATGCGCCGGCGCCACTCCAGCCACAGGCGGCGCGACCGCTCCGTGTTGAGGTCCGCCTCGATCGCGAAGCCCAGCGCGCGGGCGAACTCCTGCGCGCCCTTGCCGGCCAGGAGGTGATGGTCGGTCTGGTCCATCACCGCCTGTGCGACGAGCGACGGCGTGCGCACGCCCTCGATGGCGGCCACGCCGCCGGCGCGGCGCTTGGGGCCGTGCATGCACGAGGCGTCGAGCTGCACGACGCCATCGGCGTTCGGCAGCGCGCCGTAGCCGATGCCGGTCTCCTCGGGGTCGAGCTCCGGGATGTTGACGCCGGCGATCAGCGCGTCGAGGACGTCCTTGCCCTCGGTGATCAGCCGGAACGCGCGCTCAACGGCGCACTCCAGGCCGCCGTTGCGAAACTGGATGCCGCTGGCGTCGGCGATGACGAGCGGGCGGACGGCGGCGCGCGCGTGGACCGCGGGCGCGCCGCGGGGCTCACGGGCACCGATGCCTAACGATACAGGAGGCACCGCGGCCGCGAGTCCGGCCGTGGCGGTCGCGCGCACGAAGTCGCGACGATTGATCGTGTCGTGGCTCATGGAGACCTGTCCGAGTGGTGACGCCAATGTCGGCCGCGCGGTGGCGCCGCGCCACCGACACGAGAGGCTGCTTGACATTCCCCCCCGGCAGGGCAACGTAGGGTCGCTGGCCCTGCCGGCCAGGACCGCCGCGGGTCCCCCAGCCAGAGCACATCGTACCTACGCTCCATCCGGAGGTGGATCATGTACGCCGTCACCCGAACCTACACCGGCGCAGCCGCACTCGTCGATGCGCTGACGCGGAATCGCGAGGAAGTCGAACGGCTCATTACCACGGTTCCCGGCTTCGTGTCGTACTACGCATTCCGCTCCGGCGATGGCATGACGTCGGTGACCGTGTGCGAGGACAAGGCGGGGGCCGAGGAGACCACCCGGCGCGCTGCCGACTGGGTTGGCGAAAAGCTCTCGGGCACGGGAATGAGCGCGCCACAGATCAACGTGGGTGAGGTGTTCCTGGAGTTCGCCGCGCACACGACCGCCCACGCGCGCGGCTGACGCGGATCGCCCCTCGGGCGACCGCCGATCGCTATCGCTCAGTCCGCCCTCCACCGCCCACGCAGCTACGAGAGTGGGGGCATTCCCTTTGTGAACGACCTCGCGACGCCAGCGCGTCGCGAGGTCGTCTCCTTTGAGCGACTGGCTCTTGCCATTTGTCATCGGATGACAATATGATCTTGTAGAAATCCGGCTCACCACCCTTCGGCCGCGACCCCATATGCGTTCCGCGTTCGGACGACCCGCGGTGCTCATCCTCGTCGCCCTCGGCGCCGTATCCACCGGCTGCGCCAGCTCTCGCGCCGGCGCGGCACGGAGCGATCGCAACTTCATCATGCGCGAGCAGATCCTCGAGCACCGCTTCGCGAACGCATACGAGGCCGTCGAGGCACTCCACTCCAACTGGCTCCGCGCCAAAGTCACCGACAGCTTCCAGACGCCCTCCGAGATCCGCGTCTACATGGACAACACGCTCCTCGGTGGCATCGAAACGCTGCGCGCCATCAACCCGAACAACATCAAGTACATCCAGCACTTCGATGGCGTGTCCGCCACGGCCCGCTGGGGACTCGACCACACGCAGGGCGTAATTCTGGTGATGACACACGAGTGATGCGCGGCCGCCAACTGAGCCCCGCGCTCGCCGCCTCACTCGCGCTATTCGCCGCCCCCGTGGCGCTGGCGACGGCGCAGCGCACCGGGCCCGACGCCGCCTACGTGTCGCCTAACACCGGCGCCGGCCGGTTCGCGCTCGCCGCCGCCGGACGCGCCGCACCCGTCTACGTCAGCGGGAACGACTACCCGGGCGTCGTCCGCGCCGCCGGCGATCTGCGCGCCGACATCGGTCGCGTGGCGGGCACCGAACCGATGCTGTCGACCGAGGCGCTGCCCGACGCCCGCGAGCTCGTGATCATCGGCACGCTCGGCAGGAACGCCCTCATCGACCGCCTCGCGCGCGAGGGCAAGCTCGACGTGCGCGGCGTTGCCGGCAAATGGGAGACGTTCGTCCTGCAGGTCGTGCCGAAACCCGAGCCCGGAATCGACCGGGCGCTCATCATCGCCGGCAGCGACAGGCGCGGCACCATCTATGGTATATACGACCTCTCGGCGCAGATCGGCGTGTCTCCCTGGTACTGGTGGGCCGACGTGCCGGTGCGGAAGCAGGCATCGCTGTTCGTACTCCCCGGGCGCCACACGCAGGGCGAGCCGGCCGTGAAGTACCGCGGGATCTTCATCAACGATGAAGCGCCCGCACTCTCGGGGTGGACGCGCGAGAAGTTCGGCGGGTTCAACCATCAGTTCTACGAGAAGGTCTTCGAGCTCATCCTGCGCATGAAGGGCAACTACCTGTGGCCCGCCATGTGGGGGAACGCGTTCGCGGACGACGACACGCTGAGCCCGCGCCTCGCCGACGAGTACGGCATCGTGATGGGGACGTCGCATCACGAGCCGCTCACGCGCGCCCAGGCCGAGTGGCGCAAGTACGGCAAAGGCCCGTGGAGCTACGAGCAGAACGACTCGGTCCTGCGCGAGTTCTGGCGCGGCGGCATGCGGCGCATGGGCACGCGGGAGAACATCGTCACCATCGGCATGCGCGGCGATGGCGACATGCCGATGACCGAAGGCAGCAACGTCGAGCTGCTCGAGCGGATCGTCGCCGACCAGCGCAAGATCATCGCCGAGGCGACCGGCAAGCCGGCGGCCGACACGCCGCAGCTCTGGGCCCTCTATAAGGAAGTGCAGGACTACTACGACAAGGGGATGCGCGTCCCCGACGACGTGACGCTGCTCTTCGCCGACGACAACTGGGGGAACATCCGCCGGCTGCCCGCGCGCGCCGATCGCGCGCGCCGCGGCGGCTTCGGCATCTACTACCACTTCGACTACGTCGGCGGCCCGCGCAACTACAAGTGGATCAACACCAATCCCATCGCGCGCGTGTGGGAACAGATGCACCTCGCCCACGAGTTCGGCGCGAACCGGATCTGGATCGTGAACGTCGGCGACATCAAGCCCGTCGAGTTCCCGACGCAGTTCTTCCTCGACTACGCGTGGAACCCGGAGCGCTGGCCGGCGGGGCGACTGCCGGAGTACACGCGTCGTTGGGCGGAGCAGCAATTCCCCTCGCTTCGCTCGGGGCAGGCTGATTCGGTGCGCGATGGCTGGGCGGCGGAGATCGCCGACATCGTGACCACGTACTCGAGGTTCAACGGTCGTCGCAAACCGGAGCTGCTCGCGCCCGAGACCTACAGCCTGACGAACTACCGCGAAGCCGAGACGGTCGTGGCCGAGTACGACGCGCTCGCGGAGCGCGCGGAGCGGCTGTCGAAAGCGCTGCCGGCCGAGTATCGCGATGCGTTCTACCAGCTCGTACTGCATCCGGTGCAGGCGAGCGCGAACCTGAACGACCTGTACGTGACGGTCGCGAAGAATCGGCTGTACGCACAGCAGGGTCGTGCGGCAACCAACGACCTGGCCGATCGCGCGCGGGCGCTGTTCGAGCGGGACGCCGAGATCTCGCGGTACTACAACACGGAGCTCGCCGGCGGGAAGTGGAGCCACATGATGGACCAGACGCACATCGGCTACACGTACTGGCAGGAGCCGCCGCGCAACGCGATGCCGCGCGTGGACGTGATCCAGGTGCCGGTGCCGGCGGAGATGGGCGTGGCGTACGAGGGGCAGGTGCCGTTCGGCGTGCCCGGGCAAGGGCCGCCGCCGGGCGGTCCGGTGCGGCCGCGCGAGCCGGCGCTCCCCGAATTCGATGCGTATCAGCAGCAGACGTATTACATCGACGTGTACAACCGCGGGCAGACGCCATTCGAGTACACCGTCGAGACTGGCGAGCCGTGGGTCATCGTCTCGCCCGCGCGCGGGACGGTGGAGAAGGAACGGCGCCTCACCATCAGCGTGGACTGGAGCCGGGTGCCTAACGGCAAGCATCGGACTCCGATCACGCTGAAAGGTCCGGGCGGCGGGGGGTTCGGTGCCGGCCCCCGCGTCATCCAGGCGATCGTCAACAACCCGGCCACGCCGAAGCGTGAGCAGGTGACCGGCTTCGTCGAGGGGAACGGCTACGTCTCGATGGAGGCCGAGCATTACTCCCGCGCGGTTGCCTCAGGGTCCATCCGCTGGCAGCGGATTCCGGACCTCGGCCGCACGCTCTCGGGGATGACGGCGCTCCCGGCGACGGCCCAGCGCCAGACGCTGGGCGGCGACGGGCCGCGGCTCGAGTATCGCGTCTTCCTCTTCGACACCGGCACGGTAACGGTGAAAGCACATCTGTCGCCGACGCTCGACTTCCGCGGCGCGACAGCGGGGCTGCGCTACGCGGTGTCGATCGACGACGAGCCGCCGCAGGTCGTGAACATGACGGCCGACAGCTCCGGCGCGGCCTGGGAGCGGTGGGTCGCGAACAGCATCAACGTGCAGGCGACGAGGCACGTGGTCAGCCGGCCCGGTGAGCACGTGCTGAAGTTCTGGCTCGTGGACCCGGGGGTGGTGCTCCAGAAGCTCGTCATCGACGCCGGAGGGGAGCGGCCCAGCTATCTCGGGCCGCCGGAGAGCTTTCGGCGGTGACGGCCGGCGTTAGGCGATGCCGCTCATGAGGGCGTGGCCCATCCTCGTCGCGCTGTGCCTCGCCGGCACCGCGAGCGCCGCGGCCGCTCAGGTCGATGCGGCGCCCTCGCGGTTGCGGCCGGCGCGGCTCTTCGCCGACGGCGTGGTGCTGCAGCGGGGCGCGCCGATACCGGTGTGGGGGTGGGCGCCCCCGACGACCGCCGTGTCGGTGCAGCTCGCCGGCCGCACGCGGCTCGTCACCGCCGACGCCGCGGGCGCGTGGCGTGTCACCTTTCCGGCCATGCCGGCGGGTGGGCCGTGGGAGATGTCCATCGCCGCGCTCGGCGAACGCATCGCGGTTCGCGACATCCTCGTCGGCGACGTGTGGGTCGCGTCCGGACAGTCGAACATGGAGTGGCCGGTCGCGTCGGCCGACAACTCGGCGAACGAGATCGCCAGCGCGAACGATCCGAAGCTCCGCGCGTTCAACGTACCGCATTCGTACTCGGAAACGCCGGAAGCGGACGTGACCGGCGGGAGCTGGACCGCCGCCGACCCACAGCACGTCGGCAGCTTCACCGCGGTCGGCTACTTCTTCGCCCGCGCCTTACGAAAGTCCGTCGGGGTCCCGATCGGCCTCATCCACACCTCCTGGGGCGGGAGCAACATCGAGACGTGGATGAGCCGCCGCGCACTGGGCATGACCGACAGCGCGTGGAACCGCGTCGTGCAGGACGAGCACGCACGCGCCGACGCGACGCGCGAGGCGCTCCGCGCGAAGCTCGGCGCGCTGCCCACCAGCGATGCCGGTCTCGGGAACGGGCGAGCCGTCTGGGCCGACGCCGCGCTCGACGACAGCGACTGGGCCACGATCCCGACACCGGGACTCTGGGAGTCGGCCGGCTACGACGGGATGGACGGCACCGCGTGGTACCGAACGTCGTTCGTCCTCGACGACGAAGACCTGGGGCGGCCGATCCGCCTGTCACTCGGGCCGATCGACGATTCGGACATCACGTGGGTGAACGGGGTCGAGGTGGGGCGCACCGAGCAGGCGTACGCCCAACCGCGTCTCTACCCGGTGCCGGCGTCCGCGCTGCGCTCCGGAAGGAACGTCGTAGCCGTGCGCGTGGACGACACGGGCGGCGGCGGCGGCATCTCTGGCGAGCCGGCACTGCTCTATGTCGAAGTGAACGGCACGCGGCGGCCGTTGGCGGGAGCCTGGCGCTTCAAGGTCGGCGAAGTCTCGATCCGGCCCGACGCGCAGCGCATCAACAAGGTGCCCACGGTGCTGTACAACGCGATGCTGCATCCGCTGCTCCCCTTCCCCATCAAAGGCGTGATCTGGTACCAGGGGGAGTCGAACGCGAACACGGTGGAGCAGGCCGCCGCGTATCGCCAGTCGTTCCAGTCGCTGATCACGAGCTGGCGGCGCGAATGGAGCGGAGCAGGCGGCGACTTCCCCTTCCTCTGGGTGCAGCTGCCTAACTACGGCCCGGTCGATTCGGTACCGCCGGCCGCCAGCGGATGGGCGACGCTGCGCGAGTCGCAGGCCGCCGCGCTCACCCTGCCGAAAACCGGCCAGGCCGTCGCGATCGACCTCGGCGGACCTAACGACCTTCACCCGCGCAACAAGCAGGACGCCGGGGCGCGACTGGCCCTGACGGCGCGCGCCGTGGCGTACGGACAGTCGGTCGTGGCGTCAGGTCCGACGTACCGCCGGCACGTCGTGCGCGACGGCCGAGTCGTGATCGAGTTCAACCACCTCGGTGGTGGGCTCGTGTCGCGCGCCGCGGGCGGCCGGGTCACCGGCTTCGCCATCGCCGGCGACGATCATCGCTTCGTGTGGGCCGACGCCCGCATCGAGGGCGGCCGTGTGGTCGTGTGGAGCGACCGCGTTCCGAATCCGACGGCAGTCCGGTACCTGTGGATGAATAGCCCGAACGCTCCCGTGCTGTACAGTCGCGCGGGGCTTCCCGCCGCACCGTTTCGTACGGACGCCTGGTAGCCGTCACGCGTCCATCGCACCCGAGGATCGACTCATGACCCGACCGCTGGCCGCCGTCATCTGCGTCCTTGGCGCCGCCGGTGCGCTCGCCTGCCGCTCGCAACCCGCGGCGCACCCGGCAGCCGCGGCGACCCCGGCGGCGGCCACGTCGAACCCGCGCTTCGAGTGGTTCGCCTACGAGGGGAACGACTCGGTGTACCGCGCGCAGCGCGCCGGACCCGACGACTACTACAACCCGATCATCGCCGGCTTCTACCCGGACCCCACGATCATCCGCGTGGGCGGTGACTTCTACGTGGCGACGTCGAGCTTCGCGTACTTCCCGGGCGTTCCGATCTTCCACAGCAAGGATCTCGTCAACTGGACCCAGATCGGCCACATCCTCGACCGGCCGTCGCAGCTGAACCTGGACAGCGCGGGGGTTTCGCGCGGAATCTTCGCGCCGTCGCTGAGCCATCACGACGGCACGTTCTACATGATCACGACGCTCGTGGACCGGGGCGGGAACTTCTTCGTCACCGCCACCAACCCCGCCGGGCCGTGGTCCGACCCGATCTGGCTCCGGGAGCTCGACGGCATCGATCCGTCGTTCTTCTTCGACGACGACGGCAAGGTGTACATCCTGAACAACGGACCGCCCGTCGGCACGCCGCTCTACGAGGGCCACCGCGCGATCTGGATGCAGGAGTACGACATGGCCGCGAAGAAGCTCGTCGGCGCGCGGTCGGTGATCGTGAACGGGGGCGTCGATCTCGCGAAGAAGCCGATCTGGATCGAGGCGCCGCACATCTTCAAGCGCGACGGTGCGTACTACCTGATCTGCGCAGAAGGTGGCACGGCCGACCAGCACTCGGAGGTGGTGTTCCGGAGCGACTCGGTGCACGGGCCGTACGTGCCGTACGGGGGCAACCCGATCCTCACGCAGCGCCACCTCGACCCCACGCGGCCGTTCCCGGTCGAGACGACGGGCCATGCCGACTTCGTGGAGACGCCTAACGGGGAGTGGTGGGCGGTGTTCCTCGGCACGCGGAACTACGGACGTGACCTCTTCAACACCGGACGCGAGACGTTTCTGCTGCCGGTGCGGTGGGTGGACGGCTGGCCGGTGATCCTGACGGGCCGGAACACCGTGGCGTACGTGCACGCGCGCCCGAAGCTGCCGGCACAGCCGAAGCCCGCCGTCCCGCACAGCGGTAATTTCGCATTTCGCGACGAATTCGACGCCACCTCGCTTGCACCGTACTGGATGCTGCTCCGCACGTCGCGCGAGCGGTGGTACGATCTCACGTCGGCGCCCGGCTCGATCACCATCCGCGCGAGGCCGGTCGGTCTCGGCGACCGGGACCAGCCGTCGTTCATCGGCCGCCGACAACAGCACGGATGGGCCTCGGCGTCGGCGGCGATGACCTACGCGCCCGGGCAGCCGGGGGACGCGGCCGGGCTGGTCGCGTTCCATGACGAGGCGCACTACTACTTCCTGGCCGTCGCGGACTCCGGTGGCCAGCCGGTGATCCGCCTCGAGAAGCGCGCGGGGCAAGCGACGCCGGCCGAGGGCACGGTCGTGGCGTCGCAACCGATTCGGCTGTCGCCGAACAGTCCCATCTACCTCAGGATCCAGGCACGCGACGACCGATACGACTTCTACTACGGCACACGCCTCGACGAATGGACGCTCCTCGCGGGCGATGCCGACGGGACGATCCTGAGCACCAAGAGCGCCCGCAGCTTCGTGGGAACGGTATTCGGCATGTACGCCTACTCGCACGCGCCGTAGCCGAGCGGGCCGGTGGAGACCTTCGCGCTCCGCAACGCCGACGGCGTCACCGTACGCTTCATCGCGTACGGCGGCAGCATCGTCTCGCTCGAGGTGCCGGACCGGGACGGCCGCATTGCCGACGTCGTGCTGGGTTACGACTCGCTCGACGGCTACATCGGCGACCGCCACTACATGGGGCCGCTCATCGGGCGCTACGCGAATCGTATCGCGAGGGGTCGGTTCACGCTCGACGGGCGCGTGCACGCGCTGACGGTGAACGATGGCGCGAATCACCTGCACGGCGGGCGTCGCGGATTTCACAAGGTGCCGTGGGACGTGACGCCCTTCGAGGACGGTGGCGTGACCGGAGCCGTACTCTCGTACACGAGCGTCACGGGTGACGAGGGGTATCCGGGGACGCTCGCGGTGAGCGTCGTGTACACGCTCACGGAGGCGAGCGAATTGATCCTCGACTACGCGGCGATCACCGATGAACCGACACCGGTGAACCTCACGCAGCATGCGTACTTCAACCTCGCCGGCCACGATGCGGGCGACGTGCTCGGACACGAGCTCACGATCGCGGCGGCGCGGTTTACGCCGGTGGATGCGGGGCTCATTCCGACCGGCGAGCTGCGTGATGTGAGCGGTACGCCATTCGACTTCCGGTCCCCGCGCCTGGTTGGCGCGTCGCTCGGCACGGCCGACGAGCAGCTCCGCATCGGCAAGGGCTACGACCACAACTTCGTGCTCGACCGAGGCGGGACGGATGACGCCGTGGAGTTCGCGGCGCGACTGTACGAGCCGCGGGGTGGCCGGATGCTCGAGATCTACACGACGGAGCCGGGGATGCAGCTCTACTCGGGTGGCGGGCTGGCGGGGGTCGTGGGGAAGCACGGCTGCGTGTACGGGGCCAGTGCCGGTATCGCGCTCGAGACGCAGCATTTCCCCGACTCGCCTAACCAGCCGGCGTTTCCGTCAACGATTCTGCGGTCGGGCGAGGGATTCACGTCGCGCACGGTGTATCGGTTCTCGGTCTCGTGACGCAGGATCGTACTCCCGTGCACGGGCATCGAGATGCTGACGCTTTCGGGACACGACGACCGGTGAGCCCACCGCGGGCGAGGAACGCGGTGGGCACCGGAACGGCGAACACTGAACACGCTCTGACTGCGGCCACAGACGCCCGCGCGGCAACGGCGAACGCTGACGAGGCGGGAACGGCGGGAACCGCAGAGGACGCGGAGGACTGCTCGACTGGCCGAGATGCCCGCGCCGGCGGCCGTGAACTGATGGGAACGGCCTCGGGGCGCTATGACATCCCGGGGCCGTTCATTCTCAGTCCCGGCTCGTTGCGGTATGCCCTTCCCGAACGAGCAGTCCTCCGCGTTCTCTGCGTCCTCTGCGGTTCATTGCAGTTCACTGCGGTTCGCTGCGGTTCTCAGCGGGCGCTGCGTTCGCAGTTCTCTGCGCGGTGGCCTGCCGGTGGGGACTGCGGTCGTGGCTCGGGAACGGGCCCGGTATCGATGCCAGCCAGGGCGCACTGATGTGTGCCCGACGAATAGCAGATCACACACTCGAACCCGAAACATGAGACATCCGATCGCCGTCCTGTGCCTCGCCGTCGCGAGTAGCGCAGCCGCCCAGCAGCCAGCCTACCAGAACACGTCACTTCCGTTCGAGCAGCGCGCCGCCGACCTCGTGTCGCGCATGACGCTCGAGGAGAAGGTGTCGCAGATGAAGGACGTCGCGCCGGCCATCGAGCGGCTCGGCGTGCCTGCGTACAACTGGTGGAACGAGGCGCTGCACGGTGTCGCACGCTCCGGGCTCGCGACCGTGTTCCCGCAAGCGATCGGATTCGCGGCCACGTGGGACGACAGTCTCATCTTCCGCATGGCGACCGTGATCTCCGATGAGGCGCGCGCCAAGCATCACCAGTACGTGCGGAACGGCAGCTTCGGCCGGTACCAGGGGCTCACGTTCTGGTCGCCCAACATCAACCTCTTTCGCGATCCCCGATGGGGACGCGGCCAGGAGACCCTCGGAGAGGATCCGTTCCTCACCGGGCGATTGGCGGTGCAGTTCATTCACGGACTGCAGGGCGACGACCCGAGGTACTTCAAGACTGTCGCGACGGTGAAGCACTTCGCCGTGCACAGTGGTCCTGAGCCCGAGCGCCACACGTTCGACGCCGTGGTGAGCGAGCGCGACCTGCGCGAGAGCTATCTGCCGCACTTCGAGATGGGCATCCGCGAGGGCGGCGCCTACTCGCTGATGTGCGCGTACAACCGCGTTTACGGGAAGGCCGCGTGCGGCAGCGACCTGCTGATCCAGGACATCCTGCGCGGCGAGTGGAAGTTCCCCGGCTACATCGTCTCCGACTGCGGCGCCATCGACGACATGTACCTGCGCCACAAGGTCGTGCAGACGGCCGCGGAGGCGGCGGCGTTAGGCGTGAAGACGGGGACGGACCTCGACTGCGGGCGCGTGTACCCCAACCTCGTGGACGCGGTCAAGCAGGGACTGATCACCGAGGCGCAGATCGACACCTCGGTTACGCGCCTGTTCCTGGCGCGGTTCAGGCTCGGCATGTTCGACCCGCCGGAGATGGTACGGTGGGCGCGCACGCCGTTCAGCGTGCTCGACCAGCCGTCGCACCGCACGCTGGCACGGGAGGTCGCGCGCGAGTCGATGGTGCTGCTGAGGAACGACCGCGGCACGCTGCCGTTGCGGAAGGACCTGCGCACGATCGCCGTCATCGGCCCGAACGCCGACCAGTGGCGCATGCTGCTCGGCAATTACAACGGACTGCCGGCCGACCCCGTGACGCCGCTCCGTGGCATCCGCGAGGCCGTCTCGCCGCGCACGCGCGTGCTGTATGCCCGCGGGTCGGATCTCGCCGACGGGTTCCCGCTGCTCGAGGGCATTCCGTCCTCGGTGCTCCGGACACCGCTGGGGAGCCGCGGCCTGCGGGCGGACTACTTCGCGAGCCGCACGCTCCGGGGGACGCCGCTGTTCACGGCCACCGACACGACCGTCGATGCCGACTGGCACGAGGGTGCGCCGCGTCAGGGCATGAACGCGAACGACTTCGGCGTGCGCTGGACGGGCACCATCCGGCCGACGAGCACCGGCATGTACCGACTCGGCGTCATCGGCACGATGAAGGCCGAGCTCGCGATCGACGACAGCGTCATCGTACGCACCGTGTACGCGCAACGCGATGGCGAGTTCCCCGATCCGCGCCTCGCGCAGGGCGAGCCGCTGCGTCTGGAGGCGGGGCGCCGCTACCGAGTGCGCGTGGATGCGCAGGAGTCGTACGGAGAGGCCCAGCTCGAGCTGGTGTGGTCGCCGCCCACGGACGGGCTGCTCGCGGAAGCCGAACGCGCCGCCCGACAGGCCGACGCGGTCGTGATGTTCCTCGGCCTCACGGCGCGCCTCGAGGGGGAGGAGATGTCGGTGCAGATCGACGGCTTCCGCGGCGGGGATCGCACATCGATCGAGCTGCCGGCAGCGCAGCAGCGGCTGCTCGAGCGCGTGGTGGCCGTCGGCAAGCCGACCGTGCTCGTACTGCTCAACGGGAGCGCGCTGGCCGTGAACTGGGTGCAGGCCAACGTGCCGGCCATCGTCGAGGCGTGGTACCCCGGCCAGGCGGGTGGCAACGCCATCGCCGACGTGCTGTTCGGCGACTACAACCCGGGCGGCCGGTTGCCGGTCACGTTCTACAAGAGCGTGAACGACCTGCCGCCGTTCGACGACTACAGGATGGCCGGGCGCACCTATCGCTTTTTCACGGGTGAGCCGCTGTATCCATTCGGACATGGGTTGAGCTACACGACGTTCTCGTACGCGAACCTGCGCGCGAGCGCCGATCCGGTCGCGCCGAGCGATACGATCGTGGTGCGCGTGGACGTGACGAACTCCGGCAAACGCGCGGGTGACGAGGTGGTGCAGCTCTACGTGCGGCACGTGGGCTCGTCGGTGGAACGACCCAACCGGGACCTGCGCGGCTACCGGCGCATCACGCTGGCGCCGGGGGAGACGCGCACGGTGGAGATGCCCCTCGCCATCTCATCGCTCGCCTACTGGGACGCGGAGCGGGATCGCTGGGTCGTGGAAAACGAGCAGGTGCAATTGCAGGTCGGGGCGTCATCGAAGGACATCCGGCTCGAGCGAACGATTCGCGTTGCGCCGTGACACGCCCCACGAGGCGGGAATAGAGTGGGAACAGCCTCGGGGCTCCGTCGCCTATCGCGGCAGGCACGTTCGGGCCGCCTGTCTCGCGCCGGGCTTTCGGGCCGGCTTCATCGTCGCGCAAGGCCCAGCGGGGAACGGCGATGACGCGGATGACGCGGAAGAAGCAGGATCGCTCCCCGGCCGTTTCGCTTCCCCCCCATCCGCCCCATCGCCGTTCCCGGCTAGGGCCGGCGCAATGATGCGCGCTGAACGGCCACGTCATGGTGGCGCGACGGAGTTCCGGTCGTGGTAGCTCGCGTCGGATTCGGCGATCGTCCTGCCCCGATCTCGATCCAGACAGACACCAACGCGCGGCCGCGGGCTCAGCCCAGGACCGCAGCCGTCAGCTCACGGGGTGATGCTCCGGGTCCCACCGCTGCACGGCTTCCTCGACTCCCTCGAGGTGGGTCTTCATCCGCTCCACCGCCAGCGCCTCGTCGCGCTTCTCGAGCGCCTCGAAGATCGCGAGGTGTTCCTGATGGTCGCGCGCGCGTGAGCCGAAGATGCCGAGGATCAGCCGCTGCTCCTCGGTGAACAGGTCCTGCAGCACGTCCCGGAGCTGCGCGAGCACGGTGTTCCCAGACGCCAGCGCGATCTGGCGGTGGAACGCCATGTTGATCGGGTTCAGCACGTCGTCGTTGTCGAGATTCTCGCCCGCCGTCGCCAGCAGCCGCCGCATCTCATCGAAGTGCTCGGCCGTGGCATTGCGCACCGCGAGCGCCGTCGACTGCATCTCGATGGGCATGCGCGCCTGGATGAGGTCGAGGAGCAGCTTCTTCGTGACCTTCCCGGCGAAGTCGGGGCTCGCGAGCACGAGTACGTCCTGGCTGTTGCTCACGTAGACGCCCGAACCGTGGCGGATCTCGACGACCCCCACCGTCTCGAGCTTCTTCAGCGCCTCGCGTACCGTGGGATGCCCGACGCCGAACTGCCGCGCCATCTCCATGATCGGCGGGAGCCGGTCGCCCGGCCGGTAGTCGCCGTTCTGGATCATCCCCCGGATCCGACGTGCGAGTCGGTCGGCCAGGCTCTGTCGCAGCACTGGTTCGAATCCGTGTTTCATTCCGTCTCCTGCGGGTCCCCGTGACACCACACGACCGTGACCACTGCCCGACCCTACGGGACGAAGGCCGACTGCTTCGCCGCGCGGATGACGGCCTCGAACGCCGGCTTGGGCTGTCCCGCACGATCGAATAATAACGGATAGCTGGTTCGGCCCCGCACCGGCCAGTTGTTGAGCCACGAATCGCCGTCGGCCACGCCCCAGAACGTGATGCGCGAGATCACGTCGCGGTGCTTCATGTAGACGCCGAACAGCTCCGCGTACCGTTTCGCCAATGCCTGCTGCACCGAATCCGGCAGCCCCGCCGGGTATGGATCGAGCCGCGCCTCGGCCGCCGCGTTGAGCGTCACCTCCGCACCCTGGCTCCGCGTGGCGCGGGGCAACACGTCGATGTCCAGCTCCGTGATCATGACCTTCACGCCGAGTGCGGCGAAGGCCGCGATCGTGGAATCCTGCTGGGCGGGGGGCGGCCAGTCCATCTTGTTGTGCCCCTGCAGGCCGACAGCCGTCACCGGAATTCCCCGCGATTGGAGCTGCCTGATGAGCGCCACGGCGCCGTTCCGCTTCGGAGCGTTCTCGAGCGAATAGTCGTTGTAGTACAACTCGGCCTGCGGGTCGGCCTCGCGCGCGAACTCGAACGCCTTCGCGATGTAGTCCTCGCCGATGATGGCGAGCCACGGGGTCTTTCGCAGCGTACCGTCTTCCTCGATCGCTTCGTTGACGACGTCCCACCCCTTGATGCGACCCCTGTAGCGGCCCACGACGGTGTGGATGTGATCGCGCAGGCGCGCCAGCAGCGTGTCGCGACCGACCGGGTTGCCGTTCGCATCCTGGAACACCCATCGCGGCGTCTGCTGGTGCCACACGAGCGTGTGCCCCACCACGAACATCCCGTTCCGCTCGCCGAACGCGACGTACCGATCGGGCAACGCGAAGTCGAACTCGCCGGGCCGCGGGTGCACCGACTCCCACTTGAGGATGTTCTCGGGCGTGACGGTGTTGAACTGCGCCTTCACGATCGCGGCCCCCCGTGCGTCCTGCTCGGTGAACTGCGCCTGATTGAGCGCCGCGCCCACCAGGAAGCTGCCGGCGAACGCGTCCTTCAACGTCGGCGCGGCCGCCGGCGCGGGGCGCGGCGTCGGGCCGGCGGGAGCGCAGGCCGCGACCATCACCGCGGCCATGGCCGCGCGCGCGATGCGCGGAGACCGCCTTCGAGGCATGGGCACACGCGCCGTCACGGGGCCGCCGGCACCGGGACCGCCGCTCCGGCCGGCGACGCCGCGTACGCGCGACGTCGCTCCGCCAGCTCGTCGGTGATCCGGATCTCGAGCTGCTTGTCGATGCGATAGAAGAACAGGCACACCACGCCGAGGGCGAACGTGATGGCCGGGAAGACGCTCGCCGTGAGCCTGATCCCCTGCAGCGCCCGCGCCGTCTGATCGACGTTAGGCACGTAGCCGTAGGCGGCGAGCACCCACGCCCCGATCGCGCCGCCGAAGCCGAGCCCCGCCTTGAGTCCGAACACGATGGCCGAGAACACGATGGCCGTCGCGCGGCGGCGGTTCTTCCACTCCGAGTAGTCGGCGACGTCGGCCATCATCGCCCACAGCAGCGGGATGGTGAAGCCGTACGCGAGCTGGCGCAGCATCTCCACGGCGAAGATCGCGGTGATCGCGTCGCGCGGCAGCATCACGAACATCGCGGTGAACAACACCGTCACCGTGAGCCCGACGATGAACACGTCGCGCTTCCCGAACCGCTTCGCGAGCGACGTCGAGCCCACGACGCCGATGATCGTCGCCGCCAACCCGCAGACGTTGAACAGGCTGAACAGGTCCTCGCGACCCACGTAGTACTTGAAGTAGTACAGCATCACGCCGCCACGCATCGCCAGCGTGATGAACACCACCACCGTGAGCGCGAACATCGCGAGCCACGGTCCGTTCCGCCCGAGGTCGGCGAAGTCCTGCTTGACGGAGCTCCGCTGCGTGGGGTCGGGCTGCACGCGCTCGCGCGTGGTGGCGAACGTGATGATGAAGAACACGATCGCCAGCGCCGAGAAGATCCCCATCGTGATCTGGTAGCCCTTCGCGCTGTCGCCCTGGCCGAAGTAGTTCACCATCGGCAGCGCCAGCCCCTGGATCACGAACGCCGCGCTCATCGCGCACACGAACCGGTACGAGGACAGGCTCGTCCGCTCGGCGAGATCGCCCGTGATCACGCCGCTCAGCGCCGAGTACGGGAGGTTGTTTGCCGAGTAGACCATCATCAGGACGATGTAGGTCACGTAGGCGTAGACGAGCTTCCCTTCCGGCCCGAACGGCGGCGTGGTGAAGGTGAGGAAGCCCATGATCCCGAACGGCACCGCCGTCCACAGCACCCACGGCCGGAACTTTCCCCACTTCGTGTTCGTGCGGTCGGCGACGACACCCATCAGGGGGTCGAAGATCGCGTCCCACACGCGCACGACGAGGAAGAGCGTGCCCGCCGCCGCCGCCGTGATCCCGAACGTGTCGGTGTAGAAGGCGAGCTGGAAGACGAGCATCGTCTGGAAGATGAAGTTCGCCGCGGCATCGCCGATGCCGTAGCCGAGCTTCTCGTTGACGGAAATCTTTGCCATGGGCCTCTCGGGTGTCAGCGCTCTACCCGCAACACGACCGACTGCAAGTCTTCGTCGCGCGACGACGTTCCGACCATGATCGCGAATTCGCCCGGCTCGACCACGTACCGCATGTCGATGTCGTAGAACGCGAGCGAGTCCGGCGCGATCGCGAGGTCCACGGTTCGCGACTCACCGGGTTCGAGGAGCACCTTCGCGAATCCCCTGAGCTCCTTCACCGGCCGCGTGACCGAGCTCACGCGGTCGCGGATGTACATCTGCACGACTTCCGTGCCGGCGCGTGATCCCGTGTTCGTCACCCTCGCCGACACCGACGTCGACTCGCCGCGCGCGATCACCGATCGCTCGAGCCGCACGTCGTCGATGCGGAAGGTCGTGTAGCTCAGCCCGAAGCCGAACGCGTAGAGCGGCGACACGTCGTCGAACAGGTAGCCGCGGCGCGCCGACGGCTTGTGGTTGTAGAACGCCGGCACGTGGCCCACCGAGCGAGGGACGGTGATCGGCAGCTTGCCGCCGGGGTTGAAGGCGCCGAACAACACCTCGGCCACCGCGTGACCGGTCTCCTGGCCGAGGTACCAGCACTCGAGGATGGCCGGCACGTGCTCGTGCACGTGGTTGATCGACAGCGGCCGGCCGTTGAACAGCAGTGCGACCACCGGCTTCCCCGTCGCCACCATCGCCGCCACGAGCTCGTTTTGCCGCCCCACGAGGTCGAGGCTCGTCCTGTCCCCCATGTGGCGCCGCGACCAGGCTTCGCGCGACGTCTGCTCGTTGCCGCCGATGGCGAGCACGATCACGTCGGCGCGCGACGCCACCTCGACGGCCTCGGCGATCTGCCGCCGGTCCTCCTCCGGATCGCTCGGCGTGACCGTGTCGTCGGTCCACGAGCCGCCGACGGTGATCCTGCACCCTTCGGCATACACGACCTTCACGCGATCACCGACGCGTGCCGTGATGCCATCGAGCACGGTGACGTCGTGCTTCGGGACGCCGCTGTAGCCGCCGAGCAGGCTGCGGTGCGCGTTAGGCCCGATGACGGCGATGGTGCGAAGCGCCGCCGGGTCGAGCGGCAGCACGCCGCCCTCGTTCTTCAGCAGGGTGATCGTCTCGCGCGCCGCCCGCAGCGCAAGCTGGCGGTTCGCCTCCGAGCCGACGACGCGCTCCGCCTCGTCGGCGTCGATGAACGGATCGTCGAACAGGCCGAGCCGGAACTTCCAGTACAGCATGGGCCCGACCAGGTCGTCCAGCTCCCGCTCCGCGAGCGTGCCGTCCCGCACGAGCTCCACCAGGTGGAGATAGCAGTCCGGCTCCGGCAGCTCGATGTTCACGCCCGCCCGCACGGCGAGCGCGCACGACTCCTTCTTGTCGTGCGCGACGGAGTGGCCGTGCGTGTCGGGGCGGTGGCCGAGCTCCCAGATGGCGTAGTAGTCGGAGACGGTGAACCCCTGGAACCCCCACTCCGTCCGCAGCACGTCGCGCAGCAGCCAGCGGTTGGCGTGCGACGGCACGCCATCCACCTCGTTGTACGAGGGCATGACGCTGATCGCACCCGCGTCCTGAATCGCCGCGCGGAACGGTCGTAGAAACACCTCGCGCAGCTCGCGCATCGACACGTTCGCGGGTGCGCAGTTCTGCCCCGACTCGGGCTGGCCGTGCCCGACGAAGTGTTTGAGCGTGGCGATGACGCGCGACCTGTCGCCGAACGTGCGATCGCCCTGGAAACCGCGCACCGCGGCGACGCCCATGCGCGACACGAGATACGGGTCCTCGCCGAACGTCTCCTCGACGCGCCCCCAGCGTGCATCGCGCGCGACGTCCACCACCGGCGTGAGCGCCTGGTGCGTGCCGCGTACCCGCGCCTCGCGCGCCGTCATCGCGTAGAGCGACTCGACGAGCTCGGGATCGAAGGTGCCGGCGAGGCCGATGGGCTGCGGGAAGCTCGTGGCGCCGACCGCCGCGTGCCCGTGCAGGCATTCGTCGTGGAAGATGACCGGGATGCCGAGCCGGCTCTCTTCCAGGAAGAACTTCTGAATCGCGTTGGTGAGCTCCGCCTGCGCGCGCGGGCCGCGTCCCGTCTCCGGTTCGTGCCCACTGCTCCCCGCGTCGCTGGGCCGGCCGACCTGCCCGAGCCCATGCCCGTCCGCGAACGCGCGGCGCGCCTTCGCGAGGTCGAACGCGCCCGCTTCGTCGACGAGCGTTTCGGCCTTCCGCTGCCAGACGCACATCATCTGGGCCGCCTTCTCCTCGAGCGTCATGCGCGCGAGCAGGTCCGCGACGCGCTGCTCCGCGGGGAGCGATGCGTCGCGGTAGGGGAGGACGTTAGGCGGGTGGTCAGCGATGCTGGTCATGAAGCGTCGGGGCTGAGGGCCGCGGGCTGTGGGTCGGGCGAAGGGCGCGACCGCATTTCCGGTCCCCAGCCCCCGGCCCGGCGCTCCCTCAATACCCCGAATTCTGCGGGTACTTGGGACCGGAGACCACGCCGTCGATCTGGGCCTGCGGAATCGGACGCAGCGCGTGCTTGAGCGCCACCGACGTCGCGTGCGGGTTGTACTTCTTCACGCGGCTGACGAAGTAGTCCGGACCGGGGCGCACGAGGTCGTACCAGCGATTGAATTCCCCGGCCAACTCTCGCTCGCGCTCCTCCATGATGTAGTCGAGCGTCACCTGACCGGCGGTCACGTCATAGTCGCTCTTGTGCGCCGGACTCGCCGCCCGTCGGTGCAGCACGTTGATGTACGTCGCCGCCTCCGCCGCGTTGCCCAGCCCCACGGCGGCCTCCGCGGCGAGCAGGTACACCTCCCCCAGACGGAAGAGGACGAAGACCTTCCCGCCCTCCTGTGCCGTCAGGTTCGCGCGCAGGTTGTCCTGGAACTTCTTGAGCGACGGATAGCGCTGCCAGTTCGTGTACCCGTCGTTCGCGTTGTTGCGATCGCCGCAGTAGCCGGCCGCCGTGACATCCGCCTGGTTGCTGGGGCACGTGGTGAGGACCCTGTACGGCTTGCTCTGGCGGAACGCGTCCGTGACCGGATAGTTGGGCATGAACGCGGCCGTATCGCCGGCGTTGATGGTGCCGCCGCTGGTGCATGCGGGACAGGTGCCCGTGGGATTCCTGACGCCGTTCTGTGTGGAGATCCACACCGTCTGGAACGAGCCGTCGAAGCGTGTGTCGAGGATGTCGCTCGCGCCCGGCGTTCCCGTCCACTTGTTCCAGAGGCTCAGCTCGTAGGGCGTCGGCATCAGGCGACGGAACGGCCGGCCGTTGTTCAGGTCGCGTGGCGTGCCCACCCAGATGCCGTTGTTGTCGTACTGGCCCAGGTAAACGAGGTGCAGATAGTTGTACTGGTCGCCCCCGTCGTAGTGCGTGAGGTCGTACGAGAACTGCACGGTGAAGATGAATTCCTTCTTGTTCTGGTTGTAGCCGGTGTTCTCGCAGTAGCCCGTCCGGTTCGGGTCGGCGGGACGCGCGACGCACCAGAGGTCCGCGAACACCGGCTCGAGCGCGTACGTCCCGGAGCCGATCACCGCCTTGGCATCGTCGAGCGCGGCCTGGAAGTCCGCCTGCTTGTTCGGCGAGAACTCCTTGTACGCGCGCGTGAGACGCACCTTGGATCGCAGCGTCAGGGCCGCGCCCTTCGTCGCGCGGCCGAGGTCCGTCTGCGTCACCGGCAGGTCGGCGACGGCCGTGTCGAGGTCGGCGAGGATCGCCTCGTAGACCGCGCTGGCCGGATCGCGCACGGCGGTCGCCACGACGCCCTGGTTCTCCTTGAGCGAGAGCGTCACGTCGCCGAAGATCTGAACGAGCGTGAAGTAGTTGAGCGCCCGGAGGAAGTGCGCCTCCGCGAGCAGCGTCTTCTTCACGGTGGGCGAGATGCCCTGAGTGTTCGGCCCGCGCTCGAGCGCGGCGTTCAGCGTGTTGATCGCCTGATAGGCGGGGTTCCAGGTGTTGGCCACCGGCGCCACGGTCGAATTCAACCCGCCGCCGTAGCTGTCGAAGTCCTTGTTGTTCGACCCGGACTGGTCGGCCGCCATCCAGGTGTCGGTGCCCACCTGTGTCAGCGACAACAGTTGCTCGCGCCCGTAGAAGCTGCGCAGCTGCGAATAGCTGGCGATGACCGCCGCGTTCAACCCATCCGGCGTCGAGTAGTACTGGCTGCTGACGCCCGTGATCAGCTTCTCGTCGAGGTCCACGCAGCCGGCGATGCCCGTGATGCCCGCGACGAGCCCGAACGTGGACAGCAGTATGCGTTTCATCTGTATGCTCTCGTTCGTTCAGGGGAGGGTCGTCTACCAGGTGATGTTCGAGCCGACCAGGATCGTGCGCAGCGTCGGAACGGCACCGCCCACCTCCGGATCGATCCCGACGTAGTCCGTGTGGATGTAGGGGTCCTGCGCGGTCGCGAAGAATCGCATGCTGCGGGCGCCGACGCGGGCCGCGAGGCCGCCGGTGACCGTGTAGCCCGCGGTGATGTTGCGAACGCGCCAGTGCGACCCATCGCGGTACAGCCGCGTCGACGCATACAGGCGGTCAACGGCCCCCGTCGTCGGCGCCGGATTCTTGTTCGTCGGATTCGTCGGCGTCCAGTAATCGAGGTCCGCGATGTTGTTGTAGCGGCCGAAGTAGCTCCGCGGCGTTCCGTCCTGGAACGTGTAGTTCCATTTCGCGGTGATGAGCGCCGAGAAGTCCCACCCGCCGCGCGTGATCCGGTTGTACAGGCTGCCCGACCACGCCGGATAGCTGTCGCCCACGAAGGTCCGGTCGTCCGCGTTGATCTTGCCGTCGCCGTTGACGTCGGCCACGCGCGGGTCGCCGAACTTGAACGTGCTGCCGTTGGCGTTGAACGCCTTCATCGCGAGCGAATCTGCGAACTGCCAGACGCCGACGTACTTGAAATCGTAGAACACCCGGCGCTGTGCATCGTTCGGGACGTTGATCGGATGTCCGACGAACCACACGTTGCCTACATCCGACTCGGCGCCGCTCTGCAACGCGGTGATCTTGTTCTCGTTATGCGACCAGTTGACGTCGGTCGTCCATGTCACGCCGTGCCAGTTCCGCAGGTTCACGGTCGAGAGCCCGACCTCGACGCCGGTGTTCTCGGTGGCGCCGACGTTCTGCAGCGTCTGCGTGAAACCGGAGGTCACCGGCAACTTCCGCGTGAGGAGCAGGTCGTGCGTCCTGGTGCTGTAGTAATCGATGCTGCCCGACAGCCGGCTGTCGAAGAGCTCGTACTCGAGACCGACGTCGGTCTGATCGGTCTTCTCCCACTTCAGATCCGGATTGGGAATCGAGCCCGGCTTGTACCCACGCACGCGCGTCGTGCCGAACGTGTAGAGCTTCGACTGCAGTGTTCCCTGCGTCGCGTACGGGTTGATCGACGTGTTGCCGGTCACGCCGTAGCTGCCGCGTAGCTTGAGCGAGGTGATGAAGTCGAGCCCGCGCATGAATGGCTCGTCACCAACCTGCCAGGCGACGCCAACCGACGGGAACGTGGCCCACTTGTTTCCCGGGGCGAGCCGGCTCGAGCCGTCCGCGCGACCGGTGACCGACAGGCTGTACCGGTCGAGCAGCGTGTAGACGACGCGCCCCATGTACGACTGCAGCGCCCACTCGGAGATGCGGCTCACCGTGTTGCCCGCGGTGCCCGACCCGAGGTCGTACCAGAGCTGCGTCGGGTACGGCAGGTTCGTCGCGTACAGCGAGTCCTTCGTGAACCGGTCCTTCTGAATGCTGTACAGCCCCGTCACGTCCAGGCGGTGAATCGATGCAATCGTGCGATCGAAGCGAAGCAGGTTGTCGATCGTGTACGAGAAGTCCTGTTGATTGAACTGCCCGGCCTGAGGTGGCTGTCCCTGATTCGAGCTGTTCGCGCCGAGGTTCGCGCACGTCCCGTGGGTCCACGGACCGTTGAAGCATCCGTTCGTGAGCTGCGTGTAGTCGGGCCCGACGTTGACGCGGTAGTTCAACCCCTCGGCGATCTGCAGCTCGGCGAACGCGGAGCCGAACACGCGGTTCACCTGCTGTTGCCGGATGGCCGACTGGGCCTCGAGCACGGGATTGATGTTGAGCGGATCATCATCGGGCCGCGGATCGAGCAGGCCGGCGGAATCGGGGTTCATGTAGTTCGTCGGCCGGCCGAGCGGTGTCATCGCGAGCGCGTAGCCGTACGCCGCCCCTCCCTCGCCCATGTCGGTCGTGATGCGCGACGTGTTCGCGCTGAGGCCGACGCGGAAACGCTTCGCCTGGTGCTCGAGCGAAGCGAACGCCGAACCGCGCGTGTAGCCCTGACCCGGAATGACTCCCTTCTGATCGAAGTAGTTGCCGGAGAGAGCGAAGCGGTTGTCCGCGGTGGAGCCTGTCAGCCCAGCCTGGGCGCTGCGCTGAAGGCCGTCTCTGAGCACGGCATCCTGCCAGTCGGTCCAGATGTTGTTCTGGACGGCGTAGAGCTGCTTGGCCGTGAAGATCTTGGCGAGGCTCGTGTCCTGCCCGTTCGCCGCCGCCGCGTCACGCATGTAGGTGACGTACTGGTTCAGGTTCATCATCGGGATGAGCTGAACCGGCTCCTGCATGCCGTAGTAGGCGTCCGCGTTGTACGTCGTGTGCAGCTTGCCGTCGCGCGTGCCCTTCTTCGTCGTGACGATGATGACACCGTTGGCTCCCCGGCTCCCGTAGACCGCCGTCGCCGACGCGTCCTTGAGCACTTCGATGGACTCGATCTGTTGCGGGCTGAAGTCCTGGATGCCGCCGGTGATCGGAATGCCGTCGACGACGTACAGTGGGTCGTTGCTCGCCGTGAGCGACCGGATCCCGCGAACGCGGACGTTCATCGCCGCGCCAGGCTCGTTGTTCGCCGCCACGATCTCGACTCCGGCAATCCGGCCCTGGAGCGCCTTCATCGGGTTCTCGGTGGGAATGTCCTTCAGCTTCTCCGCCGTGACCGTGGCCACCGCGCCCGTCACCGTACGACGGTCCTGCTCACCGTATCCGACGACGACGAGCGGATTGAGCTGAGTCGGAGCAGCGGCCAGGCTGAAGTCGGCGGTGGCCGCCTGCCCCGCGACAACGGTGACCTCCGCGGTGCCCTGGGCCCAGCCGAGGCTGCGCGCCAACACCGTCTGGGTGCCGGCCGGCACGCCGACGATCGTGTAGCGACCGGCCGTGTCCGTGATCGCGCCGCGCGACGTTCCGGTCACGGTCACCTGGACACCCGGAATGGATCGACCACCCTCGGCCGCACTCACCCTTCCGGTAATCCGCCCGCCGGCTTGCGCCTGCGCGGTGGCCACCGAGGTGAAAAGGGCGAGCATCGCAAGGAGAATCCGGCGTCCCATCAGTCGTTACCTCCGGAGAGCGTGAGGTTGCTACGGCACGGAGACAATCAGCCCGCATGTCCGCTGGGAGCGCGAACGCTGGAATGCGAAGCGCCTGGGCTGAAGGCGCCGCGCGGCGGAGTCTGCGAGCGGTGGCTACGATCGAGGCTGGCCGCGCACGAAGTCACCTGATTCGTTGTTACGCGCACGTGACCGACAAGGTGATAAGGTGACATAGTGACACGATTCTAGGGTCGAGTTCTTGCCTGTCAAGAGCAACCCTCGACCGAGCATGCATGGGGGGACCGGCGCGAGCGATCACGGGCCGAGGCGAGCGACGACACCAGACGATCTGCCGTATATCGCTGATGTCGAACGACTTGGACGTTCGCTCGAGCATCCCGTTCCAGTCGCGGCACTCGCCCGCGACCGATCGCGAAGCAAGGTCAGCGAACCGGCTCCGTGAACAGCGCAAGATCGATGGCGTCGGCCATCATGCGATACCCGAGCTCGTTAGGGTGCAGATGATCGCCGCCATCGGCATCGGGCCGAAGACGCGTCGGATCCAGCGGATCACACAGTGCCGCGTCGAAGTCGATCACACCGTCGAACTCGCCGCTTTCACGGATCCATTCATTCACGGCTCCGCGCGCCGCCTCATGCTCCGGGCTGTCGTAGAACGAGCCGCCGAAAGGCAGGATCGTCGCACCATACACGCGGAAGCGCCGCGCCTTCGCTCGGCGAATGATCTCGCGGTAGGCGTCGATCAGCTCACGCGCCACCTGCGCCGAGGCATCGGCGCCTCGCGCTGCGCCGATGTCGTTGACACCCTCCGACACGATGAGCCAGCCGGCACCGGCCTGCGAGAGGACGTCGCGGTCGAGTCGAGCGAGCGCAGTGGGGCCGAGCCCGCCGCGCAGCACCGCGTTGCCGCCGATGCCGGCGTTGAGCACCGACACGCGCGCGGTTCGCGCGTCGCTCTGGAGTCGCCGGGCGAGGTTGTCGGGCCATCGATTGTTCTCGTCCGTTCCGGAGCCTCGGCCGTCCGCAATGGAGTTACCGAGCACCACCACCGCTCGCGACTCGGCGGATGCGACGACCTCGACGCCGCTGAGGATGTACCAGTGCTCCACCCGCGTGGCACCCTCGAGCGTGTGCGCCGCGACGTGCCCTCCAGACAGCAAGTAGGATGTGGTGCGCGATCCCGGGTGCCCGGTCACCGCCGCGGGTGCCGCAGTGATGTGGATGGTCACCGCGAGGTTCGAGAGCGGCGCGCCCGAGATGACGACGGGGTCCGAGATGGCCGCGCTCCCCGGCGGGATCGTCAGCGACGCGCGGCCGTGAAACAGCACGGCGACGTCGCTCGCCCGATCAATCGTATCGCCGCCCGCCGCGCGGGCGATGTGCACCGCCGCGATGATCAACGGCCCGTCTCCGAACTCGTTCGAGAGCCGCACTCGCCACCGCGAGCCGCCAACGGAGACGCGGATCCACTGGCGCAGCGTGCTGCCCGTGAGCCCGGGAGCCGGCGGAAGGTTGCGCGGCTCGGTGAGCTGAGGGGCGGCTGCCCAGGTTCCGAGCCACTGCGTTCCCTGGTCGCTCGAGCCGACCGCCCGGAGCGCACAACCCGAGGCGGACGCCACTGCCAAGGCCAGCCCCGCGGTGAGCAGAGCCTGACGCCGGGCGCGGACCATCACTGGTCGCTGGCGGGGACGCGCGAGGGTCAGGGCGCCGCCGTGATGGCTGGCCGCACCGTCGACGACACGGCGTCGCCCAGCCCGACCATGAGTCGGAGCAGCGTGTCCTGGCTCGCCTCGTTCTGCGCGACCTCTCCCACCACCCGCCCCGCGCGCAGCACCAGGATGCGCCGCGACAACGCCAGCAGTTCCGGCAGCTCGCTGGAGATGAGCAGGATCGCGGTGCCCTGCGCAGCCAGCTCGCCGATCAGCGCGTGGATCTCGGCCTTCGCACCCACGTCCACGCCGCGCGTCGGCTCGTCGAGGATCAACACGCGCGACCGCGCCGCGAGCCAGCGGGCCAGCACGACCTTCTGCTGGTTGCCGCCCGACAGTCCGGCGACCACCGTGTCGACCGACGGCGCCCGAACGCGCAGGCGATCGAAGAACTCCTTCGCCACGCTCCGCTCCTCGCCTCGGCGCAACCATCCGAAGCGCGCGAGCCGCCGCAGGATGGCCAGCGACAGGTTGTGCAGCGCACTCGCCTGCGGCACGAGTGCCTGACGCTTTCGGTCCTCGGGGACGAGCCCGATCCCGAGCGCGATCGCCGCAGCCGGCGTGTCCACGCGCACCAGCCGGCCGGCCACGAGCACGCGCCCCTGCCTAACGGGGTCGAGCCCGAACAGCGCCTGCGCCAGCTCGGAGCGGCCGGCGCCCACCAGCCCCGCCACCCCCACCACCTCGCCGGCGCGCAGCACGAACGACACGTCCGCGAACTTCCCCGGCGACGACAGCCCCTCGACGCGCAGCAGCTCCCCGCCAAGCGGGACGTCAGCGCGGCGCGGCACGTACTCCGCCAACGGGCGCCCGATCATCATCTGCACCAGCTCGTGCTCCGTCAGCTCGTCGGTACGTCGCGTGCCGACGTGTCGGCCGTCGCGCAGCACGCTCACCACATCGCACAGGCGAAACACCTCGGGCATGCGGTGCGACACGTAGATGCACGCCACACCGCGCTCCCGCAACCGCCCGATCAGCTCGTACAACCGATCGACCTCCACCTGGCTGAGGCTGCTCGTCGGCTCGTCGAAGATGATGATTCGCGCCCCGCCGCCCACGGCCGACGCGATCTGCACCATCTGCTGCTGCGCGATCGTGAGCGATCCGACCGTGCGCCACACGTCGAGCGTCGTCCCGATCTCGGCGAGCATCGCGGCCGCGCGCTCCGCCATCGCATCGCGCGCCAGCAGCCCCCGGCGCGTGGGCAACGAGCCGAGGCAGAGGTTCTCGGCGACCGACAGGTTCTCGCAGAAGGCGAGCTCCTGGTGCACCATGCCCACGCCGGCGGCGAGCGCGTCACGCGGGCTCGTGAACCGCACCACGCGGCCGTGCACGAACACGCGCCCCGAGTCGGGCGCGTGGATGCCGGCGAGGATCTTGGCGAGCGTGCTCTTGCCGGCGCCGTTCTCGCCGCAGAGGGCGTGGCACGAGCCGGCGGCGATCTCCAGCGACACCTCGGTGAGTGCCTGAACGCCCGGAAAGCGCCGTGTGATCTGCTCGAAGCGAACGGCCGGCTCGCTCATTCGCCGCCGCTACATCTTGAGGTAGGTCTCGGGCACGTCGGTGAACCCCCAGGCCTGGAGCTGGCGCGCCCACTCGCCGAGGTTCGCCTTCGTGACGCGCACGAGATCCATCGGGATGACCGTGGGCACGTCCTTCCTGAAGTGCACCTTGTCCATGATCGTGTTGACGCCCACGTAGCCCCACTGGTAGACGGGCTGCGCGAGGAGCACGGGCGCGATGCCCTTGTCGACGTAGGCGAGCTCCGGCCCGAGGGCGTCGACCGAGGCGACCTTCACGCGCTTCGGATCGAGGTCGGTGAGGAGCGATGGCGTGAACAGTGCCCAGCCGCCGATCATCGCCCACCCCTGGATGTCGGGGTAGGCGTTCATCACGCGCGTCACTTCGGCCGCGGCGTCCTGCGGCGTCTCCACGTGGTTGAACGTGCCGACGATCTGGATGCCCGGGCTCTTCGCGGCTTCCTCCTTCACACCCTGCACGCGCTTCTGGAGGTTCGGCGCGTTCTGGTTGCCGGCGAGAATCGCGACCTTCCCCTTGCCGCCCATCAGCGTGGCCAGCTCGGCCATCACCGCGTTGCCGGTCTTGATGTCGTCCACGCCGTAGTACGCGAACCGCTTCGACTGCGGCGCGTCGCTGTCGAACGTCATCACGGGCACGCCGCGCTCGACGGCGTCGTTGATGGCGCCAGTGACCTTGCCCGCGTCGGAGCACGAGATGAGGATGGCGTCGGCGCCGTCGTTCACCGCCTGCTGGATGCGCTGGGCCTGGACCTGCCCGTCTTCCTGCGGCGGCGTGAGCCAGACGACCTGCACGTCGAGCCCGTTCTTCTTGGAGATCTCCTTCGCCGCCGCCTCGGCCCCGGTGCGCGCCGCCAGGAACACGGGGTTGGTCGAGCTCTTGGCGATCATGGCGATCGTGAACTTGGCGCCCGTCGCGGTCGGCGTGGCAGCCGCCTGTGTGTCGGCTTTGGTCTCCGAGCCGCCGGCGCAGCCGATCAGCATCGTTCCGATCGCGACCATCCCCGCCAGCCATCGCACGCTTCGCATGGTCATGTGCACTCCTTTGTGATGATCCGGTGCTTCAGCCTAACGATCTCGATCTCGCCGGGCACGGGCCTCGCCCTCGGGCCGGCCTGAAGAAAAGCATCGACCGCGGAGGACGCGGAGGACTGCCCGCGCGGTCGAGATGCGCGCGCCAGCGGCCGTGACCTGATGGGAACACCCCGGGAGGCCACATGCGTCCCGAGGCCGTTCCCATCAGTTCCCGGCTCGTGGCGGTAAGACTCTCAAGAACGAGCCGTCCTCTGCGTCCTCTGCGGTTCATTGCCGTTGTCGCTGGTCCTCCGCGGTTCATTGCCCTTGCCGCTGGTGCTTCGGGTGAATTGCTGGTGATGATCACGCCGCCGCCCGAGTCGTCGCGGCGGCCCGGCTCAACCGGCGCGCGGTCAGCCGAGCGCTCCACTGGTCCACCACCACCGCGATGATGATCGCGCAGCCGATCACGATCCACTCGTAGTTCTGATCGAAGTGCAGCGTGCGGATCGACTGGCGAATGAGCACGATCAGGAGCGCGCCGAGCATCGCACCGAGCGCGCTTCCCTTCCCGCCGAGCAGGCTCGCGCCGCCCACCACCGCCGCGGCGATCACGTACAGCTCGTACCCCTGCGCGTCGCCCGACGAGACCGAGCCGTAGAAGCCCGCGCCGAGGAAGGCGGCGAGCCCCGCGGTGAGCCCCGAGACGGCGAACACGCCGATCTGAATGCGGGCGAGCGACAGCCCCGCGAACCGGCTCGCCTCGAGGTTACCGCCGAACGCGAAGATGCGGCGGCCCATCGTGGTGCGCGTGAGATAGATCGTGCCGAGCACGGTGAGCACGACCATCGTCACCATCGGTACGGGGTAGAGCCCGCCGCCGAGCCCCAGCGGGGCCTTCGCGACCGCCGTCAACGCACCTGGCACGAGGATACTCTCGGCCTTCGTTGCCACGAACGCGATGCCGCGCAGCATCCACATGGTGCCGAGCGTGATGATGAACGGGTGCACGCGGAGTCCGACGACGAGCGCGCCGTTCAGCAGCCCGCACGCGAGCCCGACGCCGAGACACGCGGCCAGGCCGATGAGCGTGGTGGATGTGGCGCTCATGGGCCCCATGGCGCGCAGCAGCAGCGCCATCGCGACGCCCGACAGCGCGTAGATCGATCCGACGGAGAGGTCGATGCCGCCCGAGATGATGACGACCGTCGCGCCGATCGCCATGATCGCGAAGAAGCTGGCGTCGGTGGCGGTCTGGATCAGCGTGTACGAGTTCCAGAAGCTGTTCACGATCTGGCCGGTCTGCCGGTCGAGATGGCTGCCGGCGAGCGCCGTCAGCGCCACCGTCACGCCGGCGACGACGAAGAGCAACCCGATCTCTTGAGAGCCGAACAGCCGTCGGAGGATCTCGCGCATGACTGAGTGCTGCTCACTGCGTCGACTCACTGCGCCGACGCCGGACGCGCCGCACGGTACGACGCCCGAAAGCGTTGGTACGGCGCCTGGTAGTCGAGGTGTCCCTGCGAATCTGGGTCCTCGGACGGCGCGCGGGTAAGGGTTGCGCGGGCCGCCGTAGCCAGGTCGGGAAAGGCGCGCACGCCCACCGCGGCGAGCAGTGCCGCGCCGTAGGCCGGACCCTCCTCCCGGTTCACGGTGCTCACCGGCAGTCCGAACACGTCGGCCTGCAGGCGGCGGATGAACGGGCTCCGCGCGCCGCCGCCGGTGAGCAGCAGGTGATGCGGCGAGAGCCCGAGCTCCTGCAGAATGGAGAGCGAGTCGCGCAGCGCGAAGCAGATCCCTTCGAGCACCGCGCGCGTGAGATGCGCGCGCGTGTGCGCGAGGCTGATCCCCAGGAACGCGCCGCGCGCCGCGGCGTCGCGGTGCGGGGTGCGCTCGCCCTGGAGATACGGAAGGAAGGTCACGCCTTCGGCGCCGCGCGGCACGGTGGCGGCCTCCTGGTCGAGCTTCGCGTCGGCGCCGGCGGCGCCGGCGAGCTCTCGCGCGAGCTGGTCGCGGTACCACGCGAAGGCGCCGCCCGCCGAGAGCACGACCCCCATGAGGTACCACACGTTCGGTACGACGTGGCAGAAGGTGTGCGCGCGCAGTCCCGGATCGACGAGCGGCTGCGCCGTCGGCGCGAGCACCGTGCCCGAGGTCCCCCAGCTCGCGACCGCCTCGCCGGGCGTGATCGCCCCCACGCCCGCCGCGCCGCACGCGTTGTCGGCGCCGCCGCCAACCACCGGCGTCCCTTCCGCGAGGCCGGTCAGCCCCGCCGCCTCCGCCGTGACGAGTCCGAGCACGTCGGATGAGCCGCCCACGTCGGGCAGCAGCGCGCGCGACACACCGGTGGCGTCGAGGATCTCGTCGCTCCACCGCAGCCGCGCCGGGTCGAACATCAGCGTCCCCGACGCGTCGGACGGCTCGGTGGCCAGCGCTCGCGTCAGGCGGAAGCGGATGAAGTCCTTCGCCAGCAGCACCGTCGCGAGGCGGCCGTACGCCTGCGGCTCGTGGTTACGGAGCCAGAGCACCTTCGGCAGCGTGAACCCCTCGAGCGCCGGGTTGCGGACCCAGTCGCGTAGCCGCTCCTCGCCGCCGGCCCGGCGCGTGATCTCCGCGCACTCGGCCGTCGTTCGCCCGTCGCACCAGAGCAGCGCCGGGCGGATCACCGCGCCGCCGCGGTCGAGGAACACCGACGAGTGCATCTGCCCGGAGATGCCCACCGCGGTGACGTGCGCACCCGGAGACTGCGCGAGCACGCCGCGCACCGATGTGATCGTCGCGGCCCACCACGCCTCGGGGTCCTGTTCCGCCCAGCCGGGGCGCGGTGTCGAGAGCGTCAGCGCCGTCGTGGACGCGGCGCGTACCTCGCCGGTGGCGGCGACGAGGATCGCCTTGATGCCGCTGGTTCCGATGTCCAGACCGAGAAAGAGCGGCTCGGCCATGTCACCGTACTCCGAGCAGTAGCTCCATCGTGAGCTGGTCGAGCCGCTCGTACGCGTAGCCGTTCGCGCGAAGCGCCTCGAGATCGAAGCGCTCGTCGCGGATGGTGCGCGCCGATTCGGGCGAGAACGTCACCCGGGCGCCCGGCGCCGCGCCGCGCGTCCCCAACTCGCCGAGCAGCGCCTGGATCTCGGCGTCGGCGTTGAACCGCGCGACCTTCTCCTTGAGGATGAGGTACGTGCGCATGGAGCCGCGGGCGAAGTCCCAGACCCCCTGCTCGTCCTCGGTGCGGTAGGCGTGGCTGTCGAAGTGCCGCATGCCGTCCCACTGCGCGTCCTCGAGGAGCTTCACGAGGAAGAACGCCGCCTTCGGATCCTCGCTGCCGAACCGCAGGTCCTGGTCGAACCGGCCCGGCTTCTGCGCGTTGAGGTCGATGTGGAACAGCTTCCCGGCCTCGAGCGCCTGCGCCACGCCGTGCGAGAAGTCGAGCCCCGGCATGGTGTCGTGCGCCACCTCGGGGTTCAGGCCGACCATGTCGGGGTGCGCGAGCGTGTAGATGAACGCCAGCATGTGCCCGATGGTGGGGAGGAAGATGTCCCCCCGTGGCTCGTTAGGCTTCGGCTCGAGCGCGAACTTCAGGTCGTACCGTTGCGAGCGCACGTACTCGCAGAGGAAGTCGAGCGCGTCGCGGAACCATTTGAGCGCCTCGCGCGGGTCCTTGGCGGCGTTGGTCTCCACGCCCTCCCGGCCGCCCCAGAACACGTACGTCGTGGCGCCGAGCTCCACGCCGAGGTCGATCGCGCGCATGGTCTTCTGCAGCGCGTAGCGGCGCACCTGCCGGTCGTTGCTCGTGAACGCGCCGTCGCGGAACACGGGGTCGCCGAACAGGTTCGTGGTCGCCATCGGCACCTTCACGCCGCTCTCGGCCAGCGCCGCCTTGAACTCGCGCACGATGCGGTCGCGCTCGGCCGCCGACGCGTCGCGCGGCACGAGGTCGTTGTCGTGGAGGTTCACGCCGTAGGCGCCGAGCTCGCCGAGCTTGGCGACAATGCGACTGGGGGCGATGGCCGGCCTGACCGGATCGCCGAAGGGATCGCGGCCGATGTTGCCGACGGTCCACAGGCCGAAGGTGAAGTGGTGCTCGGGGCGGGGCGTGTAGGGGTCGGACGCGGAAGAGCGATTCATGGCGAGGGCGTGGAGACGGAATCAGAGAGACCACAACGCATCGGCTGGCATCTCGACGGGGTTTCGCAAGCTACGAACGCGGACGCCGCGGGCACTGCGAGAACCGCGGAGGACGCGGAGAGCGTAGAGGACGGCTCGTTCGTGAGGATCATACCGCCGCAGGCCTTCGAAGGGGGGCGAGAAGAAATGGGGTCGGGGTCAACTCGAAGCATTCTGTCTCGGCGAGCAATGGAATGCTGTTATTCGAATCTGACCCCAATTCCTCAATTGGAGTGCTCTCCGCTCTCGGCGTTCGCGGTTCCGACGCTGTCCCGATCTCGATGCGAGCCGCCGATGCGCATCAGATGCCCGGGCACCGGGGTTTGAGCCGATCGGGCGGACAGCGCAGGCTCATGTAGTAGCCGAGTGGTTGGGCCGGCTGTTCGTACCGGGCCGGGATAGGGAGCCGCGAGAACGTCTGGAAGTACTGCAGCACCGCGTCGCGCCACCAGCGGGCCTCCCGGTCCTGGATGGCGAGGAACGACGCCACCTCGGCGAAGCGCTGCGGGTCGACCGACGCGCGCACGCCGTCCCAGCTTCGCCGCATCGCGCGCACCGTGTCGACGCCCTCGTTGTACCTGTGCACCAGCTCGTCCCACAGCGTGCGCCCCGACGCCAGGCGATCGGTCCAGCGCACGTGATGGAACCAGAGCAGCACCGAGTCGGGAACGGTCGCGCGATCGGCGTACCGGGCTCGTACCGGCGGGACGTACTGCGCCACCGCGTTGCTGCCCGTCGCCGTTCGGTCGAAGCCCAGCCCTAACGAGTCGGCGCGATGGTAGTACGACGGCGTCCAGTCCGGGCGGCCGACGCGCGCCCAGGGGGCCGGTCCGTAGTGATGGCCGGTCGCCATGATGTGCGCGAGGCCGAGCGGCGTCATGTAGTTCACCACCGCCTCGCGCGACGCGAGCATCATCCCGCGAATCGCGGCGACAGCCCGCACATCGTTCGTGAACGTCATCCGGATCCACTCGTCGGCGATCGCCGCCGACGAGAGATCGTGGTCCCACGCCAGGCGGCCGAACGCGTACCAGTTCGCCTGGTTGAACTGCGAGCCCGTCCAGTTGCGATCCGTCCCGATGTTCGCCACGCCCGCCATTCCCGTGCGCGTGTACCCGTGCAGCGTACCGTCGAGCACCTTCGCCACCGTCGAGCCCTGACCCTTCGCCCAGGTGTCGGCGTCGAGCACTTCCTCGAACAGCGGCGCGAGATAGACCAGGTGCGTGTCCTGCCCCAGATACTCCTTCGTGATCTGGAACTCCATCATGAGCGGCGTCTTCGGCATGGCGCCGAACAGCGGATGGAACGGCTCCCGCGGCTGAAAGTCGAGCGCGCCGTTCTTCACCTGCACGAACACGTTGTCGCGAAAGGCGCCGTCGAGTGGCGTGAACTCGTCGTACGCCTGCTTGACGCGATCGACAGGCACCTCGTTGCTGTACACGAACGCCCGCCACATCACCACGCCGCGGTGCGGCGCCACGGCATCCGCGAGCATGTTCGCGCCGTCGGCGTGCGTGCGCTCGTAGTCCTGCGGGCCCGGCTGTCCCTCGGAGTTTGCCTTGACGAGGAAGCCGCCGAAGTCGGGCACGGCGCGGTAGATCTCGTCGGCCTTGTCCTTCCACCACTGTCGCACCGCGGGGTCGAGCGGGTCGGCGGTCCTGAGCCCGCCGAGCTCGATGGGCGCGCTGAACCGCGCGGTGAGGAAGACACGGATGCCGTACGGCCGGAACACGTTCGCCAGCGCCGCGACCTTCGCCAGATACTCCGGCGTCAGCACGCGCGCGTTCGCGTTCACGTTCGTGAGCGCGGCGGCGTTGATCCCGAGCGACGCGTTCGCGCGCGCGTAGTCGCGGTACCGGGGGGACACGTCGCCGGGCAGCGCATCCCAGACCCACAGCGACTGCCCCGCGTACCCCCGTTCCACCGTGCGGTCGAGGTTGTCCCAGTGATCCAGCATGCGAAGCTGCACCCTGGGCGCGCTCGCTACGTCGAGACCGGCGAGGGAGCGATCGGTCTGCAGCAACCGCAGCAGGTGGAACGCCCCGTACAATACGCCCGCGTCCCGGTTCGCCGCGATCACGATCGCGCGCCGGCCGCTTACCGACATGGCGCGAATCAGAAATCCCTCGCTGCCTAACGCGCTGAGCGCGGCGCCGAGCGGCAGCGACGCGATGAGACGCGAGCTCGCGGGCGTGCCGATGACCAACGCCCCATCGGCCGTGGCCTGCCGCGCGGCCGCGATCGGCTGGCCGAGCAGGCCGGCGAGCCCCGTCGCGAGCTCGTCGCGCGCGGCACGCAGCGTGGGCGAGTCACCATCCACCACCAGACTCGAGATGGCCGCGCGATACTCGGCCAACCGCGCCGCGTCAGCAACCTGGTGGTAGCGCAGCCAGAGGTCGTAGCCGTCCTCGGCGCGCGCCACCCGGCTCGGGCCGGCGAGGAGCACGCCCGCCAGAGCGAGGGCGCGGAGTCGGGTCGTCATCATGACACGGCCGGCGGCGAAGCGTGAGGCGAGGGCGTCGATGTCAGCGTGGAATCTGCGGCACCCGATCGTCACCCGGATCGGCCCACGACTGGTTCGGGATGAGCGGCGACCACCCTGGACGCAACGGGTCCTGATCGTACGGGTACGTACCGAGCCGCAGGAACAGCTCGTGGTACTCGCGGAGCCGGTCGCGATCCAGCTTCACGCCGAGCCCCGGCTCGGTGGGTACCGGGATCGCGCCGTGGCAGTACGAGAGCTTGCCGCCCTGGATGACGTCATCCACCAGATGGTGGTAGTGGGCGTCCGCGGCGAACGTGAGGTTCGGAACCACGGCGCCCAGGTGCAGCATGGTGGCGAGCTGAATACCGAGCTCGCCGGACGAGTGCACCGCGACCCCGAGCTGGAACGCCTCGCAGATGCCGGCCGCCTTCACGCACGGCCGGATGCCGCCCCAGAACGTGGTGTCGAGCAGGATCACGTCCACCGCCGTCTCGCGAACGTTCGCGGCGAGCTGCTCGAACCCGACCACCACGGTGTTCGTCGCCAGCGGCATGCGCACCTTCTCGCGCGTGCGCCGCATCCCGTGAAGGCCGAACACCGGATCTTCGAGGTAGTCGTTCTTCAGATCCTCGATCCGCTGGCCGAACCAGATGGCCTGCTCCGTGGACCAGACTCCGTTCGGGTCGAAGCGAAAGCTGTCGCCCGGGAGCGCATCGGCGAGCGCGCGGTAGCATTCGAGCTCGTACTTCGGCGCGAACACACCGCCCTTGAGCTTGTGCGAGGTGAAGCCGTACCGCGCCTTCAGCGCCTTCGCCTCGGCGACGAGCTGCTCGCAGGTGCGGACCTCACCGGATCGATCGGCACCGTTGGGGTAACGGAAGAAGAGGTAGGACGCGAACGGCACGTGGTCGCGCACGCGGCCGCCGAGAATCTCGGAGACCGGCACGCCCCACTTCTGGCCGAGGATGTCGAGGCAGGCGAATTCCAGCGCCGCGAGGATCTGCGTGCGGTTGTTGTAGAGCGATGCCGTGGGATTCGCGATGAGGAAGCGCATCTCCTCGAGGCGCGCCGGGTCGCGACCGAGCATGTAGGGTTTCAGCCCGTCGAACGCCGCTACCGCGCTCTCGCCGCCGCCGCCCATCTCGCCCAGCCCGATCAGCCCCTCGTCGGTCTCGACCTCGACGATGGTGCGAACGAAGCGACCCCAGTGACAGCCGTTGGCGTGGCGCAGCGGCGCCTCGAGCGGCACGGTCACGGGGGTTGCCCGGATGTCGGTGATCTTCATTCGATGGGGTGCGGCGGGTCCAGTGTGATCAATTGACCTTATCACTGGGCATCTTGCGGCCGATTAGCGGGTCCTGTCAAGTCGGAGCTGGCTAATTCGACTCTGACCCCAATTCCTCCACGGTTACACGTCCGCCGGCCGCATCCGCGGAACCAGTAAGTGAAAGAGCACCAACGCTCCCACGTACACGACCGCACAGATGAGGAAGATGACCGAGTAGTTGCTCCCCGTCGCGTCGAGGATGTAGCCGGTGAGGCGCTGGAACCCCATCGCGCTCAGCGCACCCATGAACCCGCCGATGCCCACCACCGACCCCACCGCCTGGCGCGGGAACATGTCGCTCACCGTCGTGAACAGGTTGCACGACCACCATTGATGTGCGGCCGCGGCCACGCTCACGATGCCGATGGCCACCCACAGATGCTGCGCCATCGGAGCGAACAACGTGGGCAGAATCAGGATGGCGGCGATGGCCATGGCCGTCTTGCGACTCCGGTTCACCGTCCAGCCGCGCTTGATGAGCGTACTCGAGAACCACCCGCCGCCCACGGAGCCCACATCGGCCAGCACGTAGATGGCCACGAGCGGCGCCGCGAGCCCGGACAGCTTCACGCCCCAGTTCGCGTCCAGAAATTTCGGGAGCCAGAAGAGATAGAACAGCCAGACGGGGTCGGTGAGCGACTTGCCGACCACGAACGCCCACGTCTGCCGGTGCCGGAGCAGGCTCGCCCACGGAATCGAGCCTGTCGGTTCGGCCGGATCACTCCGGATGTACGCCAGCTCGGACGGCGAGACCCGCGGGTGACTCGCCGGATCGCGGTACATCGCCAGCCAGAACACCAGCCAGAGGAAGCCGATCGCTCCGGTGGCGATGAAGGCCCACCGCCATCCCCAGGTCAACGCGATCCACGGAACGGCGATGGGGGCGAGCACCGCACCCACGTTGCTGCCGGCATTGAAAATCCCGGTCGCCAACGCCCGCTCCCGCTTCGGGAACCACTCGGCCACCGTCTTCACGGCGCCCGGGAAGTTCGCGGCTTCGCCCAGGCCGAGCAACGCGCGAGCGAACGAGAACCCGGCCACCGTGCGCGCGAGTGCATGCCCCATCGCCGCAAGGCTCCAGAGCACGATCGCGAACGAGAACCCCCGCCTCGCGCCGATCCAATCGAGCACTCGGCCCATGAACAAGAGACCCACGCCATAGGCGAGGCTGAACCACGACACTATGGCGCCATAATCCGTCTCGCTCCATCGCAGATCACGCTGGAGCGTCGGAGCCAGGATCCCCAGAACCTGGCGATCGATGTAGTTGATGGTGGTCGCGGCGAAGAGCAGGGCAACGATTGTCCACCGATAGCTGGAGCGCGGCGCCGGCACCGGCGCCGGTGCCATGCGCGGCTCGTCGGCCAGCGCGAGGAGAGACTCAGACACCGCTGTCGGCGCTGAAGCCGCCGTCAATGGGAAGGACGACCCCGGTGACGAACGACGCGGCGTCGCTGCACAACCACTGCACCGCCCCGTTCAGCTCCTCGGGGTTTCCGAACCGTCCCATTGGCGTATGGCCGATGATTCGCATCGCGCGCTCCGTGTAGCTGCCGTCGGGGTTGAGCAGGACGCCGCGGTTCTGCGTGGCAACGAAGAACCCGGGCGCGATGGCGTTCACGCGCACGCCGTCGCCGTACTTGCGTGCCATCTCGACGGCGAGCCAGCGCGTGACGCTGTCGATGCCCGCCTTCGCGACCGAGTAGCCGAAGACACCGCTCAGGGCACGGGTGGCGGCCATGGATGAAATGTTGATGATGGACCCCGAGCGCTGGCGGGCCATCGCCTCACCGAAGCGAAGCGACGGCAGGACGGTGCCGTGCAGATTCAGGCGGAGCACCTCGTCGAACGCGTCGGCCGGCACGTCGAACACCGGGCGGTCGTCGCTGCGCGAGCGGGCGACGTTGCCGCCGGCGGCGTTCACCAGGATGTCCACGCGTCCCCAGGCGCCGAGCAGCTCGTCGCGGACCGAGTCGAGGCGGGCTTCGTCGAGTACGTCCGCGACGAGCGCGCACGCCTCGCCGCCGTTGCGCCGGATCTCGTCGGCCTTGGCTTCGGCCGCGTCGCGGTGTCGCCCGAGAATGGCCACACGTGCGTTCGCGGCCGCGAGGCCCGACGCGAGGCTTCCGCCGATGACCCCGTACCCACCCGTGACGACGGCGACCTTGCCGTGGAGGGAGAACGGGTTGGTGGTCGCGGTCATTGTCCGAACTCCCAAGGCCTCGTCAGGTTGATAAGGTCACCTTAGATGGCGCAGTATGGCACATCGCGCCCGCGTTCGCGAGACGCAACGCTACCGCCGCTCCCGGACGAGGATCGCGTTCCCGACCGTACGCTCTCCAGTCGCGTCGCTCGGCCGATTTACCAGTCGGCCGTCGATCACGAGCGTCGTCGATCCGCCGCCGTCGAAGTTCATCGCCTGCCAGGCGCCGATGGAGACGAGAAAGTCGGCGAGCTCGACGAGCGTCATCCCGTCGCTCGTCTCCTGGCGCCCATCGACCGCGACGAGGTACAGCGTCGTGCTGTCGCGCGAGAAGCCGATGGCCGAGCGGGGGTGGCGCTGCGCGGAGAATCGGGGGAAGGTGCCTTCGACCGAGTCGGCGGCGGCGGCGACGCTGCGGCCGTCCCGCACGATGCGCGGCCAGCCGCCGACGATCATCGTCAGGCGCCCGCGGTCCGGGCGAAACGCGTTCGTGAGACGGAACGGGGTCGCGCAGCGGGCGATCGAGTCGAGCCGCGCACTGGTTGTGCCGTAGGCGGCGAGGATGGCCCGGTGGGCGGGGATGGCGGCGCCGTCGGCGAGACTGTCGGCGAGGACGTCGAGTGTCAGCTCCGGCGCGCCGATGCCGCGGCTGGTCGCGGGTGCGAGGCGCATCGCGAGCTCGCGCGGCGCGTGCAGCGAATCGCGGCGCGGCGCATCGGCGTACGCCCCGGAGAACAGGATGAGGGCGTTCGCGACGCGCGGAATCCCGTTCACGCCATCGAGCGCGAAGCGTCCGCACGGGCCGGACAGCGTGCCGGCGTACGCGAACCGGTCGAGGTACGGCCGGCCATCGACGCCGACCGCGAACTGCGCGTGCGGATTGCGAAACGTGTCGAACGGCGAGTCGGTGACGGGCACCGCTTTCCAGATCTCGCCATCGATCACCTGGTTGTTCTCGTTCGCGCCGGTCTTGAGGTCGAAGAAGTCGGCGTTGAGCGCCACGACGATGCGCTCGCCCCGCGCGGCGCGGCGGCGCACCATGTCGGTCACGCGCTCGCGCCCGCGCAGCGAATCGAGTGCGCGCGCGGCAACGACGTCGTAGCGCGAGCCTCGGGCGGGGACGGTCACGACCTGGATGTTGAACGGACCGGTCGCGCGGCGCACGCGGTAATGGAATATCCCGGGCGCGACGGTATCGACGGTTACCGAATCGCCGGCGGCGAAGCGCAGCGGTGCCGGCGCGGTCGACGGGATGCCGCCGGCCGACGGGGCTCGGGTGCAGGCACCGGCGACGAGCGCGGCGGCGAGGAGGCTCGTGAGGGCACGATGACGCGTGTTCATGCCTCAGTTTGGCCGCTCCGCCGCCGCGATTCAACATCGCGTGGGCCGGGCGGTGACCGGGCGGCTGGGCCGAAGGTTCAGCGGATCGAGCAACGCACACATCACTCGGGAGGTCGCCGTGCCGGTCGGTCTGGTCCGCCGCATCGTTCGTGAGCGGGTGTCACCTGGTCCCGCGCGGGCGCTGGTCGCGCTCGCGATGCTCGCATCCGCCTGCTCGAGCGGCACGCCGGCGAGCCCCGGCATCGCGAGCACCGTTGGCAATGCCGATGGCCGCGCGTCAGCCCCCTCGGGACTCGAGCAGCGCCTGACGACGAAAGTTCAGACGCCGCCTCCCGGAAGCCCGTACACGGCGCTGTTGGCGGCGACGTCCACGCTGGTCAACACGGGCTCGGCGCCGGTGCACGTGATTGCGCGCACGTGCCTCGCGACCGACGCCGACATCGAGACGACGGCCAAAATGGATCGGTTCGAGCCGTTCGTCTCGTGCGCGGCGGTGAGCGTGGAGACCGATCTGGCGCCCGGCCAATCGATCGGTCCGCTCGAGGCGCACTTCGGCGTGCGCTCGGGATCGGGGGAGTACACGCTCACGCTGCGTCATGCCCTGACGCCCGAGCTCCGCGCGAAGGCGACGTTCCAGGTCCCCTGACCTTCGGGCCTAACGCGCGCCGACCCGCTCCTCCCGCCCGCGATACAGTCCGGGAAACCGTCGCCGCAGCTCGACCAGCTTCGGCGCGTCGTTCACGACGACGTACGGGTCGTCGGGATGCCGCCCGAGGTAGTCCTGGTGATACGCCTCGGCCACGCGGAACGTCCCGAGTGGCGCGAGCTCGGTGACGACGGGCCGCGCGAATCGCTTCGTCCCGGCCAGCCGGGCGAGGTACGCGTCGCCCGCCCGCCGCTGGCGAATCCGGACACGACGTCGATGACGCCGTTCACGGGCTCGAACACCGCTTCGACGCCCCAGAAGCCACCGCCGGCGAACACGGCCGTGTCCGCCGCCACCGGGGCCGCCGGCCGCTGAGCGCGCGCCGGGCGCGCCCTGGCTCGCGTTAGGTAGCGCCAGCGCCGAGAGCGCGGCGAGCAGCACGCCGAGCGTGCATGCCGAAGGCCACCGTATGCGTACCATGCGACCGATCTCCGTCAGACCATCGGGCGCAGCAGTTGCGCCGCGCGCCCTCGGCTCACGCGCAACTGCTGCCCCGACTTGAGGATCGCGATGTAGTCCCCGCCGAACCACGGCTGCACCTCGCGAATGCGCTCGACGTTCACGATGGTCGAGCGGTGGATGCGAACGAACCGCGCCGGGTCGAGCTCCCGCATCACGTCGCGCAGCGGCGCGCGCACGCGATGCTGTGCTTCGCCAGCGTGCAGCACGAGATAGTTCCCATCGGCCTCGATCCAGTCGATCGCGGCCACGGGAACGAACCGCGCTCGCCCGTCCTCGCGCACGGTGAATCGCGCGACGTAATTCGCGCGCTCCAGCCGCTGCTCGCCGGGTGACGCCCCTCGCGTACCACTCGCGCCGCCCGCCGCACTCGCCGCATCGTCCTCGGCGGCCTGCGTGCCCTGCCACTCCCGCAGCACCTCGGTCAGGCGACGCCCGAGCTCGTCCTGCTTCCGCTCGCGAATGCGTGACCGCGCCACTTCCACCGCCGCGACGAGCCGCCGATCGTCGAACGGCTTGAGCACGTAGTCGAGCGCGTGCACCTCGAATGCGCGCAGCGCGTGCGCGTCGTACGCGGTGACGAAGACCACCGGCGGCATACACGCCGCGCCGATGCGCTCGATCACGCCGAAGTCATCGAGCCCCGGCATCTGCACGTCGAGCAGCACCAGGTCCGGCGCCTGCGCCCCGATCGCCTCGGCCGCGACGATCCCGTCGCGGCATTCGGCGACGATCGACACGCCACCCATCTGCTCGAGGGCGAGCCGCATGCAGTCGCGCGCGAGCGGCTCGTCGTCCACGATGATCACGCGCAGCGTGTTCGCCGGCGCGCTCACGTCAGGCACCGCGAGCGACATCGCTCCGTCCGCGTGAGAGGTGGAACGGCAGGAGCAGCCGCGCCCGCGCGCCGCCGCCCGCCACGTCGCTCAACTCGAGCGAGGTCATGTCCGGTCCGTACAGCTCATCGAGGCGCGCGGAGATGCGAAGCAGCGCCGGACCGGGGCGGCGCGAGATCCCGTGGCGTAACGCGTTCTCGACCAGCGGTTGCAGGATGAGCGGCGGCACGAGCGCCGCGCTCGTGTCCGGCTCGATGTCCCAGGCGACGCGCAGCCGGTCGCCGAACCGCACGAGCTCGATGTCGAGAAAGCGCCGCACGAGCGCCAGTTCCTCCGTGAACGGAATCTCCGGCGGCATCTGGCGGTCGAGCGTCGTGCGCAGCAGATCGCCCACCCGCGCGAGCATCTCGACCGCCGCGTCGTGCTCGCGGCGCCTGACGAGCCCGGCCACCGCGTTCAGCGCGCTGAACAGGAAGTGTGGGTTGAGCTCCACGCGCAGCGCGTGGATGCGCGCCTCTGCCAGGCTGAGCTGGAGCCGAGCCGCACGCGCCTCCGAGCGCGCCGCCGCCACCGCCGAGCGGCGGGAGTGCGCGAAGTACTCGAACGCGTAGTACGCCGCCACCGCCGACGAATACGTGAGGATGTCCGTGAACAGGTAGCGCGAGAGGAAGAGTCGCACCTGCCCGAGCACCGACGCACCCGCCCCGACATCGCTCAGATTCAGATAATGGTAGCTCACGCCGAACGCCGTGCCGTGCGCGAGCGAGAGCACCACCGCGGCCGCCGTGTGGACGAGCGCGCTCCGGCGCCACGCCGCGTCGTCGAACCGGTACCGCCGCGCGAGCCAGAGCACGAGCGGCATGAACGCCATCCAGAGCAGCCACCACGGCATGGTCCCGCGCAGCACGGTCATCCAGCCGAGAGGCTTCGGACCGAGGCGGGCGAACAGGTAGTTCGAGCCGCTCTCGAGGAGACCGAACACGAAGCACATCCCTGCCGCGACGGTCGATGCCGCGCGCCAGTCGAGCGGCTGCGCGGGCTCGGTCGCGCGCAGATCCAGGGCGGCCGCGTCGTCCGGGGCCGTCGCGATCGGTGGTGCGTCGCTCGGGGAGGTCGCCAGCTTGGCGGTCGCGTCGAGGATGGCGGTCATCCGGTGTAATGCCGCACCGCGGCCCGGCGGAGTGCAAGACTCAGGCGCGCATCGGTGTGGGGCGAATCGTGGCGGGGCGGGCTCAATGGTGGCAGGTGTGTGCGTGGCCGTGCCGCGGTCGGAAACGCGACGGTGGGGCGCGCGACGTCGCGGGCGTACTGGCCCGGCGGTACGCCGACGACGCGCTTGAACTGGCGCGTGAAGTGGCTCTGGTCGGCGAACCCCGTCGCGTGCGTCACGACAGAGAGTGGATGGCCGCTCCGGATGAGTGCTTGTGCGCGCCGCACGCGCGCGAGCGCGAGGAACGCGTACGGCGGCATGCCCATGGCCGCGCGGAAGACGTGACTGACGTGGAATGGGCTCAGCCCCGTGAGCGTCGAGAGCTCGGCGAGCGTGGCGACGCGAGCGTGCTCGTCCTCGAGATACGCGCGAACGGTGCGCACGACGTCCGTGTGCGGCTGGTCGAGCGGGTGCCGACAGTCGGCCGAACCGTGGCGCCGGCCGAGATCACCGATGGCATCGACGAACACGCTCTGGGCGAGCAGCCGGTCGGCGCCGGTCTCGAGGAGCGCGTGTGCGTGCAGCAGGCGCGCCGAGAGCGCGGGGTCGTAGATCGCGGCGTTCGTGAAGATGGGTGTCGATGCCGGCATCGACGATGACACCGCCAGTGGCTCCCAGCCCGCCGCGAACCGGAAGAGCGATTCGCCAATGTAGAACATGCGGTAGCGGTACCCGGCGGCGTCGACCGGCTCGCCGGTGTGTACCTCGCCGGGGTTGAACGCGATGACCCAGCCGCCGCCGGGGACGACGATCGTTCGCGTTCCCACGCGCGTGCGCACCGCGCCGCCTTCGACGCCGATGGCCACCTCCTCGTGGGCATGCGGGGCGAAGCGGTGCGTCACGTACGCGGCACGCATCAGCTCCATGGGCGCGTGAGATTCGAACAGCGGAACTCGGGTGATGCGTGCGAGCTCGTCGGGCATCTGGGTTCCATCCGGCATCGGGTGGCGGCATGATCCGCGATGGCCCGCCGCGGTCCAACGCGGGTGGGCCCACCCGTGGCCAGGCGCGTCCGACTGGTGGTGGCGCAGCGGGCACGAGCGCTCCGCTAGGCGGCGCCCGTGCGCCGCGCATGATCGTGCAAGCGCATCGAGTGGAGCTGCCCCATCGTCGCGGCGCGCTCGCTTCCCCCACCCCCGAGGATGCGCTCCATGACCACCACCGCATCGATGTCGTTCGCTCCGGCGGAGCGCGGAATTGCGCTGCGCATTCTCGCGGCTGGAACGGTCGTTGCGGGCCTCGACATCAGCTACGTCGGTGTCTACTGGGTGCTGATCAGGCGAGCGATCACGTTCGAGCATCTGCTGCAGTCGATCGCGACTGGCCTGCTCGGGCGGGCGGCGTACGACGGTGGATCGTCCACCGCGATGCTCGGCGCAGTGCTGCACTTCGGCATTGCGTGCGCGTGGTCGGTGCTGTTCGCCCTCGCCGCCCGCTACTGGGGGCCGCTCGGCCGCCTGCTCGCGCGGCCCAGGGGGCCGGTGATCGCCGGGCTGACCTACGGCGGCGTCGTGTGGCTGGCGATGGACCTCGTCGTGCTTCCGCTGAGTCGTGCGCGCGCGACGACCGTGCTGTCGTGGGTGTTCGCGGCGCACTTCGCGCAGCACACGGTGATGGTCGGGCTGCCGATCGCGCTGATCGTCGGCCGGGCGGTGTGCCGCGCGGCCGGGCCCCTGCCGCCGGCGTCGACTCGCGTCGTATACGTTAGGCGGCGGCCCGGTCGTTAGGCGTGGCGGGCCGCGACACCGCCGGCCCGCCGCATGGCACGCCGCGCACGCGAGATCGGCATACGCCGTGACGCCCCCACGCCTCACGCTCGCGCGCCGGGGACTTCGGAGAGCCGCCCGGTCCTGACGTCGTACACGTAGCCGTAGATCGGGAGGTCGCGGGGCACGAGCGGGTGCGCCCTGATGCGGCGCACGTCGGCCCGGACGCTCTCCGCCTGGTCACGGATCGTCAGCCAGTCGATGAACTCCGCCTCGCTCGAGCCCGGGCCAGCCCCCGTGTCCCGCCACCCGTCGTCCGTGAGCGACGCCGACTCGAGGCTGTGGGCGAGCAGGTCCCGAATGACATCGTCGGTGAACGTCTCCATCCCACAGTTCGTGTGGTGAACCACGAACCACTCGCGCGTCCCGAGCAGCTTGTACGAGATCACGAGCGACCGGATCGCGTCGTCGCTCGCCCGCCCGCCCGCGTTCCGGATCACGTGCGCGTCGCCCTCGGCGAGCCCCGCGAACTTGGCCGGGTCCAGCCGGGCGTCCATGCAGGTCAGGATGGCGAACCGCCGGGCGGGCGGCATCGCGAGCGCTCCCTTGTTCCCGAAGCTGTCCGCATAGGCCGCGTTGGCGGCCATTACCTCGTCCACCACAGGGCTCATCATCAGCTGTCCGGTCATGAGGTCCAGGGCGCGGGTCGTCGCGCGACGCCGCGGATGGCCGAAACTGGCGCCGCGCGCCGGGCAACGTCGTTGGGATCGCAAGCGTCGTCGAACGCGACCTGGCCAGCGGGCTCGTGCCGCACGGCGCGTGCCCGGCACGCGCTCCCGCACCTCGGGGAGATGCGAGAGACGGTAGAGTGCGCCGGTGCCAGTGGAGATCAGCCGCCGAGCTCTGCCGCGACCGCGGGAGCTCGTCCGGCCGCTCGGGCTCGTCCGGCCATTCGAGCTCGCCGGCGTGCGGCGCGTCGTTCTTGCGCGGCCCCGGCATTTGTCCGCACTATTGCCGTCCAGGCCCCTATGCGCTTCGCCCCGAACCCCCTCCTCTTCGCGGCCCTGGCCAGCGTGGGCTGTGCCTCGCCTCGGCCTCAGGCGTCCCCCGACGCCGCCGCACCGCCCGCGGCCGTCGTGCGCCCCGGCCTCGACATTTTCCTCGCCGACCCGCCCGAGTGGGCGCGCGGCAAGCGCATCGGGCTGATCACGAACGTCGCCGGCATCGACTCGCGCGGGCGTCCCACCATCGACCTGCTGGCCGCCGACCGGCGCGTTAGGCTCGTCGCGCTGTTCGCGTTCGAGCACGGACTGCGCGGCGACGCGCCGGCCGGGCAGCCCATTCCCTCGGGCACGGACGCGACCACCGGACTGCCGGTCTACTCGCTCTACGGCGAGATCCGCGAGCCGAGCCCCGCGATGCTGCGCGACGTGGACGTGCTCGTGTACGACGTGCAGGACGTCGGCGCGCGGCCGTACACGCGCGTCTCGACGATGGCGCTCTCGATGAAGGCGGCGGCGGCGCGCGGCATCCCGTTCGCCGTGCTCGATCGCCCGAATCCCATCGGCGGCGCGATCGTGGAAGGGCCGGTGCTCGACACCGCGTTCGCGTCGTTCGTCGGCATGTATCCCATTCCGCTGCGTCACGGGATGACCGTCGGCGAGCTGGCGCGCCTCTACAACACGCGGTTCGGCATCGGTGCGACGCTGCACGTCATCCCCGTGACCGGCTGGCGGCGGGCGATGATGTTCGACGCGACGGGGCTCCGGTTCGTTCCGCCGTCACCCAACCTGCGCCGGCTCGAGGCGACGCTGCTCTACCCGGGCACCGTCCTCCTCGAGGGCACCAACCTCTCCGAGGGACGCGGCACCGACTTCCCGTTCGAGCAGACGGGCGCCCCCTGGCTGCGGCCCGACGACGTCGTGCGCGAGATGACGGCGCTCGGGCTGCCGGGCGTGCGGTTCGAGCCGGTGCGCATCGCCGTCGCCGCCGACGGGCGGCGCTTCCCCGGCCAGACGATTCCCGGCGTCCGGCTGGTGGTCACCGATCGTGGCGCGTTCCGTGCCGTGCGCACGGCCATGCTGCTCATCGACACCATCCACCGGATGTACCCTAACGAGTTCGCCTGGGCGGGCTCCGGCCAGCGCGGCCCGCGCACCATCGACCGGCTCGCGGGCACCGACCGGTTCCGCACGGCGGTGGACGCGGGGACGCTGCGCGAGCTGCTCGGGGAATGGGACCGCCAGGCCGACGCCTTCCGCGCGCTCCGACGACCGTACCTGCTGTACCCGTGACGCCCCGCCCGCACGCCCCGCTGTCTCCCGCGCCCGTGTCGCTCCGCACCCCGTCTGGTTTGTTCCGCAAGGTCTCGCACCCGTCACACCGGAGGCCAATGTGCAAGCCACGTCGACGTCCATCCGCCGCCGTCCCGGCGGCACGCCACGCTTTCTGTCGTCAGGTCGAGCACTCGCCGTCTCGGCGGCGCTCGGGCTCGCGTCCCTCTCACCGCTCGCCGCGCAGACGACCGTCGCGCTGACGGGCCGCGTCACGGCGCAGGGCAAACCCGTCGCCGACGCGCAGATCGGGGTCACCGACCGCGAGACGAACCAGGTGCGCGGCACGCGCACATCGGCGAACGGCGACTATGCGATCGTCGGGCTCCCGCCCGGCACGTACGAGGTGCGCGTCCAGCGCGTCGGGTTCGCACCCGCCCGGCAGGAGATCCGCCTCCTGGTCGGCCAGCGCGCGACGCTCAACTTCGCCATCCAGGAATCGGCGGTGGAGCTCTCGGGCGTGCAGGTGACGGCCGAGCCGCGCGCGACGTTCGAGGCCCAGCGCACCGACATCTCGGCGCCCGTGGTGCAGGCGGAGATCCAGAACCTGCCGCTCAACACGCGTAACACGCTCAACCTCGCGGCCATCGTCCCGGGCATCAAGACGTACGCGCCCACGGCGGGCCGGTCGCTGCCGGCGGCGGGCGCGCTGCCCGACCTGCGCTTCTACAACTTCTACCTTGACGGCGTCGAGTGGAAATCGATGTTCAACGGGAACCTCGTCGGCATTCCGCAGACCGGCTCGCCGATTCCGCAGGAAGCGCTGCGCGAGTTCCGCGTGCACCTGAACCCGTACGACGCCGAGCTGACGCGCGGCGGCTCGTACATCATCAGCGCGGTCACGCAGCGCGGGACGAACGAGATGCAGGGGTCGGCGTTCCTGTATTTCCAGAACAACGGCCTGCGCGCGCTCGATGAGTTCCAGCGCCGCACGCGCGCCCGCGAGGGCGACGGCTACTCGCGCACGCCGTACGACCGCCAGCAGTTCGGGTTCAACTTCCGCGGCCCGATCGTTCGCGACAAGCTGTTCATCGCGGCCAACTACGAGTTGGGTAACACGAACGACAACATCGAGGTGGTACCGGGGCGCCCGGCGTTCAACCCCGGGGTCTGGGATCAGTTCGCCGGCACGTTCAGCGCGCCGACGAAGAACCACACCGGCGTGCTGCGCCTCACGTCTCCGTTCACCGACAAGCACACGGGCGACCTGATCTACGCCGGCCGCTACTACGACTCGGAGACGTTCTTCGGCGCCACCGAGGCGCACGATGCCGGGCTCACGGCGAAATACTCGATTCACAGCCTGCAGCTGCGCGACACGTACACACCCACCGGCTCGATCGTGAACCAGGCGTCGGTGCATCTGCTGGCGTGGAACCACAACGAGGAGCCGCTGGTGCCCGGCGCGCGGCGCATCTACCCGAGCATCAACTTCGGCCGGAACACGTTCCCGCTCATTCTCCGCGAGCGGCACCTGCGGGCGATCGACAAGCTCACGTACACGCTGCCCGGCGGCAAGCACATCATCAACACCGGGGCCGAGCTGACGCACGTCAACACGTCGAGCTTCCTGCCGTCGAACAAGGACGGCCTGTTCGAGTACCGCACCGACACGAGCACGGTGCCGTTCCGCGCGACGATCGGCGTCGGCTTCTTCAACCCGAACTCGACGGCGGACGCGAAGGCGAAGGCCGACGGCTGGGTGGCCGGCCTGTACGTGCAGGACGAGTGGCGCGCGACCGAGGACCTCACGATCACGGCCGGCCTCCGCTACGACGCGGAGATCAACACGCTGGCCAACGACTTCACGGACCCGTGGGCGAGCGACCCGACGCTGCGGAGCGCGCTGCCCGGTTTCCTCAACGAGGGCAACCGGAAGAACGACCTGAACAACCTGGCGCCCCGCATCGCCTTCTCGTGGGACATGACCGGGAAGGACCGCACGTTCCTGCGCGGCGGGTGGGGCATCATGAACGGGCGGTTCCCGAGCACGAACGCGTTCGCGGAGGTGCAGGCGGCGGGGTGGCGCAGCTACGAGATCCAGAACCCGGGCAACGCGACGGCGGACCAGCTCCGCGCGCAGGTGATCGCCGGCGGCGTGACGCTGCGGCCGAACATCACGCTCGTCGCCACCGACATCAAGACCCCGCAGACGGTGCAGATGTCGTTAGGCATCGGCCAGGTCGTGACCGACGACATCGTGATGAACCTGGACTACGTGGACCAGCGCGGCCGCGACCTGTACGTCAACTACAACGCGAACCCGGTGATCCCGACGACGGGCGCGCGGAAGCTGACGCCGAACTTCGGCAACATCACCGTCTGGGACGACTTCGCGCAGGCGCGCTTCCGCGCGTTCACCGCCGGGCTCACCTGGGAGCGGTCGGCGAATCCGCTGGCCCCGAAGCGGGCCAGCATCGCCTACACGCTCGGCTTCTACAAGGCGGACTTCGAGGGGCTCGGCGGGTACGCCGACCCGTCGCAGTTCACCATGCAGCCCACCTCGGGGGACGAGCGGCATCGCGTGGTGGTCTCGGGGATCGCGCCGCTCCCGTTCGGCTTCCAGCTGTCGGGCATCGGCATCGTGGCGTCGCCCCACCCGTTCGCCGTGACGGACGGGCGCGACCTCGACAACTCGGGGCTCACGAACGACGACTGGCCCAACGGCAAGCGCGTGCAGGACACCGATGGCGGGTGGGAGAACATGTACCGCACGGTGGACCTGCGACTGGCGCGCAATTTCTCGGTGGGCACGACGCGGGCGCAGCTCAGCGCCGAGGTGTTCAACCTGTTCAACTGGGTGAACTGGGCGGGGTACAGCGGCACGCTGAACGACCGGTCGGGCAACCCGCTGGCGAGCTTCGGCCAGCCTAACGGCGCACTCGCGCCGCGGCAGGCGCAGGTGGGGATCCGGTATGATTTCTAGCTGGGGATGATCGCGGTACGGCCGCTGGGGCCGGCACGGTCGCGCCGGCCCCAGCGGGGAACGACGATTTGGCGGATGGGGGGGGGGTGAAGCGAAACGGCCGGATCGGCGCCGCGCCTGTACTGTGTCATCCCGAGGAGGGGCGTCAGCCCCGACGAGGGACCTGCTGTGCGATCATCGTAGCCCGACCGGCCACGGGGTTCGGACGCCAGGTCCCTCGTCGCGGCTCACGCCCCTCCTCGGGATGACAGACGGGCCGGGGAGCGATCCGGCCCCTTCGGCGTCATCTGCCCCATCGCCGGTCCCCGCTGCTGGCCCGACGAGGAGCCCGGCCCGGCGCGCGCGGCATTGGGGTCAGACTCGGATTGAAGCATTCGAGCGCCAGCCGCCCGCGGGGGCAGCCTCGCGTTCCGATGATGTTATTCGAGTCTGACCCCAATTCCCGAACGGGCGCGCGGAGCGTTGGATGCGAACGGAGCCGATCCGGCCGTTTCGCCGTTCCCCCATCCGCCCCATCGCCGTTCCCGCCGGGGTCCGGCGCGATGACGCCGGCCCGAAGAGGGCGGGCGCCGCGATGGTGTCAGCCGGAGATCCCGGCGGCGATCGCCGCCCGCCTAACGCTTCACCTCCGCCTCCGCCTCCCACACCCGCAGCGGCGCGTCCGTCACGGCCTGCTGCACCACGTCGGCGACGGCGCGGCGGAGCGGGCCGATCTTCTGGTTGTCGCGCGTCGGGTTCACGCGGTTCGTGAGCAGCACGACGAACAGCTGCTTCTCGGGGTCGGCCCAGATCGACGTGCCGGTGAACCCCGTGTGCCCGAAGCTGCGCGGCGAGAAATAGCGGCCGGCGCTCGATCGCGGCGACGGCGTGTCCCAGCCGAGCGCGCGACTCGCATCGGGACGCTGGCGCGACGTCCAGCGCGCGACGGTCGCCGGCTGGAGGAGCTGCCGCACGCCGTACGACCCGCCGTTCAGCAGCATCTGGACGAACACGGCGAGGTCGCGCGCGCTCGAGAACAGGCCGGCGTTGCCCGACACGCCGCCCAGCACCCACGCGGTCTCGTCGTGGACCACGCCCCACACCTGCCCGCCACGAAACTCCTCCGTCTCCGTGGGCGCGATGCGGGGCTGGAGCGACTCCGGCGGAGTGTACCGCGTGTCGCGCATGCCGAGTGGGCCGAACACCCGCGCGGCGACGAACTGGTCGAGCGTCTGGCCGGTGATGCGCTCGATGATGAACTGCATCAAGACCATGTTCCAGTCGGTGTACTCGGCCTGCGCGCCGGGCGGGTGGGCCAGCGGGAAGTTGATCATGCCGGCGAAGTACGCCTCGCGCCCCTTCGCCTCCTTCCACAGCGGGAAGTTGGATCGGATCCCGCTCGTGTGCGTGAGCAGCATGCGCACGGTGATCGCGCGCTTGTCGGGCACGTCGTACTCGGGCAGGTAGCTCGCGACCGTGCGCTCGATGTCGAGTCGCCCCTCCTCCTCGAGCATCATCGCGGCCGTGGTCGTGGCCACGACCTTCGTGAGCGACGCCATGTCGTACATGGTGCTGTCGGTCGCCGGCGGTGCACCGGCGGCCCAGTCGGCGCGGCCGTATCCCTTCAGCACGACCAGCCGGCCGAAGCGGGCGACGGCGAGCGTCGCGCCGGGCGTCGCGTGGTCGGCGATCGCGGCGGTGATCACCGAGTCGAGCCGAGGCACGAGCCGGTCGCTCATACCGACCGCCGCCGGCGCGGCCGGCTCGAGCGTGCGCGCCGGCGTGACGATCGAGGTGGGCGACGCGACAGCCGTCGCCGTCGCGGGCAAGGACGGTGACGGTGGCGGCGCGCAGGCGAGCGATGCGGCGACGCCGGCGGCGAGCGCGCGGTGGATCAGTCGATTCATTGATGGCGGCGGCGAGATCGGGATGGGAAACGTGCCGCAGCGCGGCCGGCTCGGCAACCGCGGCGGCGACGATCTCCTTGTGCGGCGGTGCGGACGCGCCCATTCTTGCGCGTCCGGCCGTCGGCGGGCGCATCCTCTCCTCGCGTGAGCTCCGAGTCGTATCTAGGCATCGATCTGGGCGGGACCACCGTGAAGCTCGGCATCTGTGACGCCGACGGCGTGGTTCGCGCGCGCGCGAGTCTCGACACGGAGGTCGAGCGCGGACCCGACGACGCGATGGCGCGCATCGCGCACGCCGCGCGCGCCCTGGTCGCCGGGGGCCGCGTGGACGCGTGCGGCGCGGGCGTGCCCGGCGAGATCGACCGCGATCGACGCGTGCTCGTGCGCGCCCACCACTTTCCCGGGTGGACGAACGTCGGCATCGGCGAGCGGCTCGCCGCGATGCTCGGCGTTCCGACGGCCCTCGAGAACGATGCGAACTGCGCCGCGTGGGGCGAGCTGTGCGCCGGTGCCGGGCGTGGCGCGCGGAGCCTCGCGTGCTTCACGCTCGGAACCGGGGTTGGCGGCGGCGTCGTGATCGACGGCGAGCTGTGGACCGGCGCGAACGGGGCGGCCGGCGCGTTCGGCCACATCGTGGTCGACCCGCGCGGGCCCGAGTGTCCGTGCGGGCAGCGTGGGTGCCTGGAGCAGTACGCGTCGGCGACGGCGCTGGCCCGCCGGTTCGGCCGCGGCTCGGCGCGCGAGGCGTTCGAGGCGGCGCGTCGTGGCGACGCCCGTGCCGTCGCGGCGATCGACTGGGCGTGCGACGGGCTCGCGGCCGGCGTCGCGACCGTGATTCACGTCATGCAGCCGGAGGTCGTCGTGCTGGGCGGTGGGATGGCGGCCGCGGGTGACGCGCTCCTCGAGCGCGTGCGCGGCGGCGTCGCACGACGCGTGCGCGCGGCGTGGCTCACCCACGTGCGCATCGTCGGCTCGACGCTCGGCGACGACGCCGGTTGGGTGGGCGCCGCGCTCCGGGGCGCTCGTCAGGTACGCGACGTCGAGCGTGCGGTGCCGCGGACCACCAGCGCGGTGCGACCGTGACGGGACAATTCCACTGGGTGGACTGGGCGGTGCTGGTCCTCTACATCGTGGGGACGTCGTGGCTCGCCGACCGCCTCACCAGCCGCGGGCAGACCATCCGCGACTTCTTCCTCGGCGGACGCAAGCTGCCGTGGTGGGCGGTGAGCGGGTCGATCGTGGCGAGCGAGGTGAGCGGCGTGACGTTCGTCGCGCTCCCCGCGATCGCGTTCGCGCGCGGCGGGAACTACACCTACATGATGCTGGCGATCGGCAGCATCCTCGCGCGCGTGCTCATCGGGTACCTGCTCATCCCCGCGTACTACCGGCACGAGGTCTACAGCCCGTACGAGTTCATGGGCCGCCGCCTCGGCCCGGGCGTCGCGAAGGGCGCGTCGGCGATCTTTCTCGTCGGGGTCGTGCTCGGGCAGGGCGCACGGCTGTTCCTCGCCGCCATCGTGCTGGACGCCATCACGAACATCGGCGCCGTGCCGGCGATCCTGCTCCTGAGCCTCATCGGGATCGGGTGGACGTGGATCGGCGGGATCACGTCGGTCGTGTGGACCGACGTCGTCCAGTTCGCGATGATCGCGCTCGGCGCCATCGCCTCGCTCGTCGCGGTGGTGGCGGCGGTGCCCGGCGGCGTGAGCGGGATCGTCGAGGCGGGACGGGCGGCCGGAAAGTTCCAGTTCTTCGACTTCTCGTTCTCGCCCACGGCCGAGTTCACGTTCTGGTGCGGGCTGTTCGGCTTCACGTTCCTGACGTTAGGCTCGCACGGTACCGACCAGACCATGGCGCAGCGTTTCTTCTGCTGCCGCGACGCCACGGAAGCGCGCAAGGCGGTGCTCTGGTCGAGCGTGGCGATGTTGCTGCCGCTCGCCATGCTGACCGTCGGCGTCGGGGTGTTCGCGTACTTCCAGCACGTGCCGATGAACGCCGCGCAGATGGCGAAGGTGAGCGAGCGGTCCGACTACATCTTCCCGGTGTTCATCCTGCAGGCGATGCCGGTGGTGGTGAAGGGGTTGCTGTTCGCCTCCATCTTCGCCGCCGCGACGCAGACGGCGGCGATCTCGGCCATGGCGCAGACCGGGCTCTCGCTCTACCAGCGCGTGCGCGGGTCCGCCGAGGGCGACCGGCGCCTGCTGCGCGTGTCGCGACTGTTCGTCGTCGCCGCCGGCGTGGTCATCGCGGGCATGGCGGTCGTGTGCTCGGGCATCGAGCAGTACAGGGACCTGCTGCGCCTCGCCATGGCCATGGCCAGCTACACCTACGGGGCGATGCTCGGCATCCTGTTCCTGGCACTGCTGCCGGCGCGTCGCGACGGGCGCGGACTGGTGTGGGGCGTGCCGCTCACCATCCTGCTCGTGTTCGCGCTCAACTGGCAGCACCAGGCGTGGGCGCGATGGGTGATCGTGGCGGCGCTCGCCGGCATCCTCGTGATGTCGCTCCCGGTGCTGCGCGGCGAGCGGCCGAAGCTCGGCTGGGTGCTGGCGGGCGTGGGGATCGTGCTCGTGGCGACGTTCGCGCGGGTGGAGGTGGGCGGCGTGATGCAGCCGATCAAGCTCGCGTTCCCCTGGACCTTCCCGATCGGCGCCGCGCTCACGCTCGGGCTGGGGCTGGCGCTCGGCCGGTCGCCGAACGAACGCGCGATGCCCGATGCGGCTGCCGACACCGGCGCTGCCGGTGCGGGCGCGTTGCGCGAGGCGCGGGCATGAGCGCGCACGACGTTCCGGGCACGCCGCCGCGCGACTTCGCGCGCTTCCTCACGGAGCAGCGCAACCCGCGCACGATGCGTCTCGATGCCGTACCGCTCCGCGAGGCGTTGCGCATCGTGAACGAGGAGGACGCCCAGGTCGCGCCCGCGGTCGGCCGTGAGATCGAGCGGATCGCGCAGGCCATCGAACTCATCGTCGAGCGGCGGCGGCGCGACGGGCGCCTCTACTTCGTGGGTGCGGGAACGAGCGGCCGGCTCGGCGTGATCGAGGCCGCGGAACAGACGCCGACGCTCGACGTGCCGGACCCGATCTACGTGGCCATCGTGGCTGGCGGCGCCGAGTGCGTGTTCCGCAGCAGCGAGGGCGCGGAGGACGGTGCGGAGGACGGCGCCCGGCAGGTGCGAGCACGCGGCGTGCGCGCGCAGGACGTCGTCATCGGCATCGCGGCCAGCGGCACCACGCCGTTCGTGCACGGCGCGCTCGGGGAAGCGAAGCAACGTGGGGCGGGCCGGGTGCTCGTCGCGTGCAACCTCACCGGCGTCGCGCCCGACGCGGCGGACGTGGTCATCGCGCCGCTCGTGGGCCCGGAGGTCATCACCGGCGCCACGCGCCTGCGCGCCGGTACCGCCTGCAAGATGGTGCTCAACATGATGACCGTCGGGACGATGCTCCAGACCGGCAAGGTCTACGAGAACCTGAGCGTGGACGTGCCGAAGCGCTCCGACAAGCTGGTCGCGCGCGCGATGCGCATCGTGCGCACGCTCACCGACGCGAGCGAGGCGGAGGCGCGGGAGGCGCTCGAGGCGGCCGGCTTTCGCGCGAAGGTCGCGGTCGTGATGATCCGCCGGGGCGTCGGGCGCGCGGACGCGGAGCGCATTCTGGAGCGCGCCGACGGCTTCCTGCGCCGCGCGCTCGAGGGTGGCGCCGCGTGACGGATCCGGTGGCGGCGCCGGGCATCGCGGCGCCTAACGCCCTTGGCGCGGATGCCGGCGTCCGCGCGGCGCGCGGGACACGCGGCATGGTGGCGAGCAGTCAGCGGCTCGCCAGCGCGGCGGGCGCCGATGTCCTTCGCGCGGGCGGCACCGCGGCCGACGCGTGCGTGGCGATGGACGCCGTGCTGCACGTGACCGAGCCGGCGTCGACAGGACTCGGCGGCGACATGTTCGCGCTCTACTACGATGCGCGGGCGCGCGAGATCACGGCCCTCAACGGCTCGGGGCGCGCGCCACGGGGGCGGACGCTCGGGCAGGTCGCGCGCGACGCGCGTGGCGAGATCCCGGTGTCGCACGGCGATGCCGTGACGGTGCCCGGCGTGTGCGCGGCATGGTTCGATCTCGTCGCGCGCCACGGCGCCATGCCCGTGGCGCGATTGCTGGAACCGGCCATCCGCGCCGCCGAGGACGGCTTCGCCGTCGCCCCCATCTCGACCGCCATGTGGGAGCGAAACCTCGCGCAACTTCAGTCCGCCGAGCTCACCGTCGAGGGTCGCGCCCCGCGCGCGGGGGAGACCTTCCGCAACCCCGGGCTCGCGCGCGTGCTGCGCGCGATCGCGACGGATGGACCGGCCGCGTTCTACCAGGGCGGGATCGCGGCCCGCATCGCGGCCGCCGTGCAGGACGCCGGCGGCGCGATGACGCCCGACGACCTCGCGGCGCACCTGTCGACGTGGGAGGAGCCGATCGCCACCGCGTATCGCGGCGCGCGGGTGTGGGAGTGCCCGCCTAACGGCCAAGGGCTGGCGGCGCTGCTGGCGCTGGCGATGCTCGACGGCCTGCCGGCGCACGCGCCCGGGGGCGCCGACCGGATACACGCGCAGGTCGAGGCGCTGCGGCTCGCGTTCGCCGACGCGCGCTGGTTCGCCGCCGACCCCGCGTTCGCGCCGGCGCCGCTCGGCGCGCTACTCTCGCCGGCGTACGCGGCGGTGCGGCGCGGCCGCATCGACCCGGCGCGGGCCGCGACCGATGTCGCGCGCGGCGCGCCGGCCGGCATCCCCGGCACGGTGTACCTGTGCGCCGTGGACGCGATGGGCAACGCGTGCTCCTACGTGAGCTCGCACTACCTCGGCTTCGGCACCGGCATCGTTCCCCACGGGCTGGGGTTCCCGTTGCAGAACCGGGCCCGAGGCTTCTCGCTCGACGCCCGCCACCCGAACGCGTACGCACCGGGCAAGCGGCCGTATCACACGATCATTCCGGGAATGCTGACGCGCGACGATGGCACGCTGTGGGCGCCGTTCGGCGTCATGGGCGGCGTGATGCAACCGCAAGGGCACGTGCAGGTGGTCACCGCGCTCGTGGATGACGGTGCCCACCCGCAGGCGGCGCTCGACCGGCCGCGCTTCTTCATCGAGCCCGAGGCCGAGGGCGGCCGGCTCTATCTCGAGGAGGGAACCGCGGCATCGCTCGCCGAGTCGTTGCGCGCGCGCGGACACGAGGTGGTGGCCGATCCTCCATCATATGGAAGGGCGCTGTTCGGCCGAGGACAGATCATCGTGCGCGAGCGGGACGGCGCCCTCTCCGGCGGCAGCGACCGGAGAGGGGATGGGTGCATAGTGGGGATCGCGGGCTGAGCGGCGAGAACGTTGGGAGATCAAGGGGTCAGAGTCGTTGAAACCTCCGGTTTCAACGACTCTGACCCCTTGATCCCAACGGTCCCACTATACCTCTAGCTACAGGGGTTTGGATCGTTCCAGTTCCGCGCGGGCTGGTCGCCCGGCAGCGGGATGTTCGGGTTCGTGTTCCGCTCCGACTGTGCATACAGGAGCCGCGCCGGAATGCTCGTGTTGCCCGGGGCCGGGGTGAGCGCCGGCAGGCACGTACGCTTGAAGTCGTTCCACACTTCGGTGTTCTGGAAGAGCGCGATGTACTTCTCGGCCATGATCTCGTTGAGCGTGACACCGCCCGCCGGCGGGAGCCCGGCGTCGGCGCGCTCCGCGTTCAGCGCCGCCGCGGCGACGCCAGCCTGACCGAGGCGGAACGCCGCCTCCGCGATGATGAGCTGGTTCTCCGCCCAGGTGACGATCGGCTGGCGGAAGTCGGGCGCGACGCGCGTGGGATCGAACGTGGAGATCGTCGCGCTGCCCTGCTGGCCCGGCGCCGCGCCGACGTACTGCCCACTCGCGTTAGGGTCGAAATACTGGGCGAGGCGCGGATCGTTCCGGCTCTGGAGCAGGTTCACCAGGAACGCGCCGGGACTCATGTAGCCCGCACGCTGGATCACCGTGAACTGGTACCAGGAATTCTGCTCGTTCGGGTTCTCCGACTGGTAGGAGCGGAGATCGTCTCCCTTCTGCAGCCCCTTCTGTGCCTCCGCCAGCGCGCTCTGATAGGCCGAGTTTCCCTGGCGCTCAGCCACGTGCAGGAAGAACCGCGCCTTGAGCGTGTGCGCGAGGCGCAGCCACTTCTGGGCGTCGCCGCCATAGAACAGGTCCGCGTCGCCGGGCCCGGCGCCGGTGCCGCTGGTGAGCAGCGTGACCGCCGTGTCGAGCTTCGCCTGAATCGCGGCGTACACCTCCTGCTGCGGGTCGAGCTTGGGCGTGGCCGAGTCGGTCACCGCCGCGGAGTACGGGATGTCGCCCCAGATGTCGGTCCCGAGTCCGACGGTGAGCGCTTCCATCACGCGAGCGATGCCCCCGTACACGTTGTCGCCCGCCGTGTCGGCGAGCTGCTGGATCTTGCGGATGTCCAGGAGCCCGCCGCCCGTGTAGATCTGCGCGAACGTCCCGTTGTACGCGTCCTCGCCGTACTGGTACATGGCGAGCTGCCGGTATTGTCGATCGGTGCCGGCGCACTGCTGCATCCACACGCAGACGGTGCGCGCGAGGTCGCTCGTGTACTGCTGCGTTTGCGCCGTCTGCGAGGCGACGAGGAGCTGATTGGCGTTCGCGACCGTCGGCTCGTTAGGGTTGTTGGTGGCATCGGTCGCGGACAGCCAGTTACAGGCGCCGAGTGCCCCCATCAGGACGACGGCGCAGAACACAAGTCTGAAACGCATATGGAGTCCTCCGGTGCGCCATCAGCCATCAGCGTCGGACTGCTGATGGCGTGATGGCTGACGACGGCTGACGGCACGGTGGTCAGCGATTGATCCCGAACGTGATCACAAACGACCGCGTGTTCGGGTTGTTGAAGTAGTCGATGCCCTGCGCCGCCACCTGGGCGCCGCCGAGGTTCGTCTCGGGGTCGATGCCGCTGTACTTCGTCCACGTGATGAGGTTGCGGCCGGCGAGCCGGAGGTCGATGCTCGAGAGGCCGAGGCCTCGCCGCACCCAGCCGCCGTCGAACGTGTACCCCACCGAGATCTCGCGGAGCTTCACGAAGCTCCCGTCCTCGAGGAACTGCGACGCGACATCGCCGAACCCGCTGCCGAGTCCCGTGTACCAGTTCTCACCGATCGAGACGGGGATCCCGACTTTGGTGGTCGCGTCCACGCCAGGACCGAACACCGGCCCGTGCATGAAGTTGCCGCCGAAGCTGCGCTCGTTGCCGGTGCATCCGAGATTCCCGTCGGCGTCGTACGTGCAGTCGGCGCGATTCCGCGTGTCTTGGTGCGTGCCGAAGTTGACGAGCGCGCCCTTCGTCCCGTTCCAGATCCTCCCGCCGCGCCGGATGTCGAGGAGTCCGCTCAGCGACACCTTGTGCCAGCGGACCCCGGTGCGCACGGCACCCGTCCAGTTGGGGTTCGGGTCGCCGATCACGCGCTGCGTCGGGTCCTCGATGGGGAAGCCATCGGCCCCCAGATAGAGCGCGCCGTCCGGCGCGTTGTCGGCCCGGCACAACGCGTTGATGTCCGTGGCCGTGCCCGTGCCTTCGAGGTCCACCGCGTTGCTGGCCTCGCCGTACCGGCAGCGGACGAAGTCGTAGCTGCGGAACACGCCGATCGGAAAGCCTTTCACGGCCGACACCAGCGTGCCGGTGAAGAATCCGCCCGTCGGCAGGTCCACCGCCTCCGCGCCGCGCAGGTCGAGCACCTTGTTGCGATTGTGCGCGTACTGGAAGCCGAGCTCCCAGTCGAAGGCCGCGGACTGAATGGGCCGGAGGTTGAGTGACGCCTCGATGCCGGTGTTGCGAATGACCCCGGCGTTGTTGGCCTGCACGTTGAACCCCGTGGTGGCGGGGAGCGGCAGGTCGAAGATCACGTCGCGCGCCTTCCGATTGTAATAGGTGAAGCTCGCGTCCGCCCGGTCGCGCAGGAACCCGATGTCGATGCCGGTCTCGATCTCGCGCTGGCGCTCGGGGTTGAGCTTGTCCTGCGGCTTCCGCAAGGCGGTGAACAGCCCGCCCTTCCCGGCCTGGTTCGCCAGCAGCGCGTCTCCCCACGTGCTCAGGAAGAAGCCCGACGAGAAGAAGCCGTTCGTCAGGTACACGGCCGGCTCGGTGCCGGCCTCGCCATACGCGAAGCGCAGCCGGCCCTGATTCAGGAGCCCGCCCAGCGTGGTGAAGTTGGTGAAGTTCCAGGCGAGCGTCGCTGCCGGGAACCAGTGCCGGCGATCGCTCACCCCGAACGTCGAGAAGCCGTCGTTGCGCATCGTCGCCGTGAGATAGAGCTGCTGCCAGAACTCCTGCTGCCACTGTCCGTAGAACGACTGGCCGCGGACCAGCGTGCTGGAATCGTTCGGCGTGCGCGTCGTGGTGTTCCGCAGCACGAACGGCTCCGGCGCGATGAGGTCCTGACCGGTGACGACATCCTGGCGATAGCTGCGGCTGCTGAGGTTGCCGCCTAACGTCAGCCGCGACTCGAACCCGTCCCGGAACGACCGCGTGAACGTGGCCGTCAGGTTGTTGTCGAGCTGGTAGTTGACGAGGTTGCCGCGCACCACCTGACCGGTCGGGAACGACGAGCTCGTCTTCGGCAGCGACTCGAGCCGCTCGTCGCTCACGTAGTCGGCGCCGACCGTGAGGCGAACGCTCAGCCAGTCCCGCGGCTCGTAGTTCACCCCGATGTTGCCGAACGCCCGCCCCACCCGCTGCGTGTTGTCCTGCGCCTTGATCGCGAACAGCGGGTTGTCGTAGCCGCGTGAGGTGTTGATCGAGCCCGATGAGGGGTTCGGGAAGCGGAACGACCGATGGAGCCCGGAGGTGGAATCGAGGTAGTTGAAGTTGTTGAACTCCGGCGGCGTTCTCCAACTGCCGAGCGACACGCCCGAGGTGTTCGACCCCTTCTGCACGAACTGGCCGCGGTCGTCCACGTAGGCGACGTTGCCGTCGAGCCGCCAGCCGGAGGGAAGGATCTGCGACGCCTTGAGCCGCACCGAATACCGGTTGTATTCGTCGTTGTTGCCGGTGACGATCCCGTTCTGGTTGCTCGACCCCGCCGAGAGATAGAACGTGGTGCGGTCGCTGCCGCCCGACGCGCTCAACGTGTTGTCGAACACCCGCCCGTCCTCGAACAGGTCGCGCCCGTGGTCCCACGTCCGTGTACCCGCCGGGAGCCGTGGTCCCCAGGTCGTGCTCGTGAGCGAGCAGTCGGGCGCATCGCACACGACCCCTTCACCACCCGTGCCCTGCCCGAACAGCCGCTGCAGCGGCACGCTCTCGTTGAGCCGGTCCAAGCGCGTGGTCGATTGGAGCGAGTAGTGCACGCCCCCGGTCGCGCTGCCGCTCTTCGTGGTGATGAGCACCACCCCCTGCCCGGCACGCGCGCCGTAGATCGCCGCGGCGGCGCTCGATTTCAGGATCTCGATGCTCGCGATGTCGGCGGGGTTGATGTCGGCGGCGCGATTCGGAACGTCGGTGCTCCCGGTGGGATCGGTCGTGGCGATGGCCGAGTTGTCGATCGGCGTGCCGTCGACGACGAACAGCGGCTCCCCCGTGCCCTGGATGGTGTTCAGGCCACGGATGCGGATCGATGACGACGCACCCGGCGATCCGGACTGCGAAGTCACCACGACGCCGGGCGCCTTCGCGGCGAGTGCCTGCACGACGTTCGTCTCGTTCGAGCGCTGGATCGCCTGCGAGTCCACGGGCGTTCGCACCGTGCCGATGCGCTCGGCCTGGCTGGCCGTGCCGGCACCGGTGATCACCACCTCGCCGAGCTGGAGCGGGTTCGCGGCGAGCGTGAAGTCCTGCGTGATCGTGCTGCCTGGCGTGAGCGTGACTCGCGCCGACGCCGGCCGGAAGCCGAGGCGGCGCGCCTCGAGCGTGGCCGTCTGTCCCGTGGCGCGTGCAGCGGGAACGGTGAACGAGTAGCGCCCATCCTCGGTGGTCATCGCGCCGAGCCCGAGTCCCACGAGCGCGACCGACGCACCCTGCAGCGGTTGCCCGGTCTCGTTGACGACGCGCCCCGAGACGGTGGCGGGTTGTTGTGCGCGGGCGAGCGCGGGGCCCGCGCCCATGGCCACGAACACCATGGCGATGGTTCGACGATGCATCCCTGTCATGCGTCCTCCGCAGGTGCGGGAAGGTGAACGCACGACCGCCGCCCCTCGACGGCGATCGCCGCCGGGCACGACATCGAGCTGCAACGCCGGGGATGTGAACCCGCCTGCCCCTGACCGCGAGCGCGGGGTGCGACGCGCTACGACTGCGACAGCGACGACCTTCGTACAGCGAGCCACATCGGCGAGTGCACGGCGCCAGACGTCGGCCTCGACGACTCGTGGTCACGGCCCGGCGTGGGCGCAGCGTGGCCGGACGCACGGGTGTGACGTGAGTGGTTCGCCGGACCGCAAGACGCGTGCACTCAATAGGATGAAGCGAGGAAATTCGTTGCGAGCGGCGATCGTTAGGGCTCGAAGCGAGCACGGCCGAACGCTTCGTCCCACGCGACCCACGCGTCATGCGCAGGCTCAGCCCGATGGCGGTCGATGCACGGGTCGCGTGGCGGGATTCCAACTCGCGCATCACGTCCGGCCGCCCGATATTGTCTGCTCGCCGACGCCGGCGCGGCACTACTGACGCAGCACAAGCAGGAGAGGTGAGCATGACGACGAGTGCGCTGGCCGAGACGGCGATTCGGGACTTTGGCGCGGGGCTGGGGGGGTCGATCATCCGCCGCGGCGATGTGGCGTACGACGAAGCACGAAAGGTCTGGAACGGGATGATCGATCGCTCGCCGGCGATCATCGCGCGGTGTAGCTCCACCGCCGACGTGGTGGCCGCCGTGAACTTCGCGCGCGAGCACGAGCTCCTCGCCGCCGTTCGCGGCGGAGGCCACAGCGCCGCCGGGCTCGCGGTGTGCGAAGACGGCATCGTGATCGACCTCTCCGCGATGCGGACGGTGACCGTCGATGCCGAGCGCCGCATCGCACGGGCCGAGGGCGGCGCGCGATGGAGTGACCTCGACGCGGCGACGCACCCGCGCGGTCTCGCCACGACCGGCGGCGTCGTCTCGACGACCGGCGTCGGAGGCCTAACGCTTGGCGGCGGCCTCGGTTGGCTGATGCGCAGCTACGGCCTCGCGTGCGACAACCTCGTCGCGGCCGAAGTGGTGACGCCCGACGGCGAGGTGCGGCGCGCCAGCGCGACGGAGCACGCGGACCTGTTCTGGGGCCTGCGCGGCGGCGGCGGGAACTTCGGAATCGTCACGGCCTTCGAGTACCGGCTGCACCCGGTGCGCACCATCTACGGCGGGATGCTCGTGTACCCCGTGGCGCGCGGCCCCGACGTGTTGCGCCGGTATCGCGACCTCGCCGTGACGTCGCCCGACGCGCTGACGATCTTCGCCGGACTGCTGACGTCACCCGAGGGCGTGCCGATCACCGCGGTGCTCGTCGGCTACAACGGCCCGGCGGCGGACGGCGAAGCCGCCCTTCGCCCCCTGCGCGACCTTGGTCCGATCGCCGATCAGGTGGCCGAGATCCCGTACCCGGCGTTGCAGACGATGCTCGACCCGGCATTCCCCTCGGGGCTGCACGTCTACTGGCGGTCCGATTTCCTCAGCGGACTGCCTGACGAGGCGATCGACGCGCTGTGCGAGCAATTCGCATCGGTGACGTCGCCGCTGTCGACCCTCCTCATCGAACAGCTCGGCGGGGCGGTGTCGCGCGTCCCCGCCGACGAGACGGTGTTCTCGCACCGCGCCGCGCCCTTCAACTTCGCCGTCATCGCGCGCTGGACCGATCCGGCCACGGCGCCGACGCACATCGCGTGGGCGCGCGCGGCGAGCGAGGCGATGCGACCGTTCACGTCGGGCGGCGTCTACGTGAACTACATGGGCGCGGACGAAGGGGCCGATCGCGTGCGCGCCGCGTACGGTGCGCCGAAGTTGGCGCGGCTGGCCGCGCTCAAGCGGAAGTACGATCCGGCGAACATGTTCCGGGTGAACCAGAACATCCAGCCGGCGCAGTAGCGCGCGGGCGAAGCCGGGCCACCCCCGCACCGCCAACGGCCCGCCGGGGCGGGCCGTTGGCAGTCATCCGTGGACGGAAGCCCGCGGTGGGCAGCGTGGGGTGCGAAGCTCCCTCCTCACGCCGAGCACCGGGTGCGCGGGCCCGGCGCCCTCGCCCCGCTCCGGCGGTCGGCGTCGGACGCTGGCCTGGCGTGACGACAGACTCTACGTTGCGCATTCGGCGCGTCGCGCTCCCTCGGGTCAACGCGCGACGCTCGTCCGACGTACCCCAACTGAATCCACATTCCAGAGGCCGCTCCATGCCGAATCGGCGCGTTCGTTCCACGCTCCGCTCCGTTCTCTCGCTGGCGTTTGCGTCTACCACGCTGGCCGCACAACCCACCTCGCAACGCCCGGCCGCGGGCCCGGCCATCGATCCGACGCAGCTCACGGGGCTCCGATATCGGAGCATCGGGCCGGCGCGCGGCGGGCGCGTCACCACGGTCACCGGCGTCCCGTCGCAGCCCCATACCTTCTATATGGGGTCGACGGGGGGCGGCGTCTGGAAGACCGTGGATGCCGGGCAGAACTGGCTCAACGTCACCGACGGACAGATCGGCGCCGGGTCGATGGGCGCCATCGACGTCTCGCTGTCCGACCCGAACACGGTGTACATCGGCACCGGGTCCGACGGCTATCGCTCGAACGTCTCGATCGGCGACGGCGTCTACAAGTCGACCGACGCCGGGAAGACGTGGACCCACGTCGGCCTGCGCGACGTCGGCAACATCGGCGGCCTGCGCGTGCACCCGTCGAACCCCGACATCGCGTTCGTCGCGGCCATCGGCAACCCCTTCAAGCCTAACGCCGAGCGCGGCGTGTACCGCACGAAGGACGGCGGCCGGAGCTGGCATCAGGTGCTGTTCGTGTCCGACAGCACCGGCGCCGTGGACGTCGAGTTCCAGCCCGGCAACCCGAACGTGATGTTCGCCGCGCTGTGGCGCGGGGAGCGGAAGCCGTGGACCATCATCTCGGGCGCGCGTGAAGGCGGCATCTACCGGAGCAGCGACGGCGGCGACACGTGGGCGAAGGTGACGGCCGGCCTGCCTAACGAACTGGTCGGCAAGGCGAACGTCGCCGTCTCCAACGCGAACCCGAACCGCGTGTACGTCCTCATGGAGGCGAAGCCGGGCAACGGCCTCTATCGCTCGGACGACGGCGGCCGGACGTTCCAGGTGGCGAGCACCTTCCCGCAGATCATCACGCGCCCGTTCTACTACACGACCATCACGGCCGACCCCCACAACGCGGACGTCGTGTACGCCGGGGCCGAGGGATTCTTCCGGTCGGCCGATGCCGGCAAGACGTGGCAGCCCATGCGCACGCCGCACGGCGACAACCACGACATGTGGATCAATCCGAACGACTCGGACATCATGATCCAGTCGAACGACGGCGGCGCGAACGTCTCGCTCAACGGCGGCCGCACCTGGAGCACGCAGTACAACCAGCCGACGGCCGAGATCTACCAGGTGTACGTGGACAACCAGTTCCCGTACCGCCTGTACGGCGCGCAGCAGGACAACTCGACGCTCATCGTGCCGAGCCTGCCCACCGCGGGCGGGCGTCTCGACGACCCGACCCAGGCGTGGCGCACGGGCCCGGGATGCGAGACCGGTCCCATCATGCCGCACCTCACCAACCCCGACACCGTCTACGGCTCGTGCAAGGGGCAGTACTCGCGCATGAGCCTGCGCACGGGGCAGGAGAAGCAGTACTGGGTGGGCGCGCAGTCGCTGTACGGCAACCCCGGGAAGGACCTCATCTTCCGCTTCCAGCGCGTGTCGCCGATGGAGCTCTCGCCCCACGACCCGCGCGTCGTCTATTACGGCTCGCAGTACGTGCATCGCACGCGCGACGAGGGCGTCACGTGGGAGAAGATCTCGCCGGACCTCACGGCGAACGACCCGAAGTACCAGGGCAGGCCGTCGGGCGAGCCGATCACCATCGACGTGACCGGCGAGGAGTACTACAGCGTCATCTACGCCATCGAGGAATCGCCGCTCGAGCGGGGCGTGATCTGGACCGGCGCGAATGACGGCCCGTTCTACGTCACGCGCGACAACGGCAAGACGTGGACGAACGTCACGCCGAAGAACCAGCCGCCCGGCTGCCGCGTGCAGAGCATCGACGCGTCGCCGCATCGCCGCGGCTCCGCCTACTACTCGGTGTTGTGCTACCAGCTCGGCGACTTCCAGCCGTACATCTGGCGCACCGACGACTACGGGAAGAGCTGGACGCGCCTGACGACCGGCACGAACGGCATCCCGAACAACCAGCCCACGCGCGTGGCGCGTGAGGACCCCGATCGCGAGGGGCTGCTCTACGCCGGCACGGAGTTCGGCATGTTCGTCTCGTTCGACAACGGGAAGCAGTGGCAGCCGCTGCAGCTCAACCTGCCGGCGACGCCGATCACGGATCTCAAGGTGCATCGGAAGGATCTGGTGCTCTCGACGCAGGGGCGCGGGTTCTGGATTCTCGACAACCTGACGCCGTTGCAGCAACTGCCGGGAACCGGGATGCGGGAACGGGGAACGGGGGCTGCAAGCAGCGAGCAGCAAGCAGCCCGCGTTCCCGCGTCCCCGTTTCCGGGTCCCCACCTCTTCAAGCCCCGTGATGCCTACCGCTTCCGCTACTCGGCCGGCTTCGGCGGCGTCGAGTCGAACCGCGTGAACCCGGCGGACCCGCAGTACCCGCAGCCCGGGGCGATGATCGACTACTGGCTCGGCGGCACGAGTGGCGAGGTGGTGCTCGAGGTGCTCGACGGCAGCGGCACGGTGATTCGCAAGTTCTCGAGCGAGGGCGCGGGCCAGCGCCAGCAGTCGCCCGACGAGCCGGGGATGCGCGCGCCGGAGCTGGTCACCGTCGGTACGCCGCGCTTGCCGAAGGCGGCGGGACTCAACCGCTTCACGTGGGACCTGACGCTGGCGCCGCCCATCGATCCGGCGCGGCAGGGTGGCGGCGGGCGGAGCGGCGGCGGGCCGACGATCGTCCCCGGCAACTACACGCTGCGCCTCATCGCGGGCGGGAAGACGATCACGCAACCGCTCACCGTGCGCATCGATCCGCGCGTGGAGAAGGACGGCGTCACGATCGCCGACCTGCGCGAGCAGCTCCAGCACAACCTGCGCGTGCGCGACATGGTGACGGAGGTGAACCAGCTCGTCGCGAACGTGGATGCGGCACGGCAGCGGCTGCGTGCGGCCGGCGCCGCCGGCGCGGACACGCTGCGCCGCCTCGACGCGCTGCGCGCGAAGCTCGTGACGCCGCCCGTACGCTACAGCAAGCCGGAGCTCCAGGCGCACATCCAGTACCTGTACTCGCTCACGAACCAGGCCGACCAGAAGATCGGGCGTGACGCCGTGGAGCGGGCCCGGGTGCTCCGTGCGGAGCTCGATCAGCGGCAGGCGGAGGCGCGAGCGTTGTTAGGCACCCGCGCGGTCAGCATGAGGTGACGCTGGGCGGGTGCGCTGGCTGGGTGCTGCTTGCTGGCGCTGGTTGCTGCGTGCTGCGGCTCCTAGCTGCGAGCTCACGCTGGGTGCTGGGAATTCAAGGGGTCGGAGTCGTTGAAACCTCCGGTTTCAACGACTCCGACCCCCTTGAATTCCGCGCGCCGCACGCGGCCGCAGCGGGAGCGTTCAGCCCCCCAGCACGCAGCACCCAGCTCACTCCACGCGATATCGTCTGACCATCGACCGTCCGGTCTCCGCATAGCCTAACGTCACCACGTACGCCGGTCCCGAGCGCGCCTCGGACGCGTATTCACCGTTCGGCGGCATCGCGATTCTCGTCAGGCGGCGGGTCGCGAGATCCATGACGAGGATGGCGCGCTCGAACGTCATCGACGTCGCGCGCAATCCCGGCCCCACGGTCACCACACCGAGGTCTCGCGCACCGCGCCGCGCGATCTCGGTCGCGTCGCCCTCGCCGCTCACGGCGTAGAGCGACACCGAGTTGAGGTGGCGAACGACGCACGCCGCCATGCCGCGCACCGGCTCCCCGCACTGCGGCGGACCACGCAGCGACGCCACCCGCCGCAAGCTGTCACCCCGCACACGCCAGAGCTCCGTTCGCAGGAAATCCATCCCGGACAGCGGCACCGCCCATAACGACGGCGCCGACGCGCGCCGCGCGGCCGCCGACGCCGGCACGATCACCGTCGTCGCGGGGCCGAACACGATCGGCGCGCCCATCACGACCACCGTGTCGGGAATCACGACACGCCGAGTGCCGCCCCGCTCGCCGATGCGACCGGTGACCAGCACGGTGCCATCGGCGTCGGCGTCGCCATCGACGATGGTCCAACTCCGGGCATCGCCATCGATGATGAGCTGCGGCTCGGCAGGATTGAAGTCCGCGAGCGTGTCGGCCCACAGCGGCGCCGCCGCGCCGTCCAGGCGCTCGAGTCGCAGCTCGACGTCGCCACCATCGAGCACGTCGAGCACGAGCAGGCGCTCGTCATCGACGAACTCCGCGCCGATGCCCGCCACGTCGCGGACCGGCCCGCCCAGCCGGCCCGCGGTGATCGTGACTCCCGCGCGTGCGCTCCCTCGGCGGCCCGCGGGAAAGCGCGTGGCCAGGAAGCTCGTGCCGTTCGGCGATACGCGGAGCCCGTGCGCCGCGCCGCCCAGGTCGGTCTCCGACACCATCGTCGCCCGCGCCGTCGTCTCGCGCAGCGCATCGCGCAGCGAGAATGCCTCGCGGTCGACGGCGAGCACCCCGACGAGCGCCGCCGCGGCCAGGCTGCCATACGCCACGCGGCGCACGGCCGGCCGCCGCACGGTGAACAGCGCGGCCGCGATGCCGATCAGCGTCGTCGCGAGCGTCCCCACGAGCGGCGCGCCCACGAGCGGCATCCGGGCGGCGCTCACGATGAGCCAGAGCACGGTCGCGGCCGCGAGCGTAGCCACCGCGGCCAGCGCGCCCGTCGTCAGGCGGACGTGCGCATCGAGCTCGCCGGCCTTCACCTGGCGCGCCGCGACGTACATCGCCGCCACGCCAGTCCCCGCCAGCGCCAGCAGTGCGGCGCCGAAGGTCGCCTCACTCCAGAGATAGCTGCCTGCCACCGCGCCGAGCGCGGCGCGCATGATGCTCATCGCACCCAGCGCGGCGAGCGACGCCGGCCCGGGCTTCCAGAGCACCAACCCCGCCGGCACGAGTACCACACCGGCCTGACCGCTGATCACTGCCGCGGCAATCGCGAGGGTCGCGATCAGCCTCGGGATCATCGGGTCGCTCGCGCGCCTGGCGCGCCCGAGTCGCACGTCCACCACGTCGAGCGCGCGCTGCACGCGTGCGACGTCGGCGGGCGCGAGCGGAACGCTCCACGCATCACCGGCGCGCGCCCGCGCGTGCAGTGTGCGCGCGTCGCCGCTCGCCGCGACGCGCAGCTCCACCAGGTCCTCGTAGTTCACCGCCCGATAGCTCGACGCCGCCTCGCGCAGCGCGGCCAGCGCCGGCTCGGTGTCGGCCGCGACGCCATCCAGCCAGTACCCCCGCGCCTGGTCGAGCACCACCCAACTGCCCTCGCGCGGCGAGCGCACGACGGTCGCCCCGTCGAGCTGCTCCACCGCCGCCGCTCCCCCGCCGCGGATGGCCTGGATGCGCCGCACCAGGCTCGGATGCGACGCGACGCGCTCGAAGTCCATCGCCCACCGGCGCGGAACGCGCGCGTGCAGGTGCAGCTTCACGAGGGCGCGCACGAGCGCCTCCGGATCGCCGCACAGCGCGGCCGCCCGCAGGTCGCATTCGGTCTCGTGCTGCTGGCGCTTCGATGCGCGGCGGGCGAGCGCCAACAGCATCGCCACCGGCCACAGCCAGCCGATCCACGCGCGCGCGGCTGGTACGCCGAAGATCGCGATGAGCGGCAGCGCGACCCCCGCGACGATGAGCACCCGGTTCGCCACCTGGCCGCGCCGGATGTGGCGGGGCGTGAAATGGTCGAAGTGCGCGACCTCGTGCGCGAAGATGGCCACGCACTCGTCGGGGGCGAGCAACTCGAGCAGCGCATCGCCCATGGCCACGGCCGGCCGCCGCACCGACGGCAGCGCGACGGCGTTCACGAACCGCGACCCTTTGGGTCCCACGCGATACACGCGCGGCCGCGCCGTGCCCGCGCGGCGGACGATCTCCTCGAACCGCGGCAGGAGGTCGGCGCGCGCCAGCGGCTCGGCCGCGTGCGACCAGAGCCATATGCGCGGGTACCACTCCTCCCAGGCGAGCAGAACCGGCACGACGGCGAGCGCGATCCACCATCGCTCGACACCGACCGCCCGCACGATGGCGGCGACCGCGATCGGCGCGTACGCGAGCGCGATCCAGAAGCCGAACCCGCCGGTGAACGACAGCGCCGTATGCCACAGGTACGCGCCGAATCCCCACGTCTCGCCGAGCAGTCGCGTGCGCACCGGGTACGCGGCGGCGATGAGCAGGACGAGGAGTAGGGGAATGCCCCACGCGGCGTGCCGGCCGCCGAGCACGATCATCACCGCCGCGGCGACGGCAACGGCGCGGAGTTGCTCGCGCCGCCGCGCGGCAAGCAGCTCCGGCAACGCCGGGTCGTCACCCGCGTGGAGCAGCCGGCGGTCGCGCCACCAGGCGATGCCTGCCGGTGCCAGGGCCAGCAGCACCACCAATATCGACTGGCCGGCGGACGGGCCGGCCGCGGACGAGATTGGAATCATTTGATGCAGACGACGCCGCACGCGCCGAGTCACGCCGCGTCAGGCGGGGCGACCGGGTGACGGCCAGCCGGGCAGCCGGGGCGGCCGCGGAACCGCCCCATGACGCTGTCGCGTTATGACGCGACGCGATAGCCGGGTGGTGTGGCGGCCGTCCCCAGGCCGCCGCACCGGAACGGCACGGCGGCGGGAGTCGCGCGGGCGCGCCGGAGCCGTTAGGTTGTTAGGGTGTTAGGCGGGTGCTGGACGAAACGGGCTGGCTCACTATCTTAGACCCCATGCCAACTACCACTCGCAAGCGCGCGTCAGGCGCCAAGCGCCCCGGCATCAGCCGGATCGACCAGGAATCGACTCGCACCCACGGCTTCTTCGCGCGCTTCGGCTACGCGCGCGACAAGAGCGGCACGTGGCGGCCGAAGCACCGGGCGTTCTTCGGTGACGCGAGTCACGGCAGCAAGCGCAAGGCACTGGCCGCCGCCGAGGCCTGGCTCGCGAAGGTCGAGCGGGCCGAGAAGCGCGCCGGCTCCGCCCCGGCGGCCAAGAAGGCCACGAAGAAGGCGGTGAAGAAGGCCGCGAAGAAGAAGTAGCGGCGCTGCCCGGCTGTCGCCTCCGCGCCACTGACGCAGAGTGACGCGGAGGATGGGCTGCCCCCTGCACCGGGCTCACGACAGGCATGTGAAAGACGCTCGGGTGGGGCGCGGGGGCGTGCCCAGCCGAACCGCCTAACCGTCCAGCCGCGCCCTCAGGTCCTCCGCGGCCTTGCGCTCCGCATCAAGACTGACGCGGACGTCGCTCAGGAACTTCCGCACCGGCTCCTGCCGCACGCCGCCACTCTCGAGCGCGTCATCCACCTCGTCCATCAGCGCCTTCCGGGTCTCGATCGCCCGGTCCAGGTACGCCCGGTTGAAGTCGGCCCCGGTCCGCGACTCGAGATCACGGAGCACCTGCGCCTGGTCCCGGATGACGTCGCGATCCGGAAGCACCGGCGCGATATTCAACCGGTCGGCGGTGGCCTTGATGCCGCTGCGTGTCACGGCGTTCTCGCTCACCGCCTTGGCCGCGAACCGGTTCACCGGGCCGTCCGTCTTCGTCTGGGCGTACTGATCGGTCGCGATCATCGCCGCGTAGGCCGTGTCGAGCAGGGCGAAGACGTTCTCATCGGTGAGGACCGCGGCCACGGTCGTGGCGACCGCCGCGGGGGCCGAGTCGATCACGCCGACGCTGCCGGTCGAGGTGTCCACCCGCGGCGCCCGGCGGTCGCCGGAACAGGCCGTCGCCAACGCCAGGGCAAGCGGCAGGCTGAGAAGTCGAACAGCTTTCGATCGAGACATGGGACGCTCCGCTGCTCTACGGTGACGGTTTGGCGCGGTCGCGACACGATGCGACCGCCGGCAGCGGCTGACCGAAGCATACTGCGAGCCAGATGACTTCCCGCCTCTACTATACGGATGCCTACGTCGCCGCCTTCGAGGGGCGCATCATCGACCTCTCCCCCGACGGGCGACGCGTCTACCTCGATCGATCGGCGTTCTACCCCACGTCAGGCGGCCAGCCGTTCGATACGGGCATGCTCGGCGGCACCACCGTCGCCGACGTGATCGATGAGGACGATCGCGTCGCCCACCTCCTTCGCGAGCCGCTCACCGGCCACGCGGCGGGTGACGTGGTGCGCGGCGAGATCGACTGGCCGCGCCGCTTCGACCACATGCAGCAGCACACTGGACAGCACCTGCTCTCGGCGGTGTTCGACGACCTGTTCGGGTACCAGACGGTCAGCGTCCACTTCGGTGCCGACCGGTCGTCGCTCGACCTCGACGTCGGCTCGGTGCCGGCCGAGCGACTGAGCGAGGCCGAGCGTCGCGTGAACGAGGTCGTGTGGGAGAACCGGCCGGTGGGGGTGAGCTTCGAGCACGCCGAGACGGTGACGGGGCTGCGCAAGCCGCCGCCACGCGAGGGGAGCATCCGCGTCGTGAGCATCGAGGGGCTCGACCGGAGCGCCTGCGGCGGCACCCACGTGCGCGCCACGGGCGAGATCGGCGCGATCGTGCTCCGCGGCACCGAGCGGGTGCGGAAGCAGACGCGCGTGGAATTTCTCTGCGGGGGGCGCGTCGTGCGACAGGCCCGCGCCGACTTCGAGGCGCTCGCGCGCATCGCGCTCTCCCTCAAGGCCTCGATCGACGAGGCCCCGGCGCTCGTGGTGGCGCAGGGCGAGCAGCTCCGCGACGCCATCGCCGCGCGCAAGCGGCTCGATGCCGAGCTCGCCGTGCATAACGCGCGATCGCTCTACGACGCGACCGCGCCGACGCGCGGTGGCGTGCGCGTCGCCGTCGTGAACCGCGACGCCGGCGCGGTGGACGACATGCGGCCCCTCGCCCAGGCGTTCGCGGCGCTGCCGCGTGGCGTGTTCGTCGGCGCGGTGGCGTCCCCGCCCACCGTGCTCGTCGCCGCGGCGGACGACGCCGGCCTCGACGCCGGCGCCGTGCTGAAGGGCGCGCTCGCCGGCGCCGGCGGCCGCGGCGGCGGGTCGCCGCGCCTCGCGCAGGGCACCGTCCCGGCGGCAAACGCGCTCGACACGGTCGTGCGCGCCGTTCGCGACGCGGTGCCGTGAGGGGCCTCCGATGCGTCGTGCCGCACCCTCCAGCGCACCGCGCCTAACGCACCGGCTCGCCGTGCTGGCGGCCGTGGCGCTGGCCGTGCCGCTCGCGCCGGCAGCCGCGCACGCCCAGGCCACGCCCGCGGCCGTCGACACTGTCACCCGTCGCATCGACGAGGCGCTGCCGGCGGGGCGGGTCATCCAACGGCTCGTGTCGCGCGCCGACACCAGCCAGCGGTACGCGCTCTACCTTCCGTCATCCTACGCGCGAGACCGCCAGTGGCCGGTGCTCTTTCTGCTCGACCCGCGCGGGCGCGCGCTGCTGCCGATGCAGCGCTTCCAGGGCGCCGCCGAGCGGCACGGCTACGTCGTGATCAGCTCGTACAACACCCTGAGCGACGGCCCGGCCGAGCCTAACTACTCGGCCATGAACGCGATGCTCGAGGACGTGCAGCGCGCGCTCTCGGTGAACTCGCGCCGCCTCTACCTCGTGGGCTTCTCCGGCACCGCGCGCTTCGCGTGGGACATGAGCGAGCAGTTGACCGGCAGCGTGGCCGGCATTGTCGGCGCGGGCGCGGCGGTGCCCGGCGGCCGGTCGTGGATCCGGATGCACCTGGGCAGCAGCTCGCCGGTCCTGTTCGGCGCCGTCGGGACACTCGACCCCAACTACGAGGAAGTGCGGGCGTTCGACGCCGAGCTCGAGAGCACGCGCACGCCGCATCACATCGAGCGGTTCGACGGCGGCCACGAGTGGCCGCCGCTGGACGTCGCCGCTCGCGCGGTGGCCTGGTTCGATCTGCAGGCGATGCGACGCGGTCTCGCGGCGCGCGACCAGCGGTGGATCGACTCGCTCTACGCCGACTGGCTCGCCTCGGCCGCGCGGGTCGACTCGGCCGGCGACGCGCCGGCCGCGGCACGCCACTACCGCGCGTTGCGCGCCGACTTCGACGGCCTCACGAACGTCGGCGCGGTGACGGCGCGCCTGGCGACGCTCGGGCGCGAGCCGCGCGTGCAACGTACCGAGCGCGCGGAGAACCTCGTCGCCGAGCGCGATCGCCGCCTTGGCGAGGCGCTAGTGGCGTTCGCGGACGAGCTGCGGCGTGCGGAGTCGCCGCCATCCCTCAGCGAGGCGCGGCGCCGCGTGGAGCTCGACGCGCTGCGCCGCGAGGCCGCGCGCACGGACGACTCGATCTCGGCCACGAGCGCGAAACGCGGACTCGAGCGCGTGTTCGTCCACATGTCGTTCTACGTGCCGCGCGACCTGTTCGCCGCGCGGCGTTATGCGCAGGCGGCACTCGCGCTCCGGCTCGCGCGACTCATCAAGGCCGGGGATGCCGGCGCGTGCTTCGGCCTCGCGCGCGCGCTGGCGCAGACCGGCGACACCTCGGGCGCGCTCGAGGCGCTCGAGTGCGCCGCGGCGAGCAACCAGCTCGGCGCCGCCGCGGTGGACCGTGATCCGCTCCTCGCGCCGCTCCGCGGGGAGGCGCGCTATCAGGCGGTGATGGCGCGGTTGCGCCAGTGACGGCGGGCGCCGTTACGCGGAACGCCACGGCCCGCTAGTTGTATCTCGGACCATCATGGCGACGAGCGCCCGGCCACCGCGCGAAGCGACCCCACCCGTCCTGGCGAGCTCGGGTGTCAGCCGGGCGCGGCTGCTCGCGCGACTGCTCGATGACCTGATCGCGATTCCGGGGACGAAGATCGGTATCGGCCTCGACCCGGTCATCGGCCTCATCCCCGGCCTCGGCGACGTGGTGGGTGGCGCGATGTCGGGCTACATCCTGCTCGTCGCGGCGCGCGAGGGCGCGCCGACCTCGGTGCTCGTGCGGATGCTCGGCAACATCGCGCTCGACAGCCTCGTCGGGACCGTGCCGGTGGTGGGCGACCTGTTCGACGTCGGCATGAAGGCGAACCGTCGCAACGTCGATCTGCTGGAGCGCCATCTCGGCGCGCCGGGGGAGACGAAGGCGGCGAGCCGTGGGGTCGTCGCCCTCATCCTGCTCGCCGTCGTGCTGCTGATCGTGGGCGTCGTGACGCTCGCGGTGCTGGCGGTGCGGTGGCTGGCGAACGCGTTAGGCTGACCGCGCCACGGCCGGCGCGTCGACCCGACGTCCGGCCCGACGTCAGTCGCCGCGGGCGTCCAGCTCGCGCAGGTCCTCGTCGGTGAGCTCGAGCCCCGCCGCGGCGAGGTTCTCCTCGAGGTGCTTCACCTTCGAGGTGCCGGGAATCGGCAGCATGATCGGCGAGCGGGCGAGCAGCCAGGCGAGAGCGACCTGGAGGACGCTCGCCTCGTGCCGGCGCGCCACGTGCTCGACACGCCGCATCACCCCCCGCTTGGCGGACTCGCTCTCGAGACACGCGCCGCCGATCGGTCGCCACGGGATGAACGCGATCCCCGCACGCGCGCAGTACTCCACCACCGGCTCCCACTCGCGATCGACGACGTTATAGCGATTCTGGACCGAGACGATCGGGACGAACCGCTGCGCGTCCTCGACGTCGGCCTCGTCGACCTCCGAGAGTCCCACGTGCCGCACCGCCCCGTCGCGAACGAACTCTGCCAGGACATCGAACTGCTCGTCGGCCGGAACTTTGGGATCGATGCGGTGGAGTTGCCAGAGGTCGATGCGGTCCAGTCGCAAGCGCTTCAGGCTTCCCTCGAGTGCCTCGCGCAGGTGCTCGGGGCGCCCGTTCTCGACCCAGCGCCCCGGACCCGGCCGCTCGAAGCCGCCCTTCGTCGCGATCACGAGGCCCTCGGGGTACGGGTACAACGCCTCGGCGATCAGCTCTTCCGACACGAAGGGCCCGTACGAGTCGGCCGTATCGATGAAGTTCACGCCGAGCTCCACCGCGCGGCGCAGCACGCGGACGCACTCGGCGGGGTCCTTGGGCGGGCCGAAGATCCCTTCGCCCGTGAGCCGCATGGCGCCGAACCCCATCCGGTTGACCACGAGTTCGCCGCCAATCGTGATCGTGCCCGCCTGAGCGGCAGGCGTGCCGGCAGCCGTGCTCGCCAGATCTGTTTCGCGTACGCTCATCCTGCCCCGCATCCATCGGAAGTGACAGCGGCGGCACGATGCAAGTTATGCGCGGCGGGACGCAGGCGAGCGCGAATGCGGCCGCACCAGTCGCCGGCACGGGCGCGGCAACGCGAGCGCCGAAAACCGCCGAGCCGCCTGTGACGATCGAGCGCCGCGGCAGGTTGGCTCAGGCAGAAGGCGACACCGTTACGCCCGCCCACCAGCCCTCATGCGACACGTCATCCGCTCGCTTCGCCACGCGCCCGGCTTCTCGCTGCTCGCGGTGCTCGCCATCGCCCTCGGGATCGGTGCGAGCACCGCCGTGTTCAGTGTCGTGAACGGCGTGCTGCTGCAGCCCCTCGGCTACACCAATCCGCAGCGGCTCGTCATGCTGTACTCGCGGCATCCCGCGCAGGGCGATTTCTTCCCGCCCTCGTATCTCGACTTCGTCGACTGGCGCGCGCAGGCGCCGGCACTGGCGGGCACGGCCTTCCTTCGCGGCGAGACCATCCTCGTTCGCGGGAGCGAAGGGGCCGAGCGATCCACGGTGGCGCTCGCGTCCGACGGATTCTTTCGGTTGATGGGTGTTCCGCCGTTCCTCGGACGCACGTTCACCGCCGACGACGAGCGCCCGGGTGCCCCGCGCGTCGCGGTGCTCCACTACGACTTCTGGCAGACCCGCTTCGGCGGCGACCGCGGCGTGATCGGCCGAACGCTCGACACGCCCGAGGGCTCGTACACGATCGTCGGCGTGATGCCGGCGACGTTCGACTTTCCCGCCTGGGCCAGCATCTACTCGCCGCTCACGCCCGTCGCCGGCTCCATACCGGCGCTCACGAAGCGCGCGTTCCGGGTGGACCAGGTCGTGATCGCGCGTCTCGCGCCCGGCGTGTCGCAGGCCGCCGCCGCGGCGCAGCTCCGGTCGGTCGCGCGCCGGTTGGAGCAGGCCTATCCGGCGGAGAACCGGGGGTGGACCACGACCACGACCCCGCTGCGCGACGTGGTGACGGGCGACGTGCGGGCGCCGCTCGTGGCGATCTCCTGGGCGGTGGCGCTCGTGCTGCTCATCGCCTGCGCGAACGTCGCCAGCCTGATGCTCGCGCGCGCGACGGGCCGCACCCGGGAGATGGCGCTCCGCATGGCGCTCGGCGCCGGTCCGTGGCGCGTCGCCCGCCGGCTCGTGGCCGAGAGCCTAACGTTGGCGGCGATGGGAGGGGTGGCCGGCGTGTCGCTGGCGTGGGCGGGAATCCGGCTCCTCCGCGCCGCGGCACCACGGAACCTGCCGCGCGTGGATGAGATCGCGCTCGATCCCCCGGTGCTCGGCTTCGCGGTGGTCGCGTGCGCGCTCTCGGCGGTGCTGTTCGGACTGCTCCCCGCGCTGCAGGCGGCGCGCACCGACGTCACGACCGCGATGCGCGAGGGTTCCGCGGGGAGTGGGCGCGGCGCCCGCGGGCATCGAGTGCGCGCGGTGCTCGTCGTCACCGAGCTGGCGCTCGCGCTCGTGCTCCTCGTGGGGTCGACGCTCCTGATCCAGAGCGTCGCCCGCGTGCGGGCCGTGAACCCGGGGTTCGACGCGAACCAGCTGCTGGTCGTCCCGCTCGAGCCGCCCGAAGGGCGCTACGACACGCCCGAGAAGCTCGCCGCCGTGTACGAGCGGATCCGTGAGGCCGTCGGCGCGCTGCCGGGTGTGCGGTCGGCGGCGATGATCAACCACATGCCGATGACCGGCACGGGCGTCACGACGCGACTGGAGATCCCCGGCCGTCCGGCGCCGGCCGCCGGCGAGGAGCCGAGCGCGGTGTATCGCCTCGTCGACAGCCGCTACTTCGGAACGATCGGGCAACCCGTCATTCGCGGCCGCGGCTTCACCGCCGCCGACATGACCCCCACGAGCACCGCGATCGTGGTAGGGGACTCGCTCGCGCGCCAGCTCTGGCCGGGCCGCGACCCCGTCGGCCAGCGCCTAACGACGTTCCGGCAGCTCTCGGGGCGGCCGGACTTCGGCCAGCCCGTCGCCGGCGAGGTGGTCGGGGTCGTCGCGGACGTGACGTTCCAGCGACTCGATGAGCGGCAGCCGCTGGCGACGGTCTACCTGCCCTTTACCGTGGAGCCGTGGCGTCGCGCCTTCGTGGCGGCGCGAACGGTCGGCGACCCGGCGGCGCTCACGGGCGCGGCTCGGCGCGTGGTCATGGCGGCGGACGCCGACCTTCCCGTCGCGTCCATCACCACGGTGCGCTCGCTGATCGCGGGCTCGCTCACCGATCGCGAGCTCACGACGACCGTGCTGTCCGCGTTCGCCGCGAGCGCGCTGACGCTCGCCGTGATCGGCGTCTACGGCATCGTGGCCTATGGCGTCACGCAGCGCACGCGCGAGATCGGCATCCGCACCGCGCTTGGCGCTCGGCGCGGGGCGATCGTCGGACTGTTCGTGCGGGAAGGCGTGCGCCTCGGCGCCGTGGGGCTGGCGTTCGGGATCGCGCTCGCGCTCGGCGGCACCCGCCTGCTCGAGAGCATGGTGTACGGTGTGAGCGTGCGTGACGTGCGGACGTTCGCCGCCGTGGGCCTGGTGCTCGTCGTGGTGGCCGCGATGGCCAGCCTCATTCCGGCTCGCCGCGCGGCACGCGTGGACCCGGTGGAGGCGCTGCGCAGAGAGTAGTGGCGCCGTTGCGGGGCGCCGAGCCCTGCTCACGCCGAGAACTGTGGACGCAGTGCCCGCAGCGAACCGCAGCGAACTGCAGCGAACCGCGGAGGACGCAGAGAACGCAGAGAACGGCTCGTTCGGGACGGTCATCCCGCCACGAGCCGGGAATAAGAAGGAACGACCCCGGGAGGCTCTGGCGTTCGGAGGCCGTTCCCATCAGTTCACGGCCGCTGGCGCGCGCATCTCGACCAGTCGAGCCGTCCTCCGCGTTCTCTGCGTCCTCTGCGGTCCCTGCCGTTGCGGTCCCTGCCGTTGGCTTCTGCGCCTCCAGCGTGTGCCGTTGCGGCGCGGGTGCCACGTCAGCCGGCGCAACGTTTGTAATTCCCCCGCGTCCGATGTTTCAGCATTCGTCGCTCCAACGAATCGTCCCGCGCATGACATCGGACGCGTGCGCGAGCCGTCAACCGCTCCGCCCCTAACGTGACGAACGCCTTCGCCAGTAGATCGCGCCGCCTAACAACACGAACGCTGCCGCCCCGCCGATCACCTTGAGCGCGAACGTCGCTCGGCTCGGCGCGTCGCCCGGCGGGATCGACGCCACGACCATCGCGAACGCCGTCACGCCGAGCCCGGACAGGCCGGCGAGCGTCGCGCCGCCACGGCCACCGGGCAGCAGGCCGGCGCTCCTCGGCCGTCGCACCTGCTTCAGCAGGCAGAGGAACAGGTAGAGGTAGGGAATGAAGTAGACGAGCAGCTGCGTATCGAGCAGCACGAGGTACGCCTGCTCGACCGTCGACCCTTTGCCGAGCTGCGAGATCAGCAAGAAGACGGTCGCGAGCGCCGCCTGCACGAGGATGGCCACGTAGGGCGTGTGCCACCGGGGGTGCACCTTGCCGAACGCCGGCGGGAAGTAGCGGTCGAGGCCGATCACGAACGCCACGCGCGCGGGGCCCGAGAGCCACGCGCCGACGCCGGCCACGTTGCTGATCGTGTAGAGCGCGGCCGCAACGGGCGCGAGCCACACGAGCGCCGGCGAGAGCGACGCGCTGCCCATGGCGATCCCCTGCAGGAACCCCGACACGATGTTGAGATCGCCGGTGGGCACGAGCCACAGCACCGAGAGGGTGCCGAGGATGTACGCCGCCGCGATGAGCGGCGCGGCGATGACGATGGCGCGGGGAAGGTCGCGCTTCGGGTTCGCGGCCTCCTCGCCCATGGTGGACGAGAGCTCGAGCCCGGCGAACGCGAACGCGATGGACGCCCAGAGGTTGAGCGTGGACAGCTCGCCGACGTCGGGCACGAGGCGCGCCGGCGTGATGGGGTTGGCCGGCGGATGCATCGCCACCGCGATGAGGCCGAGCGCGATCAGGATCAGCCCCGGGATGTACGTCGCCACGCCGCCGATGTTGTGCAGCCACTTCCCGGTGCCGAGCCCCACGATGTTGAGCCCCGCCGCGAGCCACAGCGCCGCCAGCGCCACCGTGAGCACGTATGCCCAGTTGCCGCCTAACGCCGACTCGCCCTTGCCGATGGCGTACGTCGCGATGACCGCGGTGGAGATGAGCAGGTTGGGGTAGTAGAGGACGTTGTTGATCCAGTAGCACCAGCCGCACAGGAAGCCGTGCCACTCGCCGAACGTGCGGCGCGTCCACGCGTACACACCGCCCTCGTCGGGAAAGCGCGACGAGAGCGTGATGACGGCGATGCCTTGCGGGATGAAGAACAGCAGCGCCGCCAACACCCAGAGCACGAGCGCGCTGGGCCCGGTCTTGGCGGACGTCGCCACCCAGCGCAGCCCGAGCACCGCCACGACGTTGAACAGCACCAGGTCGCCGAGCCGGAGCGTGCGCCGAAGCCCTGCGGTTTGCGCGTGTGATGTGGATTCCATGACGTTGGGGACCAACGCGTTTGGCTTGGGAAGGGACCGGGGCTCAGGGCCCGGGGGCGGCAGCTGGCGGCTGCTGACTGCCGGCTGTAGTTAGTTCGAGTTAAGGCGCACACCACCACCTTCCCCGCCCGGGGCCGGAGTGACCAAAAAGGTCGCTATCGTGTATGACGGGTATCGCGCGCTGCGCGACCGCACGGCACCACACCACCAGGGACTTCTCACATGCATGTATTCACACGAGTCGCGGTCGCCGCGCTCGCGACCGCCGGCCTCGTGCTGCCGGCCGCAGCGCAGCAACCGCGTGTTCCACCCGCGTTCGACTCCACCGGCGTCGGTGACACTTCCATCTTCGCGCCCATCACGCTCCCCGCGGCGAACGTCTACCGCCTCGGCTCCGGAGCCCCGGGGCCGAAGTACTGGCAGAACCGCGCCGACTACGAGCTGAAGGCCACGCTCGACACTGCCGCCACGACGTTACGCGGTGAGCTTCGCCTCCGCTACACCAACAACTCGCCCGACACGCTCCACTTCATCTGGATGCAGATGGAGCAGAACGCCTTCAAGGACAAGTCGCTCAACTCGTTCATCTTCCCGCAGACCTCGCGCTTCGGCGCGCGCGGCTTCGAGGGCGGCGACGTCGTCGAGCGGTTCGAGCAGGTGCGCGAGACGGGCGCTCGCGCATCCCGAGCGCAGCAGTCGGCCCCGAGCACGGCGAAGGGCGGGACCCCGCTCAAGACCCGCGTCGAAGGCACGATGATGAAAGTCGACCTGGCCGAGCCGCTCGCGCCGGGCAAGACCGCCACCTTCAATGTCGCGTGGCACTTCCTCATCCCCGAGCACGGCGCCGACCGCATGGGACGCGACGGCGCGCTTTACGAGCTCGCGCAATGGTATCCGCGCGTCGCCGTGTACGACGACGTCCGCGGCTGGAACATCGAGCCATACCTGGGCCAGGGCGAGTTCTACCTCGAGTACGGCGACTTCACCTACGACGTCTCCGTGCCGGCCGGCTACGTCGTTGGCGGCACGGGCGAGCTCGTGAACCCGCGTGAAGTGCTCACCGCCGACCAGATCGCCCGCCTCGCGCGCGCCGCGAAGAGCGACTCCACCGTGCAGATCATCTCGGCGGCCGAGCTCCAGAGCGGCGCCGCGCGGCCGAAGAAGAGCGGCACGCTGACGTGGAGGTTCCGCGCGAAGAACGTGCGCGACGTCGCGTGGGCCGCGAGCCCCGACTTCATCTGGGACGCGTCGAGCTGGAAGGGGAAGATGGCCTACGCCTACTACCGGCCAGGCGCGGTCGAGACGTGGAAGGACGCCGCCGACATGTCGCGCATGTCGATCATGGAGTACTCCGAGCGCTGGTTCGAGTACCCGTACCCGCAGATCTCCGCCATCGAGGGGCCCATCAGCGGGATGGAGTACCCGATGGTGGCGATGGAGAACAAGAGCAAGGACAAGTACGACCTCTACAACGTCGTCACGCACGAGATCGGACACATGTGGTACCCGATGATCGTGGGCTCGAATGAGAGAATGCACATGTGGCAGGATGAAGGCTTCAACACCTTCATCAACACGTTCTCCGAGGCGCGTCGCTACCCCGAGAAGGGTGACCAGATGGCCCGCGCGCTCGCCGAGCGGCAGTACGTCGAGGCGGCGATGAAGCAGAACGTGGACGGGCCCATCGAGGTGAACCCCGATCGCATCGCGCCCCAGCTCCTCGGGCTCGAGGCGTACGTGAAGCCGAGCGTCGGCCTGCAGCTCCTGCGACAGGAGATCATGGGGCCGGAGGCGTTCGACGACGCGTTCCGCACGTACACGCGTCGCTGGGCGTTCAAGCATCCGACGCCGGCCGACTTCTTCCGCACCATGGAGAACGTGGGCGGCCGCCGGCTCGACTGGTTCTGGCGCGAGTGGTTCCTGGAGAACCCGCACTTCGACCAGGCGATCGACACGGTGGTGACGCAGTCGAAGGGCGACACGACGGACATGGCGGTGGTCTACGGCAACCGCGCGCGCGGCGTGCTCCCGATTCACGCCCGGTTCACCTTCGACAACGGTTCGGCCGAAAACTTCGACTACCCGGCCGAGGTGTGGAGCACGAACACGATGCACTACGTGCGGCGCTATCGCTTCGTGGGCAAGAAGCCCGTGGGCATCGAGCTCGACCCCGACAAGCGGCTGGTGGACCTGAACCGCGACAACAACAAGTGGGGGGCCGGGCCCAAGCCGGTGTCGTGAGCCGGAGGCGGCGTGACTCGGACGAGCAGTCAAGAATTTCGATTCTCATTCGCGCCGCGCCGTGTCATCACGCCACGGTTCGCGTTATAGTTCAGAACGAAAGCCGCTGGCCGATCGAGATGTCACGGTCGGCCAGTTTTTTTTGCCAACCTGCGCACCCGCCCCGGTGCTCCGGTGTAGCAGGTCATGTCCGCGAATCCTCGGGTACGCTTCGTTCCCGGGAATTCTCTTCATAGTTGTGACGGCGCCACATGCGCGTCGTCGTCTCGGGATAGAGGCTCGCGTCATCGCCCGCCGCGCGCGGCGCTGGTGGCGGTGAGCACGTCCCCCGCCGGTCTCATCGCATGCGCCGCCGTATCACTGCCGTTCTCCGCTCCGCTCTCCAGCGCCTCAAGAAGCAGCCGCGCTGGGCTCTCGCAACAGCTGCGCTCGCCACCTTCACCGTCGCCGTCGTCGCCCTCGCGGCCATCAGGTACCGCACGGTGAACGTACCGGTACCGTCGGTTCCCTACTCCGAGCTCGCCGCCGCGCTCGACGCGCGCCAGATCCGCGAGCTCGAGGTCCAGGACGGAGGGACGCGGCTCGTCGCGCACCTCGCCGCGCCTCGTCAGTTCGGTTCCGTGACCGCGAAGGTCGTCGCCGCCGAGGTGCCGAAGGGCGCGGTCGGGCTCGCTGACCTCGAGCGCTGGTCGGCGCGCGGCGCGCAGGTGCAGGTCGCGGCACCCGGACGACTCCCCGAGGATCCGGTCTCGTTCGTCGTCTCGTTCGTGCTGATCGGCGTGACGCTCATGCTCGTCGTGCGGATGCGCGCCGGCGTGGTGAGCGGCGGCAAGAAGTTCGACAAGGTCACCGAGGATCGGCAGCTCACGCTCGCCGACGTCGGCGGGGCGAAGGAGGCCCGCGCCGACCTGCACGACGTGATCGAGTTCCTCAAGGATCCCACTCGGTTCAAGCAGATGGGCGCGCGCTGCCCCGCCGGCGTGCTGCTCGTGGGGCCGCCCGGCACCGGCAAGACGCTGCTCGCCCGCGCGGTCGCCGGCGAAGCGGGGGTTCCGGTGCTGGTCGCGTCGGGCTCCGAGTTCGGCGAGATGTACGTCGGCGTCGGCGCGCGCCGCGTGCGCGACCTCGCGGCGAAGGCCCGGGCGCACGGTCGCTGCATCATCTTCATCGATGAGTTCGACTCCATCGGCGGCAAGCGCGGCAGGCCGAACCGTACCAGCGAGGAGGACCTGACGCTCAACCAGCTCCTCGTCGAGATGGACGGGATGGCCGGCGGCGAAGGGATCGTCTGGATGGCGGCGACGAACCGCGACGACATGCTCGACCCGGCGGTGCGCCGCCCGGGCCGGTTCGACCGCGTCGTGGAGGTCGGGATGCCGACCGCCGCCGACCGCCTCGAGATCCTGAGGGTGCACGGCGCGAAGCGCCCGCTCGCGAACGACGTCGATCTCCCCGAGCTCTCGACGCTCACCGTCGGCTACTCCGGCGCCGAGCTGGCGAACCTGCTGAACGAGGCGGCGATCATCGCCGTGCACGACGAGAGCGCGATGATCACCCGCGCCCACATCGACCAGGCGCGTGACAAGATCCTGCTCGGCCGCGTGCGGGCCGGCGTCGTCGTGTCGGACGAGGAGCGCCGCCTGATCGCGCTCCACGAAGCGGGGCACGCGCTCGTCGGCCTCGTGGCCGTCCCCGAGGACCGCCTGCACAAGGTGACCATCGAGCCGCGCGGCCGCTCGCTCGGCGCCGCGCACTTCGCCCCCGACACCGACCGTCACCTGCACTCACGCCGCTACCTCGAGGGCGTGATCGCCAAAGCGTTAGGCGGCCGAGCGGCCGAGCTGGTGTTCCTCGGCCGCGATGCGGTGACGTCGGGCGCCGGAAGCGACCTGGTGCACGCCACGAGCGTCGCGCGCCGCATGGTCGCCGAGTTCGGGATGAGCGAGGAGATCGGGCTGGTGTCGGCCGACCCGTCCGCGCACAACGGCGCGCCGTCGGCGCAGTTGCAGAGCGAGATCGACGCGGCGATGCGCACGCTCATCGCCGCGCAGGCCGCGCGGGCGGAGGCGATCGTGCGGGAGCACGCGTCGGCGCTCGATGCCATTGCCCGCGCGCTCGTCGACCGCGGCGTGCTGATGGCGAGCGAAGTGCTGAAGCTGGCCGCCGAGCACGGCGTGCCCTTGCGGCAGGCGGAGAAGGTGGAGCTGCGGGTGGCGTGAACCCTCGCCGCGGGTAGCGACGGTCGAAAGAGCCTCGGGAGGCAATTTGCGTCCCGAGGCTCTTTCGTTGCATCCACCGCGGCCGGCAATTTCTCGAAAGCGCGCCGCGCCCCGCGGTGTTTTCGTGAACCGATGACTGCGCACGGGACAACGCCGATGATCAGCAGAATCTGGCACGGGTGAACGAAGCCCGAGCACGCGGACGCGTACGAGGCCATGCTCCGCTCCGAGATCCTCCCCGGCATCCACCGCGTGGCGGGTTTCCGCGGCGCGACCCTGCTCCGCCGGCCGGACGGCGAGGAAGTCGAGTTCGTCACGATCACGCTGTTCGATGACCTCGACGCGGCGGCCACGCGCCGGTGACAGGAGAGGGTGCCACTCGTCACCCTTCACGCGGTTCCACGTCGCAGCTCCGCCCCGCAGCGGCGGCGATCGACTCCAGCCCACCGGCCATGTCCGTCCCCGCTGGCACTTCGGCGTCACCGGAACTCACCCCAGCGACCGCCCCGACGTCGCAGCCTCGCGACGCCTTCGGCGTGTCCGCCGCCGAGCTGACGCGTGTGGAGCTCGCGATGGTTGCGATCACGATCGCGGTCTATGCGTCGTCCGTGGTGCGGTCCGTCGCGCCCGGCGGGTTCAACGACGACGCCGTCTACCTGGCGCTCGGCCGCGCGATCGCGGATGGCCAGGGGTATCGCTCCATCTACCTCGTGGGCGAGCCGCTGCACGTGAAGTTTCCGCCCGCGCTGCCCGCGCTGCTGGCGGCCATGTGGAAGGTTGGCGGGTCGGTCGAAGCCGTCCACATGCTGGCCGTGACGATGAACATCGCCGCGTGCGCGCTTGCGGCGGCCGAGCTGTGGTGGCTCGCGCGTGTGCGGCTCGCGGCGTCGCCGGTGGCGGTCGCGGCGGCACAACTCATAGGCCGTCGATTCGCTCACCGCGAAGCCTGCGACAGCCCTGACGACGCGCTCCCGCAGATCTACTGAATACGACTGCGGCATGAGGCGCCCAATCACCAGGGATCACCTCATGTCGTCTAGGCTATGCCTGAGTAGCCCTACGATGTCGAAAACCGCACTACCTCCTCGGTCCCGTGATCTTTGAAGTGCCGCCAGCGAGATAGTGGAGAACTTGATCGACGAACACAGCTATCAAGGCATCGTCATCACGGAACGCGGACGACTCGAACCTGTCATCGATGGTCTCGCCGGCCGTTGTTGCGCCGCCGATAAACGCCTCGTTCTCGTGAATCCAAAGTTGGAGTTTGCCGACAGCTTTTTCTATCACGGTGGCAGTACGGTCAGCGTCCGCTAACTCAGTGTGAACGGACCGCGAGGTCACAACGATTCCGTTCCGAGACAGCGCATCGTCGAGACGTGCTTCGCACGTCTGCTGAAATCGTGACATTGGCATGAGTGAGCTCGCTTACCACATTCCTTGACGCGTGAACCGAAAGATATCCCAATGGGACCGGGGAACGCCCTTCACGACATCGAGGATCTCCCCAGCAACGCGAAACGTTGATAACCCACCAGGGCGGAGACCAAAACCAACCCTCCAGAACTGGCCGGAATTCCACCACGTCTTCGGAGCAAACATCTGCCGGACCCACGGCTGCGCGTTCCTAAGTCCGACGACGCCCGCTTGTTTGATGCCCGCGAAGAACAGTTCGCCGATGGCGAGTGCGCTGATGTCTGCGGTCCCTTCACCCGCGAAGTAAGCGCCCGATTCCTTGTCGACCGGATCACCGTACCACGCGTCGCGAATCGCCGCAGTTCCGCCAAAAGTCCACCGGTCGCCAAACCCGGCCACGTAGTTCGAGAGCATCTGAAAATGGAGAGCGCGGGCACCAGAACAATCATGAAACTTGATCTCCCACGCCCCATCTTTCGTTGTGTGAATTTCCTCTTGATGGTCTTGGTAGGCCGTTGAGAAACAAGGTGTCAGACCGGTGGGGTCCGACAAGTTCACCGGATCGTTCCCCGCGAACGCATACTGGTTGAGCCCGCCCTCGACCCCGATCGGGGTCCTGCGATGTGAACCGCCTTGCCTCCGGGTCGTACCAGCGGTTGCGCACGTAGTACAGACGCGTGTTGCCGCCTTCCCAGAACAGTCCCTTCCAACGAAGCCGGCTAGTGTCCGCAACCGTACCCGTGATCGAGCTTACCTCCCCCCACGGCTCATACTCGATCCGCTGCTCGACGGTATTCCCGCGCGTTAGGCCGATCACGTTCCCCAACTCGTCCTGGTGGAAGAACCGGGTGGTCGAACCGCTGCCAGGAACTGAGTCGGTGACCAACGCGAAGGGCCGGTCGATGCCGGGCAGATATCCATACTCGGCAAATCGCTTCGTGCCTGTACTGTCCGTCTCCGCAATGATGTGATCGCCGTCCCAGATGAAGATTCTATCTACGCGGCGCTGTGTGCTGCCCGGCTGCGTATTACGCGCGCATTCCCGACCACGGAACGCGAGCTGGCCGAACGAGTTGTACTCGTAGCAGGTCGTATCCGACCCCGCGATCACCTTGCGCAGCAGCCCGTCGCCCCCGTACTCGAAGTTCACCGTTCCCGAGCTGTCCGTTCGACTGGTGATGTTTCCGTCGAGGTCGTACGTGTGCGTGCGCCCACCCCAGCTGGTCAGTCGGTTCCCAATGGCGTTGACGGCGGTGTCTACCACACTCGCGATCGAGTCGACCTGTTTCCGCAAGCTGCTCGCTCGGTCGTACTCGAAGCCGAGCACGCGCGAAGGCGTGAACGACGTCTGAGGGGTGCAGAACCAGCCGTCGAGGTCCGAATCGAAACTGGACGGGGGACTGCACTGCGACGTCGCGGTCGTGCGCTGCACCAGCGTCGCCCGCCTCGCGGTGAGATCGCTCGCGTTAGGCACCTTTGGGCTCGTCGGCGTATCGGTGATCGGCGTGCTGGGGCTCGACGTGATCGCGGGAACGGCCGTCGAAGCGGCGTTAGGCTACACGCTGTGGGGTTTCGTCTGCGCGGGCGTCGTGCCCGGGCGCGTTGGTCGTGGGGAGCGGAAGTCGCACCGCCTGGGGTGCAAGGCGAGCAGCCGCCGTGCTCGCGTTCTTCGGGCAGATCAGCTACGAGCTGTACCTGTACCATCTGCTCTGCTTCCGGCTGTACTACCGGTGGCTGACGCCTGGTGTGACTCAGTGGACCAGTGCTGGTTTGTACACGCGCTTTGTCGTCGCCGGCGGGGCTGCCGTGTTGCTCGCGACCATATCACGACGCACGGTGGAAGGATCGTTGCTTCGCTTCAAGGACCGGCCGCTCAGCGTCTGCGTGAATCGGGCGCGCGGGTCGCTCGACAGCGCGGATCAGTCGGCCGCTGCGTGACGTAATCGCGGGCTGACCTTTTACGGCCAGCCCGCAGGTTTTCCTTGCATTGGATGAACTCCGTCACAACTTCTTCTGCTCTCCATCAGGTCGCGGGTTGCTGCGGGAGCGGCGCAACTCGCCTCCGAAACGAACGAATCCGTAAATGAAGAGCAATGGGGCGAATATACCGAATGCGACCTGCTGACCGAGCGACAAGCCGGCAAAGTTCTGCCATGCGTACATACTGAGTGCAAGGAGCAATACGACGAGCAGGAGCACGATAGCTAGCGGGGCGATCTGGTATCGCTGCACGTAGGCATCTCCGGTTGAGCGAATACGAGCGTTGGTCGTGTTCTTGAAGGAGCGCGTGTCGCTCCGCGGTCTTAGCGGCTTTCCGCCCGCGGCTCTAAGCCTCTACTCTGGCGAATAACACGCCTTTACCTCGTCCATGAACTTGTTGGCGAAATTTATGAATGGGACTGCGTCAACCCATGGATTCTCGCCGAGCACTACGTTCGCGGTGATCGGTGCCGCTGTTAGCCCAAGTCCACGAAGCACGTTGCGCACCGGCTTTAGCTCAGTCGCAAGTTCTGCGCGGCGAGCCAGGGTAATCCCCGTCCGGCCCAACGCCTTTTTCGCCGCTTGATATCCCACTTGCATATCGCTAAGTCCAACCAATGCAACAAGGTCATTAACCCCGGCAACCATCGCCGCGTTCGCCGCGGCCTGGCATGCATTCGCAGCTTTCACCCCTTCACGCGTATCTCCGGTTTGCGCACCGCCTCCGCCGGATTGTCCGGGTTTCACGCCGAAGGAGGAGATACCCGGGAGCATGGTCGCAGCAGACGCACCCCACATTGACCAACCGCCGATACGGCCTCCAGCGCTCTTGCATCCATTGGATGCCGACCACCGCCCGGTGTCCAAATCTACCGAGATATCCGTCTGCATCGAGCACACCATTGTGTCTTCGAGCCCGTACGGGTCGGCATAGTTCACCGGATCGTTGTGGCCGAAGGCGTATTGATTGAGACCGCCCGCTAGACCTGTCGGATCTTGCGACGTGAATCGTCTTGCCCCCGGGTCGTACCAGCGATTGCGCACGTAGTACAGCCGTGTGTTGCCCCCCTCCCAGAACAAGCCTTTCCAGCGAAGCCGGCTGGTGTCCGCCACGGTGCCCGTAATCGAGCTTACCTCGCCCCACGGCTCATACTCGATCCGCTGCTCAACGGTATTGCCGCGCGTTAGGCCTATGACGTTCCCCAGTTCGTCCTGGTGGTAGAACCGGGTGATCGAGCCCGTGCCGGGAACCGAGTCCGTGACCAGCGCGAACGGCCGGTCGATCCCAGGCAGGTATCCATACTCGGCGAAGCGCTTCGTGCCTGTACTGTCCGTCTCCGCAATGATGTGATCGCCGTCCCAGATGAAGATTCTATCTACGCGGCGCTGTGTGCTGCCCGGCTGCGTATTACGGCCGCACTCTCGGCCACGGAACGCGAGCTGCCCGAACGCGTTGTACTCGTAGCAGGTGGTGTCGGACCCTGCGATGACCTTGCGCAGCAACCCGTCGCCCCCGTACACGAAGTTCACCGTTCCCGAGCTGTCCGTTCGACTCGCGATGTTCCCCTCGAGGTCGTACGTGTAAGTGCGCCCGCCCCAACTCGTCATGCGGTTACCGACGGCGTTGACGGCGGTGTCGACTACGCTCGCGACCGAGTCGACCTGCTTCCGCAAGTTGCTCGCGCGGTCGTACTCGAAGCCGAGCACCCGCGAAGGCGTGAAGGACGTCTGAGGCGTGCAGAACCAGCCGTCGAGGTCCGAGTCGAAGCTGGACGGCGGACTGCACTGCGACGTCGCGGTCGTGCCCTGCGATATGCGACCAAGGCGCCCGTGCGCGTCGTACCGGAAGTCCCTTAGCACTTTGTCGGATCCGTCCACCCAGCTCATCTGCGCGACCCGGCCGGTGATCGTGTCGGCGTACGCGTACGCTCGACCGAACGCCGCATCCACTCCCGAGTTGGCGTAGGTCGATGCCCACACTTCATGACGTTGCGTGTAGTTGAAGTTGCGCGGCCACCCCGCCGAATACGTCCAGACCGAGTCGAGCCCTTCCGCATTTCTCACGAACGACAGAGACGCGGACCCAATGGTAGCGCCGTCGAGCGCTCCCGTGCTCGAGTTCCAGTTGAAGCTTCTCGGTGTGAAGGAGCGGATCAGTGCCCCGGTTCCTGCCTGCCTGGCCTCCACGGCGATGGACTGCGGCTGATCATTCTCGTTCCACGTATATCGCCGAACGAATCGACGCTGACCGATCGACGAGTTCCACCCCGCGGAGGCATTCGCGGCGATGCGAGTGATCACCGAATCGACCCGGCCTCGCAGGTCCATCCAGATGGAGTCGGTCGCCTGCCGGTTGGACCCGGCAACGAACGTTCCGGTGCGCTTGTTGGGTTGCCCAGGAACGTCCTTTCGGTATCCGTACGCATAGCCGGCGACGTTGAAGCTGCTGTCGGAGACCTGCCCGGTCATCCGGTGGCGGTAGTCGCCCCAGTACGTCATCTCGAGCCACTGCCCGCGAGCGTTCACGAAGAGCGCAGGCAGCCCTTCCACCGTGTACTCGTGGCGCACATAACGAGTGGTATCGGCAGGATCGTACACTTTCCGCGTCCAGCCCATCTCGTTCACTTCGCGCTTGAATACCTGCCCCTTGGCGTCCACGACGCGAACGAGGTACTCCTTGTTGTACCCGTACGTCGTAGCGCTGGAATCCACGCTCATGGAATCGCGCGTGATCCGGTTGATTCCGTCGTACAAAAGGAAATGACGCGCAGACCCGCTGCCCACGACGACTGAGTCACGACCGTAACGGTCGAACTTCACAGAGTCGAACCGGGCGCCGGGGTAGAGGATCTTCGTTGCGTTCCCGAAATTGGCGTCGTAGAACGTCTCGGTTACGTGCTGCTTCGGATCGGTGACCTTTGTCACGCGACCGTTCGCGTTGTAGTCGAACTTCGTCCGGTATTGCGCCACGACGACGCTATCCACTTTGCCAGCGTTGCCCGAGCGAAAGAGCACTTGGGTAGCTTGGCTTGGCCCGGAGACCATCGACACCCGGCCAAAGTTGTCGTAGCCGAGGAACGTGGTGTCTGCGTTCGCCGGTTTGCTCCAGATCAGTTTGCGCTCGTTCCCGAACAGATCGTATCCGAACCGGTCTACCGTTCCCAACGGCGAGCGAATCGAGTCCGGGAGTAGCCCGGTTCGATAGATCGTTGTCGTGTCAACCCAGTTGTTGTCGACCAATTCCCGCATTTGGCCAAACCGGTCGTGTCGCGTCACCGTCTGGTGACTGCCCCAGTCAGAGACCAACGCGCGGATCGTATCGACGCGAGCCGGGGGTGCCAGAGCCGTCGGGCTCGTGAGCCACCCCGACACTGTTCCTGCCGGGCGCCAATCGCGGTAGGAAGACTGGCGCCAGACGATGTTGGTGTTGCCGCAGCACGTGTAGTACTGGAATCCCTCGCCGTCCACCAGCCACAACGAAGAACCGGATCCGTTGTAAGTGAACCCACGGCGGAAGTTGCCATTGCGATCCCAGACGTACCTCAGCACGGTGGGCCGCTGGTGCAGTGGCCACGGCATCGATGCGTGGTACTCGAATCGGGTGCTGTCACCATCGGGGTCGATGATGGCGCGCAAACTCGAATCCGCGGTGAGACGTAGGATCGTGACTCGCGACGAGTCGAACGACGTGCCGTCGCCGCGCGGGGGCCGAATGGATACCGTCCGCGCGACAGAGTCGTAGGCGAACTCCGTGTACGCGAATCCGCCAGCGGAGTCCGCCCGGGGCCTGATCGGGTCATAGATTCGAGCAAGCCGCCCTCTGGAATCGTAGCCATAGCGGACCCGATTGCCCCAACTGTCCGTCGCATCCAACATCTGACCCAGCGAATCGAAGCGCACCTTCGTCGAATCGGGGTAGGTGCGGACGTACGTCGTTACGCCACTGGCGGTCACCTTGGACAGCCTCGTTAGATCCCCTTCCGGGCTGGTGTAGGTGGCGGATAACGAATCGAACTTATACACGAACGCCGATCCATCCGCCTCCGCAATCACCATCCGTCCACCGGATTGAGCCAAAAGTCGCTGCATCCCGGCGACGTACCAACCTCGCGCGACCGCCCCGGGCGGTTCGCGCAGTATCAGGAGCGGAATGGTGAGCGTTGCCGTATCGCTGTACGTCCCCCGGACAGCGACAACCGTGACCGTCATCGGGTGAATACCCGTGCCGTGAGTGAGGGTCCAGTTGTTCGCCCCATACTGATCCTGCCGGATCATCGTCCCGATGCGAATCGGGCTGCTGGAGGTGTCAGCGTTGTTCCTGTAGAAGTAGACCGGCCCATACGTGTTGTTCGATCCGCCCTGGAGGCTCAGCGGCTGCGAGGGGTTCGCGCTGTCTCGCACCAGCAGCTCGATTCGGTCCACTGCCGGTGATTGCGGCAGGAACGAGATGTCGACGTGGATGAACGGGTACGTGAACACACGTAGGCTGTTGTTCACCAACGTGACCGACCGCGGCTGATCCCCGGAGTAGTACGGAACCGTGCTGTGTGAGTAGATGTTCGTGAAACACGCGTACGCGCAGAGCCGCATGTCCTGGAGGTCGGTCTGGTTGACGGTTCCGTCCACGGTCATCGACGCCGCCGGCGAGACGGTGATGGAGCCACTGTCCGCTACCGTCGAATCGGTTGAGAGCCTTGCCCGCAACCGCACCACGCCATTGCCGGCTGACATGTTTCCGCTCTGATAGCTGACGGCGACTCGCTTGGTCGAATCAGCCATGACCTGCACGCTGTCGAGCGTGGAGCAGGACGACACTCCGCCGCTGCAGGTCGGAAGCAGCTTGAAGGTCGCCGCCGTCGAACCGAGGTTGATGACGGAGAACGTATCGCTGAGCACCGCGAGCCTCGGCCGCGTGATGGAAGCACCTTTAGGCGTTACGGATACGAATCCGTTTGCGGGGTGTGTCCCGAAGTCAGTTGACTTTCGGGTGATGCCGCAAGGCGAGACGCTCAGGCTGCCGCATCTCGAGGGAGTTTGATCTTCGCCGTCAGGGCGCGCTGGAGCAAGGGGAGGTGCGTGCACCCCTTCACCCGCCGGAACTGCCGCTCCAGCACGCCTAACGCCGCGGCACACCAGCGCAGCTTCTGATCACTGGTGCGCCAGCGGTCCACTTTCGCCGTGCGAGCCTCCACGCGCGCCATCACGCTCTCGATCAGGTTCGTCGTCTTGAAGCTCACACCGAGCTCGGGGAACA
>Ga0255338_1000190_pt1 | contig 248853 bp, 211 predicted proteins | sample MeOH1_35cm_T4_19_FD_203715 | JGI IMG/M metagenome (GOLD analysis project Ga0255338, IMG submission 203715) | Sandy soil microbial communities from University of British Columbia, Vancouver, Canada - MeOH1_35cm_T4_195 | ecosystem: Engineered > Artificial ecosystem > Sand microcosm >... | reverse complement strand
CGGAGCCAGCCCGGGGAATGTCAGACCGATCCGTATTCTCCATACCTGCCACGCCCCTTCAGAGGAGGGGCGGATACCAACGCCAGGAGTGGAGCTATGTTCGCAGTGAGCAAGATGTCGTGGGTCGGAGCCGCCGTGGTTGTCCTGTTCAGCATCGGGTGCGGTGAGTCCTCGGAGGCCCTCGGGGCCGGTGAGGGGCTGGGCCAGAGCACCCAGGCCTTGTCGGGGTGCATGGACAACGCTGCTTTTGATGTGTCCGCCATCGCCAGCGCGACGGGCGAGTTCCCCGCCGCCATGGTGTGCGCGGACTTCAACGGCGACGGCCAGATGGATCTCGCGGTGTCGAGCCCTGGCAGCAGTGAGGTGAGCGTGTTCCTGAGCCAGGGGGATGGGACGCTCGCGTCGCGGGTCACCTTCCCGGTGGAGGGTGGCAGTGCGGTGGTCGCCCGGGACTTCGACGCGGATGGCTGGGTGGACCTCTCGGTGACGAACGCGGCGGATGGGACGGTCCGCCTGCTGCAGGGCCATGGACCCGGCGGCTTCGCGCCGGCGGTCCTCGCTGAGAACTGAAGTCCGCTGAGGAGAAGTGAGCGCCGCCTGCTTTCACGAGCAGGCGGCGTTGCACTTCATAGGGGACGCTCCGCTACGGAGAGAAGGGGTAGCGCTCCAGGACCCGGCCCTCCGGAGATACTGCGTACAACTCAAACCAGTCGAACTCGGTTGTGATGCCTGGCGCCCAGCCACAGCGGTCCATGCGCTGGTCGATCCGGACAAAGTACAGCCCTCCTTCCTCCCCCACCACCACGTCATAGGCTTTGGCGGAGGATGCGCAACTGCCAGCGTGTTTCCGAGGCAGCCGTGCCAGCAACTGCTGCAGGGCAGCGTGAGCGGCGAGGACCGCTGGCCCGTCCAGAACCGCCAGTGGCCGGAGCTCCTCGGGCCAGTGGATGCCGCCGGGGGCCACAGGCCGGGGCGGTATCACCCCCGCGTCCCGTCCCGAAGAACCCGGTGGCGCAGGAGCGGCAATTCCCGCGTCCGGTCCAGGAGCTACTGGCGGCGTAGCGGGCGAGGGGATCATCGTCCCTCCGTCAGCCAGAAGCGAGATGAGGAGGATGAAGTGGAGGGGTCTTGGCATGGGTTCATCCCCAAGGAAGCGCGGCCTAGTACCAGTCAATCAGCTCGGGGGAGCATTTCGGTGGGAGTGGCTTGCGGATCATCATGCTGGGCGGCTGGGGCTTGCATCGGGCCTGGAACTCCCACCGCTTCGTCTCTCCATTCCACCTGAAGACCTCGCCCTCAGGGTTCCATTTGTAGAACCGAGGGGTATCAGCTTGGCCCGTCGCCAGCCATCCCCATGCAGGAATCACCTGCCCCTGCGCATCACGGGCCGGCTCGCCGCTGGGACTTGTCGCGTACCCGACCAGCACCCAGATGCCTTCGGGCGACTTCGTCGCGGGAAACGAGGTGGTCAGATCCGCGCTGCTCGCGAAGAGCCCGCAGGGATGGTTATGCGCATAGCCAAAGATAGGCAGGCCCCTGCCCCAATCCGCATCATCCACTCCACCGAAGGGTGGCTTGCACGCGCTGTGTTCTTCCTCCACCTTCCGGATGGGCCACGTGACACGCCATTCCTGCGGCGTCTTGTAGAGCCCCACGCAGTACTCGGCCGCGCCAGGGAGCGGCTGGCCCCCCGCATCGCAGGAGGCTGCTGCTCCAGGCAGGCTCATCAAGGCCTGGAGAGTGGGAAGCACCAGGCTGTCCGGGACCTGGGCCTCGTCCGAAATCACAGCGGGCACGCTCGGCCAAGGACCGGGTGCTACTGGCAGGTTGGGGTCGTTCTCGAGGAGAGGGAGATCACTGAGCGAGTAGTAGAGTCGGCCGCCAGCGCATGCCAGGGCAAGAGCAAGTCCTGGCCACAAGGCAAGTCGCATGCGCTCTCTCATTAGAGTGGAGGATTCTAACACGCTTGCCAGGCCTTCTTGGCCCTGTGTCCTGCGTCCTTCTCCGGGGCGTAGAGCGCTGGGGACTCTCCACCGCTGCTCCTACCCATGGGGTAGACTCCTTGGGAGCAAGCCGCGAGGTACTCCTGACCACCGACGCCTCCCTTCAACACCTGCACCCCGCTCACCTGCCTCCCGGTACGGTGGTGGGCTCGTGGTGCGTGCGCTCCCGGCAGAGCTGCGGCGCCTATGGAGCCGTCTATCTCGCATCCCGAGCCTCGGAGCAGGAAGGCGCTCTCTTCGCCTTGAAGGTGGCGCTCCACCCCAACGATCCCCGCTTCCAGCGCGAGGCGGAGCTACTGCGGCGCATCGCTCACCCGCACGTGCCGCGCTTGCATGAGCATGGGCTGTGGGTCCACCCCGCGGGCCCCTTTCCCTTCCTCGTCATGGATCGGGCGGAGGGCGTGCCGCTCGAGGTGTGGGCGCACGAGCGCACCCGGACCTCGCGTCAGGTGATGCGGTTGCTGGCTCCGGTGGCGGGCGCGCTGGCCGCCACCCACGCGGTGAAGGGGGTCCACCGCGACGTTAAAGGCGACAACATCCTCGTACGCCAGGAGGACTCCTGGCCCACGCTCCTGGACTTCGGCGCGGGAGACTTCCTCGGCGCGCCCACCCTCACGCGCGAGCTGTTGCCTCCCGGCACTCCGTACCACCGCAGCCCCGAGGCCCTGCGCTTCCACTGGCTGAACCGTCAGGTGCCCGGCGCCCACTACAAGCCAGGACCCGCCGATGACATCTACGCCCTGGGCGTCACCGCCTACTGCCTCGTCACCGGCACCTACCCGCCGCCCGTGCTCCCTCCCGAGCTTCTGGCCAGCGATCCGTCCTTCCGGCCTCCCGTGTGGGAGCCTCCCGAGAATCTGGTGACGGTGTGCCCGGAGCTGGCAGCACTCATCCGCCAGATGCTCTCGCTGGAGCCCTCCGCTCGCGGGAGTGCGGCGGAGCTGGCCCAGGCGTTCGAGCAGGCGGCTCGGTCCCCTGGGCCCGAGACGGATCAGCCCATAGTTCCGCAGACGTCGGGCAAAGCCGGCGTGGCCTCCCGTGCCGAGGCTCCCGCGCCAGCCGTGCTGGTGGCTGGGCCTCCGGTGAATCAGCCTCGGATCCAGAGCGCAGGGGTGGCGCCCGACGCTCGGAAGAACCAGCCGGACCCGCGTGGGGCTGCCCGTGTGCCGTGGCCCTGGCTCGCGGTGACAGCAGGACTCGTGGCCTTCCTCGCTCTCCAGGTGGCAGGCTCCAAGCGCCACCCTGCGAGACCGATAGCCGGAGACTTGGCGGACCACTCCCAGGACAACAGCGGCGAGGAAGCGGGCACGTCGGGGCTCGGTCATGCGGCTCTCGTCACCTGCGGTGGCACGGAAGAATCCGCCATTTCTGGGAAGCAGATTGGCGTCAACGTTCCGAAGACCCCCCTGCCAGGGCAGGCGCGCCCGCCTTGTAAGAAACCGGAGATGGTGATCAACGGGGGCTGCTGGGGACGCCCGGCAGCACCGCCCTGTGGCGAGCGGGAGTATGAGTGGCGAGGCCTCTGTTACGCCCCAGTCCTCGATCCATCTCCCCCGGCCACCTCGGAGCAACGGTAGCAGGGACGGGCTCGGGCTCTCGCTTCAAGGCGAACCGGAGCCCGGGGGCCATCGCGATCGTGGGGCTGAGCCAGATCCCTGCGCCGCTGCCGACGAATGCCCGGGGGTTGACCGCAATACCCGACGTCAGAGTGTCGTGAGTAGGGCGTGATTCGCGGAACCTGGAAGGTCGGGAGCTGTCAGACCAGCACGTAGCTTGCGGTGCCATGGCTTCGATGCAGCACGAAGGTCTTCTGCTCCTGTTCCGCAATCGCCCCGAGCTGGCGCCCGAGCTGCTGCGCGATGCGCTCGGCCTGAGTTTGCCGCCCTGGACCGAGGCGCGAGTGGAGTCCGCGGAGCTCACCGAGGTGGTCCCCACCGAGTACCGCGCGGACCTGGTGGTGCTCCTGTTGGACGGCAAGCCCATCTTCGCCATTGTGGTAGAGGTGCAGCTATCTCGCGATGAGGACAAGCGCATGAGCTGGCCGCTGTACCTCACCAGCCTGCGCTCCCGGGTCGGCTGCCCGACCGCCCTCAAGGACAGGCCGTGGAGACCCAAATGGCAAAAAAAGAGGGTCCCGCAAAGCAACAGCGAGTGCCTCAGAGGCATCTTGACAAATGAGCAGATGTGAGTTCAGCAAGGAAGCATCACGCACGAAGTCCTATATGTTAGGAGCTCAAGAACGTGGCATGGCTCGATTTCTGGCGACACATTACCGTTGCAATTGGCGAACAACGACTCCGTGCACCCTTGCCGAATCAGCCGCATGCTGCCGTTACGCCTGTGTTCCGACATCTGGGAACTGGTGTGATAACCCTCCTGCCTGGCCAAACGAATGGTCTGCCGTGGCTCGTTACTGCAAAGCACGTCATTGACGTTCCAGGATTGAGCCAGGCGCGCCTTCGTTTTGCTTGGCACGATGCGCAACCGCTCGATACGTGTCTGGGGCCGCGATTACAACTCAGGGATGCTTCGGGTCAGCCACTCTGGGTAGCGCATCCCAATCCTACCATAGATCTCGCGTGCATTCCGTTCACACATGTCGCCGTAGATGAGATTGGCCGTGCGCCTACATCAAGCGGGGTTGTCTCCCTTCCTGCTGTGCTCAGCGATCCACAGTATGCGGCCACGCCACCGTTTGTCGGAATGGGAGTGATGATTCTTGGCTATCCGGGAGCGCTGGATAGTACATTCCTCGCCCGCGCTGTCGCCCGGCAGGCAATGGTTTCTTGGGTGTCGCCTACCCTTCCCAGTAACGATTATCTCCTACTCGACGGAAATATCATCCATGGCAATAGTGGAGGGCCTGTCTTCACGCCCCCATCTGGTACCGACGAACATGGAACTTTCCAAGCAGGAGTACCACCAAGGTTTTTGGGCATCGTGATTCAAACGCGATTCCAACCGCTCACAGTGATGGATCCAACCGGCCAGCCACTTCCTGCACAAGCACCGAGTTTCATTGGGATTGGAGTCGCCGAGCCAGCAGAGCGGGTCCGCGAGCTTCTCCAGCATGTCGCTACACAGATGGCCACCAAGCACCCCTCTGGTAGCCCTGCCACACCATAGACGGATGCGCCTGAAACTGCCTTGAACCGTAATCAGCAACCGTGTAGGAGCGTCTGGAGCGACTAACGTGCTACTGGTGGTGGCTCCGGATGCCGCAGTGGCCCGTTGGTGCGCAGAGCCCATCGAGCTGGGCCATCCGGACTTCATGCTCCGTCCCCTCGTCATGGGGCCGACCTCCATCCCCGTCATCCTGGAAAAACAGGCGGCACAGAAGGACCCGGAGCTGGCAGTGCTGTCGGCTATGGCACACGGACACGAGGAGGTGGGCGCGTCCATCGCCCAGACGGTGCTGGCGGCGGTGAGGGGCCTTGATACCGAGCGCGTCCGCCTTTACGTTGATTTGGCTATGTCCTCGCTCGGCGAGGCGGCCCGAAACGCCCTGGAGGCACTGATGCAACGAGGCACCTACGAGTACCAGAGCGAGTTCGCGCGCAAGTACGTTGCTCAAGGGCGCGAGGAGGGTCTTCATGAAGGTGAACGGGCCGCCCTGTTCGAGGTGCTCGACGCCCGTGGCCTCAAGGTGGATGCGGAGACACGCCAGCGCATCATGGCCTGCACCGATCTCTCGCAACTCAAGGTCTGGCTGCGCAAGGCGGTGACGGTGGACTCTGTCTCGGAGATCTTTGAGCCTGGGCCGGCCGCCAAGCCCGCAGCTCGCAAGGCCAGCAAGCGCGGCCGGAGCCTCAAGGCCTCGAAGCCTCGCTCCAAGCGGTGACGGCGCTCTCCGCGCGTGGTGTCACGGCGCGGGCTTGGCCACCGTCTTCGGGCCCTTCTCCAGCACCTTGAGCCGGGAGGTCGCCAGCGAGTCCACGCTGTTGATGTCCGGCTTGGAGCTCTTCGCTCTCAGGTAGGCCGCTCGCGCCTCCTCCATCAGTCCGTTGCTCTCCGCGATCCGCCCCACCACGTACCAGTCATAGGCCTGCAGCACGCTCGCCCCCTGCAGCTCCAGCGACTTGAGCAGCAGCTGCCGCGCCTCCTGCCCCTTGCCCAGCTCCGCGTAGATCGTCGCCAGCGTGTGCACGTAGGACGCGTTGCCGTAGCTCGTGAGCGTGTTCGCCTTCAGCGCGTCCTCCACCGCCGCCTCGTCCACCTTCCCCAGGAACAGCGTGTTCCACGCCAGCTCGTTGTACGTGTGCGCCGTCGCCTTCCCCGCCTCCACGATGCGCCGCCGGTACTCCTGCGCCTTCGCCAGCTCCCCTCGCATCGTCGCCACGCTCGCAAGCGTCTCCAGCGCCTTGTCGTCGTCCGGCAGCAGCTTCAGCCGCGCCTCCGCCCGCTTCGCCAGCTCGTCCGGCCGGTCCAACTGCCGCAGCGCATACGTCGCCTGGAAGTACGCCGACTCGTCCACCGGCGCCACCTCCAGCAGCCGGTCCGCCGTCTCCAGCATCTCGGGCAGCCGCTTCAGGTGGTAGTACGCCGCCAGCAGATCCCGATCGAACCCCCGCCGCTCCGCGTCCGTCGCCGCCCGCTCGCGCGCATGGCTCAGGAACGGGATGGCCCGCACCGCCTGGTTGCCGAACGCCATCAGGCTCGCCGCCGCCAGCCGCAGCTCGTCCTTCCCCGCCGTTGCCCCCTTCTTCCACAGCCGCAGGAAGTTGGCTCCCGCCTGCTGCTCCGTGAGCGTCGACGGCATCGAGTCCCGCGCCCAGTCCAGCCACTGGCGCGCACCCTCGAGGTCTCCCGCCTCCATGCGCCGCATCGCCTCCTGCCCGAGCACCCCGTAGTCGTAGCCCGTCCCCAGCAGCCGCAGCTCACTGCCCGCCCGCACGATGAACCAGTTCTCCGAACCGCTCCCGCTGGAGCTCTCGAAGGGCAGGCGCGATTGGATGCGGTAGCCCCGCTTCGCGTCCCCCTCCACCCGCAGCTCCATCAGCGAGAGCGCCAGATCCACCGCGCTGGTCTGCGGCACCTCCGCCAGCACCCCGCGGTTGAGCAGGACCCGCATCGTCCGCAGCACCTCGTCCGCCAGCTCCGGCTCCGCGGCCAGCGCGGACTTGTGGATCAGCCCCTCCACCTGCGCCCTGCCCCCATCGTCGCTCAGCACCGCCAGGAAGAGGCGCTGCACCACGGAGCGCGGATCGTCACTCTTCAGGGACTTGGGCTCGAACCGCAGCGCCTTCGCCAGCGGGGTGAGCCGCCGCTGCTTCTCCACCGCATCCGGCGCGCCTCGGGCCGCCTCGGTCAGCAGCGCGTGGGCCTCCGGGTAGCGGCGCAGGCGCATCAGCCGGTTGGCGGCATCCTCCAGCGCCTCGCGCCGGGCCTCGACCGTGGGCAGCCACTTCGCCGCGTTCTTCACCGCCGCCGTCGCGCCGTCCACCAGCGCCGAGGCGCTCAGCCGCACGCTGTTGCGCATGGGCGAAAGCTCCATCCCATTGGCCAGCTTCAGCAGCTCCGGGTACCGCTCCAGCAGGAACAGGTCGAGCAGCAGGTGGTCGTCCATGTCCTTGCGGCTCAGCTCCTCCCGCAGCGCCTGGAACTCGTCCACCGCCTCCTCCAGCCGCGAGTCCTCGCCGTAGCGCTCGCCCCGGGGGCCGTACTCCAGGAGGATGCCCAGGTCGCCGCGCGTCTCGAAGTCGGCCGGATCCAGCGTCCGCGCCTTCCGGTAGGCCGCGACGGCGCCCGAGTAGTCGAAGCCCGGCTTGAAGCGGCGGCCCAGCGGGTCGTGCTCCAGCACCCACCCGAGCGTGCGCCAGCCCAGGGCGGAGGAGGGCTCCACCTCGGTGCCACGGCGGGCCTCGGTGCGCGCCTCCTCGCCCGCGCCCGCCTCCAGCAGCGCGAGCGCGAGCTGCGTCCGGTGTAGCGCCTCCTTCGGGTGCAGCTCCACCATGCGGCGGTAGGTCTGCAACGCCTCGGGGACTCGGCCCTCGGCCAGCAGCGAGGCCCCGTCATGCTCGAAGCCGAGCAGCGGCTCCTCCTCCTGGCTCAGGGCATCGAACGCCGTGCGGAAGGCCTCGACTTCGGTGGCGGACCAGCGGCGCTTGCCCGTGTCGAAGCGGAAGGCGACGTTCACCTCGCGGCCCTTCAGCGTGTACTCGCCGGAGTAGGTGGCCGGCCCCAGCTTGCGCGTGAAGCCCTTGGGCAGCGGCTTGGGCGTGTAGCCCGGCGGAGACGCCACCCGGTAGCGCAGCTCGGCCACATAGGGCTCCAGCAGCACCAGCTCACCCTGGCGCCGGGTCCTCGGCCGCTCGGCCGACGTCTCCTCCAGCAGGTAGTCCGGCAGCCGCCCCAGCAGGTACGCGCCGCCGAGCCCCAGCGCCGCCTCCTTGTCGTCCGTGTAGCCGCGGCTGGCCTCCTCCACCTCCAGCTCCACGCGGAAGGGCTTCTCCAGCGCCTCCAGCTCCTGCGGCTTCAGGCGCTTCACCGCCGAGGCGGAGAAGGCGTTCTTCACATAGTCCACGTAGCCCTCGCGCACGCGGGCGGACTCGGTGAGCGCGAAGTGCTCGCGGTACGCGGAGGCCACGGTGCCCGTGGACTCCTTCACCTCGACGATGCGCGAGGGGCCGCGCTCGGACAGGAACACCTCGCGCGAGGTGACGGTGTGGTTGGCGGACGCCGGCAGCTCGGGGGTGCGCACCAGGCCCTTCGTGTCCGGGTGGGCCACCAGCGCCAGCCGCCCCTGCACCATCACCGGCAGCTGCCCCGGCGGGCTGAAGGCATCCGTCGCGTCGATCCACAGCGCCGGCGTCCCCGGCACGTAGACGATGGCGTGATCAAAGAGGCCAAAGCCGGGCAGCGACTCCTGCACGTCCTCCAGCCCCGTGCGCAGCAGCGCCACCGAGGCCGGCACGCCCGAGGCCCGCAGCAGCCCCACCAGCAGCGTGGACAAGTCCTTGCAGTCGCCATAGCGCCGCACGAGCACCTCGGCGGGCTGGCGCGGGACGACGGCGGCCTCGCCGAACTGGAGGCTCGTGTAGCGCACCTGCGAGTGGATCCACTGCGTCAGCTTGCCGGCCACCACCTCCCGGCGCTTCTCCCCGCCCAGAATCTCCTGCGCGGTGCGCTCCAGGTCCGCCCCGGCCAGCTGGGCCTCCACCGTCTCGTGGTAGCGGCGGGCCAGATCGCCCCAGGCCCGCCCGGTGGAGAAGGCCACATGGGGCCAGCTCACGGCATCCGCGGGCAGGAAGGGCTCGGGCGAGGCCACGGGCTCCAGCGGGCCCTGCTCGAAGAGGAGCCGGGTGCGCCCAGCCGCCTCCACCCGCCGAGGCTTCGTGCGCAGGCCCCGCGTCACGAAGTTCAACGGCTGGCCCTGGGGCACCTCCAGCGTGAGGCGCACCCGCCGCACCGGCACCTCCTTGCCGATGAAGAAGCGCCGCGCCGCGCCGCTGGAGAACACGCTCTCCGTCTCCCGGGTGGTGATCAGCTGCTCCACCACGGCGCCCGGGACAATGGCGGGCAGCGGGCCGCGCAACAGGCGCTGATCCGACAGCGTCTCCGGCTCACGGTCCGCCGGGCTGGAGTCCGCCAGGGTGGAGGGATCCAGCGCATGGGCCTTCCCATCCGGGGTGATGACGCGGGCGCGCACCTCCGGGCGCTCCTCGTGCCAGGGCGCATACCCCACCCCCACGGTTGCCCAGCTCTTGGCTCCCTCGGGGGTCAGCACGCGGTAGACGAGGCGCGAGGTGGTGGTCTCTCGACCCTTCGCGTCATAGGAGAAGGTGCCCTCCTCCAGCAGCACCTCCACCTCGGCCCCCGGGGGAGGGGGCAGCGCCGCGGCGGCTCCAGCGAGGGCGGACGGATCCGCCGAGAACGGCGGCGCGTCCCAGGGATCAGCCGCGAAGGCCGGCAGGGAGGCAAGCAGGACAGCGAGGACGAGACGCATGCGAGCCCCCACTCTTGCACTCTCCACCGCTCGCCGGGAGAGGGGGAGGGGGGAGCTGTCCAGGAGTGGTAGCGGCGGGCCTTCCCCACCCGTTGACGCTTTCCCCACACGGGGGACTGTCTGTAGGGGGTGGAGAATTTCTATACTCCGGCTTCCTTCTCCGGGACGGCCCTGCCCCCGACCGGGGGGACTCACTCATGGTTCGTCGTCTCAAGCTGTTCTGGAAGCTGGCCCTCATCGCCGTACTCATCCCGGTGTCGGTGGTCTTCGTGGTGCTCGTGGCACTGCGGGGCACGTGGGCGCTCCAGTCCGACCACGACACCCTGTACGGCTTCATGCTCTTGCCCATCGTCGCGCTCGAGGAGGCCAACGCGCACCGCGAGGCACTCTCGGGAGAGCTGCGGCTGCTGGCCCGGCTCCCCCTCAAGAAGGACGAGGCCCGGCTCACGCAGGAGGAGGTGCAGCGCGTGCAGGCAGAGCGCACCGCGCGGACGGCGCGGGTGCGGGAGCATGAGGAGGCGCTGCTGGGCTTCATCGCCCGGTACAAGAAGGAGTGGGTCGCCCCCAAGCGGGCCGAGTTCACGGACATCCTCTCCAGCACGGGTGAGCAGAAGCTGGAGGTGGACGAGGCCTCCGCGCTGGAGCTGTTCGAGGTGGCCTCTGCCGGCTACCAGCCCCTGCGCGACCAGGCCCTCCAGGGCGAGGAGCACGTGGACGAGCCGCAGCTCGAGGTGGCCCTGACGCGGCTGGCGGAGTCCATGAGCTGGCTGCAGGCCCTCAACCGCCGGTTCGCCGAGCTGTCCCAGAAGAGCGCCCAGAGCTCCTTCCTGTGGCTGCGGGTGCTGCTGCCCGTGCTCGGCCTGCTGCTCAGCGGCCTGGGGCTCGCGCTGGCGTGGTGGATCTCCCGCATCATCATCGAGCCGGTGGCGCGGCTCACGCGGATGACGATGCGGCTGTCGCGCGGAGAGCTGGAGCTGCTGGAGGAGGGCGAGCAGGCGCTGGACCTGGAGGCGGACACGCAGGACGAGATCGCCCTGCTGCTGCGCTCCACGTTGGACATGGCGCGCTCGATGCAACAGATGGTGGCCATGGCGGTGGGCCTGGCCCACGGCGATCTGACGGTGCGGATGATGCCCCGCTCGGACCAGGATGCGCTGGGCAAGGCGCTGGGTGAGGCGGTGGGCCGGCTGACGAAGATCGTCGCCGAGGTGCGCGCCGGGGCCGCCTCGCTGGCCTCGGCCTCCGCGCTGCTGGCGGCCTCCTCTCAGGCGCTGGCGCATGGCTCGAGGGACCAGGCCGCCATCACCGAGGACAACGCGCGCACGCTCAAGGAGATCAACGCGGCGGTGCAGCGCAACACCGAGAGCTGCCGGAAGATGGAGGAGGAGGCCCGGGTGGGCGCCCTCAACGCCGAGAAGAGTGGCAAGGCGGTGGGCGAGACGGTGGATGCCATGCGGCGCATCTCCACGAACGTGTCGCACATCGAGGAGTTCGCGCACCAGACGAACATGCTGGCGCTGAACGCGGCCATCGAGGCCATTCGCGCCGGGGAGCACGGCAAGGGCTTCAGCGTGGTGGCTGGCGAGGTGCGGCGGCTGGCCGAGCGCAGCAAGTCCGCGGCGCGGGAGATCGGCGAGCTGGCCATCCAGAGCCGGGCCGTGGCGGAGGAGTCCGGCCGGCAGCTGAGAGACCTGGTGCCCTCCATCCGGCGCACGGCGGATCTGGTGCACGAGGTGGCGGCCTCCACGCGCGAGCAGTCCACCTCCGTGGGGATGATGAGCGAGGCGATGGCGGCCGTGGAGGACTCGACGACGGCCAACGCGAAGTCCGCGGAGGGGCTGGCGCGGGAGGCGGAGGCGCTGGCCGTGCAGTCGGACGCGCTGCGGCGGCTCACGTCCTTCTTCCGCGTGGGCAGCCTGGAGGGCATCGATCTCAGCGGGCCCTCGCCGCTCCCGCCCGAGCCCGGGCCCCCGGGCTCCTCGGAGACCTCGTTCGAGTCGGTCTCTTCCTCCCCGGACGGAGGGGGACAGCCCCCGTCCAACGGAGAGCTCCAGAGCGCCTGAACTTCAGGCCTTCGGTGGCAGGTGCTCGCGGACGACGCCGAGCCAGTAGTCCCGGCCGTAGTACTGGCTCATCTTCCCGAGCCGCTGCCCGTCCCGGAAGAGCAGGAAGGTGGGGATGCCGTAGAGGCCGAAGCGCCGCGCCAGCTCCTCGTGCACATACGCGTTCACCTTCACCACGCGCATGGGCGCGCCTTCCAGCTCGGACAGCAGCGAGGGCTCGGCCGCCGCGTACACCTCGCAGTTCGGGCACCCCTCGCCCCAGAAGTCCACCACCACCAGCTCGCCCCGGGGCTCCAGCACCAGGGCGTCGAAGGTCTCGGTGGTGGCTTCATAGGTGGGGGGATGGGCCATGGCCCCTCCTGATTAACGGCCCGGCACTCACTGTGCCAGCGGCCTGCGCTCGAAGTCCTCGCTCTGCGGCGTCTTGCGCCCGTACACCGTCCCATAGGGAATCGGCCCGTAATAGAGGGCGTCCACCGGGGAGTACACCAGCTGCCTCCCCGAGTTCGATACGCGCTTGCCGTCGAAGAGGCCCACCTCGCCCCCGGCGCGAGCGAGGGTGAATGGCAGGTGCATGGTGCCCAGGGACGTATTCCCGGTCGCCATGAAGCGCACGCTCTGGCCGGGGCCCAGTGAGACGGTGGGCAGCCGGTACCGCGTGGTGGCGCGCAGGTCGTTCGTCAGCTCGTAGCCGTCCAGGAGGAGGACCGCGGGGCCTCGGTTGTGGAGCTCGATGTAGCCGGCGCTGCCCGCGTTGATCTCGCGGATCACCAGGGGGCCGCTCCCGTGGGCCCTCAGCGTGCTCAACATCTCGCGGAGGAACGCGGCGCGGTTGCGCACGTACTTCTTGAGGAAGGCCTGGGCCCGCGACACGTGCTCGGGCGAGGTGTACGGATCCTGGGCCAGCTCCGGCTCGACCACGGCCCACAGCGCGTCGATGTGCGCGTTCGCCTTCGCCTCCGAGAAGGGGCCGGCGAGCGCCGCCTCCAGCTTCGCCAGCAGGCGGGCGCGCAGGGCGGGCCGATCCCAGATGCGGGTGTTGATGACGCTCCACGTCGGCCGCTGGGCGGGGCGCTGCGCGACGCGCTCCTCGAAGATGCGCTGCACCCACGGGTCATACGCGCTGAAGGACTGCGGCCACCGGTTGGTGATGGGCGGATCGTCCGGACTCCACGTGCGCCAGAAGAGCATCTGCGCGTTGTTGAGATCCCACGGGATGTACTGCCAGCGATCCTTCAGGTGCTCGTGGATCCAGTAGCTGCGAGAGTCCTCGATGATGTTGTTGGAGATGAGCGCGTCCGCGGCGAGGTTGCCCAGGTACGCCTCCACGTCCAGGTAGCGATCCACCTTCGCCTCGAAGTCCGCGTCATCCGTACGGTTCATCCGGGTGAGCAAGGCGTCGAGGTCCGCGCGATCCGTGTCCTCGTTGGTCTTCTTCTCGAAGTCCTGTTGGTAGGAGCCGGGCTGGAGCGTCATCTCGCAGTTGCGGGCGCCGCAGCGGTAGATGGAGGCGCTGCGCTCCATGGCATGGTGCTTGAGGAAGTCCTTCCCCACGTGCTCCATGTCCAGGTAGAGGCCGTTGTGCTGGCCGTTGAGGCTCACCCGGATGTAGCGGGCGCGTGGCACCGGCAGCCCCAGGGCGGTGTAGAGATCCGTGGCGAACTTCTCGGTCAGCTTGCCGCTGTCGTACCACTCGGCCAGCAGCTCGAAGTGGTCGCGGTCCTCCAGCTCGTAGCCGGGGTCCAGCTCGATCTTGAAGCTCTTCTGAGGCAGCGTCCGGGTGCTCGCCCCCCGGTAGCGCACCTGGCCCGGGGCGCGCACGCCGTCCAGCACCACCACCACCGGCACCGACTCATCCGACGTGGGGTTCGCGTTCAGCCGGTCCAGGTCCGCCTGAGCGATCTGCAGCTCGAAGACGGGCACGCGCGCCTGCACGGGGGGGTACTCCCCAAGCCGAGGGCCCGCGTCAGGTGCCCCGGAGTCCGGGGGGCCCGCGTCCGCGCGAGGCGGCAGGGAGCCCCCGTCAGGGACTCCGCCATCCCCGAAGCCCGCGTCCGGGACCGAGGGCAGAGGGTCCGTCCCCGTCGTCCCGGTCTCCTCTTCCGGAAGCTCCTGGGTTCCAGGCCCACATGCCACCAGCCCCGCCATGCCCAACACCAGTAGCCAACCCCAGCGCCCCATAGGCCCTCCGTTCCAGAGCAGGGGACCGTGCAGCGGGCGTGCCTCGCGGTGTGTCCGCTGGGTGAAGCTTGGGAGCCTGAACGGTCAGGCAACCGGAAAGGCAAGCCCGGAGGGTGGGTAAAGAAATTCCCACCGTGGGCACTTTCGGTGCATGGGCGGGCAGGCGCTGCGCATCACCCCGCGAGCAGAAACGTCACCCCGGCGAGTGAAGATTCGATGGGAGAGGCACGGAGCGGTGTAGAACTCCGGTCTGTCACACGCTTTCCCTGGCCAGTGGGCGCACGAAGACCGACATTTGACACTGCGCAGGGGGGCCTGGGCGCCTGAACCGTGGCGTCGCTGAATCGTGGAGGGGCCATGCACGAGTGGTTGGAGGCACTGCAGAAGTCGGCGAAGACGAGATCCCCCGGGGTGACCGCGGAGGAGCTGCGGCGGGCCGAGACGGAGGCCGGGGTGCCGCTGCCGGGTGAGCTGGGGGATCTGTATGCGGCCTTCAACGGCGGTACGTTCGAGGGAGACGTGGTGCTCTTCCCTCTGCACGGGGAGGGCGAGCAGGCCAGCGTGCTGGAGAAGACGCGCAAGATGCTGGTGGGGCTGCCGGTGGCGGGGGTGTGGCGCTTCGGGCTGAAGGGCAAGCACCGCCACCTCTATACGGCGCGCAAGTCCGCCATGGTGGAGCAGGGCGATGGCGGCGGGCCGTTGCCGGAGTGGGTACAGGCGCTCGGGAGCGATGACTGGCTCTACGGCAGCTGGGATGAGGAGAAGCGGGAGATGCGCTTCTACCGCTCGCTCGCGAACATGCTCAACGTGCTGGTTCCGCCGGTGGAGCATGAGGAGTTCGGGGAGCGCACCTTCGCGCGAGCCATTGCCGCCGTGGAGGGCGCGCTGACCAAGCTCGCCGGTGGCGAGGAGGCCGAGGGCGAAGAGGCCCAGGGCGAGGTGAAGGAGTCGAGGCTGGACACGCCTGTGGTGATTGCCGCCGAGCGGCGCATGAAGAACCTCGCGAGCAAGGCGGGCAAGAAGGAGCCCGCCAAGAAGGAGGCGGGGCTCGAGGCGCCTGCGGTGATTGCTGCCGAGCGGCGCATCGAGAGCCTCAAGGCCCCGGCGGCTCCAAAGCAGCCCGCTGCGCCTGTCAGGAAGGCTGCGGCCCGGACAGCGCTCAAGACGGCGCCTGCGAAGAAGGTTGCGGCCAAGAAGGCTCCCGCGAAGAAGGTCGCGGCCAAGAAGGCGCCTGCGAAGAAGGTCGCGGCCAAGAAGGCGCCCGCGAAGAAGGTTGCGGCCAAGAAGGCGCCCGCGAAGAAGGCTGCGGCCAAGAAGGCTCCGGCCAAGAAGGCCGCGGCCAAGAAGGTCGCAGTGCGCAAGCGCTGAGCTTCGAGGCAAGAGAAGCTCCCCGGGTGAGAGAGGCTCGAAGCCTCTCCCCGGAGGCTCGCTCAGTGCCGTGCGTCGGCCTCCTCCTCCTCGGGGATGGGGGGGCGAGGCGGAAGCGTGAGGGTGTCATCCTTCCCCTCCAGGGCCCACCTCGCCTGGCGATGCGCGAGCAGGTCCTGCGCGAGGATCTGCAAGGCGCCCGCCACAGGTAGCGCCAGCAGCGCTCCCAGGATGCCCGCGAAGGCCGTGCCCGCCAACATCGCCAGTGCGATGAGCAGGGGGTTCATGCGCAGCGTGCGCCGCTGGATGAAGGGCTGGAGCAGGTGGTTCTCCACCTGCTGGTACACCAGGAACACCGCCAGCGAGATGAAGCCCGCATGCGTCCCAGCCGAGGCAAACGTCGTCCCGATGATCAGCACGCCGCCGATGAACGCCCCGATGAAGGGGATGAGCCCCAGCACCGCCATGACCAGGCCCAGCGGCAGGAAGTAAGGCACCCCCAGCAGCAGCAGCGTCACGGTCGTCACCACGCCGCCAATGAGCGAGATGAAGACCGAGCCGGCCACGTAGCGGCCCACGGTGCGGTGCATCCGCAGCCCGAGCTCCTCCCAGTGTCCTCGCTTGCGCGGAGGCAGCCAGAGCAGGGCCGTCTCGAACAGGCCCTTGCCGAAGGCGAGGAAGAAGGCCGCCAGCACCACCACGGTGATGAAGGCCGCCACGTGGTGGAGGATGCCACTCACCACTCCCAGCACCGGCCTGGCCGCGCCTGGTATCTGCTGGCGCACCTCCTCCGTGAGCCGGTCGAAGATGTGGTACCGCGCATCCCACCGCTCCATCCACCCCTGGTGCCGCAGTGACTCGAGCAGGCCTGGGGCCGCCTCCACCAGCGCCCGGGCCTGGTCCACCACCCTGGGCACGAACGTCGTCAGCAGCGCCGCCACCAGGCTCAGGGTGGACACGAAGATCAACGCGACCCCCAGCCCCCGCCGCAGGCCCAGGCGCTCGAGCCGCGTCACCACCGGGTTGGCCGCCAGGGCCAGGAAGAGCGCCAGCAGCACCCAGGAGAGCGCATTGCTGGCCGCGCGCACCACCGTCAGCACCGCCAGGAGCCCCACCACGTTGAGCCCCACCGTCCACACCGTACGGGGCGACACCTGGGAGCGTGGGCGCGACGCCGATGCCACGCGGCTACCCCTCGGGCAGCTCGTTCTTCTGGATCGGGCGCATGTTCTCGCTCGGCCGGGCCGTCAGCTCGGGTCCTTCCTCCTCCTCCTCCTCGCTGCGGCGGAACTCGTGGATCTGGTCCGGGAGGATGTCGCGGAAGTCGGGCTCCTCTTCCAGCGGCGGGGTGGCGGCCATGTCCTGGTCGGTGATGTTCACCTCTTCCTGTCCGGTGACCGGGTCGACATGTCGCCGAGAGGTCTGCTCGCCCACATCCTCTGAACCCAGCTTCTTGAAGCGCATGATTCTTCCTCCTTCCGAGGAACGCGGTGGGTCGGCTGCTGTCGAGCTAACAGTGCGGAGCCCAGGGGGGCGCGGCAACGAGCGCTGTCCGCCCGCCTGCCCTCTTCGAGACGAGCGCTCAGCGCCCCGCGCTCGGCGCCCGGCCTGCCGGGTAGGCAGGTTCCCGCTCCAGCGCCACCATGAGCAGCGCGAGCACCCGGGAGAACATCTCCCGCACCGCGTAGCGACGGGTGGAGGGCAGGCCCTCGTCCGCCGCCACACCCCACGCGTCCATCCCCACCGAGTTGGCGATGTAGAGCGCGCGCGGCAGGTGGAAGCGCTGGGTCACCAGCAGCGCCTTGCGGACCTCGAAGACGGTGAAGGCGCGCACACAGCTGTCATAGGTGGACAGCCCCGAGTCGTCTCCCAGCACCGCCTGCTCGGGCAGGCCGCGCTGCACCATGTAGCGGCGCATGGCCCGGGTCTCGTCATGGAAGCGGTCCGAGTTGTCCCCGCTGACGAGCACCGCCCGCGCCTTGCCCCCCTTCCAGAGGGCGATGGCCGTGTCCAGCCGCTGCGCCAGCACCGCCGAGGGCACCCCTCCCGGCGCCAGCCCCGCCCCGAAGACCAGCACCACGGGGGCCTCGGGGGCCGCGCTCAGGGGGACGATGCGGTCCTCGTACCGCACCCGCACGAAGTGCGACAGGGCCACCACCCCCATCAATGCCAGCGCGCTCCCGAGGAGCCCTCTGCGCATCCACACTCCGAGCACGCCGCGACGCCCCATGGCCAGGAACACCGTTGAAGAGAGGGCATTGTCTCCTGGCCCGCCCACGCCTGGAAGGGGGTGGAGCAGGCGCCCGCTCAGGCCGGGGCGCCCAGCGAGCCGCCTTCCAGGTGCTCGGCATGGAGTTCAATGAGCTCCAGGAGCTGCTCCGGGTCCACCGGCTTCTTCAGGAAGGCGGCCACGTTGTAGTTGGCCGCATAGAGGGCCCGATCCCGGGGGTTCATGGCTGCCATCCCCGCCGAGATGATGATGACCGGGATTGCCTGGAAGCCGTCCGTGTCCTTCCGGAACGTCAGCACCCGGTGCCCGCCCATCACCGGCATGGCCATGTCCAGGAGGATGAGGGCCGGCCGGGACGTGTGCTGCAGCTGCTCGACGGCCTCCCGGCCATTGGCGGCGGTGACGACCTCATACCCCTGTAACTCCAGGAAGCCTTGGAGCGTCTCCCGGATATCCACGTCGTCCTCGACGACCAGGATGGGACCGCTCAGCAGCGAGGCCATGGGGACACCTCCGGCACGGGGAGCCTGCCCTGGAAGGCTATGCCGCCCGGAGCGGCCCGGCATCCGGGGAAGGGGGCCTCCCAGCCTGGTCGCCCGTTCCTGGACAGCGCCGCCTGGGGCCAGGGGGGTGAAAGCCACGGTTGACCGGCTGGCGTGCCGCTTATATAGGGGGCGCCGCTCGGTGCCTGGCCCCCTTCTTCAGGATGGCGTAGGCCCGCGTCCGAACAGGAGCTACAGGCCCCATGGCGTCCCTTCGCGACATTCGCAAGCGCATCCGCTCCGTGAAGAACACGCGGCAGATCACCAAGGCGATGAAGATGATGTCCGCCGCCAAGCTGCGCAAGGCGCAGGACGCCATCATCGCGGCCCGTCCCTACGCGCAGGTGCTGGACCAGATCATCGCGGACCTCGCGGCCCGCTCGGCGGACCAGGAGGTGGCCCACCCGCTGCTGACCGCCCGCCCCGTGAAGCGCGCGGAGCTGGTGCTGCTCACCTCGGATCGCGGCCTCGCCGGTGGCTTCAACTCGAACGTCATCCGCCGCGCCAGCCGCTTCCTCTACGAGAACAGCGCCCTGGAGCTCATCCAGTTCTCCACGGTGGGCCGCAAGGGCCACGACTTCTTCCGCAACCGCCGCCAGACCATCCGCAAGGACTTCGGCTACCTCTACCAGCAGCTGAACTACCTCTCCGCCAAGGCCGTGGCCGAGGAGCTCACCGCCAGCTTCATGAATGGCGAGGTGGATGCCGTCTACGTCATCTACAACGAGTTCGTCTCCGCCATCAGCCAGAAGGTCGTCGTCTCGCAGGTCCTCCCGCTGCAGACCTTCGGCGCCTCCGCCGAGCCCTCCCCGGCCGCCGCGAGCGCGCTGGCCACCGCGGCCCCCAAGGCGCCCGAGGGCCCCGTCCTGGTGGACTTCAAGTACGAGCCGGACCGCCAGGCGGTGCTGGACCGGCTGGTGCCGCAGGCCGTCTCCATCAAGCTCTACCGCGCCCTGCTGGAGAGCGTGGCCAGCGAGCACAGCGCCCGCATGGCCGCCATGGAGAACGCCACCAGCAACGCCACGGACATGATCGCCAGCCTCTCGCTGCACTACAACCGCACGCGCCAGGCCGTCATCACCAAGGAGCTGATGGAGATCGTCTCCGGCGCCGAGGCGCTCAAGTAGCCAGACGCACTGCGCTGTACAGTTCCCGGGGCCTGCTCTTCCGAAACATGGAGGGCGGGCCCCTCGGCGTTCTAAGGTCCCTGCCTCAAGGGAGGGCAGGCCTATGAAGCGACTTGGCGTGGTGCTCGCATTGCTCACGGTGTCCGGGTGCACGTGTGGGACGGTGCCCAGCGGGCATGGTGGCATCGTCTTTGACACCTTCAACAAGGGTACCCAGAAGGAGCTCTTTGGCGAGGGGCTCCAGGTGCTCCGGGTTGGCAAGGACCTCATCATCTATGACCTGCGCGTGCAGGAGATGAAGGAGGAGCTGAACGTCCTGTCCAACAACGGCCTGGACCTGAAGGTGGACGCCAGCGTGCGCTACCGGGTGGACCCGCCCAAGCTCTTCGAGCTGCACACCCAGACGGGGCCCCGGTACGCGGACATCCTCATCGGGCCCATCGTCCGGTCCGAGACCCGCAAGGTGTTCGGCCGCTACGCGCCCGAGGAGATCTACTCCACCAAGCGAGAGCAGATCGAGAAGGAGATCTACGACGAAGTCACCCGGGCGCTGCAGGGCAAGCACGTCGTCGTGGAGGCCATCCTCGTGAGGGACGTGTGGTTGCCGGAGGCCATCCGCCAGGCCATCGCCGACAAGCTGGCCGAGGAGCAGCGCAGCCAGAAGATGGTCTTCACCCTGGGCAAGGAGCGCCAGGAGGCCGAGCGCAAGCAGATCGAGGCGGAGGGCATCGCCAAGTACCAGAGCATCGTCCGCCAGGGGCTCACCGAGGAGTACCTGCGGCTCAAGGGCATCGAGATCACGGAGAAGCTGGCCTCCAGCCCCAACGCGAAGATCATCCTCGTGGGCAGCGGGGGGAGCGGCGGTCTCCCGCTGGTCTACCAGCCAGACTCGAAGTGAGGGGTGGCGGTGGGGGAGGGGGGGCCTTAAGTCCCGCTTCTGACCCGGGTGCCACGAGGCTTGACCCGGGAGGAGCCCCCCGGTAAAGGGGGCCCGCCCTCCCACCCTCGGGCCGATTTCGACGCGAGGCGGCTTCCAGCCGGCCTCCCAAGAGGCAGACGAACTCATGAGCGCTCAAGCTGCGACGGTAGGCAAGATCACCCAGGTTCTGGGACCCGTGGTCGACGTGGAGTTCCCTCCGGGAGGTCTCCCGGAGGTGTACACCGCCCTCAAGGTCACCAACCCCACCATCAGCGCCCAGGCCGAGAACCTCACCATCGAGGTGGCGCAGCACCTGGGCGAGAACATGGTGCGCTGCATCTCCATGGACTCCACCGAGGGCCTCGCGCGTGGCACGCCGGTGAAGAACACGGGCGCCCCCATCCAGGTGCCGGTCGGCAAGGCCACCCTGGGCCGCATCCTCAACGTCACCGGCGACCCGGTGGACGAGATCGGCCCCGTGAAGTCCTCGGAGTCCTGGCCCATCCACCGGCCGGCCCCGCTCTTCGTGGACCAGGACGTGCGCGTCCAGGCCTTCGAGACGGGCATCAAGGTGATTGACCTGCTGGCGCCCTACACCCGCGGTGGGAAGATCGGCCTGTTCGGCGGCGCCGGCGTGGGCAAGACGGTGCTCCTGCAGGAGCTCATCCGCAACGTGGCCAAGGAGCGCGGCGGCTTCTCGGTGTTCGCCGGCGTGGGCGAGCGCACCCGCGAGGGCAACGACCTGTACCACGAGATGCAGGACTCCAAGGTCATCAACATGGACAAGCTCGAGGACAGCCAGTGCGTCCTCGTGTACGGCCAGATGAACGAGCCGCCCGGCGCCCGCGCCCGCGTGGCCCTCACGGCGCTGACCATCGCCGAGTACTTCCGTGACGTGGAGGGGCGCGACGTGCTCCTCTTCGTGGACAACATCTTCCGCTTCACGCAGGCCGGCTCCGAGGTGTCCGCGCTCCTGGGCCGTATCCCCAGCGCCGTGGGTTACCAGCCCACGCTGTCCACGGAGATGGGCGCCCTGCAGGAGCGCATCACCTCCACCAACAAGGGCTCCATCACCTCGGTGCAGGCCATCTACGTGCCCGCCGACGACTTGACGGACCCGGCGCCCGCCACCACGTTCGCCCACCTGGACGCGACGACGGTGCTCAACCGCGCCATCTCCGAGCTCGGCATCTACCCCGCGGTGGATCCGCTCGACTCCACCAGCCGCATCCTGGACCCGAACGTGGTGGGCCAGGAGCACTACGGCGTGGCGCGCAAGGTCCAGGGCATCCTCCAGCGGTACAAGGAGCTGCAGGACATCATCGCCATCCTCGGCATGGACGAGCTCTCCGAGGAGGACAAGCTCACGGTGGCGCGCGCGCGGAAGATCCAGCGCTTCCTGTCGCAGCCCTTCTTCGTGGCCGAGGTGTTCACCGGCAAGCCGGGCCGCTACGTGAAGCTGCAGGACACCATCCAGGGCTTCAAGGAGGTCGCCGAGGGTAAGCACGACGACATCCCCGAGGCGGCCTTCTACATGGCGGGCGGCATCGACGAGGTGCTGGAGAACGCCAAGAAGATGGCGGCGGCGTAGCGGTCTCCCCGCCGTCCCGCAGGTGCACCATGCGCCGCACCCTCCTCACCCTGGCCTTGCTGGCAGCGCTCCCGGGGCTCGCCCAGGAGCGCAAGAGCAAGACGCACGTGAGCGCCAACGGCGAGTACAGCGTGCGCCTGGTGGAGGAGAAGCCGGGGACGTGCCGGGTGGAGATGCTCAAGGAGAGCGGCCCCGCCTGGCAGTTCACCGGGTGCATCGGCACGGTGGACGACCTCTACTTCGCCTCCAATGACGGGGAGCGCTTCTGGCTGCTGCGCCCGTTGGTGGAGAAGGGCAGCCGGCCGACGGTGGAGAAGCGGGGGAAGAGGAAGGTGAAGGTGCCGGGCTGGGCCAACGCGGTGGTGGCGGAGCTGTACGGCCGTGGCGGGCAGAAGCTGCAGGAGAGGCGCCTGCAGGACTTCCTGCTCGGCTCGAAGGAGCTGGGCGAGGTGCGGCAGATGAAGGGCCACTTCAAGTGGCTGGAGGGGACGCTGGGCATCCCCGGCAAGGGCCCGCGCCTGACGGACGACGCGAAGGTGGAGTTCGAGGCGGTGGGGCGGAAGACCTACCGGCTCTCATTCTGAAGCTGAAGCAGCGGGACGCGAGGAACACATGGCCAAGCTGAGCGTGGAGATTGTCACCCCTGAGAAGCGCATCCTCTCGGTGCAGGCGGACGAGGCCATCGTCCCGGGTGGGCATGGCCTCTTCGGCGTGCGTCCGGGCCACACGCCCTTCCTGTCGCTGATGGAGCCGGGGGCGCTCACGCTGATCGACGGCGGCCGCCGCGAGTCCTTCTTCGTGGCCGGTGGCTTCGTCGAGGTGGGCAACGACAAGGTGCTGGTGCTGGCCGATGGCGCCGAGCCCGTGACGGGCATCGACGTGGAGGCCGCGCGCCGCCGCATGTCCGAGGCGCAGCAGCGCCTGAGGGACCTCAAGCCCGAGGACGCCCGCTACGAGGTGGAGCAGGCCACGGTGCGCCGTGAGGCCGCGCGGATGAACGCCGCCGGCATCCGCACCTCGTAGCCCTCCGCCGCGTCTTCTCCCTGCCGCAACCTCCTCTTCTGGCCCTGGACTTTTGGGCATTTGCGCCTGCGTTCTTAAAGATGCATTTTAAATGCATGTTTAAGGGCCGGATGGGCCAGGAGGCGCACGTGAGCAGTGTGTTCGAGCAGATCGGCGGAGCGAAGGCGATGGATGCGGCGGTGGACCTCTTCTACCGGCGCGTGCTCACCGACGACCGCATCAGCCACTTCTTCGAGGGAGTGGACATGGAGCGCCAGTCGGCGAAGCAGAAGGCGTTCCTCACCATGGTCTGTGGTGGGCCGAACAGCTACACGGGCGCGGACATGCGTAAGGGGCACGCGCACCTGGTACAGCGCGGGCTGAACGACCTGCACTTCGACGCGGTGGCAGAGCATCTGGGCGGCACGCTCGAGGAGCTGGGGGTGGCCCGGCCGCTCATCGAGCAGGTGCTCCAGGCGGCGGAGAGCATGCGGGCAGACGTGCTGAACCGGTAGGGAGGAACGGCGCACATGTCCCGGATCAGATACGAAGCGCAGTGGTACCCATTGGAGCCGGAGGAGTCCGTCCTGGACGGGCTCTTGCGCCAGGGCATCCCCGTGCCGCACGCGTGCAAGGCGGGGGTGTGCCAGTCCTGCCTCATGCGCGCGGCGAGCGGCGTGGTGCCGGAGAAGGCCCAGATGGGGCTCAAGGAGACGCTCAAGGCGCGCAACTACTTCCTCGCGTGCTCTTGCCGGCCGGAGCCGGGCACGGAGCTGGAGCTCGCCGGGGGGGCTGAGGAGCTGCAGGTGCCCGCACGCCTCGAGTCGATGGAGCTCCTCGGCGAGGATGTGCTGCGGGTCCGGCTGCGGCAGGAGGCTCCCTTCGAGTACCGGGCGGGCCAGTACCTCACCCTGCTGCGTGCGGACGGGCTGGCCCGCAGCTACTCGGTGGCGAGCCTGCCGGACGAGGGGACGCTGGAGCTGCACGTCCGCCTGCTCCCGGGCGGGGCGATGAGCGGCTGGCTCCGCACGGAGGCCCGGCCGGGGCAGGCGGTGCGGCTCCAGGGCCCGGCGGGTGAGTGCTTCTATGTCCCGGGCCGTCCGGAGCAGCCGCTGTTGCTCGCGGGCGCGGGCACGGGGCTCGCGCCCCTGTACGGCATCGTCCGGGAGGCGCTGGCCGCGGGGCACACCGCTCCGATCTGGCTCTTCCACGGGGCCCGGGAGCCGCGAGGGCTCTATCTGGTGGAAGCGCTGCGGGAGCTGGCCTCGCGCCACCCGAACCTCCACTACCGTCCCAGCGTCCTGGAGGGGCGCCTGGGCGAGGGAGTCGCCGTGGGCCCGCTGGACGCGCTCATCCGCGCCGAGTGTCCCAGGCCCGTGGGGTGGCGCGCATTCCTCTGCGGGAATCCGGAACTGGTAGTATCCCTCAGGAAGAAGCTCTTCCTGGCGGGACTCTCCCTGAAGGACATCCACGCGGATGCCTTCCTGCCGAGCACCCGCCCTCCAGAGGGCTTGGGGGCGACGGCACGTGCATCTGACGCTTCACGCTGACTACTCGCTGCGCGTTCTGCTGTACCTGGCCGCACGCCCGGAGCGCCTCGTCTCGACCCAGGAGGTGAGCGAGGCGTACGGCATCTCCAAGAACCACCTGGTGCGCGTGGTGCAGGCGCTGGGGAAGAACGGCTTCGTGGACGTGCGCCCCGGGCGCTCGGGCGGACTCACGCTGGCCCGGGCGCCCTCGGACATCTCCCTGGGCAAGGTCTTCCGGGCCACCGAGCCGGACTTCCACCTGGCCGAGTGCTTCGACCGGGAGAAGAACACGTGCCCCATCGCGCCCGCGTGCGGCCTCAAGGGCGTGCTCTTCGAGGCGCGCGAGGCGTTCCTCGCGGTGCTGGACAAGTACACGCTGGCGGACCTCACGAAGCGCTCGCGCGCGGACCTGGTCACCCTCTTCCTCCCCACCGCCGCGCGCGGCGCATAATCGCTCGGGAGATGGACTCGCCCCTGCTGGAGCTCTTCCACCGCATCGCGGACCCTCCCTCCGCCGTGGCGCGGCGCTATGTCGTCGACCACGCGCTCGAGGACCGGGTGCGCTTCCGCAACCTCGCCTACCCCGAGGTGGAGGCGGACTTCCACCGCCTGGGTGGGGAGACGACGCCCTCCTTGTGGGATGGGACACACCTGCACCAGGGGGCAGAGGCCGTGGTCGCACGCTTGCAGGCAGTAGTGAACCTGGGGCGGGACTGAGGGCTCGCCGATTTCTGCTCTGGTCCTGGCGGGACGCTCGGTTAATCTGCGCGCCTCCGATGCCGCTGACTCCCGCTGAGCGCCAGGACAGGTTCCATGCGGCATTCCTGGGCCTCGCCATCGGGGATGCTCTGGGCTTCCCGCTCCGGGGCATCCCCCCGGCCAGCCTGACGCGGCTCACCCACCTGGCGGATGACTTCGCCCCGCGCCCGCGCGGCAAGTTCGCCAAGGGACAGTTCTCGGACGACACGCAGCTCATGCTGGCCGCCAGCGAGAGCGTCATCCGCGAGGGCAAGGTGGACGGGCGCAGCGCCGCGGCGCACTTCGCGTGGCTGTGGCAGGAGGGCGTCATCCTCCAGCCGCCCCGAGGGCTCTCGGAGGCGCTGCAGCGGCTGGCCGGAGGAGCACCGTGGATGAGTGCGGGGGCACCACTGGGAGTGAAGTGTCCCTCAGTGCTCAGCCGGGCCATGGTGGTGGGCCTCTTTGAGACGCGGGGCAACAAGCGCCTGCCGCATGACGCGGGGGTGCTCACCATCGTCACGCACAAGGATCCCACCTGCTCGGCAGCGGCGGCGGCCTTCGCTCAGGCTGTGGCGATGGGCATGGAGGAGGAGACCCTGACGGCGGCGGCCTTCTGCGAGAAGCTGGCGCTTTCGGCAGCCGAGCATGACCAGGATCTGGCGGAGGAGCTGCGGCACCTGCCTCGGCTGCTCACGTGGGACACGGCGAGGGCGCTCACGGCGCTGCGCAAGGTGGGCGTGCCCCGCGGCGAGCTGCAGGGCGTGGACGGGCTGCCCGCGCACGTGGTGCCGGTGCTGTTGACGTCACTGTACGCGGCGCTGAAGGTGCCGCACGACTTCCGCGAGGCGGTGGCGCTGGTGCTGCGCTGCGGCGGCGAGGTGGACGTGGCGGCGGCGGTGACCGGAGCGCTGCTGGGCGCGCACCTGGGCACGCGGGCCCTGCCTGCGCGGCTGCGCAAGCAGGTGCTCTACCTGGACAACCTGGTGGACACGGCGGACCGGCTCTTCCAGGCGCGGCAGGTGCGCGAGACGCTGGCCACGGCGCTCGCGCTGCACCGCAAGCGCTGAGCCAGCCCCCGCGCGGCCAGCACCTCAGGGCAGCGTGGTCTTCACGGGCGCGAGGCGGGCCGAGGGCGAGCCATCTCCGAGCTGCCCATATTCACCGAAGCCCCAGACCCAGACGGTGCTGTCGTTGCGCACGGCCAGCACGTGGTAGTCCCCCCCGGCCAGGGCGGTGAAGTTGGCGAGGCCGGACAGCTGCACCGGGGTGGAGCGGCTGGTGACCGTCCCATCTCCGAGCTGACCGGAGCTGTTGTCCCCCCAGACCCAGATGCTGCCACCACTGGCGAGGGCCAGGGAGCTGGAGCGTCCGGCGGCCACGGAGCTCACTCCGGCCAGCCCCGTGGCTTGCACGGGCGTGAGGCGGTCGACGAGCGTCCCATTTCCGAGCTGGCCGTCACCGTTGTTTCCCCAGGCCCACACCGTGCCATCCCTGCGGCGGGCCAGGCAGTGGTAGCTCCCACACGCAATCGGGGGAGCACTGGAGCCCGTGACGAAGCCGACGTTGGAGAGCCCGGACACCTGCACGGGAGCGTTGCGGCTCGCGGTCGTCCCGTCCCCGAGCTGGCCGGAGTAGTTGTAGCCCCAGGCCCAGACGGTGCCATCGCTCTTCAGGGCCAGCGAGTGCGTTCTGCCGGCGGCGATGGCGGTCGCTCCCGTCAGGGTGCTCACCGGGACGTTCGTGAGACGGTCGGTGGTCGACCCATCCCCGAGCTGACCACTGGAGTTGTTCCCCCACGCGCGGACGACGCCGGTGTTGAGCAGCGCGAGGGAGTGGGACTCCCCGGCAGCGATGGCCAGGACACTGGACAGGGAGGACACCGGGGTGGGCGCATTGCGCTGGAGGATCGTCCCGTCTCCGAGCTGGCCGCTGGAGTTCCTGCCCCAGGCCAGGACGGTGCCATCATTCTTCAGGGCCACGGAGTGGTAGCTCCCCGCGCTGACGGAGGTGATGCTGGCTGGCACCGTCGCCTGTCCGGCGGAGGTCCGCAGGCTGGAGACGCCGTCGCCCAGCTGGCCCAGGGTCGTATTTCCCCAGCCATGCACGGTGCCATCGCCGGAGAGGGCCAGGGCGTGCTCGTTGCCGGCGGTGATGAGCGTCACCGTGGGCAGCCCGCTGAGCTGCGCGGGCTGGGAGCGGTTGTTGGTCGTCCCATCCCCGAGCTGGCCATTGTCGTTTCTTCCCCAGCTCCAGACGGAGCCATCGGTGCGCAGGGCCAGGGAGTAGCCACCCCCGCCCGCGAGCGAGCTGACGTTGGTCAGGGGGGTGATCTGGACGGGGACGGGGCGGTCGATCGTCGTCCCATCTCCGAGCTCACCGTAGAAGTTGTCGCCCCAGGCCCAGACGGTGCCATCGCCCTTCAGGGCCAGCACGTGCTCGGCCCCGGCCTCCAGCTGGGTGACATTGGAGAGACCGCTCACCTGGACGGGGCTGAAGCGCTTGGTGGTCGTCCCATCTCCGAGCTGGCCGTTGCTGTTGCCGCCCCAGGCCCAGACGGTGCCATCCTGGCGCAAGGCCAGCGAGTGATAGCGGCCCGCGGCGACGGCGATGACGTCCGACAGGTTGGCCACTTGCATTGGCGTGGTGCGGTTGACCGTCGTCCCATCCCCGAGCTGACCCTCGCCGTTGATGCCCCAGGTCCAGACGGTGCCATCGGAGCGCAGGGCCAGCGAGTGGGCCTCGCCAGCCGCCACGGCCTTCACGCCCGTCAGCCCAGGCACGGGCGTCGGGGTCGAGACGAAGTTGGCGTCCGAGCCCACGCCGAGCAGGCCACTGTAGTTGTACCCCCAGGCCCAGACGTTGCCATCGGCGCGCAAGGCCAGCGAGTGGTAGGTGCCGATCGTCACGGCGGATACGGCCGTCAACGCGGACACCTGCACGGGGGTCGAGGAGAGGACGGCGGTGGAGCCCGTCCCCAGCAGCCCGAACACATTGAGCCCCCAGGCCAGGACCCTGCCATCGGGACGCAGGGCCAGCGAGTGGCCCCCGCCAGCAGCCAGGGTGGGAGAGGGACAGGCGTTGATGGCGACGGTGAAGGACTTCTCCGCCGTGAACCCTCCATCATCCGTCACCGTCAGCTTGAGGGTGATGGGCGTGCCGGAGGGCATGCAGGGCGGAGCCGTCCAGGACACCTGGCTGGTGGTGCCGGTATGGGCCGGCTCCGCGAGGGTGCCGGCGCTCGCCGTCCAGGTGAAGTGGAGCTGCTGGGTCTCCGCGTCCTGCGCCGTGACGTTGAAGGTGACGGTCTGCGGCCCCAGGACGCCGGCCGCGGACTGCTCGCTCCCGGTGATGGTGGGGGGCGTCTTGTCCGGGTTGCAGTTGGCGGGGTTCCGCTGGCAGAAGGCCTCGCCCTCCGCGTCGAAGTCCGTGCACCCGAGAGCACCGGCGAGCAGGAGCCCTGCCGCGAACCGCACCACCTGCATGCTCCAACGCTGACTGACGGCGCTCATGGCCACCTCCCGAACACAAATGCGGATGTTCCGTCCGTCCCCAGGCCCACCGCCACGGGCTCCTCGGGCGAGCCCAGCAGGTAGCCTCCCGCCGCGGCGATCAACCCGGCGGTGCCTGCTCCTACGAGGCTGATGCCCACCGTCTGCAAGGTGCGCCCCTTCGACATACTCTTATCCACGGCCTCCTGGCTGTTGAGGCCCGCATCATTGTCGCGCAGGCGGCTCAGCTCACTGCGCGAGAGGGCATAGGTGATACCCCCCGCCACGAACAGGGTGCCTCCGGCGATGGCCGTCACCGGCGCGGCGCGGCGCAGGCCCTTCAGCACGGGGCTCTGGGTGGCGACGGCCGCGGGAGGAGCGGCCACAGGTGTGGGAGGTGGCTGCGGCGGGGGCTCAACCTTGGGTATCTCGGGCTTGGGCGCGAGGGAGGCCAGCTCGCGCTTGACCTGCTCCCGCACGGACTCGAAGAGGGACTGGACCTTGGGAGAGACCTTCACGGGCAGCGCCGCCTCGGGCTGCACGAGGAGCGCCGACTTGAAGGCGGCGACGCTGGAGTCCTGCTTGCCGGACTCGGCGAGGATGATGCCCTCGTAGAGGGACAGCTCCACCTCTTGATCCGAGCTGTGCGGCAGCTTCCGCGCGAGCTCGATCTGCGTGAGGGCTCGCTCGTACTCCAGGCTCTCATAGAGCCTCGCGGCCGCGGTGAGGTGACGCTCGAATTTTCCCTGTGCGTGAGCCGGGAGCGGCAGCACTCCCACGGCCAGCAGTCCGGCAACCAGAATCGCGGGCAGAAGACGCCTTGGGTCGCTCATGGAGGCGGAGAATAGAGCGGAATCAGGCGGATCCACACTCCATCCGTGCGTGCTACACTTCACGCAAGGATGCGGTCCCTCGCGCTTGTAGCCTTCCTGTGCCTCACCGTGTCGCCCGCCCACGGCGCATCGGATCGTGGCGCGTACAAGGTGATCCACCACCTCGACACGCGCGAGGCGCTGCAGGACTCGCTGGAGGCGTTCTTCGACACCCGCGTCTGCACGCCCATCAAGCAGGGCCGCTTCGCGCTGCCCGAGGAGGTCGCCGCCCCCGGCGTCCAGCTGCCCACCGAGACGTTCGTCTGGATCGCCGGGTGCAGCGTGCGTGCGCTGGCCTTCGAGCCCACCGCCCAGAGCGCCACCATCCGGCTGCTCTTCGAGCTGGATGGCGTGAACCGTGAAGGTGCGCGTCAGTCCGTGCGCGGCGAGGCGGCCGCCACCCTGAGCCGGCCCCGTCCGGATGCCTGGCGGCTGGAGCGGGTGGAGCTGGCCTGGAGGACGGAGTCCATCCGGCCCGAGCCGCGCTTCGTCGAGCGTGCGGAGACCGCGGGGCTGGTGCTCCCGGCCGAGGCGGACGGAGAGGCCGCGGGCATGCAGGCGGCCATGAACAGTGGCGCCCTCGCGGTGCGGGACTTCGATGGGGACGGGCTCCAGGAGGTGCTCTTCGCGGACCCTCGCGCGCTCTATCTGTTCCGAGGCAAGGCGCCGCTCCGCTACGAGCGCACGCGCCTGGATGTGGCGCCGCCCAAGGGGGCCTGGTTCTCCTCTGTGGCCGCGGGTGACTTCGACGCGGATGGCGACCCGGACGTCATCGTCACCACCCAGACGGCGTGGAACGCGGACTCGGTCCCCGTGGTGCTGCGCAACGACGCGGGGACCTTCACCGTCATCCCCTCGAAGCTTCCTCCCGCCAACTCGCACGCCTCGCTCGTCACGGACTTCGACGTGGACGGCAAGCTGGACCTGGTGCTCCTCCACTACCCGATGAAGTTCGGCCCGGACGACTTCCTCAACGCGAACGATGGGCGCCCGGCTCGCTTCTTCCGGGGCAAGGGGGACTTCACCTTCCAGGAAGTCTCATCGCCCAAGGCCGAGCAGCGCCGGCGCTGGGGGCTCGCTGCCGTCGCGGCCGATGTGCTCGGAGAGGGGCGGCCGCAGCTGTACGTGGCCAATGACTTCGGCGACAACGATCTCTGGCGCTTCGAGGCGGACGGAACCCCTCGGGACGTGACGGACGCGCATGGCCTGAGGGACCCGGGCAACGGCATGAGCGCGGACGTGGGAGACGTGAACGGCGATGGCCGGCTGGACCTCTATGTCGCCAACATGTTCTCCAAGGCGGGTACCCGGGTGCTGGCCGCTGCCCAGGTCCGCCCCGAGCTGAAGGCCCGGCTGGACAAGTTCGCGGCCGGCAACACGCTCTACCTGGGACGCGAGGACGGCGGCTTCGACGAGGTAGCACGGGCCCGCGGCGTCAACCGGGGCCTGTGGGCCTTCGGCGCCATCTTCCTCGACGCGGATGACGACGGGAGGTTGGACATCGCCGTCGCCAATGGCTTCTACAGCGCTCCGAATCGAAAAGATCTTTGAAGTGTCTACTGGCGCCAGGTCCTGGCGCTCGCACTCGAAGGCAAGTCGATTGGCCGCAACAACCCCGCGGTCGCCACGGCTCCCTACGCCATGGTGCAGTCCACGGGGCCCTCGCCGCTGAAGAAGGTGGGGCAGACCGGCTTCGAGCAGTCCTTCTCCGGCTGGGAGCCCAAGAAGCTCTGGCTGCAGCGGACGGATGGGACCTTCGAGGAGTGCGCCTTCTCCGACGGCTTCGAGTCCCGAGCGGACGGCCGGGCCCTGGTGGCCCAGGACCTCGATGGGGATGGGCACCAGGAGCTGCTCATGCTCAACCGCGCGAAGCCGCGCCTGCAGCTCTTCGTGAATGAAGGTGCCGCGGGCAACGCGCTGGAGCTGAGGCTGCGCGCCACGAAGGGAGATCCCGAGGCGAGCACGGCGACGGTGAAGGTGCGGACGGCCGCGGGCACCCGGGCCTTCCCGGTGCTGCTGACGCGCGGGTATGTGAGCTCGGTCGACCCCACCGTGCACGTGGGCCTTGGGACGGAGGCGCAGGCCGAGGTCGAGGTGACGTGGCGGCCGGGCGTGACGGAGTCCTTCGGGGCGCTCCAGGCCGGCCGCCGGTGGGCGCTGACGGAGGGTGGGGCCAAGGACTCCACCGCGTTCGCGGCTCGAGCGCCTCGCGCGAACGTGCCGAAGCTGCCCCTGAGCCTCGAGCAGGTTGGCGGTGCGAAGGATGGCCGGCCCGCCGCGGTGCAGCTCTTCGCCTCGTGGTGCAAGCCCTGCCTCAAAGAGGTGCCCGTCCTGTCCAAGCTGGCTCAGGAGGGCCGGTGGCAGGTGCGTGGCTTGGCGGCCCACCCAGCCGAGCAGGCCCAGGCCGAGGCCACGAAGATGGGCATCGGCTACCCGGTGGCGGCGCTGCTGCCGGAGGTGGCGGATCCGCTCTCTCCCGGTGGCCAGCTCGCCCTCCCCACGGTGCTGCTCTACGACGCCGCAGGCCGTCTGGCGCGGGTTGTGCGGGGGGGCGAGTCCCTGGAAGCGGCCCTTGCCGAGGTGGCTCCTCCTGCCTCAGCGGTTCCTGCCACGCCCTGACTCCCGGTGCCGCTCCTCGCGCAGGGCGCAGCCTGGGTGCCTCTCCGCTAGCCGTAGGGCAGGCAGGCGGACAGGTGTTCGCTGTCATGCATGGACTTCACCCCATGGGGAATCCTGCCCACCTTCAGCCAGAGCAGGGGCATGCGGTGCGTGCAAGGCGCACGGCCGAGCCTCTGGAGTCCGGAGGCGGAGACGTGGAACTCGAATCGGAGCGCCTGGAGCGAAGCCAACTGGAGACCTTGGGCACCGCCGAGCTGGTCCGGCATGCCCTTGCCGAGACGAAGCTGCTGGTGAAGGCGGAGTTGCTGCACGCCAAGAAGGAGCTGCGCGAAGAGGTGAAGGCCGCGCGCACCAGCGGAATCCTGCTGGGGGCGGGCTTCACGCTGGCCCTGTGCGGTCTGGCGGCTCTCTTCGTCGCGATCGGCCTGGCGCTGCCGCTGAGCGCCTGGCTTGGCGTGCTGCTGGTGGGAGTGGCCATCCTGCTCATCGCTGGAGGGCTGGCCTGGTTCGGCATGAAGCGGCTGCCCAAGAAGCCGCTGCCACATACCCAGGAGCGTCTCAAGGCGGACTTCGACATGGCGCGGGAGACACTGCAATGAACGAGTGGGGCCATCTCGAGCAGAAGAACGAAGGTCGGCAGAAGGATGAGCGGAGCGACCGGATCTTTCGGAGCTCCGAGCGTGCTCCCGCGGTCGAGCACACCTCTGCCGAAGACAAGACGCACATCACCAAGGGGCTGAATGATCGCGAGCAGGTCGAGCGCACGGCGGACCGCATCCGCGACGAGCTGCTCCTGACTCTGGAGGAGCTGGATCGGCGGCGGGATCGGGTGCTGGACGTGCGCTACCAGGCCTCGCGGCACCAGGACCTGATCATCGGCGCGGCCATCACCGCGGCGGTGCTGACCGGCATCGGCCTGGGCGTGGTGATCTGGCGCGCACGCCACCGGGAGCAGATCCTGGCCAGGCACCGCATCAGGGCCGTCAGGCGCGCCTGGCAGCACCCAGACCGCCTGGCCTCCTCCGCCGAGCAGCGCCCGCTGCCCGTGGAGCTGGGACGCAAGCTCATCATCATCTTCGCGTCGGCGCTGGCGACCAACATCGCCAAGAACTCGGTCCAATCGCTCGTGCCCAGGCAGCGCAAAGTGCCTCAGAGAGCCTAGAAGTTGTTTTAATTGCGTAAGGCCCGCGCATAACGCAGATTGATTCATTGTGACGGATCTGCTCTATGCGCGGGCCCAGATGGGGCTATCGCTGGCCTTCCACATCGTCTTCGCGGCGGCGGGCGTGGCGTTGCCGGTGCTGATGGTGCTCAGCGACTGGAAGGCACGGCGCACGGGCGACGCGGACTACCGGCTGCTCAGCCAGAAGCTGGCCAAGGGCACCGCCATCCTCTTCGCGGTGGGGGCGGTGAGCGGCACGGTGCTCTCGTTCGAGCTGGGCCTGCTGTGGCCCGAGTTCATGGGGCAGTACGGCGAGGTGATCGGGCTGCCCTTCAGCCTCGAGGGCGTGGCCTTCTTCACCGAGGCGATCTTCCTGGGCATCTACCTGTATGGGCGCGAGCGGGTGTCCCCAGGCCTGCACGTGTTCTCCGGGGTGATGGTGGCCCTGAGTGGCGCGGCGAGCGCCTTCTTCGTCACGCTGGTCAACGTCTTCATGAACGACCCGTCCGGCTTCACGCCGACGCCAAACGGGCCGATGAACATCGAGCCGCTGGTGGCCATGTTCAGCCCGGGCTGGAGGTACCAGACAGCCCACGTGCTGCTGTCGTGCTACCAGGCGAGCGCCTTCACGATGGCGGGCATCCACGCCTTCGTGTTGCTCAAGCACCCGGGCTCGGCGTTCCACCGCAAGGCGCTGTCCGTGGCGCTGCCGGTGGCGTGCCTCAGCGCGCTCGCGCAGCCGCTGGCGGGAGACTTCCTGGCGAAGCATGCCGCGAAGGCGCAGCCGGTGAAGCTGGCGGCGATGGAGGGGCACTTCGACACGGAGCGAGGCGCGCCCCTGCGGCTGGGAGGGCTGCCGGACGTGGAGACGGCCACCACGCCCTATGCGCTGGAGCTGCCCAAGGGCCTGTCCATCCTGGCGTTCGGAGATCCCGACGCCGAGGTGAAGGGCCTGAAGGAGTTCCCCCGGGAGGACTGGCCTGCCGTGAGGAAGGTGCACCTGTCCTTCCAGGTCATGGTGGGAGCGGGCAGCGCGATGGCGTTGCTGTCAGGGGTGACGCTGCTGCTGCGCTGGCGCAGGCGCGAGTGGCCCGCGAGCCGGTGGATGATGCGGGCGTGGCTGCTGGCCTCGCCGCTGGGAGTGCTGGCGCTGGAGGCAGGCTGGCTCGTCACCGAGTGGGGACGGCAGCCCTGGATCATCCACGGGGTGATGCGCACGGCGGAGGCAGTGACGCCGGTGCCGCACATGGGCGTGCCCTTCTGGACCTTCACGCTCGTGTACCTCTTCCTCGGCGCGGTGGTGACGTTCCTGCTCGCGCGCCAGGTGGCCGGGACGCTGCCGGGCCAGGAGGCGGGTGATGCCCACTGAGCTCATCCTGGCGGGCGCGGTGGCGGGGACGTTCGTCCTCTACTCGCTCTTCGGCGGAGCGGACTTCGGCGGCGGGGTGTGGGACTTGCTCGCCTCGGGGCCGCGCAAGGCGGAGCAGCGGGAGCTCATCGCCCGGGCGCTGGGCCCGGTGTGGGAGGTGAACCACGTCTGGCTCATCGTGGGACTGGTGCTGCTCTTCAGCGGCTTCCCCCGGGCCTTCGCCGCGCTCACCGTGGCGCTGCACGTCCCGCTGACGCTGCTGCTGCTGGGGATCGTCTTCCGCGGCACGGCGTTCACCTTCCGCACCTACGACGCGCGGGGGGACCGGGTGCAGAGGCGCTGGGGACTCGTCTTCAGCGTGGCCAGTGTCATCTCGCCCCTGCTGCTCGGCATGTGCGTGGGCGCGGTGGTGAGCGGCCGCATCCACGTCGAGGGCCGGGCGGTGGTGAGCGGCTTCTTCGCCTCATGGCTGACGCCGTTCGCCGTGGCGGTGGGCGTGCTGGCGCTGTGCCTCTTTGCCTTCCTCGCGGCCGTGTACCTGACGGCGGAGGCGGACACGGAGCCACTGCGCGAGGACTTCCGGCACCGGGCGCTGGGGGCTGGCGGGGCGGTCTTCCTCGCGGCACTGGCGGTGCTGCTGCTCGCTCGCGAGGGAGCGCCGCGTGTCTGGGCAGGGCTCCTCCACGCGCCCTCCGCGCTGGCGCTGCATGGAGTCACGGCGGTGACGGCGGTGACGACCTTCGCGCTGCTGTGGCGGAGGCGCTTCCGTCAGGCCCGCGTGGCGGCGGCGGCGCAGGCGGGGTTCATCGTGCTGGGCTGGGCCGTGTCGCAGTACCCGTACCTCGTGGTGCCGGACATCACCCTCCAGTCCGCGGCCGCCAGCCCGAGCGTGCAGCGCTTGCTGGTGGTGGCGCTGGCCGTGGGCGTGGTGACCGTGGTGCCCTCGCTCGTGCTGATGCTGCGCGTCTTCCAGGCTCCGCCCCGGCAGTGACTCGACTTCTCCGTCAGCCGTAGGATTGAATCCGCCGGCTCGAAGGGAGTGCCTCGTTGGCATCGATCGCTGCAGGGACGGTGTTCCAGGACCGCTACGAGGTCCTCTCATTGCTTGGAGAGGGCGGCTTCGGTCAGGTCTATCGTGCCCGCAACCGGGCCACCAACCAGGAGGTGGCCATCAAGCTGCTGAAGGCCTCGCACCTGGAGGACGAGCACCATGTGGCGCGCTTCCGGCGCGAGATGCAGCTGTGCGCCCGGCTCTACCACCCGCACATCGTCCGGCTGTTCGACTCGGGGGTGACGGACGATCATCAGCTCTACTCGGTGTTCGAGTACGTGCCGGGCCGGTCGCTAGCGGAGGTGGTGACGCAGGGGCCGATGGAGCCCGCGGAAGCCGCCCACCTGATGCTGCAGGTGCTGGATGCGCTCGGGGCCGCGCACAAGCTGGGCATCATCCACCGCGACCTCAAGCCGCAGAACATCATGGTCACGACCACGGGCGTGCGGCGCAACGCGCTGGTGCTCGACTTCGGCCTGGGCACGCTGCCGCAGGAGGCGCTGCTGGGGGGCGCGGCCCCGCTGACACGCTCGAGGGAGGTGCTGGGCACGCCCTCCTACGCCGCGCCCGAGCAGCTGCGCTCCGAGCCCGTCACCGAGCGCACGGACCTGTATGCCTGGGGGCTCACGTTCCTGGAGTGCCTCACCGGCCAGCGGGTCATGGCAGGAGCCACCCTGCAGGAGGTGCTCTACAAGCAGCTTGGGCCGGATCCGATCCCCTTCCCCGAGTGGCTGGAGCAGCACCCGCTCGGGCCGCTCCTGCGCAAGGCGACGCAGAAGGATCCGAAGGCGCGCAACGTCACGGCACAGGGGCTCTTCCTGGAGCTGGAGGCCAATGCCAGGGAAGGGGGGGCCGGGGGAGGGCCTCGGCTGGGTGCCGGCCTGGGCGCAGGTCAGGCCCTGATCGAGACCGTCATCACGAAGGCGGAGGGGGAGCGCCGCCAGCTGACGGCTGTCTGCTGCGGGCTGACGCTCGCGGGCCTGGAGGAGCGGGAGGACGTCGAGGAGGCGGAGCAGCTTCACCGCGGCCTGTATGTGGCCCTCGCGGAGATCGCCCGGCGCTTCGAGGCGCACATGGGAGGAGTGCTGGCGGAGCGGATGGTCGTGTTTCTGGGCTACCCCACCGCCCGGGAGGACGATGCCCGGCGCGCGGCTCGAATGGCGCTGGAGATGGTGGCGGAGCTGGAGCAGCGGGCCGCGGAGCTCGCGGAGAAGCAGGGGGCCTCTCTGGAGGTTCGCGTGGGCATCCACACCGGGCTCGTCGTCAGCCCAGGTGACCTTGCCGGGAGCGGCGGGGAGCTGTCCGCGCCAGTGGGGCCTGTGCCCAGTGTGGCCTCCCGGCTGATGGCGCTGGCTCGGCCCGGGAGCATCCTCGTCAGCGCCCAGACCGCGAAGCTCCTGAGAGACTCCTTCGAGCTGGCGCCCGCCAGTGAGGCCCGGGTGGGCCCCTGGTCGATGCAGTCCTTCCAGCTGGGCGGCGAGCTGCGCGCGTCCTCTCACGGTCAGGTGGCGCCGCTGTTCGGGCGCCTCTGGGAGACAGAGCTGCTCAGGCAGCGCTGGAGGCAGGTGGTGGCGGGCGTGGGGCAGGGCATCCTGATGACGGGCGAGCCTGGCATCGGCAAGTCCCGGCTGGCGCACGAGCTGGCGCAGCAGGCGCGCGACACGCCCCACACCTTCCTGGAGTGCCGCTGTGCTCCCGAGTGGCGCCACAGCACGCTCCGCCCGATGGTGGAGTTGCTGGAGCGGCTGCTGGGGCTGGACCGCGGCTCCACGGCGGAGCAGGCCACCGCCGCGCTCGAGGCGCTGCTCTTGCGCTACGGCTTCGTCCTCGCGGAGTCCCTGCCACTGTTCGCCTCGCTCCTCTCGCTCGAGGACACCTCGGGCCGCTACCCGCTGCAGCCCATGTCCCCGCAGCGCCAGAAAGAGGAGACGTTCCAGGCGCTGCTCGGGCTGCTCTTCGAGATGGCCCAGCAACAGCCGGTGTTGCTGCTGGTGGAGGATCTGCACTGGGCCGACCCGACGACCTTGGAGCTGCTGGCGCAGCTGGTGGGGGACGTGGCGGGCGCGCGCCTGTGCGCGGTGCTCACGGCGCGTCCGGAGTTCACGCCACCCTGGCCCTCGGCCCAGGTGCTCCAGGTGCAGCTGGGGCGCCTGGAGCGGCCGCAGGTGGAGGAGATGGTGAGGCAGCTCACCCGGGAGGCCCTGCTGCCTCCCGAGGTGGTGGAGCGCATCATGGAGCGCACGGATGGGGTGCCGCTCTTCGTCGAGGAGCTGACCCGGATGGTGGCGGAGTCCCTGCTCCAGCAGGGGGACACGCCGCGCAAGGCCGGAGTCCTGGAGATCCCCAGCACCCTGCGGGACTCGCTGATGGCCCGGCTGGATCGGCTCGGACCGGCCAGGGCCACCGCGCAGCTCGCCTCCGCGCTGGGGCGCGAGTTCAGCTACGAGGTGCTCGTGGCTGCCTCCTCGTCGGACGAGGCGCTGCTGAAGAAGGACCTGGAGGCGCTGGTCACGGCGGATCTCGTCCACAGGCGGCGCGGGGCGCGCAGCTCAGGGTATGCCTTCAAGCACGCGCTCATCCGGGACACGGCCTACGAGTCCATGCCCAAGCTGATGCGCCGGCAGATGCACGCGCGCATCGCTGCGGCGCTGGAGCAGCGCTTCCCGGAGTTGGTCCAGCAGCGCCCGGGCCTGCTCGCCCACCACCACGCGGCCGCGGAGCAAAAGCGCGAGGCGCTGGGCTATGCCTGCAAGGCCGCGGTCGCGGCCCTCATCCGCTCGGCCCACCCCGAGGCCTTGAGCCACGCCACGGAGGCGCTCGGGTGGCTCGGCGCCATCCCGGAGGAGCGCGAGCGCGCAAGGCTGGAGCTGGAGCTCAACGGAGTCATCACCCCCTCGCTCATGGCCACCCGTGGCTGGGCCGACGTCGCGGTCAAGGCACAGGTGGAGCGCAGCCAGGTGTTGATCGATCTGCTGGGCGACAGCCCGCACGTTGTCCCCACCCTCTGGGCGCTGGCCAGCTATCACGGCCTGCGTGGCGAGCATGCGCAGGCGCGGGCGCTGGCGGAGCGGCTCGTGTCCATGGATGGGCTGAAGCAGAACGTCCATCACCAGGCCGTGACGCTCCCGCTCCTGGGCGATTATCTCTGTGCCGAGGGATGGTTCGTGGAGGCGCAGGCGTGCGTCACCCGGGCCTTGTCACTTCACGATGACTCCGCCTCCATGTACGCGCTCGAGCCTCGCGTCCAGGCGATGATGTGCCTGGGGTTCGTGCGGTGGCATCTGGGATTTCCGGATGAGGCCCTGCGGGTCATGGAGTCCGCCCTGGCCAGGGCTCGAGACCTGAATCACGTGAGCACCCTGGCCCTGGCCAGCATCTACACGCTGGTGCTGTACCACCTGCGGGAGGAGTTCGCCCGGCTCGACACCCTCTCCGTGGAGCTCGTGGAGCTGACCACTCGCCAGCGCCTTGCGTCGCAGGGAGCGTATGCGCAGCTGCTGCGCTGTGTGGCCACGAGAGATCTGGAGGGCATGCAGCGGATCCTCACCTTGCTGGATGAACAGGGCATCGCGCTCTACTGGCCCAGCTATGCCTCCATCGTGGCCGAGGTCGAGTCCGCGCTCGGCCATCATGAGGATGCGCTCCGGCGGCTCGCAGAGGCTCTGCGCCGGGCCCAGGCCTCGGGCGAGGGGTTCTCTGTGCTGCACGTGCTGTACCGGTATGGAAACGCGCTGCTGGCCCAGGATCCGGACTCCGTCCAGGGCGAAGCCCGGCTGCGCGAGGCGATCTCCCTGGCGAGGGAGCGGAGCGCGAGGATGGTGGAGCTGCGCGCCGCCGTGCCTCTGTGCAGGCTCCTGTTGAGGCGAGGGCAGCGCGCGGAGGCTCGTGAGCTGCTCGTGCCATTGTATAGCCAGTTCACCGAGGGCTTCGACACGTTGGACCTCCAGCGCGCCCGCGCGGTGATTGAGGAGATCGGCCCCCTTGCAATCCATTGCCACTGACAAGGTCTTCCAGGAGCGCTACGAGGTGCTCTCCAAGCTGGGAGAGGGAGGCTTCAGCCAGGTCTTCAAGGCGCGCCAGCGGGCCACTGGGCAGGAGGTGGCCGTCAAGGTCCTCCACCAGCTGCATGCAGCCGATGAGGGGCTCGTCGCCCGCTTCCAGCGCGAGATGAGGCTGTGCGCCCGGCTCTACCACCCGCACATCGTCCGGCTCATCGACTCCGGGAGAACCGAGGCAGGGCGGCTCTACACCGTCTTCGAGTACGTGCCCGGCCGCACATTGGGGGACGTGCTCGCCACGGAGGGGGCGCTGCCGCCGTGGGAGGCCGCGCACCTGATGCTCCAGGTGCTGGACGCGCTGGGGTGCGCGCACAAGCTGGGCATCGTCCACCGGGACCTCAAGCCGCAGAACATCATGCTCACCAGCACGGGCTTGCGGCGCAACGCCCTGGTGCTCGACTTCGGGCTGGGCACGCTCTCCGACGAGGATCGGCGCGAGGAGCTGTCGCGCATCACCCGGACCCGGGACACGCTGGGCACGCCCGCCTACGCGGCGCCCGAGCAGCTCCGGGGCGAGCCGGTGACAGCCCGCACGGATCTCTACGCGTGGGGGCTCATCTTCGTGGAGTGCCTCACGGGCAAGCGCGTGGTGGAGGGAGCCCGGCTGCAGGATCTCATCTTCAAGCAGCTGGGCCCGGAGCCCGTCGCCCTCCCCGAGTGGCTTGCGAGCCATCGCCTCGGCCGGCTGCTGCGGCGCGCCACGGAGAAGAACCCCCAGGCGCGTGACGTCACCGCGCAGGGCCTGCTGCTGGAGCTGGAGTCGTGTGCCACGCAGGGGTGGCCCTCCGTGGACACCCCCGTGTCCCCGGCCCTGGAGGAGCAGCCCGCACCGTCCGCTGAAGGAGAGCGCCGGCACCTCACCGCCGTCTGTTGCAGCCTGAGGCTGGTGGGCGGGGGCGCTGACACTGGGAAGGCCGAGGAGCTGGACGCGCTGCTGTGGACGCAGCACGCGGCCTGGGTCGAGCTGGCCCGCCGGCGGGAGGGCTGGCTGGGCAGTGTCCTGGGAGAGCGGGTGCTGCTGTATTTCGGCTATCCGAGGGCGCACGAGGACGACGCCCAGCGCGCGGCCTTCACGGCGCTGGAGCTGATGGGGCAGGTGGAGAAGGGCAGCGCGGAGCTGGCGCGCTCCCACGGCCTGCAGGTCGAGGTCCGGGTCGGCATCCACACCGGGCCCGTCCTCATCCGCGAGCTGAGGGGGCAGGGCCTCGCGGGGCTGCCCGTGCTGGTGGGCCACACGCCCGGAGTGGCGGAGCGGCTGGAGTCGCACGCCCAGCCTGGAGAGATCCTCGTCAGCGAGGCCACCGCCCAGGCGCTGCGCGAGGGCTTTGTCCTCGAGCCCTCGGGTGAGCACCGCGTCGGAGCGGGGACACGCTCCATGCCGGTGCTCCGCCTCCGTGGCCGGCAGCGTGCCTCCACGTCTGGACTGGAGGGGACGCCCGCGGGGCCGCTGCTCGGCCGGACCCTGGAGCTGGAGCTGCTGCTGCAGCGCTGGAGACAGGTGCAGGCCGGCATGGGCCAGGGCATCCTGATCCGGGGCGAGCCCGGCATCGGCAAGTCACGCTTGGTGCAGGAGCTCGTCCTTCATGCGCGCCACACGCCGCACACCTTCCTGGAGTGCCGCTGCACTCCCGAGTGGCGCGACAGCACGCTGCGCCCGGTGGTGGACCTGTTGGAGCGGCTGCTGGGGCTGGGCCGGGACTCGACCCCGGAGCAGGCCACCGCCGCGCTCGAGGCGCTGCTCTCCCAGCACGGCTTCGAGCGCTCCGAGTTCCTGCCGCTGTTCGCCGCGCTCCTCTCAATCCCGGGCGCCTCGGGCCGAAACCCGCTGCAGGCCATGTCCACGCGGCGTCAGCAGGAGGAGACCCTGCAGGCGCTGCTCGATCTGTTCTTCGAGATGGCCCAGCGACAGCCCGTGCTGATGGTGGTGGAGGATGTGCACTGGGCCGATCCGGCGACCCTGGAGCTGCTGGCGCAGCTGGTGAAGGAGGCCTCCGGCGCGCGCCTGTGTGCGGTGCTCACCGCGCGGCCCGAGTTCACTCCTCCCTGGCCCGCGCCCCAGGTGCTCCAGGTGCAGCTCGAGCGCCTGGAGCGTCCTGGCGGGACTTGAGGGAGGCGCGGCCTACCGCACGCCGAAGCGTGCGTCGAACGGGGTGGTGCCCTCGGTGCGCGTCACGCCATGGTCCGGGTTGGCGGCCAGGTGCGCCAGCACCTTGAACACCGTCTCCACCTCGTCCGCGGCGCCCACTCTGCTGGCCAGCTCCTCCGCCGTGGCCGGGGCGCCCTTCGCCCCGCGCAGGTGCACGAGCAGCTTGCGCTGGAGCTCCAGCACGGTGCTGGCCGCCTTCTTCCCGGCCTCGACGCCCGGCTGGTGGTAGGCGTTGATGTTCACCAGCGAGGCGTAGAACCCGACGGCGCGCTCGTACAGCGCGATGAGGGCGCCCAGCGTGCGCGCGCTCACGTCCGGCACGGTGAGGGTGATGGACTCGCGGCCCTTCTCGAAGAGCGCCCGCCGGGTGCCCAGCAGGAAGCCCAACAGGTAGTCCCCGCTGGTGGCGTTCTCCTCCACGGCCAGGGAGCTGCCCTCGCGGTCCTTGAGCACCTCGATGAAGGTGACGAAGAAGTTGTGGACGCCCTCGCGAAGCTGCTGCACGTAGGCGTGCTGGTCGGTGGAGCCCTTGTTGCCGTAGACGGCGATGCCCTGGTTCACCACCTTGCCGTCCAGCGCCTTCTCCTTGCCCAGCGACTCCATCACCAGCTGCTGGAGGTAGCGGGACATCAGTAGCAGCCGGTCCTTGTACGGCAGGATGACCATGTCCTGGGTGCCGCGCCCCTTGCCGGCGTGGAACCACATGAGCGCCAGCAGCGCCGCGGGGTTGCGGAGCGTGTCACGCTGGCGCGTCTCCCGGTCCATGTCCCGCGCGCCCGACAGCATCCCGTCGATATCCAGCCCTTGCAGCCGCGCGGGCAGCAGGCCCACCGCGGACATGACGGAGGTGCGCCCGCCGACCCAGTCCCACATGGGGAAGGTGCGCAGCCAGCTGTTCTTCTTCGCGTACTGGTCCAGCTCGCTGTTCTCGCCAGTAATCGCCACCGCGTGGGTGCCGAAGGTGAGGCCTCGCGCCTGGTACGCGCGCTCCGCCTCCAGCATGCCGTTGCGCGTCTCCTTGGTGCCGCCGGACTTGCTGACCACGAGGGTGAGCGTCTCCGGCAGCTTGTCTCCCAGCTGCGCCAGGACACGGTCCATTCCGTCCGGATCCGTGTTGTCGAAGAAGAAGACGCGCATCCGGTCCGCGGGGCTGCCCAGCGCATCCGCGATGAGCTGGGGGCCCAGCGCCGAGCCGCCGATGCCGATGACCAGGAGCTGGGTGAAGCGCTCGGCCGTCTGCGGCGCGATGCGGCCGACGTGGAGCTCCTCCGCGAACCAGTGCACGTCCGCGAGCGTGTCCCGGATGGCGCGGCCGATCCCCGCCTCAGGGGCCATCTCCGGAGCGCGCAGCCAGTAGTGGCCCACCCGGCGGTTCTCGTCCGGGTTGGCGATGGCGCCTTTCTCCAGGGCGTCCATGGCGGCGAAGGCCGACTGCATGGGCGCGCTCATCTCGTCCAGGAAGGCGGCAGTGAAGTTCATCCTGGAGACATCGAGCGTGAAGCCCACGGTTGGGCAGATGCAGAGGTACTTCTTGTACCGCTCCCACAGCTCACGCTGGCTCATTGCTCCCCCACGGCCTGGGTTTCCTCCAGGTGTCCTTAGCGCCTCGCCTTCATGGGGAAAAGGAAGGAGAACACCCCTCACCTGTGAGGTAGGTGCTTCGCCCGACATTGAACACAATGTCGGTCCAGAATAAAGGTGGTCATCCCTTGGAGGCCTTGGCAGCGGCGGCCACCTGCTCGAGCCGGGTCTCCAGCTCGGTCCGGGGGAGCCACTGGCCGCGGACCATGACGCCCACGAGGGCTCGAGTGAGCTTCACATCCTGGAGCGGGTTGGCGTTGAGCAGCAGCAGGTCCGCGCGCTGGCCGGGGGCGACCGAGCCCCACTGGTCGCTCTCGCCGAAGTACGCGGCCGCGTTGCGCGTGGCGGCCTGGAGCACGGCGAGCGGAGGCAGGCCCGCGGCGGCCATCGCCTCCATCTCCTGATGGAGGGCGAAGCCGGGCACCATGAAGAGCTGGGGCGAGTCCGAGCCCACCAGCAGCGGAGCTCCCGCCGCATGCAGCCCCTGCAGCACCTGGCGGCGCAGCTCGAGGAACCGGTGCTTGCCGGGCACGGGGGCCTCCGCCAGCGGGCCGGTGAGCAGCTCCTTCGTCCACGTGTCCACCGCGGTGGAGGGCACGTAGCGCAGCTCCCGCGCGGTGCGCAGCTCGGGGACGGCGCCGTCGCTGGCGACGATCTCGAAGAGGGCGAGGGTGGGAGAGTTGAAGATGCCGGCCTGCTTCGTGGCCTCGGCGAGCGTGGGGATGCGGGCCGGGCTCATGCGGGCGAGGGCCTCGCCCAGCTCCACCTGCTCCACCGAAGCCTTATCTCCGGGCGGCAGGAGCGCGGCGAGGTAGCCATCGAGGTGCTCGAGCTGCTGTCCCGACTCGAGCGCATGCGTGAGGCCGACCTCCTGCGTCACGTGTCCGCTGACGCGCAGGCCCTGGGCCTTGGCCTCGGCCACCATGGCGTCGTACGTCTCGCGGCTGAGACCGCCGTGGGTCTTGAGCAAGTCAAAGCCGGCGGCCTTCTGCTCGCGCACCCGCAGCCGGGCCTGCTCCGGACCCTGGACGGACTTGCCGTGGAAGGAGGGCCCCGCCACCCGGAGCGTGGGGCCGGGCAGCTCGCCCCGAGCCACCTTGTCTCTCAGGGCCAGGCCGCTGGGAGGTGCCACCAGGGCGCGCGCGGTGGTGACGCCATTGGCGAGCAGCAGGCTGAGCTGTTGTCCGGCAGGGTCCGAGGGCGCTCCCTCACCGGGGAGCAGGTGGATGTGCATGTCCACCAGGCCGGGCATGAGGTAGCGGCCGCGCCCGTCAATCTGCGTGGAGCCCGCGGGGACGGGGGTGGAGGCCGCGGGGCCCATGGACTCGATGCGATCGCCGCGCACCACCACCGTCTGGTCCTCGAGCACCCGGTCGGAGTCCAGCGGGAGGACGGAGACGCCGATGAAGGCGACCACCGGAGCTCCCGTGGCGGGAGGGGAGGCCATGGGACCCGGCTGCGCGGTCTGCGCGGCCGCGCACCCTACGAGCCAGAGGAACAGCCCGAGCCAGCCCCACGCGCTCCACCTGGAATGCGACGTCATGTGCAAAGTCCTCGGTTGACAGGAGCGCGAGAAACTGTGGGTACCTCCTCGGTGGTACAGCCTTGGCCACCAAGTGGGCATACCCTGCTTGGAATGGGGCATCCTTCCATCGAGAACGCAACACCTTTTGTTTGCGAACCGCTTGTTCTTGCGAATGCACCCTTTCCTCGTCCTGGTGATCAAGGCCACCTTGACGCTCCTGCCAGAAGGGGGGCTTGCGCACGCGCCAGTGCAGGTGCCGCTCTGCCTTACCGGGGAACGTTGGGGTGGAGTGGAGGAGGCACCGCAGTTCTGTTACGCATCAGTCTCAGCGCCAAGCTCCGAGGAGGGGCGGCGCGGCTGACCTGAATGGGGGATTCGCCAGATGCCGGAGTTGGGCGAAGGTATACTTGCTGTTCTCAATCACCACCCAGATCACTCGAAGGATACATGCGCTTTCTGCACGGCATCCAAGGAGCCGACCGAGGAGAACAACGTCCTTACCGACAGCTTCGACGAGGATGCCAACGAGTTGCCAGGCCTCAACATGGAGGGCATGGCCTTTCGCAACTCTGCGGGCAAGCTCGGCGCAGCGCTCGTCACGGCTGGGCAGTCGCAGCTTGAGGGAAAGGTGCAGCTCGATGGCATCGAGGGCGAGTTGCCTGTGCATAGCGCTGCCCACCACCTCATCCCCGGCAATGCTGCCTTGAAGAGCAGCGACCTCATGCCACACCTCCATTCGGAGGGGATGGCTGTGGGCAACATCGGGTACGACGTCAACGACCAGGAGAATGGCGCTTGGCTGGCCGGCAACTACGCGCTGCGCGGACAGAACGGGCTAGCGCAGTGGGGGCCCCAAGGAGCCGGGTTCCTCGCGATGTACGGCAAGGACCCGAAAGAGTATGCCTTCGCCGCAATCGAGGCGCTTCGCTGTCAGTTCCACGACGGCCATGATGACTACAATAAATTCGTCCTCAACGAACTGAACCTGCTCACGAAGAAGCTTGAGAAGACGCAGAACCTCTGGTGCCCGGAGGCACAACAGAAGCCGGACGAGGACCCGAAGAAGCTGCAGATGAAGATGCTTGTGCTGCGCCTGAACACCATCTCTCGCCGCCTCAAACGCTTCGTCACCAACCCGGGCCCCGCCTGGAGGGAGAACCTCGTCACGTCTCGCTTCTCGCTCGCGTACATCCGCGAGCGCATCCTCAAACCCGGGCCCTCTTAGCCATGTATTACGTCCTTGGTCGCCTCTACGCAGCCAACCCAGCTCGCATCGACGACGATCGCAGTTACGATGGCCAGGGGGTCTGGTGGGACGATGGCCAGGTCTTCAACAAGCCCATCAAGACGCCTATCGAAGTGCGGCTGAAGCCCTATGAGCCGAGTAACCCGGACATGAGTCCTGCCATGCCCTCCCTCTTCAAGGGCAGGGTGCCGCTCTACAGCGACGCCCTGCTGTTAGCGCTCAGGTCGGCTGGTGTTGACAATCTGGATACGTACGAAGCGCGCATTCTCGACCCAGACACGGGCAAGTGGCACACCCACTACAAGGCCGTGAACGTGATTGGCCTGGTCTCGGCAGCGGACATGGCAAAGTCCGTGGCCACGGTGCATGACGGCATCCCGCTCATCGACGTCTCCTTCGACCGGCTCGTCATCGACCCGAAGAAGACGTATGGCCTCTTGATGTTCCGACTGGCGGAGAACAACTCCGCCGTCATCGTCCACGAGCGGGTAAAGCAGGCGGTCCTCGCTGCGGGCATTCGCGACCTGGAGTTCTTCAAGCCCGAAAACATCGCGCTGTAGAGCGACTGTGGAAACGATCTTCGGGGGACGCGGGCTTTCGATCGCGGGGAACGCGGGCAAGCGCGGGATCGGCCCGGTCGACGTAAGACTTCCCAGCACGGCACTCCCAGAGCGGGCTCGGCGGAACTCTGTGGGTGCCCATTGATAGTGTGTGCCCTGGCGAGGTGTGGCTGGGGAGGCAAGGCCATGATCAGCGCCAAGCGCGCCTTCTTCTACCACTTTGGGAGCATAGATTCCCCCGCTACCCCCAGCATACCTTGTCTCCGCACCTGGAGCTTGCCGCGATGCGGATTCCGGGCTCTCGGCAATCTGGGCGCTCAGGTTCCTTCATCTGACTCGGGGACGAATAGACGAGCCCACGGCCCCGCCGTGGCTCACCATGGGGTATCGAGTATGGACGTTCCAGCGAACAAGGAGAGTGGCTTGCTGGCGGAGCGGCAGCTGCTGGAGCCAATCTGGAGCATGAGGCTGGGGTGGCTTCTTGGCGTGGACTCCGAGGGCCGCCTGCTGGTGGACTTCGATGGCAACAGCGCGGGCCCGTGTCCGGCGCGTCGCACCATTTCGCTGTCCCCTGACCAGATCCGCGCGGCGGTAGAGAGCCGCCAACGCGCGGCACTGCTCTTCGAGAATGGCAATCCGCGGCTGCCAGTCGTCGTGGGCTTGGATCAAGCACCCAGTCCTACGCCCATGCTCGATGCGGCGCTGGCAGAGGCGGAGGCGGAGGTTCGTGCCGGGCCGCCCGTGGAAGCCCAGGTGGCTGGCCAGCGCGTCCTCATCGAAGGGAGAGATGAGACTGTATTGCGTTGCGGGAAGGCCAGCCTGACCCTGCGCCGCAACGGCCGGGTGGTGCTGAGAGGTGTCTATCTGGAGACCCACTCGGAGGGCATCAACCGGATCAAGGGCGGTTCGGTCCAGTTGAATTGAAGCCATGCCCATGCAGATGATGGACGTCTTCGAAGAGCACTTCTCCGAGGCGGCCTTTCTCCGGTTCCAATGGGAGAGGGCCCTGCTCGCGCCGAACTACAGCCTGGCCGAGACGGCGGAGTTGGAGGAGCGGCTGCTGGCACACCTGGACGGGCTGATGCTTGGGGGGGAGTCGGTTTCCGAGGTGCTGTTGAAGGCAGCGCTTGAGGGCGAAGAGCCTGGAGAGGTGTTCTGCGCCGCGTTCGTGTCCATCGCCGGGTCCCCGCCTGCTGCTCTGGAGGCGGTGCTGGCGCTGGCGCCCGCCGCGCCCGCGGCGGTACAGGCTGCGCTGCGGAGAGCGCTGGAACTCCACGGGCACGCCGAGTTGAATGCCCATCTGGTTCCCTTGCTCAGGGCACCCGAGGTGCCGGTGCAGGCGCTGGCACTGGAAGTGCTTGCCTTCCGCGGAGCCGTGCCTCGTGGGACGGCGCTCGAACTGTTGGGCCATGCGGATGGCAGGGTGGTCACGGCGGCACTTCGGAGCCTGGGAGCGCTGAGCCGGGATGTCGCGCGCCAGGAATTGCCTCGCCTCCTGGGTGACAAGCGCCCCAACGTGCGCATGGCCGCGATCGAGGCGGGATTGCTGTCGGGAATGCGTGTCGCCTGGGATGCATGTCGGCACGAGGCGCAAGGCAGCGGTGAAGGTGCGCCGGTGGCCCGGGTGCTCCAGGCCATATGCGGGGACGACAAGGACGCCAAGCGGTTGGTGGCGCTTGCCGCTGACGAAGGAGGGCGGACGGACGTTCTGTGGGCGCTGGGATTCACAGGACGAGCCGCCGTCGCGGAGGTCTGTCTGGAGCTGATGGGGCAAGAGTCGCCAGTGGCACGGCTGGCCGGCGAAGCCTTCGGCGCCATTACCGGGTTGGTGGTCGAGGGCGCTTACGCCATGGAGTTGGAGGAGGATTCGCTCCCGCCGCTGGATGAGGATGATCTTGACGTCGACTTGGTGCCAGGAGCGGAGGACGTGCTGCAGGTGCCGGTGCGCGCGGCAGTCGCCAACTGGTGGCAGCGAGCGCGCCAGGACTTCTCTCGGAGCACGCGCTACCTGGATGGTAAGCCGTTCAGTGGCGCGGTGCTGCTGGAGGCGCTGACGAGGGGGGGCATGCGGCGACGGCAGGTCCATGCTCAGGAGTTGGCCCTGCGGACACAGGGCACTCACAGGGTACAGACGCTCTCATTCACCGCGCGCCAGCGTGCGGAGCTGGCCCGAGCCGCGAGCTCGTGCGAGCGCCTGCCGGTGCGCCCACTAGCGCTCGAGTTTGGCGGCTGACGTCGGGGAGGGCCCATGCTGCAGGTACGCAACGACACGCCCTTCATCCCTGGAATGTTCATGTTCCCGGATGAGCGGGGCGTGGACACGCTCTACGTCGCGGTGAAAGCGACCTTCACCTTGCGCGGCCATACCCTGACCCTTGCCGAGCAGCAGTGCCCGATCGTCATCGCGGATGAGTACTGGGGGGAGCCTGGACAGTCGAGCCTGAAGTACGCCAGCGAGGCTCACCTGCTGAAGCCTGGCACGGACGTGCTTCTCGTGGGAGCGGCGCACGCGCCGCGCGGCCGGCCGGTGGAGTCATGCCGGGTGTTTGTGCGGGTGGGGGCAGCAACGCAAGTCCTGCAGGTCTTCGGTGAGCGGAAATGGAGGGGGGGACTGTTCTCGCCAAGCATCTCTCCTCCCGAACCGTTCACGCGCATTCCTCTTGTCTGGGAACGAGCCTTTGGCGGCATGCACGCACGGGGGGATGGGCGGGTGCTGGGCGAGGAGCGCAACCCCGTTGGGCAGGGCTTCCGCGGAGAGCGGAGCGCCTCTGAGATGGTGGGCCGCTCACTGCCAAACCTGGAGGATCCCCGGCACCTCATCGGCGCCATCTCGGATGCCCCAGCGCCGGTGGGAGTGGGAGCCATTGCGCCCGCCTGGCAGCCGCGCAAGGGATTCGCTGGGACCTATGATGAGCAGTGGCAGGCGCGGCGCGCGCCTTACCTGCCTCGGGACTTCCAGCCGGAGTTCTTCCACGTTGCGCCTTCCGCACTCCGCGTGCCCGAGGGATTGAAGGGAGGAGAGCCGGTGGAACTCTCCAACGTCTCGCCCGAGGGCACACACCGCTTGGCGCTCCCGCGGTGCGAGTTGGACGTGGCCGTGCGCATGGACAGGCGCTCCGAGCACCCGGTCATGCGGCTGGAGACGGTGCTCTTCGAGCCCGAGGAGGCGCGGGTGTGTCTCACCTGGAGGGGAGCCGTGGGGTGCGACAAGCAGGCGTTGAAGGTGCACGAGGCTCACTTCCAGGTGCGATCAGTGCAGGGAGTGGAGGAGTAGGATGACGCTTCTGCGTGCCACGGACATTGTCGGGGCTGGCATGGTGGCGCCGGTAGGCTTGACGGCTCAGACGGTCACAGCGGCCCTCCGGGCAGGCATCTGCCGCGTGCGCGAGATGGGCCTTCGGGACAGTCAGTTCGAGCCCCTTGTCGCCGGGTTCCTGGAGGACGAGTACCTCCCCCCGCTGGACGCGGAACTGAGGGACGTGATGAAGGGGATGACCGCACGCCACCGCCGGATGGTGCGGCTGGCGGCCGCGGCCCTCCAGGAGGCAGCGGCCGGGAGTGATAGGCCCTTGCCCTTGATCCTGGCCCTGCCCGAGTCATACCCCTGGGGAGATCCGGTGGGCGCGGCCTTCCTCAAGCACTTGGCGGTCCAGTCGCGTGTGAAGTTGGATGTCGCCGCCAGCGAGGTGCTGCGGCAGGGGCGGGCAGGTGGCCTGCTGGCCGTACAGCGCGCGATGGAGTTGCTCACGACACGCCGGGCCCAGCGAGTGCTCGTGGGCGGCGTGGACACCTACTTGGATCCCCTGCTCCTGGCGAACCTGGATATACAGGGGAGGCTGAATGCACGGGATCGGATCACGGATGGCTTCATCCCCGGTGAGGGGGCGGCTTTCCTGCTCTTGAGGATGGGGCGCGAAGCGGAGTCGCAGGCGCGGTTGCCTCTGGCGCAAATCATCGCTGTTGGCACAAGCCAGGAACTGGGGCACCTCTACAGCGCGGAGCCCTATCAGGGAGAGGGGCTGGCACAGGCCTTTCAACAGCTCTTTGAGCAGCTGCCGGTGCCGCTCCCCAGGGTCCGTACCGCATACGCGGGGTTCAACGGCGAGAGCTTCTGGGCAAAGGAATGGGGAGTCGCCTACCTCCGGCACACGCAGCACTTCGAGCCTGGCCTCCGCCTGGAGCACCCCGCGGAGTACACAGGAGACATGGGGGCGGCGCTGGGGTCGGCAATGCTGGTGGCGGCCGCGGTGGGGCTCCAGCGCGGCTACCGGCAGGGGCCCTGCTTGGTGTGGTGCTCCTCGGATCGCGAGGAGCGGGCGGCAGTGATGCTTCAGGCAGCAGCCAAGGAGGTGCGCCATGGGCACTAAGGTATTTGCAAACGGCAAGGGAATCGCGACCGAGGACGGTGGTGGGCAGAGCATCGTCTTCCCGGATGTATGCAAGACGCCGAGTCCTGCGGGGCCCGTGCCCATTCCCTACCCCAATATCGGCAAGTCCTCGGACGCGTCGAAGGGTCCAAAGAAGGTGACGGTGAACGGGAAGATGCCCATGGTGAAGGGAGCCCAATACAAGACATCGGCCGGCGATGAGGCGGGGACGGCGGGCGGCGGTGTCATGAGCAGTTCGACCAAGGGCCCCTCGGAGTTCATGATGTACTCCTTCGACGTGAAGTTCGAGGGCAAGAATGTCTGCCGACTGGGGGACCCGCTCTTCCACAACAAGAAGAACGGGATGGGGTAAAGAAGGCCGCAACATGGGGTTCAGCCCTCAACTGGCGAGGCTCTCTCTCCGGGCGGCTTCCACGCCGGGTTGCGGAAGACGCGGGCGAGCCGGAGGCGCAGGGGCTCGGGGCGCCTCAAGTCTTTCGCGATGGCGGCGTACTCATGGATGACGATGCGGAAGGGATTGAAGGTGTGGATGTTCTTCGTCAGCCCATAGACGGGGCGCTCCACCTCGGGCGCGAAGGTGCCGAAGAGCCGGTCCCAGATGATGAGGACGCCGCCGTGGTTCTTGTCGAGGTACTGCTCATTCGAGGCGTGGTGCACGCGGTGGTGCGAGGGCGTGTTGAGCACCCACTCCAGCGGGCCGAGCCGTCCGATGGACTCGGTGTGGATCCAGTACTGGTAGAGCAGGCTGATGGACTGCATGACGACGATATGCGCCGGGTTGAACCCGAGCAGCGCCAGGGGGGCCCAGAAGGGCACGCCGGTGATGGGAGTCGTCCAGGGCTGCCGCAGCGCCGTGGAGAGGTTGTAGTGCTGGCTCGAGTGGTGGACCACGTGGCCGGCCCAGAGGAACCGGCACTCGTGATGGACGCGGTGGAACCAGTAGTAGCAGAGGTCTTCGCCGAAGAAGAGCAGCACCCAGGCCCACGGACCCGAGGGCATCCGCAGCGGCGTGAGCTGGTACAGCGCCACGAAGAACGCGAAGGAGCTGCTCTTCCACACGAGGCCGATGAAGAGGTTGCCGAGCCCCATGGAGAGGCTGGCCGCGGTGTCCTTGACCGTATGGCCCATGACGTCGCGCCCCTCGCCCCTCATCCGCTTCACCACGAACCCCTCGATGATGAGCGAGAGGACGAAGAAGGGAATCGCGGGGGTGATGAGGTCGGGAATGCGGGCGGTATCCATGGGGGACCTCGTTAGGCCTTCTTGAGGGGGCGGGGCCGGCCTCGGGAGAAGCTGCGGTGGACGAAGCGGGTGAGGACCTTGAGCATGCGCTGGATGGCGGGGTGATCCGGCCGTGCGACCCGGGCGATGGCGCCTCCCTGCACGGCGTCGATGACCAGCTCGATGACGGCCTCGAACTCCTTGTGCGAGGCGGCCTCGGGGAACAGCTCGCGCGCCACGCGCACCAGGTTGTCGCGGTGGGGGCCCTCCATCGCGGCCAGCGCGGCTTGCAGCTCGGGGTCCGTGCGCGCCGCCACGTACAGCTCGATGGCCGCCTGCAGCTCCGGGCGCTGGAAGACGATCCACAGCATCTGGATGGCGGCGCTGATCCGGTCCCGTCCGCTCGGCAGGCCCCCGAGCCCGGCGAGGTAGTCCTGGATGAGCCGGGGGAAGAGGTGCTCGACGGCGGCGCACAGCAGGTCGGCCTTGGTATCGAAGTGCGTGAAGATGGCGCCCTGGGAGACGCCGGCCCGCTTCGCCACCTCGACGGTCGTCAGCCGGGCGTAGCCCTGCTCCATCAGCACGGTGATGGTGGCATCGAGCAGGCGGCGGCGCGTCTCCTCGCGTCGCTGCTCCTGGGTACGGCGGGGACGGGGGGCGGTCCCCTGTCGGGCCTTGCGCTGAGGCATGGGACTCTTTCTATCTGATCATTTAAAGAGTGACCAGTCAGTCATTGTGATTGGGAGCAGCCGGGGGGGCAGGGGCTCCTCGTGCGGTTCGGGCGCCGGGCGGGCCAGGAGGGGGAATTCGTCACGGAATAGCGCGCGCGGGTCTCTCCGTTGAGAGGCGGCCCCAACCATGATCATTCCCACCCTGCTGGTTCTTGCGTCGGTTCCGGTGGTCTCCTCCAACTCCCTGGTGGACATGCCTGAAGTGGGTGTCCCGTTTGCCTGTGGCCGCATCTATCCGGTGAGCCAGGGACACGACACGGGTAGTCACAAGTACAACGACACGTACGCCTGGGATTTCCGCATGCCCGAGGGCACGCCGATCGTCGCGGCTCGTGACGGTCTCGTGCGCATGGCGCGAGGGGATAGCACCGAGGGCGGCTGTGACGAGAAGTTCGCGCCCAAGGCCAACTATGTCGTCCTCTCCCACGGCGATGGACTGGAGACGCAGTACCTCCACTTCAGCGCGGTGGTGGTGAAGCCCGGCGAGCGGGTGAAGCAGGGCCAGCTGCTCGGCTTCTCTGGCGCCACGGGCTGGTCATGCGGTCCGCACCTGCACTTCAAGGTGGCGACGGAGACGGGGCGAGGGTGGAACAACCCCTCTGTGGCCGCGCGCATCGTGGGCTATGGCGATCCGGTGCGTGACACGCGCGTGGCCGCGCCGCTGTGCCGCGACGCCCAGAACAGCATGGTGGCGGCGCAGGAGCCGTCGCGCACGGGTGAGGCGCTGGTGTCGCTCTCACCTGCCGCGGATGAGGCCCAGAAGGCGCCGAGCGGCATCCCGCCCGGAGCGAAGGCTGTCCTCGACGGCTTCTCCGAGCCTCCCGCTCAGGGTGGCGAGGGCCTCCGTAAACCGCGTCCGGCCAGCCCGGTGCGCGGCTCGGCCAGCGCCCGCGAGACTCGCTGAGGCCAGCAGCGCGCCGCCGGCCGCGAGCAGCACGAAGAGCGCGCCCGCGTTGACGAAGTACTCCATGGTCAACAGCGGGCCCTCGAGGTAGGCGCGGACGACGCGATAGCCCACGTGCCCCAGCAGCGCGAAGAGGGGCAGGTTGATGAGCGGGAGCACCAGCCAGCGGGCCACGCGCCACCAGGCGGACACCGCCTCCGCGACAGCGGTGGTGGCGGTATAGCGCCAGGTGCTCGCGCGGACGGCCTGAAGCTCCGCCAGGAGCGTGTCCGTGTCGGGGACGCCGAGTGTCTCGGGAGGCAGTCCGCTGGTGTGAGCGACGGTGCGAGCCTCGGTGAGCGCGGCGCGCGCGGCGGACTCCACGGCGAGGTCATCCTCGAAGGGCTCCACCACGGCAACTTCGGCGGAGTGGGCGCGGGTCTTGTCTCTCACCACGTCCAGCGCGGTGGAGGCGGCAGCGACCGCGAGTCCCACGGGGAGGCTGCGGCGGGCGAGCAACGTGGCGGCGCCCATGCCTCCGGCGCCCCAGAACGAGAGGCGCAGCCCCCAGGCCGCGGGACCCCAGAAGCGGCCCGCCGCGTGCCTGCGGACCTCCGAGGCGAGGTGTCCATGGGCCAGCCCCAGACGCGAGTCGAAGTCCTTGCAGAGCCCCTCGCTGGCCCGGCTGACGCCTGCTTCCAGGGAGGTCCGGGTGCGAGCCAGCAGGCCTTCGGTCTCCTGGAGCGCGGCCTCCACGCGGGTGGCCAGCTCCTCCAGGGCACCCAGCGCATTGCCTCGGCGCACGCGAGCAGCGACCGCCTGGGTGGCGAGCTCACGGAGGTGGAAGAGGAAGGAGCCGAACTCGCCGGAGGGGTCCTTTCCCTCGCGCGCGGCGCGGGCGCTGATGGCGAAGGTGGGGATGGAGTCCTGGGACAGCCCGAGCTGTTCCGAGGCGAGCTTGCGAGCCTGGGCCTTCAAGGCCTCGCGAGACTCGGCGGACAGCTCATCCGCGAAGTTGATGAGGAAGACGAGGGCGCGGCGGCGGGCGAACTCGGCGAGGAACTCCACCTGGGTGGCCTCGGCGACGCTCCCGCGGTGCATGACGACGAGGGCCACATCCGCCAGCTCCAGCGCGGCGCGCGCCACCTCTCGGTGGGTGGTGGCGACGCTGTTGAGGTCTGGCGTGTCGATGAAGATCTGCCCGCCCCAGAGCCCGTGTGGGGAGGCGGTGTAGCGCGTCACGGTGGCGCCCACGCGTGAGAGCGCATCGAGGTCCGCGCCGGCGGGAGCGAAGACGGTGGCGGCGGTGCTGGTGGGCCGGTTCTCGCCCTCGCGAGCCAGGTGCTGTCCTGCCAGAGCGTTGAGCAGGGTGGACTTGCCTGCGCCGGTGGCACCCACGAGGGCGACGGCGAGAGGCGCATCCTTCTGGGCAACGCCTCGGGCATAGTCCTGGCGCAGCCGCTCCAGGCGCGCGGCGTACGGCTTCAGCGCCGGCAGCGCCAGGGCCGCGGAGAGCAGGGGCTGAAGATCCTCGGGGTCAGGCAGTTTCGTCTCGTCCACGCGACCCCAGCCTCACCGAGACGCGCGCGCGAGGCCAGCCTCGAATGCACGGAGGGTCTGTCAGCGTGCACTGTCTTGGGTGCCTCTGAACGCCACAGCGCGATGCCCCGGCGCGAGGTGTACATCCCTCACGCCGGAGCAGGGCCGGAGCTGGAGCTACTTCCAGGTGTCGTTGAGCGTCGCCGTCCCAGTCGAGGGAGTGGTGTAGGTGCGGTTGGAGCCACTCTCCCAGACCACGTTCCCGCCGCTGTCCTTCTTGATGTACTTGTACTCGAAGTACGTCGAGCCGGGCAGGCTCAGCGCCACGCTCCACGTCGGGTAGTTGGCCGATGACAGCTGGATGGCCGAGCCGGTGTTCCAGCTCCCAAGCGCGGCGATGCTACCGACGACGTAGATGTTCTGGCCCATCACGGTGCTGGCCGTCTCGTTGAAGGTGACGGTGGCGCCGGTGGAGTTCGTCGTGACGCTCAGCGCCGCGCTGGCCGCCGAGAGGTTGCCCACGGTGTCCCGTGCCTTCACCGTGTAGCTGTAGGCAGTGCCCGCGGTGAGGCCGGTGTCGGTGTAGCTGGCAGAAGTAGGCGAGCCCACCAGCGTGCCGCCGCGGTACACGTTGTACCCCGCGATGCCGCTGGGATCCGTCACCGCGTTCCACGTGAGCGAGACGGAGGTGGACGTCTTGGAGGACACGGCAAGACCCGTGGGTGCGGCCGGCGAGGACACATCCGTGGACGGAGCACCCGCGGTGATGGTGCCCGCGTTGAAGGTCTGGGTGCCAGCGGGGAAGAAGTAGTTGAGCCCGCCGTTGTTGTCCCAGGTGCCGCTGCCGTTGTTGAAGTCGCCCTCGAGCTGCGTGGCGGCGCCCAGGTTCACCGTGTACTTCGCGTAGCCCGCCACCTCCGAGTCCGGCATGGCCACACCCGGCGGAGTTGTCCACGTCCCGCCTGCAGGGCGGTAGTGGAGGTACGGCGTGGCGAAGCCCTTCTTGTAATAGACGGTGACGGAGTTGCCCGCGCTGGTGGTGACGCTCAAGGCCGCACTGGCGGGAGACGTGTTGCCCGCCGCATCCCGAGCCTTCACGGTGTAGCTGTACGCGGTGCTCGCGGCCAGCCCGCTGTCCGTGTAGCTCGTAGAGGTGCTCGTGCCGACCTGCGTGCCGCCGCGGAAGATGAGATAGCCCGTCACGCCGAAGTCATCCGTGGAAGCCGTCCACGAGAGCGAGATGGAGCTGGAGGTCTTCGACGGCGAGGCGAGGTTGCCAGGCGCAGAGGGCGAGGTCGTGTCGACCACCGGGGCGCCCGCGGTGATGGTGCCCGCGTTGAAGGTGGAGGTGCCCGTGGGGAAGAAGTAGTTGGTGCCGTTGTTGTTGTCCCAGGTGCCGCTGCCGTTGTTGAAGTCACCCTCGAGCTGCGTGGCAGCGCCCAGGTTCACGGTGTACTTCGCGTAGCCCGCCACCTCCGAGTCCGGCATGGCCACACCGGGCGGAGTCGTCCATGTGCCGCCTGCGGGGCGGTAGTGGAGGTACGGCGTGGCGAAGCCCTTCTTGTAATAGACAGTGCTGGTGTTGCCTGCGCCCGTGGTGACGCTCAGGGCCGCGCTGGCCGAGGAGAGGTTACCGGCCGCATCCGCCGCCTTCACGGTGTAGCTGTACAGGGTGCTCGGAGACAGGCTGCTGTCCGTGTAGCTCGTCGCCGTGGGCGCGGCGATCTGCGTCCCGTTCCGGTACACGTAGTAGCCCGCCACGCCGTAGTTGTCGGTGGCAGCCGTCCAGCTCAGCGTGGCCGAGGAGCTCGTCACGGCCGAGGCCGTCAGCCCCGTAGGCGCCGAGGGCGCGGTGGTATCCGGCGCCTGGGTGGTGACCGCCAGCGACGCGCTGGACGCGGAGGTGTTGCCCGCCGCATCCCGGGCCTTCACGGTGTAGCTGTACGCGGTGCTCGCGGTCAGCCCACTGTCGGTGTAGCTCGTGGAGGTGCTCGTGCCCACCTGCGTGCCGCCGCGGAACACGGTGTAGCCCGTCACCCCCACGTTGTCAGAAGCCGCGTTCCAGGTGAGCTTCACGGAGCGGTCCGTCACGGTGGACGCCGTCAACCCCGTGGGAGCAGAGGGCGCGGCGGTGTCCACGACGAGGAACGGGTGGGTGCCCTGCACGGAGCCGTTGAGGTCCTCGATGTACTTGCCGCCACTCAGGGTGTACCGGCCCGCGCCGACGTAGACGGACTGGATCTCGCTGCGGGTGACATTGCCCCGGCTGTCGGTGGCCTCGATGTAGTAGTCGAGGAGCTGGTCGCGGTAATTGCCGAGGTACACGTAGTAGAGGTCGCCGATCTCCTGCGCGGGCACCTTCGCCATGACGGGCAGGTAGGTGGGCTGCCAGGAGACGCCGTTGATCACCGGCTTCAGGTCGCGCCTCGTCAGCGGGTAGTCCACCCAGGCGCCCACGCGGCTGGTGTCGATGTTGGGCACGCCTGCGGCCTGGAGCGCGGCGGGGTCATACACCTTGGGGGTGTTGTCCAGCGGGTTGATGCTCTTGTTGGTGTGCGTGCGGACGCGGACCTTGATGTTGGAGATGCCGTTCACGTCGTACGCGTAGGTGTAGATGGCGAAGGTGTTGTTGAAGTGGTGGAGCGTCCAGCCCTCGGACTTGTCGGTGTTGGCGCTGCCCGGGTTGTAGGGCCAGCGCTGCGGCCACCACACGGACGGGCCGACGCGATCCTGGGTGAGCCGGTCCTGCACGTAGGGCTTGGAGAAGTAGAGCGACTGGTTGAAGGACAGCGTGGGCTTGACGATGTCGTCCTGGTTCTCGTCGTAGTAGCCGAAGCCCGAGTCCATCGCCGGCAGCAGGAAGTACCAGGCCAGCTCGGCGGGGTTGGCGCCGCCGGCCCAGTCGCTGCCCGGGTTGCCCTTGATGGGGAAGGACATCATCCACGGGTTGAGCTGGTTGCCCGGGTGGGTGATCTGGTTGTCCACCGTGGTGGTGGGCTGCCAGTGGTTGGGGTGCGTCTCCAGCCAGATCTGCTCGGCGGTCTTCGCGTAGTTGAGGGAGGCCTGGAGCAGGGCGAAGTTGCGCTCCAGGTAGTGCCAGCCGTGCTCGAAGGAGACGGTCATCCCCTCCTGGAGGCCGCTGAGGTTCGTCTTCGGCGCCAGGTTGAGGCCCGTGGCCGAGTTGAAGGCGGGGAACTGGCCCTTCCAGATGCCGAACGGGAGCTTCCAGTGGTGCCACTGCGGATCCGACGAGGAGTCCCGCGTGTCCACCCACGAGCCGTCCTGCACGTGGACCACGTCGCTGGCGGGCGGCGTGTTGGAGGCGAGGTACTCGCTGATGCCCAGGCACTGCACGCCCGCGGTGCAGGTGACGCTGCGGCCGTTGTACCAGGTGGTCTCCGAGCCCGCGCGCCCGCCGGAGTTGTCTCCGTCATGAGCGACGACGAAGAACTGCTTCTGCGGCACGAGCCCCTCGAAGCTCTGGAGGTTCACCACATCCACGGTGACCTGTCCCTCCCAGCCCTCCTCCCACGAGCCGTTCTGGTTCACGGGGATGCCCACCACGCGGGACTCGGCGCCCGTGGCCGGATCCACGTAGCGCACCCAGTGCGGCGTGGAGGCGAACGGGTACTTGTTGCGGATGGTCTGCTGCTCGTGCGCCATCTGCAGGCTGACCCAGCTGCCCACGTTGCTGGTGTTCTGCAGGTCCGCGCGGTTGGGCGGGGAGACGAGCGTGTCGGAGCCCGGATCGTTCAGGAAGGGGTAGTCCTTGAGGGTGCGGGAGAAGTGGTTGTCGCCAATGACGGACCACTGGATGCCCAGCTTCGCCAGCGTGGGGATGAGGCGCTCGGAGAAGCCCAGCTCGGTGGGGAAGAAGCCCTTGGAGGAGCGGAAGTCACTGCTCAGGAAGTAGGGCTGCGCCAGGGTGGCGCTCTGGTAGATGAGATCCTTGAGGAAGTAGTCGGGGCCCACCAGCGGCCCCATGGAGTGGTGGCCGGTGAAGTGGATGAGATCCAGCGTGCGGTTGCCCGCGGGGGTGCGCAGGGTGTTGTAGCGGTCCCGCCACGAGGTGCCCCACGAGGTGTTGGTGTAGCCGGGCACGTTCTGCAGGGCGTTGAGGTTCTGGACGTTGTTCACCACCGCCCCGGACATGGTCACGTGGATCTGCCCCGTGTTCGCGTGGGTGCTCATGTCCGCCGCGACAGAGGGAGGCCAGTACAGGTACGCTCCCGTCTTCGCGTTGTGCGCGTAGTAGGTGACCAGGTCGTCGTGCGGCATGGGCGCGCCCGACGGCAGGTAGTAGGTGTAGTTCGACGGCGGGCTCTGCTTCAGGTTGATGACCTGGCCGTCGTACATGTAGCGGATGGGGCCGCCCACAGGCGTCGAGGCGTACTGGGCGACGTCGTAGTACGGCCAGAAGTTGGGCATGTGGTTGTGGTAGACGTGCGCGGCGGCAACCTGCCCTTGGGCGGTCTGCGCCTGCAGCACGAGCGCGACCAGCGCCAGCGCCAGGCATTGCTTCACTCGGTTCATTAAAGCTTCCTTGCTCGGGGGGTGACTGGACATACACCTCCCGGGGAAGGAATCTCACGTCTGGTGGGTCCTTAGGGGTTTCCCAGGGGTGAAGCGAACCCCCATGCCGCAGGGGCAGCAGCGATGATCGATCTCTTCCTGATGTCACCTCCGGGGCGGGCCTGGACGCTGCGGGGCCGGTCCAACTTCCGCAGCAAGGATGCGCCTCCGGTGGATGCGCGAGAGGCCCGGCGTGAGTGGTTGCTCTTCGCGCGGGCCCTCGAGTCGCGTGGCGGGGTGGTGGTGGCGTTGCCCTCGCCATCGGATGACCTCACCGGCATGCCCTACGCCGCCGAGGGGGGCCTCATGTTGGGGCGCACGGGCGCTCCTCCCCTCTTCCTGCTGCCCCGCATGATCAGCCCCCACCGCCGCGGTGAGCGTGAGCACTGGGCGCCGCTGACTCGGCGGATGGGGATGGAGGTGGTGGATCCGGGAGCGGGGATCTGGGAGGCCCAGGGCGACGTGGCCACCTTCGATGGAGTGACGCTCCTCTTCCATGGCGTCCGCACGAACCGGGAGGGAGTGGAGGCCGCCGCGCGCTACTTCCCGGGCGAGGTGATGCGGGTGGAGTTCCTCGCGCCTGCTTTTCACGGCAACATGGCCCTGTTGCCACTGGCAGCGGTGGATCGGCTGCTGGTGTGCCCGGACGTCATCGCGCCGCCCTCGTACGCGCTGCTGGAGCGGCGCTTCGGGCGCGAGCGGCTGGTGCCCGTGACGAAGGAGGAGGTTCGCTCGCATGCGACCAACGGCCTGCCGCTCGGGAAGGAGCTGCTGGCGCCGAGCGTCTTGCCGGAGCGGGTGCGCGCCCTGGTGGAGGGCCTGGGGATGCGGGTGACGACGTTCGCCCTGCGCGAGCTGTGCGAGAAAGGTGGGGGCGCCTGCCGGTGTCTGGTGTCTTATGCGCGCCTGGAGCCGGGCTCCTTCCAGGTTCCGGAGGAGAACCGCCTGGCGGCCGTGGCGGCTCGAATGGAGGCAGAGGGTTGATATGCATGTCCTGGCTGATGGCTTCTTCGCGCGGCACCCGGAGCTGTCGCTCGGGGCGCTGGGCGCCTCCGCCAATGAAGAGGCGCTGGAGCTGAAGCCAGCGGGCGTGCCCGTGAAGTTCCTCCCCGCTGAGCACCACGCAGGGGTGGTGCGGCAATACCGGGAGTTGAACCAGCTGGCCTTCGGCTCGATCGGCGTGCCGAACTGGGTGCTGTCGGATCTCTACCTGTTGCCAGGAGTCATTGGGCTGCTGCGCTGCCCTGCGAGGATGCTCGAGGATGCGGCGCGCCAGCGGCTGGGGCTCTCGGACGAGGGGCTGGCCATCGGCGCGGCCTACTACGCGGCGCCTTCGGTGGTGCCCGGCCTCTTCATTGGTGTGTCGCTGCTGAGCTTCGTGCGCGGCATCCGGGCGGGCTCGTGGGTGAAGATGCTGACGCTGAGGATGCTCCGTGCGCGGCGCATGCGAGGCGTGGCGCAGTGGAACAACCCGAGCCTGCGGGTCCACACGCGCCTGGGCCCGCTCCGGCTGGTGGGGAGTGTGCCCGGCAATCACGAGTACGCGGACCGCAGCTTCCTCTATGAGACGGAGCTCATGGACGAGGTGCGCCAGATCGCAGCCATGGAGCGAAAGCTCGTCCTACCGCCGACGCTCCGGGTGCCTGTGGACGACACGGCCGCGCTGGGCTCGCTGCTGCGCCGCGCGGAGGAAGGAGAGGTGCTCCACCTCGTCCCGCCCGGAGTGGAGGCGGGGCGCATCCTGGTGCACGAGGGACCGCTGCGCGAGGGGGGCGGGCTCGGGGTGTGAGCGCGGCTCCCGCGGGCGTGCCGAGTCGGTAGAGGAGCTGCCTGGGAGCGTCACGGTGCTGGAGCGGAGGGGCGCTCGTCGTCCAGCTCGAGCGCGAGCCGGAGCGCGGCCTTTCCAGCGCCGACGATGGGCTCGCCATGGGCGAAGCAGACCGTGTCCACGGGCAGGTGATCGAGCACACGCTGAACGCTGACCCGGGTGCGCTGCGGATCATCCTGGTACTCGCCTGGGACGAACTTCGGGCGGCCCCGGCCCTCGTGGGTGAGCAGGTCCGAGAGGAAGACGATGCCTCTCGGGTGCTGCTGCAGCCACACGGTGTACATGGCCTCGGCGGGGCCGGGCGTGTGGAACGCGCTCAGGCCGCCAGGAAGGGAGTCGCCGTTGGTGTAGAAGTTGTCCGGCTTCTCTTCGAGCCCGTGCGCGTTCTCGGGAGCCCACACCGGGATGTTGAAGAGCTTGCGGAAGCGCCACGCTGAGCGCTGGTGGTTGCCGGCGGTCAGGACGATGGCCGAGATGGTGCCGAGCGGGCGGAGCAGCTTCTCCTCAATGGGGAGCGGGTCGATGAGCACGACGGCGCCATCCCGGTCGACCACCGCGTAGGCATCGCTGCGTGCGCCACCGATCCGGTCGTCGCGGACGTGCCAGTTGTAGACGCCTGGGACGACTTCCTCCAGGTCCTTCGCTCTCGCCTTCGGCTCGCTCATGCGAGCAAAGCTACACATCGTCCATGGGGAGAAGGTCCAAGCCGTGGCGGACCCCTCGCTCACCGGGCGGGCATGCATGGACGCGCGAGAGGCGGCAGCGCCCGGGGTTCCCATCTTTCCCGTTGGGAAAGCGGGGGAGAGACATGCGTGAGAGCCCGACGATGACGCCGATCGTGCTCTATGACAGGGACTGTGGGTTCTGCCGGCGGTGGGTGGCAAGGTGGCAGGCTCGTACCCGGGGACGGGCGCGCTTCCTGCCTGCCAGCTTCCTGCCGAGGTGGCTCCTGGGCATCCGGAGGGGTGACGCCCGGCGAGCCATGCAGCTCATCGAGCCTTCCGGAGCGCGCTCTGAAGGCGCCGAGGCCGTCTTCCGCATGCTCCGCTTCTCTCCCCGGCGCGGGACGAGGGCCGCCGCGCGGCTGGGGTTGCTGCCAGGGGTGCGAGCGGTGGCTGCGGGGGTGTATCGGTTCATCGCGCGCCATCGGGTGGCGGCGGCTCGAGCCGATCGGCTCCTCTTGGGTGGGCGTTACGTGGGGCCTCCCGAGTATCGCCTGGCACGGTGGCTGTTCCTGCGGATGTTGGGCGGCACCTTCTTCATCGCGTTCACGTCCTTGGGGAGACAGGTGCTGGGGCTCTACGGCGCGCGTGGCATCAGCCCGATGCGGGAGCTGATGGGCTCGGAGCGGCTGCGGGAGCTGGGGTCTGAGCGCTTCCGTCTCATCCCGTCGGTGTTCTGGCTGGGCGCGTCCGACGAGGCGTTGGTGCGAGGCTGCCGCGCGGGCCAGGTGCTCTCGCTGGCGCTGATGTTCAACGTGGCCCCGAGGCTCTCGACGGCGCTGCTCTCGGGGCTGTACCTCTCCTATGTCTCGGCGGGCCGGGAGTTCCTCTCCTTCCAGTGGGATGCGCTGCTGCTGGAGATGGGGCTGGTCGGGGCGCTGACGGCGCCGCCGGGGCTGCGGCCCGGGCCGGGACGCGAGGCGCCCTCGGCGTGGGATGTGGCGCTCTTCCGTGCGCTCGTCTTCCGGCTCTACGTGGGCTCTGGGGTGAGCAAGCTCCAGTCGGGCGATCGCACCTGGCGCGAGCTGACCGCGTGCAGTCACTACTACGAGACCGCGCCACTCCCCACGCGGGGAGGCTGGTATGCGCACCACCTGTCTCCCAGGGTGCAGAAGCTCTCCACGGCCGCGACGCTGGTGCTGGAGACGGCAGTGCCGTTCCTGGTCTTCGCACCCCGGCGGTCGAGGCAGCTCGCCTTCGTGCTCTTCAGCCTGCTGCAAGCGGCCATCACGGCCACGGGCAACTACGGCTTCTTCAACGTGCAGTCGCTGGTGCTGGGGGTCTGGTTGCTGGACGACGAGGCCCTGGCGCGAGTACTCCCGTTCGTGCCCGCGGAGCCGGCGCGCTCCCGGCCGCTCTGGCGCACGCTGTTGGCGGGTGTGGCGGCGGCACCCGTCCTCGCGCTCGGAGCGCACGAGCAGCTGAGCCGCTTCGAGTTCTCACGTGGGAAGCTGGGCATCCTGGAGCGCCCGGGGGAATGGGCCCGCCCGCTTCGCGTGGTGAATCACTACGGCCTCTTCAGCGTGATGACGGTGCGCCGACCGGAGATCATCATCGAGGGCTCGGACGACGGGGAGCACTGGCGCGAGTACGAGTTCCGCTACAAGGTGTCCCGGCTGGACAGGGCGCCGAGGCAGGTGGCGCCGCACCAACCCCGCCTGGACTGGCAGATGTGGTTCGCCGCGCTGGGCTCACCGCCGGGCTGGTTCCTGTCGCTGCTGGTGAGGCTGCTGGAGGGCTCGCCGGACGTGCTCGCACTGTTGGCGGAGAACCCTTTTCCAGAGCACCCGCCGCGCATCATCCGGGCGGTGCTGTACGACTACCGGATGACGGATCTGGCCACGCGGCGGAGCACGGGAGACTGGTGGACGCGCGAGCAGTTGGGGCTCTACGTGCCCCCGATAGCGCTGGGGCCTGAAGGCCGCCCGCGGGTTCGTCGGGACTCGCCGCAGCCAGGAGCGAGAACTTTCTAGAGGGCTGGCATGCAGACCTGTGCGGTTTGCAACGACCCCCTACTCCCCGGGTCATATCGCGCTGCCCCCTGCATTCGCCTATATCCCGCCGCCGCTGGAAACCGCGTCTGGGGGGATTTCCATGGAGCCGATGAAGAGTCCGGGTCTGCGCTGGCTGCTGATCATCGCCGCGAGCGGCACGCTCCTGGGCGGAGTGGTGGCTCGTCCACAGATGCGCCGATGCTATGACTGCTATCCTTGTGGGTGTGGGCCGGATGGAAGCACCATCCAGTGCTGCAAGGAAGTGCCAGAGTGCTGATGGCCACCGTGCACCCGCGAGGCACACCGTGAAGCGCACTCACTCTCGAAAGACCGTGGTGCTCGCCCTCGTCTCGCTGGCACTGGCCGTGGGAGCCGCCGGGCTGCTGGAGCCAGAGGTTCAGGATCGTCCGGTGTTGGACCGCCCGAGGCCTGAGCCCGAGAGCCTTCGTGCACCTGCTTTGGAATCCGCACCTGCTTGGGTATCCCGCCAGCGCCAGGTTGCCACCCGCCTCGCCTCTGGGGCCGCGGAGGCGCCTGCAAGCTTTGTGGAGACCGCGGCCTTCTCCCGCATGGAGGGACCTCGGAGCGTGCCGGAGGAGGCCTCAACCCCCCGCGAATCCGCCCCAGGTGCGGGAGTGAGCTTGCCACCCTCCCACCTGGAAACCGCGGCAGACGGGTTTCCCGCCTCGGGGCTGCGCTGCTCTCGTCAAGGGGACGGCTTCAAGTGTGGCGCCTGCCAGACCGATAGCGACTGTCCAGCGGGAAAAGGGTGTGTCGCCAACCGGGAGACGCGCCTCTTCGAGTGCCTGGAGTCCGAGTGCGAGGAGGATGTTCACTGCTTTCCAGGCCTCGTCTGCCGCCGCGCCTCGAGGAGCACCGGCGCTCTCATTCGCCGCTGCGTCCCGGTGGGGACCCGCCGCGAGGGGGAGATGTGTGACACCCAGTTCGTCTCCGTGGCGGGGGCTTGCCAGGAGGGGCTCCTCTGCCACCGGGGGCGCTGCAGCATCCCGTGCCGGCTGGGGGATGCGGCGAGCTGTCCTCCGGGCCATGCCTGCGAGGATGACGAGGACGGAGCGGCCTGCTTCCCTGACTGCCGAGTGCTGGACTGTCCCGGTGGGCAGCGGTGCAAGTTCCTCGGCGACGAGGAGTATAAGTGCCTCGAGGAGGTCCATGGGGAATGCCCCGAGACACCCTGCGCGGAGGGGGAGCGGTGCAACATGCGGGTGGAGCGCGGCCGTGGCGTCTTCTGGTGCGCGCGGCTCTGCGATCCCCTCCGCCCGGACAGCTGCGCCGCCAATGAGATTTGCGGCGTCGGAGGCGGGACGGTCAACACCTGCTACCGCCGGTGTGATCCGATGGACCCGGACTCCTGTGGTGAGGGGGGCCGGTGCAGCACCTCCTCGGAGGACATGAGCCGGTGGGGGTGTGTCCCCCGAGGCGCTAGCAGCTTGTAGTGCAAGGCCTCACGGCTTTGCTGCGCCGGGACTCATCGCGGCCAGGACCGAGAGCTTCCTGGAGGTCGAGGATGCAAACCTGTGCGGTTGGCAACGACCCCCTACTCCCCTGGTTCTATCGCCACGGCGCCTATCGTTAGCGCATATCCCGCCGCCGCTGGAAATCATGACTGGGGGGAGTTCCATGGAACCGATGACGAGACTGGGCCTGAGATGGCTGCTGATCATCGCCGCGAGCGGCCTGCTCCTGGGCGAAGCGGTGGCCTATCCGCAGATGCCCCGATGCTGGGACTGCAAGGCTTGCGGCTCTTCGCCCGATGGAAGCTCCATCATGTGCTGTATGGAAGTCCCCTGTTGACGGGCGCCACCGTGCCTGTGAGGTCCATCGTGAAGCGCACTCACTCTCGCAAGGCCGTGGTGCTCGCCCTCGTCTCGCTGGCAATTGCCGTGGGAGCCGCAGGGGTGTTGGAACCCTCGGTTCAGGAGCGCCTGGTGTTGGACAGCCCAAGGACTGAGCCAGAGAGCCCCCCTGCACCTCCTTTGGAATCCGCAGCTGCTTGGGAATCCCGCCAGCGCCAGGTTGCCACCCGCCTTGCCTCTGGGGCCGCGGAGGCGCCTGCAAGCTTCGTGGAGACCGCGGCCTTGTCCAGCATGGAGGGATCTCGGAGCGTGCCGGAGAAGGCCTCACCCCCCCGTGAATCCGCCCCAGGTGCAGGAGAGAGCCTGCCACCCGCGCACCTGGAAACCGGGGTGGACGGACTTCCCGGCTCGGGGCTGCGCTGCTCCCAGGATGGCGGCGTCTTCCAGTGTGGCGCCTGCCGGACGGACAGCGACTGCCCGGAGGGGACAGGGTGCGTCGCCAACCGGGAGACGCGCCGCTTCGAGTGCCTGGAGTCCGAGTGCAAGGAGGACGCTCACTGCTTCCCAGGCCTCGTCTGCCGCCGCGTCTCGAGGTGGGGCACTGGCGCTGTCATCCGCCGCTGCGTCCCCGTGGGGCCCCGCCGCGAGGGGCAGCCCTGCGACGTCCAGTTCGTGTCCGCGTCGGGAGCCTGTCAGGAGGGGCTCGTGTGCCACCGGGGCGCCTGCAGCGTTCCGTGCCGGAGGGGGGACGCGGCGAGCTGCCCGCAGGGCTATGCCTGCGAGGAGGACGAAGACGGGGCAGCCTGTTTTCCAGACTGCCGCGCGCAGGGGTGTCCTGGCGGGCAGCGGTGCAAACTCCTCAACAACAATGACTACCAGTGCCTCGAGGAGGTGCGGGGGGAATGCCCCGAGACGCCGTGCGCGCAGGGGGAGCGGTGCAACATGCGGTTGCCACGCGGCCGCGGAGTCTTCTGGTGCGCGCGGATCTGCGATCCTCTCCGCCCAGACAGCTGCCCTGCCAATGAGATTTGCGGCATCGGCGGCGGGACGGTCAGCACCTGCTACCGCCGGTGCGATCCGATGGACCCCGACTCTTGTGGTGAGGGAAGCACGTGCACCACCATCACGGAGGATCTGAGCCAGTGGGGGTGTAGGCCCACGGGCCCTGGAGAAGGGTAGCGCGCGGCCTCACGGCTTCAGAGGCGGCGAGGCCTTGGGCGCCGGGGCCGGATGCTTGGCGCCTTTCTTCTTGCCGGACTTCTCCACGGGATCGCCGGGGCAGCGCGGAGCGCCCTCGGGGGGAGGCGGGAGGATGGTGAACTCGACGCGCCGGTTGCGGGCCATGCCCTCCTCGTTGTCGTTCTCCGCCACGGGACGGCTCTGGCCGAAGCCCTGAGAGCACAGGCGCTCGGGCTTCACGCCGCTCTCCTCCAGGTACGAGCGCACGCTGGCCGCGCGGCGCTTCGACAGGTCGAGGTTGTAGGTCTCTCCCGCGCGCGAGTCCGTGTGGCCTTCGATGAGGACGAGGTGGAGCTCCGGGTGCGTCTTGAGCACCTGAGACACCTCCTCCAGGACGGGGAAGGACTCGGAGAGGATGACGTCCTGATCGGTGGCGAAGTTCACCGGCTCGAGGATGAGGATCTTGTTGCCCGCGATGCGCGCCATCGGGCAGCCGTTCTTGCCGCCAGGGCCCGCGGCGACGTCCGGGCAGCGGTCGATGCTGTCCTCCACGCCATCGCCATCGGCGTCGCGGATGGGGCAGCCGCCGCGATCGAGCAGACCGGGCTCCTTCGGGCAGACGTCCTTGTCGTCAGAGACTCCGTCACCGTCCGTGTCGGGCGGGGGCGGGGGCGGGGGCTCGGGCGGCTTCTTGAACTTCTCGAGCGCCTCCCACTCGGAGGTCTTCGCGGGCACCCAGACGATGGAGCTGAAGAAGCGCAGCGTGGGCGCCTGGAGCGAGCAGCCACACCCACCGCCGCCGCCGACGGTGAAGGTGAGGCCGGTGGAGCTGTACCAGCGCAGGCCGAAGAGCAGCTCGGCGGGGACATCGCGCGGCTGGGTGGGCAGCTTGTCGAGGCCCACGGCGCCGTGGACCATGCCGACGGCGGTGATGCCGCGGCCGCGGAGGATGGGGATCTCGGTCGCGAGACCGAAGGGCGCCATGTCTCCGACAAGCACGCCATTGAAGATGTGTTCCGGGCGGTTCCACAGCCCGCCTGCCGCGGAGACGAGGACGCCGTTGGAGAAGCGGTAGTCCACCACGAGCCCGGGCGTGTAGGTGAACTCGCCGTCACTGGCGAAGGCCGCCTGCTCTCCAGTGGGGAGGCTAAGGCCGAGGGTGAGGGCGGCGCCCAGGCCCGAGTCCTCTGCGCGGCGCCGAAGGCCAGGGATGGCGACCTTTCCGGTGAGGCGGAGATCGCCGAGGACGTAGCCTTGGATGGGGCCCTCGGTGCCGATGGCCTCCAGGTTGTCACCGGCCTGGGCCAGCACGAGGGGCATGTCGACACCCACCTCGGCCCAGTCGAGGAGGCCGACAGAGGCGATGGCATCGAGCTGGAGGCGGCTGCCGACGATGCTGAGCACCTTGTTGGAGGAGCCGCCCTCCTTGTTCACGAGGACCAGGGGGTCCAGGGAGAAGTTGAAGAAGAAGCCACCGGAGGCGGACAGGTGCGAGAGGGGCCGGGACTGACCGACCATCACCAGGTCCTGGGGGGCACCGGACGGACGGAAGAGCTGGACGTCGAAGCGAGCGTCCTGAGCGGCTGCGGAGGTGGTGGCGAGGCCCAGCGCCAGAGCGAGGGCCTTGAGGAGCGAATGCTTCATAAGGCCCGGCGAGAGTAGAGGAGGAGGAAGCCGACCAGCAGCATGGCGAGGAAGGCGCCGGTGCCGGTGGAGGTGAGGTTAGCAGTGGTGGTCTCGCAGCAGAACGAGCCACCCTGCGGGGCGGTGCCGGGCTTGCGGCGGCCGCGCTCGCACTCCTGGGTGGTGGTGGAGCAGTACTCGACGCCCAGACAGTCTCCGCTGTCGTCACAGGTGGTGGTGCAGATGCCGTTGCTCACGTCACACGAGCCGCCGCAGGGGCAGTGGGCGTCGGCGAAGCACTCGACACAGGCGGAGCCGTTGCAGACCTTGCCCTGCTCGGCGCAGTTCTCTTCGCAGCCGGTGGTGTTGACGCAGGTGAAGGTGGTGGGGTTGCACTGGCCGCCGGGGCAGTCGGAGTCATTGCGGCAGGCGACGCAGGCGCTGCCGGCGGTGGTGCCGTCGGTGAGACAGAAGGGCTTGGCCCTGTCACAGGCGCCGCAGCGGGGGCCGCAGTGGCGGTCGGTGGTGCAGGAGGAGCACTCGCCGCTGAGACAGAACTGGCCGCTGGCGCACTCGAGGTCATTGCGGCAGGTGACGCAGACCTGGCCATCGAGGCAGAAGGGGCGTTCGGTGGGGCACTTGACGCACTGGGCGCCGCAGCGGTCGGAGGTGTTGCACTCGGGGATGGCGTCGACGCAGCGGCCGTTGATGGAGTCGCACTTCTTGCCGTCGCCGCACTGGCTGTCGGTGGTGCACTCGACGCAGGAGGGCTGGGCGCCGGGGGTGGGGGAGGCGCACTGGGTGCCGGAGGGGCAGCAGTTGCAGGAGTTGCCGGCGCAGCTGTCGTTGGCGGAGCAGGTGACGCACTGGTGGGCCTGACAGCTCTTGCCGCGCTCGCAATCGGAGTTCTCGTTGCACTCGCGGCACTGCTTGATCTCGGGGGCGCAGACCTCGTCGGGAGGGCAGTCCTCGTCGCGGTTGCACTCGACGCAGGTGTAGTTGAGCTTGTCGCAGACCTGGCCGGCGCCGCAGGCGCGATCCTCGAGGCAGCCCTTGCAGGTGTTGGTTGTCAGGTCACAGCGCCGGCCACCACACTGGGTGTCATCGGTGCACTCGACGCAGGTGTAGGTGCCGTTGACGTTGACGCAGTTGGGGGTGCTCTGTCCGCAGGGAGAGCAGCTCGGGCCGCAGACGCGAGCCGTGTCACAGGGAGCGCACAGCGCGGCACCATTGCAGTAGTAGCCCGAGTTCGGGCCGCAGCCACCGTTGCCTGGAGCGTTCGCGTTGGCGCGGTTGCACTGCTGACACTGGCTGAGTTCGTCTTGCGGGGTAGCGGGATCGTCCGGGAAGGACGGGCGCCCGGTCTCGGTCTGGAAGAACTTCTCGGATGGGACGAGAAGGAAGCCGGAGTCGTTCAGCTGGATAACCGGTATTTGGCTCGCGGGGCGCTCGAAATCCGTGAACGTACCGTCCAGGATGGCGAACTCCAACGCTGCGTGTTCGCTGACCTCCGCATAGAGGATTTCGACTGGATAGAGCCCAGACTTCTGGAAGGTGACGCTATTGGTGGTGCGCCATGTGGCTGAACCAAGCCGTGGCGGGCGGTTGATAACCTGATACTGGACGTTGTTTTTGTCAAAAATGACAAAGCTCACCGCATCGTCGGTGTAGAGGCCGAAGTGCAAGGGCCGGTTCAGCATCTCTGGGGTGACGTTCACGTACCCACGGAACCGCGAACCGAAGGAAGTCACAGAGTCGTTGATGAGGAAGCTGCATCCGTAACTGGCGCACCCCAGTACAGCATCGACGAAGTCACCACGGCTGGCCTGGGTGCCGCTGATGTTGTTGTTGGACAGGTCGAACGGCGTACGGAGGACGTAGGTGGTCCTGCTTGAGGCCGTCCGCTCCATGAAATCGTTCATGCCCCCGATGTAGGACGATTCACTCTGTTGGAAGTCTGTGGCCGGGTCCGTCGAGACGCTGTTGGCAACGCATAGACCGGTGCCCGATTGCGTCGGCGACGGCGCCACCGGATCCCCAGTGACGACGACGTCGGGCAACTTGGCTGCCCCTGCGGGACCCGCAAGGCACACGAACACCAAGGTCAGCGCCAGAGCGCTTCGGAAGGATAGGGAGAACAAGGGGTTACATTATCCGCCATCCGTCACCACCGATCAACCTTCTGGGCGGAGCAGTTCCCCCCAAGAGACAGGTCGGAGGCCGTTCAGGCATCCCCGCCGGCACGGCGGGGTGGGGCGGCGGAGAAGCCGAGCAACTGGTCTGGAGTGGTACCGAGCCTGATGCAGAGGGCCACGAGGAGCTTCAGCCCTGGGAGCATCGCTCCCCGCTCGATCCGACCGTACACCTCGGCAGGAACGTCGACGAGCTCGGCCACCTGCTGCTGGGTGAGTCCCTGGTGGTGGCGCGCCTGCCTCAGCTTGCCGCCCAGCTTCCTCCAGAAGTCGTTCATCGGTCCTGATCCGAGTATGAAGTCGTGCATAGGGTTCTCCGTGGAACGAACGGCCCACCGTGGTGGGTTGGGAGAACGGATACAACCTGGTGCATGGGATGGACAGGATGTGCTAGGTAGGCATGAGGAGAGACCACCTACGAGGTAAGGCGAGGCCGATCAGCTCCCCTGCGCCAGGGATGAGGCGCCGCAGGTGGACACCTCGCTTTCCAAGCTTTGCAGGCCAGGACTGACCTGCACCGACCCGCAGGGGTCATGTGCCCAAGGATCTTGGACTCAAGGAGCAGACGATGCGCAAGTTAACCGCCGATCGCGAGCATGGAGGGAAGCACCAGGAGAACGCCAATCCCCGAGGGGCTCACTCTGCGGCAACGAAGAACACATCGGGGCATCCCAGCCGTTCCTCGCCTCCGCGAGGACGTGAGTTCGCGCTCCTGAGTACCATCCACGAGGAACTCCGGGAACTGCGCGCTTCCTTGCGCGAGATACAAGCTTGGATCAGCAACATGGGGTCTGGTCCATCGACGCGTGCTGTGCATGCTGTCTCGAGTGAGGCCGCGCAAGCCATGTTGGGCTGTGGGCGCACGCGGATCTACGAGTTGCTGAGAAGCGGTGCTCTGCAACGCGTGCCCAAGGTCGGGAGGCGAGTCATGATCACCATGTCCAGCCTCGAAGCGTTTCTCGACACTCTCAAGCGCGGCCCCCCGCCCAGGATCAGGCGTCGTCCAGTTCCTCGCGATGGCGCGCGGGAGGCAGAGAAGATCCTTGAGCTGTTTCGGCAAAGAAAATGACCTGGGCAAGCATCAGGGCTCTATGCCTGCGTCATCCGGCTGGCATGTGCATGCTGCGGTCAAACGCCGGGCTTCGCACTCGGCGCCTAAGCTAAGGGGAGTTCGCGCGAGCCAGTCCGGATCAGTTTCTCAGGGAGACAGGCGGGGGTACAGGTGCGACAGTAGCGGCAGGCACTCGTGCCGCAACTCTGAAATTCATGGCCGGCAGGACACCGCTCGTCAGGGCTTGGCCGCGGAACACAAATGCATTCCGCCATCCAGCACACTTCCTCCTCCGTGCATCCTTGCTGACAGGGCTTGAGGTCAAGTGAGGTGGTGCATGCTCCGAGCAGCATGGCGCAAGCAACTGATAAAACAAGCAGCAATAGAGGCGGCGATTGAGTGGAGTGCATTCATTCCCAACTTTCAGGAAACGGAGCGCTGGGTTGCATGCATACAGAGCCTGGGCCGTCCAAAACTATTTCACAACTCAGTGATGCTGGGCACTCCGATTTGTCCTTGAACCATTTGTTGTAATCACAAGGGAATTCGCACGTTGCCTTTCTGTTTTGTTCGGAGCCCCAGTGGGTACAGGACATTCCGGCTCCGCAGTCTTCGGTTCCCCTACATTCTTGATGGAGCGATGGCCACGGTTGCTCTTGATGACTCAGATGTGTGCAACTGACTGCTGCCATGCAGTATAAAAGGCTTGGTATCAAGCGTCTCGGGATAGGCTTGAAGTTCATGGCTCGCCTAGGGGAAGTTCTGCCAGGGGGCTTCTGGGATGTTTCCCTTCAGCCATGCGGTCCTATTTCTGCTTGGAGTCAATAGGAATGCTGCTCTGCCGTTCGGATAGTAATCAATTGGATCGGTCGGGGTCTCAGGATTTACGACATGGAAGCCAAGGAAGCCGTCATACCAGTGAGTCTTTGTGTGGTTGTGATAGCCAGCCCAGATGGCAAGCCCTTCCGGCGGCTTGGGGAGAATGCACGCACTTCTTTTCTCTCCTTTCTTGAAGTCGGTGTACGTCCATTTCCCATCTGAGCACTGATAGACTGAGCCACAATGCTCCCAATAGAGATCGTCGTCCGTAAGCTTTCGATTCAGATACTCCAAAGCATCCAGCCCAGCTCTGAGAGGATCGTCGAACAAGTCTCCAGGGTCTAAGGTCTAACCCTCTGCGATCAGTTCTCCACAGGGAGTTGTTCAAGGCATATGCATACGCCGGCAGCTTCGTAGACCCAACTGCCGACATGGGTTCTGGCTGCAAATACCTGCCAATGCCGGGGTCGTAGTACCGGTTCCAGTTCTCGAAGAAGCCCGTCTCCGCATCATAGTACTGACCGGGGAAGCGTAACGGGGTCCAGATGGGCTGTGCTCCCTCCTGGAAGCGCTGGTACTCATAGCCCTCCACGACAATGCCCGTGTACGTTGTTCTTTCTAGTAGCAGCGACGCGCCCATCGTGAAACGCACGAAGAAGTTCCCGGCCGTCGGTTCTACCCAGGAGGTCACCACTCGCCCGAGCTGGGGACCCGAGGCACTTGCCAACGTGCTTCCCGTATTCACGTCTACCAACTCGGCCACATCTGTCCCCGGCTTCGTATCCACCATGTGGAAGAGGGTGCGTATCCGCACCCGGACCTTGCTCTCCTTCGGCTGGAAGAAGGTCGCCAGCGCCGAGGACGCACTGCCAGCGTACGGGTGCTTCGTGCCTGCGTGGTGGGTCACCCGGTTGACCTGACCAAAGGGATCGTAATCGGCTGCTCCCGCCACGCGCCCCGCTGAGTCGAGCATCAGCACCGGCTTGCCGATGTGGTCCGTCACTGGGAACCACGCTCCGCAGGCCGCTGCCTCACCGTTGCGTTGGCAATCCAGGGAGGAATCCGAGAGGCGGATATCGAGTGACGGGTCGAGCTTCCCTCGCAGCAGCACCACCGGGCGCCCGCCGAGCCACACGTAGTCATCCACCGGCCGGAAGCTCGTCGACAGCACGTTGCTCGAGCCCTGGTCCACCAGCAGCTCATGGCTGGCCGAGTGGAAGAACTCGTCTCTCACGCCCGAGGGGTACACCTTGGCGCGCCTGCGCCCCAGCGCGTCGTAGTAGTAGCTGTAGGTGAGGCCATTCACCCGGACCGTGCGGAAGACGGTCTCCCGGGCGGACCCCGAGCTTCCTCCTTCTGGCGGCGCCCCATAGCCCAGCTCGAGCGTGTGGACGGGCTCTCCCGTGGAGTAGGTGCCCATGTTCTTCAGGACGCTCCGCCCGTCCGCATCATAGGTGTAGGCCGAAGACAACAGCGCATCGCTCTGTGAGGTCACCGACACGAGCTGGTCGAGCTGGCTCCCCGAGCCATGCACGAGTGTCGACTCGAAGCTGTCTTCCGAGAGGCTCACGCGGTTGCCGCGCCGGTCGTACCCGTAGGCGCGCGAGGAGAAGGCGCCACCCGTGGCCGCGAAGTTCCCCGCCGGCCGTCCGGCCCCGGTCAGGCGAAGCGTGCGGTCATAGGCGTACGTCTCCGTGCGGGGCGTCGCTGCTCCCAGCAGGCAGGTGTCGATGCGCGCCACCTGGTCCGCCTTCCAGGTATAGGTGCGCTGGTAGACGTCGCCGCTGCCCGTTCCAGGCACGAAGGGGCCTTGAGAGGCCCGCAGGGCTCGCAGGTGTCCGGTCAGGTCCGAACCCGACATCGACGGGAAGCCCACTGCGCAGCCACTGGGGGCAACGGAGCCATCATCGCCCAGCGCGTACTCCACCGCGAGGGCTCCACCCTGAGGAGGGTTGAGCTGGTAACCACGCAGACCACCATAGGGCTCCCAGACCACATTGCTCACCAGCCGCCGCAGCTCGCTCGTGTCCGAGCCGGTGAACATCGCGACATCGATGGCGGACACGCGGTGCGCGTGGGCCCCTGTGCCATAGACGTAGGAGATGGAGCGCTGGTGCGGGTAGCGCAGCCCCGCGAGCCGCCCGAAGGCATCGTAGCTGTAGCGCGTCTCCAACTCCTGACGGCAAGCCTCCTCGCCCTGCCGCACGCGCAGCTCACCGACAAGACGTCCCGCCGCGTCGTACCGGTACCAGGTCCGCCCAAAGGAGTCCTCCCGGAAGCGCAGCAGGCCCCAGGACTTCAAGTCCACGGCCTCCCCGGCGTAGCGCTCGCAGCCAGCAGGCACCGCCCCCTCATCGTCATAGCCCAGACGGAAGAGCGGCTCTTTCGGAGCCAGGCTCCCAGGACTCACGCGTGTCACGCCCCGCAGGCGCGAGAGGACGTCGTAGCCGTACTCGAGCCACTCCCCCACCTGCCTCATCGCCTCGGTCTGCTTGACGGTGAGGTTGCCGCGCGCGTCGTAGCCATAGCGCACGGGCCCCGTTGCGTGGGGGAGCTGCACCTGGAGCAGGTTGCCGAAGTCATCGTAGCGGTATGAGGAGGTCGGCTGCTCACATCCCGCCGCGCTGGCACAGCCGGTCTGGAGGGAGGCCACCTCGCCATGCCGGTCATAGGTGAACGCCGTGTGCTGCTCGACGGACGGCGTGGGGAACTCCGCCACGTGGGTCAGGCGGTCCGCCCGGTCGTACCCCAGCGCGGTGCAGAGCTGGGAGAGCGGCTGCCCCGTCGAATCGATGGCGCAGAAGTCCGGAGCCTCGTTGAAGGGCAGTCCGATACCCGTCCGGTTTCCGTTCTTGTCGAACGCCCCCACGGCCGCGAAGCTCCCGGGGCCCACGCCCCAGCGCGTGTACGTCGGACGCTGGTGGGCATCCGGGAGATACTCCACCTTCCGGCGCGTCTCCTCCACGCCCTCGCGCCGCGAGCGGTATTCTTCGGTCTTCACGGCTCCATCCGGCCAGTGGGTGAAGACGATCTGCTCGCTCCAGTCGGCCCCCGCCGCATCCGCGGCCATGGCCACCCACTGGAGCTGGGAGGTCTGCTGGCCCCCTGTGCATCCCTGCTCAGGAGCCGTTCCGGTTCGGTAGCAGCGCACGGCATGGTTGCCCGCCGGGAGGCGGAGGGCCGTGAGGTGGGCTCCCTCGTAGAGGAAGCGCATGCTCAGCCCGGCGACCGTTGCCTCTGTGAGCCGTCCGCCCACGTACTGGAACTCTGCCCGGACACCCCGCGGATCCGTGAGCGAGAGGACGTTTCCACGCGCGTCGTAGCTGTCATAGGCCGTCTCGAGGGCCGGATGGCCCGTGCAGGCGCTGGGGCCACCGTGGCGGAGGAAGCGCGAGACCTTCTTCAACTTGTTGGCCCGGTTGGAGCGCTCGATGTCCGGGGCCGCATAGAAGTCGTACTGCGTGATGGGGAAGTCAGGGTCCTGGTCGCAGTCGGCCGCCGTGGGGCCGCTGACAGCACACGGCCCATGCACCTCCAGCACCTCCGAACCCCCGGTGTCCGCCTCTCCCGAGCACTTGTGGTGGTTGAAGTAGAAGACGCCGACGTGCCGCTCGACGGGATCGCTCCACGTCCCAGCGGTGGCATCGAACGTCTCGGTGTAGCCCGAGCGGATGATCGACTTCAGACGCACTGTCCTCTCGTCGTAGTTCGATCGCGTGAAGACCTTCTCCCCTTCCTGCAGGACGGAATCCACGGAGTCCGTGGTCTGCACCACGGGCTTGATGGGGCTCGGGATGTCTCCGAGCGCTAGCGGGCCGTAAGCGTACTCCGTCTTCCCTGCGTACACCGCACCGTTGCCCCAGAAGTCCGCCGCCTCGAGCCACGACGCGGTCTGCACGGGCTTGGGGAGCTCCGGAGACGCGGTGGCGCCCTCTGCCAGGATGGAGTCGAAGACCGAGGTCCCCCCCTTCTTGTCCGTGACTCGGTGGAACTGGAGCGTGCCCCCCGCCGGCTTCGTCCAGTCGTACCAGACGCTCCCACTGGGGAAGCTCGCGCAGTTCCCCGAGAGGCACCGGTCGGTGTAGCCAGCGATGAGGCTCTGGGGCGTGTAGAGGGGGGCCTCCAGCGAGAACTGCCGCTGCAGAGCCACCATGCTGCCCACGCTGTCACCGGCGCGGCCCGCCGCAGGCGCCACGGTGGGACTCGGGCAGGTCTGCGAGCCCGCTGTCCCCGAGGGTGAAGGCCCGCAGATCCCACTCGTTGTGCTGAACGAGAGCGAAGAGCCGGAGGCCGCCACCGCGGTGGACACCTTCTCGTTCACGTAGGAGTGCGAAGCGAGCTGCCGGCCATTGACGGACAGTCCCCAGGACGCTGTGGTGGAGGCCTGGGTGGTGGTGTCGCTGTAACTGACAACGTCACCCGTCTCCGGATACTCCACTGCCGCCAGGAGTCCTGCCACGGGCACTCCGTTCAGCGTGGGGTAGCGGTACTGGGCGACGACGGTCTCCCCCTGGCTCTGCTCGGGGGCTGCCGCGTTCGGATCTTTCACGAGCGAGAGCTGATCGAGGACACACTCCTGCCCTGGCGCGGCGTGTGCGCTGCGAACGAGCCGGTAGGACAGCCTCAGCTGAGCGCCGTCCTCGGCCGTCACCGTGGCCAGGTAGGGCACGCCGTTGCCTTGCGTGCTCAGCCCCGGGCAACCGGCCATGGGCGGGGCTGCGTACTGAAGCGCCATGCGGACGCGCGAACCGCCAGAAGCCGTGTCCCCTTCTTCCACCACGCGGGACAGGAAGAAGCGGCGCACGATGCCGCTGCCGCTCGGAGGCGAAGTCCACTCGGCCTGATAGATGAACCGGCCCTCTCCCTCCTTGAAGAAGGTGAAGGCGGTTCCCGACCAGTACAGCCGGGAGGTGGACCACAGGGAGGTGGTGCGCGGCTTCGCGAAGCACGCGGTGCTTCCAGCAGAGCAGGCCTCGTACTCCAGGACGGCTCCATCGGTGTCCCGCACGGCCCAGGTGCTCACGCCGGGAATCCAGCCCTTGGGTTGAACGAAGCTGTAGAGCGCGTGCCACCAGCGCAGCGAGTTCACGTTGCTCGGGCTGGAGCCGAAGGGTTTGGGCAGGAAGGGCTGTGCGCTGTTGCCCACCAGGGACTGGTAGGCCCACGTGTTGTCCGTGGAGACGTACTTGCGCACGAAGTTGAAGCCGCCCAGCGAACCCTGGATGCCGATGTCCGCTTCCTGATGGAGCGTGCTCAGACTGCTCAGCGCTACACGAGGCAGAGACAGGGAGGACACAGCCGCGCCCACCACGCTATTTCCCGGGGGACACTGCACTGGCTGCGGCTCGGGGGTGGGGGCACGAGCCTCCGGCGAGCCCCGGCCACCGCCCCGGCCTCCACGTCTGGGAGGAGGCGAGGAGACGCCGCCTGGGGGCCTTGGCAGTTTCAGGGTGAGTCCAGGAGGAAGGGGTGGAGGATAAGAGGGGGCGACGACGAAGATGTCTTCTGCGAACTCTGGCAGCGGTTCGTCCAATGCCATGCCCCCTACAGCCGCCCCAGGGCTCCATCCCCCTTGCGCCTCGCCGCATACGGGCCCGGGTGTGCAGTACGCCCCCTCATGGCTCCGCGTCCCTGTCGCCGGGTCAATGGTGGGCGGCAGCCCCACGCACCGGTCGCCACACCGGTTGCTGTCCGCGCAGGATTGTCCGGGACTGCACTCGAACCTGTCCGCCACCACCCCAGAGCACTGGAAGGCCGCGAGGACGTACCCCTCGTCCGGGCCACTCAGCTCCGTTGGGGAGCAGGGCAGGCTGGAGACACAGCACGGGTAGTTTCCCCCGGGCTGGCTGGCTCCAGAAGTCCCCCAGGCAGGCGCCTGCAGGCAGCCGCCCGGGTTGCCGCAGGAGGCCTGGGAGTCTCCCGCGCCCAGGCAGTAGCCGACTGCGGAGCCCTCGGCACAGGCGCAGCGCCAGCGGGTGAGCGTCCCATGGGGATTCCGCGCGCAGTAGTCGAACGTCTCACGCTCCGCGCAGAACTCGTCCGCCTCGCCATCCCGGTCGTCATCGCAGCCGTTGCCGCAAACCTCGGAGACCGTGCTCGCCGGCTGGCACGGCCCCAGGAGGTCCTCCGCCGTGCACTGCCTGGACCCTCCCGCGCCACACGCCTCGCACGGCTCCAACTCGAACGTCGGGGCACACTCTCCCCACTCTCCTCCCAACCGCGGATTCTCGGGGTCCACTGGGTAGCAGGTCCGGAGGCCTTTGCATCCACCCGGGGTGGTGCAGTCTCCCGTATTGCCAATGGGGCAAGAGGCCCGTGCTGGCTCGAGGGCGGCCAGCAGGACCGTACAGATGAGCGCGGCTCTCAGTGGGATGGGCATGGAAGGCACCGGTCCGGAATCCATGGGCGGCTATCGGGCTGGCGGGATGCACACCCGCGTCTCCTCGCTCGGGTGGGCTTGCGAGCACCTCCACCTGGCAGGGCAGTCCGTGAGGCTCAGGCATGTCCTGCTACAGAGATAGCCCGCGCCGTGCTCGGGCCCCGTATGGAGGCACAAGCCAGAGCCGCACCCCGAGGCACCGGAGCCCGTGCAGTCCGCTCCGACAGCTCCCGTCGCGGTACCTGCGGGGGCAGGCCGATGCTCCCCGAAGACGGGGGGCTGTTCCGGCTCTGGCGTCCGGGCATTGCACGCGGAGCTGAGCGCCCACCCGCACGCCGCAAGCAGCCAGGCCATGCTCTGGAAGGAAATCATCGAGGCTCCATGCCAGGTGAGGAAGAGTGCGCAGCGGCACGTGTCCAGCGAGGGCGTGGGAGAGCCCCGCAGGGCGCTTCGAAGGGGCCCTGGCGCTCTTCAGGCTACCCCTCCCGCTTCGCCTTGGATAGATCTCAGGCAACCTGGCAGGTTGTCTGGCCCTCAGCGGCGCCGCCTCCGAGGCCGGGGAGGCGGCAGCCCGAGCAGCCGGTCCGACATCTCGCCGAGCACCCGGCAGATGTTCACGAAGGCGTCCAGGCTCGGGAGCATCACCCCTCGCTCGATGCGCCCGTACTCGTCCACGGACACTCGCGACCGCTCCGCCATCTCCGCCTGCGTCCACCCCACATGCTGCCGGGCGTCCCGCAGGTTGGCGGCCAGCGCCATCCTCAGGGCCTCGATGGAGGCCTCCGTCCCTATCTGGAAGTCCTCAAGGGCCTCCAGCTCCTCCGACCCGTCAGGTGGGAAGATCAGCCTGTCTGGGGACTCCCCCAGTGCCCGGCAGAGAGCCACGAAGCGCTCCAGCCTGGGCACGAGGTGCCCTCGCTCCATTCGCCCATAGACCTCGGGCGCCATGTCAATCCGCTCGGCCATCTGCTCCTGCGTGAGCCCCAGCCGACAACGGGCCTGACGAATGTTCCTGCCCAGTTTCCTCTTATCGAGGCCGTCCATGCGTCTTCACCTCCGGCAGCTACCCAACATGATGGGTTGGACGGATGGCATACAACGTCATGGGTTGGAGGCACAGAATACCGTAGGTAGGCAAGACGGCAGGTGACCCATCAGGTTGGGAGCCTCCCACGCCGTTCGCGCTTCGCTCCCTGCTGCGGTTCCAGGAGGCTCACGAGCAGCCGCTGGAAGTCCGTCATGTGCCGCCGCACCGCCTGCCGCTGGAACTGCGTCAGCCGCGGCATCACCGGCGTGAAGCGGTGCAGCACCGTGAGCCACTCGTCCTGCCGCGCCGCCGCCGCCGTGGCGACCTCCAGCAAGGACAAGCCCAGCAGCTGGTCCGAGGACACGCCGAGCTTCTCGCAGATGTCCACCAGCCGCTCCACGCGCGGGAAGATGAGCCCACGCTCCATCCGCCCGTACACCTCCGGCGACATCTCGAGCAGCTCGGCCATCTGCTCCTGTGTGATGGCCAGCCGTGTCCGGGCCTTCCGGATGTTCGCTCCAAGAGTCTTCCTGAGCGCCTTCACGCGATCGGTGTTCATGATCTTCACCCACCCTGAAAAGTTGGGAGCATAGGTAAGACGTAATGAGTTGGATTCGCAAGGACACCCGGGGTCGCTATGAACGAAGGACCACCCAGGTTAGAACTTTGCCGGTTCCTTACGCCTTGCCTACCTGATAGGGCAGGTGGAGGCTGTCACCGCCTCGGGCTCCGTGCCTTGGAGGCGCTACGCGGCTGGCCCGTGGCTGGCCTCTTCTTCTGGATGAGCGTGATGAGCCGCTGAAGATGCGAGAGGGTCTGCATCAGCTCCCTGCGCTCCTCCTCCGACAGGCGCGACTCCATCTGCGTGAAGAAGTGACGCATCACCGTCATCATCTCGTCGTAGGCCGGTGAGACCTTCGGGGCCACGGTGCTGCTGCTCGCACCCGAGGAGATGCCGAGCATCTGGTCTGGAGTCACCCCCAGGATCTTGCACAGGAGGACGAACCGCTCCAGCCGGGGCAGGACCTTCTTGCGCTCCATGCGCCCCAGCACCTCGGTCGACATCTCGACCATCTCGGCGAGCCGCGCCTGCGAGAGCCCCTGGCGCTGGCGCGCCTTACGGATGTTCGGCCCGAGGACCTTCTTGAGGGCCTCGGTCAGCTCCTTGTCCATAATTGTCCCATGCCCACCGCAAATGGTCGGCGCGATACATAGGACGTACAACGTTGGGCTCCAAGGACACGCGGGGTAGTGATTCGAAGGTGACCGGTCAGGTCATAACCTTTCTGGTCTTGCCGCCACTTCCTACCCAACAAGAATGATCCGCCACTCCGCCAGGGCCGGGACTCAGTCCGCTTCGGCCTCCGCGCTCGTGCGTCCCGCGGGCTCGCCGTACACCCAGAGCTCCACCGTCGCGCGGCCCTTCTTCCCCGTACTCGCTGGCGTCACGTCCGCCTTCCAGCGGGTCTCCCCCAGGCGAACCAGGTTCGACACCGAGGCGCCTTCCAGCCCCTTCACCTGCAGGGCTCCGTCGGCGATGGGCGGAGCCGCCGTCTCCTTCGGGCGAGCGGTGATCTCCAGCTCGAGGCGCCCCGCCTTGGGCCTCAGCACCAGCTCCGCGGCCACGTCCGGCAGGACCTCTGCACTCACGGGCCGAGCGGCTCCCTCCACGTCCACCGTGTGGAGCCCTGGCGCCAGCAGCACCGCCTCGGAGCCCACGGCTTTGCCCTTCACCCGCAGCGGCACTCCCAGGGCAGGGTCTACCGTGAGCTTCACCTGGCCACGGCCCTTCACCTGTCCCGATCCCTCCACCTCGCCGCGCTCCACTTTTACCGCGACGATCTCCACCCTCCGAGGCATGGAGGGCATGCCCGGCAGCCCCACCGCGTCCATCGCCTGCACTCGCGCGTAGTACCTGCCCGGGGGCAGCGCTCCCGCTTCGAGGGCCTGTGCCGCTTGAGCCAGGGGCGCCGCTTCCGTCACGACGTTGTTGAGGTTCTCGTCACGTGCCAGCACCGCGCGGTAGCTCACCGCTCCGGGCACGGGCTGCCACTTCAGCGCGTAGGGCTGAGGTGCACCGCCGAGCGCCAGCAGCACCTCCCGGGAACCTGGCCTACTCCAGGCAGGGGATGGCAACAGCGGCCTCGGTGGCTCGGGAGCCTTGCCTGGCTCCACGCGCGTGCCCTTCCCGCCGGGCACCTCCACCTGCGCGCCCTTCCCGGCGACCTTCGCCTTGCCGTTGAACACGGCCACGCGGCTCATGCGTTGATCGTCCACCCCCACGAACAGCTCCTGCCCAGCTGCCGCCACCTGCGCCGCTGGAGTCGCCAGCGGGAGGGGCTCTCCTCGCAGCGCCGCCAGCCGCAGGTGGAGGTCTCCCTGTACCAGCTCCACGCCGCCCGACTTGGCGGGCTGCTTCGGGGCGCCGGCCTGCTGCGTTCCGTAGATGACGACGAGCGCGTTCTCCCGGAGCTGCAGCTTCGAGGTGTCCTTCAGCGTCACCTCTGCCCCTGCGCCGCGCAGGGTGTTCACCTGATAGAGCCGGTACAGGGCCTCTCCCTGCTTCCCTGGCTTCCACTGCGGCTCCTGCGCCGGGCGCGTGTTCACCTCCGGCTTCACGTAGGTGAGGTGTGCCTCCGGCTCGGTGCGGATGCGCAGGCGAGTGCCCGGCACCAGCGGAGGATGGGGGTTCTTCATGCCGTTCAGCTCGTGGAGCTGGCGGTAGACCTCCGGCTTGCCCCACACCCGCTGGCTGATGAGCAGGCAGGTGTCGCTGGGCTGCACGACGATGAACTCCTCGTCCGGGGCAGAGGGTTCCTCGGCGCCCACGAGGGCCGCAGCCAGCAACAGCCCCAGTGCCAGCAGCCGCTCAGCGGCGCGCCCGGAGCGCTCGTGCCACTTTGCGGCAGAGCTCCAGCGGATCGAGCGGCAGCGGTACGTAGTCATAGATTCCACCTTCGATGGCACGGGTCATCACCGTGAGATCGTCCTCGCCGCACAGCAACACGAGCGGCGCCTGGGGCCTCGAGGCCAGCTTGCTCGCCAGCTCCAACGCGTCGCTCCCTGGCGCCGGGACGATGACCAGGGCGCGGACATCCCCGAGCGGCGCCCCCTCGCTCAAGGGCACCACCTGGAAGCCCACCGCGGCGAGCGCGGTGCTGGCCGCCGAGGAGTGAGAGGTCTTCCCAGCCTCCAGGACTCCCACGGGGAGCTCCGACGGAACATCGAGACCCGCGGGCGCCGGGGCTGGGAGCGGGCGCTCCTTCTTCTTGCCCTCGCCTCGCGGGGCTGGAGCGGAGGGGCTGGGCGCCGCGAGCGTCTGGAGCAACCGCAGGCGCAGGATCTGGGCGTTCTCCGGACGCTGCTCCTTCACCTTCGCCAGGCACTCCAGCACCAGTGCCTCGAGGGCAGGGGGAATCGTGAGCCGGGGCCGAAGCTGGCGCATCGGCGGAGGGGGGCGGTACAGGTGGCCGCTCATCACCTCCGCGGGGGACTCGTCCGAGAAGGGGGGCTGCCCGATGATGAGCTCGTGGAGCACGCACCCCAGTGAGTAGAGATCCGCGCGTCCATCCAGCGGCTCTCCCCGGCACTGCTCGGGCGACATGTAGGCCGGCGTGCCGTGCACCATCCCCGCCGCCGTAATGCGGGCCTGCGGCCAGCCTTCCATCAGCTGCGCCAACCCGAAGTCCAACACCTTCACCCGGGGGGATGGCAGCTCCCCGATGAGCATCATGTTGGAGGGCTTGAGGTCTCGGTGGACGATGCCCAGCGCGTGGGCCGCCTCGAGCACCTCCAGCACCTGCGCTACCACGTCCACCGCCACGGCGATGGGCAGCGGGCCCGCGCGAAACGTCGCGTCGTCCAGCGTTTCCCCGTGTAGGCGCTCCATCGCGAGGAAGAGCTCTCCTCCGTCTTCCCCAAAGTCGTAGACGTGCGCCGCGCCCGGGTGGTGGAGCCGTGCCATCAGCGTGGCCTCGCGCTGGAAGCGCGCCACGGCGCCCGGCGAGGAAGCAATGTGGGCGTGCAGCACCTTGAGGGCCACGCGGCGGGAGAGCCCGGACTGCTCCGCCTCGTACACCGTCCCCGTACCACCGTGGCCGAGCACGCTCAGCAGGTGGAAGCGGCCTCCCAGGAGCCGCCCCAGCCGCGCGTCGGGCTCCGGGCTCATGCGGCCACCTCGAAGACCGAGGTGGTGGCGTTACGGCCATGGAGCGTGCGCTCTCCCAGGTGCCGCAGCACCTCGGCGTCCGGGCCCAGCTTCTCACGCGTGGCCGAGCTCACGAGGATCTGCCCAGGCTGCGCCATGGACTCCAGCCGCGCGGCCACGTTCACCGTGTCCCCGATGACGGTGTACTCCATGCGCTTCTCGCTGCCGAGATTGCCTGCCACCACCGTGCCGGTGTGGATGCCCATGGCGAGCTGGACCTCCACCCCCCACTTCTGACGCCAGCGCCGGTTCCCCGTCTCCACCCAGCGCCGCAGCTCCGTGGCCGCCTCCACCGCCTGCCGCGCATCGTCCGGCCCGGACTCCGGCGTGCCCCACACCGCCATCACGCTGTCGCCGATGAACTTGTCGATGATGCCCCCCCGCCGGTGGATGATCTCCGTGGCGAAGGTGAACAGCTCGTTGAGCAGCGCCACCACCGTCTCCGGCGGAAGGGACTCCGACAGCCGCGTGAAGCCGCACACGTCCGAGAAGAGCACCGTCACCTCCCGGCGCTCGCCTCCCAGGCGCAGCCGGTCCGGCTCCCGGGCGATCAGCTCCACCACATCCGCGGACAGGTAGCGGCTCAGCGCGGTCCGCACGCGCGTCTGCTCCACCAGCTCCTTCTCGGAAGCTTCGAGCGAGCGGGCCATCTCTCCCAGGGAGCGTCCCAGGTGTCCGAGCTCGTCCCCGCGCTCCTCCACCCGGTCGTCCACCCGCGTGAAGCGCCGCCCGGCGATGTCCCGGGTGGCGCGCACCAGCGCTTGAATGGGGCGCGCGAGCTGCCGGGCCCCCAGCAGCGCTCCCGCGAGCGCCACCATCACGCAGACCCCCAGCGCCACGCCCACCCCCATCCGCATCCACCCCAGCGACGCGTAGGCCATCGAGCGCGGGCGTTGCACCACCACGGCCCAGCCCAGCTCGGGCACTGTCTCCAGCGCGCCGACCATCGGCTCGCCTTCCTCGTCGAACTCGGGCGAGACGCCGAACGGGGAACGGAAGGAGGCATCTCCCGCCACCGCGGTGAAGATGCCGCGCTCCACCCGCGAGGTGCCGATCCGCGCCGGGTCCGCGTGCAGCACCACCTGCCGACGGTCATTCACCACGTAGATGCCGCTGCGCGAGCCAAGCCGCTCCTCTCCCAGCTTCCGGAGCTGCTCCAGCAGGGGCTCCAGCCGCAGGTGCGTCAGGAGGAAGGCCTGCGTCACGCCGTCCTTCATGGCCCGCCGCACCACCCTCAGCGAGGGGGCTCCGTTCTCCATCAAGACATCCAGCACCAGCGGGCTCCGCGTAGGGTCCGGGCTTGCCTGGAGCACGGAAGCCGGGAGCACCTCCGGGACCGCCGGGATGGGGATCTCCTTCGCCTTGAGGGTCCCCAGGCGCTCTCCCTCCGGGGAGTAGATCGTCACGAAGTCGATGGCCGCGGAGGCGGTGAGCTTCGAGGCGACCAGTGCATCCCGCTCGTCCCCTGAGCCCAGGCCCGGGGCGAGCAGCAGATAGCCCACGCCGTCCAGCTCCTGCTGCGCGCGCTCCAGCTCTCCCCGCAGCGCGCGACGCACGTCTCCCGCGATGGCCAGGTGCAGCTCTCTCGCGGCCAGCCGGAGCGCATCCGCGTTGACGTTCATCATCACCAGCCCCAGCCCGGCGAGCGGCGGTACAGCTACCGCGAGGATGAGCAGCAGCAGCCGGACGGCCAGTGGCAGGCGGGAGGAGGGGGTCGGACCCGCGGGTAGAGTCTCAGGGCGTGAGGTCGGCACGGCTCAGCTCCCACAGGGGTCCCGGCACGGTGTCGGGCGTGCCTCGCCACCGGGTACTCTACTTAGCCTCGCCACCGGGCATCCTACTTATAAACAGGGCCAGCTCGGCCCGCTTGCCTACTCCGCGAGCCTTCGGGCGCTCTCTTCGAGGACCTGGGCCGTCCGGACCCAGCCGGTGGCCTCGGTGTCGAGGTGCGTCAGCACCTCCAGGAAGAAGCGCTCCTCCAGGGCTCGGGACAGGGTGGCGCCATGGGCGTCGGCCCACTTCTGCGTGACGTGGGCCCGGATGTCCGCTCCCAGCAGATCCACGAAGCGCTCCAGCAGCGGCGTGGACAGCAGGGTACCCGCCCAGATGACGGCGTCATGCCCCACGCCGCCCGTGGCCACCGTCACCACCGCCGCGGCCCCCGAGGGCACCGAGTACACCAGGGTGGTGAGCGCCTGGAGCAGCTCCTCGCGCATGCTCCCCTGCAGCTCCGCTCCCACGAGGCTCCGGCAGAAGGTGTAGAGGCCCTCGCGATCCGCCGCATGCGCGTGGAGCGGCTCGAAGCCCAGCGGCTCCTCCAACCGCGCCAGCGTCCCCGGGCCGAAGGACTCCGCCAGCTTTGCCCGCGTCTCCGCGTCGCCGTGCCACGCGGCCACCTCCGGAGAGAGTACGTCCACCAGCCGCCGCACCCCGTCCCGCAGCGTCTCGTCCGTGGCATGGATCACAGGCGCCGCGGTGGGCTCCGGGCCGGTGAAGGACTCGCGCACCTTCCGTGAGACGAACGTCAGCGCCGTGGCGAGCGCTCGGAAGGGCAGGCGCACATAGCGGTGAAAGGAGCTGCGCGCGTCCAGCTCGTCCCGGAACGCGTCCACCAGCACATCCGCGGGCACCCCCTTGAGCGCCGCGCTCTTGCCCACCGCGGCCAGCTCGTGGCGCAGCCGCAGCCGCAGCCGCTCCGGTTCGTGCGCGGCCTCGCGCGCTGCCCGGCCCAGCGCCTCCAGCTCCGCGCGCGCGTCCGCCAGCGAGGCGGCCAGCGCCTGGGCCTTGAGCTCCCGGGCGTGCTCGGCCTCTCCCAGGAGCGCGCCAAGAGAGGGGCCTCCGTCCAGGGGTTGCGTGGCCAGCGGGCGCTGCCCGGCCTCCACCTCCGGCTGGTGCGGCGCGAGGTACCGCGCCAGCGGCGGGTGCCCGACGTCCGAGGCCAGCTTGTCCAGGTGGCCGCGAGCGACTTCCTCGCGCGTGGCCTCGTTATAGATGAGCAGGTAGGGCCGGCCGCGCCCCACCGCCGCGCGCAGGAAGTCCACCAGCGCCGCGTTCTGGTACGTCTGCCGGCTCACCACGAAGACGAGCACGTCCACCGTGACGAGCAGCGCCTCGGTGCGCTCGCGGTTGTCCCGGTACACGCTGTCGAAGTCCGGCGTGTCCATCACCAGCAGCCCTCGGGGCACTGCCTCCGCCAGCGCGAGGTAGAGGCGCCCGGCCGGCCCCGGCTGGTCCACGGGAGCATCCGCGCCAGGCGCCACCGGGACGACGTCATAGCGGCGGGTGAGGAAGTCCTTCAGCTCGCCCGTCCACGTCTCCGGGTGCGCCGCGGCGAGGCACTGCTTCGTCAGGCCCCCCTCGGGGCGCGCCGGAGACAGGGAGGTGCCGACGAGCGAGTTGAAGAGTGTGGACTTGCCCACGTTATTGGGCCCCGCGATGGCCACCAGCAACAGCGGGGCGTCTCCGCCCAGCCGGGGCAGCAAATCCCGGCGCAGGCGTTCGGCGAGGCGCCGCGCGGCATCCGCGTCCTCGCCTCGAGGGAAGCGCTCGGGCGGGGGCAGGGCGGCGAGGGCGGACTCCAGGACAGCGCGCAGCGCGGGCAGGGCAATCATCTCGGCGGCCCCGAACACAGCACGCACCGCGCGCCGCGCCCAGTCCTTCTTCACCTCGCTGTCCGTAGGGGACAGAGCGGGCGGATGGCGTTATGGTCCTCTCCCATGCGTACCCACGTTGCCAGCCTGTTCGTCGTGGGGCTCCTGGCCTGCACCGCCTCGCGCACCTCCGCGCCCGAGGTGTCCGCCGCCGCTCATGAGGGAGCCCCTCTGCCGTTCATCGAGGACGATTACGATCGTGCGCTCTCGGAGGCCAAGGCGAAGGGGCTCCCCCTCTTCGTCGACACCTGGGCCCCGTGGTGACACACCTGCCGCTCGATGCGGGCCTACGTCTTCACGGATAAGGCCCTCGCGCGGCACGCCGGACGGTTCGTCTGGCTCGAGCTCAACACCGACCTTCCGAAGAACGCTGTCTTCCAAGAGAAGTACCCTCTCGAGAACTGGCCCACCTTCTTCATCATCGACCCGAGGGAGGAGAAGGCCCTCGTACGCTTCGCGGGCAGCGCCACCGTGGCGCAGCTCGAGAAGCTCTTCGAGGATGGAGAGCGCGCCTACCGCGGTGAGGCCCAGGGTGCCGAGGCGGCCATGGCCCGGGGTGATGCGCTCTATGGCGCAGGCAAGCCGGCCGAGGCCGCGCAGGCCTTTGCCCAGGCGCTCGCCGAGGCTCCGCCCGACTGGTCCCGCCGGGGCCGCACGGTGGAGTCCCTGCTGGTCGCCCTGTGGGGCGCGAAGCAGTACGACGTCTGTGCCCACAAGGCGCTCGAAGAGCTGCCGCAGCTGCCCCGCTCGCCGTCCCTGGCGAATGTAACGACCATGGCTATCGGCTGTGCGGCCTCGATGCCTCCGGAGAATCCGCGGCGCAAGGAGCTGCTGGGCGCGTTCGATGCCAAGGGGCGGGAGGTCATGGCGCCTCCGCCCATCGACATGCCCGCGGATGACCGCTCCGGCCTGTATGAGGCGATGGTCGAGGGGCGGGCGGAGCTGGGCGATGAGGCCGGCAGTAAGGCCCTGGCCGCCGAGTGGCTCGCGTTCCTCGAGGCTGAGGCCGCCAAGGCTCCCAACCCCGAGGCGCGCACCGTCTTCGACTCGCACCGCATGTCGGCTTCGATTGTGCTCGAAGAGCCCATGCGCGCCGTCCCGGCCCTCGAGCAGAGCGAGAAGGATCTTCCCGGCGACTACAACCCGCCGGCCCGGCTGGCCGTGCTCTACCGGATGCTGGGACGGCTGGATGACGCTCTCGCCGCCAACGGCCGGGCCCTGGCGAAGGTACAGGGCTCCCGGCGGCTGCGGGTCCTCTCCGATCGATCGGCCATCCAGGCCGCGCGCGGCGAGAAGGACGCTGCCGTGAAGACGCTGGAGGAGGCGCTCGCCTATGCGAAGGCGCTGCCCGAGGCGCAGGTGTCCAAGCGCCAGCTTGAGGCCCTCGAGAAGAAGCTCGCGGAGCTGAAGGCGAAGTAGGCGCGGCGGGTGGAGCCGAGGGGTCTCGGGCTCCACCCGTCGTCCGAGCTATCGCGGCCGGGCTGCGACGCGTGTGTCGAGGTCCAACAGCTCATAGGCCTCGGCCTGCGCGTGGCCCATCCCACCGTCGGTGAAGATGAGCGCGGCCTCGTGAGGACTGAGCCTCGAGGGCGTGCCGTGCGCGTAGGAGACGCGCTCTCCGTCCGTCACGAGGTGGCGCAGCACCCCGTCGCGCACGTCCCCCGGCAGGCACAGCAGCTCGCGGCTGCGCTTGTCCCGGGTGTGCCCCACCACCTGCGTCAACCTTGCAGGCAGGCGCCGGGGATCGAAGCGGCGGCGTGGCGTGACGCGCGTGCGCTCGGCCTCGTCCGGGCGGAGGCTCGGGCGGTGGTAGAAGATGCCTCGGCCCTCGCCATAGTCCGCGCTGCCGGGGTGGTGCAGCCGCGGGACGATGAGCCGGCCTCCCTGCCAGGCGTCCACCGCTGCATCGAGCGCCTGGTTCAGCGCAGCCGCCACCTTGTGGGCATCCGAGGAATGCTCCTCGGCGACACCGACGACCGCCAGGTCTTCCCGTGTCACCCCTGCGTGCAGGACGAGCAGCTCCGGCCCGGCCGCATACGCCGCGCGCAGACGATGCTCCCGGAGCAGGTGGGTGACCCACGCGCGCTGGTCCTCGCGGAACGCGCTGAAGTCTCGCGCGACCAGCTCCACGGTGGGCACCTGCGGAAACCGGCCGAGGAAGGCGCGCTCCCGCACCTCGTCGGTGTCGTCTCCGTCATAGATGCCGTCCGCCTCCCTCTGGGCCTCGGCGAAGGTTGCGTCGGTGAAGTCCGCCAGCTCTCCCACGCGCCCGAGATCATGGTTCCCTGCCAGGATCACCACCTGATCGGCCGGGTGCGCGGCGAGCCACGCGACGAGCTGCACGGCGCTCCGGGCCACGGCCTCCCGCTCATGCGCCTTGCCCCAGTCGAAGTGGTCCCCCACCGATACGAGCTGCACGTCCGGCCGCAGCCACCCCCGCTCCGTCAGCAGACCGTGGTGGTCCAGGATGGCCAGGAAGCGGGTGAGGTCCGCCTGGGGATCGCCGATGGCGACCCGGAGCCGCCGCTCAGGAGGAGAGGACTCGGGCGGCGCGGAGCTGGGAGCACGTGCCGCGCACGCGGCGGCCTGGGCCAGCGCGGCCTGGAGACGAGGAGAGATCACCCGTGCATCCTAAACACGGGCCCCGCTGCCCGCATGCACCTCTCTTCAGCGGAGTGGGGCTCAAGACGCCTGGAAGAACTTCGCGATGAGCGCCGAGCGGCTCTCCACCTGGGCCTTGCTCAGCACGTGGGTGACGTGCACCTCCACCGTGCGCTCCGCGCAGCCCAGCCGCGCCGCGATGGCCTTGTTGCTCGTGCCCTGGATGATGTGCTCGAGCACCTCGGCCTCGCGCCCCGTCAGCCCCCAGCGGCTGGACAGCACGTGGACCCGGGCGCCGGCCTGCGCCTCCGCGCTTCGGTCCACCACGAGGTAGTGGGGAGAGAGCCCCCGGACCTGCAGCGCGGTGACGGAGGTCCCCGGAGGCGGCGGTTCACCCTGGCCCTGCCGCCGGATGACCTCCGCCAGGGACTGCGAGACCCGCTCGGCCCGGGCTCGCCCTGCGCTGTTGGCGTACACCACTCGCCCCGTGGCGGTGAGCACATAGGCCGGCTGCCCGAGCGCCTCCAGCGCCGCCTCCAGCGCCGAGCCCAGCAACCCCGCCTCCCGGAGCCGCGTCTCCAACTCCAGCCGCCGCTGCAGGGAGGGCACCAGCTCCTGGAGCAGCCGCTGCTCGCGAGGCGTGAACGGCTCCGAGCGCAGTGCGCCCACCCAGGCCAGCAGCGTAGAGCCCTCGCACACGAGCGCCCGGAGCTGGAACATGTGCTCCATCTTCAGCTGGCGGTAGATCGTCACCGCGCCCTCGTGCACCCGCTCCCGGACCCGGGTCTCCTCCGTGGGGCCGATTCCCAGCCGCCGCCACGCGCCGGTCTTCAGGTCATGGAGCGGCGTCTCCTGGGTCTCCGCCTCCACGTGCGGCCGGAAGTGCAGCGCCCGGTTGCGCTGCGCCGGCGCCGGACGCGCTGGGTCGAAGTAACCCCACGGGTTGGGCTGCTGGTGCAGGAAGCCATTGAGGGTTCCGAGCAGCTCCCCCGAGGACTGCGGGAAGCCCGCGCCATGGCAGAAGCTGGCCGAGTAGTGGTCCGGCGCGAGCTCTACGCCGTAGGCGACGACCCGCTCCGCGCGCAGTCCCTCCCGGAGCCGGTCCATCAACCCCGGTAGGACATCCGCTCCCGGCTCGACGGTGTCCAGCCGGACCTGGATCTCCGTTAAAAAGCCCTTGTCCATGGAATCAAGTGGATTCACGATTTACGAGTATAGTCGGTTTGAGTGACAACCGGATATTCAGGGCGGCGAATCGCTTCGGATGGCAACTTAGATTCTCGGAAGAAGAGAATTTTCCAGGTGGAGTCCGACCTCAGGGGTTCCCCGCATAGAAACTAATCGGTCACTCGCGAGAAACTACTTAGCGGCCCGTCGGGGGGGAGGGCCTCTATCAAGGTCTGCTGTCCCATCAAACGCGCGCCAGGTCACCACCGTGCCTGACGCGCGTTGCCTTTTGGGCGGCGAGGGTGAGTCACCCCCGTCCTTGTATGCTGCAGGGGCGCCATGACCATCGACATCGCCTTCAAGACGCCAGACGCGCTCGTGTTCGCCACGGACGGGCTGGCGACGGTGATGGAGGTGGATGGCCGGGGCCAGGAGCGCTTCCTCTCGAACATGGCCAACGTAGAGAAGCTGGTGCCCCTGTCCGGGGACCGGCTGCTCGCCATGTTCAACGGTGTGGGCTCGATCGGCGGGGGGACGGTGGCCACCTCCCTGCGCGCCTTTGATGACCGCGCGCCTCTGCGCGAGGGCGAGTCGGTAGGCGACTACGCGCGGCGGCTGCACACGGAGCTGGAGGCCCAGGCGCTGCGCCGGCTGGGGGCACTGCCCCGGCCCTTCCACCTCATCCTCGGAGGCTTCGCGCCCCAGCCGAAGGAGGGCGTGGATCCGCCCACCCTCTGGTCCATCCAGTGGAGTGTGGACCCCAACCTCCCCACCATGCCCACGCCCATCCTCCACACCGAGGAGGAGGGGAGCGGCGTCCGGCACCGCTTCGGCGTCCACTATGCCGGCGTCACCGAGGCCGTGGCCCGCTTCGTCGAAGGGTTCGACCCGGCGCTGCCCGAGCGTCTGGCGGTGTTGCTGGCCGGTACGGACGCGGAGGACGGGCCTCCCGGGTTGCTGGAGCAGCTCGCCCAGGAGGCGCGGCGCCTGGGCACCCCTGCCACCGAGCCTCTCTCGAACGCGGACGTCCGCGCGCTGTCCCGGCGCTATGCGCGGCGCGTGCTTCGCGCGGGGTTCTTCTCGCCGGCCCAGGAGCCACTGTCCGAGCACTTCTCCCTGCAGGCGGCGGTGGACTACTGCGTGTTCCTCGCGCAGTGCGCCTATGCGCGGGAGAACCTGTCACCCACACGCCGAGGAGCTCCCCGCGTGGGCAGCACGCTCCAGGTGGCGTACCTCGTTCCGAATCGCCCCGCGCACGTCCTGGCCGGTATCAAGCTGGGGGTGCGCCTGCAAGGTCTCGACGGAGGACGTCCATGAGTGCACGCAAGCCCCGAGGCACCGGCCGAGGCGCTTCGAGCCAATCGAAAGGCAGCGGCAAGGGCCCGGCGAGCAAGTCGTCTCGAAGCGCTCGCAAGGCTCCCGAGCGCAGGCCTCCCGAGGCTCCCGCTTCAGCAAAGCCGCTGCCTTCTCTGGAGGGCTCGCCGACAGGGGCCCCCCTGGCGTTTGGCAACCGCGTCTCCGAGATGCCTCCGCCCGCTCAGGTGCGCTCGGCGGAGGCCTCCGCGATGCGCGGCATGGTGGCACGCCGGGGGTTCCAGGAGGTCATGTCCCTGGAACCCGCGCCGCCCATTGTGCCTGCTGCGCCTCATGAAGAAGGTGTGGCGAAGGGCTTCAGAGAGCGCGACTTCGAGGATCCGGAGCTCGACGAGGAGGAGCGCGAGCGGCGGGCCGTGCTGCGCAAGGAGTTCGAAGCGAAGGAGCGCGAGAGGCAGGCCGTGATGCGCAAGGAGCTTGAGGAGAGGGAGCGCGAGCGGCTGGCCGCCATGCGCAAGGAGACGGCGAAGCGGCCCGTCGCCACGGTGAGGCCGGACTACTTCGGCACCTCCGAGCATCGGGCCTCCGCCGAGCAGCTGGATCGCATGCTCAAGGGGGAGGCCGTCTTTCCTAAGGCTGTCGGCAAGCAGGACCATGTCCTGCTGCGCGTCGCAACCCCCGACCCCGTGCCCGATGCCCTGCTCGAGCGGGCCCGCCTCTCGGTGGCCAGCGCGGATCCGGCCTGGCGCGAGCCCTTCCAGGCCCAGCTCGAGGATCTGATGGCCCGCTACCGCCCGCTCACGGAGTTGGAGATCCGGCCCGGCCTCACCCTCACCTATGGCGAGGTGGTGGCGCTCGCGGGCGACTACTACGCCACCCCGCAGGAGCTGGCCTCGGAGCTGACGCCGGCCGTGGCCAAGGCCATCCGCGGCGTGACTCCCCAGGACGAGGGCACCTTCCTCCTCAACACCCACCGGGGTTGGTTCGACTACGCCTCGCTCGCCAACGAGAACCAGGACCACTTCGCGCCGCGGAGCTGGGCTCGCTACCTGTGGCACCATGCGGAGGCCCTGCGGCTGGCGCTCGAGCGAGACCTGGATGGGGCGCTGGTGCGCAACGCCTTCGCGGACCACTTCCTCACGGATGCCTTCGCCTCGGGCCACCTCCGCGTGCCGCGCGATGCGCTCGTGGGGCTGCCCGGCGCCCTGCCCACGCGGAAGATGCATGACGAGGAGAACGTCCAGGGCCTGTGGGTGCAGAGCGCCAGCGGCTTCGTCTGGCGCAGCTATGGGGACGACAACCTTGGCACCAACCCCGTGCACCTGACGCTCACCGCCCATGCCGTGGGCCTGTCGCTGCTGCGCCTCTTCAAGGCCTACCGGCTGGAGGGCGAGGCCCGGGAGGCGTTGCACGACGCGCTGGACGAGGTCGCAGAGCCCGAGCTCACCGCGGGCCAGATGGTGGATCCCCGCACGCTGCCGCGCTTCCTGGGCGAGATTGTCGGCCTGCCCGGCATTCGCGAGCACCTGCCCGTGCCGCTCGGCACCCAGGACGAGCCAAACACCCAGAACGTGCTGGCCAACTACCCGCCGCAGGTGGGGCCCAACGGCAAGCGCCGCAAGGGGACGCCGGACTTCGAAGCGTACTTCCGCTTCGACTGACGACGGCCGCTCAGCGCTTCTCCTCCAGGGATGGGCCTGGAGCTGAACTGACGCAGGGTCAGAGGGCGCCCGGGTACATGTCGCGCTCGGTGATGCGCGGCCGGGAGACCGCCCCGGCGATGGCACCGATGAACGTGCCGATGATGTGCGCCGCCACCCACTGCTTGAAGGTCAGGCCCAGCAGGAAGAGCAGCCCCGGTTGCTCGCTGATGAAGTTCAGGAACAGGAGGAGGGCGGGCACTGCCACCGAGTTCACCACCGCTGCGGCCAGCGCGCGCTTCATGCGCCCGGCGTGGTAGCCGCCGAGCAGCCCGCCGAGCATCCCGTTGAAGAGCGGCATCCAGAAGGTGAGGAAGCTGGTGAGGACCATGACCGCCACGCTGACCACGAAGATGCGATTCTTGAGCACGATCCCGTCTGGCCTGAGCGTCATGCCCGGAGGGAGCTCGGCGTAGTCCATGTACCGTGCAGGCTCGGTGGCGTACGAGCGAGGGGTCTTGTCCTCTTCGGGAGGGATCAGAGTGGTGTCCGACATGCAGTCCTCCGAAAGAAGGGACGTCGAGCGTTCGTCCCTTCGTGGGTTCCGTGGGTGTTGTTGAAGATGCGACATGCCCCCGCGAGCGGCACGGAGGCGGACCCGCTCGGGCTGCATGCGGCCAGCCTGGGCCTGGTTTGCCCGGGGGCACCGCGAGGAGCAGGACGTGGCCCTGAGAGCTGACTATGCTGCCGCGCCCTGCTGTGCCGGTCCTTCACCCCTGGATGGAAAGCCCATGAGCCTTCGCCGTGCCTCGTTGAGCGTTGCCCTCTTTGCCCTCAGTCTCCTGTCCGCCTGTGCGCTGCGCCCGCATTACAAGGACATGGTGCAGCCGGAAGGCGCCTCTCAGAAGGCTGTCGATGGGCAGATCCTGATGATGCGCGTGGTGGATCCGGCCACGGGGCAGCCCATCCAGGGCGCCAAGGTGATCGCCGGCTCTGGCCGCTCGCGCTTGGCCACGACGAGCGATGCCGAGGGCCGCATCTCCGTGCCCGTGGCCCAGGCGCTGCTCGACGAGAACCCGCTGGTGGAGGTGGTGCTGCCCAAGGGACTGAAGGCGTACCAGTTCCAGGTGGACCGTCCGACGGAGTCCCCCGCGGCCGAGCCGCCCGCTGCTCAGCCCGCCGCGGCGCCCGCGGAGCAGAACACGGGCTCCACGGGCTCCATGGCTCCCTCGAGCCCGGCGGCTCCCGACACTCCCGCCGTGCCGCCGGCCCCGGCCACTCCCGCCGCGCCGCCGGCCCCGGCCACTCCCAACCCCGGGACCTGATGCGCCGGTAGCAACTCCAGGCGAGGCGGTGGTGCCTCGCCCGGAGCCGCCACAGCCCTCAGCCCAGCTTGGCTCGGAAGAACTCCACCGTGCGCGTCCAGGCCAGCTCGGCGTTCGGCTGGGAGTACACCTGGGGGCGCGTGTCGTTGAAGAAGGCGTGCTGCGCGTCGTAGCGGTGGAGCTCCGCGGGGACGTTCGCGGCCTTCAGCTTCTTCTCCAGCGCGTCCACGCGATCCGGCGAGCACCAGTCGTCGTGCTTCGCGTAGTGGCCCAGCACCGGCGCGCGGATCTTCGTGACGTCCGCCTTGTCGTCGCCCGGGATGCCGTAGAAGGGCACGCAGGCGGCGATCTCCGGATCCTTCGCCGCGACGAAGAGCGCCACGGCGCCCCCCATGCAGAAGCCCGTCACGCCCACCTTCGTCCCAGGCTTGCGCTGGCGCAGCGCCTCGGCGGCGCGCCGAAGGACCTCTCCGGCCTGCTTCCAGTCCATCGTGCTCAGGTACTGCTGGGCCGCGGCCTCATCCTTCGCCACCTTGCCCCCGTAGAGATCCGCCGCGAAGACCGTGAAGCCCTCGCGGGCCAGCCGATCCGCCACGCCGCGGATGTGCTCGTTGAGGCCCCACCACTCGTGGATGAGCAGCACCGCGCCCTTCGCGGTGCCTCCGGGAGGCTCGCTCAGGTAGCCCGGCACTTCCTTGCCATCGGTTCCAGTCAGCTGCGGCGCCTGTGTCATGTGTCGACCCCCTCGTGAGTGACAGGAGGCGGCACCTTAACCCCGGAGCCGGCGCTGGAGGCTCGCGACTTCAGCGGAACCAACGGATGAGACGCCGGCCCTGTCGTCTCTTGTACTCGGCGAGGCGCCGCGTGAAGTCCGCGGGCAGGGAGAGGAAGCGCACGCCATAGCGGCCCCGCGCGTGCTCCCCGGCGTGCTGTCTCATCCACACCACCTCTCCCTCGAAGGGGAACTCCGAACCCTCGAGGCTGAGGGTGCCCTCCAACGGAGTGCCCGGCTTCACCTTCTGGAGCATCTCGGCTTGGAAGCCCCGGCCGGACACGTCCCAGGTGTGCACCGGGAGCATTCCCTTCAAGCGCACGGGGAGGCAGTAGGCGTAACGCGGAATGACTCGTGGGCGGTACATGCCTGTAGCCTGCCACCTTGCCCCGGTGCGGCAAGTTTCCAGCAGCCAGTGCACGCTGGCGGAGTGGCAGCAGGTGCTCCAGATTGGAGAGGCGGGGAGGCAGCCATGTCGAAGGCGTTCACCAAGGAGGACAGTGGAGGCGACGAGGGGCTCGTCCCTGTACGGCCGCGCATCGGGCAGGGGGAGAAGCGCTACATCACCGCGGAGGGCTACCGGGCACTCCAGGAAGAGCTGGCCTCGCTGCTCGGTCCGGAGGCCAGCGTCGAGGGGCAGGTGGGGCTGGATGCCGGAGTGCGCAAGCGGGAGCGAGAGCGGCGCGCCCAGCAGGTGGCGGACACGCTGGAGCAGGTGCGGGTGGTGACACCCGAGCCCTCGCAGGAAGGGCGCGTCTTCTTCGGCGCCTGGGTCTCCCTGGAGGACGAGGACGGGGCGGAGATGAGCTACCGCATCGTCGGCCCCGATGAGGCGGACGTGAAGGCGGGCCGGCTGAGCGTGGAGTCACCGCTCGCGCGGGCGTTGCTCGGCAAGGAGGTAGGCGAGTCCGTCCAGGTGGAGCGGCCGCGAGGAGCCGTGGAGTACACGGTGACGGACGTCACCTACTCCGCGCCCACCCACTGAGCGTAGAGTCAGGGGACTTCCCGGCGCGGCGCGCCCCGAGGCTGCCCCACCATGATGCCTCCCTCGACCCTTCGCCTCCCGCTACGTCTCCGCCTCCTGCTCCATGGCGGCTCCGTGCTCGTGGGGCTCTTCACCTTCGTCTATGCGCGGCTGGTCTGCACCTTCATCTGCAGCCTGTCGCCGCCGGTGCTGGCACGCACCGTCATCCTGCTGTCGCTGTTCCACATCCTCCTCCGGGAGCTGGTGCTGCGGTTCATCCCCTCCTCGGTGGAGAACAGCACGCCCGCTCGCCGGGCCTGGCTGCTGTCGGTGTTCTCGTGGGGGGTGATGGGGCTGGTGGGCATCGCCCTGCATGCCACGCGCTACCCCAGTTTCCCCGTCGGCAGTCACCTGAAGTTCGCGGTGGGGTACTGGCTGCTGGGTGGCGGGCTGCTCGCGCAGCTGGAGTACCTCCTCTTCGAGCACGCGCTGCCATTCACCCCCACCCTCTCTCCCGAGGCACAGCTGCGAGAGCGGCTCGGGCGCCGGCTGGTCGAGGGCTACGTCATCTTCACCACCGTGCCCGTGGCCATCCTGCTGCTCACGCTGCTGCGGTTCATCGACGAGCTCCGGGGAGATCGGCAGTACGTGATCGAGGCGGGCGTGCTCGCCCTCGGCTTCACGGGCGGGGCGCTCGCGGTGGCGATGGCTTATGGCCGGAGCCTGCGCCGGGACACGGAGCGGCTGCTCGAGGCGGTGCGCCGGGTGGGCGGCGGGGACTTCCAGCCCCAGGCCGCCACCAGCCGTCCGGATGAGCTGTCCCTCGTGGCCGCCGGCATCAACGAGATGGCGGGAGGGCTCCAGCTCCGCGAGCGCATCCGCGAGGCGTTCGGCCGCTTCGTCTCGCCTCAGGTGGCCACCGAGTTCATCGAGAAGTACGCGCGCCACGGAAAGGCGGCAGTGCTCGGGGGCAGCCGGCGGGACGTGGTGGTCCTCTTCAGCGATCTGCGGGACTTCACGCGGCTGTCCGAGTCCCTCTCGCCCGAGGTCCTCATCGAGGTGCTCAACGGCTACTTCCAGGAGATGGTGGGCGCCATCCAGCGCCACGGGGGCATGGTGGACAAGTTCATCGGGGACGCGGTGCTCGCCACCTTTGGGCTCGCCGGGAGCCAGGGGGATCCGGCCATCGCGGCCGTCTCCGCGGGGCTGGAGATGCAGCGGCGCCTGGAGGCCTACAACGCGAAGCTCGCCGAGCGGGGGCTGCACCTGCGCGCCGGCATCGGCATCCACGCGGGCGAAGCGGTGGCGGGTTACCTGGGGAGTACGGATCGGCTGGAGTTCACCGTCATTGGCCACACCGTCAACGTGGCCTCCCGCATCGAGGGCCAGGCCCGTGAGCCCAGGCCGCCGCTGCTCTTCAGCGAGGAGGTGGCCCGGCGGCTCGGGGAGGCCTTCACCGTCCAAGAGGTGGGGACGGTGTCGCTCAAGGGGGTGGCGGGAGAGATGCGCCTGCTCACCGTGGCGGGAGAGACCCGGTCGGTCCGAGCGGCTTAAGGTGCGGAAAGGACGTGCGAGGGGGCTCGCGGAGGACCCCGCGGAGGGTATGATGGATGCGTCCTTCGCAGGGAGTCTCCGAGATGAAGCGCTTCGTCATTGTCTTCTCCAATGAGCCGAGTGAGCCCGCCCCGTGGATCGCGCGCGCCTGTGAGTCCTCGAAGGTGACCTACCTGGACAACGATCCCATCACCACGGAGATCTCCAAGAACCCGGAGGCGCAGAAGCAGCTGCTCTCCAACATCCCTCCGGGAGAGAACACGGCGCTGTCGCCCCACTACAAGGCGGCGCTGGAGAAGGTGGCTGGCAAGGAGCAGCGCATCGGCCTCTACAGCAACAGCTGGTTGCTCTACCTCGGGCAGGCCGATGGCTGCGTGCTGGACTTCTCGGGGCTGGAGGCCCAGCGCCAGCAGGGCCTCGCGGGCGGCATGAAGAAGCAGGACGTGGACGACTACGTGGCGAAGTACAGCAAGCAGATGCAGGACCGGGCGCGCAAGTACCTGCCGCCGGAGCGCATCCTCGTGCTGCCCACGGGCGAGTCCGACGCGAAGAAGGCCGAGCTGGCCGCCGCCTTCATCCGCAAGCTGGGCTGAGCTCCCGCAGACGGGCGAGCACCCTGAGCGAGTGCTCGCCTCGCGCTGAATCCGAGCCGGTCCACGTGCCGGGTGGCCCCCTGCGAGGCCACCCGGTCTACTTCACGCGGTGACTAGCCCATCAGCCCCTGCTGGAACTCGCGCAGGTCGCCGATGAGATCCGACGCGCCCTTGATGACCGTGGCGGTGCCCAGGACGATCTTGAGCGGGCCGGTGATGGAGTTGAGGCCGGGCACCATGCCCGCCACATCCAGGCCGAGCTGACCGGCCGCCAGCGCGACCTTGATGGGATCCTTCGGGTTCTCGCCGAGGGCGTCCCAGAGATCCTTCGCGCTGCCGATCGCGCTGATGCCGCTGGCGACGTTGCCGATGATGGGGATGGACTGCAGGCCCGCCTTGGCGGCGAACTTCGCGGCCTGCTCGGCGATCTTCGTCTTGATCTTGTCCGGGAGCGCGTCGACGAAGCGCCCGAACAGCCGGGTGAAGTTCTCGATGCCCTGCTGGCCGAAGGGCAGCTCCTTGCCTGCCACGTTGAAGTGCTCGCCGTGGCCCAGCAGGTTGCCCGCCGCCGAGGCGATCTCGTTGAGCGCCCCGCCGATGTCGCCGTGCGCGATCTTCTCGAACGCGTTGAACATCTTGGCCGCCGCGCCCGAGTCCACCATGGCCGCGTTGAGCTGCTCGTCCGCGAACAGCTTGCCGATGCTGCCGGGGATCTTCTTCAGGCTGTTGAGGAACGCCTTGGCCACCTCGGGCGACGTCTCCGCGATGGTGCGGCCCGTGTGGGCCAGGCCCGCGGCGAAGGCGGAGATGTCTCCGCGCTTGAGCGCGTCGAAGGCCTCACCCAGCGACTTGCCCACGGTCTCGTTGCCGATGAGGCCGGCGGCCGCCACCAGCGTGTCCTTGGCCCAGGACGGCAGGCTCAGCTTGTCGGCGAACGCGCCGACCATGCGGGCCCGGAGATCCGGCGAGAGGCCACCCACGGCCTTGGCCAGCGACTGGAGCGCGGCCTGACCGTTGGGCGGGTTCTGCGCCAGGTGCTTGGCCGCGTCCATCACGTCGAACACGGCGCCGCCCAAGGCCGCGATGTCGGCACCATTCTGGATGCCGAACGGCTTGAGCTTGTCCATGATCTCCTTGTTGGAGGCCAGGGCGTTGGCTGCGCTGTTGCGCACCGCCGAGTTGCCGAGCATCTCCTTCAGCCCGGTGACGAAGTCGCCCTTCATCATCTTGTCGAAGGAGGCGTGCAGGTCCTTGTTGTTGACCAGCTCCTTGACGAAGGTCGGGTCGGTGAGGAGCGACCGCGCCATGCCCGCGAAGCCCGTCTCCGGCAGCTTCGAGGCCATGGTGGTGATGGCCTTCTCGACGATGGAGGACGGGATCTTCCCCGCCGCGTCCTTGAGGCTCTTGAGCGCCGCCTGCGGATCGTTCGCGGCGATGGCCTGGCCGGCGCGGATGAGATCCGGCAGGGCCTTGGCGGCCTGGGTGAGCTCGGACGGCGTCAGGCCCAGGCTGTTGATGCCGTTGCGGACGCCCTCGGGCAGCTTGGAGATGACCTTCTGGCCGATCTTGTCCAGGAGGTTGGGGGCGGCCTCGGCGGCCTTGCCCAGCGCCTCGATGCCCGCCTCGATCTTGCCCTCGCCGAAGGCCTGCATCGCGTCGAACAGGTGCGGCGCGGCCTTGCCTGCCTCGACGAGATCCGCCGGGGTCAGGCCGAGCTTCTCGAGGGAGGCCTTCACGCCGGGATCGGTGCCGATGGCGTGGAGCGCGGCGTCGCGGGCCTTGTCATTGCCCAGCAGCCCGCGGATGCCCTCCATGCGCGTGGAGTCATTGAAGAGCTTGCCGACCTGGTCGTGCAGGTCCTTGTTGGTGATGAGCTCCTTGACGAACGCGTCGTTGGTGAGCAGCGACTTGACGGCGCCGAGGTTCTCCGGGAGCTGGCTGGCCAGACCCTTGAAGGCCTGGGTGGCCAGGTCCGGCGCGGCGATGGCGGCCTCGCGCACGGAGGTGAGCGCGCCCTTCCAGTCGCCGATGGAGGCGGCCTCGACGGCGTCGTAGAGGTGCGGGAGCGCCGGGCCCGCGGTGCGCAGGGCGTCCTCGGTGATGCCGAGCTTGGCGAACTGCTGCTTCACCTCGGCGGGCAGGGCGTCGACGACCTTGTTGCCGAGCTTGGCGGCCAGCTCCGGAGCGGCCTCGACGGCCTCCTGGATCTTGGCCAGGCCCTCCTTGATGTTGCCGGCGGAGAGCTGCTCGAAGGCCTCGATGAGCTTCGGGGCGGCCTTGCCGGCCTCCACGAGATCCTCGGGCGTGAGGCCGACCTTCTCGAGCTGAGCCTTGATGCCCGGGTCATTGCCGATGGCGGTGAGGGCCGCGTCACGGGCCTTGTCGTTGTTGAGCAGCTCCTTGATGGCGCTGGTGTCGCCACCGACGAGCTTCTCGAGCGAGCCCTGGAGCTCCTTGTTGGAGACGAGCTCCTTGAGGAACGCGTCATTGGTGAGCAGGGACTTGGCGGCACCAAGGCTGTCGGGCAGCTGGTTGGCGAGACCCTTGAGGGCCTGGGTCGCCAGCTCCGGAGCGGCGGCGGCCGCGTCCTTGATGTGGCTGTACGCGGCCTTCCAGTCGCCCTTGGAGGCGGCGTCGGCGGCCTCGAAGAGGTGGGGCAGCGCGGGGCCGGCCTTCTGGAGCGCCTCAGGGGTGATGCCCAGCTTGGCGAACTGGTCCTTGATCTGCTGGGGCACCTTGTCGAGCAGCTTCTGGCCCAGCTTGGTGGCCAGCTCGGGCGAGGTCTCCACGGCCTTCTGGAAGTCGGTCAGGGCGCCCTTCACGTCGCCCGACTGCAGCTTCTCGAAGGCATCCATGATGGCCGGAGCGGCCTTGCCAGCGGCGACCAGGTCCTCCGGAGTCAGGCCGGCCTTCTCCAGCTGAGCCTTGATGCCGGGGTCGTTGCCGATGGCAGTGAGCGCGGCGTCGCGAGCCTTATCGTTCCTGAGCAGGTCCTTGATGGCGCTGGTGTCGCCGCCGACGAGCTTCTCGAGCGAGCCCTGGAGCTCCTTGTTGGAGACGAGCTCCTTGAGGAACGCGTCATTGGTGAGCAGGGACTTGGCGGCGCCGAGGCTGTCGGGCAGCTGGTTGGCGAGACCCTTGAGGGCCTGGGTTGCCAGCTCGGGAGCAGCAGCGGCGGCGTCCTTGATGGCGCTGTAGGCACCCTTCCAGTCACCCTTGGAGGCAGCGTCAGCCGCCTCGTAGAGCTTGGGCAGCGCAGGGCCGGCCTTCTGCAGGGCCTCAGGGGTGATGCCCAGCTTGGCGAACTGGTCCTTGATCTGCTGGGGCACCTTGTCGAGCAGCTTCTGGCCCAGCTTGGTGGCCAGCTCGGGCGAGGTCTCCACGGCCTTCTGGAAGTCCGTGAGGGCGCCCTTCACGTCGCCCGACTGCAGCTTCTCGAAGGCGTCCATGATGGCCGGGGCGGCCTTGCCAGCGGCGACCAGGTCCTCCGGAGTCAGGCCGATCTTCTCCAGCTGAGCCTTGACGCCCGGGTCGTTGCCGATGGCAGTGAGCGCGGCGTCGCGAGCCTTGTCGTTCCTGAGCAGGTCCTTGATGGCGCTGGTGTCGCCGCCGACGAGCTTCTCGAGCGAGCCCTGGAGCTCCTTGTTGGAGACGAGCTCCTTGAGGAACGCGTCATTGGTGAGCAGGGACTTGGCAGCGCCGAGGCTGTCAGGCAGCTGGTTGGCGAGACCCTTGAGCGCCTGCGTGGCCAGCTCGGGAGCAGCAGCGGCGGCGTCCTTGATGGCGCTGTAGGCACCCTTCCAGTCACCCTTGGAGGCAGCGTCGGCCGCCTCGTAGAGCTTGGGCAGGGCAGGGCCGGCCTTCTGCAGGGCCTCGGGGGTGATGCCCAGCTTGGCGAACTGGTCCTTGATCTGCGGGGGGACCTTATCCAGCAGCTTCTGGCCCAGCTTGGCGGCCAGGTCCGGAGCAGCCTCGACCGCCTTCTGGAAGTCCGTGAGGGCGCCCTTCACATCGCCCGACTGCAGCTTCTCGAAGGAGTCCCAGAGCTTCGGGGCGGCCTTGCCCGCCTGGACCAGATCCTGCGGCGACAGGCCGATCTTCTCCAGCTGAGCCTTGACGCCCGGATCATTGCCCAACGCGGTGAGCGCGGCGTCGCGAGCCTGGTCGTTGCCCAGCAGCCCGCGCAGGCCCTCCGTGCGCGTGGAGTCATTGAAGAGCTTGCCGACCTGGTCGTGCAGGTCCTTGTTGGTGACGAGCTCCTTCACGAACGCGTCGTTGGTGAGCAGCGACTTGACGGCGCCGAGCTTCTCCGGGAGCTGGTTGGCCAGGCCCTTGATGGCCTGCTGAACGACCTCGGGCGCGGCCCCGGCGGCCTGCTTGAGGCTGTCGAAGGACTGCTGCCACTCGCCCTTCGCGGCCGCATCGGCGGCGTCATAGAGGTGGGGCAGGGCGTCGCCCGACTTCTGCAGGGCCTCGGGGGTGATGCCCAGCTTGGCGAACTGGTCCTTGAGCTGCTGGGGGACCTTGTCGAGCAGCTTCTGGCCCAGCTTGGCGGCCAGGTCCGGCGCGGCCTCCACGGCCTTCTGGAAGTCCGTGAGGGCGCCCTTCACGTCGCCCGCCTGGAGCTTCTCGAAGGACTCGATCAGCTTCGGAGCGGCCTTGCCCGCCTGCACGAGATCCTGCGGGGTCAGGCCGACCTTCTCGAGCTGTGCCTGGACGCCCGGGTCCTTGCCCAGCGCGGTGAGCGTGGCGTCACGGAACGTGTCGTTGCCGACCAGCTCGCGAACGGCGCCCAGATCCGAGGGGTTGTTGATCAGCTTGCCCACGGAGGAGTGGAGCTCGCTGTTGGTCATCAGCTCATGCACGAGCGCCTTGTCCGTGAGCAGCGTCTTCGCGACGCCATCCGGCAGGTTCTCGGCCAGCCCGCGGGCGGCCTTCTCGGCGATCTCCGGCGAAGAGGTCGCCGCATCCTTCAGGTGCCCGAGCGCCTCCTCATAGTGGCCCTGCACCGCCGCCTGCGCGGCCTTCTCCAGGTGCGGCGCGGCGTTGTTGCCGGCCATCACCACGTCCTCGGCGGTCAGGCCCATCTTCTCCAGCGCGCCCGCCTGGGCATGCTCGGGGGTCTCGGCCTTCTCGGGCGCCGTGGTGGAGCCGAGCATCGCCTGCTGCTGGCTGCGCTGGGTGGACGTGCTCGCCTTCGCCTCGAAGCCGTCCGCCTCTGGCTTCACCGCGTTGGGCGTCGCCTTGTTCTTCGTCTTGGTGCCCGTCTGCTGCGCCTGGGCACTCTCCTGCTTCTCGACCTTCGGAGGATCCTTCGGCTTCGGTTGGACCTTGGGCTCGTCGCGATCGCGATCGTTGTTCGCCCGGTTCGAAGAGCCACCACCACCGACGTTGCTGACGGACATGACGATACCTCGTGAAGGATTGGAGCTCCCGGTTCACCCGGGGCGGGAGGTGCCAGCACCTCCCCTTATTGGGGTTATCGCCCCGGGATGAATCCAGTTGCGTGAATAGGTTTTTCCCACGGAGCGAGAGGCGAGGCCCTTCGGGAAACCCCAAAAAGGAGTCTGAAGGTACCCCCCGCCCGGATCATTTCTCGGCGTTGGCCTTGATGGCCTTGTTCACTTCCTCGATGGCCTTCTCGGTGAGCTGGACGGCCTGGTCGCGGCTGGCGGTGGCCTTGTCCTTCACCTCGGCACGCTTGAGAGCGTTGAGCGCGTAGCGGAGGTAGGTAAGCCCGTCCTCGATCTTCGGCGGGCTGGCGGCATAGGCGGCGTGGCTGAGCGCTCCGAGCAGGAAGGCAGCGGCGACGGCGAGGGCTGTACGGCGCATGGAGATCTCCGGACGGTCAGGAGAGGAAGTGGAACGGAAGGATCCGGAGCGTAATTGTTTTCCAGTAAAAACTCGATGGGGCTGTATCTCGAAGCTGGCCTTCTTAAAGCGGAATCGTGGCTCCGCGGCACTTCCGGGTCTTGCCCCTTCATGGTGTGCGTCGGTCCCTTTGGTGGGCGGCCTTGCTCGGAGAGCGCGCCCGGCATCAGGTGTCCGCGGCCACCCACCTGGGGTGGGTCGGTACCTCGATTTTCGCTCCGGATGTGAGCAGCCAACCTCCTGAGAAGATTCAACTTTTGTGACCAGGTAGGACCTCCCAGTTTTCGCTCGGCAGGCGCTCAATGGCTCCAGCAACCCCGGCGTTCGACCTCGAGGAGAAGACACATGGCCCTGCGCATCAACGAGAGCTGGAAGGTGCTGATCAGTACGCTTGGACTGTCCCTGGTGGGCTGCGGTGGCGCGGCCCTCGAGGGTGAGGCGGCGTTGGCGCAGACGGGCCAGCAGCTGGAGGGCGCGGTGACGGTGACGCTCAACGGCGACGCGGAGATGACGCTGGAGTGCAGCGTGGACGCCTGGGCCGACCCGGGGGCCACGGCGACGGACGCGGAGGGCAACCCGCTGCCGGTGATCACCTACAACTCGGGCCATGACGAGTTCGGCCCTGGCCCCAACGCCGCCGCCGAGGGCATCTACTACGTGCAGTACGCGGCGCATGACGACAGCTGGAACTCGGCGGACGTCATCCGTGCGGTGACGGTCCAGGACACGCTGCCGCCGACGCTGGCGCTCATCGGCGATGCGGTCATCACGCACACGTGCGGCAGCAACTTCGAGGAGCCGGGCTACACCTCGTCGGACGTGTGCTACCAGGACTTGACGATGCAGGTGGTGGTGACGGGCGACGTGAACGGCTGGGTCGAGGGCACGTACACGCGGGTGTACGAGGTCTCTGATGGGGCGGGCCACGCGGCGCCCGCGCTGACGCGCACGGTGAACGTGGTGGACTGTCCCTGGGGCGATTGATCCTCCAGTGGCCTGTGGCTGGCGAGAGAGCGGCCGGGCGTATCCTGCCGGGCGCGAGGGCGGGGGATTGGCTAACCTGCCGCGTGTCCATGCGTCGCGCCGCAGCCGCCCTCCTGGCGCTCCTCGCCACCGCCTGCCGGGATGACCGGCTGGTACCCGCGCTCCCTCCGGGGTTGCGTGTGGAGACCTATGCGCAGCGGTCCGCCTCGAAGGTGGATGTCCTGTGGGTGGTGGACGACTCGGGCTCCATGGCGCCTCGGCAGGAGAACCTCGCGCGCAACTTCCAGGCGTTCATCACCCTGTTTCGCCAGGGGAGCATCGACTTCCGCCTCGCTGTCACCACCACGGACATCTTCACCCGGCCCGGCGAGCTGGTGGGCACGCCCGCGTTGCTGGCGCCGGACACGCCGGACCTCGAGGGTGCCTTCGCGCGGAATGTGCGGGTGGGGACATCGGGCAGCGCGTATGAGGCGGGGCTGGAGGCCGCGCGGCTCGTGCTGGAGCGGCAGGCGGAGCAGGGCGCTCCTTGGCGCGAGGCGCTCGCCACATGCGAGGCAGGCTGTGACACCGAGGCCTGCCGCGAGGACTGTGCCACGCGCTACCCCGTGCCCTTCCTGCGCCCGGGGGCGTTCCTGTACCTCGTCTTCGTCACCGACGAGGAGGACCGATCGCCCTACGAGCTGCGCGCGTACTGGCGAGCCTTCGAACAGGCGCAGGGCATCGGCAATGACGGCACGGTGGTGGCCTCCGCCATCATTGGTGACGTGCCCGCCAATGGCTGCGGGGCCACGCCCGGCCGACGCTATCTGGAGCTGGCGAGGATGACGGGCGGAGAGGTGGGGAGCATCTGCGATGCCGAGTTCGCGGACACGCTGCGTGCGCTGGCGACCAGCGCCGTGGGGCTGCGGCGTACCTTCGTGCTGTCTCACACACCGGATCCCGAGACGCTCGAGGTCCACGTCCGCTACCCGTGCGGTGTCGCGGCGGAGGCGGTGGTGGACTGCGAGGCGGTGGATCGCACGGCGTGCGAGGGGCAGCCCGCTGAAGCGCTGGAGACCGTGTGCACGCCTCGGCGGGAGGGCCCGGATGGCTGGCGCTATGAGGGGGAGCGGGGAGCGCTCTTCTTCGCGGGCCGCTCCGTGCCGGGCTTGGGAGCGCGCGTGGAGGTGAAGTACTTCGAGGAGGGCGCGCGGTGAGGAGGCTGGCACTCGGACTGGCGCTGCTGTGTGTTGCGTGTGGCGGCGAGGTGGCGCAACAGGTGCGTCCACGGCTGCTGGCTCCTCCGGCGGGGCTCGAGTTGGGCGCTGTGCCTGTGCTCAGGGAGGCCTCTGGAGAGGTGCCCCTTGTCAACGCGGGTCGCGCCGGGCTGCGAGTGCTCGGCGTGGGTATCCAGGAGGCGGACACGCCGTTCCGGGTGCTGTCGGCGCCGGAGAGCGTGAGGGCCGGGGGAGAGGAAGTGATCCGGGTCGCCTTCGTGCCGCCCGGGGAAGCGGTGTACCAGGCCACGCTGGTGGTGGAGACGGACGACGTGGAGCGCAGCGTGGTGGAGGTGGCGCTCACGGGGGAAGGGCGGACGGCGGCGGAGCTGGAGCTGGAACCGGCGGTGCTCGACTTCGGCCGCGTCCCCGAGGGGCAGGCTGTGGCCCGCTCGTTCTCGGTCCGGGCGAGAGGAACGGCAGACCTGGTGCTGGAGGACCTCCGCCTCGCCCCTGGCACGAGCACTGCGTTCGGTCTCGTAGGCTCGGTGCGGACGCCGGCGGTGATGGAGCTGGGAAGTGACGTGCAGCTCACCGTGCGCTGCTCGGTGCCCGAGGGGGCCGCGGAGTCCATGAGCGGCGGTGTGCTCCTGCGGACCACGGCTCCGGCTTGGCGCGAGACCACGGTGGAGTTGCGGGGCTCGGTGAACCGGGCACCCGTGCCTGTGGTAGCGCCGCTGGAGACGAGCGCACCGGGGCAGGAGGTGGTGCTCGATGGGACCGGCTCGCTGGACCCGGATGGGGACACGCCCCTGACGTACCAGTGGGTGCTGCGCTCGCGGCCCGTGGGGGCGCAGGCGTCCATCGCGGAGCCGGGGGCCGCGCGCACGGTGCTGCGGCTGGATGCGGCGGTACCGGGAGAGTACGAGGTGGAACTGCAGGTGACGGATGCGGCGGGGGCTCGGAGCGTGAGGGCGGCCCAGGCACGGGTGGTGGCGGCGCCGGCCCAACAGCTCCTCGTGGAGCTGTTCTGGGACAACGCGGCCACGGACCTGGATCTCCATGTGCTGCGTGTCCCAGGGGCGGCGCTCGGGAGCATCCCGGATGACTGCCACTATGCGAACCCTCGCCCCGACTGGGGGACTCCGGGAGTGGCACAAGACGATCCGGAGTTGCTGCGAGACGCGCTCACGGGCTACGGACCGGAGGTGTTCGGCTATGTGGAGCCGGCAGCCGGGAGCTACCGGTTGGCGGTGGTCTTCGCCCGGGAGAATGGGGCGGTGGACCCTCGAAGCACGGTGACCGTGCGCGTGTATGAGCTCGGGGTGTTGAAGGGAGAGTTCCGGCGAATGCTCTCGCATCAGGGGGATGCGTGGAGTGTGGCGGACGTGACGTGGCCCGCGGGTGTCATCACGGAGGTGCCGTGACCATGGCCACCTCTGCCTCACGTGCGCTCGCCCTGGAGAGGAGCAGGGTTCCGCGGCTCGTGGGGCTGGCGATGCTCTTCTGGGTGGCCTGCTCGGAGTCGAAGCCTGAGCCGCGACCGGATGCGGGAGTTCCCCCACTGGCCTGCGAGCGCCGTGAGGACTGCCCGGGAGGACAGATCTGCGCGCAGGAGGGCATCTGCGCGTCTTGCGAGTCGAACGGTCAGTGCCGGCTGAGGGAGCGGTGTGACGCGGAGGCTCGTGTCTGCACCTGGCGCGAGGACTGGGGAGCGGACTGCGCGCACAACGAGGAGTGCTCCCTGGGGACCTGGTGCCATCAGGGACTGTGCCAGTCGCGGACCGCCGTTACCCTCTGTCCCTCGGGGACGCGGGAGGAGTGTCCCAGCGGGCAGCGCTGCAACCTCGAGAACCTCGTGTGTGAGGAGGACCTCGGCTGCCTGGAGGATGCGGACTGTGGCGCGAGTGAGGTCTGCAACACGGGGTTGCACGCCTGCGTCCCGCGCTGCACCGAAGCGACCGCCTCCCTTCTCTGTGCTCCAGGCGAGCGCTGCGCCGGGAGCCGCTGCGTCCAGTGCGTCGAGAGCGCGGAGTGTGGCCCCGGCTTCCTGTGTGACGCCGCCGGCCGCTGTGCCGTCACGCCTCGCTGCTACTCGGATCGGGACTGCCGGGTCCCGCTGTCCTGCCATGTGCCGACGGGGGCGTGTCTGGAGCGTCCGCCGCCCTGTACCTCCGATGAGACCTGTGCCTCCAGCCAGCGGTGTGACATCGGCACGGGGACTTGCGTGCCCCGGGCCTGCCAGCCGGATGGGCTCGAGCCGAATGACTCACCCGCGGCGGCCTTCCCGGTCAGCGCGAGCCGTTACCTCGAGCTGACCCTGTGCGCGGGAGATGTGGACCACTTCTCGATCGCGCTGGAGAGAGGAGATCAGCTGGGGGTGAACGTCGAGGGAGATCCCTTCGCCGAGTCCTCCTTCTCCACCGTCATCCTGGAGGCGGGTGGGCGGGTGCTCGCCTCGGGGCGCATGCTGGCCTCGTTTGTCGCGGCTCTGCCCGGCACGTACGTCGTCCGGGTCTCCACGCTGGCTCCCGCGCAGCAGTATGACGTCAGCTTCTTCCTCTCGCGTGGCGTGCCCTGTGACGATGACCGCCAGGAGCCCAACGACACCCCCGCCACGGCGAAACCCTACGCTCCGGGGATGGCGGTGGAGGGAGTCATCTGTCCCCAGGACTCGGATCACTTCACGCTGTCCGTGCCAGGGGGGCGTGGGGTGAGGGCCTCTCTGACGAACTACTCCGCTGCAAGCGGGCTGTTGCGCCTGTGCCTGTTCGAAGGGACCACGGAGCTGGGCTGCTCGGAGGAGCCAGCGGGAGCCATGGTCTCGCTTCCAGCGGAAGTCGTGGGAGGGAAGACCCTCACCGCCCGTATCACGGGAGACGATGCACGCACGACGAACGGCTACACCTTCCAGGTGGAGCTCCCATGAGCGGCCGTGCGCGCTTGAGCGTCCTGCTGCTGTGCCTGCTCGCGGCCTGTGGTGGCGAGCGCCGCCCGGGCCTGGATGGCGGGGTCTCCGAGGATGCGGGGAACCAGGGGCCCGGGGATGCGGGGAGGCCGGACGCGGGGCCCATGGATGGAGGGACGGATGCCGGGGTGCTGCCTCCGCCCCACATCCTCGGAGTCCTGCCTGCACGCGGGGAGAGCGGCGGAGGGACGTGGGGCACGCTGAGGGGCAGTGGGTACCTGCGCGGAGTGGCGAGCAGCACCACCGAGGCTGCCAGGCGCACGGTGCTCAAGGTGGGCGGAGTCCTGGTGCGGGACTTCCAGATCATCGACGACACCCTGCTCGAGCTGCGCACGCCCCCCGGGCCGGCGGGTCCCGCGAGCATCACCTTGGAGAATCCCCGAGGGCTCGCGGTCTGCGACGGCTGCTTCACCTGGTTCGAGCCGCTCACCGTGCGCACCCTCTCTCCAGAGAGTGGGTCGCTGGCAGGAGGCAACATCGTCACACTGATGGGCTCCGGCTTCACGGAAGAGACGCGGGTGCTCATCGGAGCCTCGTCGAGCCCGAGAGTCACTCGCCTCTCCTCCACGGAGCTGCGCGCCCTGGTACCGAGGGGCCGAGCTGCGGACAGCGTAGAGGTGCGCGTCTACGGCGGAGGGGGAGGGGGCTCCCTGCGCCGGGCCTATCGCTATGTCGAGGACCTGCGCATCACGGACGTTGCTCCGCTCACGGGCCCTCTTGGAGGAGGAACCTCGGTGGTGCTCTCGGGCCAGGGCTTCGAGGGCGCTACGGCCGTGCTCTTCGGTGGAACTCCCGCTGCGTCCTTCACCGTGGAGGGTTCCACACGCATCACCGCCACCACGCCTCCAGGCACGAAGCTGGGAGCGGTGGAGGTGCGTGTCGTCACGCCGAGAGAGGCCTGGACGGTCCGCGGCGGCTTCACCTACGTCGATGCCGCCGGGTCCTTCGCGCTGTACGGAGTCTTCCCGCACGTGGGGGCACGGGTGGATGGCACCGTGACGTTGACGGGACAGGGGTTGGATGCACCAGGGCTCTCCGTGGCCTTCGGTGGCGAGCCCGTGGCCGTGGCCCCTGGCGCGGTGACGCCTACCACCGCCATTGTCGCTGTCCCCTCACGAGGAACACTGCCTCGCATCGTCACGGTGACCGCGACCCAGGGCCCGGCGAGCGCGAGCCTCCAGGATGGATACACCTTCAGGCTCGCCCTGGCCGCCGTGACACCGTCGAGCGGACCGCTTCAAGGAGGGACGGACTCGCTGCTCGAGGGGGCCCAGCTGCCTCCAGATGCCCGGGTGTCCGTGGGCGCGCTGGAGGCCCTGTCCGCCTCCGTCGAGAGCGAGACGCGGCTCCGCCTCACCTCTCCTCCTGGTGCGAGCGGTCCTGCGAGTGACCTCCACGTCCAGTCCGCGAGCGATCCGGAGAACGAGGCCGTGCTGCCCGCGGCCTTCCAGTATGAGGCGCCGCTCATGCTCGGCCAGGTCGAGCCCGCGCAAGGGGCCATCGCAGGGGGCACACTCGTCACGCTCCGAGGCGAGGGCCTGGAGGCGGGCACCACGGTCACCTTTGGCGGCGAGCCCGCGCGCGACGTGCAGAGGGTGGATGTCCACACGCTCACCTGCCGCACGCCGCCCTCGAGCCTGGGCACTGTGGAAGTCGCCGCGGTGCGAGGGAGCTCCCGGGCTGTCCTGGCCCAAGGGTTCACTTTCTTCGACCCGCGTGGCCCTGGCGGCCTGTCGGGTGCATCGTTCACTGGGACGCTCAACGTCACGGTGTTGGACTCCTCGTTTGGTGCGTATGGCGCGCCGGTGCCCGGGGCGAGGGTGATGCTCGGCACGGATCCGGCGACGCCCTTCCAAGGAAGTACGGACACGCGTGGGCAGCTCACGTTCTCGGACACGCGGCTCGCGGGAGCGCAGATGGTGACGGCCTTCAAGGAGGGCTACGACGCCATCACCGTGACCGGCATCCGGGCGGAGAACCTGACGGTCTTCCTCCGCCGTATCGGGAGCGAAGTGAACCCAGGCGATCCTCCGATTCCTCCCACGGCTGTCATCACGGGACGGGTGCTCGGGTTCAAGCCCCCTCGGCCTCTGGCTCCCGACGAAGAGTTGGAGGCCCGCATCTTCGTCGCCCAGTCGAGCCCCGCGGGAGGCCCGCCCTTCGGCGGCGTGGGAGACCGGACCGCGGATACGTGGAAGCTGCGCGTGGATGGCGCCTCCTTCCGGGTCCACGCCCAGCCGGGGCTGCGTGCCGTGTACGCGGTGTTGGGGGTGGTGAGGGGCACGGAGTTCGAGCCGTACCTCCTCGGCCTCCACCGGGGCATCATCGCCTCCAGCACCCGGATCGCGGAGGGGAGGGACGTGGTGCTCGACATGCACCTGGATGTCACCGCTCCGCTCACCGTGGAAGGCCCCGTGAGCGTAGGAGGAGTCCCGGCGCTGCACGAGGTCTACGCGTGGCTGGATCTGGGCTCGGAGGGGCTCGTCCCTCATCCCTCCAACTGGGGCACGGGGACGCGGCTCTACTCGTCCGTCACAGGCCCAGGGCCTCAGCTCACGTTCCCGTTCTTCCCACGGCTCGAGGGCTCGAGCTTCCTCTTCCTCGATCTGCTCCGAGGCGCCACCGCGTACCCGCAGAGCCTGCTCTACCACCGGCAGCCTGGAGCCCTGTCCCAAGGGGTGACCTTGGGGCCCATGCTCCCGCTGCCCACCTTCACCACTCCCACTCGGGGAGGCCGCTTCGAGGGCCTGGTGGCGTGGCGCGCTGAGGGGAGCGCCACACCCGAGGTGCAGCAGCTCCTCCTCACGGAGCTGGGTCCCACGGGAGGCCCGCGCTGGACGGTGATCATGCCGGGAGGGACGGCTCAGGTGGCGATGCCCGCCCCGGCCCTGGAGGTGCTGCGCGCCACGCTCCCGCCGGATGCTGTGCTCCGCGCCGAGCTTGCCACCAGCCGCGTGCCGCGCTTCCAGTATGACCATTGGACCTATGACACGCTGTCCCCGGTCGCATGGACGGCGTACGCGCTGGCCCGCTTGGAGCAGATCAACCCGTGAACCGCCTCTGCTCCCTCGCGCTCGTGCTGCTGCTCGTCGCCTGCTCCGACACCCGGAGCGGTGGGGACTGCCGCGAGTCCTCGGATTGTGGCGCTCCCGCGGAGGCCTATCGCTGCGATCCGGACTCCGGAGCCTGCCTCTGCCGCACGGATGCGGCGTGTCCACCGGGCGAGCTGTGCAACCCCGCGGGCTTCTGCCAGGCGCGCGCGGGCTGCGAGAAGAACGCGGACTGCGCGGATCCGGCCCTCTTCTGTGACACCTCGACGGGGACCTGCCTCACGCGAGGCCGCTGCACGACGGACCTGCACTGCGCGGCCGGCGAGGTATGTGACGCCTCGCGCGCGACGTGCGTGGAGGGCTGCAGGAGCGCGGGCGACTGCCCTGGGACGGCGTGCCGCTGCGGGGACGTCGCGTGTGTCTGCGAGGCGGTGGATGAGCAGGGGCGCGCGGCCTGCGCGGTGGGCGTCTGTGACGCGGCCTTCTGCGCGACCGACCGCGACTGTGCCTTCGGCGAGCGCTGTGGCACTCCGGCCGGCGAGCCCCGGGCGCGCTGCTACAGCGACGCGGATCCTCTCCGCCGTCCCTACTGCGCCAGCTGCAACTACGGCGGCGGCATCCAGGTGTGCGGGCGTGGCGCCAACTACTGCCTCGTGGAGACAGCGCCCGGAGGCGGCTCTTTCTGTGGCGTGGACTGCTCGGAGGGGCAGGGCTGCCCCAACGGCTACCAATGCGCGGACGTGGTGGTGGCCTACAGCCGCTCGCGCTGCCGCACCGACGCCGAGTGCTCGCCGGACCCCTCACTCCCCTGTAGCGAGGACGCGGACTGCCAGCACGGCGGGCGGTGCGTGAAGGCCTCGGGGCAGCAGGTGGGCGCGTGCGCGGGCCGCTGTGACGTGGCTGAGGGGGACGTGCTGGGCTACTGCTCGTGTCAGCAGGACACGGACTGCGCGCAGGGCACCTGCAGTCAGGGCTCGTGCTCGCTGAGCCGCAAGCCGTGCGTGACGGACGGGGACTGCCGGCCCGTGCGCTGCGTGGACCTCAACGGCGCGGGGGGCTGCCTCATCGGCCAGAACTGCTCGCCGGACGAGGGGCTCACCTGCAACGAAGTGGCGCCTCGCTAGAACCTAGCGGGTTCCCCGTAGCTCACCCCGGGCAGCTCCCGCTTTCTGCAACGCGATGGCATTGGTACCCACCTGCGCCGAAGCGAAATGCGGTCAAAACGCGTTTTGAGGGTTCTCCCTAATTTCAAGGATAGAACGTTTTCTGTACTTATCCTGTTCATCGGACTTCGGCGGTAAAGCCGCTTAGTCCGCTCTAGCCAGGAGAACGTGTAATGACCCGTTTCGTGAAGAAGATGGTTCCGGTGCTGTCCGTTGCCGTTCTGGGTGGGGCTTCGCTGGCATATGCCGGCTACACCTCCGAGTCGGCGTACTGCTACAAGAACGCGGATGGCTCGGGCGCCTGCTACGGCAGCTTCCTCGGGTTCCAGAACCACGCGGGCAGCAGCACCCAGGCCTACTTCTACAAGAACGACGGCGGCAGCAAGAGCTTCTACGGCGCGTACACCAACACCTCGACGGGCGTGACCACCTCGGGGAACTGCACGCCGGACGTCGCCACTGGGGCGCTCTGGAGCAAGGCGCTCTCGCTCACGGGCTACTTCCACATCCAGTGGGACACGACCGGCACCTGCACCTACCTGTACCTGAACAACGGCTCCCAGTACTCCAACTTCTGAGCCGAGCGCCATGTCCGCCTCTTCTCTCCGTGGATGGATGCTGGGACTGACGCTGGCCGTGGGCAGCGGCGTGGGGAGCTACCTCGCCGTGAGTCACGGGCAGGAGGCCCAGGACAAGCGCCTGGAGCAGGTGGCCGAGGAGCTGTCCTCGCTGCGCAAGGCCGTCATGGCCCGGCCAGCAGCGCCCATGCCGGTTCAGGGCGGCGTGGCGGCGGGCATTCCCCCCACCATGCAGTCCGGAGAGGCCCGGCTGCGTCCGGAAGATCTCGACGCCATCGCCGCACGGATGGTGACGCAGCTCCAGCAGTCCGGAGCCTTCGAGTCCTCCGAGTCCTCCGAGCGCGAGCCTCGGCCTCCCCCGGCACCGCCGCCGCTCAAGCCAGAGCAGCAGCAGGCTCTGGCACGAGCCAACAGCCTGGTGGACCGGGTGCTGGCCACGGGGAAGCTGACGATGGAGGACACGCAGGAGATCCGGCGAGAGCTGGCCCAGCTGAAGTCTCGCGCGGAAGCGGACGAGGTGCGGCGGCGCATCATGGTTGCCATCAACAAGAACCAGCTGGTTCCACCCGAGAGCCCCGAGGGTCTGCCTTAGTAACTCGGAGGCGCCGGACGGGCGGAGGGAACCCTGCCCGAAGGTTTCACGCCGGGAGACGGACGTCTCGCTCCTGGTGGTTCAGGTGACGCAGCAGCAGTCCCATCAACCCCTCGATGCATTGGGGTGAGGCGGCAAGGCCGCTCACCCGAAGGAGAACGACAATGAAGCGGTTCATGAAGAAGCTGGCCCCCGTGGTGTCCCTGGCTGCGCTCGGTCTCGCCTCGGTGGCGAGCGCCGGCTACTCCTATGACAGCGGGTACTGCTTCCAGAACGCCGACAGCTCGGGCTACTGCTACGGCAACCTCCGCGGGTGGCGCAACCACTCCCAGAGCACGGCCTACGCGTACTTCTACGAGAACGACTCCGGCACGCGGGGCTTCTACGCGCGCTACACGGTGTCCGGTGCCACCACCCCCAGCACCTATACGTGCAGCCCGGATGCCACGGTGTCGTCCATGTGGAGCGCGGCGCTGGCGAACCAGGGGCGCTTCTACATCTACTGGGACACCACCGGCACCTGCTACAGCCTGTCCGTCTACAACGGCTCGGCGTACTCCAACTTCTGAGATGACATGCGGGTGAGCCCAGCCCTTCGTGGCCGGGCTGTCATCCCAGCCAGTGAGCCGCCGTGGGTGGGTGCTCCCGCCCGCGGCGTTCTTGCGTTCAGCCCCGGGCCAATCCGGTGGGGCTGAATATCCCGGCGGGGCCTCCGTCAGAAGGGGCACAAGGCAACACGACGGAGGAACTCGAACATGGCCCTCAAGACCGGCATCTTCTCCCTGGCTCTCGGCGCGCTGCTCCTCGGCTCCACCGCCCGCGCGGACGACAACTCGTTCCAGACCCAGCACTCCGATGACGACCAGGTCGAGTCCCAGGGCTTCCGCGGTGGCCATCACCGGGACGGCCGCTGGGATGACAACGACCGCCAGTACGGCCGCCCCGTCTTCGGACATGTCCACGGCAGCGACTGCCACCACGGCGCGCAGCCGGCGCCTCCGCAGAACCAGCAGGGCCGCTACGAGCTGAGGCTGGTGCAGCAGTGGGTCCCCGGCCGCTACGAGCAGGTGTGGGTGCCGCAGGACTGCCGCTACAGGCCGCGCTGGGGGACGACGAAGTGCCGCGGTGGCTACTACGACCAGCGCTGGGTCGAGGGCCACTACCAGACGGCGGAGCAGTGGGTGTGGGTCCCCTCTCGCTGGAACCGGAACACCGGCCCTGAGTGGGGCACCCCGGCCTCCTACTCCTACCAGTAGCCAGCCGTGACACCGGGGGCCTCGGGTTCCCGGTGTACCCGTTGGCCGCACTCCCAAGTGTCTTTTGAGCGGCGCCCTGCTAGGGATCACTGGCATGGCGACCGCTTTCATTACTGGAGCTGGTGTTCGCATCGGCAGCGCAGTCGCGCGAGCCCTGGCGCGGGCTGGCTATGACCTGGCGCTCCACGCCCACCGCTCGGTGAAGCCGCTGGAGGTGCTGGCTGCGGAGCTCCAGGGCCTCGGCCGCCAGGTCTCTCTCTACTCGGCGGACCTCTCGGACCCTCGCGGCGTGGACGAGCTGGGAGCCCGAGTCCGGGACGCTCACCCGACGCTGGATGTGCTCGTCCACAACGCGGGCTTGTTCGAGCGCGTGGCCTTCGAATCCATCAGCCGCGAGCAGTACCGGACGATGCTCGCGGTGAACCTGGACGCGCCCTTCTTCCTCACCCAGGCGCTGCTGCCGAGCCTGCGTGCCGCCGCGCAGCCCCTGGTGGTGCACCTCACCGACATTGGTGGGGAGCGCGCGGTGAGCCACTACGCGCACTACTCGGTGAGCAAGGCGGCGCTGCTCATGCTCACCCGGGCGCTGGCGGTGGAGCTGGCCCCGCACGTGCGCGTCAACGCGGTGTCTCCCGGCACGGTGGCCTTCCCCGAGGACTTCGACACCGCTGCGCGCGAGGCCATCCTCCGGCGCATCCCCATGGGCCGTGAGGGCAGCGTGGAGGACATCGCCCGCGTGGTGGTGTTCCTCGCCCGCGAGGCGCCCTACATCACCGGCCAGGTGGTGGCGGTGGATGGGGGAAGGAGCGCACAGCTATGAGCGAGCCCCTGCGGCTGCCCACGGTCACGGATGAGCGGGGCCTCCCCCTGGACGTCATCGAGGTGCGAGGCCTCACGGTGGACTGCATCGTGGGCGTCTACCGCCGCGAGCGGGTGGCGATCCAGCCGCTCCAGCTGGACGTGGCCCTCTTCCTGGACACGCGCGAGGCGGCCCTGGGCGGGCGGCTGGCGCGCACCGTCCACTACGGGCGCCTGGAGGGAGAGCTGCGCTTCCTGCTGGAGTCCTGCCGCTTCGAGCTGCTGGAGTCCGCCGCCGAGGCCGTGTGCCGCTACGTGCTGGCGCCGCCTACCGAGGATGCGCTCCGGGCCCAGGTGCGCGCGGCCACCGTGCGCGTCACCAAGCCACAAGCGCTCGGAGGGCGTGCGGTTCCCTCCCTGCAGGTGCACCGCACCGCGGAGGAGATGCACTACGCCATGGAGGACAAGTCCTTTGGGCGCGTGGACATCATCCATGAGGGCGAGGGCTACGGAATCTACCGCCTGCGCATCAAGCCGGGCGGCACCATCGCTCCTCACGTCCACCAGACGATGGAGGAGAGTGAGCTCGTGCTGGGCGCGGGCCTGCTGCTGCAAGGCAGGCCCGTCGCACGAGGCCTGGCCTTCCGGTGGCCGCGCGGCTTCGTGCACCGGTATGACAACCCCAGCGCTGGCGAGCAGACCGTCCTCTGCGTAGACCGTCCTCGCTTCATTCCCTCGGACGAGGTGGAGACCCCGGCCCCTGCCGAGGGGCTCCTGCCGTTGGAGGGCCGCTCCTTCTATCCGCCGGAAGAGTCGTCCGCGCCGGGGGGACCCTACTCGTCCTCCCCCTGATAGATGCAGCCGCTGGTGCACGTCTCTCGCACCACCACGCGGCTGAGCAGAGGCAGGCGCGGGCGCAGCCGCCGCCAGAGCCACCGCGCCAGGTTCTCACTGGTGGGGTTCTCCAGCCCCTCCACCTCGTTCAGGTAATAATGGTCGAGCTGGGCGTGCAGCGGCGCGAAGGCCTCCTTGAGGTCCGCGAAGTCCATGATCCAGCCGGAGTGAGCACCCACGGGTCCTCGCACGTGGAGCTCCACGCGGTAGCTGTGGCCATGCAGGCGGCTGCACTTGTGGTCAGCCGGCACATGGGGCAGCCGGTGGGCGGCCTCGAAGGTGAACTCCTTGAAGATCTCCACGACGACTCCTGGTGCTGCGGGTACGACGCTCGCGAGCCCTTGCTCTTACACATGACTACGCAGGGCGGCATCCATTTTCCTGCACGGGTGCCGGGGTCCGCATCAGCCGCGCTTCTACCGCAGCGGCGCCAGATCCCCCAGCGGCCCGGCGGGCATGAGGCGGCCGGGCTGCCCCTGAGGCACGGCCGCGTGTAGACTCGGACTTCGTGCCCGCCGTCTGGAGCCCGCTCCTTGGTGTCGCCCCCCGAAACCGCCCTCACCGTCGCCCTGGTCCCCGCGGGCTCCTCTGCCCATGAGCCCCTCGTCCGCGCAGCCGCCCGCGTCGGGCTGCGGGTGGCGCAGAAGCCTCAGGGGGCCGCCATCATCCTCGTGGACCTCACTGCCGCGGGCAGCGGACCTGCGCTCGCCGCGCTCCTCGATACCGGCGAGTCCTCCCGCGCCCTGCTGCTGGCCCTGGTGGACCCGGGCGAGGATGCCTTCGCCTCCCTGGAGCCGCTCAAGCCGGCGGACGTGATCACCAGCGCCGTGCCCCACGAGCTGGCCTACCGCCTCCAGCGCCTGGCCGAGCGCTACCGGGAGCGCGAGGAGCAGTCCCAGCTCCAGAAGGATCTCTCGCTCCTGCTCGAGCTCACCGCGGACTACGCCGAGAGCCTGGACGTGGAGGCCCTGCTGCATGACGTGACGCGCCGCCTGGCCCTCCAGATGGACATCTCCCGCGCCTCGTTGGTGATGCTGGATCCGGACTCCCAGGAGGGCGTCATCGTCGCCTCCAGCGATGATGCGGGGCTGAAGGACCGGCGCATCGAGCTGTCGCGCTACCCGGAGATCCGCGAGGTGGCCCGCACCGCCCGCCCGGTGGTGTTGGAGAACGCCCCCAACCACCCCCTGCTGGAGGGCGTGCACAGCGCCGTGGCCGCCCAGGGCATCCACGCCATCGCCGCGCTGCCCCTGCCCATCCGCGGCCAGGTGCGGGGCGTGCTCCTGCTGAGGGCCTCGGGCCGCCGACGCACCTTCACCGCGCGTGAGATCGACTTCCTCACCACCGTGTCGCACGCCACCGCCATCGCGCTGCGCAACGCCTCCGTGCTCGAGTCCGTGCGTGGGCAGACGGAGCGCGAGAAGTCCGCGCGCATCGCCGCCGAGGAGCAGGCCGCCGCGCTGCGCACCTACCGCCTCTTCTTCGCCAACGTGGGCGAGGGCGTGGCCATCCTCAACGAGAAGGCGAGCGTGCTCAGCCTCAACCCCGCCGCAGAGGCCCTGCTGGACACCTCGGCCGAGCAGGCGCGCGGGCGCCACCTGCTCCAACTCGCCCAGACGGTGGACGACGGGGTGCTGATGGAGATGGTCACCGCCGCCGGGCGCGGCGAGACCCGCTCCAACGTGGACGTGCAGGTGCAGACCCTGGGCGGGCGCCACCTGACGCTCTCGATGGCCGCGGCGCCCCTGAAGGACGGCAGCGCCGCCACCATCCTCTCCTTCCGCGACGTGACGCTGGCGCGCAAGCTGGCCGACGAGCTGCGCCACACCAAGGACTTCCTGGAGCGGCTGATCGACTCGTCGGTGGACGCCATCATTGCGGCGGACATGCAGGGCCGCGTCATCCTCTTCAACAAGGGCGCAGAGTCCGTCCTCGGCTACTCCTCCCACGAGGTCCTGGCGGGGATGACCACCCGCCAGATCTACCCGGTCGGCGTGCCCGAGCGCATCATGGCCCAGCTGCGCAGCCCGGACTTCGGCGGCCGCGGCCGGCTGTCCATGTGCCGGCAGGATCTGATCAACCGCGCGGGCGAGCTCGTCCCGGTCAACATGACGGCCTCCATCCTCTACGAGGGGGGCCGCGAGGTGGCCACCGTGGGCATCTTCACGGACCTGAGAGACCGGATGCAGCTGGAGCGCAAGCTGTCGGACGTGGAGACGCGGCTGGAGGAGAGCGAGAAGAGCGCCGTCATCGTCGCGCTGGCCGGCACCGCCGCCCACGAGCTCAACCAGCCGCTCACCTCGGTGATGGGCTATGCGGAGCTGCTCAAGCGCAAGCTCAAGCCGGAGGACTTCGCCTACAGGCCCGTGGACATCATCTACCGCGAGGCCGAGCGCATGGCGGAGATCGTCCGGAAGATCGGGAAGATCACCCGCTACGAGACCAAGGCGTACATCGGGACGCAGCGCATCCTCGACCTGGACAAGGCCACCTCTCATGAAGAGTGACTCCCGCGTGCTGCGCATCTCCGGCGGCGCGTCGCCGGAGGCCTATCAGGATCTCTTCGAGCTGTTGGACGAGCCGCTCGCCTTGTGCGACCCGGGGCTGAAGCTGCTCACGGCCAACCCCTGCCTCCAGCGCTTCTGCGCCTCCCACGGCACCACCGCCGAGGGGCTGGTGGCCGGAGTCCAGGAGACGCTGGCCCGGATCCGGGGCCGGGTGCCCGAGGAGGGGGATACCTCGGACGTGGAGGTGGCGCTCCAGGGCCATCGCCCTATCCGGGTGACGCTGACGCGGCGGGGCTCCACGGTGCTGGTGCGCGGCCAGCCAGAGCCCGCCCGGCTGATGGTGGCCGAGCGCGCGCTGCTGGAGCAGGCCCGCACGGAGGGCGTGCTGCTGGATCTCAGCCGCAGCGTGGCGGAGGCAACGGGCGAGGAGGAGTTGGTGGCGGCCGTGGCGCGCGGCGTCAAGGAGCTGTTCCCCAGCCGCGCCTTCTGCATCCGCATCGTCGACGCGCGTACCGGCGGCCTCACCTCTCTCTATGCCGAGGGGCGGCTCAAGGAGGGCGCGCACGAGCCGCTCGTCCTCAAGCAGAGCGCGGTGAAGAAGACGCACCTCAACGTGAAGGCCCTGCCCGCCGACCGTGTGGTGGTGAGCCGCGAGGTGCCGCTGCTCTTCCTGGGCTGCGTCCATGGGGTGAGCGCTCCGTTGGCCGCCAGCGGTCAGCTCTTTGGCGCCATCAACATGGAGTACCCGGAGGGGCTCGAGGCGGACGTGGCCCATGACGAGCGGGTGCTCCTGCAGCTGGCCAACCAGGTCGCCGTGGCGGTGCGCAACGCCAAGCTCATCGATGAGCTGACCTTCGTACGCAAGTACCTGGAGGATCTGCTGGAGAAGGCCAACGCCCTCATCCTGGTGGCCAACCAGGACAAGCGGGTGGTGGTCTTCAACCGGGCCCTCACCGCGCTCACCGGCTTCTCCAAGGAGGAGGTGCTGGGCAAGGACGTGCTCTCCTTCATCCCCGAGAGCGAGCACCTGCGCGTCGGCTCCATCCTCTCGGCGGCCATGCAGGGCGAGTCGGCGAACACCTTCGAGACGCGGCTGCGCTCACGCGCCGGCGAGGTGCGCGTCGCCTTCGCCACCTCCACCATGCTCACGCCCCAGGGCGAGGTGGAGGGCGTCATCGCCATCGGGCAGGACATCACCGTCCTCAAGGAGCTGGAGCGGCGCATCGTCCACGCGGAGAAGCTGGCCTCCATCGGCCAGCTCGCCGCCAGCGTGGTGCACGAGATCAACAACCCGATGACGGCGGTGGCCGCCTACAGCGAGTCGCTGCTGATGAACGCGCGGCTGCGCCCGGATGCCAACCCGGCGGACCTGGAGAAGCTGCGGAAGATCCAGGAGAGCAGCCAGCGCATCCTCCGCTTCACCAAGGATCTGGTGTCCTACGCGCGGCCGGCCAAGGACAAGCCGGAGAAGGTGCTCCTCAGCGCCGTCATGGATCAGGCGGTGAGCTACTGCGAGCACGTGGTGACGCACGCCAAGGTGAGCGTGCGCCGCGAGTACACCGAGCTGCCGCCCATCTCCGCGGTGCGCGCCAACCTGGCGCAGGTCTTCGTCAACCTCATCACCAACGCGTGCCACGCCATGTCCCCCGGCGGCCAGGTGACGCTCACCACCCGGCGCGAGGGCCAGGAGGCCGTGGCGGAGGTGCGGGACACGGGCACGGGCATCGACCCGAAGAACGTGGGGCGCATCTTCGATCCCTTCTTCACCACCAAGGAGGAGGGGAAGGGCACCGGGCTGGGGCTCTCCATCGTCCAGGGCATCGTCGAGAGCCACGGCGGCCGCATCACCGTGGACAGCACGCCCGGCCAGGGCACGACGTTCGCCCTGCGCCTGCCGCTGGCCGGCGCCGGGAGCCGCTAGGGACGCAGGGGCTCCTCAGCCCTCGTCCTTGTCGTCCAGCTCGCGGGTGAACTCCTCGTTCGTGAGCAACCCCTTGCGCGCCATGACGCGCATGAGCGCCCAGAACTTGCGCTCCAGCTCCTCCACCCGGTCCGGCTCCTCGCGCAGGTCGCCGATGAGGTACTCCAGGTCGTCCAGCACGTCCGAGGTGCCCGACGGGCGGCTCTTGCCCTCGCCCTGGCCCCGCTTCTGGCGCTGCTGCTCCTCGCGCTGGCGGATCTTCTCCGCCAGGGAGGTGCGCGCCGTCGTCTCGGCGGCCGACACCTCCTCGCCGACGATGACCTCCTCGTCATCCTCTGGGGAGCGGGGGTGGGGCGGCGTGGCGGGAGCCGCCGGGCGCTGCGAGGCACCCCGGGCCATGCTCGGGAGCGTGGGGGGGGCTGGACGGCTGGGGCTGGCCGCCGCGCCGGGGGTGGCCTTGTGGTAGTAGCGCATGATCGCCGCGCGCACTCCGGACAGCGCCGCCACGCGCGGGCTCACCTTCAGCCCGGTGGTGAACTCGATCTCCTCCACCGCCGACTGGTTGAGCGGGTCCGTCATGGCCACCACCAGCTGCCGGCGGCCGCCCACGCTCTCCAGCGCATAGGGAAACACCTCGTGCTGCTCGCAGAAGCGCGCGCGCACCAGGTGCACCGCCGCCCAGTCCGGCGTGGCCGTGCGCAGATCCACCACGGGGATCTCCAGCGCCTCGCTCAACGCCTGCACCAGCATGGGCTCGGTGATCGCGCCCTGGCTCACCAGCGTCGCCCCCAACCGCTGCTGCGTCTGCCGCTGCGCCTTGAGGCCCGCATCGAGCTGCTCCGGCGTGATCGCGCCCCGCTCCAGGAGAATCTCGCCTATCCGCTTCCTCGCCATGCGGGCGCGCTTACCACGACCCAGGGGGGGACCCAAGCACCCGACCAGGCACCACATCTGGTGCCTCCCCGCCTCCATCCCAGGCCGTCAGCCAACTCAAAATGGCGAAAATTCCTGTGAGATTTCAATAGCTAACGTCGGGTGGTTGCCTTGACACTCCAGGGGGGCGTTCCTAAAGTCGCGCTCACGTTTTCAACATCCAAGACTGAGTCCTCGTCGGGGCAACACACCGCTCAGTGAGGATCGCAGATCTGGAAGGCCCGCTAAACCAGGGCCGCCTATCGGAGGCAACACGCGATGAACTTGGGGTTTCTGACGAATCTGACCGTCCTCGCCAATACGGGCGGAGCCGAGCGCTCGCTGTTCGAGGAGATTGCTCGCCGTTGGGAGGCGGGCCAGTGGGGTATGTACCCCATCGCCACCTGCGCAGTGATCGCACTGGCGATCATCGTGGAGCGCGTCATCGTCCTCTTCATCAAGTCCTCCATCAACAAGGAGGGCTTCCTGCGCGGCCTGAAGAAGCACATCTACGCGGGTGATCTGGACAAGGCCATCAACTACGTGGCCGGCCAGAAGAACACCCCGCTGACGGCCGTCATCAAGGCCGGCCTGATGAACGTGCCGAAGGGCCAGGACGAGGTCCAGGCCGCTCTGGATGAGGCCTCGCTGCGTGAGACGCCGAAGCTCGAGGCGCGCACCGGCTACCTCGCCATGCTCGGCAACGCGGCGATGCTCGCCGGTCTGCTCGGTACGGTGTCCGGCCTCATCTCCTGCTTCGAGGCCGTGGCCAACGTGAACCCGGCCGACAAGGCGACGATTCTCGCCAACGGTATCTCCGAAGCCATGAACTGCACGGGCTTCGGGCTGCTGACGGCCATCCCGGCGCTGATCGCCTTCTCGGTGCTCATGGGCCGCACCCAGGGCCTCATCAACGACATCAACGAGACGAGCGTCTCCGTCCTCAACCTCATCATCAACAACCGCGACAAGTTCAAGAACCTGAACATCCCGACGTCGGCTCACGGCCACGGCGACGAGTAGTTCGGGAACCTGGGCGCTGTCTCGTTGTCTGGAACATTGAACGATTGCAGCAGCACTGACCTGCTGCGGGATTGAGAGGTTGCCATGGCCGGCGGAATGGACCTGGGGAACGGCGGTAAGGGCGGCAAGAAGCCGCTCGATATGGCCGTCAACCTGGTCCCCTTCATCGACCTGATGGCCGTGACGATCAGCTTCCTGATCATGACGGCCGTCTGGACGCAGATTGGGCGCCTCCAGGTGTCCCAGGGGGGAGGTCCCTCCACGGAGGAGACGCCTCCCGAGCAGACGAAGACGGTGCAGCTCACGCTGGCCGTCACCCCGGAGCAGCTGGTGCTCACGGCGGATCAGGCCGCCTTTGATCCGATCCCGGTCGTCCGGGACGCCAAGGGCAAGCTGGATCTGGCCAAGCTGGCGGAGCGTCTGAAGGAGATCAAGGAGAAGTTCCCGGACCAGTCGGCTATCACGCTGCAGACGGACGACAAGGTCCGCTACGACGTGCTGGTGCGCATCATCGACGAGTGTCTGGGCAACCAACTCCCGCAGGTGTCGGTGATGGCGGCGGGCTGAGCGCCCTCCCCACGGAAGGATTCGAGGACAAAGCAAAGCCATGGCCATCAAGGTTCCCGGCAAGCGGTACGGCAAGCGGCTCGAGCACTCCAAGGTGTTCGGGCACGGCGGGCACGGCAAGAAGAACACGTTCGCCGATCTGCTCATCACCCCGCTGGTGGACATGTTCGTCATCATCGTGCTCTTCCTCATCGCGAACTTCTCCGCGACGGGCGAGGTGCTGATGATGACCAAGGACATCCAGCTGCCCGAGGCCGTCAACGTCAAGGAAGTGGAGATGCACCCGGTGGTGATGGTCTCCAATGATCAGGTCTCCATCTCCGGCACCATCGTCGGCCGGACCGAGGACCTGGTGAAGGACGAGTACCTCAACATCCCCGCGCTGGAAGAGAAGCTGCGGGACATGAAGAAGCAGTTCGAGGACCTGCACTCCATGGCGGGCGGCGAGGACAACGCCTTCAAGGGTGACGTGAACATCCAGGCCCACAAGGAGGTGGAGTTCAAGATCATCAAGCGGGTGATGTTCAGCTGCGCCACCGCGGGCTACAACAACATCAACTTCGCGGTGCTCACCAAGGGCGGCAGTGACTCGCCGGGCCCGGCCAGCGCGGAAGCGGCCCCGCAGTAGCCTGCTCCTCGAAGAACCTGGGAGTCGCCTGAGCGCCTCGGCCTTGTCTGGCCGGGGCGTTCGTGTTTGAGGAGAGGCATGCACCTGCGCGCTGCCATCTTCGATCTCGACGGGACGCTGGTGGACTCGCTGGCGGACATTGCCGCCGCGATGAACCACTCGCTCGCCCTGCACGGCCTGCCGCCTCACGCTCTCTCCGAGTACCGCCACTTCGTGGGCGAGGGAGTGATGGTGCTCGTGCGCAGGTCCCTCCCGGCCGACCGCGAGGAGCTGCACGCCTCGGTGCTGGCGGCCTACCGCGCCTACTACACGGATCACCTCTTTGATCAGACCCAGGTGTTCCCTGGCATCCCTAGCATGCTCTCCCAGCTCGCCGCCGAGGACGTGCGGCTGGCGGTGCTGAGCAACAAGGCGGATGCCTTCACCCGGCGGCTGGTGGAAGGGCTGCTGCCGGGCGTGCCCTTCACGTCCATCTACGGCGAGCGGGCCGGTGTGCCGCGCAAGCCGGATCCCACCGCCGCGCTCGCGGTGGCCGCGGAGCTCGGCGTGGCGCCCGAGCAGTGCGCCTTCGTGGGCGACACGCCGGTGGACATGAACACCGCGCGCAATGCTGGCATGTACGGGGTCGGCGTCACGTGGGGCTTCCGCAGCCCCGAGGAGCTGCGGGCCCACGGCGCCCGGGCGCTCGCCACCACCGCGGACGAGCTGCTGGCGGCGCTGCGCGCGGCGTGGGCCTCGAGGGCCTGAGTCACCAGGCGGGGAGGCGGACCTGCTCCTTCTCCTCCGCGCGGCTGTGCGCCGTGGCCGCGGCGATGACGTGGCACACCCAGCCCAACAAGCCCCCGGTGCCCACCCAGAAGCCCGGCGTGATGATGAGCCAGAAGACCCCGCGCAGGATGTCCCCGTTGTAGATCTGCCCCACACCGGGGATGAGGAACGACAACAGGGCGGCGGCACCAGGTCTGGACATCGTCTTTGCTTCCTCCTTGTTGCCCTTTCCTACGCACGCGCCGCCGAGCCATTGCAGCTCCCGCACGGACATTGCTGCCCGCTGCACAGGCAGTGAATTTTATTGAGGAAATCGGGGGGGTTGCTTCGACCCACCGCCTGGGTACGATGTGCCTCTGTGCAGCACGCCCCTGGAAGCAGCCGGGGCGGCGTGGGGGGAGTCATCATTCGGAGGCGTGATCGCATCGCCGAGGCGTACGACGCGCGCGGCATCCTGAGGATGCTCGCGCTGGCCGGCGTGTATTGGGTGGTCGGCAGGGCCGGGCTGCTCTTCTCCATCGGTGAGCCCGGCATCAGCCCGGTCTGGCCCGCCTCGGGTGTGGCCCTGGTCGCACTGCTGGTCCTAGGGGTGTCCCACTGGCCGGGCATCTTCCTGGGTGCCTTCCTGTTGTCGATGAACGACGCCCCCCTGCTCGCCGGCCTGGGGGGCGCTGCGGGCAGCACCTTGGAGCCCGTGCTGGGGGCGCTGCTGCTGCGGAAGCTGGGCTTCTCGACGCGACTGGAGCGTGTCCAGGACGTCGTGGCGCTCTGCGTGGGCGCGGCCCTGGGCTGCTCGCTGGTGAGCGCGCTGGTGGCCACCACCAGCTTCGCGCTCTGGGGAAGGCTGCCTTGGGCGGCGGTCGTGAAGATGGCGGGGGTGTGGTGGGCGGGAGACGCGACCGGGGTCATCGTCGTGGCCCCCGCGCTGCTGCTCCGGTACCGGTGGCCGGCGGAGCGGCGCTGGGAGGCCCTGGCGCTGGGGGGCTGCACGCTCCTGGTGGGCCTGGTGTTCTCCAAGGCGGGGCTGGGCGGGGCGTCCTCGTCGTATATCGCTACCTTCCTCTTCTTCCCCCTGGCCGTATGGGCGGCGCTTCGCTTCAGTCCGCGCGGTGTGGCGGGCGTCATCCTGCTCTTCACCCTGTTCTCGGTGTGGGGCGCGGAGGCGGGGCTGGGGCTCTCCTCGGAGTCCGAGGCCGCGGCGGAGGCCCGCACGCAGACGCTGCTGCTCCTGCAGCTGTGCATCGCCGTCAACGCCACCACCGGCCTGCTGCTCGCGGCGGTCAGCGCCGGGCGCCGTGACGCCACCCGGCAGCTGGAGCTGTTGGCCACCGCCGTGCGCAGCCTGAGCGAGGGCGTCGTCATCAGCGAGGTGACGCCCACCGGTCCCCGGGTCGTCTTCGCCAACGAGGCCTTCCGCAGCATGGTGGACCTGGGGCTGGTGGAGCTGCTGGGGCGCTCTCCGCTCGATCACGCGGGCGACATGGATCCCGAGACGCGCCAGCGCCTGGAGGCCGCCTTGAGGAAGGCAGCGCCCTTCCGCGGCCAGGTGCTGTTGAAGCACCGCAATGGCACGCGGGTCCACAGCGAGGTGCAGCTGTCTCCTGTGCGGGATGCGGGCGGTGAGGTGACGCACCTGGTCTCCATCCACCGCGATGTCTCCGCCACCCAGGAGCTGCGCGCCCGCCTGGTGGCCGCCGAGCGCGTGGCCGCGGTGGGGACGCTCGCCGCGGGCGTGGGGCACGAGATCCAGAACCCGCTCGCCTACCTGGAGCTGAGCCTGAGCGGCGCGATGCGCAGCCTGGACAAGGGGGCGGGCGCCCAGGAGGCGCTCGCCCTTCTTCGGGATGCCCAGGATGGGGCCGAGCGCATCCGGCTCATCGTCGAGGATCTGCGGACCTTCAGCCGCGAGGGCGGTGAGGACCGGGAGCGCGTGGAGCTGCGCGACGTGGTGGCGCCCGCGCTCCGGATGGTTCGGCATGTGCTCCGCGACCGGGCGAGGTTGGTGGAAGACTACGGCCCCATTCCCCACGTCCTGGGGAGCGAGGCGCGGCTGGGGCAGGTGATCCTCAACCTCCTCGTGAACGCGGTGCAGGCCATCCCCCTGGGGGAGGCGGAGCGGCACACGGTGCGGATCCGCACCAGCACGGCGCCGGGTGGCCGGGCTCAGGTGGAGGTATCGGACACCGGCCGTGGCATCGCCGCCGAGGTGCTCCCGCATATCTTCGAGCCGTTCTTCACCACCAAGCCCCAGGAGGAGGGCACCGGGCTGGGGCTCTCCATCTGCCAGCAGATCGTCCAGGCCCACGGAGGGGAGCTCCACGTGCGCAGCGAGCCCGGCCAGGGGTCCGTCTTCACCATCCTGCTCCCTGCGGCGTCCGAGGAGCTCCCTCGCGCCGTCGAGCCCGTGCGCCGCCAGGAGGAGCGGGCCTCCCCGGCCAGCCACCCGGCGCGGCGGGGGCGCATCCTCATCGTGGATGACGAGCCACGGCTGGCCCAGTCCATGCGCCTGCTGCTAGAGCCGAACCACGACGTGGTCGCCACCACGCGCGGCAGCGAAGCGCTGGAGCTGATGTCCTCGGGGCAGCGCTTCGATCTCGTCGTGTGCGATCTGCAGATGCCAGGGACCACGGGCATGGACATCTACGCGCGGCTGCACGAGCAGGAGCCGGAGCTGGCGCGGCGGTTGGTGTTCATGTCCGGCGGGGCCTTCACCCCGGCGGCGAGCGCCTTCATCCGCTCCGTGCCCAACCGGGTGCTGGAGAAGCCCGTGCGCCCGGAGGTGCTGCTGGCCACCATCGACGCGGCGCTAGCACCCGCCCCCGCCCCCACTGGGCATTGAGACGCCCCCGAGCTGGCTCCCGGGAGGAGCGGTGGGCAGTGAGGCGGACCGGAGCGCAGGCCCCCCGGCCTCTGGGCTCAGACGCGCAGCCACTTGCGCGCGGTGGGCCCCACGAAGCGCATCACCCCGGCCACGGCGAAGAAGCGCACCGTGCGCCCGATGATGGCCGCGAGCAGGAACCGGTCCAGCGGCACGGACACCATGCCGCTGCCGATGGCCACCACCTTGAAGGGCGTGGGCAGCACCGAGCACAGCAGCGCCAGCACCCAGAAGTTCTGGCCCAGCAGCTCGCCCACGGTGGCGTCCACGCCGAAGCGCTGCACCCGCACGTTCAGGTCGATGTTCAGGAAGCCGACGGCCCCGGCGTTGATGAGGGTGCCCAGCCAGTAGCCAATCAACCCGCCGAAGAGGCTGGCCACCGTGCCCAGCACCGCGTAGCGCACCCACTTGCGCGGCTGGGCCAGGACCATGGGGACCAGCAGCGCGAACGGGGGGATGGGGAAGATCGAGCCGTCGATCACCGAGACCCCCAGCATGGCCGCCAGGGCGTGCTTCGAGGAGGACAGCGCCTCTACCCGGAGGTAGAGCCTGCGGTACCAGGAGCGCTTCTCGGGCTGGGTGACGACCGGGGCTTGGGACATGTCCGACATGTGGCCGCGCACCCTAGCGGAACCACAGCCGGTTTCCACCGCCCTGCTGCCCGGTGAGCGCCCGCTTGATTGGGATGCGACCTGCGCACCCAATACTTATGAACAGAAGCACGAGGGAGAGCCCATGACGGTCCCGGAACGCATCATCCAGTCCACAGAGGCGCTGAAGGTCTTCCCGCTGCCCTCGGCGGTGCTCTTCCCCCACTCCGTCATTCCGCTGCACATCTTCGAGCCGCGCTACCGGGATCTGGTGGGGGATGCCCTGGCCTCGGACCAGGTGATGGCCCTGGCGCAGCTCGAGCCCGGCTGGGAGTCCCGGTATGCGGGGCGGCCTCCCATCCAGGAGATGATGTGCGCCGGGCTCATCGTCTGGCACGAGAAGCTGGAGGATGGGCGCTACAACCTCCTGCTCCAGGGCGTCTGCCGGGCCCGCCTGGTCTCCGAGCTGCCCCCGGAGCGCCTCTACCGTCAAGTGCGCGTCGAGCTGCTGCCGGATCCTCCGTACCACGGGCCGGAGGAGGAGCAGCTGCGGCAGGCCGTCCTCGAGCTGGCCGGGCGGGTGCCGCCCTCGTTCTCGGAGGGGCTGCTGCCGGCGGCGGCGCGCGTCAGCGGGGGCACGCTGGCGGACGTGGTGGCCGCCGCCATCATCCCCGAGGCGGAGCGGCGCCAGGAGCTGTTGGCCGAGCTGGACGTGCGCGAGCGGCTCCAGGACGTCATCGACGAGGTAGGGGAGCTCCTGGGCCGCCTCCAGCCGCTGCGGCCCTCGGGCCCGCTGAACTGAGGGGCCCCGGCGCCGAAAGGCTTGCGTCCCCGCCCCTCCCGGGCATCTGCTGAGGGAGGACACGACACCGGCCCGGTGGTGCGCGGGTGCGCCGCGGGCTCGAAGGGGATTCGCACCCATGCGGCTCGTCAAGGTAGGGATCGCCAGCGTCAACACCACCGTCGGCGCCTTCTCGCGCAACCTGGATCGAGTGCTCACGCTGGCGCGGAAGATGGCGGCGGACGACGTCACCGTGGGCCTCTTCCCGGAGCAGGTCATCGGCGGCTACCCGGCCGAGGATCTCATTCAGTGGCAGGGCTTCATCGACCACCAGTGGCCGGAGCTGGAGCGCTTCGCGCGGGAGACGGCGAGCCTGTCCACCGTCTTCGTGCTGGGCGTGGCGGTGGCCCACCAGGGCCTGCGCCTCAACTGCGCGGCCGTGGTGGCGGGCGGCAAGGTGCTGGGGCTGGTGCCGAAGGAGAAGCTGCCCACGTACAGCATCTTCTACGAGGCGCGCACCTGGTCCCGCGGCTACCCGGGCATGGCCGAGGTGCACCGTGGCGTGCCGCTGGGGGACTACCTGTTCCGCTTCGACTTCGGCACCCTGGCCCCCGAGGTGTGCGAGGACATCTGGAGCGCGGACGGACCGCAGCGCCGGCGCACGTACTCGGGGGGCGAGCTGGTGGTGAACCTGTCCGCCTCGCCGTTCCGCATCGGCTTCGTGGACACGCGGCGGGAGCTGATCGCCACGCGCGCCGCGGACCACCAGTGCACCATCGCCTACGCCAACGCCCTGGGCAGCAATGACGGCATCATCTTCGATGGCGGCGGCTTCCTGAACCAGAACGGCCGCCACATCCAGGAGACACCGCGCTTCCAGGAGGGCTACGCGGCGGCGGTGGTGGATCTGGATCGCACCATGCGTCTGCGCACGGAGAACACCACCTGGCGCGGCGACTACGAGGGTTGGGTGGCCCGCGGTGGCAAGGCCGTGCCCACCCTGGACTGCACGGGCGCCCTCAAGAGCCGGCGCGAGAAGCTCACCTACCCGGTGCCGCCGCACCGCAGCTTCTTCCTGCCTGGGCCGGACCAGCGCCGCTCCGCCCGCGAGGCGCTGTGCGAGGACGTGCTCGACGCGCTGTCGCTGGGCGTGGGCGACTACTTCGAGAAGACACGCGCCTTCAAGGTGATCGGCATCGCCCTGTCGGGAGGCCGGGACTCGCTGCTGACGCTGCTCATCGCCCACCGGTACGCGAAGCGGGTGCGGCCGGAGAACCCGGGCTCGCTCCTGCGGGCCTTCTACATGCCCAGCCGCTACTCCAGCGACGCCACCCGCGAGGCCGCGGAGACGATCGCCCGCGAGCTGGGCGTCCCCTTCCAGGTGGTCCCCATCGAGGAGGCCTTCGACCGCGAGCTGGCCGTCGCCCGGCAGATGCTTGGGGATCAGGCCGTCACCCCCGTCACCGAGCAGAACATCCAGGCCCGCCTGCGCGCCCAGCGCATGTGGAACTGGTCCAACTCGGCGGGCGGCCTGTTCCTCCAGACGGGCAACATGAGCGAGAAGTCGGTGGGCTACACCACCATCGGTGGAGACCTGATGGGGGCGCTGGCCGTCATCGCCAACGTGCCCAAGACGGTGGTGATGTACCTGCTGGACTACCTGCAGGACAAGATGGGCTACGAGGGCATCAAGAAGGTGCTGGCCAAGCCCGCGGGTCCCGAGCTGGCGCACAACCAGGTGGGTGAGGAGGAGCTGATGCCCTTCCCCATCCTGGACGCGTGCTTCTACCTCTTCGCGGGCGAGAAGCTGGTGCCCTCCGAGCTGGTGCAGGCCCTCACCGCCATGTTCCCCGAGGTGGAGCCGCCGCGGCTCCAGGGCTACGCGGAGAAGTTCGTCCGCCTCTTCCTCCAGTCCATCTACAAGTGGGTGCAGTCGCCGCTGTCGCTGCACATCGGCAATCTGGACCTGGACCGCGAGCGCGCCATGCAGCTGCCGGTCGTCACCGGCTCGGAGTGGACGAAGGGCTAGCTCCCCGCCACCGCGGGGCCTCGGGAGGCGCGCGCCCCTCCTTCACAAGCGCCTGTTTCCGCTGACCTCGATTGGCCGGCTACCCCCCGGCCGAGGTTTCGGCCGTGCCCGCGGGAGAGGCGCGCTCCTTGCCGGATGTGAGGGGGGCAACAACCTTCATGTCGGTCAACCGACAAACGGAGGGTTGGATGAAAACGAAGATTCTCGTGGGCGCTGTCTCGGCGCTCCTGTTCGGCGGCGTGGCTTTTGCTGGTGACAGCAAGGACTGCCCACCGGGCTACGACAAGAAGGACACGCAGGCGAACGTGGACTCGAAGGCGGACAGCGACAGCCTGGCCGTCGTGCAGAGCGAGCCCGTGGACAGCTCCATCGGCGGCAGTGGGCAGGTGGGCATGGATCAGGACCAGGACCTCACCCCGGACGAGTCCGGGGTGAAGCAGGACTTCGGCATCAACGATCAGTCCAGCCTGGACGAGGGGATCGGAGGCAGCGGCCAGGTGAACACCCAGTCCAACCTCTCCACGCAGCAGCAGGGGGACATCATCCTGCGCTGCCAGCCCGTGAAGAGCGGCACGGGGACGGGAGGCAGCGGCGCGATCGACCAGGGCTACGACTCGAATCTGGGCGCGGGTGGCAGCGGGTACCAGAGCGAGCCCCTGCGTGAGCCGGAGGTGACGCCGCCGGCCGCACCGGTGACGCCGCCGGAGCCGAGCCCCGGCGCGTTCACGCCGATCACCGACGAGGACACGACCGTGAAGAAGGAGTCCAAGGCGGACATGCGCGGCCTCACCCTGATGGTGGGCGGCGGTGTGGAGGGCTACACGGGTGCTCTGGCTCCGGAGATCAACCCGGGTCCTGCGTACGGTGTGACGGCGGCCATCAAGCCGTCCAAGGTGTTCGGCCTCGAGCTGGGCTACAGCGGCGCGGTGAACAACCTGGACGAGCGGGTAGGGGGGCTCGGCGACACGAGTGGTCCGGATCTGGTGCGCAACGGCGGTCAGGCGGCATTGACGCTCGGCCTGGGCGCGGCCCCGGTGCAGCCGTACGTGCTGGGTGGCGTCGGCTTCAGCGACTACAACTTCCGTGGCGCCGGTGCCACGGGCGCGGGCTTCAGCGATGACACCGTGGGCAACGTGCCCGTGGGCGCCGGTCTGCGCACCCATGTTGGCAACTTCACCGCGGATCTGCGCGCGAACTACAACTTCCTGTTCGACCAGGACTTCGTGGGCGTGGATGATGGCTTCAGCGAGAACGGCCGGTACTCCGGGACGCTGAACATCGGAGGCACGTTCTAGGCCGGGTGAGGTACAGGACATGAACAGGCGGCGCGGCACCCCGGAGTGAACAGGGTGTCGCGCCGCCTCGTTTCTGGAGCAGCGCGGGCGGCCTCAGCGCGTTAAGGTGGGACTTTCTCCCCTTTTCCCAGGAGGCTGTGGATGGGCTTGCAGGTGGATGACAAGAAGATCGGCTCCGGCGCCGAGGCGACGGCGGGCAAGACGGTGACGGTGCACTATGTGGGCACGCTCACCGACGGCTCCAAGTTCGACAGCAGCCGGGATCGCGGGGAGGGGTTCACCTTCCGGCTCGGGGCGGGCCAGGTCATCCAGGGTTGGGACAAGGGCGTGGCGGGCATGAAGGTGGGTGGGCTGCGCAAGCTCACCATTCCCCCGGACATGGGCTATGGCTCGCGCGGCTTTCCGCCGGTCATCCCCCCCAACTCCACGCTCGTCTTCGAGGTGGAGCTGCTGGACGTGAAGTAGGAGCAGGGACGGCCCGGGCTCCGGGCTGTCCAGAGCGAGGCCACAATGGCGACGATCGAAATCGGCAAGGACAACTTCAAGGACACCGTCGGCAAGCAGGGCATCGTCCTGCTGGACTGGTGGGCATCGTGGTGCGGGCCGTGCAGGGCCTTTGCTCCCATCTATGAGCAGGTGTCCGGCAAGCACGCGGACATCACCTTCGGGAAGATCGACACGGACGCGCAGCAGGAGCTGTCCGGGGCGTTCGAGATCCGCTCCATCCCCACGCTGATGGTGTTCCGGGATGGCATCCTCCTGTTCGAGCAGGCGGGCGCGCTGCCCGCGGCGGCGCTGGAGGAGCTGATCTCGAAGGTGCGCGCGCTGGACATGGAAGACGTGCGCCGGCAGGTGGAGGCGCAGCGCGCCTCGGCCGAGCCGCCGAAAGCCTGAGCGGCGGCGTGCTGCGGGCGGTCCTGTTCGACATGGACGGCGTCCTCCTCAAGAGCGAGGAGGCGTGGGCCTACGTGGTGGCGGCCGCGGGAGAGCGCTTCCGCGGCAGCCCGGTGACGCGCGCGGAGTTCCAGCCCACCTTCGGGCAGGGGACCGAGGCGGATGTGCGTGTGTTCGGGCTGAGGTGCACGCCCGCCGAGCTGGACCGCTTCTACATCGAGCACTTCCCTCGCTACGCGGAGCACGTCTGGGTGAACCCGGAGGCGCGGGGACTGCTGGAGACGCTGGGCGCGCGGGGCCTGGGGCGCGTGGTGGTGACGAACACCGTGTCCCCGCTGGCCACCACGCTGCTGGAGGCGGCGCGCCTGGCGGACTGCTTCGAGTGCATGGCCTGCGCGGACCTGGTGCCGCGCTCGAAGCCCGCGCCGGACCTGGTGCTCTACGCGCTGGAGCGGCTGGGCGTGGCGGCCGGGGAGGCGCTGATGGTGGGCGACTCGCGCTATGACCGGGGCGCGGCGGGCGCGGCGGGCGTGCGTTTCGTGGGCCTGGGCCTGGACGGGGACGCGCGCATCGAGGGGCTGAGCGAGCTGCTCTCGCACCTCTGAGCCATCGGCCTCCGCCTGTGAGGCATGCAGGGGAGCGCGGCAATTCTGGCGAGTGTCCAGCGTTACCCAGTTGGACCGCAGGGCATACCCGAGAACCCAAGGAGGGACGGCTGTGGAAGGCTCCACCAACACGCCGCAGTACTCTTCCCAGTCCGAGACCCTTACGACCAGCATCCTCCTGGTCGATGACAACCCCTCCAACCTGCTCGCCCTGGAGGCAATCCTGGAGCCGCTCGGCCAGCGGCTCATCCGGGCCGCCTCGGGCCAGGAGGCCTTGCGCCACCTGCTGCGCGAGGACTTCGCCGTCATCCTCCTGGACGTGCAGATGCCGGACATCAACGGCTTCGAGACGGCGCGGCTGATCCGCCAGCGGCAGCGCTCGCGCTACACGCCCATCATCTTCCTCACCGCGCACAGCCGCGAGGAGGCGGACCTGGTCCACGGCTACGAGCATGGCGCGGCGGACTACGTGGTGAAGCCCTTCAACCCGGACGTGCTGCGCTGGAAGGTGGAGGTCTTCGTGGCGCTCTTCCTCCAGCAGCAGCGGCTCCAGCGCCAGGAGGCCGCGCTGTGGGAGCTGGAGCGGAGGATGCTGGCCCGGCAGAGCGAGCTGCGCTTCCGCTCGCTGGTGGACGCGCTGCCGCTGTTCGTCTGGGCCATGCTCCCGGACGGCGCCATCACCTACACCAACCGGTGCTGGCTGGAGTACGCGGGGCTCACCCCCGAGCAGGGCCGGAGCTGGGACACGATCGACGCCAACCTCCACCCGGACGATCTGCCGCGCGCGCGCGCGGCCTGGAGCCACTCCTACGAGACCGGGCAGGCTTCGGTGGTGGAGTACCGGATCCGGCGCAATCGCGACGGTGCCTACCGCTGGTTTCTGAGCCGCATGCTCCCGGAGCTGGAGGGGGGAGTGCTGACAGGGTGGATCGTCACCGCCACGGACATCGATGACAGCCGGCGCGCCATCGAGGCCCTGCGCGCGGCCAGCGAGGCCAAGGACATCTTCCTCACCATGGCCGCGCACGAGCTGCGCACGCCCCTGCAGGCGGCCCGGAGCTTCGTCTACCTGGCGAGGATGAAGGGTGGGAATGGGATGAACGGGGGCGTGGAGCGGGCGCTCCAGGGGCTGGCCCGCAGCGTGGACCGGATGGCGAAGCTGGTGGAGAACCTGTTGGACATGAGCAAACTCCAGCGGGGAGAGCTGCACCTGGATCCGGGCACCGTGGAGCTGCGCGAGCTGCTCTCCGAGGTGGCCGAGCACGTCCAGCCCTTCGAAGGGGGCCGGCGCATCGACGTGCAGATCCCCGAGGGGCTGGTGCTCGTGGCGGATCGCGAGCGGCTGGCGCAGGTGTTCACCAACCTGCTCTCCAACGCCCTGCGCTACTCACCCGATGGCGGGGCCATCACCGTGGAGGCGCGGCAGGAGGGAGAGCTCTTCCACCTGCTGGTCAGGGACCGGGGCCTGGGCATCCCGCCCGACAAGCTGCGCCTCGTCTTCGAGCGGTTTGGCCGGGCGCACGGCACCTCCTATGGAGGCATGGGGCTGGGGTTGACCATCGCCCGCGGCATCGTCGAGCGCCATGGAGGCCGCATCTGGGCGGAGTCCACCGGGCGCGCGGGGGAGGGGAGCACCTTCCACGTGGTCCTCCCCCGGGAGCCACGCTCCACCTCCGCCGAGGAGTCCGGGCGGGCGCGCCAGACCCCGGTAGGGCAGGGCGAGGCCGCCTCCGCCACGCGGTAGCTCAGCTGGCCTTCTTGTCTCGGGCGCCGCGGGCCTTGGCGTGGGCCTTGTCGAAGCCCTCGTAGAAGCGGATGGCCTGGTCGCCCACCGCCTGGATGTGCTGGTTGTTGAGGTAGGCGGTGATGGGCGCGGCCACCAGCGGCATGGCCCGGCCCAGCGTGGGCAGGCCGCCTTTGACGAGCAGCTTCGCCGCCAGCCCTCCGAGCACCTTCGGGCTGGAGCGCTGCACCGGCCCCAGGCCGTTGGCGTAGCCGAACAGATCCAACAGATCGCCTCGCGCGCGCTCGCTCTTGAGGTTCACCTTGTAGAGCGTGGCCACGTCCACCAGGAGGATGATCTGCAGCCACGACATGAAGACCAGGTCGGCGGGCACGGAGATGAGCCCGAACACACCGCTGATGCCGCCCGCCATGCTGGCCAGCCCCTTCTTCCCATCGATGAGGTGATGGGCCAGCTCCTTGGGACCTGCCGAGGGGAAGCGCTTCTCCAGGTCAGTGATGCGCTGGCGTGAGCGGGAGATCTCCTGCAGGACGATGTCCGACAGCTTGGCGCCCGCCAGCTTCTTCATCTCGGCGGGAGTGAAGTTTTTCAACGCCGAGAGGCGCTCGACGAAGTCATCGTAGAAGGCCATGGTTCTCTAATAACCCCGCTCGGCGAGGTACAGGTCCACCAATGCGCCCTCTTCGTACCAGGCGTGGCGCATCTCCGCGTTGAACCAGCGCGAGTCCGGCTTGGCGCTGCGGATCTCCAGCTTCACCCCGTTGGGGCCCGTGTCGATGACGGCCGCGCGGGCCTTGCAGGCAGAGCCCACGTCATCCCCATAACCGCCCTCGAGACAGACTTCGTCCCCGACGGACAGGCGCCGGGTGTACTCGGTGCCCAGGTAGCGGGCGTCCTCGCAGCCCGCGCCCACCGAGGACTTCTTGTGGGCGGCACAGCGGTCGACCCGGGGCGCCTTGACGAGGGGGACCTGACTGCCGAAGAGGGTATCCTCGTCCTGGGGGTTGGGCCGGGTCTCGATGCGAGAGCAGCCCACCAGCGAGAGCATCAGGCCGCTCACCACCCACATCCTCTTCATCGTGTCGTTCCTCCGGGGCTCGTGCCGCACATGATGCGGGGAGGCCCCGAGCATGGCAGAGCGCGAGCCGGAGGGTAAAGGGCGCAGGCCTTGCGGCTCCAGCGGCTCAGCGCTTGAACTGGAGGAGCTGACCGATGTTGAGCGGGACATTCCCGCTGCCGGAGGTGAGGCGTCCGTTCAGGCTGACCTGGGCGTTGCCCGAGCGCAGCGCGGAGGCGGCGGAGGCGGCGCGGGCGAAGTTGATCTGCAGGGGGAGTGTCACCTGCCGGGTGCCGCCGCCATCGAGCATGCCCAGGTCTCCGGTGGAGAGGGTGCCCACGCTGGCGCCAGCCACCTTGAGGTCTCCGGCGATGCCGGCCACGGGCAGGGGGAAGCTGTTGCGGTTGGTGATGTTGAGGGGGAACTCCACCGTGGCGCCAGTCAGGGAGATGTTGGTGATGCGGGGGGCGTCGAAATGGACGTTGGGGATCTTGGGGATCTCGAAGGTGCCCTCCTTCTCCAGGGGGAAGGAGAGGACGCCAATGGGGGTGTCGATGCCCAGGCTGCCCTGGACCTTGAAGACGGCCTGATCCTTGGTGAGGAACGTCTCCACCACGGGGACGAGGTCCGCGAACTTCACGTTGGCGGGGAAGACGAGCTCGCTGCTGTCACGCGCCTTGAGCTGAAGGCCCTTGCGGGGGGAGCCGGCCACCACCTGCTTGCCCTCGACGAAGAAGGCGTAGTCCACCTTGGCGAGCGACAGGCCGAAGGTGTTGGGGTTGCGCACCTCGTAGACGACATCCACGGTCGCGTCGGAGAGCGAGGCGCTCGACAGGCGCGCGGTCTTGAAGGTGACGGTGGGCCGCTTGAAGAGCTTCTTGAGCGTGGCGCAGCCGGAGAGCGTGACGAGCGACAGGGACAGGAGCAGGAAGAGCGTTCGTTTCATGGTGGGTCAGGGCTTAGCAGTGGTAAGTCCGGGTGGCTCGGAGAATGATGGAGGATGCGCGTGCCTGGCGAAACCCCCAACCCTGATCCCTGCCGCCGTCTCCGGAGGGTGGAGGCTTCGCGGCTCACGGTGCTGCTGGTGGCCGTGGGGGTGCTCGCGGTGGCGTGCAGCCGAGGCAAGGCGCAGCAGGCCGGGCCCCGGCTGGCGCTGAGCTCCTGCCGCGTCGAGGGCATCGAGTATCAGACCCTCTGCGGCACGTATGAGGTCTTCGAGGATCGGGTGGCGAAGCAGGGGCGCAAGATTCCCCTGCGCGTGGTGGTGGTGCCGGCGCTGGCGGCCTCCGCGGAGCCGGATCCCCTGGTGCTGCTGGCGGGCGGACCCGGGCAGGCGGCCACGGAGGTGACGATCCTCCAGACGGTGGATCGCCTCCACCGCAGCCGGGACATCCTCCTGGTGGACCAGCGGGGCACGGGCGGTTCGGGAGCACTGAAGTGCGCGCCGGATCCGGAGGGAGCAGGGCTCGCCGCGAAGTTCGATGACGCCTTCCGCGAGGAGGAGTTCAAGAAGTGCCTGGCGGGCTTCGACGCGGATCCGCGCCTCTACACGACGCCCATCGCCATGGAGGATCTGGACGAGGTCCGCGAGGCGCTGGGCTACGAGAAGCTCAACCTGTGGGGCATCTCGTACGGGACGCGCGCGGCGCTGGTGTACCTGCGCCAGCACCCGGAGCGGGTGCGCACGGTGGTGCTCGATGGCGTGGCGCCCCTGAGCCTCTACCTGCCGCTCTACATGCCGCGGGATGGGCAGCGGGCGCTGGACCTGCTCTTCGAGCACTGTGAGAAGGACCCGAACTGCGCCAAGGCCTTCCCCGAGCTTCGGAAGCGGGTGGAGGCGCTGCTGGAGCAGATGGCGCAGGCGCCGGTGAAGGTGAGCGTCCAGCACCCGCTGACGGGCGTTCCCGAGGAGCTCACCCTGTCCCGGCACGCCTTCCTGCAGATGATGTTTGGCCAGCTCTACTCTCCGGAGATCGCGACGCTGGTGCCGCTGATGCTGGACCGGGCGACGAAGGGGGAGTGGGCGCCGTTCATCGCGCTGAGCCAGGGGGTGTCGGGAGGGATGAGCAGCGCGATCAGCCACGGCATGTTCTTCTCGGTGGTCTGCGCGGAGGACGCCCCCTTCATCACCGGAGAGGCCATCACCCGCGAGGCGAAGGGCACTTGGTTCGGCGAGCAGATGGTCCGCAACATGCTCGAGCCGTGCAAGGTGTGGCCGAAGGGCACGGTGCCGGAGGGCTACCGGGAGCCGGTGACGTCCTCGGTGCCCACGCTGCTGCTGTCCGGCGAGCTGGATCCGGTGACGCCGCCCTCGTGGGGCGAGGAGGCGAAGAAGACGCTGAGCAACAGCCTGCACGTGGTGGTGCCGGGGGTGGGGCACAACACGGTGGTGCTGGGCTGTGTGCAGTCGTTGATGGCGGACTTCGTGAAGCAGGGCAGCCTGGAGGGGCTGAAGCCCGCTTGCGGCTCGGACCTGACGCGCCCGCCCTTCTTCACCTCCTTCGCGGGCCCGGTGCCGTAATGGGAGCACTCCAATGATTGAGGTGCGCAACCTGCACAAGCGCTTCGGCGCGGTGACGGCGGTGGAGGACGTGTCCTTCTCCGCAGCGGATGGGGTCGTCACCGGACTGCTGGGCCCCAATGGCGCCGGCAAGACGACGACGCTCCGAATGCTCTACACGCTCGTCAAGCCCGACCGGGGCACGGCCCGCATCGACGGCCTGGACGTGGCCGAGCGCCCCCTGCAGGTCCGCCGCGCCATCGGCGTGCTGCCGGATGCCCGCGGCCTCTACCCGCGCCTCACCGCCCGCGAGCACGCCCGCTACGCCGGGGAACTCCACGGGCTGTCCGGCGCACTGCTGGACAAGCGCGTGGACGAGCTGATCGAGCTGCTGGACATGAAGGACATCGCCGACCGGCGTGCCGAGGGCTTCAGCCAGGGCGAGCGCATGAAGGTGGCCCTGGCGCGCGCGCTGGTGCACAACCCGCGCAACGTGTTGCTGGACGAGCCCACCAACGGACTCGACGTCATGAGCACCCGCGCCGTGCGCACCCTCATCCGCCGCCTCAAGGAGCAGGGCCACTGCATCCTCTTCTCCAGCCACGTCATGCAGGAGGTGGCCGCGCTGTGCGACCGCATCGTCGTCGTCGCCCGGGGCCGCGTGGTGGCCGAGGGCACTCCCGACGAGCTGCGCGCCCGCACCGGTAAAGAGAGCCTCGAGGAAGCCTTCGTGTCCGTCATCGGCACTGACCAGGGGTTGATGCAATGAGGAGGCTCATCGCCACCGTCTTCCGCAAGGAGATGAAGGACCACCTCCGGGATCGGCGCTCGGTGGTGAGCGCGCTCGCCGGTCCGCTCATCGGTCCGCTCATCTTCATGGCGATGTTCACGGTGATGGCCTCGTGGTTCCGTGAGGGCAAGCCGCTCGAGGTCTCCATCCTCGGCCGGGAGAACGCCCCCAGCCTCATGGCCTTCCTCCAGCGCCAGGGCGCCATCCTCACGGACGCGCCCCAGGACTACGAGGCCCTCATCCAGGCCGGCAAGCTGGACGCCGTGCTCATCATCCCCTCGGACTACGGCAAGGAGTTCTCCGCCGGGCACACCGCCTCGGTGCAGCTGGTGGTGGACAACTCGCGCAACCAGGCCCGCTCCACCATCCGGCGCCTCACCTCGCTGCTCCAGGGCTACTCGGGCATGTTGGGTGCCGAGCGCCTCTTCGCCCGAGGCGTAGCGCCCGAGCTGGCCACGCCCGTGCGCGTGGACGAGGTGGACCTGGCCACCCCCGAGCGCATGGCCGCCAACGTCCTCAACATCATCCCCATCTTCCTCGTCTTCGCCGCCTTCATGGGCGGGATGAACGTCGCCATCGACGCCATGGCCGGAGAGCGCGAGCGCGGCTCGCTGGAGCCGCTGCTCCTCAACCCCGTCCAGCGCGGCGCCGTGGTGGTTGGCAAGTGGCTCACCACCGTGGTGCTCGCCTGCGTGGCCATCGGCGTGTGCCTGGGCGCCTTCCTCCTGGCCGTCAACCGCGTGCCCCTGCAGGACCTGGGCGTGAAGGCGCGCTTTGACGCCGCCGCCGTGCTCGGCATGCTGGCCACCGTGGTGCCGCTGGCCTTCTTCGCCTCGGCGGGGCAGATGCTGGTGTCCACCTACGCGCGCTCCTTCAAGGAGGCGCAGACCTATATCCAGCTCCTGCTGCTGCTGCCCATGCTCCCCGGCATGCTGCTGGCCGTCTCTCCCATCCAGAGCCAGCTGTGGATGTACATCGTCCCCGTCTTCGGCCAGCAGCTCCTGATTGGTGAAGTGATGCGAGGCCAGGCCGTGGGCGCCATGCCCTTCCTCCTGGGCGCCCTGGGGTGCGCGGGCGCGGCGGCCCTCTGCCTCATGCTCACCACGCGCCTCCTGGGCGAGGAGCGCATCATCTTCGGCCGCGCGTGACGCAGTGCGTTCTGCCCGGTTGACTGAGAGTGCGGGCGGGGTCTTCCGTTTGGGGGCGGATGATGTGAGTCTGCGCCGCATGCGGACGAGTTCGTTGACGCCGCCCCCCCTGGGCGTCGAGCCGATGACGCGAGCGATCCTCTTCGAGGGATTGTTCGTACATGGGCTGCCGCGCAACGAGCCCTTCGAGGCGGAGATGCGCGAGGCCGGCTTCGACCGGGACGATCTCCTGCCGCAGTACCCGCTGCGTCTGTTCCGGCAGTGCCTGGACATCGCCTGCAAGCACTTCTACCCGGGGCTCACGGTGGAGGAGGGGCGGCGGCGGCTCGGCCAGCAGTTCGTGCAGGGCTTCGCGCAGACGGTGCTGGGCCGCGTGGTGTCGGTGAGCGTGCCGCTGCTGGGGCCCGTGCGCTTCCTCAAGAAGTTCCCGGAGCATCTGCGGTTCGACTCCTCGCCCATCGTCGTGAACGCCGTGCAGGTGGCGGAGCGCCAGTTCCGCATGGAGTTCCGCACCGGCGTGGGCCTGTCGCCCTATTTCCTCCGCGGCCTGCTCGAGGAGGGCCTGCGGATGGCCCGCGTGAGCCCCACCCTCCGGGTGGCGCAGACCTCGCCGATCAGTTTCGATCTGCACATCACCTGGTAGCCCTGGGGGGCCGGTCTGTCCGGGATCGATCCTCCCAGATCGGCTTCCGTGGCGGGCGCAGGGACAACCCAGCACAATGAGTGGGATGACACCCGAGCGAGAGATCTCCCTCCCCCCTGTGCCCGAGTCCGTGGCGACGAACCGAGGTGAGCCTCGCTTTGGCAAGTACCAGGGCGAGCTGCCCGAGGTGGACCTGGGCAGGCTCCGAGGCCGCTGGGCCCCTGCGGTGGCCGCGCGCCTGCTCAAGCGCAAGCGCTGGCTCTACACCTTCGCCGCCACGCCGGAGGTGGCCGCCCTCTTCGCGGTGGTGGATCTGGGCTACACCTCGAGCGCCTTCGCCGTCGCGGTGGATCTGAAGGAGCGCCGGCCGCTCTGTGACGTGAGCTTCCTGGGAGCGCCAGGCCCATTCGTAGAGGTGAGCGACCGGCCAGGCGCTGGGCTGGCCGCCTCCTTCCGGACGCTGGGAGGCCGGCTCTCCGCGCGCCGCGGCGAGGATGATGAGCGCTACCAGCTCGAGGTGGATGTGAGCCGTGTGAGGACCGGGAGCCTCCAGTCCTTCCAGTGGCGCGGCGAGCTGCTGGTGGCCGGTGGGCCCCCGGCGCTTACGTTGATTGCCCCCGTGGACGGAGACGGGCTGGTGAACGTGACGCAGAAGCGCGGCGGGCTGCTGGCGCTGGGGAGCCTGGAGGTGGGCGGCAAGCACTTCCGGCTGGACGGGGGCGTGGGCGGGCTGGACTACACGCAGGGTTACCTGGCGCGGCACACGGCGTGGCGGTGGGCCTTTGCCGCGGGCCGGCTGGCGGATGGGACGCCCATCGGCTTCAACTTCGCCGAGGGCTTCAACCAGAACGACGGGCACAACGAGAACGGCTTCTGGGTGGGGGATCGGCTCTACCCGCTGGCACACTCGCGCTTCGAGTACGACCCGAAGGAGCTGCTGGATCCCTGGCGGGTGACGACGGCGGATGGCGCGGTGGACCTGCGCTTCAAGCCCATCTACGTCCACCGCAATGAGAAGGACCTGCGCCTGGTGGTGAGCCACTTCGCACAGCCGGTGGGCGTCTTCGAGGGCACGGTGAAGGCAGGGGGGCGCACGTACTCCCTGTCCAATGTACCGGGCGTCACCGAGGAGCAGGACATGCTCTGGTGAGCCTCCCGCGCGGGCAGGCTTCGAGGTCGGCTCTGGCCCTGATAGGCTCGGGAGTCGATCTTGTCCTCACTCCAGCCTGGCACCGTCGTCGGCAGGTACCGCGTCGCCCGCCTCATCGCCCAGGGCGGGATGGCCGAGGTGTACCGCGCGGAGCAGACGCTCACGGGAGGCATCTCCCGCCCGGTGGCGCTCAAGGTCATCCGGCCGGAGTACTCGGAGTCCGCGGACTTCCGCGAGATGTTCCTGGACGAGGCGCGCACGGCCTGCACGCTGAGCCACCCCAACATCGCCCACATCTACGAAGTTGGAGAGGTGGACGGCCTGCTCTACATGGCCATGGAGCTGGTGCAGGGGGCGCCGCTCTCCACGGTGGCGCGGACGCTGCACTCGCGCGGCGAGCGGCTCACGGATGAAGGGCTGCTGGCGGTGGGCATCTTCACCTGCGCGGCGCTGGAGGCGGTGCATGCCCGCCAGGGGCTCGTGCACCGGGACGTGTCGCCGCAGAACATCCTGCTGGCGCCCAACGGGTCGCTGAAGCTCATCGACTTCGGCATCGCGCAGGCGGCCACCAACCGCAACCTCACCCAGGCGGGGACGACGAAGGGCAAGGCGGGCTACTTCTCTCCCGAGCAGGCCATGGGGAAGAAGCTGGATGGGCGCAGCGACCTGTTCTCGCTGGGCATCACCCTGTACCAGCTCGCCGCGGGCACCACGCCGCTGGACGTCAACAGCAACGTCTCCGAGCGCCACGCCGCGCTGGTGAAGGGCAAGTGGGAGCCGCTGGAGCGCGTGTGCCCCGGGCTGCCGCGAGGGTTCTACGCCGTGGTGGGCCGCGCGCTGCAGGTGCGGCCCGAGGACAGGTACCCCGACGCGGCCACCATGCGCGAGGAGCTGGAGGCGGCGGCGCTGGGGGCGGGGCTGTCCGTGGGCCCGTCCTCGCTCGCGGGCTACGTGCAGGAGCAGTCCGGCGCGTTCTCTGTCATTCCCATGGGGGTGAAGCGGCTGCGCGGCTCGGCCATCAACGTGCCCAATGTGCCTTCCCGGCCTCGGGAGCCAGCATTCCTGGCACGGCAGCCGGTGAGGGCCGCGCTTGGGGTAGCGACGGCGCTGGTGCTGGTCGGAGGTGGGCTGGCGGTGTGGACCGGTCTTCGAGATCCCCAGTCACAGCCGTCCCCCGTGGCGGAGGTGGCGTCTCCGAGTCCACAGAGCCCCCCGGAGTCGCCTCCGAAAGTGGAGGCCTCGAGCGACTCGCCGCCCGGGGAGAAGGCCGAGGAGGCCAGTCCTTCCCCTCTCCTCGAGGAGGATGTGGTGGCTGCTCCCAAGCCGGGCCATGAGCGGACGCGCCGGGAGACCCGCCGTCACACGCCCCCCGCGGCTGCGGCGCCCGCGCCTCCGGTGACGGCGAAGGCTCCCGAGCCCGAACCCGAGGAGGTGCTGACAGGGGAGGGAGTCCTCCGCATCAAGGCGACCACGGGCAGCGCCGTGGAGGTGAAGCTGCCGGGCCGCGGGCGGGAGTCTCTGCCGGTCTCGATTCAGCGCATGGCGGCGGGGAATCACACGGCCGAGTTCTTCATCGGCGGAGGCAACACCGCCCGCTGTGTGCTGAAGGTCCGCCCCGATCGGCGCACCGTCGTCACCTTCGATGGGAAGAGCTGCTCGGTCGAGTACCTGTGAACGCCAGGACGTGAGCGGTGCGCGCGAGAGAGTCGGAGGGGCAGAGCCGGGCGGCGGCAGCCTTCCTGGAGTTCGCGTCGGAGCGGCTGCGGAGACGGCTCGGCTCGCGGGCTTAGGGGTTGCCCTCGTGGCCGAAGGAGCGCAGCAGCTTCACCAGCTCGGAGACGACCTCGGGCTTCTGCTCGAGGTCCGGGTTGGCGGGCATGATCTCCGACTTCCCCACGGCCATGCCGCCTCCGAGGATCGTCTTGGCGATGCCCTCGTCCGTCACGGTCTTCTGCCACTCGGGGTCGCGGTAGTTGCGGGGCTTGGGGTTCAACATCGCGGCGGACGGACCGTTGCCGCGTCCCTCGGCGCCGTGGCAGGGGACGCACCGCTGGGTGAAGACCGCGCGCGCCTCCTCCGCAGGGCTGGCGTAAACCTGGGCGGGGACTGCCACCGCCGTGGGCACCTCGGCCGGTCCCGGGGCGTTCGTATCCGCGCCCTGGGCGATCCACGCTCCGAGCAGCTTGCGCTCCGGGTCGCTCATGGAGGTCATGTTCCCGAGCGGCATCGTGTGGGTCTGCACCGCGCGCACGAAGACGCGCTGGGCGTGGGCTTGCAGGCGCTCGGGGGTGTCGAGCTTCACGCCCAGCGGCGGCGCGGTGAAGGACGGGTTGGTGGGCTTCTCGGCGTGGCACGTCACGCAGCGCGTCTGGACGATGGCCTGGGCCGTGGCGAACGAGATCTTCGGGCCCGCGGCGAGCGCAGGGTCGATCTCGACGGACTTCGGGGCGGTGATCACCGCGACGGCTGCGATCGCCATCACCGTGCCAGCGAGCACCACGGGGTGCGTCCGCGCGCGGAAGTTCATGATGTACTTCACGCCCGCGCCAGCAAGGAACAGCAGGGCGAGCACGGCCCACGGCTCCGGGTGCCCATAGAGCACCGGGAAGTGGTTGGACACCATGGTGAACAGCACGGGCAGCGTCAGGTAGTGGTTGTGCGTGGAGCGCTGCTTGGCGCGGGCGCCGTACGAGGTGTCGACGGGGCGGCCTTCGCGCGTGGCGGCCAGCATGTGCTTCTGGGCCGGGATGATCCGGAAGAAGACATTGGAGGCCATGATGGTGCCGAGCATGGCCCCCACCTGGAGGAAGGCGGCGCGCGGGGTGAAGACGTGGGTGATGCCATAGGCGGCGGCGGTGATGAGGACGAAGCCCACGGCGCCGAAGACGCGGTTGTTGCGGATGACGGGGGTGCGGCAGAGCAGGTCGTAGACGATGAGGCCCGCGACGATGAGGCCGAGGCTGATGTGCACTGCCTGGGCGTGGGACAGGGGCGAGCTCGCGTCGGTGAGCATCGCGCGGTCGCCCAGGTAGTAGACGATGATGAGGAGCAGGAAGCCGGAGATCCAGGTGGAGTAGGACTCCCACTTGAACCAGTGGAGCTGCGGCGGCAGGGCCTGGAGGCTCTTGCGTTTGACGACCTCGTAGAAGCCGCCGCTGTGAGCCATCCACAGCTCGCCGACGACGTCACCCTCGAGGGGACGGTCGGGTTTGCGGAGCTGGCTGTCCAGCCACATGAAGAGGAACGAGTCGCCGATCCACATGATGGCGGCGATCACGTGGGCCCAGCGGACGACGAGGTTCAGCCATTCCTGGACGACGGGGTTCATCAGATCTCGGAGCAGGGAGCGGCGGTGCGCGCCAGAGCGCGGCGTCAGCGGAGGACGATAGAGGAGGAGGGCCCTCTGGACAACCCGTCCCTCTGGGGTGTGTTCAGCGAGCCGTCCCAGCCTTGCGTCGGCCCTCGAGGATCTTCAGGAACGAGCGGCTGCGCAGCTCCTCCAGCGAGAGCCCCGTCGCCAGGGCCTCCTCCTCGGTGATGGCCCCGCAGGTAATCCCACGCAGGAAGGAGTTCAGCAGCCCCTGGCCCGTCGCCGCGTCGTCGAACACATCCCCGAGCAGCGTCGCCTGGGCCGCCTTCTCCATGAAGCCCTTCAGCCGGCGCGAGGCCGCGTCCAACCCCTCGAGGAAGAACGCGTACACCGCCGCATAACGCACCGGCAGCTGCGCCGGGTGCAGATCCCACCCCTGGTAATATCCCAGCTCCAGCGAGTGCCGCGTGTGCTCGTACGCCAGCCGCCACGCCCGGTGAACTGTTTCCCGGTTCTCCTGCTGCTGCGCCTCCGTGAGCGAGCGCTCCCCCTCGCGCTTGTGCGGCCCCACCGGCATCACGTTCGTGGCCCCGTCCGACAGCGGCATCCCCGTCCCCGCCAGCGACACCTGCATCACATGGCGCGCGAAGTCGCATGCCGCGTGCGTCATGCTCTGGTACGCCGCCGTGATGTTGAGCGAGGCCGTGTAGTCATACACGCCCAGGTGCGCCCCCACGCAGCGCCCCTCCGCCGCCGCCACCAGCACTGGCAGCGCCAGGCGCCCGTGTCCATCGAACAGGGACTGCGGCGTCTCCACCATCAGCTCCAGCTTCAGGGTGCCCTTCCGCAGGCCCCGGTCCTGCTCCAACGCCTCCAGCATGCGCACGAGCGCCATCACCTGCTCGGGCGAGGTGACCTTCGGCAGAGTGACGACGAAGTTCGCCGGCAGCTTGCCGCCCGTGCGCTCCAGCAGCGTGGTGACGAACAGCTCCAGCGTGCGCGCGGCCCGCTCGAACAGCTCCTCCGAGAGCGACTTGATGCGGATGCCGATGAAGGGCGGCAGCAGGCTCTCCGCCATGCCCCTCGCCACCTGCTCCGCGGCGGACACCGCGTGCCCGTCCTCCTCCGCGTCCGGCCGGTGCCCGTACCCGTCCTCGAAGTCGATGCGGAAGTCCTCCACCGCCTCGCGCTCGAGCTTGGCCACCACGCGCTCGTACACCCGCGCCGCCAGGCCCTCGCGCTGCGGAAAGGCCAGGCACTCGGCCAGCGTCCTCGCATCCGGGGCGTGCTCGCGCAGCGCGGCCAGCGCCACCTGGCCCATCTTCCGCGCCGTCTCCGCCTTGAAGAGCTGGGCCCCGCCGTACACCGTGTGCACCGGCTGGCGGCGCGGAGACTCACCCGGGTAGGCCTGGGTGTACTCCTGGTTGGACTTCATCAGCGCCGCACGCGCGGCCCAGATACGAGAGGAGAGCTTCGGCGTCATCCCCCTCAGCTACCACGGTATGTGGAGTAGCCGAAGGGACTCAGAAGCAAGGGCACGTGATAATGCTCGCCCGGCGAGTGGATCTCGAACACCACCGAGACGTACGGGTAGAAGCCCCGTACCGCGTGCGTCCGGAAGTATTCCGCCGTGTGGAACGTCATCCGGTACGTGCCGGGCTCCAGGTTCGTGCCCTCGGGCAGGAAGTCCTTCACGCGGCCGTCCGAGTTGGTGGTGCCCCGGGACAGCTCGCGCCAGCCGCCGGCGCCATCCTGGGCCTCCAGGGTGATGGGGACTCCGGCCGCAGGGCGGCCCCACTGCGTGTCGAGGACGTGGGTGGACAGGGTGCTCATGGGGAGGTGAGGAGCTTCTCCAGTCGAAGGCGGGTGATCTGAGCCTGCTCGCCAGCCGCGATGCGCAGCTCCAGCGCCGGTGGGTTGTTCATGCGTTCGCGCAGGTGCTCGAGCATCTCCCGGGCACTCTTCCCCGTGGCGCAGATGAGGAAGGTGAAGCCGAAGCGCGCCTCGTACTCCCGGTTGCCGTCCGCGAGGGCCTGGATGATGTCCTCACCCGCGCCCTCCATGCCCTTCTGCTCCTGCTCGGACCAGGCGCCGGTGGCCTTGAAGCGCTCGCGCAGCTTGTCCACATCACCGATGCGGGGGTGATGAGAGATGGCCTCCTTCCAGTCATCCGGCCCCGTCTGCGACCAGAGCCACCCCGCCTCCGCGTACACCGCGGGCACGTCCTTGAAAGGACGCGCGCGCGCCAGGGCGTCCGCCCAGCGGGTGGAGCCGCAGCAGCGCAGGAACTCCGCCCGGGCCTCCTCGAAGGGCAGGCGGTTGAGCCAGTCGATCTTATTCACGCAGGGCGTCCGTGGACCCGGAGCCGGCTGATGCCGCCATCCGGGAAGATGTTGAGGCGCACGTGGGTGAACGGCCCTGCCGCCCGCAGCTCCGCCTCGTAGAAGTGCCGGTGGTGCGCCTGCAGCTTCGTGCGCGGGAGGATCTCCTGCCAGGCGATGTCCTTCGCGTTGGCGAAGTCCAGGAGGTCCTCCTTCAGGAAGCACCCCTCCAGCGAGCACATGTCCGGGAAGTTGCCCTTGAAGTGGTGGGTGTCCACCTCCACCTTGTGCACCGTGCCCGGCACGGCCAGCTTGACGACGATCCAGTCGAAGCCCGGCACGCGCTTGCGCCGCGTCTCCCAGCCCTCGCCCATCGTCGTGGCCCGGCCTGGGAGGATGAGGTTGTCCTTGGGCCCGAAGAAGGCGTCATTGGTCGTGATGACGATGCCGCCGCTCTCCGCCGCCGCCAGATCCACCAGCTCGCCCGAGCGCAGCTTCGCCACGTCCGGCTTCACCACCCCATGCACCCGGAAGCGCGCCACGCCGCCATCCGGGTAGATGCTGAGCCGCACGTGCGTCCATCGCCGCTCGCTGGCCACGGGCAGGTAGTTCTGCGTGCCGCCCACCAGCTTCGTCTTCGGGACGATCTCCGTCCACGCCGCGCCCGTGAGCGACTCAGGGGCGGGCGAGCCCTCGACCTCCAGCCCGTCCACCGAGGCGTACTCGGGGAAGTTGCCGAGGAAGTGGTTGGTGTCCACGTTCACACCGCGGATGACGCCCGGCAGCCCCAGCTGGAGGATGCACCAGTCGTAGCCCGGCACGCGCTTGCGCCGCGTCTCCCAGCCATCCATCCACTTGCCGAACTCGGTGTACTTGTCCGGGATGAACACGCCGCGCCCCGGCTTGAGCAGGTTCTCCTTGGGCGCGAAGAACTCGTCGTTGGCGATGAGGGCCTTGCCGCCCACCTTCTCGGCGGCCAGGTCGATGAGTTCGGCGAAGGCGACGCGAACCTTGCCTTCCTCGGGGGTATGCATGCGGGAACTCCTCCTGCGAATACCTTACGCCATCGATCGCGCCGCGCCAGGACGGCGCACCCACTGCCCTGAGGGGCTGGGTGGGGTTTCACCTCGTGTGTAGGCAGGCAAGCCCCGCACCCACGAGCGCTCCACCACCCCCTGGAGCGTGCGCCCCGTGTACGGGGTGAGCGGGTGGCGGTGCAGCACGCCCGAGGGCTCGGGGGTGAAGGTGGCCTCCGGGTCGAAGACGAGCAGGTCCGCGTCCGCGCCAGGGGCCAGGGTGCCCTTCACGCCCTCCAGGCCGATGAGCCGGGCGGTGTGCCGGCACATCCACCGGACGAGCTCCTCCAGCCCATGGCCGCGCTGGCGCATCCCCGTCCACACCGCCGGCAGGCTGAACTGGAGCGAGGCGATGCCACCCCACGCCGCCGCGAAGTCTCCGCGGTCCAGGTGCTTGAGGGCAGGGGTGCACGGTGAGTGGTCCGACACCACCATGTCGATGTCGCCGCGAGCCAGCCCGGCCCACAGCTTCTCGCGGTTCTCCGCCTCGCGGATGGGCGGCGCGCACTTGAAGTGGGTGGCCCCGTCCGGGATGTGCTCCGCGTCGAAGGTGAGGTAGTGGGGGCACGTCTCCACGGAGAAGGGCAGGCCCTCGCGCTTCGCGGCGGCGATGTCCGCCAGCGCATCCGAGGAGGACAGGTGGACGATGTGGACGCGGCCCCGGTGCTTGCGGCACAGCTCCACCATCATCCGGATGGCATCATCCTCCCAGCGGCGCGGGCGGGACTGCAGGTAGCTGCGGTAGGCCCGCGTGTCGCCCTGGGGCGCAGTCTCGTGCTCGGTGAGCTCCGCGTGGACGATGAGGGGCACGCCGCGCCGCGCGAGGATGGGCATGGCGCGCTCCAGGTCCTCGCGGGTGACGTGGGGGAACTCGTCCACGCCCGAGTGGATGAGGAAGCACTTGAAGCCCGTCACCCCGGCGTCGACCATGCCCTCCAGCTCGTCCGCGTTGCCGGGGATGACGCCGCCCCAGAAGCCGTAGTCGATGGCGCAGCGGCCCTCGGCGGAGGCGGCCTTGATGAGCAGCGCCTCCCGCGAGGTGGTGGCGGGGATGGAGTTGAGCGGCATGTCCACTACGGTGGTGATGCCGCCCGCGGCCGCGGCGCGCGTGGCCGTCTCGAAGCCCTCCCACTCGGTGCGGCCGGGCTCGTTGATATGGGCGTGGGAGTCCACCACGCCGGGCATCACCACCTTGTTGCCCACGTCCGTCACCGGCAAGCCTCGAGGCGCGCTCTGGGGCGGCACCACCGCCTCCACCTTCCCGCCTCTCACGACCACGGCGGCCTCGCGCACACCGCTGTCGGTGACGACGCGGCGGCTGGCCAGCACCCAGGGTCCTCCGTTCACGGCTCGAGCTCCTTCATGAGGGGATACAATTAAGGAAGCACGAGTGTAGTCAAATCATGCTCCGCCCCCTCTCGGCCAATCCACGCAAGGAGTGAGGGTCTCCGCTGGGCCCGGGTCTGTTTACACCCCCACGCGAGAGCGGGTCTCCAATCCCAGACAGGGAGCGTGTGGTTGGAGGCATTGGCCGGCGCTCCTTCCGCGCTGGAGGCCGTAGCAACCCCGAGCCAAAGTGGGCAGCATCCGCGGCATGATCCACCGAACGTTCGCCGGCTTTATTCTCATGGCCGGAGGGCTGCTGCTCGTGGCGTGCGGACACTCCGCCCAGCTCGCCGCCTCGCCGCTGCCCATCATCGACGTGCACTTCCACGCCACGGGGGCGGAGGAGCAGGGACCTCCACCCCTCGCCATGTGCGTGTCGGGCGAGTCCCTCCCGGGCTGGGATCAGCGCAGGCCATGGCCCGACCCGTTCATCCAGTGGCTCAAGGAGCCCGCGTGCAGTGAGCCCGTGTGGTCGCCGAAGACGGACGACGAGATGATGCGCCGGAGCCTCGAGGTGCTGCGGCGCTACAACATCACGGCCCTGACGAGCGGCGCCGGAGAGGGCATCCTGGAGCGGTGGCACGCCGCCGAGCCCACGCGGGTCGTGCCCACGCTGTACTTCAACCTGGCGGAGCCGCACCCCTCGGTGGAGACCCTGCGGCAGTGGTTCAAGGAGGGGCGCTACAAGGCGCTCGCGGAGGTGACGAACCAGTACGGCGGCATCGAGCCCAACGATCCGGCCTTCGAGCCCTACCTGGCGCTGGCCGAAGAGCTGGATGTGCCGGTGGGCATCCACATCGGGACGGGGCCGCCGGGGGCGCCGTATCTCGGGTTCGAGAAGTATCGCGCCCGGATGCATTCACCGCTGGCGCTCGAGGAGGTGCTCGTCAAACACCCCAGGCTGCGGGTCTACGTCATGCACGCAGCCTGGCCGATGCTCGACGACATGCTCGCCGTGATGTGGGCGCACCCGCAGGTCTACGTGGACACCGGCGTCATCATCTATGCGCTCCCCAAGGCCGAGTTCTACCGGTACCTCCAGCGCCTCGTCGAAGCGGGCTTCGGGCAGCGGGTCATGTTCGGGTCCGACCAGATGGTGTGGCCCGAGGTCGTCCCGAAGGCCATCCAGCTCATCGAGGAGGCCCCGTTCCTGACCGCGGCGCAGAAGCGCGACATCCTCTACAACAATGCCGCGCGGTTCCTGCGGATGGACGGCGCGCCTGTGAAGTGAGGTGCGCGCTGCCGGGTGTGCCCGCCGCTGCACACCGGTCTGCACAACCGCCCGCCTAACCCCGCATGCCGCCGTGCGTCAGCCGCTGGCCCGCTCGCTGCAATCTCCCCCTGCACACGGAGGAGAACCCAAGTGAACGGAACGAAGTGGGATGTGCGTGTACTGGCTGTCGCGGGCGTTGGGCTGCTGGGACTGGCGGCGGTGTTCCTCTGGAGGGACCTGCAGGTCCCCATGGAGGTGCTGCTCGCCGTCGCGGCGTTGGGGGCCACGGGCCTGGCCTTCGCCGGGGTGCCCCGGGAGCGGCCCCTCGCCGGGCCTGTCGCGGTGATCGCCTGTGCCGTGCTCGGCGGCGCGTGGTACGCGGCCACCAAGTCCGGACTGTTGCTCGGGGGCCTGGCGGTGACGCTCGTGGCCTCGGTGCTCTCCGTGTGGCGCTCCCGGCGGCTGGACGGGGAGAAGGACCGCGTGCAGTCCGTGCTCGTCTGGTACGGGCTGACGGCAGCGGCCATCGCCACCTCCTGGGCCTTCTACTTCCACTTCCTCACGCTGGGCTTCGCGGGGGATGACGTGGGCCGGCGCCTGGTGCTCACCCTGGGATGGCTCGTCGCGGGCGTCGCCCTGGTGCTCCACGGCCGCGCGCGCGGCGAGGGAGTCATCCGCGACGCGGGCTTCGCCTTCATCGCCATCGCGGTGGGCAAGGCCCTGGCCTACGACACCACGCACCTCAGCGGCACCCTGCGCGTGGCGGGCCTGGCCGGCGCGGGCATGCTGATGCTGGGCGGAGCGTGGCTCTCCACCCGGACCTCGGCCCGGAGCGCTTGAGATGGGACCGATCATCTCGCTGGCCAGCGCGCTGCTCCTCTCCGCTGCGCCCACAGGTCCTTGCTATGTCCCCTCGGACCAGACCGCCGGTTGGAAACGGGTGGAGCTGCCCTCCGAGGCCCCCGCACTCGCGGCCCCCGAGGGCCTCGAGCAGTTCCGCGCCGGTGAGCCCGCACTGCTCTCCCAGGTGGATCCACCGGACACATATCGAGGCGCCCGCGAGCAGCGCCTCGGGCGCATGGTGTACGCGTTCCAGGTGCCGAAGGGCACCTTCCGCATGGAGGTGTCCTTCCTCGACTCCCTGGACGGGGCCAAGGTGGATGCGACGGCCTACGTGGGGGGGCGCGCCTACCCCCTCCTCAGTGAGCGGCGGCAGTTCGGCAAGGCGCTCAATCTCGACTGGAACGTGGTGGGCGTGGACAGCCTGGTCGTGGAGGTGCACCGCCACCTGCGAGAGAAACCCGTGGTGCGCCACTGGCGGGTGGACCGTGAGGTGGTCCCCTCGCAGGAGGTGCCGGCTGACTCGGCCTTCAAGGTGGCTCGCTCGCTTTACTTCCGGCACCCGGGAGGCCAGCGCATCGAGCTCTGTGACACCCCTGGGCAGCGCATGGTGCTCTCACGCTGGCCGGAAGGCACGCCCGAGGCCGTGACGCTCACTCGCGGATCATGACCAAGGCAGGTGGGAGCAGAACCGATAGACGCAGCCTCGGTCTGGAGGTGCCTGCCGGCAGCGCATGGCCAGAACCTGTCTGACAAGCAGACAGGTTCTTGGAGGCCTCGCCCGGCAGGTTCCGCTCCTGCTTACTCCCCGGTCTCCTTTGCCCGCGCGCGCACCTCCGCTGCGAACAGCTCCGCCGCGGGTGTGCGCGGCGCGCCCTTGCGCCACAGGAGCGCCGCAAGCTCGGAGCGCGGCGCAGGAGACAGCCGCTTCACCACCAGGCGCTCGGCGTCAGCGAGGCGCGGCTCGGGGAGCACGGTGACCGCGAGGCCCGCTCGCACGATCGCGAGCACGGTGGCCACCGCGTTCGACTCGAGCGCGATGTGGGGCGCGAGCTGCAGGGCGGCGAAGTACGCATCCACCCGCACCCGCACCCGCAGCCCGCGAGAGAGCAGCGCGAACGGCTGGTCCGCGAGCTGCTTCGCCCCCACGGACTCCGCTCCCGCCAGCGGGTGGCCCCGCGCGATGACGAGCGTGAGCCTGCTGTCGAAGACGGGCTCCGCGTCGAGGTCCGGTGAGCGCGCGGGCGCGTAGGCCAGCCCCACGTCGAGCTTGCCGTCCGCGAGCCGGCGCTCCACCCGCCCCACCACTGCCTCCTCGGCGCTCAGCGCGAGCCCCGGGTGCCTGCGCAGCACGGCGGCGAGCGCGGGCACCACGACGCCGCGCATGCTGGGCGGGTAGCCCACCCGCAATGCCCCCGTGGTGAGCCCCCGCAGCGCGCCCACCGCGACCCGGCCGGCGTCCACGTCCTCCAGCGCCCGCGAGGCATAGGTGCGGAACAGCTCCCCCGCCTGAGTGAGCCGCACGCCGGTGCGCGCGCGCTCGAAGAGCGGCGCCCCGAGCTCCTCCTCGAGCTGGCGGATCTGCTGCGACAGCGTGGGCTGCGACACGTGGACACGCCGCGCGGCGCGTCCGAAGTGCAGCGTGTCCGCGACGGCGGAGAAGTAGCGGAGGTGGCGGAGCTCCATCCCGGCCATCATAGGCAATGCCTATCGGGTCCATGGGAACAAACGAATGTACGAATCGCCATTGAAGCGTAGATTTCCCTCCGTCCCAGAGGAGATATCCCCATGAAGGCATCCGATCTGTTCGTCAAAGCGCTTGAAGCAGAGGGTGTGCGCTGCGTCTTCGGACTCCCCGGCGAGGAGAACCTGGACCTGCTCGAGTCGCTGCGAGCTTCGGGCATCCGCTTCGTCGTCACCCGCCACGAGCAGGCGGCGGGCTTCATGGCTGCCACGTCGGGACGGCTCACCGGGCGCGCGGGCGTGTGTCTGGCGACGCTCGGGCCGGGTGCGACCAACCTCGTCACCGCCGCGGCGTACGCCCAGCTCGGCGCCATGCCCATGGTGATGGTCACCGGGCAGAAGCCCATCAAGGCCGGCAAGCAGGGCCACTTCCAGATCGTCGATGTCGTGGGGATGATGCGGCCGCTCACCAAGAGCACCCGCACCCTCGTCTCCGCGGAGCACATTCCCTCGGCGGTGCGCGAGGCGTTCCGCCGCGCCGAGGAGGAGCGCCCGGGCACGACGCACCTGGAGCTGCCCGAGGACGTGGCGCGCGAGTCCATCGAGGCCGCGCCCCTCGCGCCCAGTGCCCACCGCCGGCCCGTGGCCGACGAGGCCGCCATCGCGATGGCGGTCGATGCCATCGCGTCCGCCCGGCGCCCGCTGCTCATGATCGGCGCGGGCGCCAACCGCAAGCTCACCTCGGACATGCTCCGAGCCTTCGTGAGCCACGTGGGGATGCCCTTCTTCAGCACCCAGATGGGCAAGGGCGTGGTGGATGAGACGCATCCATTCTGGATGGGCACGGCGGCGCTCTCCGACGGCGACTTCGTCCACCGGGCCATCGAGGCCTCGGACTGCATCGTCAACGTGGGCCACGACGTCACCGAGAAGCCGCCGTTCGTCATGCGCGACAACCGCCGCAAGGTGGTCCACATGAACTTCTCGTCGGCCGAAGTGGACCCCGTGTACTTCCCGCAGGTGGAGGTGACCGGTGACATCGCCAACGCGGTGTGGCGCATCGCGGAGGGCGTCGGCCCGCGCACGCACTGGGACTTCGGGCCCTTCGAGCGCATCCGCGCGGAGCTCCACACGCAGCTGGCGCGCGGCACCGAGGACGACCGCTTCCCCATCTACCCCGTGCGGCTCGTGGCCGAGGTGCGCCGCGCGATGCCCGAGGACGGCATCGTGTGTCTGGACAACGGCATGTACAAGCTCTGGTTCGCCCGCTACTACCGGTGCCGCAAGCCCAACACGCTGCTGCTCGACAACGCGCTCGCCACGATGGGGGCAGGGCTCCCGTCCGCCATCGCGGCCAAGCTGGTCTACCCGCAGCGCAAGGTGATCGCGGTCTGTGGTGACGGGGGGTTCATGATGAACTCACAGGAGCTCGAGACGGCGGTGCGCCTGAAGCTGGACCTCACGGTGATCATCGTACGCGACGACGGCTACGGGATGATCCGCTGGAAGCAGACGGAGATGGGGCTGCCGGACTTCGGGATGACCCTGGGCAACCCGGACTTCGTCCGCTACGCGGAGGCATACGGCGCGCGAGGCCACCGCCCCACGAGCGCCGCGGAGTTCGGCTCTACGCTCACGCGCTGCCTGGAGTCGGGCGGCGTGCACGTCATCGATCTGCCCATCGACTACTCGGACAACGCGCGTGCGCTTGGGGCCGGTGGTGAGCAAGGCGCCGTGCACTGAGGCTCGAGCACGGGAGAGAAGGGGAGGACCACCATGTTGGCTGAACGCTATCCCTATTATCTGGCCAACCGCCCGCGGCAGCCGAACGCGGAGCTGGCCGTGACCAACAAGTACTCGGGCGAGCTCGTGACGCACGTGGCGCTCGCGGACGCGGCCGCCGTGGAGGAGGCCATCGCCGCGGCGGTGCGCGCGGCCGGCCCGATGCGGCGGATGGCGCCGTACGCCCGGCAGGCGGTGCTCGAGCACTGCGTGCGCCGCTTCCGCGAGCGGGCGGAGGAGTTCGCACTCGCGCTCTGCATCGAGGCGGGCAAGCCCCTCCGCGACGCTCGGGGTGAAGTCGCCCGGCTGATCGAGACGTTCAAGGCGGCGGCCGAGGAGGCCGTACGCATCGAGGGCGAGGTGCTGAACCTGGAGGTGTCGCGGCGCACGGCGGGCTACCGGGGCTTCACCCAGCGCGTGCCCGTGGGCCCGTGCTCGTTCATCACGCCGTTCAACTTCCCGCTCAACCTGGTGGCGCACAAGGTGGCGCCTGCCATCGCCGCGGGCTGCCCGTTCGTCCTCAAGCCGTCCGACCGCACCCCCGTGAGCGCGGCGCTCATGGCCGAGGTGCTCGCCGAGACGGAGCTCCCCGAGGGGGCCTTCTCGGTCCTCACGACACGGCTCGAGGACGTGGGGCCGTTCATCGAGGACGACCGGCTGAAGCTGCTCTCGTTCACGGGCTCGGAGAAGGTGGGCTGGGAGCTCAAGGCTCGCGCTGGCCGGAAGAAGGTGGTCCTGGAGCTGGGTGGCAACGCGGCCTGTGTGGTGGACCGCGACCAGGGCGAGCGCCTGGACTTCGTCGCGGACCGCGTCGCTCACGGGGCCTTCTTCCAGGCCGGGCAGAGCTGCATCTCGGTGCAGCGGGTGCTCGCGCACGAGGAGCTGTACGACGCGCTGCGCGAGCGGCTCGTCGCGCGGGCACGGGCGCTGCGCGCGGGAGATCCCCGGGACGAGGCCACCACGCTCGGTCCGATGATCGACGAGCCCGCCGCCCGGCGGCTGGAGGGCTGGATCCAGCGCGCGGTGGCGCGGGGAGCGCGCGTGCTGACCGGAGGAGGGCGGCGCGGTGCGTTGCTCGAGGCCACGGTGCTGGAGGGCGTGCCCGCCGATGAGCCTTTGTGCGCGGAGGAGGCGTTCGGGCCCGTCGTGCTGCTCCAGCCCTTCCGTACCTTCGAGGAGGCGCTCCGGGGGGTGAACGACGGGCGCTACGGGCTGCAGGCGGGCATCTTCACCCAGGACGTGTCACGGGCGATGCAGGCGTGGGACGAGCTGGAGGTGGGGGGCGTCGTCGTGGGCGACGTGCCGAGCTTCCGCGTCGACACGATGCCCTACGGCGGCGTGAAGGGCTCGGGGCTGGGGCGCGAGGGCGTGAGGTACGCCATCGAGGACATGACCGAGCTGCGGCTGCTCGTGCTGCGCCAGGGGTGAGGCGCTGTCTCCGCGGGCCTGGCTTCCACGACACGACTCGGAGCCACCCTGAAGAACAGCGACATCCTCATCTCGGGCGCGAGCATCGCCGGGCCCTCGCTGGCGTTCTGGCTGCGGCGGTACGGCTTCTCGGATGCACTCCACCCGCTCATCGAGCAGCGAGGAAGGGGCGCAGGCTTCGGACTTGACGGCACCCGGTGGGGTGCGCACCCTCCTGGAGCACCGGGCGCTGCCCACGCAGCCTGAGAGGCTGGTCCCGGCACGAGGGAGGGCCACCCCAGAGCGAAGGGATGCCTGAGACATCTCTTTGGGGATAGGCTCCGCCGCTGAGTGTGGACGGAACGCAGAGGGGGCGTCAGCGAGGCGCACGGCCCCTCCCGACATGTGCTCTCCGGCGCCGGAGGACCTCAGAATGACTGCAAACCGTTGGTTGGGACTGGCCACGCTGACCGTGCTGTTCGCCACGAGCGCCCTGGCCCAGGAGCCGAGCGCGTTGGGGCGCTGGACCACCATCGATGACGAAACGAAGAAGCCGAAGTCCGTCATCGCCATCTACGAGGAGGACGGCAAGCTGTTCGGGAAGATCGAGAAGCTGTACCTCGCGCCCAACGAGGTGCAGAACCCAGTCTGCGACAAGTGCGAGGGGGCGCTGAAGAACCAGCCCATCATCGGGATGGTCATCCTGCGCGGCCTCAAGAAGGACGACGATGAGTGGTCGGGTGGCACGATCCTCGACCCGGCCAATGGGAAGACCTACAAGTGCAAGATCGCCGTCGAGGACGGGGGCAAGAAGCTGAAGGTCCGCGGCTACGTCGGCATGTCACTCCTTGGGCGCACCCAGCACTGGCTCCGCGCCGAGTAGCCAGTTCGCCCGGCTGCTCCAGGTGGCCTCGGCCGAAAAAGAGAACCCTGTGGCGTTGTCTGGCGCCACGGGCTTCTCTGCTGGGAGGCGGCGGGAATCGAACCCGCGCCGGGCGGTGCGAAACCCCTAGCAGAATCGCGCCCTTACCTCGTAACCGCCCGGATTGCTTAGGAGTCGATATCCCGCCGCGTCCCGTCTCGTCCCGTCCTGTTCCAGCCCATTCCGCACGTTCCTGCGACATACGTGCAACATGACGGCGCCCGTCATCGTGGACCGTAGAGGCAGCCTGCACCCTGCGGGCTCACTTCCGGGCGCCCCTTGCTGGCAGGAGGAATGCCACCAAGCGCGAGAGGGTCTTGACCTGTGGGCTCTCCAACTGAACGAGGCCGCGCAGCAGACGCCGCTTCTCGGGCGTGTCGTTGACGCCGGGTGGCAGCATGCTTGCCCCGGGGGAGTTCTGCGGTGGCTCCACCGGAGAGAATCCCATCAGCTCATCCGGCCCGCAGCCGAGCGTCAGACACATCCGCATCAGCGTTGGGACACTCGGCATCACTTCCCCCCGTTCCATGCGCCCGTACACCTCGGGGTGAGTGCCGAGGGCTTCGGCTATCTCTGCCTGGGTGAGTCCGGCGCGCGTTCGCGCCTGCTTGGCCACTGTGCCAATGGTGGACGCCAGTCCGCGCTGGCGTATCTCGATGTGGCGAGGCAGAGCAGGCCGCTTGCGACCTCGCGCCGTGGGGCGCCCGGAACATGAAGCGGCGGGAGTCTTCGCGGGGGCTTTGGCCATGAGGAAACCTTCGGGGGTGTCCTGTCGGACGGGTTGAGGAACAGAGGGGAAGGGCTGGGCACAGCGCCAGCCGTAGCAGCGCACGGCAACCAGCGCGTGACGTGGCGCGTCTGCCGTCCACGTCGGACACAAACCGCTCCCATCCTTAGCGCCGCGACGAAGCGGGGCCTGCGGGGAACGTGAGAAAGGAGCGCGGCGGCTGACTACGTGGCCCCGCCTGGCTCGGTGATGATGTCGCCCGTCGTCATCATGTCCGGCGGTAGCTCGTTCTCGCTGGTGGGGCCGATCACGCGCCGATTCATGCTGGCCCCGTGGCGTGAGTTGCGACCCTCCTCTAGCGTCTCCCTGGCTCCGTAGGAAGCGCCGAGCGTGGCGAGGCCCGCCCGCAGCTCCGCCTCCAGCTCCGCCGCCGAGGGATAGCGCTCTTCCGGCTTACGCTGGAGCACCCTGCGGAGAATGGAGCGCAGCGGGTGCGCTACCGGCTCGGTGATCTCCTCCACGTCCCCCGGATCGAACGTGGCAGCCCGCAGGATGCAGTCTTCGGCGTGTTCCGGAAGGTCTGCCTCCATTGCCGTCATGGTGGCGTCTCGAACCTGCTCCTTCACCTCCGGCGTCAGTGCCCTCTCCAAGTCTTCAAAGCGTGCCTTGCCCGTGCTGTAGAGGTGGCACAAGGACGCCAGTTCCAGCAGCACCAACCCGAGCGCGAACAGATCCGAGCGCGGATCCGTCTCCTCGCCTAGAAGCGCCTCGGGTGAGCAGTAGGCCACCTCACCCTGCGGGCGCGGGAGAGTTGTGGCCATCCGGCCCGGGAGCAGAGAACGTGCGCGGGCAAAGTCCGTCAGGATGATCTCGCCCTCAGTCCCCAGGTAGATGCGGGCGGGGTTCACGTCTCGATGAACGATGCCCAGCGGGGCGCCGCTCTCGTCCTTGCAGGTATGCGCGTAGTGCAGGGTACTGGCGACCTCGGCGCCCACGTACATGCAGAACGCGGGGGAAAAGGGCGCCTTGCGCATGTGGGCATAGTTGATCAGTGTGTTGAGCGAAGTGCCCTCCACAGTGTCAGACACGACATACAGAACGCCCTGGCTCTCAAAAGGCCCGCAGGTGCGGGCGATCCTCGGGTGTTGCAGGTAGGTGGCGAGGCGTGCCTCCTCGCGCAGCCGCGCGCGGATCCTGTTGAGTTCTTCCTGCTCCCGCGCCGACGTAGGGGGCACGCTGCGGACGATGACCGACCGAAGGCGCTTGGCGCCCCTGCGCTCCCACGCGAGGACGGTCCGTTCCCCCAGCTTCGATTGCGCCAAGTTCTCAACCACCCCCTGTGACAGATCGACCTCATACGAGAGATCGCCCTGAGAGAAGAGAATGACGCCCGGGATGGAGAAGGGCGGCTTTGCCGTAGCCATGCGGATCGACTCCTAGCAGCGCGAAGAGGGCGCCGCGCGACAGAGCGAAACACTACCCGGCATGTGCGAGAGGAGTGAACGACGTCAAGGGTTGGGAGCGACGCGAGACCGAGCTACAGCGTCAGCGGAACCTCCGGGAGCCCCGCTTTGACGCGGGAGCGCGTCACCGGGCCGAGCTGGAGCTGTCCAACGTTCACGGCTCCACCGGGCCCGAGCTGGAGCCGACACACGCACCACCGGGCCCGAGCTGGAGAGCTTCGAGGTGGCGCCCTGCGGGCCGAGCTGGAGCTGATCGACGCGCGCGCCACCGGACCCGCGCTGGGGCTAACCGACGCGCGCACCACTGGCTCCGAGCTGGAGAGACGCGAGGCAGCGCCCTCGGGCGGAGCTGGAGCTGACCGACGCGCGAGCCACCGGGCCGGGCTGGAGCTGACCGACGCGCGCACCACCGTGTCCGGGCTGGAGCCGACCGACGCGCGCACCCCGGGCCCGAGTTGGAGCTGACCGACGCGCGCGCCACCGGGCCGAGCTGGAGAGCTTCGGTGCCTATTCCGGCCGGATCGATCACCCATTCCGGACTCGGCCGATCACCCCCAGTCACTTCTTGCCCCTCCCATTCCTTCGCCCCGCCGAGGTCCCGGGAAGGCCGCTCCCACCAATAGTGGAGCGGACTTACGGGGACCGAGCATCCAAGCTTCACGCTCCGTCCGGGTGATCGACCCCTCCGGAATCGGTGATCGATTGATTCCGGAATCGGTGATCGAGTTGGTCCGGAATACGCACTTCGGAGCACTCGCTTAGAAAAGAAGACCGAAAGAACGCATTTCAATGTGACGGGTGGCAGGCATCGCACACAGCCTCCATTCACAATGCCTTGGCGATAATCGAAGTTTCGATCGCCTTCTTAGCGTGTTCTATGAGTCGGGCAGCGTCCCGGCGAGCGGCCAGTGCTGCCCGGACATGCGCCACGACTTTCGTGCGGATAGTGGCGTCAGGCACAACAAATGGAATCTTGAGTAGGCGGTCGACAGGAATTGCCGGATACATACTGGCGGTAGTGTTGAGGTCGAGAACCGCGCAGACAACCGGTAGACGTAGATAGGTCAGCAAAACTTCCGGTTCAATGTCAATCTTGCCTGCTTCTGGGTTGAGGACCGCAAAGCCCGAGGAGCACACGCAGCCATCCTGATCGGGGCGAATCAGGGCTGACAGGCGACGAATGGGGCGGACAGTAGAAGTAATGATGTCACCGGGCTTGACGACCCACTGGGCACGACTAGGGGCATCAACCACTGAGAGTGGTACAGCCTCGGCCTCGCCATGGCCAGTAAGGGTCCCAATCTCAATATATTGGAAGATTGAATCCTTCTTTTGTTGTTCGGGATTGAATACACGCTCGGCCAACGGCGCCACGTCGCCGAGAGTGATACCAGATTTCCGAAGCTGCTTGAGAATCGCCTGGGAGCGCGGACTAAAGAACTCAGCATCAAACCGTCCCTCTGTGAAGAGATCCTTGAGCGACCGCGTGTAGCAGCGGCTTGTGGAGAGCGCGAGGTGATCCAATCCCAACGCGGATAAAAGCAGCGACTCGGCTGCTTGGAGGGCTTGGCTAGACTCGCGGTGTTTCGCATAGGCCAATTGTGTCTGTTTCGAGACTTTGGCAGCGCAATCAAGAATCGGGATGCGCAATTCGCGGATCTTCTCGATGAACAGGTTCAACTGCACGTTGCCAGTTGCTTCTCGAAGGGACTGAAAGCGTCCATACTCACAATTAAGGAATGTCGCCACATAGTACGCGTCGACAGGTGCCTTTGGGGCTATACGAATAATTCCAAGATGCCGATCCGCGTTGGCGGGCAAGATCTCGGACTGCACGACCGCTGCGTTACCGATAGTGCCGACAGTGGTGATTAGCAGGTCGCCACTCTTGAGGCTTGTTCGGGGGTTGGCTTGATGCTGGGCATGGCTAATATGAATCGCATCACCGAGCACAAAATGGTTATCTTTGACGCACTTTGCGGACAGATAGAGGATGCCGCCTTCCTCAACCTCATCGGGTGACGCGTGGATGCCATCGGTGACAATGCCCATGCTACCGATGGTGCGTACATCTAGTGCATCAAGCCTCGCTGAGTCGGCAAGATACCTCGGCTGATAGTATTCAGGGTCAAGCCTTAGACCGCCTACTAAGGCAGATTTCTTCACGACAGACCACGCCGCCATTTACTCGGCCTCCTTACAGAACGACAGTCCCTGTTTGCGGCCCCACTTAAGGAACTCGGTGGCAATCTCGTCCAAGTCGTGTTCTACGATCATGTGGCCGTGGCTATCTAGAAGTGGCGCATTATCTGGGCCGATGCAGTAGACGTAGTTGCCGCTATTATCCTTGCCCGGTTTCTCACTGGTGGCTAGGAACACGGGGTAGTCATCACGCTTGGGATTGTAGGTGGGACTCTTGTTATTCTCATCCCAGGTCTGCACGAAGAGTACACTGGTCTTGGTGCCAGTATGGGGCTTAAACGTGTTTACGTGCAAACCAACCACCGCCAGCACGCGAGCATGATCAGCTATCCATCTACGGAGTGATTCGTCGCCTGAGTTATTGAAACGGCCTTGAGGGAGCACTATCGCTGCGCGACCGCCAGGCTTCAGAAACTCCAAGTTCCGCTCGATAAACAACACGTCACGGCCTGTCTTGCTTTGCCACTTCCCGGTGTCTTTCTTTGCTAGATCAAATTGATGAAGAATGCGGGATTCTTTGATGTCTCCAGCGAAGGGCGGGTTCGTGAGCAGTACGTCGAAATCAAAGAACCGATAGTTTTCTCTGTTCCATTTGTCGCGGCCGGGATCAGGCAGTTTGCGCAGGCGCTCTTTCAGGCCAACGCGGACTTCCTCTGTCCAAGACTTCGGATCGAGTGCGTTAGCACGGTAGACATTGGTGCGTCCGTCACCAGCAATCAGATTGAGCGCGCGAGCAATCTTTGTCGCGCGCTTATCGAAGTCGATGGCGAAGACGTGTGTGGATGCATACTCGCTCTGCCATTTGTTCGGCCCCTTCGCGGTGAAGACGTCCCCCCATACATGGAAGATGCTGTGGACCGTGAAGCCGCAAGACCCGGCAGCAGTGTCGATCGTGTATTCGTCCACGGTCGGGTTGAGCATTTTGACACACATGTCGATGACGTGGCGTGGCGTGAAGTATTGACCTTTTTCGCCTTTGGCAGCTTGAACAGAGAGGTATTCGAAAGCCTCATCAATCACCTGAAGGTTGGAGTTGAAAAGCTTCACGTCTTCCAGGAAAGAGCCACAAACCAGAAGATGCTCTGGCTCCAGTTCGATCCGCACCCCACTTTCAAATACTCCCGGCCATTGCTTCTCTGCACGCTGCAAGAGATCACCGATCGTATCCGAGAACTCCTTTGCGGTCTTGCCGCCAACTCTGAATTCGAGAAGGCGCTTCTGTTTGCCTCCGCGCGCAGCATTCCACTCGTCGTAAAGCTTGGCGTAAATGAGTTTGAAGACCTCCTCGAATGCATCAACCCCGGCGTTCGCGAGAACCAAATCCTCCATATCGAGGATGATGTCCTTCAAACTGGTGCGCTCGATCACCAACCGATTGTTGGCCTCAAGATCCTCTAGGGTCCAGGGTTCGGCAAGCATCGCAGAGAGCGTCTGCGAGGCTTTGGGGATATCGGGTAGATTACGGAAAACGTTTGGCTCTTCCCGATGCAGGGCAACAACTTCAGACCCATTTGTCCAGACACCGATCGGCGAGCCCTCTGCATTGCAGTAGGACTTCAGTTGCTCCAGACCATCTTTGCGTTTGGGCTTCTTGCATTCGATAATAATGTAAGGCGTGGTAGGCGCGTCTTGCTCGTAAATGACAATGTCTGCCGCCTTCTCATGAACCGAGGAGCCAAAGTAGACTGGTTTCTCCAGCGCGATGCGATCTTTGGGGTAGCCATATTCTTCGATCAGTTTGCGCAAGTAGAGCTGGCGAACGATCTCCTCAGGCTTGGCGGGCCTGGGCTTGTCAGTCACCTCGCAAGTCAAATATGCCTTGCCGTTCTTGTCGAACAGTTTGAGCGCCTCGATCAGCTTCTTGTTGAAGATCGTGAGCGCAAAGTCGGACCCCTTCAAAATGTCGGCAATTGTCCAGTAGTTATCGGGCATGGGGCAGGAGCCTATGTGCCCTCGCCGCCAGCCTCAACAAGTACCGACCTCTCGTGCCGAGGCTCGGCGGCTGCGCGAGAAGTCGCCGGGAGCAGGTGGCGGGCCTAGTACTACCTGATCACATGCGCGATGGCCCCCAAGGAGGAGCGCGGGAACTGATGTAGCGCAGGCAGAGCGGGGAGTGGCCGATGCGTCGCAGCAGCAGGTGCTGACTCCTCCTTGTGGAGCCCTGGAACTCTCACTCCTCTCCCCTCGCGTCACGACGGGGCACGGCGAGCACTTACGAGAGCTTCGAGGCGGTGCCCCACGGGCGGAACTGGAGCTGTTCGACGTGCAGGGCTCCACCGGGCCGAGAGGGAGCTGACCGACGCGCGCCACCGAGCCGATCTACAGTTCCGCGCTCAGTGCCACCGCTCCACAGCAAGCCCGTTGACCTCCTTCGACCCCACGGCGGCGCCGGGCTTTGAGCCCTCGCGCTTGACGATGCCCGGGCCATCAAACCCATTGCCCAGCTCGACACAGATCGGCACTGTGCGTCCGCCTGGGAGTTGGGCACGCCGATACCGGCCGTAGATGCGATCCCCCGCCGTCCACAGGTGCCCCTCCAGCCGTGTTCCCTTCGGGGCCTTCCCTTCTGCTTCTGCAAGCTCCCCCGTCACGGGGCCGTCATTGAACACCGCCAAGGCGTCTTCCCGCTTGGTCAAGGGTTCGGGGATCCGCTTGGTCACGTCAACGATGATCGCTGGCTGTGTTCCTCCGTCGAGGCTCCAACCTAGCTCTTTCCTCATCGCGTCCACGGCTTCCTGCGGGCACGCCTCTGGATCCGGGCGCGTCTGCACACCGGGGCAGCCCGCTTCAACCCACGCGAGGGTGAACACGAGGAGTGCACACCGCTGAACCTTCGAGAGCACGCGCCGGGGTCTGGCCTTCTGCGGGTTGGGCACGCCGTTGGTGAGGGTGGGTGAATTCTCGGGCAGTTGCACGGAAGGGCTCGCCTCCTTCTGGGTAGGGAGAGGCGAGGGTAACTGAGCGGGGCGCCTTGTCGGCTTTTCGGCCAGCTCGGGCGCGGGTGGGAGTTGCTCCGTTGGGGCGCTCCTGGCCACCGGGGGCGGCTCGGATTGTGCGGGCCTGTGCAGCAGGGAGGCGGCCACGGCTGCCGCGAGCACCACGAGCGCCAGCACCCCAACGAGCGCCGGACGGCGCCACTCCAGGCGCACGCGCTTGAGCGCAGCAACCCCCGCTCCCCCCACGGCGGACGGGTGGGCGGGAATCGGCGCCTCCACGCTCCCGGGTTGCCCCTCCTCGGCTGGCACGGGAACATCTTCGGGGGGTTCTGGCGGGAGCTGCGCGGAGACAGGGTGAACTCGGGTGCTGCGCCACTCGGGGCCCTCGCTCTGCTCGAAGTCCTCCAGCGGACGCCGCGCATCCTTCGCCGTCGCGGGCCTCTCCCCCAAGTCCTCATGGATCAACAGCAACGCATAGTTGCTCAAGTCCAGCGGTACGCGCCCCTGGGTGACCTTGAACGGAGAGGGCGGCGCCACCGCGCCAAAGAGCGGGGGCCGCTTCGCGCTCAAATCCGGCGTGGGGTCCGTCAGCACGTCGTAGAGGTCGGCTCCGAGCGCGAAAATGTCATCAGTCGCCTTGAAGGGGTAACGCGCCGCCGGGTTGTGGAGGTTCTCCCTCCAGAACTGCACCGCCTCCGGGCTGCGATTGCGCGGCGTGCAGGGAGGCAACGGCGCATCCGTCAACTCTGCGGCGTCCGCATAGTCCGCCGCTCCGAAGTCGATGATCACCGGCTCGCCTTCCTTGGTGACCAGGATGTTTCTCAGGCTCAAGTCCCGGTGGAACACGCCCCGCGCGTGCATGTGCTCCAGAGCGTCAAACAGCTTGCGAAACAGGACGACCACTTCATGCACAGTCGGGTACGTCCGCCGCACCCACTCCCCCAGCGTGTACCCGTCCACGAAGTCCACGACGATGTAGAGGAATCCCGTGCGCGCATCCCCCCAGCGCCCCTGAGCCCACATGCGGATGATGTGGCGGTGATCGAGTTTCCCAAGGCAGACCGCCTCGCGCCTCGCGCGTGCGTCCGTCTGCTTCGGGTCGCCGCGCTTGTCCACCCGACAGGCCACCTTGAGCGCGAAGCGCTTCCCGTCCTTCTCCACCTCGTAGACAACTCCATAGCTGCCGCCGCCGATCTTCCGGACGATGCGCCAGCAGTCCACCCACTGACCGGGCTTGAGGTTCTTTGGATCCAATCGCCAGAGCATGCCGATCACCTCGCGCCTGTAGCTACAGCCCAACCTGGGGAACGGACAGACAGCGGCTCCCGTCCGCGTTGCACACCCGCAGCGTGTGCGGCTGGCTCAACCATGCTCCCTTCTCCCGCACGGGCATCTCCACCTCAACGGCCACGCTCACCGTACCGCCTGGGGAGATGGTGGCTTGCCAAGAGAGCACCGCGCGCGCGCGGCGTGGCTCCCCTCCCGCTGCGGGCGTCACCTCGGCCCACGCGGGCGCCCACGGCTCCGGCCCGGTGTTGCTCACTTCGAGGACAAGCACCGTCCACGTTGACGCCGCGAGCCCTCTGCACTGGGCGGGGTGAAGTTCTCCCGGCACCTCGCGGCACCCTTCCCTGAAGGCGTGAGCCTGCATGCCCTTCAAATCCACGAGCCCCGCGAGCGCCACGGCTGCGGGGCTCACCACAGGGGGCCGCGCTTTCAACTCCTCCAGTTCCTTGGCTTGGGCCTCGCACCGCTCGCGCGTGGCGGACAGTTCCACGCGGCACGCCTCCACCGTCTGCTGCGGGCGGCTCACGTTGACCACGGTGTCCACTGTGCCGGGCTGGCTGGTGAGTAGGAACACGACAGTTTGGGGCGAGCCCTCGCGGTAGGTGAAGCGCAGCGCCAGCCGTTCCATGGGACCGAGCGGCACAGCAAGGGCCAGCGTGATGCCCATATCCCCGGGATCCACTCTGGCGAAGCGGGTGCGGCCATCCACCTGGACCGACTCACGAATGATCGGCGCGTCCAACAGGATGACCGTGGGAACGTCAGGCGAGAGGTGGAGCACGGGCGACTCGCCCGCCTTGCCCGTGAGAACGACGAAGCGGGGAGCAGAGCCCCCTGCGGGCGCGGCCTGTGCCGTAGCAGCAAGGCCCACCAGCAGCGAGGCGAACGCGAAAGGCGGGAAGGACGGTCGGAGCAAGAGGGGGGAACCTCCCAGGTAGGTCCCCAGCCTAGCAGACGAGAGCGGGCGTCCGCGTCGCAGTCCCCGCGCGAGACGTGCGGCGCGTTCGGCCCTTCAACGCCTGCCACGGCGCACCGAGAGCGCTCCTTCTGCCCGCATCCCGCACCCGCTGGGCCGCGCTCGGCTGCCCCCAGGCTAGGCGCCCTCGGCTGAGCACTGCGCTTGCCTGCCCGTGCTTCCGGGCTCTCGGCTCACTCTCCTGCCGCGCCTCCGGTGACGCTGGCCATGGCGCTGCCGTTCTGGCGCGCGCTAAGGGGCCGCCATGCGTCCGAGAAGCACGGGCCCGGGGTTTGGGAGCCGTAGACGCGGCACCGCTGTTCTAGATCCCTTGGAGTGGTGCGCGTAGTGCTCCCCAGACGCGCTCTCTTGCCCGGCTTCCGCCCTTCCAATCTGCGGTGCTCCTCCTGGGGCCAAGGTGGGCCGGGCTGGGAGCTGACCGACGCGCGCCACCGGGGCCGAGTTGGCGCTGACGGACGCGCGCGCCACCAGACCGAGCTGGAGCTGTCCGCCGCGCGCGCCACCGGGACCGAGCTGGCGCTATCCGCCGGGCGTGCGCAGCACCGGGGCCGAGCTGGCGCTATCCGCCTGGAGATGTCCGCCGCGCAGCACCGGGGCCGAACTGGTGCCGTCCGCCGTGCTCAGCAGCGGGCCGAGCTGGCGCCATCCGCCGCGTGTGCTACCGGGGCCGAGCTGGTGCCATTCGCCGCGCCCGAGCTGGAGCTGTCCGCCGCGCGCGCTACCGGGCCGAGCTGGCGCTGTCCGCCGCGCCCGAGCTGGCGCCATCCGCCGCGCGCCACCGGGCCGAGCTGGAGCTGTCCGCCGCGCGCGCCACCGGGCCGAGCTGGCGCTATCCGCCTGGAGCTGCCCACCGCGCGCGCCACCGGGACTGAGCTGGCGCCATCCGCCACGCGCGCGCCACCGGGCCGAGCTGGCGCTATCCGCCTGGAGCTGCCCGCCGCGCGCAGCACCGGGGCCGAGCTGGCGCTATCCGCCACGCGCGCCACCGGGACCGTGCTGGCGCCATCCGCCTGGAGCTGCCCGCCGCGCGCAGCACCGGGGCCGAGCTGGCGCTATCCGCTACGTGCGCCACCGGGACCGAGCTGGCGCCATCCGCCACGCGCGCGCCACCGGGGCCGAGCTGGCGCTATCCGCTACGCGCGCCACCGGGACCGTACTGGCGCCATCCGCCTGGAGCTGCCCGCCGCGCGCAGCACCGGGGCCGAGCTGGCGCCATCCGACGCGCGCGCGCCACCGGGACCGAGCTGGCGCCATCCGCCACGCGCGCGCCACCGGGACTGAGCTGGCGCCATCCGCCACGCGCGCGCCACCGAGCCGAGCTGGCGCTATCCGCCTGGAGCTGCCCGCCGCGCGCAGCACCGGCGCCGAGCTGGAGCTGTCCAACGCGCGCAGCACCGGACCGAGCTGAGCGCCTGGACGCGCGCGGCACCCGGTCCGAGCTGGAGCTGACCGATGCGCAGCACCGGGCCGAGCTGGGCGTTTGGACGCGCGCGCAGAACCCGGGCCGAGCTGGAGCTGTCCGACGTGCGCAGCGGTCCGAGCTGGAGCTGACCGACGCGCGCGCACTAGGATCTAGCTGGGCGCTTGGACGCGCGCGCAACACCGGGGCCGAGTTGGGCGCCTGGATGCGCGCGGCACCCGGGCCAAGCTGGAGCTGTCCGACGCGCGCGGCACCCGGGCTGAGTTGGAGCTGTCCGACTCGCGCAGCAACGGGCTCTACCTCACCTGTCCGACGCGCGCTCTCTCACCCGGGGCCGTGTTTCCCGGCGCCCCTCTTGAGCCAGTACGAGGGACGGCGCGCACGCAAAGCGGCTTCCAAGAAGTCCGAGAACGAATCCTCGATCTTGTCGCAGTAGTTCGGATCCGGCCATGCCTCATGCCACGCGTCGAAAAGTGGATAGCGCCCGTTCGCCTGTTGGCTCACGTCGATCACCACATAGTTGCCGTCTTGAACATCGCAGAGCGTGTACACAGAGGCAGGCCCCCACTTGTCGTCATCTTCACCGTAGATCGCTACGCGCGCCCGGACGATCTCGGACAGCGGGAGGATCTGATAAGGCGAATTTGGCAGCCGCTTGATCAACTCCGCGCCGTTGCAGTGCAGATAGAAGGCGCGCAGGTCGGGATCCAGCTTCCAGCCCACGCGCTGCTCGAATCCCGCAATCTCCGCAGGCGTTGCGGGCGGATACGGGAAGTGATCGCGCGCGACTTCTTCAAGCAAGCTGGTCATGGGCTTTGGCATCGTCAGTAATCCGAGTAGGGCAGATCAGGACCTACCGTATTCCAGGGCGGCCCTCCGTCGTAGCACCTCGGATACTCCTTGTTCAGTACATCGTGGATGGTGGGGGGCGTCGGGAGAAGGTTGTTGGGATCGATGGGATCCCCGCCGTGCTTCAGGTCGCGGATGTGGTGCCCTGGCCAGGACTTGCCCCGCTCAAGGGGCCAGTCTCCAAACTTCTTGCTCCAGTCCTCCCGGAAGGACTCGCGGATTTGATCCCACTGATCACGCGCCGCCTGGGTCTCCTCCTTCGACAGCACGGGATAGTCGCAGCAGCAGTGAGTGATCGCGTACCGTCCCCCCGCGTCGTAGCTCCGCCCTTCCCAGTCCAGTTTGAGATCAGCGAGCCACATGCAGCCCTTGAGGGTGTATCCCTCGGCTGCGCATTGTCTCTCGCAATAGGCCATCCATCGCTGGCTGCACTGCCATGGACCGTAGAACAGCGTCGGTTTGAAGCTCCCGGCGACAACGCTGATCCGTGGTCCTTCCACCTTGGCGCGCGCGGGCTGAGCGCCCGGTGACGGGACCGCTCCGTTTTGAGGCCCCGGTGATGGGATTCCGTTTTTTGCCCCGCACCCGCTCACGACAAGGAGCATCGACACGACAACTGCCCACCGTTGCCTCATGCTGATCTCTCCCGCTCTGGCGTGTCACTAGCGAACGCCTCAAGTCAGAATTACCAGACCGTCCTGACAGGTCCGTCCGACCGGACACGGGCCGAGATGGAGCTGTCCACCGCGAGCGCGAAGGGGCCGAGCTGGAGCTGACCGACGCGCAGCACCGGGCCGAGCTGGAGCGCTTCGAGATGGCGCCCACCGGGCCGAGCTGGAGCTGTCCGACGCGCGCGGCACCAGGGCCGAGCTGGGGCGCCTGGACGCGCAGCACGGGGCCGAGCTGGGGCTGTCCGACGCGCGCGGCACGGGGGCCGAGCTGGAGCGCTTCGAGGTGGCGCCCACCGGGCCGAGCTGGAGCTATCCGACGCGCGCGGCACGGGGGCCGAGCTGGAGCGCTTCGAGGTGGCGCCCACCGGGCCGAGCTGGAGCTGTCCGACGCGCGGCACGGGGCCGAGCTAGAGCTGTCAGACGCTCGCGCACCGGGGCCGAGCTGGGGCGCCTGGACGCGCGCAGCACCAGGGCCGAGCTGGAGCTGTCCGCCGCGCGCGGCACCGGGCCGAGATGGAGCCGTCCGATGCGCACCGGGCCTCAGTGCCCCGGTAGCGCCGGGGTGGCGCCGGGGTGGCGCCGGGGTGGCGCCGGTGGTGGCGCCGGTGGTGGCGCCGGTGGTGGCGCCGGTGGTGGCGCCGGTGGTGGCGCCGGTGGAAGCCCCGCAGAAGTGCCGTGCGCACGCCGCGCACGCTGCACGGTGCCCAGCCGCGCCACCGCGCCGCGCACACTCCAACCGCCCCGCCCGCGCGGCCCTTGCTTGCCCGTCTGCACGCTTGCCGATCAACGTTCACGCTTTGCCCACTGCTGGACACTTCCCGTTGCGCTGTGTCACTCCTAGCCCGGGTAGTTCCGGGCTGTTTGGCGAGTGTGGAAGGGCGGGTTAGGTGATGGTCGGGATCGAATCCCAGGAGGGGCAAGCCCTCCTGTGCGGCGCGTTCAGGCGCCTTTGTTTGCTGTCGGCTGACAACGCCGGGAACAACGCCGGGTGTCACGCCAGGACGCGTCAGCCGTCACGCCAGGACGCGCCAGCCGTCACGCCAGGACGCGCCAGCCGTCACGCCTCGATCCTGACTCCAGCCGTTGCGCGCCTCACCGCGCCTTGCCTGTCTGGTGTCCGGGCGGGCTCGACCGTCAAACAGGGTGATTCAAGGTGTTTGCTGGTGATTGCCTGGATCCGCCGGAGATTGCCTGAATACGCCCAATGTCCAAACGCGCCGCGCTTGGGCACCTTGGGCGGCATGATTCACGACACACGAAACACCCGGCAGGCACGACGGGCGCGCACGCTTCCCGCCTGGAAGGGACGCGCGCGCCCCTGTCCAAGCCTGCCCAACACTGGCCAGCCCTGCCCAGCGCGGCCCGGAGCGTTGCCGGTGCCCGGGAGGATGCGAGATACTGTTGCCCATGCAGTGAGGCACAACGGCTGCCCCCGGTACGCGGGGCGGGCCGACGTGGACAGCACCCGCAGCGCCGCGTGTCCCCTCCGCCCCTGGGATGCGCTCGGGTCGCCGCACCGCTTCGAGCTGGGCGGCTCCTCGCCTCTCACTGCATGGCGCCACGCGTCCTGGCTACGGGTGCGCAGCGTCAGACACTCGGCAGCCGGGAGCGTTTCACCCATGCAGGGGCCACACGACGCACAGAACCATCAACGAATGCAGAAGGGGCACCAGCCATGAGCGCGCCCCCCCTTGCTGCGGACAACGCGCCCGCGTTTCTCACGGTAGAGGAAGCCGCCGAATTGCTGCGCGTGAATCGGAAAACTCTCTATGAGGCGATCCGACTCGAACAGGTGCCCGGCGTGGCTCGCATCGGGAAAACACTCCGCATCCGCCGCGACGCCCTGCTAGAGTGGACAGCCGGTAAGGGCCGTGATTCTGCGCTCGGGAGTCGGAAATGAGCGTCAGATTGCGGGAGTGGCAGAACAAGGCAGGGAAGGCCGAGGAGGCTTGGCAAGTGGACTTCATGTTTCACCACCCGGACGGACGGCGGCAGCGAGTCGTGAAGTTCTCGCCCGTTCAGACGCGCCGGGGTGCCGAGCAGTACGAGCGCGAGCTACGCGCCTCCCTCCTCAATGGGACCTTCGGAAAGGAGAACAGCAGCGAGGAACGCGGCGTCACGTTGGCGCAGTTCACCCCGCGCTTCCTCACCTACAGCGAGAACAACAACAAGCACTCAAGCGTCGTCACCAAGCGGCAACTGCTGGATGATCACTTGCTCCCGTTCTTCGGGCAGATGGCGTTGTCTGCCATTGGCCCGGCAGAGATCGAAGACTTCAAAGCCGTCATGCGCAAGAAGAAGTCCGCCGCTCGCGCCCGGAAGGAGGCCCCCACGAAGGCCGCCCTCCTCAAGCGCGGCGACGTGGAGCCCAAGCCCCTGAGCCTCAAGACGATCAACAACGTGCTGTCAGCGTTGAGCAAGCTCCTGGCTCTCGCGGAGGAACAGCGGGTCATCCCGCAGGCTCCCCGCGTGAGACTCTTCGGGAAGCTCCCCAAACCCACCTTTGATTTCCTCACCTTCGAGGAAGCCGAGCGGTTGATCGACGCTGCCGAGCCGGAATGGCGGACGTTGCTGCTGGTGGCGCTCAAGACAGGGCTGCGCCAGGGAGAACTGATCGGGCTCCAGTGGGGTGACCTGGACTTGTCACAGGGGCGGCTCAACGTCCGGCGTACCGTCTGGCGAGGGGTGACGGACTTGCCCAAGGGCGGACGCGAGAGAACCGTAGACCTTCCTGCATCGGCGGTGGATGCCCTCAAGGCACATCGTCACCTGCGGGGCCGCTTCGTGTTCTGCCAGGAGGACGGCCAGCCGCTCACGGCGGGCATGATGGCGCAGCCGCTTCGCCGCGCGCTCAAGCGGGCGGGCATCAACCGCGAGGAGGGGCGGATCGGGTGGCACGACCTACGCCACACCTACGCCAGCCACCTTGCGATGCGGGGCGTTCCGCTCAAGGTGATCCAGGAGTTGATGGGACACGTCACCATCGAAATGACCGAGCGGTACGCCCACCTGAGCCCGGACACGCGCAGAGAGGCGGTCGGGGTACTCGACCGGCCCTCTGCGCCCGCATGCGACATACGTGCAACACGGATGGAGGAAGCCGCTAACCATCCGTAAAGACGTACTGAAAAAATGGAGGCGGCGGGAATCGAACCCGCCGCTCGTAACTTCTGGCGAGAGCGATCCCACTCGGTCGAGCGCCGTTTCCGTAAGACTGCCCGGCACGGCACTCCCAGAGTTGAGGAGGACGGTTCAGGCCGAGCGGAGCCACTCCGCGAGGCGCTCGGGCTCCGGTACGTTTCGCAGGAGGGTCCGGCGCTCCGACGGAACGGGGCCATGGCTGATCACCAGGGTGCCCACGCCCCGTCGTCTCTGGGAAGGAGTCACCAGCACCTGGACGTCGTGGATCTCCGCATAGTGCACGAGCAGGCGCTCCTTCTGGAGGCTGATGCCGGTCTCCGTCACAGCGCTCTTGCTGAAGCGGAGCCGATGGGGGAACAGGGCCACCCCGAGTGAGATGGCCGCCAGCAGTCCCCAGAGGGGAGGCACGTACCGCCACTTCTCCAGCCCGTGCGGCAGAACGACGAACAGGGCCGCGAAGATCGCGGCGGACATCACCTTGCTCAGCAGCCCGCGCGGGCGTCGAACGTTGACATCGAAGGGCGCCGACAACACTTCGGGGAGCTTGGGGATGCTCACCGGCTGTCCTCGCTGCAGCGCCTCCAGCTCGCCTTGGAGCTCTTTCTTCCGGGCCTTGAGCTGTTCGAGCTGCGATCGGAGCCGGGCGTTCTCCCGTGGCAGCTCCTCCAAGGCACGGCGCTCCGCGCGGAGCTCGTCCCGGACAGCCTCGACGTGCTGGACGAGCTGGGGATCGACCGGTCTCTCAGCCGCCACGGGTACCTCCTGTCTTCTCGCGAGCCGCTCTCGAGCGCGCCAGCAGCCACTCGGCCAGCCGGGCGGGGGCGTCGATCAGAGGGATCTCGAGCACCTGCTCCGATCCCTCCGTCACCTGGCCCAGACGGGTCGTGGTCTGAGGGGCCCAGGTGACACGGAGCGTGCCGCGCTTCAGCCACCCTTGGATGGCATCAACCTGCCGCACCTCGGAGTAGAGCACCTTCCGACTGCCGACTGCGGTCAGGCCAAAGCCTTCCTCATCGAAGCTCCAGACCCGGCGCTCATCCTCGTCATCGTGCTTCGGAGTGGAGACGAGGTGCGCCAGGAACCAGACCACGGCCGCGCCCAGCGCCAAGGCAAGACTCAGGCGGCCCTGCGGGACCTTGTTCCCAAAGAAGAAGCTCTTGTAGAGGAAGAGCACCATGAAGAGAGGCATGAGCTGCGGGAGTCGACGCACCGCATAGAAGAGCCGTCCCTGCAGGGACCGCTGGGACGGCGTGGCGATGAAGGGCGTCACGAGCTGCTCGGGCAAGGAAGACAGGGGCTTGTTCCACTCGGCCCGTGCTGCGTCTCTGGCCTGCTCCAGCGCGCGGAGCTCTTCTTTCTGCTGCGACAGCCGTTGGGCCAGCCCGGCGTTCTCCTGAGGAAGCACCTCGAGCTGGTGACGGACGTCGCGCAGATCCTCCTGGAGCTGCTCCAGTTCATCTCGCTGCGAGCGTCCGGCAATGGTGCTCTTGTGCGTGCTCACTGCCACGGAGAGTAACATGGACGCTCACCGCATCACCCCAGGGCGCGGAGCGCTTCGTCCCGGCTTGCGTCAGGGCCGCGTGTGCCGTGCTTCCCTGCCGACCGGGCGTGCCATGATGCCCGTCCCAGGGGAGAACATGCACGAACCGTCTCGAAGGAAGGCCCTCCCATGACCACGCGCAAGCCCGCGCGCAAGTCAGCACGCAAGCCCGCTCGCAAGCCCATCGTTCTCACCCCCGGTGGGGGGCGTCAGTATCCGATGGGAAGGATCAGCGCCGTGTTCAAGGCCGACTGCGACGAGACGGCGCGGGCCTACTCCATCTCCGAATGGTGGCTCGAGCCGAACACCACGGGCCCCGGTGCGCACTCGCACCCGGAGGATGATGTGTTCTTCGTCATCGAAGGCACGATGAGCATCCGGGTCGGGAAGAAGTGGATCGATGCGACCCCCGGCTCATTCGTGCTCGTGCCTGGCGGGGTGACCCACGACTTCGAGAACCGGAGCCAGCAGCGCGCAGGGATGCTCAACTTCACCCCGGGCGTCTTCGAGCCCGAGATGGAGGGCATCGCCCAGTGGTTCAAGGAGCATCCCCCGGGTGATGTGCGCTAGAGCTCGAGACCGTTCCTCACCTGGGCTCATTGGAGATATGCGGAGACGGAGCGCGCCAGGAGGTGTGGCCTCTGGCGCGGCCGACCCTGAGCACTACGGGCAGATGTCCCGGTTGTTCAGCGGGTTGATGTGGCCCTCGGCGTTGCCCGTCAGGGACTTCGCGTACATGCCGCCATCCCAGCTGCCGTCGCTGAAGCTGACGTTGGCGTAGGGGGCCAGCACCGTGCCCAAGAAGCCGAAGCCCTGGGCGCTGACGCTGGTGGCATCCACGAAGTTGTAGAGCACGCCGTTCTGGTTGATGCCGCCGCCGAACGAGATGCCGAAGCCCCGGAACGTGGGCGGGTTGCCGCGGATGTTCACCACCACGAAGGAGCCCGCAGGCGCCTCGATGGACCACAGCACGGCACCGTTGAAGGCGCTGGCGGCCACGTCGAAGACGTTCAGGCTCGGGTTCGTGCCGCGCAGCATGACGCCGCCCCAGTTCTCACGCCGGGTCGTGCCGTTGGCCGTCAGGGCCGCCAGCTGCGAGGACTGGGTGCGCAGCTCCGCCCACCGCGCCGCGAAGTCGATCGGCGTACCCTGGGCCACCGTGCCCCGCGGATACACCACCGTCGTGTCGGCGCTGAAGCTGCCTCCATACCGGGCATCGCCCCAGACGCCGCCGTTGGTGAGCGTCAGGTTGCCTCCCGCGACCAGCGCGTTGGAGAGGTTGTTGTCCGGCAGCTTATGGCCCACCGAGAAGTGGTTCATGGTGATGTTGCCACCCGCTGCCACCTTGCCTTCCACGTCCGTGCCCAGGTTGTAGTTCTCGGCCAGGAACAGCGTGTACTCACCCAGGCGCAGGTTGATGCAGGTGGAGCACGGCCCCACCGTGAGCTGGCGGACGGCGGTGCTCACGTTCCCGGAGGGATCCGCCACGCGGTAGGTGGTGGTGTACTGACCGGTACGGGACCGGTCGAGGTTGCTGGAGACGGTGATGCTCGAGGTCAGGTCATTGGCGCACGTGTCGTTGGCCGTGGCACCCGGATCCGTGTACGGCGCGCCACACGCCAGGGTCACGCTGGCCGGGCCGTTGAGCGTCAGCGCCGGCGGCAGCGTATCTCTCACGGTGACGACGCGGCTCACCTCGGGGGCGGCGTGGTTCGAGGGATCCACCACGTTGTAGCGAAGCACGTAGCTGCCGGGGACCGCCGCGTTCACCGCGCCAGTCTTCAGGATGGCTCCGGTCAGGTTGCCAGCACACTGGTCCGAGGCCGTGGCCCCCGAGTCGGTGTACGCCGTGCCGCACTCCAGCGCCACGTTGGCCAGGCCGGTGAGCGCCAGGGTGGGCGGCAGCGTGTCGGACACGGTCACCGTGCACGTCACCGGCGCCGAGGTGTTTCCAGCCGAGTCCGTCGCGGCATAGCTCAGGGAGTAGGTACCGGGCGTGCCCAGCTCCACCGAGCCCGTCCGCGTGACGGGCTTCGGGCCCTCGCACAGGTCGCTCGCGGTGATGTCCGGATCCGTGTACGTGCCACCCGCGGCGCACTCCAAGGTCTGGTCCGCGGCGCCACTGAGGGTCACCATCGGCGCTCCCTGATCCACCACCGTCACGACGCCCGTGCAGGAGGAGCCGTGGCCAGCCTGGTCCGTGCATGTCAGGCTCACCGTGGTGTTGCCGATGCCGTACGGGCCCGCCGGGCTCTGCGTGCAGCCCGCCAGATCATTGTCCGCATCATAGGAGCCGCTGTCGATGTTCGCGGACCCGCCGCAGGTGTACTCGGCCACCACCGTCACGTTCTTGCAGAGCGCGGTCGGCGGGTGGCTGGGGGACGGTGAGAGGGTGGGGAGCTGGCAGGACGCGGTGCAGGAGCCGATGCTGCCGGAGGCGTCACCCTTGCGGCCGTTGCTGACTCCCAGGTCGCACTCTTCCCCGGAGGCCGTGTCCACCACGCCGTCGCCGCACCAGTGGAGGTGGCACGAGAAAGAGCACGTGGCCTCCGCGGACTGCCCTGGCAGCGCGGGCTGGCCATTCATGCCATCCCCCAGGTCGCACTCTTCACCCCCCGTATCCTCGGACAGGCCACAGCCGGTTCCCTGAGGCGAGGCGCCACGAAGGAGGACGTAGGGCGTGCTCGCGATGGCCGTCTCCTCCCCGGGCGACATGAGGACGTCCGAGTAGGTCTTCTGGCCGGGCATCGTCTTCTCGGCAGTGCTCACCGCCATGGCCGCGAGCGAGAAGTTCTGCTCCGGGTACTGGGTGAACACCGAGCGCGCCGCGCACCCGTCGCCCGTGAGCAGCCCGTCCCACAAGTCCCGCGAGAGCAGGTCCGGGTACATCTGGAACACGTGGGCCGACTCGGCGCAGCCCGGCACGCCCTGCACCTGGAAGGCGCCGAACGGCTCCAGCAGCGTCACCGCCATGGGCGCCGACGCATCCTGGTAGGCGCAGCCCAGCGCGATGTACATGCCGGTGCGGTACTGCACCGAGCTGAGGACGAACTGGATCGCGTTCTCCACCAGCTGCGGCGTGCCGTTGGTGGTGGGATCCGTGGCGAGCAGGGCGAGGTCGCCATCGACGATGTCTCCCCAGATATCGCGCGTGTCGATCGCCGCCTGGAACGCGGCCGTGCCGCTCTGACACGCCCCATCACCAATGATGAGGGCGCGGTAGGACATGAACTGCTCGGCCGTCATCGCCCGCCACTGCTCGGGAGTCACGATGTGGATCGACGCGGTGGGGGCCGCGGCGGCCACTGCCTGCGCCTCGCGGCTCTGGAGCCCGCCGGTGATGCTGCTGCCGAGGATCAGCACCTTGTCCGTGCTGCTGACCTCCTGGTGGACCGCGCGCAGGGACGCCGGTGCATGCTCGGCCGGATCCTCTCGGCAGGCCGTGACGGCCAGCGCAGCGCACAGCAGGAGGGCGCTCCCTACGGGTTGCAGTCTCATCGGGGGGTCAACCTTTCGAGGATGGATGCGGCGGTGGGGGCCGCCGTGGATGCAATCTCCCGCGTGCTTGCAGCAACGTGTGTTCCACCCCGGATACACGGGATTCGGTGGAAGCAGTCGCGGGGATCTCCTGTCCTCCGGGAATGCTCCCCCTCACTGTGAGGGGGAGTCTCCACACCAGGAAGCGGAGGTGGGCTACGGCATCACATCCGACAGCGAGCGGCCCATGATCCAGTTGTCATGGTACACGATGCCCGTCGGCGCGACGGTCGAGTTCCGGTACAGGCCCACCTTCAGGTAGTTGAGCATCCCGGAGAACTGGGTGGCGCAGTAGCGCTTGGGCAGGACCAGATTCCCGTTGTGGTAGAGCTCGAGGAAGCCGGTGCTCGAGTTCGAAGACCACTTCACGTGGAAGACGAAGTCCTGCCACACCCCGCGCACCAGCGGTGTGCGCCAGACCTCGGTGCTGCTGCAGTACAGGATGATGTTCCCGTTGTTGACGGCGAACTCCACCGGGGGCGAGCCGCTGCTGCCCTCATGGTGCCACTGGGTGAAGAGCTGCCAGGTGGCCGGGGACGGGAAGTCCGGCGCGAACATCGTGCTCCAGCGGTAGTAGTACTCGGAGCCCGCGGGCTCGTACGTCAGGCGCACCATCTCGTTGCGGTTGCCGCTGGCGCCGATCGGGTTGTCGCCCTGCTTCACGGTGACCTTGACGGCCCGGGTGCCCTGGCGTACCGGCGAGGACACCACCTGGATCCGATCCGCGCTCACCATCTGCGTCTTGCTCCACTGCGAGAGGTCGCCCGTCTCGAAGTCGCCGCGCCACACCACGGTGGAGGCGGGCGGGGTGCTCGCCGTGCCAGCGCACGCGCGCGCCTCGGCGATGCTCGCCCAGTCGTTCAGGTTGTTGCCGAACACGGTGATGCGCAGGCGGCGCGCGGTGCGGGCGGGGAACGTATAGGTCTCCGCCGCCAGGGTGGCGCTGTTCTTCCCGCTGTAGACCTGGGTGTAGTTCATCCCATCCAGCGAGGTGTAGATGATGAAGTTGTTCAGCTGAGTGGTGCCCAGGTGCCAGGCAATGGCGGCGCCCGAGACCGTGCGCTCCGAGCCCAGGTCGTAGTCGATCCAGGACCCCTTGCCGTAGTTGCTCCAGCGGGTGTCCAGCCGATCATCCAGGGTGTTGGTCGCTGGGTTGGTGGACTCGCTGCCAGAGCTGATCACCGAGGTGGCGGTGAGGGGCGTGCAGTTCTGCACGGTGAGTTCACTCGCGGTGGTCGTCAGGAGGCCCGGGACCTCGTCGGAGAAGGCGTCCTGCTGACCGCAGGCGACGGTGCCGATGATGAGGAAGGTTCCGACCAACAGAAGGGCGTTCTTCATGTTCTCTCTGGGGAAAAGACAGACGTGTGGAGGGCCGGACCGCGCAGAAGCGGCCGGCAGAGACAGGCTGCAAGTGTTTCGGGAAGCAGCTCCCCCGCGCGCTCAGGGCGGGAGCCCCGGCATCAGGGGAAGCTGTAGGGGTTTTGAGGAGTCCTTCTCCGGGTGAGACGGCCGCGGAATGCGGTCTCGCTTCGGCCGAAAGAAAGCACAACTGACCCAATTATTTCGTACTCAACACATCTCACGGCCAAGCCAGCCCGAGGGGCAGGCGAGCAATTGTCGCAGGATCAGGTGTATCGACTGCTCAGCTCCGCTCAGCGCGACGTAACGCGCTCGTGGGCCAGCACCACCACCTGAGTGTCCTCGGCGTCCGGAACGGGAGTGTCGCGAGGAGGGTTGAGCCACGCGTCCTCGCCCAGCTCCACGTCTCCCTCCTCCAGCCGCTGGCGCGCCTGCGCCCGCCCGTGGGTGCGCGGATCCGGGTAGAAGCCCAGCGCGATCTCTCCTCGGGCCCGTGCGTTGGCCAGCACCTGAGCGAAGGTGGCGGAGCTCCCGGAGGCATAGGCCTGACGTGGGCGCAGCCGCACCGCGACGCCCCGGGGGGACAGCAGCTCCCGGTAGACGGGGCCGACGTCCGGATCCAGCACCACCTGGGCCAGCAGCATCGCCACCACGTCGCTGGACACCACGCAGTCGCCGCGCCGCGGGGCGACGTGCACGGCGGAGCGCGGGTCTCTCACCTCCGTCACCACGCGCCGCGCCCGGAAGCCGCTCACCTTCTGGCCGTGCCGCAGGCGCAGCAGCATGGCCAGCGCGCTCGCGTCGCCGTTCTCGTCGTGCGGATCCTCGTTGCCAAGGATGACCACCGCGTCCGCGCGGCACATCTCGTGCTGCCCCCGGTGCATGAGCGGCGCGGCCGGGCGCGTATCGCACGAGAGCTGGATGGCGCCTGTCTCATGGCTCAGGTCCTCCACCACCAGGAGTGCGCGCGGGGAGTTCTCGCCCGCCACGACCTGCACCCGCGAGCCCTCGGGCAGGATGGCGCCCAGCTCCCGCAAGAGGTGGGGGAGCGTGGAGTTGAAGCCCACCACGCTGACGTGCTGGGGCGTGGGGTCGGGCATGGCGCTGTGCTCGGGCAGCAGGGCCGCGGGCAGCTCGCCGCCCGTGCGCCACTTGTCCCTGCCGGAGGCCAGCAGGATGAGCCGATCCCCGCGCTCCAGCCGCCGTGGGCTCGAGGGGGCCGGGCACAGGAGCACCTCACCCGCCCCGGCGCGCACGCCGACGAGGATGGCGTCGTGCACCTGGGCATGCAGCTCGTCGAAGCTCCGGCCCACCAGCGCCTCGGGGGCGGGCTCGACGTAGAACTCGCAGCCATCGAACGCGAGCAGGTGCCGCAGCACGAAGTAGGTGCCGTCCTGCCGCGTGCTCGCGGCGAGGATGCTGGCCACCACCTCGTCCGACGCGATGATGTCCAGGGCGAGCTGGCCCTCGCCCGCGACGCCGGACTCGCCCGCCAGCGAGAGCAGCTCCCGCGCCTCGGTGTGGCGCGCCTCGACAATGACCCTCCCCGCGAAGCCCGTCTCGGCCACGCGGCGCATGGCCAGCAGCGTGGACAGCGTCCACTGCACGGAGTCCTCGTCCGAGAGGGTCGCCGGAGGCGTGACGATGACGGCCTGGGCGGAGGAAGCCGCGACCCGGAGCAGCGCCTGCTCGTTGCGGGGATCGCCCGTGCGCACCACGGTGCGCAGCCGGTGGCCCGGTACCTGGCGCGCGGGCCTCAGCGCCGCGTCGATGCGGTCCTTGTCCTCGGACGCCAGGATGACCAGGGTGCAGCGCTGGCCCGAGCGGGCAATCTCCCGCGCCACCAGCGCCACGTTGGGTGCATAGCCCAGGCACAGCACGTGGCCCCGCTCGACGACGGGGTTGAGGCCCGAGCGCATGTCCGCGATGCGCTCGCCCATCTTCGAGGCCAGCGCCGCGGTGAGCAGCGACATGGCCAGGATGCCCGCGCTGGTGGCGCCCAATGCGAGCACGCGCAGGCGGGTGGGATCGGCCACCATGGTGCCGCCATCCATGAAGTGGGTGACGGACCACCACAGGGCCTCGGTGGTGCTGGGGAACGACGCGTCGTCCGGGTACGCGGCGAGCGCCAGCGCCGCGAAGGCCGAGATGAGGATGGCCGTGAGCAGCAGGAGCGCGGCCACCTGCACCAGCGGTGGATAGGTGAGGATCTGATCCAGCCGGTAGATGAACCGCGCGCGCGCCGCGCGTCCGGCTCGCCGCAACAGTTGGGCCTGCATGAGGGGGGCAGGCTAACACCGGGGAGCATGGCGGGCTCCCGGCGGTTCCCGAGTCTTCTCAAGAACTTGGAAACATACGCAACAAAATACGCCATCCACCGACAATGTAGGCAAGTCACTCCTTTTAGCCCACTTTCGAGGGTCCGCCATGCTCCAGGTCGCCCGTTCTTCCCAACTCCCGTCGTTCCCGCAAGCCCGCGGAGTTTCTCCGGTTTCCTCCCGCGCGGAGGCCTCGCGGAGCACCGGCCTGGCTCCAGTGCGTGACAGCTTCACGCGGGCCTCGGCGGCTCCGGCGGCGGCTCGCGGGGTGCTGGGGGATGCGCTCTCGCACGTGGGGAACCTGCGGCTGCCCATCCCGTGGCCGGGCAAGGGCGAGGCCGGGAAGATCGGCTGGATCCAGAAGGCGTTCCCGCCCGCGAAGGAGTCCACGGCGGAGTTCGAGAGCCTCCACCAGCAGGTGATGGCGGGGAAGGACGTGATGCCGGCGGAGGCCAAGGACTGCGTGTTCCTGGCGGTGGGCGGGCTGCTGTCCCAGTACGCGCCGAAGGAGCTGTACTTCGATGACAACCTGGACGCGCTGGAGGACGCGGGGCTCCAGGTGGGGCGGGTGCCGGTGGACACGGACATGGGCGTGGAGCACAACGCGGCCATCGTCCGGCAGGCGGTGCTCGACGCGGCCAAGGACGGCAAGAAGGTGGTGCTGATCGGCCACAGCAAGGGCGGCCTGGACTCGGCGGCGGCCCTGGCGATGTACCCCGAGCTGAAGGAGCACGTCCGGGCCCTGGTCACCGTGCAGTCGCCCTACGGCGGCTCGCCGATGGCGCAGGACCTGCTGGACAACCCGCTGGTGCGCTTCGGGCTCGGCGGCGCGGTCGAGGCGCTGGGCGGCAGCATCCAGGCGGGTGAGGACCTCACCTATAACTCGCGGCAGAAGTTCCTGGCGAAGTACCCGATGCCGGAGGGCATCCCCACGGTGAGCATGGCCTCGACCACGTTCAAGCCGACCTCGCCGCTGTTCGCGTTCCAGGAGTACATGCAGCAGCGGTACGGCGTGAAGTCGGACGGGCTGGTGGTGCCGCAGGATGCGTTCATCCCCGGCTCCAAGGCGGTCACCCTGCACGGGCTGGATCACCTCGAGTCCACCATCACCAACCCGAACCCGTTCAAGTCCTACAAGCCGGCGGACATCACGCTGTCGCTGGTGGCGATGGCGCTGAAGATGCCCAAGGAGGGCTGAGCAGGAGCGGAGCCAGCGTCCATCACCCGGACGGAGGCTCGGGCCAGAACGCACTGGCCGGCGGTACCTTGGACGACGAACCTGTCCGACAAGTAGACAGGTTGGGACGGACGGCGCCCGGCAGCTCGCCTCTTCCGGACGATGTCCGAGGGCTTAGCGCCTTCGCCGGGCCGGGGCCTTCTTCCGGGCGCCGGCCTTCTTCGCCACGCCACCGGCCTTCTTCGCCGCGCTACCTGCCTTCTTCGCCGCGGTCTTCTTCTTCGCGGTCTTCTTCTTCGGGGCCTTCGCTGCCGTGCGAGGGAGCTCCTCGGGCGTGTGAATCACGGCCTCGATGTTGTGGCCGTTCGGATCGATGACGAAGGCGGCGTAGTAGTTGGGGTGGTACTGCAGCCGCAGGCCCGGCGCGCCATCACTCTGGGCTCCCAGCTCCAGTGCCTTGGCGTGGAACGCCTCCACCTGGGCACGGGTCTTCGCCATGAAGGCGATGTGGAGGCGCGGGTGCGGATCCGGTGCCGCGCCAATCCAGAAGTAGGGCTTGTCGTCTCCGTAGCCGCCGCCCTCTCCGAACTCCATGAGCATCCGGTAGCCGAGCGTCCCCAGCACCTCATCGTAGAAGCGCTTGGACTCGGCGTAGTCCTTCACCCGCAGCATGATGTGGTCGAGCATGGGGTGCTTCTCTAGCACAGAGCCGACCCAGCAGGGAGGGTGAAGGGCGGCCTACCGGATGGTCAGGGAGACCTCGTCGCCCGGGCGCACCGCGAGCTCCTCGTCCGTGGCCAGCACCGCCTCGGAGCCGATGGTGTCGGCCTGGAAGTGGAGCGAGCCCCGGTCATTCACCAGGTGGTGGGGGATGGTGAAGGTGCGGGTGCTCAGCCCCGGCACCATCCCCAGGCGGAGGCGGTGGGTGCCATCGACCACGTACATGTTGAAGTCGAGGGGCTTCTGGTTGCGCACCTCCAAGGTCGTTCTCGGCGGCGGAGGCCGGGAGGGATCCCCCTGCGTCTGCGCGGTGCTGCAGGAGATCGCGGACACGAGCAGGACGAGGGGGAGGAGCTGGACAGCGCGCATGGAGGCCTCTCGGGCAGCGGAGCGAGAGGTCAGTGTGTCCTAGGACGCGGCATCGGCCCACACCACCGAGACGCTTTCCGCCGCGGGTTCCAGATAGATGACGGTCTTGCCATCCGGAGTCACTGCCAGGTCCGCGAGCGGCGAGTAGGCCCCCCGATCCGCGGTGGGGAGCTCCAGGACCTGGTTCGGACGGCGGGCCGTGCGGCGAACGCGCAGCCGCCCCTGTTCATCGCTCCAGGACGCGGTGAGCTCGATCCACGGGCCGAACTTCCGGGCCGCCACCTGCACCGAGGGAGGCACTGTCAGCTTCTCGCCACCCACCTCCACGAGCCCGAACCGGCTGCCGCGCTCCCGCCACTGAAGCACCTGGCTGGCGTCGAGCTGCCGCTCGCGGCGGATGGGCTTGAAGCGGCCGTCGGAGAGCTCGGCGATGGCTCGGCGCTGGCCCTGGCGATCGGTGACATAGAGGATGCCTTCCTCGAGCGTCACCAGCCCCTTGCCGAGCACTCCGTCTTTCGGCAGCTCGACGGTGCGCAGCGGCTCGCCCGTGCTGCTGAAGAGGAGGATCCGGCGATGGGCGCCGTCCAGCACCGCGAGGTTGCCTTGCGAGGTGAAGTCGAGCCCATCCGCGTTCTCCACGGGCAGCGTCTTCCGGGAGCCGTCGCGGGACAGCAGGAGCACCTGGCGGCGCACCCGGTCGTAGAGAGCGGCGAGGCCGTTGGGGCCCGCGACGAGGTAGTCCGGACCGATGGCCTGCGCATCCTCGCCTCCTGGGGTGAAGCCCACGTCGTTGCCGTAGCGGAGGGTGACGCGCGAGGAGAGGTTCGCGGGCACAGCGGGCGCCGGGGCATCCACGCGAGCGGTTCCCGGGGGAGGCGCGGTGTCCGCAGCGGGTGAGGAGGTACCTCCGGCCACTGCGGGGGGAGCGGGAGGCTGGCTGGCGGCAGCGGGAGCTTGAGGTGCCACCGGGGCGCTGGCTGCCGGGGCAGGAGAGGCGCTGCTGGTCGCGGGACCTCCCGCTGGTGCCGCGGGCGGGGGAGGCGGCGCCTTCTGCTGGGCGACGGCGGGCTCGGAGATCTGGTTGTAGCGGATGGGCTGATAGCCAGCGAGGTAGGACCAGCTGGGCGTGGCCATGCGGACGCGGGAGGCCGAGCCGGAGGCCTCATAGATGATGGGCTTCCCGTCGGAACTGCGGCCTGCATAGAGGACGATGTGGCTGCCCGCCTTGTTGAGCGCGTCGCCGGGCTGGAGCTCCTCGAGGGAGATGGGGCGCGTGACGGCGGACATGCTGGAGGTGGTGTAGCGCTGGGGCAGCTGCCAGACCTGCGAGACGAAGCCGGAGCAGTCGACCCCGGCGACGCAGGCGAGGATGCCGTCGCGGCTGTGGCTGCCGGCGGCCTCTCCGCTGGCGATGCGACGGTTGAACTCCTCCAGGCTCATCGAGCCGCCCCAGGCATAGGGGATGCCCACCTGGGCACCGGGAGCATGGTCACTCTTGTAGTCCGCCTTGCAGGCGGCCTTCTGGTTCGAGGCCTTCATCTGCCACGGGTGCTCCACGTAGCGCACCGCCTCGGCCATCACGGCCTCGCGGTCCCGAGCGCTCGCGGCGCCGGGCAGGGTGGACAGCAGCACGAGGAACAGTCCAGGCAGGCGGGAGGACTGGCAGGGGCGGGGATTCATCAGGGTCGACATGGGAGGTCCTGGAGAGAAGGGGACGTCCCGGCGCTCCCGAGGACGGAAGCTCCGAGACCTGTGGGGCATGCAGGGAGAGGCGGTGTGGACGGCTCAGCTCCGCTCGCGGATGGTGAACTGGCCGTACATCGCGCCGCTGCTAAAGCCGACCTCGTCCGCCGTGACGTCCACCTCGAGGCCCGCCTGGCGGGTGAGCTTGTCCATGTCGAACACGGGGATCTCGAGGCGCGAGACGAACACCGCGACTGCGTCCAGCACGCCATCCAGCAGCTCGTTGAGGATCTTGTTGAGCGACTTGCGCGCGAAGTCCAGCGCGCCCCAGTCACCCTTGAGCTTCACCTCCAGCTCGCTGCGCTTGAGGTCGAACTCCACCGCCACCTTCGCGCCGCCGTTCACCACCTTCAGCCGGATGACGGGCTTCACCGTGCACTCGCCCGAGAGCTTGATGGACTCGCCGATGCCCGCCACCTTCCCGGACACCTTCGCGCTCGCCTTCACCTTCATCGTGCAGGTCAGCTTGTCGCCGGAGATGTCCACGGTGGGGTTGACGATGGAGGCCTTCACCTCGCACTCGCCCGAGAAGCCGGCGCAGCTGGCCTTGTCCTCCTTCTTGAAGGGCTTGTCCGGCGTCAGCGCCGCGAGCACCAGGTTGATCGCATCCTCGCGGACGGCGGCCCGCACTCGCCCGGCTCCCTGCACCGGCTCCATGTCCTTGCGCGGCAGCGCCATGCCCAGCTGCGACGGCTCACCGGCCACCACGCGGGCGTAGGCGTTGATCTGGTCGCCCTCCACCGTCGCGCTGGTCGCGGTCGCGTGGAACAGGTCATCCACCCCCTGCGTCAGCTCGGGGAGCAGCAGGCCCTCCAGCCACTTCACCAGCACCGGCACCACCACCTTCTCGAGCACCTGGCTGGCGACCGGATCCACCTGGCCCTCCGTGGTGGCCACGGCCTTGTCCACCTTCATCACCAGCCGCGGCCCGGCCAGGAAGCACGTGGCCAGGATGTCCGCACGGCACTGGAACTTCACCGCCCTGTCCGGGAAGGTGAGCCCGAGCTCGATGGAGTCCACCGTGCACAGGATGTTCGACTTGCTGGACAGGGCCTGGGCCTGGGGCGGCAGCGGCGCCAGGTTGAGCTTGGGCGACACGGGGATCGAATAGGAGTAGCCGACCCCCAGCTCCGGCAGCTCGCCGGACTGCGCGAAGTACTTGGCGTAGCGGCGGTAGTAGTAGTCGACGACGAACTGCAGCAGGGTCTCGTCGGCCGTCAGGTAGATGGCCTCGGTCAGCTGCGGGTGCGGGATCGGAAGCTTCGACGGCTCGGTGGCGGAGAGCATGGTGTGTCCCCCTCTTGGGTGGAAGCGAGGCCCTTCATTGGGTCTCGCAGGGGTAGACGCACGCCTCCGGGAGTGTGAATCGCCGCGAATTTCTCCGGCCCGCCGCCTCAGGCGCTCTGGACGCCCGGCGCCAGGGAGACCTTGAACCGCAGCTGTAGGACGAGGTGACCGTTGGCCGGCACTTCGGCCTTCCACGTGCAGAACCCGTGGTCGTCCAGCTCGGGAGCGCCGGTGCTCTTCTCCCGGTCCAGCTCGACCTTCACGTGCTCGATCTCGGACACCGGGATGCGCTCGGTGACCACCACGTTCCTCGCCTCGCCCGAGAGGTTGGAGAGGTAGATCGTCACGTGCGTGGTGGACTCGTTCCACTTGCTGACGGGGTGCTGCTTGGAGCTCTTCTTCTCCTCGCGCTGGACGCGGAGCGAGTCCTCCGGGCCGAAGCTCAGCTCGAACTTCTCCTGGGGCGCCACGAAGAGCGTCTGCGTCCACCCCACGAAGCCGTTGTCCTGGAGCAGCTCCACCGGCCCCGCCAGCACCGGGCTCGGCGAGGTGTTGCGCGCCACCGCCCGCAGGAACACCTTGGGCTCCAGCTCGGGGAACGTCACCAGTGCCGCCTCCGCGCCGTCCTCGAAGGTGAAGAGCGGGATGACGTTGGGCCGCCCATCCGAGGGGATGGTGCTCTTCCCTGGCGCCTTCAGGTTGCGCGTCTCTCCGCCATCGTCCACGCCGGGCAGATCCACGCTGGTGGGCGTGGCCGGGCGGGCACCGCCGGACCCGGGCGCGCTGCCCAGGCCGGCCTTCTGCACCTGGACCTGCCGGGCTTGCACCACCACCGCCTCGTTCTTCTTCTTCGCGGTGAGCAGATCCGCCTGCAGCAGGGGCGGCTCGGTGCCCAGCGAGGAGCGCGCGGTGGAGAACCGCAGCTCCACGTCCTTCCAGTCCTCGCCCGTGTCCTGCCACACGGCCGCCGAGGAGGTGATCTGCAGCCGGTTGCGTCCCAGCAGGCGCGCGGTGTGCAGCGGCCGCCAGAGCGCGTTCGGCACCACGTAGTCGATGCGGACCTCTACCTCGCCGTCGGCGTCGGCCAGCACGTCCGCCTCCAGCCAGGACACCAGCTGGTGATCCACCCGGTCCATGGCCTGGCGCTGGCGCGTCACGGCGGCGATCTCCTCCGCCAGCTTCTCGGCGGTGAAGGTGGCCTGGAGCGTGGACTCGCGCAGCTGGCGGGCCTTGCGGAACAGGGCGTCGAACGAGTCCTGCCACTGGGCCGCCATGCCCATGCCCCAGCCCGCGTCCACCGGGAGCTCGGCGGCGCCCAGGAGCAGGAGCTGCTGGATGCGCTCGAAGCGGGCGCGGGCGCTCGCCTGATCCTCCAGCACCTGCTGGCGCTCGCGCTGCAGCGACTCGATCTTCTCCTCGAGCACGCGGGCCGCCTCGGGCTTGTCCGCGGTCCGGATGCGCAGGCTGCGGCGCATGCGGGCGTCCGCCACGCGCGCCTTGCCGGAGAGGATCTCCGCGCGCAGGGAGACATCCTGCAGCACCGGCGCCACGCCGTGGACGACGATGCGGTTCTGTCCGGCCTTCACGCGGACGGTGCCCTGGCGGGTGACCTGGGCGCGATCCTCCAGCAGCGTGACGGAGCGGACGGGCGCCTCCAGGGTGGTGACGCCCGCGGGCAGCGGGGGCTCGTAGCGCTCCACGCCGGTAGGAGAGGTGGGTTGGATGGCGGTGCTCATGTCACGCCTCCCGGCGGTTGCCGCCGTTGAGCTCGTTGTTGGCGTACAGCTTCACCACGTACTGGGCTGCCAGCTTCACCGTGCTGTTCGCGGGCACGGTGATGCGCCAGCGGCGCCCGCCTTCGAGCGGCTTGGTGCGCTCCTCCTGCGTGTAGGGCTCCCACGCGGGGGTGACGGTGCCCTCCTCGACGACGACCTCGGCCTCCTCGGCGGGCTGAGGGATGCGCTCGCGCACCTCGCAGACGATCTCGCGATCCAGGTTGTTGGCGAGATCAATGAGGAGGTCGTGCCACAGCTCCGTGGTGGCGACGATCTTCGTGCCGCTGCGGGCCTCGTGGAACTTCGTGTTCCGCGCACAGCGGATGGCCTGCTCCACGCCGAGCCCCAGCTTGAAGTCCCCGCGCGGCGGCACCGCGGGCAGCGTGGTGGAGAGCACATACTCGCCGCCGACGTAGACCTCCGCGGGGCCGGCCAGCATGGGCGCGGCCAGCGGGTTCGTCACCTGGGCCTGCCGGTAGACGTTGGTGTCCTCGCGAGGGACGGCCACATAGAGGACGCTGGCCCCGCCGGTGCGCGAGCCCAGGGCCACGGAGTGGAACACCCCGTCCGAGGGCACATCCACGGTGGCGTCCGCCGTGTAGCTGAAGTCGAAATAGCCGCCGATGCTCCGCGCATCCACCGCCCCGCCCGGCAGCGGCGCGTTGGCCACGGAGCGGGCGCGGTACTCCGCCGCCGACACCACAGCCATCACGTCAAACGACACCTGCACCGAGAAGCGCCCCAGCGTCTCCAGATAGAAGCGCTGTGAGTCCATGGGCTGGAGCCGGTTCCGGTCGGCGGCGTCGTTCGCCGAGGAGAGCCTCAGGTGGGTGAAGACCACGGCCTCCAGACCGGCTTGCGTGGGGCTCGCGCCGCCAGGGCCCGCCATGCCGCCACGTGCGAGGGCTTTTCCGCCTACGGCCATGGCCTTGGGCGCCGCCGCGCTCCGGGCCGCCGGGGCAGGCGGGGCCATGGGAGCGGGCGCGGACATCATAGGCGCGATGGAGGGGGGCGGTGGAGGCATCTCCTGCTCGTAGGCCTCCTCCGCGTAGACCTCACCCGCGGCTATCGGCTCGTCGTAGGCCTCCATGCCGGCCTCATCATCCATGGCCATTCCGTCGACGTCCGCAGGCCTTCCTTTCGCCTCACGCCGCGAGGCCTTCTTCTTTCGCTCCTTGTCCCTGCGGGGCTCCGGGATGGCAGGCACACCTACGGAGCCGAAGCTGTCCTCCAGATCCGCGGGAGCCTCCAGCGCCGGGAGAGAGTACGGCGACGGAGCAGGCAGCCTGTGCAGCAGCCTCATGCGATCGCGGTCGTAGTCGGCGAAGAGCGCCCCGGCTCCTTGGGGGGCCGGCCGGAACCCCGCGCGAGCGGACGGCGGGGGCTGCGCGCGGCCGATGCGGATCGACGGCAGCTCCGGCAGCTCCGTCCAAGTCATGGGCGCGGCGGTGGAGAGCACCAGCTTCACGCCGCGCCAGTCCTCGCCCGAGTGCTGGGCGATGAGCGCGCGCATCACCAGCTCCACCTCGCGGCAGTCCCGGGACAGCCGGCACTGGTAGCTGGGGGCCCAGCGGGCACCGGGGATGAAGTACTCGACGGAGAGCTCCGCGCGGGCGAGCGCGGCACCGGCGTGGCGCAGCTGCACGTGCACGGACTTGTAGAGCTCGGCGGCGGTCACCTCTCGTGCGGTGGAGGCCTGGGCGATCTTCTGCTCCAGGACGGCCACCTCCTCATTCAGTCGGCGGAGCTGCTCGCGGAACTTGCGCACCTCGGTGAGCCGGGACTGCACGCCCTCATGGGAGAACTGCTCCAGCGCCATGCGGGGCCCGAGGGGTGAGGGCGGAGGCGGCTTGCCCTCTTCGGGCTCGGGGCGCGGAGGGATGGAGATGCTGCCGAGGATGGACATCTCCCACTCGTGCTCGCGGAGCTGGCTCTCGAGCGTCCGCACCTGCTGGCGCAGCGAGCGCAGCGCGGCCTCGTCCACGGTCTCCAGGGGGGCTTCCCGGGGAGGGATCCACAGGCCCACGCGGACGTGGGTGGCGGAGAGGTCCGCCTGCGGGGTGTCCGTGGACAGCACACGCACGCGGACGGTGGGATCGAAGAGGGAGAGCGGGAGCTGGGGGATCTCGAGCTGGGTGGGGGGCTTGCCGTCGGGGCAGTCCAGCGTGAGGCGCCGGGTGACGCGCGCTCCCTGCTGGTAGAGGACCACGGTGTCGATGCGGGATTCCACGACCGGCATGTGCGCTCCCGGAGTATGAGGCGCCGAACGCTAGAATGCGGCTGTGCGCGGGAGCAAGGCGCATCGCGGAATCTCCCCAGGCCCGCGCCAGCCGCCACTGTCAGGGTTCACAGTGGCGGCAGCGGCCCGACAACAGCAACGTCAGCTCGTGCTCCTCGCTGGCGATCGCGGCGGGGGAGCCCGTCATGGCAGCCGATCAGGGCTTGTACGTATCCACCGCCTTGCGGCCCACCGCGGGATCGTCTGTGAAGAAGCCATCGAGGCCGGCCTTGAGGTACTCCTGCATCTCCGTGATGGAGCCCGCCTCGTTGCGCGTGGTGGCCGTTCCGTCCGACTTGAGCGGCGCGGGCAGGAAGTTGTTCTCCGGACGGAAGGTCCACGAGTGCACGATCATCCCGGCCTCGTGCGCGAAGCGGATGACGTCGGACGGGGCCTGGAACGCGCCCGCGCTGTCCACGCTGATGAGGTTGAGCTTGTAGGGCCCGAGGCCGTCGGCGTAGGTGGCGATCTCCTGGATGCTCGCCTGGGTCAGCAGGTCCGCGTACTTGCGCGTGTCGCCAGCCTTGACGAAGTCGTAGGGCGCCTTGTCCGCCGAGTCGATCAGCTGCACCAGCTTCCACTTCTTCTGCGAGGTGCCGATCTTCTGCCGCAGGGCCTTCAGGTTCGCCACCTCGAAGGACTGGATGAAGACGTAGGCCTTGTCCTTGGTGAAGTCATCCGCCTTCAGCGTCTCCACCAGCTTGTCTTCCAGCGGCAGGTTGATGGACTGGAAGTAGGTCGGGTGCTTGGTCTCCGGGTAGATGTGGATCGTGCGCCCGGTCGAGTCGGACAGCTCCTTGGCCAGCGCGATGACCTCGACGAGCGTGGGGATCTCGAACTGATCGTTGTACTGCGTGTTGCCAGGGCGAAGATCCGGGATCCGCTCGCGCGCCCGCAGCTCCTTGAGCTCCGCCAGCGTGAAGTCCTCGGTGAACCAGCCGGTGACCTGCACACCGTCGATGGTCTTCGTGGCCTTGCGGCTCTCGAACTTCGCGACCGTGGACACGTTCGTGGTGCCGGAGATCTCGTTCTCGTGGCGGGCCACGAGCACGCCGTCCTTCGTGGACACCAGATCCGGCTCGATGACGTCCGCCCCGTCCTCGACCGCCTTGCGATAGGACGCAAGCGTGTGCTCCGGCCGCAGCGCGCTCGCGCCGCGATGACCGATCACGAGCAGCTTGGGGAGCTCCTCATCGCTGCAGCCGCTCAGGGAGAGGGCACAGCCGGCCAGCAGCGGCAGCGCGGCGGACGCGCGCAGGAGGTTCCGGAAGGAGAGGCGAAGGGAACGGGGGGAGGAGGGGTGATTCAAGGGATGCTCCTGGTTCGTGACGTGTGGACCCCGGGTGCCAGGAGGTGGCCTCAGCGGGGGGCCGAACGGTGGCCCATGTGAAAAGAGAGCGTCAAGGTGGTCTCTGTGGAGTTAGCTCGTCATCACGTCCAAGCCCTTGCGGCTCAGTGGTGCGATTGTGACGGGGCAGGGGTGCACTGTACCTACAACGTGGGCGCGGTATCTTGCGTGGGGGGACATGTGCCCATGGTGGCGAAGTTCCCGCGTAGAGTTGAAGTGGCCTATCACGGGTGGGGCAGTAGCAGCTGAGGGGCAGGCGCTGGCAGATGATCGATGCACCCGCGTCCTACCTCATAGGAGCGTTTGGATGAGTGACATTCTGTTGCTGGAAACAAATCTTGAGGGGCATCTCGTGCAGAGCGATGACCGGCGTACGCAACTCGACTTGTTCAAGTCGTTTGTGCGCTCGCTCCCATCGGGTGCGGATGTCTTCCACGAGCGAATCGAGACGGTGGGGGCGTTACAGAACGTGCTTGCGAAATCTGTCGCGCAGAGTTCGCGGAAGCGTGCGCGAACGACCGCAGGCGGCGATCGCGTTCATCCTGTGAGGGTCCGTTTCGTCCACATCAACGCCCATGGTGATTTCGACGGGGTGGCTCTCCGTGTAGGTGATGGCGAGAGATATGCGCACCCTGCTGAAATCTCGAAGGCGTTTTCACCACTCAAGAACGCGGGGGTCCGCGCCATCGTGCTTTCCGCTTGCCAGAGCGGGAGCAACGAGAAATTGGCTCGTGCCATCCTCAAGCGCAGCGGAGTCGAGGCGGTCGTCGGCTATCCGGAAACTGCATCAGATGACATCTGCGCGATGGCCGAGCAGATGCTCTACTTCCAACTTCTGGGTAAGAAGAGGGTCCCTATCTGGAAGGCAGTCCGCTGCGTCAATGATGCACTGGTTCTCTTTGGGGTAAAATCGGACAAGCTCCTGTCGTGCTGGGTTCTCAACGAGAAGGGCGAGACAGAGGCTTATCCTTGTTGGGAGGGGGCCGAGGACATTGATATCGCTGATCAGGAGTCACGCTCAGCCCTTCTTACATTGAAGGGTTGCTTTCCCGAGCGGGGCATCATCGGCCGAGAGAATCTCAAACTCGCCCGACAAATCATGAAGGTACTTTTGTAAATCTCTCCAGGAGGAGCTGCAAGATGCGGAAGTCTATCAGCTCAATCGCTGAGTTGGTGGAGATCAGGAATGCCGCTAGCCACGGGTAGCCATCCTCGCCCATAGTGATGACTTGGCCATAGAGTTGGAGTGGGAAGGATTTTGACATGACGCGGGAGGAGTTCCTGGAGTGGGCGCGGGAAGAGATTGTCGCACCGCAGGCATCTGAGGGGCATGAGCCATTCGGTGAGGCTCATTACTGGGTGGTCCACGTCTCGAAAGGAACCTATTTCGCCGTGGACGCGCTCGCGAGCGGCACACTTCGCGTGCATCTCTACTCCTCCGACGACGCGGTCAAGCAGAGTTGGAGCGCACGGAGACCAGTCGTGCAACCCGTTCCAGTGGCTAACGCATGGACGTCGTCAGGGGTGCGAGATAACGGTCCTGGAAACCGGGCCTACTTCGGGTTCGAATGGGCTGCTTCGTCGAGCGATTATGGTCGCGAGAAGGAGATTGTTACTCGGACAGCAGGCTGGCTCGACCAGTTCTGGAGCACGGAATGATGCATCCGGGCGGGATGCAGCAGCGGGCGGCTTGGCTTGCCGTATTCCTGGACCGGACGGGCGGGCGCTGTAGCCGGGGACGGGGCGCCAGTCTGCGCGAACTGGACATCCCGGCATACTTGCATATTGGAAGCTCATGCTGAGAACAATCGCGTTCATGGTCGTCTCCTTGTGGCTAGGGGCGTGTGCCACGATTGTCACGGGAGGCATTCCCCCTAGCTCGTTCGAGTTTCACCCCACGGTTCCCGTCGGTGGGGGGCAACCTGGTGGCTGGAAGGTGGCCCAGGTGATCATCCTGCTAGGTAGCGTCTCCTCGTCGGGTCCACGAGCGGTCTGGTGTGACATTGAGGTGGGCATCCCACAGGTGAACCACTTGGGCCCAGTCCTTGAGGAGGAAGCCCAGGTAGCATGTGCTGCGGCAGCAGACCAAGCCTCCCGCGTCGTCTTGCAGCAAAGGCTGGAGGTATCAGCCCTCATCTGCAAGCGCTTCCAGGAAGAAATGGAGGCTCTCATCAGTAAATCGATTCCAGGAGTGCGCGTCACGAAGATCCAGACGCCTGGGTTCCAGCCGAAGCGATTCCCAGAAGGGGATGAAGTGGGCCTGCGCGGATTCCCAGCGGGCCGCAGCCTCTCATCCATCAACAGGTAATGCCGTGGGAGACGACTTCATGAGCACGTCACTCACAGCCACCAAGCTCATAGACCTGATCCACCACTTCTATCCAAGGAACGTCCATACCACGGACACACACTACGATTCACAGGCAGAGGCCCTCAAACTACGCGAGCTCAGGAAAACAGCCCAAGAGGCGAGCAACGCATGGAATACGCTTCTCCAACGTATCCACGAAGAGCTGCCGGAATGTAGTGTCTGGGAAATCCCCTATCTGCTCTACGATCCGTGCCGCTGTGTTCGAGTCTCACTCGCAGACTCACCCGTGGGTGCATCCGAGCAAAAGGCCGCAGTGCTACTCGTCAGCATCTTGGCGCCCGTGCACCATATCTACGCTTCCTTTCAACGAATCGAAAACAAGCAGGTCGTCGAGCAGCGGCTCTGGCATCCGCCACTTCCACGTGAATACCAATCACTTGAGGCACGATTGAACTCGCTCTCACAATCCGTGCTAGGGACATCCAGGCTGTCCAACGAGATTCTCTTCGCGCCAGTACCGGACATTCAAGTTGGAAACCTGGAGTTGGGTCGTGCCCAGCTCATCCACTGCCTCTTCACAGATCGGCTCTGGTAGTTACCCGTGTTTCGGGCCCTATGGAGAAGGAGGGAGGAGCCTGCGCCCGCGGATGAGCAAGCCTCCATCCCAACCCACTTGGTTGGCCCCTTGCGACTGCTCCCAGCAATGAGCCAGAGGGATATCCGGAGTATTCGGGGAGACGAGCTTGACGCGGTGGTCTCCGTCGGGCACGCATAAGCGAATCTGGACGGGATAGGGGGGCCTGAGCGTTTCGATCAGCTCCACCACGCCTCGGTCGATGAAAGGGGACACGAGCACGACCCGGAGGTCAGGCATCTTCGGGCAGCCTGCGGCCTCAAGCGCTCGGCGGAAGGCCCGCGGGTAGAGCAGCAACTGAGCAAGGGTGTCCTTGGTGGCCTTCACCTTGAACTCGACTAGGGTGATGCCGCCTGCCTTGTTGTGGGCCACCAGATCCAGGATGAGCGAGCCGATGCGCACTTCGGCTGCGCCTGGCCCCACCAGCGGCACCTCCGGATCAATGGCGTCCCAGTGGTGCTCCTCGATGTGTTTGCGGAAGGCTCGCTCGTTCGCTGCCCAGAGATCCATGGTGGGAGGCTACACCTGCGGATATGGACCCTGTCCATTCCTCTCAGCGAACTTGGCTTGTCCCCATCGTTGGATGCTACCAGCAGTTCCGGAGCGCTCAGAAGAGTAGGTCCACAAGCCAGGGGACCAGCTGTTGAGGCTGCTCAATCTCTGGATGATGCCCACTGCGGGGGAAGAGCACCTCTGCACAGGCTTGGGTTCGTTGCGTCAAGGCTGGCGCTTGATCCAGGCGACGACGTCCGAGCCGGCCCGCTCACTCAGCGCGACATCCTGGCTGAGCCGCTCCAGTGTCTGCGCCATGGCCTGCTGGGCCTCGTTGACGGGGTGCGCCTGCAGCAGCGCCTTCGCCTCCTCGAGCTGCTGGCGCGTGCGCAGCGCGCCCATCGCCTCCACCACCCGCCGTAGCAGCATGGGTGCTCCGCCCGTGCGGGCCACCACATCCTTCCACCGCTCCTGCACCACCTTCCACCACGCGTCCCGCCCCGTCCGGTTCCCCAGCAGCGAGCCCAGGTAGATGGTCACGTCCTGCATCTTCACCGTCTCCGTGAAGAACAGGTCCTGCCCCCGCTGCGCCAGCACCGGGTTCTCGAACGAGGCCAGCGCCGACAGGTACCGCCGCTGCGTGGCCGGATCCGGATCCGTCTTCAGCTTCTCCAGCAGCGTGTCGAACAGCGCCGAGTCCCCCGCCCGCGCCACCATGTATACCGCGCTGTCCAGCAGGTTCGGCTCCAGCGCCGCCTTGTCTCCCGCCAGCACCTTCGCCACCCGTGGCCGCGCCTCGGCCAGCGCCTGTCCGCCGCGCGCCAGCACACCCACCGCGCGCACCAGCGCCGCGCGCCGCAGCTTCACCCGATCCGACTCGCCCGTGGCCGGCTCCCACCCCAGCTTCGTCAGCGCCGGCCCCAGCAGCCGCTCCACCCAGCGGCGGAAGCGCTCCTGGTCCTCGCCCTCCACCAGCCGCGTCTCCACGTACCCCAGCCGCCCCACCAGCTCCTCCAGGACGGCGTCGTCCTCCTCGCCGCCGAAGCGGCCGGCCAAGTCCAGGAAGTCCGCCGAGGAGGACTGCCCCGCGCGCACCAGCGCCCACCGGTCCGCCAGCAGGGAGATGCGCTCGGAGGGCGCCAGGGCCGCCAGGTTCGCGGCCAGCTTGTCCAGCATGGGCCCGTCGTAGGCCACCCGGTAGAAGCCCGTGGAGCCCGCGTTGGCGAACAGCCACTTCACCTCGCCGCTGCCCTCCAGCGTTACCGTGGCCTGCTCCTCGCGCAGCAGGAAGCGCTGCTCACGCACGCCGCCGCCGTCCTCGAAGCGCAGCACCACCGGCACCGGCCAGCGCTCGCCGCTGCTCACCCCCGGCTCCGTGTAGAAGCGCCGCTGGCTCAGCGTCAGCTTCCGACCCTCCTGCTTCACCGAGACCAGCGGGTAGCCGCTCTGGCCGATCCACGCGTTGGCCAGCTCCACCACCGGCTGCGACGAGGCCGCGCCCAGCGCATGCCACAGGTCATCCGCCACCGCGTTGCTCCGCGCGTGCGTGCGCATGTACTGACGGATGCCCTCGCGGAACGGGCCCTCCCCGAGGAAGCCCTCGATCATCCGCAGCACCGCGCCGCCCTTCTCATAGGTGATGAGATCGAAGCTCTCGCCCGCCTCGCTCGCGTTGCGCACCTCGCCGCGGACGGCGTGCGTGGACTTGAGCGCGTCCAGGTGCAGCGCCGCCGCCTTGCCCGAGTCAAAGTCCAGCCACACGCGCCAGTCCGGCCGCCAGGCGTCGACGATCTTGAAGGCCATCCACGTGGCGAACGCCTCGTTGAGCCACAGGTCGTCCCACCACACCATCGTCACCCAGTTGCCGAACCACTGGTGCGCCAGCTCGTGCGTCACCACCTCGGCCACCCGCTTCTGCACCGACAGCGGCGCGCTGGCCGCATCCAGCAGCAGCGCCACCTCGCGGTAGGTGATGAGGCCCGCGTTCTCCATGGCGCCCGCCTCGAAGTCCGGGATGCCGACCTGGTCCACCTTGCCGTAGGCGTACGGCAGTCCGAAGTACTCCTGCAGCCGGGGCAGCGCCGCCAGCGCCGCGTCCTGCCCGAAGCGCGCCAGGTGCGCCTTCTCCGGCAGCGCCCATGTGCGCACTGGCACCCCATTCACCTGCTGCTCCGGCGTGCCCACCAGCGGGCCCACCACCAGCGCGATGAGGTACGAGCTGAGGACGTCCATCTCCTGGAACTTCACCGTGCGCAGGGAGCCCTCGGTGGTGTCCGAGACGACGGCGCCGTTGGACAGGGCCACCAGCCCCGGCGTGGAGGGGATGCGCACCGTGATGGCCCAGCGCGCCTTGAAGGAGGGCTCGTCGAAGCAGGGGAAGAGGCGCCGCGCGTCGGCGGCCTCGAACTGGGTGGCCGCCACCTTGCCCGCCAGGTACAGGCCTCGCAGGCCCTCGGTGAAGCGGCCTGTCCACTCCACGTCCAGCGTGGCGGCGCCGGTGGGCAGCGGCTTGTCGAAGCGCAGCACCACCGTCTCGCTCTCCTGCACCAGCTGCATGGACGTGGGCGTGTGCTGCGCGGTGCCAGCGCGGAACGTCACCTTGCCGAGCTGCAGCGCGATGCCGTGGAGGATGAGCTCGTTCTTGGCCTCCGTCACCTCCAGCTCGATGGTCTCCGAGCCGGAGAAGGTGCGCTCCTCCAGGTTGAGCGTCACCGTCGAGAGGTACCGGCGGGGAAGGACGGTCCGAGGGAGGCGGAAGTTCTTATCTTCGGTCGGGTGAGCCATAGGGGCGGGGAATCTACCCCCGAGGCGGCGCGGGCTCACAAGGATTGGTGAGGAGTTGGTGAGGGAGTGCACCTCCCGAGCCGAACCTGTCCAGCGCTGGACCCTCTATGAGAGGGACTGGCTCAGCCCGGGTCCGCCGCGACGAAGAAGACGGCCGCCGCGCCAATGAGCACGGCCGCGCCGCCCGCGTATACCCAGGGGCTCTCGTACCAGGCGCGCTGCTCGATGACGGAGAGCTGCAGCGGGGCCCTGGGCGTGGCCGCCCGCGCCAGTGTGTTGCCCTGGGCGTCCAGCGCCTCCAGGAAGTACCAGGCCGTGAAGTTCGTGGAGCTGCCGGGCGTGGGCAGCTCTCCCTCGCATGTGCCGCCCTCGCAGGCCATCCGCGCGGCGCGGTAGGGGCCGTCCGGGACGGTGGCGTGGCGCAGCAGCACCTCGCTCGTCTTGCCTTGCGGGTCCTTCAAAGAGGCGCGCACGCGGCGGGGATCGGCGGCGTCCTCACGCGGGAGTACCTCCAGCTTCGGCCGGGCGGCGAGCTGGGCGCGCACCCGCTCCAGCAGCTCCACCTGCTTGGGCGGGGCTCCGGACGGGGGACGGACCCACGCGTCCTGCTCCAGCGCCTCGGTGATGCGCTGCTCGGCGTTGGTGACGTCCTCCAGCTGCAGGTGGATGTAGCCCAGCTCCAGCAGGGCCTGGGCGCGCTCGGTGGCGGGCCGGTCCGGCAGGCCCAGGTAGCGCTGGTACTCCACCACGGCCTCCTCGTACCGAAGCTCCTCGGCGAGCTTGCGCGCGCGCTCCAGCATCCCCCGCGCGTCCTCCGCGGACGTCTGGGAGAGCAGCACGGCGGGAGCGGCGCGCAGGGGCGCGTCGGGGGCAGCGGTCAGGAGCAGGAGCGTGAGCGAGAGCACGGGCGCACAGCGTACCCGACCCCGGGCCCGGATTCAGAGCCCACCGACCTCCAGGGCGCCGCCCACGCCCGGGAAGGGCTTCGTCACCACGGCGTGGAAGGTGATGTCCTCCAGGAGGATGTTGACCGGCAGCGTGTCCGTGCCGACTCCCAGCCGCTTCACCGTGTTGTTGACGATGAGCCAGATGCGCGGCTTGCCCACCGCCTGCACCAGTACCGGATCCGTGATGGTGAAGGGCTTGCGCTCGCCGGGCGCGAACGACTGCGTGGCCAGCAGCACGGAGGCGCTGGTGAAGTACGGTGGGAGGTTGGTGTTCGTATAGAACAGCGGCGTGCCCGGCTCGGCCTTGCCGTTCAGGGACAGCCGGGCCCCCGCCTCCAGGGTCAGCGTCCTCGTCGGGTTCGCCACCGTCAGGCTCGCGGAGATCTCCCGGAGGATGACGTCGCCCACCGCCTCGTTCGGCACGTCGATGGCGACCTCGGCATAGACGGGCTCCAGCAGCGACGTGACCTGGACGCTCTGGTCGAAGGGCTCGGTCGTGACGGCCACCTCGGCCGAGCACGCGGTGAGCAGCAACACACAGGGGAAGAGGGCGCGGAACATGGGGGTCCTCATCGGAAGGTCCAAGAGAGATCCAGCACAGGCAGCACGGCGAACCCGCCGCCAGGAAAGGCCGGCTCGTCGATATCGACGTACGCGGCACCGAGCGCCACGCCCAGGTGCTCTCCGCCGTAGCGCATGCCTGCCGCGGCCCGCAGCTTGGAGCCTCCCTTCAGGCGCACGCCGGCTTCAGCGATGAGCGAGAACGTCTGCGTGAGGTGGAAGGCCGCCGCACCCGTCACCGCCAGGTAGTCCGACTCGTAGTGCGCGTAGCGCGCCTCACCTTGAACGGTCAGTGGCCCGAGCACCAGGCCATAGGCGCCATAGACGGTGGGGCCCGACAGCGTCGGCTCGAAGCTGTCGATGGCAGGCTCCTGCCCCTCGACGACCGAGGAGTAGACGGACGCGCCCACGAAGTGCGTGTACCGCGCGCCGACGACGAGGCGGTGCGGGCCGGTCTCCATCGCCCAGCGCAGGCCCAGGTTCGGCGCCAGCATCACGTCCGCGATGAGAGAGGTGTCCAGCACGAGCCCCCCCACCAGTGGCACCGCCGAGCGCTGGAGGCCCAGCACCGGGTGCGCGATGACGGCGGCCGCGTCCGTCGTGAGCAGCCGGCCATTCCCGGAGGGGCTGGCTTCAGCCGGCTGTGCGAGCGCTGGAGAAGAGAGACACAGGATGAAGAGAGTCTGCAGAGGGAGTCGAAGATTCAAACGGTTCGCTCCTGAGGCGCGAGAGGGAGGCCCTGTATTGCTGTATTGCCGCAGGAACGCCACACTGGATCGCGCAGTGCGCTGGAGCGTCTCCCACTTAGGGCGATGAATTCTTTCCCCGCAGTGGTTTCGCGGACTTAGGCGATCAACAAACCACCAATTAGCGCGGGGACCGCGAGCAAGAGGCCGGTGAGGGCCGTGAGGATGCGGGTGGTCTGCGTGTTCATGGGTTGCCTCCTGGTGTGACGGGGACGAGCAGGTTCGTGGGGTGACTGGCTGCTCTCAGGGGGGCCTTCCGGCCCCTCGCAGACCCAGATGCTCTCTGACCGGTTCATTACCTCGCCTTTTTTCGGACCTTTTTCCGGAGTGCTTGCGGAGGACCGGCCAGGGCCGTACCTTCCGCCGGTAAATCATATGGGCTCCCATACAAAATCCCGGAGATGGCCGGAGGCTCCTCCCGGAGCGCAGCCGCGAGAGGAGCTGGAGGACACCCGCGCCGTGATGGACTCCATCCGCCGCATCGTGCGCATGCTGCGCGTGTCCGCCCGCGCCTCCGAGCGGGTGGTGGGCATCAGCGGCGCCCAGCTCTTCGTCTTGCAGCAGCTCGCGGACGCGGGCCCGTGCTCCATCGGCGAGCTGTCCGAGCGCACCCTCACGCACCAGAGCTCGGTCTCCGTCGTCGTGAGCCGCCTCATCGAGCGGGGGCTCGTCACCCGCCGAGCCTCCGAGGCGGATGGCCGCCGCGCCGAGGTGGCGCTTGCCCCCGACGGACGCGCGCTCCTGCGCCGTGCACCTCCCATGGCCCAGGCCCACCTCATCGCCGGGCTGCGACGCTTGGACGCCTCGGAGCGCGGCGCCCTCGCCCGGGGGCTCGCGGCGCTGGTCCGGGAGATCGGCGCCGACGCCCAGGCTCCCACCCTCTTCTTCGAAGACGAAGCGCCCCCTCGGCGCCGTCCGCGGAAACAGAACCATGAAGAAACCTGAGATCTCTGAAGTCGGCGAAGGCGTCTCCCGCGAGGTGCTCCCCGTGGCTCCCTCGATGGGGCCCACCCTGGAGAGCGTGCGCGCCCCCACCTCCCTGGAGCCCGTGGATCGCCGGGTCGTGTTCATCAGCGGCATCGCCATGCTCGTGGCCATCGCGGCGGGCTTCGTGGCGCAGCTGCTCACCCGCCTCATCCACTTCTTCACGAACCTCGCCTTCTTCGGCCGCCTCTCCATCGCCCCCGTCTCCCCGGCGGACCACGCCCTGGGGGCATGGGTCATCGTCATCCCGGTGCTGGGCTCGCTCGTGGTGGGGGTGATGGCGCGCTATGGCTCGCGGGCCATCCGCGGCCACGGCATCCCCGAGGCCATGGAGCAGGTCCTCTTCAACCAGAGCCGCATCCCGCCGCGCGTGACGTTCCTCAAGCCGCTGTCGTCGGCGGTGGCCATCGGCACCGGAGGGCCGTTCGGCGCGGAGGGGCCCATCATCGCCACGGGCGGGGCGCTCGGCTCGTTCGTGGGCCAGCTCCTGAAGGTGACGGCCAACGAGCGCAAGGCGCTGCTCGCGGCCGGCGCCGCGGCGGGCATGGCGGCCACCTTTGGCGCGCCCGTCTCCGCGGTGCTGCTCGCGGTGGAGCTGCTGCTGTTCGAGTACCGCCCGCGCTCTGTCATTCCGGTAGCACTGGCCACCGCCACCGCCACCGGCGTGCGCATCGCCTTCGGGGGCGGAGCGCCGGCCTTCGGAATGCCCGACCTCGCCCAGCCCGGGGGCGCCGCGCTCGCCTGCTACATCCTCCTGGGCGGCGTCGTGGGCCTGGCCTCCGTGTTCTCCACCCGCGCCGTGTACGCCATCGAGGATGCCTTCGAGAAGCTGCCCATCCACTGGATGTGGTGGCCGGCGCTGGGAGGCCTGGTGGTGGGCGGGGTGGGCTACTTCTCGCCGCGCACCCTGGGCGTGGGCTACACCAACATCGAGGACATCATCAGCGGCCGGCTCGTCGGCACGGCGATGCTCTTCTTCTGCCTGATGAAGTTTCTCTCCTGGTCCATCGCGCTCGGCAGCGGCACCTCGGGCGGTACGCTGGCGCCGCTGTTCACCATCGGCGGGGGGATTGGCTCGGGGCTGGGCGCCTTGATCGTGTGGCTGGCGCCGGGGCTCGGGGTGGACATCCGGATCGCGGCGCTGGTGGGGATGGCGGCCATCTTCGCGGGGGCCTCGCGCGCGCTGCTGGCCTCGGTTGTGTTCGCCTTCGAGACGACGCGCCAGCCGCTGGGGCTGCTGCCGCTGCTGGGAGGGTGCGCGGCGGCGTACCTCGTGTCCACGCTCCTCATGCGCCACTCCATCATGACGGAGAAGATCGCCCGCCGGGGTGCCCGCATCCCCACCGAGTATGCCGTGGACGCGCTGGCCCACGCGCTCGTGCGGGATCACGGGCTGCGGCCGGTGGTCACGCTGGCGGCGGACGAGACACTGGAGGCCGCGCGGGCGTGGCTGGGCTCTGGAGCCGTGGGCACCAGCCACCAGGGCTTCCCCGTGGTGGGCGCGGACGGCCAGCTGGTGGGTGTCGTCACCCGAAGGGATCTGCTGGATGGGACGGAGCCGGCCGGGCGGCGCGTGCGCGAGGTGATCCGGCGTCCCGCGGCCGTCGTCTTCGAGGACTCCTCCTTGCGCGAGGCGGCGGACCACATGGTCCACGAGGGCGTGGGGCGGCTGCCCGTGGTGCGCCGCGATGCGCCGACCCAGGTGGTGGGCATCCTCACGCGGAGCGATCTGCTCGCGGCGCACCAGCGCCGGCTGGACGATGCCCTCCGGCAGGAGCAGGGTATTGGTGGCGCGAGGACTCCTCCTGGTCCCCGCGTCCCTCACCCTGCCTGACCTGCGTGCCATGGCTGAGCCCTCCCCTCCGAGCGACGTCACGCGGGTCCTCCAGCTCCTCAAGCAGTACGGCTGGAACGCCACCTCCTTCCAGGTGCTGGAGCCGGGGTTCCGCTACTGGTTCGACGCGGAGGGGGACGCCTGCGTCGCGTACGTGGACACGGGCGGCGCGTGGGTGGCCGCCGGCGCGCCCATTGCCCCGCCCGAGCGCCTCGCCGAGGTGGTCTCCAGCTTCGAGGCGGCGGCGCAGGCCGAGGGCCGGCGTGTCTGCTTCTTCGCCACCGAGCAGCGCTTCGCCTCGGCTGTCCCGGTGGAGGTGATGCCCATCGGCGAGCAGCCGATGTGGGATCCGCTCCGCTGGGAGGAGACGGTGCGCTCCAGCCGCAGCCTGCGAGAGCAGCTCCGGCGGGCGCGGGCCCGGGGCGTCACCGTGCGCCGGGTGAGCCCGGAGGAGCTGGGGCATCCGGAGCACCCCACGCGGCGCGCGGTGGATCGGCTGCTGGCGCGCTGGCTCGCCTCGCGGCGGATGGCGCCGATGGGCTTCCTCGTGCAGATGTCTCCCTACGCCTTCGCCGAGGAGCGCCGCGCCTTCGTGGGAGAGCTGAACGGAGAGGTGGTGTGCTTCCTCTCCGCGGCCCCCGTCTTCGCGCGCGAGGGGTGGCTGCTCCAGCACATCATCCGGGATCCGCGGGCACCCAACGGCTCCACGGAGCTGATGGTGGATGCGGCCATGCGCGCCGCCGTGGAGGAGGGGAGGCGCTACGTGACGCTGGGGCTGGCGCCGCTCTCCGGAGAGGTGGGGCCGTGGCTGCGCGCGGCGAGGGCGTGGGGCGCGGCGCTCTTCGACTTCGAGGGCCTGCGGGCCTTCAAGGCGAAGCTGCGGCCCCACGCGTGGGACCCCATCCACCTGGCCTGGCCTCCGAGCAGCGGGAGCCTGTGGCCCGTGTTCGACGCCCTGCGCGCCTTCGCGCGCGGCAGCTTCGTCCGCTTCGGCTTCGTCACGCTGATGCGCCGCGCGGACCTGCTCGTCCGCCTGCTGGCGATCCTGCTCATCCCCTGGACGCTGCTGCTGGCGCTGCCCATCAACACCCGCCGCTTCCCCTCTCCGGGCGTCCAGTGGGCCTGGGTGATCTTCGATGTAGGGCTCACCGGTGCGCTCTTCGGGCTGCTGTACCGCTGGCGCTCCTGGCTGGCGGGGCTGCTCGGAGGCGTCATCGCGATGGATGCCTGTCTGACAGCCTGGCAGGCCATGGCCTACAACGCGCCGCGAGCGCAGGGAGTGCTCGACTGGGCCATCATCGCCGCCGCCGTCCTGGCGCCCTCCACGGCGGCCTGCCTGCTGGCGTGGGCCTGGCGCCATCCTCCCCCGGTGCACTGAAGCTGGCGAGCCCCCTCACTCAGCGGGAGGAAGGCGCTCGCCGGGAGGGGCATGGAGGAAGATGTCCTGGCCGTCGACGCGCTCGACCAGGTGGAGGCTCACCGCATAGTCCCGCTGGGCGGGCCAGCCCTGCTCGAGCTCGAGGTGTGTGGCGCCCAGGTTGGCCACTGTGCCGAGCTTGTGGCCCTCGGCGTCCCGAACGGTCATGCCCTCTCGGAGCTCACCGGGATCAATCATCGCTTCCTCCTCATTCCTTCCTGCGCACGGAGTTCCCGCGCGGCCTTCCCTCTAGGGAAACACCGGGTCCCTTTTTGGCCACACCGCCCCGCCTCGGAAAAGGGACGCGATGGAGAGTGAACAGGGCGACGGCCTTCAGTGCAGAGGAACGTGGCAGGGAGTCCAGGCGGATGGTTGCCTGCGCGCTCGTCATGGCACGGGGCACCAGGGTCTTCGCCGTGAACAGCCCCGTGGCCGGAGGAGTGCCCATGGGTCTCAGGCCATCCGTCGCCTGGATGCTCGCCGTCCTGGTAGGCGCTGGAAAAGTCCCGACGTTTCCGAACAGGTCTGTGCAGGGCGTGGAGGTGGGCGTCAGTTCATCTGCGTGGAGACGATGGGGTCCTGCGCCCCGGTCTTCCAGGGCAGGTTCGGCCACCAGCGTTCAATCGCAGGCGGTGCTCCCGGCTCGACGCTCTGGCCCGGTTTCGGCGTGAGGACCGTCTCTCCCGTCTGTCCCGCTGCCGCGAGCACGCGCTCGATCGGCTCGGTCCAGCCATGGGCGGCGAGGCCGAACAGGGCCCAGTGCACCGGCAGCAGGACGCGTCCCTGGAGCATCCGGTGGGCGAGCACTGCCTGCTCGGGCCCGATGTGCCAGTCAGGCCACGCCTGGTTGTACTGGCCCACCTCGATCATCGTCACGTCGAAGGGCCCCAGCTTCGCGCCAATGTCCTTCATCGCCGGGAACAGCCCCGTGTCCCCTGAGTAGTACGCACGGTGCTTGGGGCCGATGAGCGCGTAGCCCCCCCACAGCGTTGCATCCTTGTCGAGCCCAGTCCGCCCCGACGCGTGGCGCGCCGGGGTACAGACGACCTCGAGCCCACCCACCCGGGTCTTCTCCCACCAGTCGAGCTCGACGATGCGCGCCTCGGGCACTCCCCAGGAGAGCAGATGGGCACCTACGCCGAGCGGCACGATGAAGGTGGTGTTCCAGTCCTTCATCGCCACGAGCGTCCCGTAGTCCAGGTGGTCGTAGTGATCGTGGGAGATGACGACGGCATCGATCGCCGGCAGCTCTCCGAGACCGATCGGCGGGGCGTACCACCGCTGCGGGCCCATCCACGTGAGCGGTGAGGCCCGATCGCTCCACACCGGATCCGTGAGGACGCGGTGGCCGTCGAGCTCGATCAGCAGCGAGGAGTGCCCGAGCCACGTGACCCGCAGGCCCGTGGCGGGCGGCGTGGCGAGCTGCTGTCGGTCAATGGAGACCGTGGGCAGCGGCTGTTGCAGGGGGCTCACGTCGGGGCTGGCGTGGAACATGCCCGTCAGAGAGCCCCAGAGGTCGTTCACGAGCGGCTGAGGGTTCTCGAAGTGGCCGTTCTTCCACTGCGGTGAGCGCTCCATCCGCGCGCGTCGAGCGCCATCGGCCCCGCGTCCCATCGCCGTCCACGCGTCGGCGGCCGTGCCCACCAGGGCGAGGAGCAACAGCGCCCCTGTCCACCGGGCCGCGCGAGCCAGCCCTCTGCGCAAGTTCATGCTCTTCATCCGTGCTCTCCGGAGACGCACATCCTCAACGGCTCGGGCGTGGACGCTGCTCGAGCGAGCGCAACAGCCGTGCTGCCTCTTCCTGGCTGTCCACACTCGCGCGCTTGGAGGTGCGGACCCGCGCGAGCAGCTTCCGGGCCTTCGCGGGCTCCTCCAACGGTCCCGCATAGAGCCGGGCCACCTCGAGCAGCGCGTCTCCATCGCCCATCGTGGCGGCCTTCTCGAACCACCGGACGGCCAGCCGCAGCCGCCCCTCGTCCCGATAGATGGTCCCGATGTTGTTCGCCGCCGCGGCCTCACCGCCTCGGACGGCCTTCCGGTACCACGTCAGGGCGCTGGTGCGGGACCTGGCGACCCCCTGGCCCGTGTCATAGAGGTAGCCCACGTTCAGCTGCGCCCGGGAGTCGCCGGCCTTCGCCGCCTCGAAGAAGAGGTGGAACGCCTCTTCGATCCGGCCCCGCTCCATCAGGCGGGAGGCCTCGGAGAAGGGCGTCTCCGCCGCGGCCTTGCTCGCGGGCCGCGCTCGCGCGGCGCTTCGACCTTGATCTCTCCCTCGACGCGTCATCTCAGCCCCGAGCTTCGCATATCCCCCCCCCTTGCGCCCCTCCCTCCTCTTCCGTGTTCAATGGAGCCATGTCGAAGGAGTCCACCCAGCCGGTCCCCCCCGGATCCCGGGAGCAGGAGCAGGAGCCCGCCTCGCTGCCAGAGCAGGCCCCTCGCTCCTCCCTACCCCCGGAGTTGGATCCGAGCGGCTTCACCGAGCGGTCCCCTGCACTCGTCTCGCTCCTGCCGGATGAGGCGCTCGCTCAGGCCCTGGCCCGGGGAGATGCCTTCGCCCTGCACGGCGCGCTCACCGCCCGCCTCGCCCGCGAGCCCTCCGGCCCCCTCCGCGACACCCTCCGCGAGCTCCTCGACGACCGGAGCCTCTTCACGGTCGCCGAGCGCCCTCCTTGGATCGCCGGCTTCCTGGGCACCGGCGTGCAGTGGGTGGGCCTGCCTTCCGAGGAGAAGCAGCAGACGCGCTTCATTGCTACCCGAGCCATCCGCTTCTTCGGCGTGCCGGTCTGGCCTCTCGGAGAGCACCTCGTCCACCGGGCCCGGGACGGGCAGCTCCAGGTGCTGGGGCGTGTGGCCGCCGGCTCGGCCTCCCTCGCCCCGATGAGGGCGCGTCTCCTGGCACTGGGAGCCCTGGCCCTCATTGGCGCAGGCGCGGCGCTGGCGCCCTTCGTCGTGCGCGAGGTGCAGATCGTCAATGGGCTCTCCCGGCCCGTCGAGGTGCGCCTGGATGGCCAGCACATCCGGGTCGAGCCCGGGCAGATCGCCCAGGAGCGTGTGTACGGCCTCGGTGACCCGTACGACGTGGAGGCGCGGTGGCCGGGCGCGGAGAAGCCCTTCGAGGTGCTCTCCGTCGAGTCCACCCAGCGGACGGTCTACAACGTCCTGGGGGCGGCGTCCCTGAAGTGGGGGGAGCCGACGGATCCGAACGGCCCGCAGTGGCTGTTGGAGCGCACCCGAAGCCTCGAGTCCGAGGAGCAGGTGATCCTGCAGGGCGGCTGGGAGAGCCGGGTGCGCACCCACGTGGAGGCGGGACAGTGGGCGGCCGCCGCGCAGCTGGCCAAGGCCGTCTTCCTGGCGGACCCTTCCCAGCTCCAGGCGGGGCAGGAGGCCGCCCGCATCCTGGTGCAGACCCAGCCGCAGGAGGCGCTCTGGTTTGCCCGCGAGCTGCCCCAAGCCTTTCCGGATGATCCCGCCGTCGGCCAGCTCGCCCAGGATGTGCTCATCGCCCTGGATGAGCGCCCCGTGGCGTTCAAGCTCTACGAGCCGCTGGCCAAGGCCGCCCCGGGCTCTGTCACGCGGGCCCTCCTGGTGGCCCGGGCCTCTCCGCCGGAGCAGGCGCGCGAGGCCTACGCCCGCGTGCTGGAGCGCTTCCCCGAGGCCCCCGAGGCGCTGCGTGCCGTCGCCCGGATCCGCCTCGCGGACGGCTATCCCCGGGAGGCGCTGACGCTGCTCGAGGATGCGCTGGCCAAGGGGCCCGAGTCCTTGGCGGACCTGGAGCTTCGCGTGCGGACCCTGGTGTCCGCGGAGGAGGTCCGTCAGGCCTCCGGAGCCGTGAAGCAGTTTCACGGCGATCCGCGCCACGCCTCCTGGGAGCTGGCGGTCCTGGCTGGCCGCCTCGCCCGGATCGCGGGCCCTGGCCGCACGCAGTACGTCGCGCGCGATCTGATCCCTCCCTCGCTGGCCGGCTCTGCCGAGCACCTCGTGGCCTTCGCCCTCCTTACGGGGGACAGCATCGTGTCGGACCGGGAGCTGAATGCCGTGGTGGATCCCGTGGCCCGCGAAGCCCTGGCGCTCACCCGCGCCCTCTTCAAGGACTTCGAAGCGGCGGTGAAGCAGGCCACCCTCACCCGGGGCCCGGTGCTCAGCCGCCTGGACTCGGAGACCGCTGCGGTGCTGGCCCTGGAGCTCTCACGCCGCGGCGAGAAGGAGGCCGCCAACCGGCTCTTCGGCTCCAGCCTGGCGCTGCTGGCCTCCCGCGCGCCGCTGCTGGCCTACGTGAACGCAGCGGTGGTGAGGCCCGAGTTCTTCCTGCTGCCGCCGGGGCTGCAGGCCGCCGCGCACCTCATCCGCGCCCGGGCCGTCGAACAGAACCGGCTCGTGGAGCAGGGCTATGCACGCTGGGCCGATGCCCTCGGCGGCATGGCCCGCCAGGCGCTCGGCATGAAAGAGGAGGAGCCCAAGATGTGGCAGGACCCGAAGTACCGGTTCAGGGAACATCCGCCCACGCCCCATGCCCCGATCATCATGTGGCAGATCCGGGGCAGCAGTGAGCCGCCACCCTCCGGACCCCCGCCTACGCCGGCCCCGAAGCGGGACGGGGAGCGCCTCCCCCGGCCCTGGCCCGAGTCCAGGTGATAGGGCGCTCAGCCCGGCTGCGTCACCTGGCGCAGGATGTCCAGCGACTCCAGCGCCTTGCCCGCGCCGATCACCACCGCCGAGAGCGGATCCTCCGCCAGGAACACCGGCAGGCCCGTCTCCTCGCGCAGCAGCGTGTCCAGGTTCTTCAGCAGCGCGCCGCCACCGGCCAGCACGATGCCGCGGTCGGCGATGTCACCGGCCAGCTCCGGCGGCGTGCGCTCCAGCGTCAGCTTCACCGCCTCGACGATGCCGTTCACCGGCTCGGCCAGCGCGTCGCGCACCTCGTCGCTGCTCACCGTCAGCGTGCGCGGCACGCCCGCCACCAGGTCTCGACCCTTGATCTCCATGGTCATGACCTCGTCCGTCGGGTACGCCGTGCCGATGCCCATCTTGATGGCCTCGGCCGTCCGCTCACCGATGAGCAGGTTGTACTTGCGCTTGACGTACTGGATGATCGCCTCGTCCAGCTTGTCGCCGCCGATGCGCACGCTCTTGGCGAACACGATGCCGGCCAGGCTGATGACGGCCACGTCGGAGGTGCCGCCGCCGATGTCGACGATCATGTTGCCGCTGGGCTCCGTCACCGGAAGCCCCGCGCCAATCGCCGCCGCCATGGGCTGCTCGATGAGGTAGACCTCGCGGGCGCCGGCGTTGGCCGCGGCCTCGCGCACCGCGCGGCGCTCCACCTCCGTAATCCCCGAGGGGATGCCGATGATGATGCGCGGGTTGACGAGCGTGCGGCGGTTGTGGGCGCTCTGGATGAAGTAGCGCAGCATCGCCGCGGTGATCTCGAAGTCCGCGATGACGCCGTCCTTCATGGGGCGGATGGCCACGATGTTGCCCGGGGTTCTCCCGAGCATCTCCTTGGCCTCCTTCCCCACGGCGAGCACCTTCTTGCCGCCACGTGAGTCCTGCTGCACGGCGACCACGGAGGGCTCGTTGGAGACGATGCCTTGACCGCGGATATAGATAAGCGTGTTCGCCGTGCCCAGGTCGATTGCCAGGTCACGAGAGAACAGGGTGTGGAGCCAGTCGAACATACGGGGGCGGAAACTTTCGGGAGTCCTGTGGAATTTCCCAAAGTGAAGCAAAGACCGCGAACAGTGAAGGTACTACTACGCGCCACTCGGCGCCGAAAGAAAAGCCATCTGTTGCAAAGAGACCTTCGCTGGAGGGCACTCGGCCAAGGGAGGGCTCTCAGCGGGTGGGCGTTGGCACGCTAGCTGCGCCCAAGGCAGAGCCCTGCACCGCGTCTTCCGCCTTCTCGGCCGCCAGGGCACCCTGGAAGGTCGCCCCCACGGTGCCGGCCTCCGTCTCCACCGTTCCCGCGCGGGAAGGGGAGAGGACCTCGCCGCCGGCCACGGCATGGCGGAACTCGGGCGTCTGCCGCAGGGCCTCGCTGGTGACCCGCAGGAGCACCTCGCGGGCCGGCTCGAAGGCCAGGGCCGCCCCGTACCAGAACGGGAAGTAGTCCAGGCGGACGAGCCCCTTCACGTTCCACCCCCGCGTGTAGTCCCAAGGGCAGCGGCCGAGCGCCCGGCGCAGCAGCCAGCCGGTGGCGTACTCGGCCCCAAAGATGACGGCCGTGTAGGCGAGCGCTCGCAGGGGGCGTGGCAGGAAGCGCAGCCGATCGTGCAGGAACTCGAGCCCCAGGGCCGTGGCCCCATAGATGGGGTGCATCCACAGGTACGTCTTCGCCGTACCGTGCGAGTCCTTCTGGAAGATCGCCGCGCTCGTCCCAGTAAAGCACACCTCGAGCACCCAGCCCGCACACCCGTAGAGAAGGAATCTCGGTAGCACGCTCAGAAGCTAAGAATCATTGGGCCAACAGGCAGTCCTGCCCGGAGGTCCAATGGCCCCGCCTGTCAGGCGGGAGACACGCAAGTGCCCTGGAGGCGTACGCCTCATTAGCGCTTCAGTGTGTACTTGCCGATGACGTAGAGGGCGCGGACGCCGTCCTTCCAGCCGATCTTCTTCCCCTCTTCGTAGGTGCGCCCGTGGTAGCTGATGGGCACCTCGAAGATGCGCCAGTTGCCGCGGGCGATCTTCGCGGTGATCTCCGGCTCGAAGCCGAACCGGTCCTCGTCCACGGTGACCGAGCGCAGCACCTCGGTGCGGAAGGCCTTGTAGCAGGTCTCCATGTCCGTGAGGTTCAGCCCGCTGGTCATGTTGGAGAGCGTGGTGAGGACGTTGTTCATCACCGTGTGCCAGAAGTAGAGCACCCGCCGGGGCGTGCCGGTGAAGCGGCTGCCGTAGACGACGTCCGCCTCGCCGTCGAGGATGGGCTGGATGACGCGGGGGATGTCGCGCGGGTCGTACTCCAGGTCCGCGTCCTGGACGAGGAGGATGTCCCCGGTGGCCTCGGAGAAGCCGCGCCGCAGCGCCGCGCCCTTGCCCTGGTTCTTCTCCTGGAAGAGCACGCGCAGCTCGTTGCGGTTCTTCGGGGAGCCGCCCAGCACCTCCAGCCCCTTGGCCGCCAGCTGCTCGAGGAACTCGCGGCTCCCATCCCGGGAGCAGTCGTCCACGATGACCAGCTCCTTGGGGAAGTCCACCTCAATGCAGCGGCGCAGCAGCTCCGCCAGCGTGGAGATCTCGTTGTAGACGGGGATGACGAGCGAGACGAGCATTGCGGGTCCGGCCTCTACCTGATTTCCGTGCCCATGGCGCGATGAAAACACGAAGGGGGCCCCCACGCTCGAGCGGGGACCCCCTCCGGCCTGCGCATTCGGCTACCCCCTCACTGGCAGCCGGACGAGGCGAACTTCCATCGGTCGTGACACGTCCTTGGCCGGAGGGAGCACCCCCGGAACATGGCGTCTCCGGCTCCTGGGGCAAGACGCGCGCCAGCCGTAAACCCCTGGAAACAGGAGGGGAGGCCCGGCGCCCGGGAGGCACTGGAGTGTGCACGCGCGCGCCACGTGTGCCGGGGTTGGGACAGGTGCAGGGAGGCGGTGGGGGCAAAGGCGAACAGGAGGCGCGCGCGATATACACTCGCCCCCAAGCGACGGGCCGGGGCGTGCCGGGCCAGGGCCCGTTCGTTGGATCTAGAGGACAATGGACTCCGAGACAGGCATCCCCCTGGGGCGGTACCTCCTCGGCGAGAAGCTCGCCAGCGGGGGCATGGGGGAGGTGTTCGTCGCGGTGCAGCGCGGGATGGGTGGCTTCGAGAAGCCGCTGGCCATCAAGCTGCTGCTGCCGCACCTCGTCGAGGAGCAGCAGGTGGTGAAGATGTTCCTGGACGAGGCGCGGCTGTGCGCCCGGATGAACCACCCCAACATCGTCCAGATCCTGGATCTCGGGAGGGAGGAGGGGCGCTACTTCCTCGCCATGGAGCTGGTGCATGGCGTGTCGCTGATCCGGCTGGCGCGGCTGCTGGTCCAGCAGAAGCGCACGCTGAGCGCGCCGCTCATTCTGCACATCGCCCGGGGGCTGCTGGATGCGCTGCACTACGCGCACACCCTCACCGGGCCGGGCGGCAAGCCGCTGGGGCTCATCCACCGGGACGTGACGCCGCACAACATCCTGGTGTCCGTGAAAGGCGAGGTGAAGCTCACCGACTTCGGCATCGCCAAGGTGCAGGTGGCGGGGTGGCAGACGCGACCGGGCGTGGTGCGCGGAAAGATAGACTACCTGTCGCCGGAGCAGCTGCGCTTCCAGCGGCTGGACTCGCGGGTGGATCAGTTCGCGGCGGGGCTCACGCTGTTCTTCCTGGCCACGGGCCGCTCGGCGTTCGCGCGCGGCAGCACCCAGGAGACGTTCAAGGCGGTTCAGCACGAGCCGCTGCCGTTCCTGGACACGCTGCGGCCGGACCTGCCGCGTGCGCTGGTGGAGGCCATCAACCGAGCCACCGCGAAGGAGCCCGCGGACCGCTTCCCCTCCATGCGCGCCTTCCGCGAGGCGCTGCCCCCGCCCTCCGCCGAGGAGCGCTCCGAGGTGCTGGGCGCGCTGGTGGCCGAGGTCTGTCCCTCGGTGGTGGGGACGCTGGATCGCGCCTCGCGCACCCTGGTGGCGATGAGCTCCACCTCCAGCAACAGCGGGCCCACCTCGCTCAGGCCGCAGACCCAGAGCCTCTCCGTGGAGGGCCTGGAGCCGCACGCGAAGACCCTCACGGAGACGCTGTCGCTGGCCGGGACGGTGGCCGCGCCGGTGATGGCGGAGCTGGGCACCACCTCGCTGCCGGAGATGCCCGCCGTCCGGGTCTCCCCGGCCGTGGAGGCCCGGCGCAACAGCACCATCGCCCTGGAGCCGCCGCCGCTGCGGAGCCGCCGGAGCAAGAGGAGGATGGCCGCGGCGGTGGGTGGGCTGCTCTTGCTCGTAGCCCTCGGAGTGGCGTGGTGGCTGCTGCGCCGCTCCGCCCCCGCGCCAGGGGCGGGCACGGGCACGACTCCCGTCACCCAGACTCCTGGGAGCGGGCCAACGGGGCGATCGACGAAGCCTGCGGAGCCGCGACGCCCCACGTCGGTGGGCTTCCTCACGGTGGACGCGGTCCCCTGGGCGCATATCACCGTCGAGGGGAAGCCCGCGGGGCAGACGCCCCTGGCGCGCCTCAGCGTCCCCTCGGGGAACGTCGACATCGAGCTGCGCAACCCCGAGACGGGTAAGATGGCCAGGCGCCGGGTCCGTGTGCAGCCTGGCAAGGAGTCCTTCGTGAAGGTGGACCTGCGGTGAGCACGGGAGGCGAAGGGAACGAGCCCAAGGATGGCGCGGTTCTGGACTTCGCCACGAGTGAGATCTCGTCTGGCCTGACGGCCGACCTGACGCTCAACGACGGAGGGCCGACCCTGGAGTCCGTGGTGGTGGAAGCCATCGAGGGCCCCGGCAAGGGCGCTCGCGCCACGCTGAACTCGGGCACCCTGCTGGTGGGGAGCGATCCCTCCTGTGAGCTGCCGCTGGAGGATGCGACGGTGTCCCGCCGCCACCTGGTGCTCGAGCTGCTGCCTGGGGCGGTGCGGGTGCGCGACCTGGGGAGCCGCAACGGCACGCGCTACCTGGGGGCCCGGATCCGGGAGGCGCGCGTCCCCATCGGCGGCTCCGTGACGGTGGGGAAGACCACGCTGCGCATCCGCCCGGCCACGGCGCAGAAGCGGGCCCTCAGCGACCGAGAGGAGCTGCATGGCCTGCTGGGCAAGTCCGTGGCCATGCGCCAGCTCTTCGCGGAGCTGGAGCGGCTGGGGCCCCAGCGCGCCCCGGTGCTCATCCGTGGAGAGACGGGCTCGGGTAAGGAGATGGTGGCGCGGGCGCTGCACGCCCTGTCCGGGGCCGAGGAGCAGCGCGGTCCCTTCGTCGTCTTCGACTGCTCGTCGGTGAGTCCCAACCTCATGGAGAGCGAGCTGTTCGGCCACGCCCAGGGCTCCTTCACCGGGGCGGACCGGGATCGCGTGGGCGCGGTGGAGGCGGCCAACGGGGGCACGCTCTTCCTGGATGAGCTTGGAGAGCTCCCGCTCGCGCAGCAGCCCAAGCTGCTGCGGCTGCTGGAGACGCAGGAGTTCCGCCGGGTGGGAGAGGGGCAGGTGCGCCACTCCACGTTCCGGCTGGTGTCGGCCACGCACCGTGATCTGGAGGCTGAGGTCCGTGCGAAGCGCTTCCGCGAGGATCTGTACTTCCGGCTGGCCGTCACGTCCGTCACCCTCCCGCCGCTGCGCGAGCGCCCGGAGGACATCCCGATGCTGGCCTCCCACTTCGCGCGCCAGCTGACGGGCATGGACATCACCCTGGCGCCGGCCACGCTCGCGGCGCTGCAGTGCGATCCCTGGCGCGGCAACGTGCGCGAGCTGCGCAACGCGGTGCAGCGGGTGGTGGCGCTCGGCAGCCTCGAGGCAGGGGGCGCCAAGGAGCAGCAGAGCCCGGCACCGCTGGCGTTCAACGAGGCGCGGGACAAGCTGCTGGAGCAGTTCGAACGCGACTACCTGACGGCGCTGCTGGCGCGCCACAAGCGGAACATCTCGGCTGCGGCGCGCGAGTCCCGCCTGTCGCGCAGCCAGTTCTACCGGCTCCTGGAGCGGCACAAGCTGACGCGCGCGGAGGATCGCGACGCGTCTGACGGGGAGTGAGCCGCTCGAGGGGCCGGGCCGTTACGCTACCGGTAGAAGTGGGCTGCGAGCAGGTGCGTGTTGAAGAGCATCGCGTCGTAGCTCGTGTAGACGCCGTGCCCGAAGAACGTGCCCAGGAAGTTCGGCATGCCGCCCGCGCCGCGGTCGCCGTAGTCGACCAGGTAGCTGAAGCCGTGCTGCGACACCCGAGCGCGGTGGCGCACGTGCTGGAGCCACGCCTTCACATCACTGCCCGCGCCGAGGAGGGCGTCGAGGCGCGCGGCGAGCTCCCGCTCCTTCGCGGTGGCTGGCGGCAGATCCGAGCCCGCGATTCCCCACTGCTGCACGTAGTCGCCGCCCTCGGTGTAGAGCACGCCCCCGAGGGCGCCCGCACGCGGCTCCTCGCCCCGGTGGTTGACCACGTGCAAGGCCCGGCAGCGCGGGCCCGTCGCGAAGCCGTAGCGGGGTGGCATGCCGAAGGTGGCGACATCGAGCCGTGCGCGGGCGACCGTGCGCGCCAGCTCCTTCAACTCGTCCAGGGGCTCGCCGAGCTCGCCCAGCGCCGCCCACAGCGCTGGCGCCGTCTTCGCCGGATAGACGAGCTGCGTGAGCAGGGCGAGCACCTGGCCACCGTGGCTATGCCCCAGGAGCAGCGCGCGCGCACGCCCGAGTCTCGCACCGGCCAGGAACCGCAGCAGGTCCGCTGCCGCTCGCAGACGGGCGAGGTGGTGGTTCGCCGAGGACCAGAGAAAGCGCGTCGCTGGGATGCCGCCGCCCAGGGCTCCCTGGAAGAGCGAGACGTACTCGGCGGTGTAGTTGCCGAGATCTCCGAGGACACGATCGCTCGAGCTCTTGGAGAGGCGCTGCAGGGTGGGCAAGAGCCCCGGACCCAGCGCGGAGAGCGGCCCCTGCAGCGCGGAGAGCATCAGGGTGGGATCGTGGCCGACGAAGGTGCCATGCACGAACACCACCTGGCGCACCCCGGCGCGGCGCAGCCGGTTCCCGGCCGTCTCCATCGCCGCGCGCCAGGCCGGCGACTGGGCTTCGAGCACGGGGGATTCGCGCACGATGGGTGGCAGCGGCTCGAGAGCCCGCAGCGCGAAGGTCCCCGTCAGCGGGGCGAGCTCGTACTGCTGCGGCAGGCAAGGGGCCGGTCTCTGGCGCAGCCGGAGCCACCACGCAATGAAGAGCGCGGCGATCGTCGCGGTGATGAGAGAGCCAGCGAGCACGAACTCCACGTCAGGGCACCTCGGGATCTCGTCAGGGCCTTAATTTCCCAATCATCAGGGAGGGGACGCGGCCCCTGCCTCTGGGGCTGCGGGCAGTGTGCGACCGGAAGCCGCCGGGGGCTCGGCGTAGAGGCGGACGGTCGTCTCGTCCTTGGCCGCGGTGAGCCCCGGGCTACCCTCGGGGCCCTTGGCGCTGGCCACGGGTGTGCCCACGGCGAAGATGCCCGAGGCGGGCAGCTCCTCGAAGTTCTCCGGAGGCTGGTCGGCCGTGCAGTCGATGAACCGGTCCAGCACGTAGAGCAAGGCCTGCTGGCGCTGCTGGTTCGACACCTCCATGGTCGCCCGGGCGGACTCGCCGGTGAGCTCCGCCACCTGCTTGGACTGAGCGCCGAGCGCGGCCGGAGAGGAGGCGATCATCGTCTGGGTGAGCACCTTGTAGCCCACGACCCAGTGGCGCTCGGCCCGCGAGCGCCGCGTGAGGATGTCGGCGGGATCATCGAGCGTCTTGGGCGCCCCGGCCGTCAGCGCGCCGACCGCGCCCACCAGGGCGGAGACCCTGCGGGAAGACGTCTTCGTCAGGAAGGCAGCGGCGATGCTGCCCGCGGCGCCAGCGCTGGCGCCCACCAGCACCAGCACGTCCGAGAGGTTCATGGCGCTCTGCGCGCGCGTGCGGTCCCGGTTGAGGCGCTCGACGCAGGCCTGGGCATTGCTGTGGAGGCGGGCATCCAGCTTCTGGGGGACCTGGACCTCCGACGGCCCCACGCTGCGGCACCCGGCCGCACCCGCACCCACGGCGGCGAGGAACAGGAATTGGCGGACTCGGCTCATAGGCGCAGTCTCCCAGATACCCGTGAGACGTGCGCGGCCCGCGTGTCTTCACGCCGCCCGGCGCAGCGCCTCCACCAGGGCGTCCAGGTCCGCATCTGTGGTCAGCGGGTTGATGAGGGTGGTGCGCAGATAGACACCTTTCGGCAGGGTGGTCTGCACCAGGTAGAAGTCGCCGCGGGTGATGAGCTGCTCGCGCAGGCGGGACTGGAGCGCGTCCAGCTCCGAGGCGGGCAGGCCCTCGGGGGTGTGCCGGAAGCAGACGATGTTGCAGTCCGGCGGCACGGCCACCTCGAAGTCCCCGGAGGTCTGGAGCCGCTGGGCGAAGCGGCGCGCGAGATCGAACGTGGCCGTCACGTAGTCCGAGAAGAGGCGGGTGCCCAGCAGGCTCAGGCAGGTGTAGAGCTTGAGGGCCATCATCTCCTTGGTGCACTCGAGCGTGCGCAGCCCTATGTCATGCCAGCGCCGCGTGTCCTGGCCGTGGAAGAGGTAGCTGGCCTCCTGGGCGAAGGCCTCGGAGGAGCGGGTGCCCTCGCGGAAGAGCACGGCCGTCACCAGCGCGGGCACCATCATCATCTTGTGCGCGTCCCACACCACGGAGTCCGCGCGCTCGATGCCCTTCACCTGGACGCGGTACTGGGGGCTGAGCACGGCGGAGGCGCCGTGGGCTCCGTCCACGTGGAACCAGAGGCCGTGGCGCTCGCAGAAGTCCGCCACTGCGTCGAGCGGATCGAACGCGCCCGTGGCGGTGGAGCCGGCGCTGGCCACCACGGCGATGGGCTTGCGTCCGGCGCGGGTGGCGGCGGCGAGCGCGTCCTCCAGGGCCTCCGGGCGGAGCCGGAAGCTCGCGTCCACGGGCACGGGGGTGACGCCGCCAGCGCCCCAGCCCATCACCTTCGTCGAGCGGGCGATGCAGTAGTGGGCCGTCTCCGCGACGAGCACCGTGAGGGGCGGGCCGGCGGTGGCGCCGCTGCTCCACGCGTCATACCCGGCCTTGGCCTGGCGCGCGGCGAGCAGCGCGGTGAGGTTGCCCGCGGAGCCTCCCGAGGTGAGGACGCCGCCCGCGCTCTCGGGGAGGCCGAGCTGTCCGGCCATCCAGCGCACCACGTTGTGCTCCATGGCGGTGGAGGCGGGGCCCATCTCGTACACCGCCATGCCGTTGTTGAGCAGCGCGGAGACGAAGTCACACAAGGCCGCCAGCGGCAGGGGAGCGGAGACCTGGTGCCCCACGTAGCGTGGGTGGTGCAGGTGGTGGGAGGCGCTGAGCACGCGCTCCATGAAGGAGGAGAGCTCTCCGGTGGGCTCCTCGGGGAAGGCCGCCGGGAAGCGGGCGACGTTCTCCGCGGGAGTGGCCCAGGGGAGCACGGGGAGGGACTCTCCCCGGGTGGCGCTGGCCAGGTAGTCGGCGAGCTGATCCACGAGCTGGTGCCCCTGGCGCCGGAAGTGCTCGGCGTCGTAGGCGGCGGCGGCACGGTCTCGGAAGGTCTGCATGGCGGCGCACCGTAGACCGGGGGACGCCCGTGGGAAACCGCGAGCCCCGTCCGCTCCGAGGCCGAGCCCACCCCGGCGGCTCCGGAGAGTGCGCCTGCCGCTCCGGCCGTGCCCGACAGCTCCGCGGGGGTGGGGTTGCCAGAGACCCGCTTCCGGCTCATCGCGGAGGCGGCGCCGCTGGGCGCGCTGGGGGCCGCGCTGGCCGGCGAGCTGGGCATGAGCGTCGTGGTGGCTCGCTTGGATTGGCGAACCTCCCGGCTTGTCACTATCTATCAGGGTACGGGCGCACCCTCGGTGTGCCCGCCCACCACCGGAAGGAGGCCACTCCATGGCCGACGCGAAGATCACCATTACGTACTGCAATGCCTGAGGCTACAAGCCTCGAGCCGTCCGTGCGGCGGCTGCCCTGAAGGATGAGTTGGAGCTGGACACCGAGCTGAAGCCTGGCCCGTCGGGAAGCTTCGACATCGCGGTGAACGGCAAGACGGTGTTGAAGAAGGAGACCGTCGCGTTCCCCACGGAGAAGGAGATCGTGGACGCGGTGTCCCGAGAGCTCGGACGCTGAGCCAGGGAGGAGGAGAGCCCCTGGTCCTCCGGGGGCCTCTCGCCTGCGTCCGGCCACCGACACACCTTGGGGTGTGCCGGAGGTGACAGATGGCCTGGTGGGACTCGGCGATGGAGCGGCGCTCCATCCAATCGGGAATGCGGGTGCAGACGCGGGAGGGCACACGGCTGGGGCGGGTGATGCTCATCGGCCGCGACGTGCTGTACGTGCGGCCGTGGGGGTTCTCGCGGCGGCGGCGGGAGTTCGCGGTGCCGCTCTCGCGGGTGACGGGGGTGACGGGCGGCCGCGTGTACGTGCAGGGCGCTCCCTCCGAGCTGCGCGAGCCCGTGGGGGACCGCTATCTCCACGACATCCCTTCGCACATCCACCCGCTGGCTGAGTCCGCTGCCACTGGACAGGTGGGGGGCTGAGCCGCACGGGATTGCGGCGGGCGGGCCGGATTTGTGGTTCAAAGGAGGGCCATGTCCTCCCTTGAAGCGCTGTCCCAGAAGGTGTCCGAGGCGTTTGCCGACCGGACGAAGCTGAAGGAAGCCGAGTCTGTGGCCGCCGTGCGCGAGACGCTGGCCCGCCTGGATGCCGGCGAGCTGCGCGTGGCCGAGAAGGGCCCCGAAGGCTGGCGCGTCAACGCCTGGGTGAAGGAGGCCATCCTCCTGTTCTTCGCCGTGTCGGAGATGCAGGTGATGGAGGTGGGCCCCTTCGAGTTCCACGACAAGGTGCCGCTGAAGAAGGGGCTGCAGGCGGCGGGCGTGCGCGTGGTGCCGCCGGGCGTGGTGCGCTACGGCGCCTTCGTGGAGAAGGGCGCGGTGGTGATGCCCGGGTACGTGAACATCGGCGCACGCGTGGGCTCGGGCACCATGGTGGACACGTGGGCCACGGTGGGCAGCTGCGCCCAGGTGGGCCGCAACGTCCATCTGTCCGGCGGCGTGGGCCTGGGCGGAGTGCTCGAGCCGCCCACCGCGTCACCCGTCATCATCGAGGACGGCGCCTTCATCGGCAGCCGCTGCATCATCGTCGAGGGCGTGGTGGTGGAGGAGGAGGCGGTGCTCGGCGCCAACGTGGTGCTCACCGCGTCCACGCAGATCATCGACGTCACCGGCCCCGAGGAGCGCATCCACAAGGGCCGCGTCCCCGCGCGCAGCGTGGTCATCCCCGGAATGCGTGAGAAGCAGTTCCCCGCGGGGAAGTTTGGCGTGCCGTGCGCGTTGATCATCGGCCAGCGGACAAAGAGCACCGACCAGAAGACGAGCCTCAACGCCGCGCTGAGAGACTTTGCTGTTCCAGTGTAGGTGTAGAAGGAAATCCATCGGTTCGTGCCATCCGTAGAGGGAGTGACGACCGAGGACGTGTGACGAGAAATGGCCCACCTGGACGACATCCTGCCGGAGCTGCTGCTGGGGACGGTGGATCCGTCCACCCGGCAGGCGGCCGAGCAGCACCTCGCTGGCTGCGAGCGGTGCCGCGCCGAGGTGGCCCGGCTCTCTCCAGGGGTGGACGGGCTGTCAGCCCTGGCGGCGCCCGGAGAGCCCCCGCCTGGGGTGCTCGCGCGGGTGGTGGCCGAGATGGAGGGGCCTGGGCGCTTCGCCCGCTTCGCCGGGAAGGTCGCTGCGTTCTTTGATCTCACGCGGGAGAAGGCGCTGGCGGTGCTGGAGTCCCTGAGCGACCCGGACGCGTGGCTGGAGGGGCCGGTGGAAGGGCTCCAGCTGATGCCGGTGGAGGCGGGGCCCGCCAAGTCGGGGATGATGGCGGCCTTCGTACGGCTGTCGCCGGGAGTGCGCTTCCCGCGACACACCCACCACGGCCACGAGTGGAACCTGGTGCTCGAGGGTGGGTTCCGCGAGGACTCGGGGAACGAGGTCTGGCCGGGCGAGCTGCTGGAGAAGGAGTCCGGCAGCGCGCACGACTTCGTGGCGATTGAAGGGCCGGCGTGCATCGCCGCCGCCCTCATCGACGGAGTGACGAGCTTCGACGAGGGTGAGCCTCCCACTGGAGGGTGAGCGCCCCCTTCAGAGGTGGCGCGCCGTCAGCGACTCGGAGCTTGCGTGGGTGATGCGCATGGGCCGGAGCGTACACTCCGCCTCACCGCGCGCCAGGTGCTCGAAATTCCCTCCGTCCCCTCTTTCGACGTAAGGAGAGGTATGGCCAACGGGAAGACAGCGGGCAGCTCGGGCCCGAGTCAGCAACCGGAGAACATCCAGGGGATGGTGCTTCCGATCCTCGCGCAGCCCGAACAGCCCGAGGAGCTTCAGGAGCTCTACCGCATTGTTGTGGGTAAGGGCCGCGAGGCGATGGGCTGGTACTCCCGCAACAAGGAGATCCGGAAGAAGTGGGGCCAGCGGCTGCGGATGATGGCCATCCTGCTGACGTCGCTGGCCAGCATCACGCCCATCCTCGTGCAGCTGCTTCCGAACGAGCAGGCCTACCAGAAGTGGGGCCTGCTGGCCTCCGTCTTCGCGGTGCTCGGCGCCACCTGCGTGGGCTTGGACAACTACTTCGGAGCCTCCTCGGGGTGGATGCGCTACGTGTCCGCCTACCAGGAGCTCAACTCGCGGCTGGAGGCCTTGCAGTTCGGGTGGGTCCGGCTGGCGCTGGCGGCGCCAGCGATCCCGAAGGAGCAACGCCTCGCCGGGCTGATGGATCTGCTCCAGGGCTTCATCATCAGCGTCAACGAGACCATCAAGCAGGAGACCCAGGACTGGATGGCCGAGTTCAAGGGCCACCTGGCGGTGCTGGAGCAACGGATGGATGCGCAGCGCACGGCCCTGGCTGCCGCGCCCTCTGCCGCCTACGGCGCCCTCAAGGTCCAGGTCGAGGGCAGCGACAAGCTCCGGGACAGCAAGTGGAGGGTGGTGCTCGGCACGGGGAAGGAGATCGAGGGCACAGGAGCCAGTATCGGGGTGGCGACGGCGCTGGGCCCCGGGCTGCTGGGCCTTCGCCTCGAGGCCTTGGTGAAGGATGGCCGGCCGCTCGTGACGGAGGATGTCACGATCATCAAGGCCGGCGAGGTGACCCTCCACTCCTTCCAGGTGCACTGAGCAGCACCGCTCACCGCACCATGTTGCCTCCAGGCTGACCCCTCTCAACAGGAGCTTCGACGAGGGCGGGGGACGGTTTATGGTGCGCGCCCTCCATGTCCTCTCAGCTCGCCGCGCGCCTCGCCCAGTCCACGCTTGCCCTGTGTCGTATCTCCAGCCCGATCGGGCACGAAGGCCCGCTCGCTGACCATGTAGAGCGCTGGGCGCTCGAGCGCTTCCCCCGCGAGGCGGTGGCCCGGGTGGGGCACTCGCTGGTGGTGGGACGGCTGGATGACCCGAGGCCCACGGTGGCGCTCGTGGGGCACCTGGACACGGTGCCCGCGCACCCGAGCGATGGCCCGCCGCGCATCGACGGAGAGCGGGTGTTCGGGCTGGGGGCCTCGGACATGAAGGGCGGGCTGGCGGTGATGATGGCGCTGGCCGAGGACCTGCCGCTGCGCGAGCTGCCGGTGAACCTGGCGCTCATCCTCTATGAGCGCGAGGAGGGCCCCTACCTGGAGTCCGGGCTGGGGCCGCTGTTCGACCAGCGGCCGGAGCTGAAGCGGGTGCGCTTCGGCATCGCCATGGAGCCGACGGACGGGCTGGTGCAGGTGGGGTGCGTGGGGACGCTGCACGCGACACTGAAGTTCTCGGGGCGCAGCGCGCACTCGGCGCGGCCGTGGCAGGGCGAGAACGCCATCCACAAGGCGGGCCCGCTGCTGGCGGAGTTGCTGGGGCGCGAGCGCGTGGAGGTGCTGCACTCGGGCTTCGCCTTCTTCGAGGTGATAAGCGTGACGCTGGCGCATGGCGGCCGGGCGCGCAACGTGGTGCCGGACACGCTGGAGCTGAACCTCAACTACCGGTTCGCGCCGGGCAAGTCGCTGGAGCAGGCGCAGGAGGACGTGCGGGCACTGGTGGCGGGGCGGGCGGAGGTGGCGTTCACGGACCTGTCGCCGAGCGGCCGGGTGTGCGCGGACAACCCGCTGTACCAGCGGCTGTTGGCGGCGACGGGGCTCCCGGCGGCGTCGAAGCAGGCGTGGACGGACGTGGCGCGCTTCGGCGAGTGGGGTGTGGACGCGGTGAACTACGGGCCGGGTGAGACGGCGCAGGCGCACCAGGCCAACGAGAGCGCGCCCATCCACGGGCTGGCGGTGGCGTACGAGAAGCTCGCCGCGTTCCTGCGGGGCGCGGGGTAGGGCCGGCCGTACCACGGGGGTGGTACATCCTCGGGGTACCGCGCTGAATACTCTCTCTTGGCTGGCGCATGACCGCCGCCAACAGAGGAGGCAGGGTGCTGATCCGATCGGGGGCCTCTCACGAGGCGAGGGCTCAGCAGGCCCACACGCGCGAGGAGTACCGGGTAGGGCGATTCTCCCTCTCGCTGCCCGCGACCGTGCGGCGAGCCTGGCAGGAGCACAGGCTCCTCTCTGGCGTGCACCTCCGGGAGGTGGAGTGGACCGTCTCCCATGGGTACAAGGAGGCCTGGAACAGCTGGCTCCAGAAGCTGGCGGAGCGGCGGTTGCCCCAGGGAGCGAGGGAGATCATCGTCGAGCAGCGCGAGCTCGCTCCCCGGTGTCAGGGCGTGCTGGCCCATGACAGCGAAGACGACGGGAACCTGAAGACCTGGTTCGCGCTGCTGGACACGGGGACGCACGGCGTCTGGCTGGAGTACACCCAGGACCCTCACGACCCGGAGCAGGCGCTGTCGCGGCTCGAGACGGTGGCGCGCTCCTATCGCGCGCTCGAGCCGCAGGCCCACCGTCCGCCCGAGGGCTGGTTCTATCTGGAGCGCGGGGCCGTCACCCTCTCTCCCCTGGGCGACGAGCAGGTCCTCGTGCAACTCGAGGACGTCCCGCTCGATCTCCGGCTGGAGCTGGGCAGCCGCCCCGCGGTCGAGGCCGATCCGGATGGTGGGCTGATGCTCCGTCTCCAACGCGCGCTGGCCCTGGGGCTCCACGGAGAGCGGGAGGTCACCCTCCTCCGGACGGGCTCGCGCGAGGTTGCTGGCTTTGATGGGGAAGAGCTGATCATCCAGATGGAGGAGGCGGGCAACGAGCGCCTGACGTGGGGCTGGTGGTGCCCAGGGCGGGCGGGAGATCCCCGTGCTCCGTGCATCGAACTCACCATGCACTCGACGGGCCGCGAGCGGGAGATCAAGCTCCGCCTCTGGGAAGAGGCCCTGGAGTCCATGCGCTACCTGCTTCCGGTCTCACAGGTGGACCTGCTGGAGCTCCTCTGAGGAGCTGCCGCGCTTCGAGTACCGGCTGGACGACCTGACGGCCGAGCGAGACGAGGCCTTGCGAGCGCGAGCCGCCCCACCGGTGGTGGTGCTGACGTGGCTGTTGCTGCACTCGGGCCAGTCCGAACAACTGGCCGTGCTGCTGGAGGACTGGCGTCCGGTGCTGGCCGAAGTGGTGGTCTCCCCGGAAGGGCCGGAAGCTCTGCGCGCTGCAGCACACTACCTATACAGGGTGGGGGCCGAGGGAGCGCTGGAGGCCTTGTGGCGCGTGTTAGATTCAGTAGCCAGGGAACAGCGAGCGGAGGAAAAGATGAGGGGTTTCTTCACGGTACCGGCTCTTGAGGAGGCGCGAGTCAAAGGACTGGCTCAAGGACGCGCGGAGGCAGTCCTTGAGATCCTGGCCGAGCGGGAGATCGCTGTGGATGAAGGAGCACGCCAGCGAATCATGGCGTGCACGGACTTGGCCATTCTGGACCGGTGGCGCAAGAAGGCCTGGAAGGCCAAGAGTCTCGCGGATCTCGAGGACCTTGAGAGGAACGGGTAGCGCACACGATCGGGGATCGCATGCGTCAAGCCCACATGGCGATCCTACCGCCAGAAGCCCACGGAGAAGCCCACGTTCGAGTAGCGCGGTGCCAGATCGAACGAGGCGCTCACCGCCCAGTCCTCCCAGTATCGGAAGAGGAACAGCTCGAACCCACCGGTGACGTGTGGCCGCGGCGACTGCCCATTGAAGGCCGAAGGTTCCACGAAGACTCCCAGCCGCGTGCGCACCCGGCCCGGCCACGAGTCGTGCTCGGCTCCGAGGTGCGGCTGGAAGAGCGCCGCGCGCCCCACCGGCGCGGGCTCGCCAAAATCCGCCACCGAGCGCAGCGCCACCCCGCTCTCCACGCTGGAGATCATGTCCACCTGGGCCGAGATGAGCAGGGTGCCCGCGGGTGCGTCCGGTGACTCCTCAGGCTGTACGTTCGCCACCCCCGCCGCGATGAGCTGCCGGCGCGCGGCCGGAGACAGCCGGTTGTAGCGCTCGGCCCCCTCCCCGAAGCGATAGCTCACCCCCAGCGACAGCGTCGCCGGAGCCACCACCGCTGAGTAGATGGACTGCCCCGCCAGCGCCGGTGCCTGTCCCTCCTTCGGTTTCCAGCCGCCCACCACCTGCGGCCTCACGGCAATCCCTACCCGGTAGGGCCGCCCCTGCGGACGGAAGAGCAGATCCAGAGAGAGGCCCGTGCCTCCGTAGTCCCACTCCTCCGACCCATGGCTCAGCTTCGCCAGCGCCGTGTAGATGCCCAGCGAGAGGATGAACTCGTCCTGCCCGAACGCCATGGCACCCGCCAGCGCGGACTGCGTGACGGCCACGCTGATGGTGTTCTGGTCCGCGCACTCGGCCGCGGAGCAGGAGTAGGTCACCGTGCGCGTGCGCAGGAAGGTACCCAGGCCGTACTCCTTGTATTGGAGTAACAGGCCGAAGAGCAGCTGAGAGCTGCCGGGCGCCTGATCGGCGTCCCCGTCGTTGTCCAGGTCCTGCCCGCGCCGCCGCGACAGCGGCACGTCCAGCCACGACAGCGTCACGCCCACGTCCCAGTCCCGATCCAGCTGCGGCCCCCGATGCGCCAGCGCGGCCAGGTTGCTGGCGAAGCCCGCCGTCCCCTCGGCGATGCCCGCGTAGGCGCCGCCCAGGGCCACCATGCGCGTGGAGCCCTGCAGCACCCCCGAGTTGACGTACAGCCGCTCCTGCCGGGGCTCCGCGGGTGGCGGCTCCTCCTGTCCCCACGCGCGAGGGGCCACGGCAAGCACGGCGGCGAACGACAGCAGGACGAGCGTGCGCATGAGAAGGGGCTCTACGCGGGGTGCGAGCCCACCACCTCCGCGAAGAGGCCATCCGCCTCGTCCGCCAGCTTCGTATCCCGCCACGTCAGGCCCCCCGCATCATGTGTGACGAGCGCCAGCGTCACCTTGCGCCAGCGGATGTCGATGTCCGGGTGGTGGTTCGCTGCCTCCGCGGCGTGGGCCACCTTGCTCACGAAGGCGATGCCCGCCAGGAAGGTGGGGGCCTCGTAGGTGCGGCGGATCATCCCTCCCTCGTGCTTCCAGCCGGGGTGCCCGGTGAGGAAGGTCTGGAGCGCCTCGGCGGTGAGCAGCGTTCGGTCGTAGGCCATGGGGCCTTTCTACCTCCGTGCGGCCAGGAAGGGAGCAGGGAACACACCCGCGCCGTCAGGGTGTCGTCGGCCGGACGCGGACGCGGGGCGCCGAGGCTCCCGAGGTGGGTCCCGTCCACTGCAGGGTGCCGGAGGCGCTGGGCTCGGGCATGTCGGCATCCAGGAGCTCCAGGAGGATGGACCGCCGCTCCGGCGAGTACACGGCCACGGTCGCGCGGATGCTGGGGCTCACCACGGAGATCGAAGAGAGGACGACGGGCACGACCCAGTTGCGCAGGCCGAAGGACTGGGTGCTCAGCTCGAAGTTCGAGCCCAGGGGGAGCGAGGCCTGCTCCGCGATCCCCGTCGCCGTCCACTCCAGCCGGCGGAGCTCCGCGACCCCATCCCCGAAGGAGAACGGCGTCGCCACCCAGATGACGCCCGGCTCGTAGCCCACCACCTTGCCGGTGAACGTCTGGCACGGGTCTGCCGTGCGCAGGATGCGATCCGGCTCGATCCGATAGGAGCAGACCTGGTTGGTGAAGCTGTTGGGCGGCTGTACCCCTCCGCTGCTCGGGCCGTTGGTGACGACGCCCAGCAGGTCTCCGGAGCGGACCAGGATGGCCCACAGGCCCGTCATGCCGATCTTGCCGGCGATAGAGGGCAGCTGCACCGTGCCCAGCGAGCTGAGCGTCGTCCCCTCATAGGTCATGCGCTGGACCGTGAGGCCGCGCAGCGTCAGCAGCTCGGTCTCCGAGGCCAGGAGGAACTCGGCGCTGCTCAGGCTGGAGGACATGCTGGCCGTAAGCTCGAGCGCCGTACCGGTGTCCACGTAGCGCTGCACCTGCGAGCTGCTGGCCACCCACACCACGTCCCCGGCCACGGCCATCCGCCCGCTGCTGAAGCCCTTCACGACCGTGCTCCCCCGGATGAACTGCAGGTCGCACATCCACCCGCCCCGCTGGGTGCGCTCCAACGAGTTGCACGGCGTGGGGAGGGTGAAGACAGGGGCCTCGGCGGAGCGGTTCCTCGCGGCATAGAGGTCGAACTGCTGGATGCCTCCTATCGGATCGAACGCGGCGAAGACGTGGTAGCGGCCCGGCTTGTCCGGGGTGAACTTCACGGTGGCTCTGGTAGAGGAGGGGTTGCCGAGCGTGGACTGGCTCTCTACGGGCAGGTTGTCCGGGCCGTAGACCTCCACCGTGAGGGATTCGGGGCTTGCGCCCAACGTGCCGCAGGTGTTCTCGAGCATGGGCGAGAGCTGCAGGCGCACCTGCTCCCCCACGATGATCACCCCTGGCTGCGGGGCCGCGACGACGCTGTTCCCACCCCCAAAGCAGGGCGTGTCCGGGCACCCGGAGAGCCCGAGCAAGGCCCCCAGGAGGAAGAGGAATCGACAGGTCTTCATCATGGAGTACTCCATCGCCGCCCCTCCGGCCCTGGGAAGGGGCGGCGGCTGGGGATTCATACCCCGATTCGGCTCACGCGCGCTCCACCGCCCGCCTCCACTTGGCCAGGTGCCGCTCGCGCACCTCGGGCTTCATCTTCGGCTTGAAGGTGCGCTCGGCCTTCCATGCCCGGCGGATGGCGTCCGGGCTGCTCCACACGCCCGCGCCCAGGCCCCCGAGGAAGGCCGCGCCCAGGCTCGTCGTCTCCAGGTTGCGCGGGCGCACCACCGGCGTGTCCAGCACGTCCGCCTGGTACTGCATCAGCAGGTTGTTGGCCGCCGCGCCCCCGTCCACCTTGAAGGAGGGGATGTCCCGGCCGCTGTCGTGGCGCATCGCGTCCGCCAGGTCGCGGATCTGCAGGGCAATGCCCTCCAGCACCGCGCGCGCCAGGTGCGCCACCGTGGTGGAGCGGTCGATGCCGGCGAACAGGCCCCGCGCCTCGGGCCGCCAGTGCGGCGCGCCCAGGCCCGCAAGCGCCGGCACGAAGACCACCTCCCCCGTGTCCTTCACGCTCTCGGCGAGCCCTTCAATGTCCGGGGCGCGCTTGATGACCTTGAGCCCATCCCGCAGCCACTGGACGGCGGCGCCGGCGATGAAGGAGCTGCCCTCCAGCGCATAGGAGGTCCGGTCGCCCAGCCGCCACGCCACCGTCGTCAGCAGCCCCGCCGTGGAGCGCACCGGCGTGTCCCCCGTGTTCATCAGCAGGAAGGCGCCCGTGCCGTAGGTGCACTTGGACTCGCCGGGCTCGAAGCACGCCTGGCCGAAGAGGGCCGCCTGCTGGTCCCCCGCCATGCCGGACACGGGGATGCCGTCCGGCAGGCTCTTCATGCCGCGCGTGGTGCCGTACACCTCCGCCGAGCCGCGGATCTCCGGCAGGCACGCGGCCGGCACGCCCAGCAGCGAGCGCAGCTCCTCGTCCCAGGCCAGCGTGCGCAGGTCCATCAGCAGCGTGCGGCTGGCGTTGGACACGTCGGTGACGTGGGCCTGGCCGCCGGTGAGCTTGTACACGAGCCAGGTGTCGATGGTGCCGAAGCACACGTCACCCTTCTCCGCGCGGGCCCGGGAGCCCTTGAGGTGCTCGAACAGCCAGGTGAGCTTGGTCCCGGAGAAGTACGGGTCCAGCACCAGGCCCGTCACCTCGCGCACGCGGGGCTCCACGCCCTTGGCCTTGAGCTGCTGGCAGATGTCCGCCGTGCGCCGGTCCTGCCAGACGATGGCGTGCCCCAGCGGCTTGCCCGTGCCCCGGTGCCACAGGCCCGTCGTCTCGCGCTGGTTGGTGATGCCTATCGCGGCGATGTCCGTGCCCTTGAGCCCCGCGTCCTTGAGCGCGCGGGAGATGCAGAACTCGCTGGAGGCCCAGATCTCCTCCAGGTCGTGCTCCACCCAGGACGGCTTGGGGAAGTGCTGGGTGAACTCGCGGTAGGCGCGGCCGGCCACCTGGAGCCGGGCATCGAGGATGGTGACGTGCGTCCCGGTGGTGCCCTGGTCGATCGCCAGGACATGCTTCGCCTTCGCCATGAATCCCTCCCCCGGCGGGTCGTGCCGGATGGGGACACCTTACCCGACCCATGGGGGTGGGCAGGCGGCTTCGAGCGAGTTAACCTGTAGACAGTATGCCGTCCGTACAGCAGCTCCGTCCTTTTGCCGAGGCCCCCCTGGAGGCCTTTCGTGCCGCCTCAGGCCCGGTGGCGCTCATCCAGCAGCCGCCGGAGCCCGTGCTCCAGCAGGTGGCGCTGCAGCTGGAGCAGGCGCGCACGGTGATGATGGTGAGCCGCACCCGGCTGGCCGAGCGTCTGCTGACGATGCTGCAGGGCTTCCAGCAGCTGGAGGTGCACCTGCTCCAGCCCCGCATGGACGGGGAGGAGTTCACGGTGGGGCGGATGGACACCTGCATGCTGATGGTGAAGGACCCGTCCGTCTCCAAGCTCCATGCGCGGCTGCGCTGGAGCGAGAAGGCCGGCGGGTGCCTGGTGCGGGACGCCGGCTCGATGAACGGCACGTTCGTCAACGCCGTGATGCTCGCGCGCCACGAGGACCACCCGCTGCGCGACGGGGACGCGCTCTCCTTCGGCGACGCGCAGTTCCTCTACCTGCACACGGACACGCTGCACGCGCACCTGCGGCTCATCCAGGATCCCGTGTGAGCAGGTGCCGGAGGTGGAGCGGGACGCCTCGCGCCCATGGCTGCTAGAATGGGCCCTGGCTTGAACGACACTCCGGTCACCCCCTTTGGCAAGTACGAGCTGCTCGAGCGCCTCGGCATGGGGGGAATGGCCATTGTCTATCGTGCGCGCTACACGGCCGCGCCGGGCATCACCAAGCCCGTGGTCATCAAGAAGGTGCTGGACGTGTATGCCGAGAACCCGGCCTTCGTGGAGCTGTTCATCCACGAGGCGCGCATCTCGGTGGGGCTCAGCCACGGCAACATCGTCCAGGTCTTCGACTTCGGCCAGGTCAACGGCGAGTACTTCCTGGCCATGGAGCTGGTGGAGGGGCAGCCGCTCTCGCGGGTGCTGAAGAAGGCCCAGGCGATGAACCTGGCCAAGCTGCCGGCGCCGCTGGCGGTGAACATCGCCATCGAGATGTGCAAGGGCCTGCACCACGCCCACACGCGCACGGACGAGAGTGGACGGCCGCTGGGGCTGGTCCACCGCGACATCTCTCCGGACAACGTCCTCATCAGCTACGAGGGCGAGGTGAAGATCTCCGACTTCGGGGTCGCCAAGGCGCAGCTGGCGGGGCGGCCGGAGACCGAGGCGGGGATGGTGAAGGGCAAGTACCTGTACTTCTCCCCCGAGCAGGCCATGGGCGAGCAGATCGACGCGCGCTCGGACGTGTATGCGGTGGGGGTGGTGCTCTTCCGGATGCTCTGTGGTCGCCTGCCCGCGGAGGGCCCCGAGCATGCGGTGATGCAGCGCATCGTCCAGGGGCGGCTCACCCCGCCGCTGCAGCTCAACCCCGAGCTGGACCCCGGGTTGGTGGACCTCCTCCAGGAGGCGATGGCGCACAAGCGGGAGGACCGCATCTCCAGCGCCGAGGCCCTGCAGCATCAGCTCTCCCACTGGATGGCCACCCGGGCGCCGCTCTTCCCGGCCCACACCCTGAAGCACATGATGGGCCTGCTGTATGAGCCCGAGCTGACCGCGCTGGGCCGGCCCCCCCAGGTCGCCCCCCGCTTCCGGGAGCAGATGGCCCGGTGGAGCGCCTCCCAGCGCTGGCGCGCGCTGGAGGAGACGGAGGAACAGAAGCCGGTGGCGCCCGAGGTGCCCCCCGCGGCCGAGGAGCCTCCCTCCATCACGATCACGTCGCCCCAAAGCGGTGAGGCGGAGGGTACCGGTACGCAGGTCACGGCGACCGTCCCGAACGCCCAGCAGGACCTGCCTCGCTTGAAGGCCCGGTACTTCTGGCTCGCCGGAGCGGTGGCGGTGGTGCTGGTGGGGCTGGTGTTGGGCCTCTCGTGGAGGATGCGGACGCCGCCGCTGGAGGTGTTCTCCACGCCTCTGGGGGCCCAGGTCATCGTGGATGGAGTGCCCAAGGGGAACACCCCGCTGAAGCTGGAGGGAGTGGGCCGCGGGGCTCCGCACACGGTGGAGCTGAGCCTGAAGGGCATGCGGACGTGGACCCAGCGCTTCGAGGCCGGGACGTTGGCCCCGCGGCTCGATGTGGCCTTGGAACTGCTCCCGCCGCCCGTCGTCCCGGCTACCCCGGTGGTTCCGGCCGCTTCGCAGCAAGGCCCTCAGCCGGCGCCTCCCGCGGAGGAGTCCTTTGCCTCCCGGTTCGGCGCGGAGGTGGTGCCCGCCCGCTTCACCCTGGAGGAGAAGTGGCACTCCTTCAGCACGACGGCGCGCTCGCTCCAGAAGTCACTCGATCCGGCGCAGAGCTACACGGTCTGGACCTCCGGCTCCTATACGGGCGACGCACCCATCTCGGAGCAGGATCTGCGGCAGGGCCTGAGCCCTTCCCCGGCCCGCTCGGTCCAGGTCTACGTGTTCCTGGAGGGAGAGGGGATCCCCGACGCAGAGCGGCTCTTCATGGCCACGCCGAGGCCTCATGCCCTCCCGAAGGCCCGGGCGCTGCATGCGTTCGTCCTCGTGGGCATCACCTCCGAGAAGAACGTGGACCGGAACCTCACCCTCCATGTGCGCGACAACGCCACGAAGGCCGTGACCCACCTCAAGCTGGAGTCCCGGCGCTTCGCGCACCAGGTGGCGCTGGAGAACCGCTACTCGATCCGGAAGCTCGATCCCGAGAGCTGGTACGCCGTCGAGCTCCAGCCCCGAGAGGGTGCTCCCTCGAGCGCCGTGGCGATCCTGGTGGTTCCTCGGAAGACGGGGCGGATCCAGGTGACCGGGCAGCTCGCGGGAGAGCTGCGGTACGCCCTCAAGCCGGGCCGCTACACCCTGCAAGGCGCCCGGGAGCTGTGGTTCGCGCTCCCGCGCTCGGAAGAGGATGGGCAGGCGCAGATGGAGGTGTCCATCACCACCACTCCCCCTCCTCCTCCCGCGCCGGCCGTGGACGTGAAGGAAGTGACTCCCGAGGAGGCGGGTGCCGTCATCGAGGGGACGGAGCCGGAGCAGTAGCCTCGCCATACCCTGTCAGCTCCACGTAGCCGCGTCCGGTAAGCGGCTGTCCCGCGCGGGTTCCCTGGAGGCGCACGGCGCCCTCCCAGTAGTGCACCGTCACCGGCAGCTCCTGGTCGGCCTGGGCCGGCGTAGCTTCGAGGACGAGCTGCCGCGAGGGCACCGAGAGCCGCCAGCGCGCCGGGTAGGTCCTGCCACTGCGCGCGCTTCGCCACGTGTCCAGCACCTCGATGCGCACCTCGTCGCGTGACAGGTGCACCGCCTCGCCCTGGGGAGGCACATCGGTCCCCGCGCTGAAGGGATCCACCGAGCCATCCTTGCGGCGCAGCTGGTAGTACATGAGCTCGCTGCCGTCGGAGAGCTGGAGCGCGAACCAATCCCAGCCCACCTGATCCGCGCCCAAGGCGCTGGTGCTCCACTCGCGGTCCATCCAGCTCGTGCCCGTCACCTCGTAGGCGCGCCCGTCCACGGTGACAGTCCCTCGCGTGGGCATTCGGGTGAGCGAGTAATAATAGGAGGCGTTCCCGGCCTCCGCGGTCTTCTGGCTGAGCCCTCGATCGCCCTGGAGCACGGGAGGTTTGCCCTCCTCCAGCACCAGTGACAGCGCCACCTCCCGAGAGTCCGCCGAGAGCCGGAGGGGGAACACGCCCCCCTCAGTGCCCTCTGCCTTCCAGCTCTCCAACCACACCTGGAACGGCTGGGCCTGGGCGCCCGCGAGCCCCACCGCCGCGCGGCTGAAGCGCTCGAAGGCATGGAAGCGCCCTGCGCCGATGTCCGACAGCGCGAAGTGCCCCATGTAGACCTGACGCGAGCCCCACTCGGAGGCGCGCTCTGCCTCGCGCGGCGCCAGCGCGTTGCGGAACAGCGTGAGCTGGTAGCCAAAAGCGCGCCCGTCCGCTGTCTCCAGGTTGCCCGTCCAGTACCACCACTCGGTGCGGAACTCCGGGTGAGGGCCATGGTCCTCGGGGAAGTGGAACTCGCGCGGCGTGGAGGCGCGCGCGTAGCCCTCGGTTCCACCCGTGCCTCCGAGCGTCTCCGCCACCGTGAGCCGGGCGCTCTCCTCGGGAGGCGTGGCCTCGCGCGTGACGAGCCAGGCCCCTGCCGCGAGCGCCACCAGCACCACCACCACTCCGAGCGCCAGCCCCTTTCCGCTGCCCATGCCTTCACTCCTCCCGCAGCGCCAGCGCCGGGTTGGCACGCGCCATCCGCCAGGCGGGGTACAGGCCGGCGAGCGCGGCGGCCACCAGCGCCAGGAGCAGCGCCTGCCCCAGCACCGAGGGCGTCACCGCGAGCTGCAGCGTCCACCCGAAGGAGCGCTGGTTGATGACGTAGACGAGGATGGCCGCGAGCCCCACGCCCAGCGGCAGGGCGAAGAGGCCCGCCAGCAGCCCCAGCAGCCCCGTCTGGAGCGAGACGAGGCCCCAGAGCTGGCCGGGCGTCAGCCCCATGGCGCGGAGCACGGCGAACTCCCGCGCCCGCTCCAGCTGCAGCGCCATGAGCGCGCTCAGCACGCCGATGAACGCCACGCCGATGGCCAGGAGCCGGAGGACATGGGTGATGGTGAACGTGCGGTCGAACACCTCCAGCGAGCCTTCCCGCAGCGCGCGGTTGGGACGGACGTTCAGCGTCTGCGTGTCTCCCGCCCGCTCGAGCACGCGCGCCACGAGCGCATCGACGTCCTGTCCTGGCGCGGCGTAGAGGGCCAGCCCGCTCACGTCCCGATCGTCGAAGGACTCATTATAGGTGGCGCGTGGCATGAGCACCGTGCCGGTATCCGACCCATAGTCGAAGTACACGCCCACCACGCGGAACTCCCGAGGCCCCCGGTCCGTAGGCAGCCGCACAGTGTCTCCGCGGTGGACGTCCCGGTGGTAGCTGAAGGGCTCGGAGACGAGCAGGGTGCCGGGCGCCTCGAGCTCACGCCACACGGTGGTGGGGTCTCCCTCCTTGAAGCGGTAGGGGCGCTCGGGGCCCTGGGCGAACTCCACCGCGAGCAGGTCCGTCGGCAGGCCATCCACGGTCAGCTGCACCACGCGGATGGTGGAGCTCGCGGCGACGCCGGGAGTGGCACGCAGGTGCTCCACGAGCCCGGGCACGAAGGGAGAGTACCCGCGCCGGGCGATAAGCGAGGGCGGAGAGATGAAGACATCCGCCTGGAGCGAGGCCTCCAGCCAGGACACCACGGTCCCACGGAAGCTCGCCACCATGAGGCCCACTCCTACTGTGGTGGCCACGGCAATCATGAGCGCGGCCAGGGCCACGGCGGTCCGGCTGAGGCTCGCCCTCACGCCCCGCGCGGCCATGCGCCCGAGCATCCCGAACGCGGCTCCCAGCGGTCTGGCGGCCGCCAGCGCCAGCCGCTCCGTCGTCCAGGGCACCAGCAGCGCCGTACCGAGTAGCACCGCGAAGAGGCCCGCGTAGGCCGGAGGCAGGGCGTGCGTGGGCAGCGCGAGCAGCCCCCCACCGAGCGCGAGCAGGCCCAGCCCCAGCAGTGCGAGCCGGGGTGCCCGGCTCCGCGCCACATCCTCCACCGTGGATCGGCGCATCGTGGTGATGGGGGCCGAGCGTGCTGCCTCCCAGGCAGGCATGAGCGCGGCGACGAGCGTGGCGCCCAGGCCCAGCCCCAGGCCCTTGGCGAGCGTCCACGGCTCCAGCGACAGCCGCCGCACGCTCACGACGAAGTAGAGATCATTGATCGTCTGCGTGACGAGCCCGACGAGGCCCCGCCCCAGCATGACTCCGAGCAGCAGCCCCGCCGCAGTGCCCACCGCGCCCAGCAGCGCGGCCTCGCCCAGGACCAGGGTGAACAGCTCGCCCCGGGTGACGCCGAGCGCGCGCAGCCGCCCCAGCAGCCCGCGCCGCTGCACCACGGAGAAGGTCATCGTGTTGTAGATGAGGAACATGCCCACCACGAGCGCCAGCAGCGACAGCGCGGTGAGGTTGGTGCGGAAGGCGCGGGTCATCTGATCAACGGTCGTGCCGCGGGCGGAGGGGCGCACCACCTCCACGCCCGGAGGCAGCCACTCCTGGAGCCGCGCCAGCTCCGCCTCGCTGTCGAGCCGCAGGTCGATGCGTGAGAGCCGCCCCGTCCGGCCGAGCAGCTCCTGGGCGGTGGACACGTCCGTGAGCACCAGCCCCTCCATGGCCCGGGCGGTGCGCTCGTCCGGAGGCGTGAGGAGCATCACCACCCTGAGCTTGTGCGTCAGTCCTCCGATGCTCACCTCGAACGACTCTCCCACGCTCACGCCGAGCAGGCGCGCCGTGGCGGCGGGGAGGAGCACCGCCCCCGGCTCGGTGAGGAGCGCGTCCATCGTTCCAGAACTCCCTCCGCGCACGTAGGCGCGGAAGGGCGCCTCCGCGAACGGGTCCACTCCCAGCACGGTGAGGGGTCTCCGGTCCCCGCGAAGCGCGCGCACGGAGCCCTCCACGACAGGCGCCGCCACGGGAGCACCCGGGCGCAGGCGCAGCTCGCGGTACAGCGAATCCGGCAGGCCCGTGGCTCCGCCCACGAGCTGGTGCGTGGTGCGGCCGGACACCGTCTCCGTGGACTGCTCGAAGGCGCGCAGGGCGCTGCTGCTCGCCAGATCGATGGACACCACCACCGCCACCCCCAGGGCGATGCCCAGCAGCGACAGGGCGGTGAGCCACGGGTGCTTTCCCAGGTGACGGGCGCTCGCGCGGACCAGCAGGCGGCTGCTCACGGCTTCACCTGCCGCTCGTGAAGCCGGCCCGCCTCCATCACGAAGACGCGATCCGCGCGCGCGGCCAGGTCCGGATCGTGCGTCACCACGAACGCGCACGCATTGTCCCGGCGGATGAGGCCCTCCAGCAGCTCCAGTACCTGCCGGCCGGTCTGCTCGTCGAGGTTGCCGGTGGGCTCGTCCGCCAGCAGCAGGGGTGGGGTGTGTGCCAGGGCCCTCGCCACCGCCACGCGCTGCTGCTCGCCGCCGGAGAGCCGGTCCGGGAAGCTGTGGTCACGCCCGCCCAGCCCCACCTGGCCGAGCAGCTCCCTCACCCGTCTGTCCACGGCCGCGCCGGTGTGCCCCGTCAGCTCCAGCGGCAGCCGCACGTTCTCCTCCACCGTCAGCGTGGGCAGCAGGTTGAAGGCCTGGAAGACGAAGCCGATGCGCTCGCGGCGAAGCAGGGTGCGCTCGCGCTCGCTCAGGCTGCTCAGCTCCCGGCCCTCCACGCTCACCGTGCCGCGCGTTGGCAGATCAATCCCGCTGATGAGGTTGAGCAGGGTGGACTTGCCCGAGCCGCTGCGGCCGAGCAGCACCACGAACTCGCCCCGGTGCAGGGACAGGCTCGCGCCGGTGAGCACCTCGCGGATGGCCTCGCCTTCGGCGTAGGCCTTGGACACGTCATGCAGCTCGACGAGCGGAGCGGACGGGGAGGAGGTCATTCGGAGCCAGGGACTGGCTCATATAGGGATGCTCGAGGCGGAGCCACGTTCCTCTTCTCCACTCCACTGCTGCCGGAGCCCGTCCAGGAAGTCCCCGGCCTCCGCGGCCATCCGGGGTCCGCCCTTGTCGCGCGGGATGATGTGATAGCCCTCCTGGAGGGAGAGCAGCCGGACCACCGGAGCGCTGGTGAGCTGCGCGGCGAGCCACTTCCCGCCAGCCGGATCCACCACATGATCCTGCTCGGCCACCACCACCAGGGTGGGGCAGCGCACGCGCGGCGCATCCCGCAGGGCCGCCTCCTGGGTGGTCCACAAGTCCTTCAGCCGCGCAATAGGGAAGGCCGGGAGGATGGGCGCCTCCGCCAGCACCGCCGGATCACTCAGGTCCGTGGCCGTCTTGCGCACCCAGGGGACGACCCGCTCCAGCAGCCCGGTGTTCCGCAGGCTCTTGAGGAGCGCCATCTTCGGCCCCTTGAAGCGCGCGGCCGGGGCGATGAGCACCAGCCCCTTCACCACCTCCGGGCGCAGGGCCGCCAGCCGCAGCCCCAGCAGCGCACCCATGGACAGGCCCGCCACGAACACCCGCCGGAAGCCTCGCAGCGAGTCCAGGGCCTCCAGCGCCGCCTCTCCCCAGTGGCGATGGTCCGCCTCCAGCATGGCCTCCGGAGTGGTGCCGTGGCCGGGCAGCCGGGGAGCCGTCACGTACAGCCCTCTCGCCGCCAGCGCCTCCCCGAGCGGCCTGATGTCCCACGGACTCCCCGTGAATCCATGCAACAACAGACAGGCGTCGTCGCCGTGTCCCAGCTCGAAAGGTGCAGTCTTCCAGGTGTCCATCCAGAGGCCGAGCGCGCTCACGCAGGAACGCTAGTCACGATAAGGCTGAAGCGTTATTCCCACTGCACAATGTCAGACACTCCCAAGCCTCCCGCGCCCTCCCTCCAGATTCAACTCGACGAAGAAGTGGCCCAGGGCCGCTACGCGAACATGGCCATGGTGGACCATACGCAGACCGAGTTCACCCTGGACTTCATCTACGCCTACCCCCAGCAGCCCCGGGCCAAGGTCTTCTCCCGCATCATCACCAGCCCCCAGCACCTGAAGCGGCTGGTGCTGGCCCTGCAGGAGAACCTCGCTCGCTACGAGGCGCAGTACGGCACCATCCAGCTCCGAGAGGAAGAGCGCAGGCACTGAGGATCGCCATGACTGCCCCTTTGTCCGGCCGCGTCACGCAGGGCTCCTTCTTCGAGGGGCTGTTCGTCCGTGCGCTGGGAGCGGAAGGCGCCTTCGCGGACGCGCTGCGGACGGTGGGGGTGGACGTGCGGCGGCTCCAGCCTGGCTATCCCATCGAGGTCTGGAACGAGGCGCTCGAGGTGGCATGGAAGCAGTGTTTTGCCCACCTGGACCGCGAGTCGGCGTACCGCGAGCTGGGGCGGCTGCTGGCGTATGGCTTCGCGCGGACGTTGGTCGGCAAGGTGGTGGACGTGAGCCTGCCGCTGCTGGGGCCGGAGCGCTTCGTCCAGCGCATCCCCAGCCTCAGCAGGCTGGACACCTACGAGTACCAGGTGCGGGTGGAGCTGTTGGGGGAGCGGCGCTTTCGCGTGTACTTCTGGAACGATCCGGACGCGAAGCCGGACTTCATGGCCGGGCTGTTCGAGGTGGGCCTGCGCAAGACGGGCGTCGAGCCCGTGGTGACGGTGACGCGGCGGGAGCCCAAGGGGTTCGAGCTGGAGCTGAGCTGGTGAGCGCCCTTCAGCGGTGCTGGCTGGCCAGGTAGATATCCACCTGCTTCTCCACCTCGGCCGCGAAGGCGGGCTCGAGGCGTTGGAGGATCTCCCACTCCAGGTTCAGGGCGCGGCTGAACACGGGCTTGGCGGGAGAGTAGGGCTCGCCGGGGACGTAGTTGGTGGCGCCGTCACTGCCGCGCTTGCCCGCGCCGCTGACGCTGCTGGCCATGCCCGGGTGCGAGGCCGTACGCCCCCCAGTGGCCCACATCACCTGCTGGGCGCGCACGATGAAGCGGCCGTCGGCACGGTACTGGCCCATCACGAGCACCATGGACCAGCGGGCAGTGGTCTCCAGGTTCCCGTCGATCTTCCACTGGGTGCGCAGGGCGTTGCGGCCCCGGCTCGGGGCGAGCAAGTAGCCGTGCTCATCCAGCACGGCCCGCGCTGTATCCATGACGAGCCGGGCGGGCTGCTCGTAGGCGATCTCGGCGCTGGCTCGCTCCAGCAGCGTGCGGCGCTCGTTGGAGGTGGTGGCACAGCCGGCCCCCAGCACCAGCAGGGTGCTCACGCCCATCGCGAGCCAGCAGCTCCTCGCTCCACCCCGGTGCTCTCCGGCGCTCCACCCACGCGGTCGTGGCGTCACCCCCAGAGAACGTCTGGGGGCCGGAGGCATATCGGCCGCGGGAGCACAGCAGGCCCCGTCTCGTTCACAGGCCGAGGGAGGGCCTTCCGCCCTTTGCTCCGTCCCATGGCGAGGCCCGTGGCTCCCGGTGGGAAGCCGCGATGTGTCATCCGCCCGGCGTCCCAGCCTCCAGGCAGGAGCGGGGGCTGCTCGTAGTGCTGGCCTCGCGACGCGGCCCGGCGCAGACTCGGGGCGCCTTGTACCGACTCTTGTTCCTCTTCATGCTGTTGCTGGCTCGAGCGGCCTCGGCCCGCTGCCTCGGGGACGGGGTGCAGGTGTTTCCTCGCCCGGGCGCCACCATCCCCACCAACACGCGCCTCCTCTTGGAAGGCATTGGCACCGCGCGCGCCCTCGTGGCGGACCTGCCGGGCAAGACCCTGCGCCTGCAGACCGAGGGGCACGAGGTCCGCGTGAAGGCCCAGCGCGGGTGGACCAGCGAGCTGGGCCGCGTCACCGTCGTCCTCAAGCCCGATGGCAAGCTGCTGCCGGACAAGACCTATACGCTGCGCCTGGATGACGCGCTGCCTGGGACGGTGAAGCTGCTCAATGGCTCGGGTACGGCGCTGCCCGAGTGGCTCTCCGGCAAGGGCCCCGACAAGCTCCCTCCGAACTGGATCAAGCGTCCCGCGGTCTCCGAGGGCATGGCCCGGCGCAGCGCGGAGGGCATCACCCGCTACGTGCGGCTGACCATGTCCATGCGGGAGGAGAGCCCCGCCTATATGGTGGTGACGCTGACGCGCAAGCAGTCCGGCGCCACCTCGCAGCACTATGTCATCCCCGTGATGAACGGCGCGGCCCTGCTCGGCCACGAGCCCTGCAGCGGCGCCTTCGGCTTCGAGGACGGCAAGAGCTACCGCGCGCGGGTGGAGGTGTTCGACTCCGCGGGCAACCTCGCGCCGGCCGTGCCCCCCCTGGATTTCGAGGCGCCCGCGGCGCCTGCGGAGAGCCAAGAATGACGTTGGATGTGCAGAAGGTGGAGAGCCTGAAGCAGCGGATGGCGGACTTCATCCAGCAGCTCCAGGACGAGATCTGCAGCGGGCTGGAGCAGTTGGATGGCCAGGGGCGCTTCCGTGAGGACCGCTGGGAGCGGCCAGGCGGCGGCGGCGGGCGATCGCGCGTGCTCGAGGACGGCGCGGTACTGGAGAAGGCCGGCGTGAACACCTCGGTGGTGTTCGGCGAGCTGGAGGAGGCCTTCGCGAAGCGGCTGCAGGGGCAGGGCCGCGAGTTCTGGGCCGGAGGGCTGTCGCTGGTGCTGCACCCGCGCAACCCATACGTGCCCACCGTGCACGCCAACTACCGCTTCATCCACCAGGGGAGCAAGGCGTGGTTCGGCGGTGGCGCGGACCTGACGCCCTACTACCTCTTCGAGGAGGACGCGGAGCACTTCCACCGCACGCTGAAGGCCGCGTGCGACGCGCACGATCCGGCCTACTACCCGCGCTTCAAGGCCACCTGTGACAAGTACTTCTACCTGCGCCACCGCGAGGAGACGCGCGGCGTGGGCGGCATCTTCTTCGAGGATCTCGGCGGCGAGCTGGAGCGCGAGTTCGAGTTCGTGAAGGACGCGGGCCGAGCCTTCTTGCCCTCGTACCTGCCCATCGCCGAGAAGCGCAAGGCCACGCCCTACACGGAGGCGAACCGCTACTGGCAGGAGGTGCGCCGCGGGCGCTACGTGGAGTTCAACCTCGTCTACGACCGGGGCACCATCTTCGGGCTGGAGACGCGCGGGCGTACCGAGTCCATCCTCATGTCGCTGCCGCCGCAGGTCCGCTGGCGCTACGAGTACCACCCGCAGCCCGGAACGCACGAGGCGAAGCTGGTGGAGGTGCTCCGCAGCCCGCGGGACTGGGCCGGCGGCGGCCAGGGAGGGTAGTGGGCCGTGTTGTCTCTCGTCTGTCCACGCTGTGGGGCCACCCACGAGATCTCCGGACGCAAGGCCGGAGAGGTCTTCAACTGCTCGTGCGGCTCCCCGCTGGTGACGCCGGAGCCTGCGCGCCGGAGCTGGGGCAGGAGGTGGGTGCTCGTCCTGGGAGCCCTGGCGCTGCCGTGCCTCCTGGTGGGAGGCGGGGGCGTCCTCCTCTATCTGAAGCGGATGCGGGAGCTGGAGAAGAGCGCGGACACCGCGTTCCGAGCGGAGGCCGAGGCGGGCAGTGCCGCGGGGACGGAGGCGCGCGTCAACGTGATCGCGCTGTGTGATGCCGTGCAGATGTACCGCAGTGAGAGCGGCGTCTTCCTGGCTGCGGGCCCCACGCCTCGCGAAGTTCCGAAGGGGGGCCAGCCCGTCCCCTTTCCGGAGGACGAGGCCTTCAAGAAGCTCGGCTTCACGCCAGGGACGGCGGTCCGCTTCCAGTACCAGGTGGTGGTCCAGGAGAACCCGGTGGGAGAGCCTGAGGTCACCTGTTACGCGCGGGGTGATCAGGATGGGGACGGCCAGAATTCTGTTTACAGCGTGACATTGGACGCCAACGGGATGACCTCGCCGGTCGAGGTGGAGCGGGAAGACGAATGATCGCGCCCCCCTCTCGCAACTTGCCCGCTCGGTAGGCGAGAATGTGAGAGATGGGTCATGTTGGAGACATCGGCCGAGGTGGCGGGAGGCGCGGGTTCGGCGAAGGAACCCGTATTGGCCCCGCGCCGACGGCCGAGGGCACCCAGTCCAGTCCCGAGGCCGGAGGCCTCGGTGAGGGTGGCGGTGAGGGTGGCGGCGAGGGGACGGCGGAGGCAGGCTCAGGCCTAGGTGCAGGCCCAGGTACAGGACCAGGTACAGGTCCAGCCCCAAGCCGTACGGGCGAGCGCGCGAGGCTGGGCACTGCGGAGCGCCCTGCCTTCAACGAACGGGGGCAGACGCGGACGACTACCCGGTCTTCGCTCCCGGCTGCGACCTTTGCGGATGCCCTCACCCAGGACAAGAAGGGGAGCAAGGTCTCCACCGCCGCCGAGACGCTGGTGATGCCGAAGGTGCAGACCCCGGAGCCTCCCGTGACGCGGGGCGGCAAGACCCGGGAGATGCCCGCCCTCAAGGAGTCCGCGGACGCTTCCCCCGACAGCAAGGAGGGGCGTAGCGCCGACACGGACTCGGCCGTGGGACGCAACGGCACCCGCATCGTCAATCTGGCCGACGTCGCGGCCGGCAAGACGCGCCCGGAAGGCGGAGAGGGCAAGGGCAAGGGCAGCGAGACGGCCCGCAAGCCGGAGAAGGACAACTTTGGCACCACGCCCAACACGGGCAACCGGCCCGCGTTCCGCACCAGCCAGGTCAAGGGCCCGGTGCGCCCGGTGAAGGAGCTGATCCCGCCGAACCTCGGCAAGCTCGGTGATCAGGTGGCCGTGGCCAAGCGCTTCGCCTCGGATCTGCCGCTGCTGAACCAGCAGGTGAGGCCGTCGGATCTGCCGCCTTCGGACCGCGCCCTGCGCATGTGGGCCTTCTTCACCGCCTACGCCGAGGCCGCCGCGGGCCAGGAGCCCACCCCCGAGGGCCAGGAGCTCTTCGACAAGGCCCTGGAGAAGGAAGGGTTCGGCGAGCTCCGGGACAAGCACACCGGCCAGGACGGGGTGAAGGCAGGGAAGTGGGTCCTCCTCTCCTCCAGCCCCGAGGAGGCCAAGGATCGGGCAGAGCAGGTGGAGCTCGAGCCGCCGCC